>ERZ777011.2-NODE-2-length-585496-cov-26.135617_pt1 | contig 585496 bp, 528 predicted proteins | sample MGYA00374964_ERZ777011 | MGnify/ENA primary metagenome ERZ777011 (study PRJEB29310, sample SAMD00008975) | mouse gut metagenome | study: EMG produced TPA metagenomics assembly of the Metagenome analysis of fecal microbiota from mouse which was promoted... | reverse complement strand
CAAGAGCAATTAACCTACGCTCATTTCCAATAAATTACACTCTTTTCGTAACTTCTGTTTGCAAAGATACGGATAAGTGAGGGCAATGCCAAATTTATTAGAGCATTGCCGAGCGGAAGTATTGCCGACGAAGTCAAAGATACGTATAAGAGACAGCAACTGCAAGTTCACTTGCGATTTGCCGAACGGCAGTATTTGCGGAGCAGTCGAATGTAGCGAATTTATTCGTATATTCGCGGGTTGTTAAATGAAAGATATTATGATCAAAGGTCTGCTTTTCGATATGGACGGAGTGCTGGTCGACAATCTCGACGTTCACAAGCGCGCGTTCCGCCTGTTTTTCAGCCGGTACGGCGTCGACAAATCCATTGAGGAGTTGAGCCGCATGTTCGGCAAGGGCAACGACGATATCATGCGCGAGCTGATGCCCGCCGAGGTTGTCGAGAGGGTAGGACTGCGCGAGCTGGGATATGAGAAAGAGGCTATATACCGCGAGATATATGCGCCGACGATCGCTCCTACGCGCGGCCTTACGGAGTTTCTGTCAGAGTGCCGCAGGCGGGGATTGAAGTGTGCCGTAGGCTCGTCGGGCTGCATGGCCAATGTCGACTTCGTGCTCGACGGCTGCGGCATACGCGACAGCTTCGAGGCTGTCGTGGCAGGCGACCGCGTGCGTCGCTGCAAGCCCGATCCCGAAATATACCTTACGGCGGCCGCAGCACTGGGGCTTGCGCCTGCCGAGTGTATCGTCTTCGAGGATGCCGAGGCGGGTATAGTGGCCGGCAAGCGCGCCGGCATGAAGGTCGTGGCGCTGAGCACGACATTCCCGGCCGACTTCCTCAGAGATACGGCTGCCGATCTTATCGTGGCCGATTTCACTCAGGTGGATATCGATATGCTGGTCGGTCTTGCAGAGTAGAGCCATGACAGCCAAGAGGGTAGATAAGACCAATGCGGCGCGCCTGTTGGACAGGGCCAAGATAGAGTATTCGCTGATTCCCTATACGGTCGACGAAAACGATCTTGCGGCCACGCACGTCGCCCGCGAGCTGGGCGAGGATATAGCCACCGTGTTCAAGACACTGGTGCTGCGCGGCGACCGCAACGGCTTGTTCGTGTGTGTGATACCTGGCGACAGGTCGGTCGATCTGAAAGCGGCGGCCGCAGTCTCCGCAAACAAGAAGTGCGATCTGATACCGATGAAAGAGCTGCTGCCGGCAACGGGATATATCCGCGGCGGCTGCTCGCCGATAGGCATGAGGAAGCCGCTGCCGACATTCATCGACGAGAGTTGTCTGGCGCACGAGCGTATATATATAAGTGCCGGTGTGCGCGGCATGCAGATATGTATCGCACCGACGGATCTTATAGCATTCGTACACGCCTCTACGGCCGCTATCAGCCGCGCCGAGCCCTGAGCGGGGCGCCTTGGCCGGCGGTCAGACCTTTTTTAGATACTTCGCCGGCAGCGATACGGCCACTGCGGCGACCTCGATAGATACGACGAAGCGGCCGCGGCCGTTGCGGTGCAGCATGATGCCGCGCACGCCGCTGAAAGCTCCGTCGACGATCTCCACCCTGTCGCCCGAGGCCAGCTCGGCGGGCGTGCATTCGATCCACTCCAAACCGCGCAGCTGCGAGCGGCTTATAGCGATGAAGTCCTGCATCGACCTATCGTCGATAATCACGGGGCGCTTGTCGGTCGGATTCATTATATAGCATATCGGCAGCGACGTATGCCGCTTGATCTGCTTCAACCTCTCGGTCTCGATATTGACGAAGATGAGATTGTGTACGGCCGGCACTATCGCCTTGCGCTTGCGCCGTCCCGCAGCGGGCAGCTCGATGCACTGCATGGGTATGAAGCTCTCGACGTCGATGTCGTCGAAGAAGCTCTTGACCTTCAATTCGCGGGCGTATGTCACACGCAGAGCATACCAGTGTTTGGCAGTGTCGTCCATTGCAATCTTTTATCTTCGGACAAATGTAGTAAATCTTTCGGGACTTTACAACTGCACGGCATTGCTGTGTGCGATGTCCCATATTGCGATGCGTTGCAGTATAAAGTTTGCGAATTATTTTGTCAAAAGAAAAATTATGTCTACATTTGCACCACCGAAACGGAGCATGCTCCTTCGGTCGGGATGAATTCGTAGCTCAGTCGGTAGAGCACAACACTTTTAATGTTGGGGTCCCGGGTTCGAGCCCCGGCGAGTTCACAGCCGCTTTCGCAAGAAAGCGGTTTTTTTGTTTTTTGTTCGGCGGCAGCCGGTCTTCTTCCGAATCCCGGTGCACATGCCGTCGTCCGTCGAGTGTGCGAGCACCCTCCGTCCTCCGCCATTTGCACCGTCTCTACGAGCCGCTGCCGCCGTAAGGCTTGCGTAGCACATCTTGCAGCCGGGTGTGTTCTCGCCGGCGCTCTCACTTATTTCGGGTTGCCGGAATAAATGATGTTTTATTTCAGCTGTATTCCGGCGACGGCTGTGCCGTTCGAGCCCCGGCGAGTTCACAGCCGCTTTCGCAAGAAAGCGGTTTTTTTTGTATTTTGTTTGGCGGCAGCGGGTCTTCTTCCGAATCCCGGCGCATATGCCGTCGTGCGTCGAGTGTGCGAGCACCCTCCGCCCTCCGCCATTTTTGCCGTCTCTACGAGCCGCTGCCGCCGTAAGGCTTGCGTAGCACATCTTGCAGCCGGGTGTGTTCTCGCCGGCGCTCTCACTTATTTCGGGTTGCCGGAATAAATGATGTTTTATTTCAGCTGTATTCCGGCGACGGCTGTGCCGTTCGAGCCCCGGCGAGTTCACAGCCGCTTTCGCAAGAAAGCGGTTTTTTTTGTATTTTGTTTGGCGGCAGCGGGTCTTCTTCCGAATCCCGGCGCATATGCCGTCGTGCGTCGAGTGTGCGAGCACCCTCCGCCCTCCGCCATTTTCGCCGTCTCTACGAGTCGCTGCCGCCGTGAGGCCTGCGCAGCAACTTGCGTTATGGCGTATCCTCGCCTGCGCTCTCACTTATTGCGGGTTGCCGGAATAAATGATGTTTTATTTCAGCTGTATTCCGGCGACGGCTGTGCCGTTCGAGCCCCGGCGAGTTCACAGCCGCTTTCGCAAGAAAGCGGTTTTTTTTGTATTTTGTTTGGCGGCAGCGGGTCTTCTTCCGAATCCCGGCGCATATGCCGTCGTGCGTCGAGTGTGCGAGCACCCTCCGCCCTCCGCCATTTTCGCCGTCTCTACGAGCCGCTGCCGCCGTGAGGTCTGCGTTGCATCTTGCGGTCTGACCTAAATTATAAACCGATCTCGGGTTACGGTTGTCATGTGGAATTTCAGACCGTTTGTCGTTATCGTTAAATCGGCGAATGTCATTTTGTCGGAGCAGACACCTTCCAAACACCCGTTCTCCAATTTTATACTGTCTCGGTAAGCATCGTCTTGCCGATGATCTTCCTGCTTCGGGGGCTGTTCGAGGTACGGCATTTGCATGGCCAAGGCCGTTTGACAATTGAAGTGAAATGATAGTTTCTATTGTAGCGATATTCGTTGCGGGCTATGCGTGCATAGCCTTGGAGAGTAGGTTGAAGATCGACAAGGCGGCCGTCGCGCTGTTGATGTCGGCGGCCGTATGGTCTGTTCTGGCGCTGTCGGGCAGGGCGGATGTATCGTCCGAGCTGATGTCGCATCTGGGCGATACGTGCCAGACATTGATATTTCTGATAGGGGCGATGACGATAGTCGGCATGATCGACGCCCACGGCGGCTTCTCGATTCTGACCGGCCGTATCTCCACGCGCAGGGGACACTGTCTGCTGTGGATAATCGCCGTGATGACATTCTTTATGTCGGCCGTGCTGGACAACATGACAACGACGATCATAATGATAATGGTCATGCGTCGTCTTGTGGGGTCGACACACGAGCGGCTGTGGTTTGCGAGCGTGATAATCATAGCGGCCAACTGCGGCGGTGCTTGGTCGCCCATAGGCGACGTTACGACGATCATGCTGTGGACGGGCGGCAACGTCGGTGCCGTACCGTTGATTACGCGCCTGCTGCTGCCGTGCGCCGTGGCGCTCGCCATACCCGCAGCGGTTGCCATGCGGCGCATAGGTCGCGGCGGCGGGACCGTCGTGGCGCATATCGGTTCGAGCACGCTGCCTGCGGGCGTGACGCCTGCGCTGAGCCGTGCGGTGCTGATAGTCGGTGTTGCCGGGTTATTGTTCGTGCCGGTGTTCAAGAGCCTTACGGGGTTGCCTCCATACATGGGCATGATGCTGTCGCTGGCCGTGCTGTGGGTCATGACGGAGATCGTGTATGCCCGCAACCGCGGGCGCGATTCCGAGCAGCCCAACCGCGTGTCGCGCGTGGTCAGGACGATCGACATGCCGACGATACTCTTCTTTCTGGGTATATTGCTTGCGGTGGCAGGGTTGCAGAGTGCCGGCGTGCTCTCCTCGGCTGCGGACTTCCTCAACCGTGCCGTACACCATGTCTTCCCGATAGCGACCGTGGTGGGACTGATGTCGTCGATCATCGACAACGTGCCGCTTGTCGCGGCCTGCATGGGCATGTATCCGATAGCCGATGCGGCTGCGGTGGCCTCGGCCGCCGATCCGTCGTATGCTGCGGCCTTTGAGCCCGACGGCATCTTCTGGCATCTGCTGACATATTGCGCCGGCGTAGGCGGCAGCATACTTATCATAGGCTCGGCGGCCGGGGTGGTGGCCATGGGCTTGGAGAAGATCGACTTCGGCTGGTATCTCCGCCATGCGGCATTGCCTGCGCTGGCGGGTTATGCGGCGGGCATCGCGGTAATATTTTTGGAATATCTGCTGCTGGGATAACCGCAGCAAACACAAAAGGCAACCCGAGGGTTGCCTTTTGTATTAGTCAGCAGACTAATATAAAATTATTTCTGAGCGAAGAATGCCTTGATATCCTCGTCGCTGAGCAGATTCTGCTCCTGGAAAGCGTAGGCTCCGGTCTTCTCCGACTTCACCATCTTGATACACTTCGTGTACTTCTTGCTCGTACCCGTTTTAAGGGTTGCAACTACTTTCTTTGCCATACTCTCTTAAAGATTATTTAATTTCACGGTGTACAGTCACTCGTTTCAGATACGGGTTGTACTTTTTGCGCTCCAAACGGTCGGGAGTATTCTTCTTGTTCTTGGTGGTAATGTAGCGTGACATGCCTGCAACGCCGCTCTCCTTCTGTTCGGTGCACTCCAAAATCACCTGAACTCTGTTACCTTTCTTTGCCATTTCTCAATCCGATTTTAGTAAACTGACTTGGGTGCCTTAGCCTCGCGCAGTGCAACTGCCAGACCCTTCTTGTTGATTGTTTTGATGCCGGCTGCCGATACCTTCAAGGTGATCCAGCGACCCTCCTCCTCCGACCAGAAACGCTTAGTCTTCAAATTGGGATTGAACTTGCGCTTCGTGCGGATGTGCGAGTGAGAAACATTGTTACCCACGATCGCAACCTTACCTGTAATTTCGCAAACTTTCATTGTCGTAAAAATTTTCCTTTCGTGCTACCGTGCACAAAAGCGCACAAAGTTAGCAATTATTTTCTTAATTACAATATGTCGCGGCTATACTGCGCCATTTTTTTGCCTCGTGCTCAGTTGCGCAGCAGATAGCGGTATACCTCGATCTCGCGCGGATCGCCCATCTCTTTGCCCGGAACGTCCGACAGCTTGACGCACAACTCCATGGGCTGACGGCGGTTGATCTGGCACCTCGACAGCTTCATGACGATGTTGCAGGGGGCGTATCCCGTGTCGTTCGTAAGGTTGGTGCCTATGCCGAACGAGCAGCGGATGCGGCCTTCGCAGGCCTTTTTCAGCTCGGCGGCGCGCGGGAAGTCGAGAGCGTCGCTGAATATTATGGTCTTGACCATGGGGTCGATGCCCAGCTCCTTGTAGCGGGCTATGGCCATGTCGATGAAACGTATCGGGTCGCCCGAGTCGTGGCGCACGCCGTCGAAGAGCGAGGCGTGTTTCTTCGAGAAGTTCTTGAAAAAGACCTCCGAGCCGAAGCTGTCGGTAAGCGCCGTGCCGAGATATCCGTCGAAGACCTTTACCCAGTCCTCCATCGTCAGGTAGTTGGCGTTGCGCGGACCGCCGTTGACCGCCGCGATGAACATGGGCAGCTCGTGAGGGTAGGTGCCTATCATTCTGGTGCCCAGCTTCATGGCTAGATAGCAGTTGGACGTGCCGACGAAGCCGCATTCGTGGTCGCGAAGGTGTTTGACCACCATTTGCTGTATGTCGAACGAGAAGCGGCGGCGCGTGCCGAAGTCCGAGAAGCGCATGTCGCTGCTGCGGGCTATCTCCTCCTTCTGTTCCAGACGCGATATCATGGCTTCGATATCGACCGTGCGGTTGCGGTTGACCAGCTCCGAGACCGTCGCCAGTACGGCTATCTCGTAGAGCGTGACTTTGTACATGAAATCCGTTACCTCGATATGCAGATGCCGCTCGCTGTCGAGGCTTACCTCGATCTTCGACGACTCGAAGCGGAAGCCTTTGAGCCATTCGAAGTAGTTCTGCGGTATGTATTTGCAGTTGGCGATCATGTACTCGAACTCCTCGTCCGTGAGCGACAGGCGCGAGAGCGAGTCGAGCGCATCGTGCAGATCGTCGACGAACTGCTCGTCGTACTCGGTCTTGGCGCGGTCGTTGAACGTGAATGTGCCGCGTGCCTCGGGATAGAGTTTGAAGTAGGCGTAGGATGTGGTAAACTTGTAAAGATCCGTGTCGAGAATCGACTGTATCATTGTGTCGTAGTTTTGGTTAATTCTTTTTTGTCAGCTCGGCCAGCAGCATCTCTATGGCGTATGCCGATGCGCGGCCTATGATCTGCGAGCGGTCGGTGCCCGAGTTGCGCATCACGGCGCAGCTGCCCTCGGGCGTGGCTATGCCGAACCATACCGTGCCGACCGGCTTTTCGGCCGAACCGCCCGTGGGGCCGGCGATGCCGGTGGTGGCGATGCCGTAGTCGGCGCCCGATATGCGTCTGACGCCTTCGGCCATCTGTCGGGCTACCGTCTCGCTGACGGCGCCGCAGCGCAGTATGTCGTCGTAGTCGACGCCCAGCACGTCGCGCTTCGATTCGTTGGAGTAGGATACCACGCCGCACAGGAAGTAGGCCGAGGCTCCGGCCATTGCCGTGAATTTAGAGGCTATCGCGCCGCCCGTGCAGCTCTCGGCTACGGCCAGCGTAGCCTTGCGTTCGATCAGAAGATCGTGCACGATGCGTTCGACCGTGGCATCGTCGTAACCTACGATGTTGTCGGGGATTATAGCATGCAGCTTGGCGAACTGCGAGTCGATCCGGGCTGCCGCCTCGTCTCTGTCGACATCGTATGCCGACAGCCTTAGCCTGACTATATTGGGCGAGGGCAGGTAGGCGAGTCGAAGTCCGTCGGGCAGAGCATCTTCCCATGAGGCTATGCGCTGTGCAAGGACGGATTCGGCTATGCCGCGCGTAATCATCGTGCGGTGTACGATCGAGTGCAGGGCGAAGCGGCTGCGCAGCCGCGGCATCACTTCGTCCAGCATCAGGTGCTCCATTTCGAATGGTACGCCCGGCAGCGATACGACCACTTTCGAGCCGTCGGTGCCGCAGTCGAACCACATTCCCGGCGCCGTGCCGTGGGCGTTATGCAGCACTGTGCAGCACTCGGGCACCAAGGCCTGCGCACGGTTGAGCTCGCTGAACTCTATGCCGCGTCTGTCCAGGAGCGTGCGTATGTGCTCCGCTTCGGCCGGGGCTAAGACCAGATGCGAGCCGAACAGCTCGCAGAGCGTGTGTTTTGTTATATCGTCCTTGGTCGGTCCGAGACCTCCCGTAATGATTACGATGTCGCTTATGTCGAGTCCGCGGCCTACTGCCGAGCATATATCCGCGGCGTTGTCGCCTACCGACGACTTCTCGATGACGGTTATGCCTGCCGAGTTGAGGTGGCGGGCTATCGATACGGTGTTGGTGTCGACGATCTGTCCTATCAGGATCTCGTCGCCTATGGTTATGACTGTGGCTTTCATTGATTGTCGTGTTGTGCATCGGGCTGCTCCTTTTGCCGCTTCGCAGCGTCGTCGAGCAGATGCCGGCATATGCGCTTCAATATTCCCAAGCCTCCGGATCTGATGCCGGTATTGAGCTGTACGAGCGAGGCTCCCGCATCGAGCATGCGGCGCACGTCGTCGGGCGTCATCATGCCTCCCGAGCCGACGATAGGGTAGACGCCGCCCGATTTCTCGTGTATGTATCGCACGGCGGCTATGGCGCGCTTGGTCAGCGGAGCGCCGCTTATAGCGCCCTCGCCCCTCGCATCGGCATACTCCCGTCCGCGGTCGAGACCGTCGCGCGAGAGGGTGCCAGCGACGGCCACTATGCCGTCGAGCGGCAGCTCTATGAGTGCCGTCACTATTTCGTCGAGCTCTTCGTGCGTAAGGTCGGGAGATATTTTGAGCAGTATCGGACGGTAGTCGAGCTGACCGCGGCGGAACTCGAACAGCGGCGCCAGCAGCTCCTCTATGCGCTCTCTGCCCGAGAGCACGTAGCTCTTGGCCGTGGTGTTGCAGGCGACGTTGACGGTAAAGTAATCGACATACTGATACATGTTGCGGAACACTTTCAGGTAGTCGCCTGCGGCCGCCTCGTCGGATGTTATGGTATTTTTGGCGATGTTGCAGCCGACGATGATCCCTTTGCGCCGGTTGCGGACGTTGCCCATGGCATATTCCAGGCCCTTGTTGGGGTAGCCCGAGCGGTCGAGTATGGCGTTGTCGGACTTTATGGAGAATATGCGCGGACGCGGACTTCCCGGCTGCGGACGCGGCGTGACGGCTCCTATCTCGATGAAGCCGAAGCCTGCGGCCGACAGCTCCTCGATCGTGTCGCCGTCGGGATCGTACCCGGCCGCGACGCCGACGGGGTTGGGAAAGCGCATGCCGAACACCTCGCGTTCGAGATCGGGCGAACGCAGCGCGTAACGCTTCGACAGCAGCCATTTGCCTCCGGGCAGGGCGCCTGCTGCGCGCAGTGCCGCAAGGGCGGCGTTGTGTGTCGTTTCGGGATTCAGCAGCGGGAGCGAGGTCCCTGTCGACGAATATTTCATCCGAGAATAATTTTCGACAAAAATAACAAAATAAGTATTACGATGTACTTTCGCGCTAAAAATACTCCTGCCGGTAGTCGTAAGTACTGCGTATGCGTTCGAACGCTTCCGGTTCCGCGCGCAGCCGGCGCGTCTCGGCTTCGATGTCGAAACGGCTGTCGATCGTGCGGCACATATCGTTCCACGATATAAGCTGCGGCTCGACGGGGGCGACCTGCTGCGGATACCACTCTTTGAGCGGCAGGTCGAACCGCTCGGCCAGACTGCGTATCACGGCTGCCGAGGCATTGGCCTTGCCCTGAGCCGAGTAGCCGGCGATGTGCGTTGTGGCGTAAAGGGCGCCGTCGAGCACGCTGCGGTCTATATGCGGCTCGTGCTCCCATACGTCGAGGACATAACGGCGGCCTGATGCGAGCAGCGCACGGCCGTCGACCACCTCTCCGCGCGAGGCGTTGAGGATAATGGCGCCGGGGCGCGTGAGCGACAGCAGCCTGCCGTCGACCATGCGGCGTGTGGTGTCGTCGAGCGGGGTGTGGAACGTAAGTATGTCGGCGCGTGCGGCAAGCTCGTCGAGCGGAATGAAATCGCCGCCCTCGCGCACCTGTCGCGGCGGATCGCAGCACAGCACCCGAAAGCCCCAGTGGCGGGCGTATCGCTCCACAAGTGAGCCGATATGTCCCACGCCCACGATGCCCAGCGTGCATCGGTCGGGTGTCAGGTGGTCGGCGGCGAGCAGATGCGCCAGCGCTCCCGCCACCCACTGCAATACGCCGCGGGCGTTGCACCCTTCGGCGCGCCGCACCTCGATCGCATGCTCGCGGCAGTAGCGGGTGTCTATATGGTCGTATCCGATCGTGGCGGTGGCTATGAACCTGACGCGCGAAGAGTCGAGCAGCGCTGCATCGCATCTGGTGCGCGTTCGTATCAGCATGGCGTCGCAGTCGGCCGCGGCGCGTGCGTCGATCAGCTCGCCGCGCTGGTAAAGCACTTCGGCGTAGGGTTCGAGCAGCCCCCCGACGAACGGAATGTCTCTGTCGATAATTACTTTCATCGCATTCGGATATTTTAATCTCTTTTGCAGGACAAAGATATGCAATTATGGGTGACGGTACGATAAATTTTATGTATATTTGCACGATTAAAACCGACGCATTATGGATGTAGGCAGCTTCGATCCCGAGGAGGTAATCTCCGACAACGGCAACTATTTCGGCATGCCGCTGCGGCCGGAGGACTCGGCACTGGTGTTGATATCGGCTCCGTGGGATGTCACGGTATCATACAGGGCGGGCACCTCTTATGCCCCCGACGCGATAATAGATGTGTCGCGCCAGATCGATTTTTACGATCCGGCAGCTCCCGACGCATGGCGCAAGGGCATAGCCACGGCGCCTATCGACTACTCGATACAGGATGTCTCGCACCGCCTGCGGCGCGATGCCGAGCGTGTGATCGCAAACCTCGAAGAGGGCGGCAGCCGCATCATAGCCGACGAGTTCTACGCGCGCAAGGTGCGCAAGATAAACGAGGCTTCGGCCGAGGTCAACGGCAAGATATTCGCCCAGTCGCAGCACTGGCTCGCCGAGGGAAGGATCGTCGGTCTGGTCGGCGGCGACCACTCGACGGCCTACGGCTTGATACGCGCCGTCGGCGAGCGTCACGGCTCGTTCGGCGTGTTGCAGATCGACGCGCACTGCGACCTGAGGGACTCCTACGAGGGTTTCGAGCACTCGCATGCCTCCATAATGTCGAACGTGCTGCGCGACGTGCCCCAGATCGAGCGTCTGGTGCAGGTCGGCGTTAGGGAGTTCTCGCACAGGGAGTGGGAGCGTGCACAGTCTGACGAGCGCATAGCGATGTTCTCGGGACATCTCCTTTCGACGCAGAGGGCGGAGGGTATGACATGGCGCGAGCAATGCGACCGCATCATCGAAAGCCTGCCGCAGAAGGTATACGTATCGATCGACATCGACGGCCTGTCGGTGGAGTGCTGCCCGCATACGGGCACGCCCGTGCCGGGCGGACTGTCGTTCGTCGAGGCTACCTACTTGCTGGGGCGCATAGCCGATTCGGGGCGCAGCATCGTCGGCTTCGATCTGGTGGAAGTCGTGCCCGTGATCGAGGACAGGATCGATGCGGTCGTGGCCGCGAGGATGTTGTTCAAGCTGTGCGGCGCGGCGTTGAAGCATGTCGATGCGCCGGATGTGATATGATAAAACTAAACCGATTATAATATGTTTACCAAGTACGGGTGGGTCAAACACCGTTACGTTCTGGCCGAGAGAGGCCGGAACTTTCTCAAAGCTCCGTGGGCCGGAGGCGTCGTGCTGATACTCTGCGTCGCGGTGGCCATGCTGCTGGCCAATCTGCCGGCTACGTCGGACATATATCACGATCTGCTGCACATGGATCTGTCGATATTTTACAGCACCGGTCACGATGCGCTGCATCGCGTCGAGGGCACTTTCCCGCGCGGGATGACCGTCGAGAAGATCATCAACGACGGCCTTATGGTGATATTTTTCTTTACCGTCGGTTTGGAGATCAAGCGCGAGATCATGCACGGTCAGCTCTCGTCGCCCAAGAAGGCCGCCCTGCCTGTGATAGCCGCTGCCGGCGGTATGCTTTTCCCGGCGTTGATATATACGCTGTTCAACGGCTCGACGGGCGTGGCTCACGGCTGGGGTATCCCGACGGCGACCGACATAGCATTCGCCATAGGTATAATGTCGCTTCTGGGCGACCGTGTGCCCATATCGTTGAAGGTGTTCCTTACGGCGCTCGCCATCGCCGACGATCTTGGTGCCATACTTGTCATAGCTTTCTTCTACGGCGAGGCTCCGAACATGGCGCTGCTGGGCATAGCCGTGCTGATAATGGTTGCCGTCTACTACATGAACCGCATGGGCGAAAAGCGTATGTTCGCCTATATGGTGCCGGCGGTGGTAATATGGGGACTGTTCTACTACTCGGGCATCCATGCCACCATATCGGGTGTGGCCATGGCGATGCTCATCCCGTCGCGTCCGCGTTACAACAAGGCCTATTTCCTGCATAAGGCCGATATGATCGAGAAGAGTATTCTGGCCTCGACGCAGATCGAGGATCACGAGGAGGCGGAGGAGGTCTACCGCTACAATCTGCGCCGCATGAAGCAGCTCTCCGACGGGTCGGCCGGCATGAGTCATCGTTTGGAATATACTCTGTCGCCATACGTTACATTCCTTATAATGCCTGTTTTCGCACTGGCCAATGCCGGTGTCAAGATCGAATCTTTGGAGTATTTCGACATATTCCAGTACTCAGCCGAGTGGGGCTCGGTAGGCATGGGCATATTCTTCGGCCTTCTGGTGGGCAAGCCTCTCGGCATCTGGCTCACGAGCCTCATCGCAGTCAAGTGCGGCATCGCCGAGCGTCCGGCGGGTGCTTCGTGGAAGATGCTGCTGGCGGTGGCATGTCTGGGCGGTATAGGCTTTACGATGTCGATCTTCGTCGATTCGCTCGCATTCGACAAGCAGACCCATGCCGAGTTCATCGACAAGGGCAAGATCGCGATACTCATGGGATCGGCCTGCGCTGCGCTGCTGGGCTCCGCTCTCATCATCCTGTTCTCGCGCCGCGGCGCGAAAAAACACGTCGACCGATGAGGCGCGCATTCTCTTTCGCGATAGTTGCGCTGGCCGCGGCCGCCACGGCATGCGGCGGCGGAAAGGACTCGGCCGATAGTGTCGCGATGCGTAACGACGTCGATTCGATGTCGTACGTGTTGGGCATGAATATCGCTTACAATCTTATGGAGATCGACTCGACGATCAATGTCGACATGGTGTGTCTGGCCATTCGCGACGCCTATGCCGCGAGCGAGCGCATGACCGCCGAGGAGGCGCGGACGTCGTTTCTGAGATTCATGAACTACGACAACTACGAGCGCGTGCAGCGTATCGAGGAGCAGTTTCTCAACGATCTGCGAGCCGCAGACCGCAAATTCGTGCGCACGCAGTCGGGTCTGACGTACAAGATCATCGAGTTGGGCAACCCGCGCGAGGCGGTGCGCACCAACCGCGATACCGTATCGATCGTATATAAGGCCTCGACCGTCGACGGCGAGGTGTTCGACTCGACATACGAGCGCGGCGACACGGTCCGTATGGCCGTGGGCGATCTGAGCAAGGGGTTGCAGGAGACGTTGAAGATCATCGGCAAGGGCGGACATGTCGAGGCGTGGCTGCCGTCGCGTATCGGCTTCGGCGCCGGAGGGTGCGATTCGCTCGGCGTTAAGGCCAATGTCATGGTCTTCTACGATGTCGAACTGCTCGACGTGGAGCGCCGGAACAGATAGCATACAATATAACAAATGATTCATAAACAGTTAAAAACAATCGTAATGAAAAAGTTAGTTTATCTTATGGCCGCCGCCGCGTGTGTGAGCATGGCCGCCTGCGGCAGCAAGAGCAAGGCCGATTACTGCCAGACTGGCAGCGAGAATATCGCGATCTACACCGAGGAGGTTCCCCAGCTCGACACTCTGTCGTATGCCATGGGTGCGAATTTGGGTCTCAGCCTGCACTTCCAGCTCGCCGGCATCGATTTCGATATGGATCGCGTCGAGGCCGGTATTACCGACCGCGTGGCCGGCAAGCAGAGCGTAACGGCCGACGAGGCGCGCGAGAAGATCAATTCGTTCCTCCGCGAGAAGTATCAGGCATACCGCATGGCACTCATGCAGAAGGAGCGCGAGGCCGAGGCTGCCGAGGGCCAGACGGCTCAGAGCGACATGACGGAGCTTCCGGCAATCTTCGACGAGCAGTATACGCGCGAGCAGATGTCTTATAACTTCGGTGTCGATATGGGCGAGAACCTCGTCAAGATGAATGCGCCGATCAACCTTTACTGGTTCTTCCGCGCTATGGACGACTCGCAGAAGGCCGAGAAGGACGATATCGCTGCGTCGCTGGCCATAAGCGAAGACGAAGTGCTGAATGCTCTGATGACCTATTTCCAGCAGACCGTGCCGGCACGCAATGCCGAGCTGTCTGAGAAGTGGCTCGAAGAGGTCGCCGGCAAGAAGGGCGTCGAGAAGACCGAGTCGGGTCTGCTCTATCGCGTCAACAGCAAGGGCGGCAAGAAGCATGCTACGGACGACCGCGATATCGTTCGCGTCAAGTACGAGGGTAAGCTCCGTAACGGCGAGGTGTTCGATTCGAGCTACGAGCGTGCCGAGCAGATTCGCAAGATGATCGCCGAGCTGGACGAGAATCAGGAGATGACCGAGGAGCAGAAAGCCGGTCGCCGCGATATGTTGCAGCAGCAGTTGGATCAGAGCGAGACCGTCGAGTTTCCGCTCAACCGCGTTATCAAGGGTTGGACCGAGGGTATGAAGCTCGTCGGCGAGGGCGGCAGCATCACGCTGTGGATTCCGTCGAATCTGGCTTACGGCCCCGAGGGCGCAGGCCGCATGATAGGTGCTAACGAGGCTCTGGTATTCAACGTCGAGATCGTCGAAGTGAAGCCTTACGAGGAGCCTAAGCCCGCCGTGACTCCCCAGCCTATCAACGAGCCGGCAGAGGAGACTGCCGTCGAGGAGGTTGAGGCCGAGATCGCCGAGTAGGGTAGGCCGGCAGGATGATTTTCCTGCGCGGTAATGGCGGGGAGGTATGGAAAATGCCTCTCCGTCGTTCGTTTATGGTATTTTTTTATTACCTTCGCAAATCGGCATTACCGATGCGGCCTATGCTGAGAGCGACGTATTATATTAAAATCGAAAGAGTATGTTTTGTAGCGTATGCGGTGCGCAGCTGGCGCCCGAGATGAAACATTGCCCGACGTGCGGAGCCCGTGCGGCGGCCTATCCTGCGGGCGTGTGCCCCATGACGTCGACAGGCGGCTTCGGCGCGGATATTGTCGACAAGACCCTTATCGGCATGGCCGTATTCATGATATTCGCGACGTTCATGTCGTGGTACCGAGTCTCGGTCAACATGGGTAATGAGCCGATCGATGCGCTGGCCAACTTCGCGGCGCGCATCTTGCCCGCCTACTCCGGCGTAAATACGTGTTACGGACTTATATCACTGGGCGTGGCATTCATGGCCGTGATACTTGTCGTCTGCAAGCGTTATGCGTGGGCGGCGGCGGTCGGTATCGCCGGTGTGGCTCTGGCTGTGGCCGCGATGTTCTTCACGCCCGATTTCGTCGAGCTGAATACTTACGTGGGCGGTGGCGGCGACGACAGCGTGGCCGACCTGCTGCGCTCGGACGTGGTGTCGGGAATGCTGCCCGACGACGTGCGCAACGGCGCTAAAATGGCTTCCGATGTCCTCGATGTGGTTTACGGATACGTGGCCGTCAAGAGCTGCTTCGGACTAAAAGTGTATGCCGTCACGTCGGCGGCATTCGCCGCGCTCGGGCTCGTGGCCTGGAAAAGATCCTGCGCAAGACAATAAAGCTCTGCGAGGTAACGTTGATAATTATTGAAAAGATAAGGAATTATGGAAAATCAAGTTGTTTCAGCCTCTGCCGGCCGTCAGTCGGTGGTCTCGGCGCTCTTCAAGAGCGTTTATATGCAAATGGCCGCAGCCCTCACGATAACGGGTCTTACGGCATGGTTCATAGCTTCGTCGCCCGATCTGCTGGCGGCCATATTCAGCAGCCGCGCGAGCGTATGGATATTGATCTTAGCGCAGTTGGGTGTCGTCATGTGGCTTTCGTCGCGTGCGCTGAGAATGTCCATGACCGCTGCGACGCTGCTGTTCATCCTCTACTCGGTGCTTACGGGCGTTACGTTCTCGGTAATATTCCTCGCCTTTACCCAAGCTACCATAGCCACGACGTTCTTCGTTACGGCCGGTACCTTTCTGGCGATGAGCATTCTGGGATATGTCGCACGCATCGACCTTTCGCGTGTGGGCAACATATTGTTGATGCTGCTCATCGGTATCGTCATTGCCACTGTGGTCAATATCTTCATGAAGTCGCCGACTTTGTACTGGATCATTACCTATGTCGGCGTAGCGGTGTTCGTGGGCCTTATCGCATACGACACGCAGAAGCTCAAAAACATCTTCATGACGGCGGATACGGTCGACGAGACCACGCAGAAGATTGCGCTGCTGGGCGCGTTGACGCTCTATCTCGACTTTATCAATCTGTTTCTGTTCCTGCTCCGCATTCTGGGCGGCAATAGGGATTAGCACCTTGAAAGTCAAATAAAACCCCCGGCCTCATACGCGGCCGGGGTTTTTGTTTGCGGTAACGAAGGGTTGTCAGTCTCTGCGGGGGCGTCGCGTATCGATGTCGTCCACCGCCGAGGCGATCATCTCAACTCTATTTTCGTATATCTCCTATGTAACTCCTGAGTGCGTCTACATAGTCTTCGAAGGCCTTGCGGCCTGCGTCGGTCATGCGGCATACCGTGCGCGGCATGCGCCCTTTGAATCCCTTTTCGACGGATATGTACCCCGCTTTCTGCAACTTGTCGATCTGTACGCTCAGGTTACCCGCCGACGCGCGGGTCTGCTCGCGCATGTATACGAAGTCGGCTTCGTCGGCGCCGGCGAGGATCGACATTACGGCGAGGCGCAGCTCGGAGTGCAGCAGCGGATCGAGTTCCCTGAACATGGCTAACGCTCCTTTATGGTCTTCCGTTGCAGGATATGTCCCGGTATGACCATCATTACCAGAAATATCGCTCCGAAGACGAGACATTGATCTATGCCCGTGACCACTAACAGCAGCGTCGAGGCGGCTGTCGCGGCGAATCCTGCGCAGGCCAGCGTCGTCGAGCGCAGCGCAAGCCCTGTTACGGCCGTGCCCGAGCCCATGAGCAGGATGTTGATGAAGAGTATGGGCAGGTGTGTGAACATGGCCGCTATGCTCACGGCAAGACATGTGGCGCCGAGTACACACCACGTGCACGATATCATGCGGTCGATCTCCGTGCGCAGATGACCTTCGTCGGTCTTGTGGCGTGTTGCGACCAACATGGCGGGCCACCCTGCGACGGGTATGGCGAACCAGAGCCAGAAATATGCGGGGTCGGACGTTGTGCGTACCGCATACCATACGGCGAGCGATACTATTACGGTCGACCAGCCCCAGATGATGAATGGCTTGTAGGTGCGACGTTCGACGTGCAGACGCGTTTCGCGAAGCGTGCGAGCAATCAGATCGATGCTCTGTGCGGCTGTCATTTGTGAATTTTCCATAATGCTGATGTTTTATAGGTGTGTTGTTCTTCCGTTTGTTTTGTTCGATTCATTGCCGATAGCACGTTACTACGTGGCTTTCGTGTGCAAATATAAAGTAGTTTATATTATAAACAAAATTTTCGACGAGTTTTTTTCGGTTATTTTATATTATACCACATATAAAAACAGTATATTTGTTGAAGTGATGCGCTCACTGAGGCACGGCGTTGCCGATACCGGATGCCTGCGGCGGCGCTCGCAGTATGAAAAAAACTTAAAACCGAAATTATGACTATACGAGATTTGAACCCGCGCAGAGTGTGGGAGATATTCGACGAGATCACGGCCGTGCCGCGCCCCTCGAAGAAGGAGGGCAAGATCATAGAGTGGCTTATCGACTTCGCACGTCGTCACGACTTGGAGTGCAAACGCGACAAGATAGGCAATGTCGTCATGCGCAAGCCCGCCACCGAGGGCATGGAGGACCGTCCGACGGTAATACTGCAATCGCATATGGATATGGTATGCGAAAAGAACTCAGACGTCGCATTCGACTTCGAGAACGATCCTATCCGCACGCGTGTCGACGGCGAGTGGGTGCGTGCCGAGGGCACGACGCTCGGTGCCGACTGCGGCATAGGCATGGCTGCGGCATTGGCCGTTATGGTCGATGACAGCCTGACCCACGGTGCCGTCGAGGCGCTGTTTACCGTCGACGAGGAGACCGGCCTTACGGGTGCGTTCGAGCTGGGCGAGGGCATGCTTACGGGCAAGTACCTCATCAACCTCGACTCGGAGGACGAGGGCGAGATATTCATCGGCTGTGCCGGCGGTGTCGATACGCTCGCCACGCTGCGTTACAAGACCGAGCCCGCACCGGCTACATACACCTACTATCGTGTCGACGTCTCGGATCTGCTCGGAGGCCACTCGGGCGACGATATCGACAAGGGACGCGCCAACTCCAACAAGATCGTCGCACGACTGCTCTACGAAGCTGCCGAACGCTTCGATGCGCGCCTGAGCTATTTCTCAGGCGGCAATCTTCGCAATGCCATTCCGCGCGAGGCATATGCCATAGTGGGCGTGCCGACCGTTGCGGCGTCGGATTTCGTCGGACGCTTCGAGCAGTTCGCCGAGGAGGTCAAGGCCGAATATCATTTCACGGAGCCGCGCATGGCACTTTCGCTCAATGAGATGCCTGCGGTCGACAAGGTGCTCGACCCGGCGTCGCAGCGTGCGCTTCTGGGTGCTCTGGTCGGTGTCCCCAATGGTGTGCTGGCAATGTCGTTCGCCGTCGAGGGGCTCGTCGAGACCTCGACCAATCTGGCATCGGTCAAGTTCGAGGGCGACGACCGCATCGTTATCACGACTTCGCAGCGCTCCTCGGTCGAAAGCGCCAAGCTCTACGCCATGCAGACCGTCGAGTCGGTCTTCGCATTGGCCGGCGCCGAAGTCGTCCACTCCGACGGCTACCCGGGCTGGACTCCCGACCCCGAATCGAAGCTGCTCGAAATCACTGTCGAGAGCTACCGCCGTCTGTTCGACGTGAAGCCTAAGGTGCGGGCCATTCATGCCGGCTTGGAGTGCGGCCTGTTCCTCGAAAAATATCCCGATCTGGAAATGGTGTCGTTCGGTCCCACTCTGCGTGGCGTGCACTCGCCCGACGAGCGCTTGGAGATAGCGACCGTCGACAAGTTCTGGCGCCTGCTCTGCGACGTGCTCGCACGTCTGTAACCCGGCATCCGGCGAATTATCGCAGCCGTCTTGTACGTCGGCGATATTCTTCGACGCCACTCGATGACATACCCGAACCGTGCGGACGCCGATGTCTGCATGATCCGATTTCAAACGGGCAGATATTATCTGCCCGTTTATAATTTCTTCAACCAAGAGCGAACGACGATTCTGCCGCTTTGCTGCACTGTATATACCGTTGTTATTTATTGCGGACGTCAGTCAAACTTTAATATCATAGGCCTTGCAAGTGTCGTATAATTATCGTAACTTACCGAAGCAAGTAACCAAAATGTGGGCTCCGATAACAGAAGGAGTGGCGACATACGTCATCTGCGTGATCGGGTAATATTCCCAAAACGCATATAATAAATAATGGAGATCCTGTTAATTGTATAAATGATAATAACCCCAGTCCCGCGGAATATCACCCATATAGTCCGACTCAAAAAGATAGAATATATATTCATAGGACAAATAATAACGGTTTTGCAGGAGATAATCCAGTCAAAAAGAAAGCTGTTTCGTCTGGGTGTTTATTAATATTGGCAGCTGATTGGGAGGATTACGATAATCAGATTGGAGGTCGAGATTATAAAGTTATATTAAAACGAACATTATGAGAAGATTAACATTCTTTCTTGTCTGCATGATAATATGCGGTCAGGCGTTATCGCAGGACAGACGGCGTTTTGTCGTATTGATGCCCGTTAATAAGCAATTTCCTGTCTATCACAGTCCGATCGGGACAGAAGTCAATTATCGGATAATGCAGGATAGTATTTATGAGGTGTTTTTTAACGCAGAAGTGCTGGAAGAATCGCCGTTGAGATATAAGGTCAATATAACATTAGCTACGGATTCAACCGGTGTTTATCCTAAAATGATCGGGTGGGTAGATAAAAATATCTGCGGAGTGTACAGCCGTTGCTATTATGATGTAAATAAAAGACCGTATATCAAACTGTATGCCCGTGCGGACGCAAATGCCGATTTCGTAAAAGTTTACGAATCGGGCGATCCTGTACTTCTTACAGCAATAGATTATGCTGAAGGAAGATGGTTTAAAGTCATGTTTTATCTCAATGATGAACTGCATGTGGGGTGGGTTGACAAATATGGCGACAATGTATATAATTCTTATGAAGTGGGGGGGGGAACTAATTTATATTATTCGTAATAATTGTATTGAATAATAAAGGGGCTGTTTAAGACTTGTTAGATAGCCTCTTCTCTATATCCGAAAATAGTAGTCGAGGCCGTCTGACAAATTGCAGACAGCCTCGGGTCTATTCATCTATAACTGCGTTACACTGGGGCTTCTCCGGACTCTTTGAGTCTCTTGTTCATACGTGAGATCTTTACATATACGCTGTTTATATTGTTCAGCGAAAACAACGTGCACAGTTCTCGGGGTGTGAATCCCATGTCGGATAGTTTGTGTGCTTGCTTGTAAACAATTCTGCATATGAAAAAACGACCGAGAATCCTCTCGGTCGTTCATGCACTATTCGAAAAGTGCGGATAAAGGTTTTAGAACCTTTATGAGACCTCGCTATAAATCAGTATTTTATGTAACTCCTAAATTTGTGCTCCCTTTTCGGCAACCAGTGTATTTCACTCTTTTGCTTAATCTTGCTTAACACATTTAGCGCCATTGCATATCGATACAAAGATATGTAAAATCTTAATAAATTTCAAAAATCTTTATCAATAATTAATACTTAAATATCTTCCCCATTTATTTGTACTTTTTGGATTCTTGCTTGCCGCTAATAGGAGATGGATCCGTTTGAATCGCGAACCGCAGATTTCCTTGTGAACCGCAATGCCAGCTCTAATTGGTCACTTTCTTGTGGACTCAATACATTTTAGACATTGATTAAGATCTCAGAATACAACTTGTAGCTAGGCAATGATTTATCGGCTCCAATTTGGGATTTTAAATTTAGAATAATCGGTAGCACGCACCTATGTCATTCAGAGTTTGAATAGCATGTTTTTTACTGGTGACAATTTGTCACCAGTTCGAGCCCCTTCCTTATGAACGCAGTCTGAACATCTCTCAATTTTTATGGGCATATTCACTATCAGCCAGCGTCGAGACGATATTTTCAACGAAAAAAATACCCGTCCCCTGCACATTAAGCGTTCAGATTTTCTGCCTCATGAATAGCTTGAAGCTGTATGCAATGACTTTTATTAGCTCTCTTCCCGATAATAAACCTTATAAAATTTACCCTTTTCGTCTTCTCCCTGTTCGATAAGGTTTCGATTACCATGAACATAGATATGGAAATTCTTATCCAGTTTAATTACGCTTTTGAATGCCCGAGCCTGCTTTTTTACCGCAGATTCGGAAATAGTAAAACTATCGGCAATTTCCAAATCCCTATCCTGCTCGTAATTCTCTTTGTATTTATTAAAGCTATCTATGACTTCGGACTGCGCAAAAACCTCGTTGGTAAACTCCTCCATATCGAAAGAGTCTTTCTCCTTGAAAAATTGGACCGAACGATTCAATAAGTCGGCCTGATCCGCCTTTTGTACGTCGAATTGTTGCGGCAACTCTTTCGTTACAAAATTCTTGCATAGAGACAGAACATTGTGCGTATTGTAGTATTCATCTTTGCGAGGACGCACATGGAGGAAATCGTCGATCCAATACTTTGCATCATCTCCCTTATTCGTGCTATCTACTACTGCAATTATATACCCATCTTCTTTCTCTGTATTAAAAATAAGGCACCCTTTGTCAAGTTTATTGATATTAACACCTTGCTCGCTTTCTATATTGAACTTACAATTCAGATCGTCCTTACATACTTTGTTATCTCTCGTGGGTCACTCCCTTGCAGATCTCGATTCATTTTGACAATGATTAAATTCTTATAATAACGCCATAACTTGTATCCAGACAATGATTGGCTGAATCCAATTCGGTAATTTTGCATTTGGGATAACCGCTTGCGCGTATCTATGTCATTCAGAGTTTGAATAACGAGTCGAACGTCAGGTTCTTTGCAAAAATTTTCATTATCGATTACTTCTTTTTAAAAATTCCTGAACTTCGGTTGCTTTATAATATACCTTTCGATCGATCATATAGTATTTTACGAGTTTCTTCTGTCGATATCTCGCGAGTGTTCGTTTTGTAACATTCAGCAACTTACACATATCGAAATTGTTAAGTAGTGTATCTCCGTCAAAACACTCTTTCTTTCTGGACAATCGTTCCAGACAATCGTCTATACGATCAAATCGCTGCATGATTTGTTTGTACGCAGCCTCGTTCATCAAAATATCGTCTGTATTCATTTCGGGAAGTTTTTACGACGACAAATTTCCGATATTGCTGTCTGCAAAACAAGAGCAGACACAGGTGTCTGCTCTTGTTTATTTCTATAAATATCATATTATCACTGTGAATCATATTGCCGATTTCACTACTTCAGTCATCCTCTTCGGGTGCCATAAAGTCAGTCGTTTTGTCGATTCTGAATTGATGTGGATAAGCCGGAATTGCATCCACAAGTGGACCCGATCGATATCGGAACGGACAATCCGTTCTATGTCATGACATTTGCCGTCGGAAATAACTATATTGTGAATGGAATGTATCATCGTAATCACATGCGTCACGTCAGCGTGGTGCGCACATCGTATCTCCAACAGATAGATGTCGCAGACTGTAATGTGAAGATTACATTCGACTATGGCCGCAAAGGCTGCTGCGATGTCGACAAGAACCAGCATAGCACTATCCCGGAGACCACGGTGGAAGATGCCCAAATCGTGCAGGACCTGTATCGGCTGAACGGGATAACCGTGCACTCATATGGTAAAAAGATACGCGAATGTACGTTTTCATACAATATCAAGGATAACCGGACGCTGCTGACAGACATCTATTTGCCGGGGATTGGAAATTATCACATGGCGTACTACCAAAACAAGCCGTTTGCCGGTCTGACGACATCGGATGTCGATTTCTGGGGCTACCAGAACGGCACTGGCAACAGTTATAACGCATATTGTCCCATGACCGTCGACCAGGATCGCAACGAGAATATCAATCCGGCCGAGACATTCAACAACCCCCACTGGGAGTATGCCCTGACAGGCTGTCTGAAACGGATAACATATCCCACAAGAGGCTATACCGAGTTCACATACGAAGCAAACCGAGCCAAATACATCGTCTTGCGGCGCAGCAGCATATTGGTATCGTCCGAGGACAGGCTGCCCATCGAGCTCAATGGCATATCCCCGGGTAAACCCCTGACTCCCTACCTTGCGCGACTCCATTCGTACAAGAGCTTCTTCAACGGAAGCGACATAACGGGCGGTGTGCGCATACGGCGTATTACCGACTGCGACGGATATGGTGATCTCGTCATACGCGAGTTCGAGTACGACACCGGCATTGTCTCGTCGTTCCCGCGATACCAGCTTGAATACCGCCCCAACTTTCAATTCCACAACCCTTATCTGAATATACAATCATCGACCTTCGACAGGGTAAATATCGGTTACAGCCGCGTGCGAGAAAAACGTGCGGACGGATCCTACACGGAGTACCGGTATAACGATTATCTGCTTCATCCCGACGAGCCGGACGATCAGAACAGCAAGAAAATTTCAACGAGCGGCCCGGACCCAAACATGCCATCGGTTTATATCGACAATATCATGCGTGAGCCTAACTCCCGCCACTACCGTCGCGGCAAACTGCGCAGCATAGGATATTTCGATGCCTCGCACAGCTTGGTTCGCATGGAACGGATGAAATATTCGGAGCACAACGCAGGCGACTCCGTAGACTACTCGACCTATGTTGTTTTGAGTGGGGACTATGCCTACTCGGTCAAGCTCTTTACGGGCGACTATCGTCTTGTGGAGAAGACCTCGACGGATTACTTCGGCCGAGACTCCATCGTAACCACGACCAAATATGCGTATAACGACCTGGGACAGATAAACAGCCAAACCGTAATCGCTCCCGACAACTCGATACGCCAGACGCTTACCACATATCAGCACGAGACCACTCCATATAGTGACTCCCCGTATCACATGCTGGACTATCCGGCATCGGTAAAGACCCTCTATGCCGACAACTTCTATGCCCCGGCCGCATTGCGATACATTACCTCGGCCGTGAAATACGAGTACTCCAACTTCGATGGTGTGATCAAACCTCACTGCGTGAAGGAGGCGTTGCTCGACGAGCCGACAGTATCTACCAAGCTGCCGATGTTGACATACAGAACATCGGTAAAGTACGAATCTCGTGATGCTCTGGGCAATCCCACGCAGATAGAAGATGTCTCGGGCGTGGTAATCTGTTACATCTGGGGTTACAACGGACGCTATCCCGTTTTGCGGGCGGTAGGTACTACGTATGAAGAGTTGAAGACTGCACTCGGCATTACGGACAATGCTCCTTTGAGCGGGGCGCTGAGTGCAGTTCAGGAGGCCGCCGTGCGCCGAATGTCGGGCATATATGTCGATACATACGACTACACGCCCGACGTGGGTATGATCCGTCACACCGATATCGCCGGACGAACATATACCTACCAGTACGACTACGCAGGTCGCCTCATGCGCACTGACGATCCTCTGGGATGCCTGCAAGAATACAATTACGATTTATCCCTTGACCTTATCAACCGATGAAACGCCATATCACTATTTTCCTGTCGGTGATCCTGCTGTCGATTACCGTTGCGGCACGCGCCGCCCAACCGCAAGTAAACATCAAGTGTCAGCCGCAAACATGCACCGTGCCCGATACAGGCGGTACACGCTCGGTAACCATCATGTATGACAATGCCTCGGGCAGCATATCCACCGTTCCCGACATCATCCGACGGAACGCGCTGACATACGACACGGAGCATGTTGAGAAGATCGAGTTTCCGACATATGCCACTGCCGTCATAACATTCAAGCATCGTCCCGACGGTGCGAGAACCGAGGACAAGATAACGTTCGGCTTTACCATACGCGTGCCCGAGGGCGGACTGCCGGATCTGTCTGTTCCCGGCAAAGTCGAAGGATCCGACACGCCGCAATACGTGGAGCAGTTCTGCCAGTGCGAGCTCTCATACATCTATCCAGCATTGAGCCAAGTTATCGGCGGCCTCATCTCCGCTTCGGATAAAGCATACAATCCGGGGCAGAGGGTCGAGCAGATACGCTCCGAGATGCCCGCCATGAGCATTCCCGGCCGGAATATAACATACTCCTGGCAGCGGCGGACAGGGACGTCGTGGCAGACGATAGAGGGCGCGACGGACGCGGTATACACACCGCAGCCCATAGGGAAAGTATCGGAGTACTATCGCCGCGCGGCATACGACGGATACCAAACGGCTTACTCCAACGAGGTGGAGATACGTGCCCTGGCAAGCGGCGGCACGATAGGCATGGAGTATGAAGACGAGGCGACGACGATACGTCTCACAGACGTGCAGCAGCCGACAGTGCCGGCCTCGCAATGCCGCTGGGAGAGTTCCGCCGACAACGAGACATGGACGATCATCGGTAGCGGCACCTATGCCAAGACGGTAACCAAGCCGGCCGTAACCACCTTCTACCGCCGTGTGGCAACGTCGCTCGACGGCAAGGACGAATACCCCTCCAATACCGTGATATACAACCTTGTCACGCCCGTATCCATTCGCGTGCGCACAGCGACAGATGCCGCGGGCAGCACCTTTGTCGAAGACCGCACATACTACGATGGGCTGGGACGCGAGATGCAGAGCATAGCCGTGGGGGCTGCACCCGACGGCAGGGACGTCATCTCCCTGCATCTATACGACGGCAAAGGACGCGAAGCGAACACATATCTGCCATTCTCGTGGAACGGCGCAGGCAAGTATCTTGGCAATGCCGCATATAAGCAGGACAAGTACTATAAGCAGAGATACTCTTCTCAAACGACATGTTATCCCTTTACCCATACCGAATACGACTCCTCACCGCTCGACCGGCCTGTGTCTACCGTGCGCCCGGGTGCGGAGTATCGTGCCGACGAGGGACATGCCATCAGACAATCCTACGGAGTCAATTCCGCGAATGAGGTGCTGCGCATCGTCATGAGCATGACATTTAACGCGGCCGGAGGCATTCAAGTCAAAGGCTATCACCCGGCAGCCGAGCTCTACAAGACCTCTGCGGAGAACGAGGACGGTGCCGTGACTATCACCTTTACCGATGCCGAGGGGCGCACCGTGCTGTCTCGCCGCGTGATCGACGAGGGCGACTATGCCGATACATATTACGTGTACGACTATATGGGACGACTCAGATGGGCGATCTCTCCCGAGGGCAGCGATCGCCTGGTATCGGGCGCATCATACGCCATAAACTGCGATCTGGCGAAGAAGTATTGCTTCCGATATGTCTACGACCAATACGGCAATGTCTCCAAGACGTATATTCCCGGTCGCGACGAGCCCGATATGGCCGCTTACGACAGCTCGGGCCGCCTGACGTCCTCCTCCACGGCCGCCATGCGCAAGGATGGCGTAACGAACGGATATCGGTACGATAATATCGGGCGTATGACAGCCGTTCTGGCGACCGAAGAGAACCGGACTGCCGACAATATCCTATATACCTACGACAGCTATTTGCCCAATACATCGATGATCGGTCACGGTTTCATTGCCGTCGATGATGTCGTCTCGGCCAACGACCGTATGCTGAAACCGCGCGGCATGAAGACGCACGAGAGGGTTTATGAAGTTCATGACAAAAGCAATACAGCCCCGAAATATTCGCTCCGCACGTTCTACTACGACCTGCGCGGCCGGATCGTGCAGATGGTTGAGACTTCGCCCATGGGGCGCACCGTGCGCGTAAGCTACAAGTACGACTATACGGGAAATCCCCTGATATGCCACGAGCGGTACACCCTCAGCGGCAAAACCACGACAGTCGTCTATGCCTACGAGTACGACAGCCGCAGACGTGTCACGGGCGAGACGACATCGGTCGACGGTGAGCAGATAACAGACATTGCATACACCTACGACGAGTTGGGGCAGCTGAAAAAGATAACGGCAGGATCCGATATCGAGACCACGTACACATATAATATTCAGGGGTGGCTGACTAAAAAGCGGACGAACAATAACCCGTTGAAACCTCGACTGGCGAGTGCAGAGTCCGGTTTGACATTCAATCGCGACAGCCTGATAATGCCCCCGGGTGTCATTGTCGAGTCTCTGCAAAAAACCATCTTCGAGCAGACGTTGGAGTACTTCTCGCCTCAGCATGCACAGTCGCGATATGCGGGCAATATAGCCGAGACTTCGTGGCGGAGAGGCAATGCCGAGGCCGCCACATACGCATACACATACGATCGGCTCGGGCGCCTCGTAGATAGCCGGATTATATGCAGCGGTACACGCTTGAAGTTCTACGGCGAACGCGACATATCCTACGACAAGAACACGAACATTCTGTCGCTCACGAGGTACAACGGATTGCTGACCGGAACGCAATACCGATACACCTATGACGGGAACCGGAAGCTGTCGGTAACGAGCGGGGCATCGGCCGAGACTGCTACCGACTATGGTTATCAATACGATATTATGGGAAATATCTCGAAAATAGGGGCAGAAAACTTGCTAATTTCCTATAATTATCTTAACTTGCCCAAGCAAGTAACCAAAATGTGGGCTCCGAGAACAGAAGGAGCGGCAACACACGTCGTAGGCGTGGCACGTCCCACAGCAAGCTATCTCTACCTTGCCGACGGAACGAAGGTGCAGGCGATAGGTGAAACAGGGCAAGGTTACGAGTATGTGGGTTCTTTGAGACTGAGCGTTAACGGCAGCAATGTCGACATCGAGAGCATTCCATTTGCCGGAGGTCGGATCGTCAAGACTACGAACGGCTACGAGCCGCAATACTACATTACAGATCATCTGGGCAGTACACGAACCATCGTAAAGCCCAAGGCGACCGTAGTAGCAGAGTTCGATTATATGCCATACGGCACGCAACATGCCGTGGCGACGGCTCCGACGACAGAGGCTGACTACAAGTACACCGGCAAGGAGCAGCAAGGTGTCTTCGGGCTTGACAATCTCTACGACTCGCAAGCCAGATTCCAGTATGTGACCGACGGTATGTTCCTATCACATGATCCACTATCGGAGCAATTCCCCTGGCTATCGACGTACAGCTACTGTGCGGGAAATCCAATTATGTTGGTCGATCCAGACGGTAGAGCTATTAATTTCTATGAAGTAGCTCAATACCTCGAATTATTCCGGAAAAGCAAATTCTCTCGGTTGACAGATTTGGAGATAGGCCCCTATTCTATCTCGGCGCTGTATGATTCCGACGAGAATATTGTCGGATATACTTTGATGAGAGACCGGCGCATAGAGTACATGGCCGATACAATCAGTGACCTAAAGCATATAGAGAACAACCTCGAATACTTTATTACCGGAGCAAATTTGTTCTATATTAACGGTACTCCGAGTGACGGCATGGTGGCAATGATTGCCGGAGATGTCGCCAAAGGACTGGGACAGCAATGGATAGAGGCGGCTGGGAGTTTAGAGTATTGGTTATATTGTTTTAATACTCTCTGTACTGCGGAGTCTACTTTTTATAAAAGATTGGAGACCGAAGCTGCCCAAAAATACATAAAAAAAGCAAAGAGACACGAATGGCATCATATAACGCCTAAATATACGGGAGGAGATCCAAAGGGAGAAATGGTATATTTGCCATCTCCATATCATCAAATGATAACAAATGAATTTAGAGCATTATATCCATACGGACAAGGCCCGGCGACGGAAGCAGTAAGAAAACAGATAGAAAAACAAGTGTATCGCAAATATCCTATTGGTAAATATCCCAGAAAAAAATAATAAATAATGATGATACCATTATCGGAAATAGAGATTATTCTCAAAGAGGCAAAGATTAAATATTCTCACAGCCAAGTCACATGTTATGATCGTAATTTTCGTGGAGCAGCCGAAGATATGTTCGTCTTCAAATATAAAGATCGCCGTTTTCATATGCGTATTTATGCCGATGAAATCAGCATTCAAACAAGCACAAAATTATCGGTGATGTTTTCGGTAAATAGGCCGGAGAAAATAACCCCTCATGTAAAATATTGCCGGCTATTAGGCATGAATATATATATATGCTCTTATTTCTTGGGTAATAAATGCTATTGGAACGATGTCGAAAAATGTATAGAGATGATAAAGGACTATTTGCCCCGATTCAATTTTCAAAAGTACTTATTTGGCCCCAATGAAGGCATGATGCTTTGTGGGAATAGTGCTAACCTTGCACTAAAAGAACCATCGAGGATATTACCTTCAATAGATATATTGTTGGAGATGCTACCGGTTATTGAAGAAAATTTCCCCGACAAACCCGATGATATCGATGCCAATGCTATTCCCGAGGAGTTGCGCGATTTGATCCCTGTTTTGAAGAAATGGGCCATATCCGATGATCAAGAGCGAGAGGAGAAAGTAACCAAGACTGCAAAAGGTACGTTGACGCGCCTCGTAAATCGGGTAACTCCAAAAATGGAAGCTATCAACAGATATCTCAACAGCTTCGGCGACGAGCCGTGGTCAGAGGAGGCTGCGATGTTCGCATGCCTTGCGGAATTGGTCAGCGAGCTGCAAGCTGGAAAAGACTGATTTTTCTGTGAATAGGTCATTTAAATGGGCTGCCTATATGATTACGGCAGCCCATTTCCCGATTTTTATTTCACGATCTTTTCTTGATGGGCAATGTCGCATTTGATGGTGCCGAAGCCTTGCAAGTATCGTAACAATATGATAAGTACTTTTGCGCATGAATATGATCACGCATTCAAGGCAAGAAAATCCCCACAAAATATAATAAAACCCCGAAACCCATAAGAGAGTTGTCGGCTATTATAAGTCAAATAAGCACAGATACTTTTCCAAAGACAACCAAAGAATATAAATTAATTGTTTTAAGATATGCAATTTATAATATATTTGCGAATAATTAAATACCTTATGGTATTATCTCTGTCGGTCGCAGCATCGAATGATTCGTATGCCCAAAAGCTTAATATAATGTCAATGAACATAAACAGCAGTAATATAGTAAAACAAAATATTGAGTATTGTTATGGGAGCGGAGTGACAAAGGCCAATTATGTTGAATTTGTTACTGATGGCCCAGGAATCGTATTTAACGTTGCCTTGATTAACAATTCAACAGATACTCTGACAGTATTAGCAAAAAAGACACATTCGTATTTGAGATATGAATTTAATGGAAAAGTGATCACAATGGAAAGCGGCCTTGGAATATTATCTGAAAATAGGATTCCAGGCGAGGTTATCAATATCCAGCCACAACAAACGCTGGAATTCCAATTATTATTCGGATTATTGCCAGAATATGAATTTTCAGTTGAAAATTATGCAAAAAATATCTGGCAGATAATCCCGACATTACAGATCGAATTGGAACTACACAAGCCGAAAGGTATGACCGTAGTCTCCGAGCCGCTGGACTGGAAAAGTATTACCATAAGCGGAGAGTAAACAGTTAGGCAAACCAATATTCGTTCTATACGAAGCCGGTCGCATTTTGAACATATACAACAGCCCGCCCGATTTTACTTGTCGGGCGGGCTGTTAGTTATTGCTATTTCGTAATCTGTCGGATGTCGCTCTCCGCTGCCTCTTTCAGCCGTTTGTTCATCCGGGACATCTTCACATATACGCTGTTTATGTTGTTAAGCGAAAACAACATGCACAGTTCTCGGGGCGTGAATCCCATGTCGGATAGTTTGCAGAGCAGTTTATCCGTCTTATTGCAATTTACCTCATCGTACTTGGTTCTATCCGACGGCGTAACTACGTGATAGGCTATCAGGACATCGGCTTTCATCAGTTCGATTATGTGTTTGCGCAGTTTCTCGGGATTATGATTATACGTGTATAGCGTATCGATCATTTTCCGAATATAGATCAGCCTGTCATCGCTGAGAGCAATCTCGTATTTCGTCAGCTGTTTCTTTTGCTGGATTGAAAATACTCGGCACACCAGAGCGATGACGACAGCATCGATCGTGCTTAACGCCAAAATTATAGTAATAATATTCATAGGTCATGTTTAGGTCATAGTTCATATCCATATGTTTTTGCCGGAGTGTAAGCTTGGCCTGCCTCGGCACAACGAAATCATATCAGCTCGTTAAAGTACATTCCAGGCCGAAGACACGCTTATGGCTATGGCGATCGGATACGTTTTATCACTTTATAAAGACAATCAGTGCATATTGCTTACATTAAGTTACTATAAATAACCAATATTATCTTATATTGTCAATGAAAATCATATCGTTGATACTAATTTATTTGAATATTCCGACTATTTGCATAGCCCGTACGCCGATGCAATTATTACAGCATTACCCATGCATCTCGTTGCCGGACGCATCGGCCGCGTGGGTCAACAGATGTTTCAGATTCGGATCGTTTTTGATTCGTTGCAGCTCCTCTTCGACAATACCCATTACGTCGGCTTTGACTTTCTCGTAGTTGCGTTGAATCTGCTGCTGCATGATGTCGTTTCCTGCGGCATCGCGGAACTCGTTGATGACGGGAATCGGGCGATAGGCTTTCGTCTCGGCGTCAACGGCTGCATTGTCCACGACGATCTGCGCATGGAAAATCTTCTGCTCAATCTCCTCGCCGACGTTGTCCGACACGGCCCCGACAAATGTCCCCTGCGAGAGGTTGGCGATCTTCGAGGCAGGAATCAGGGCGTCGAGCTGCGTGCTGATGGAGGTCGATGTCTCCTGCCGGTTGATAGAAAGCGACTGTCGCCGTTGAAGTATCTTGCCGAAACGCTCCGAGAGGGTCTTGGCCGTCACTCCCACGACCTGACCCGAGAAGATGTTGCCTACGGTATTCTGGATCACTTTCGACTCCTTGTCTCCATAGTCGCGGTTGAGCTGCGAAAAGTCCTGAAATCCCAGACAGACGGCGACCTTGTTCGAGCGAGCCGTAGCGATGAGGTTGTCCAATCCCCGGAAGTAAATCGTCGGCAGCTCGTCGATGATGACCGACGACTTCAACTGTCCCTTCTTATTGATTAGTTTCACGATGCGGGAGTTATAGAGCCCCAATGCCGCCGAATAGATGTTTTGTCGGTCGGGGTTGTTGCCTACGCACAGGACCTTCGGTGCTCGCGGATTATTGATGTCGAGCGTGAAGTCGTTGCCGGTCATCACCCAGTATAGTTGCGGAGAGATCATGCGCGAGAGCGGGATCTTCGCCGAGGCTATCTGTCCTTGCAGCTGGTCTTGCGCTCCTCCTTGCCAGGCATCCATAAAGGGCGATAGGTAATTCTCCAATTCGGGATAGGAGGTCAGTATCGGGAACACATCTTCGTAATGGCGGTTTAGCAGCTCGATGGCGTGCGGGAAGGTGCAGTAACGACCGTTTTCATATAATTTCAGGTACCAGATGATCGCCGCCAGCAAGATAATAGGCGATTCGACGAAGAAGTCGCCCTGCTTCTGAATCCACGTCTTATTGAGATTGAGCATAATGGTGTAGGCCGATTCGTAGGCATCCGAAATGTCGGTCATGAACTCCGGGGCGATAGGGTTGCAGCGGTGCGAGCGCCGCGGGTCGTCGAAGTTGATGACGTAGAACTGAGGCCGCACTTCGTACTTGTCTATGTTTTGCAGCAGGCAGTTGTAGGCGATGACAGACAGGTCGTCGAACTTATAATCGTAGATATAGACGGCGAAGCCTTTCGCAATCTGTTGCCTGATGTAGTTGTTCACCACCGCATAGCTCTTTCCCGAGCCGGGCGTTCCCAGCACGATCGTGGCCCGGAACGGATTGACGACATTGATCCAGCCCTGCCATTGCTTCCCCTGATACGTGAACCTGGTCGGCAGGTTGACCGAGTATTCGTTCTCCATGAGGCGAGTCTGCTGCATGAAGGATTCGTTTTCCCTGTTGAACACATCGGTCAACAGATCGTTGCGCAGCATACGGCTGGCCCATAGCCCCGCCATAAGCATCAGAATGTATCCGCCAGTAAGCGTTGCGACATACAGTCCCATGTTCGCAACGGGTGATAACGGGAGTCGGAGGATCCACCAATTCATGAAGAAAAGAACCATACCGCCGAGCAGAGCCGCGAAAATCCTTCCCCTTGTCATATAATCGCTCTTGACACCCTTCGTCCCGAGGCACGAAAGCGCAAGGAATATCACGGCGAATACTTTGGTCGTCAGCAGCGACCCGAACAGTGCTGCCGTGCGCTGAAAATTCGACAGCACACGGTCGACGATCTCCAAAGTTAGCCCCATGCGGGCAAATGCCTCGTAGCAGTACCAATAAACGTGAATCACTACGAACAAAACGGATACGGCCCGCATGAACTCCATAGTCTTGGCCAACCCTCTCAAATCATCTTCCTGTTGCATGACAACTCTCTTTTAGGTTATACCGCGCGTGCGGCGTTTCTTCTTTTTAGTCTGGTAACGCATACGCCGGGCGAACGCCTCCTCTTCGGGATCCTCCTCCGGAGCGTCGGCCGTATGGAGCGAAAAGAGCCCGAATGCCTGCTCGATGGCCGAGGTCAGATCGGTCGCTGCGGATTGTTTCGGTGCCGTATCGGACTGTGCTATTTCCGGCAGTGCGACCTCCTCTCCGAGAAACAGCCGCTCGAAGATGTTCGCCGAGAACTCCCTGCCCAACCGCGAGCCGTTGTAAACCTCGCGAGCGTTATGGTCGATGAATGTTACGCCATAGATACGCCCAGCATCATTCTCTCGAAACGATACGCCGATATGCCTCTCTTCCAGCAGGCGCTGAAACTCCACCTTGTCTCCGCGTGAGCGCAGCATCGCGGCAGCCACTTCTTTGCGGATTTTCGGCCGCCACCTGCCGGCACGGTACTCTTTGGCGTTGTAAGCCATGCGCCGTTTCAAGCCCTCGTGCCCGAACTCCTTGCCGAGAAGCGACGCCTTGACCGGCGTGCCGAGCGGGCGGCCCGTATCGTCGGTAATGGTATAGACAATGCCGGTATAAGATTCTCCTCGAAACTCGCCCCGTACCTGCCTTGCTTCGATTTTGAACAGCATGAGCAGCGCGCTCCACTCGCCGAAGGTCTGGTAGCGATACAACCGGTGCAGGCTTTTGAGAATGTTGCCGATTTGCCGTTTGGTATCGCCCCGACTGTAATCGGCCCTATGCAGGTAAGCGTCCGCCAGCTCCTGCCGCTTGTCGGCGACATTCCGCAGTCCGTATTTCAGTTCCAGCTCGCGGCAGGCCTTCATCGAGCGCCGCCACTCGTACTTGTCGTTCAGCTTACGACCGGCATCGTCCACGCAGGTCGAGACGATATGGATATGCCGCCGGCCGATGTCCTCATGCAGATAGACGATATAGGGCTGGTCGCCGTAGCCTATCTTCTCCATATAGTCGCGGGTAAGGGCGGCGTACTGCTCTTCGGTCAGCCGATCGTCGAGCGTAGGGTTCAGCGAAATATGCAGGATCGGTTTCTCGGTATTGCGGTTCATCAGTAGATGGTTCTCGAACGCAAGCAGTGTCTGCTGCATCTGCCGCTCGGGGCCGGCGGCAAAGTCATCGATCATGCGGTGCCCGCCGATGATGCGGGCCGTGCCGGCATCGACCTTGTGCTGGTTGTAGGCGACGACCTTATAGAGCTGCTCGGTGTGGCTTATCTTTGCAACCATCGCCTCTGGTAGTCCTGCGTCAGGGAGATAATCTGCTTGCTCAGGACGACAAGCTCGATAGTGCGACGTTCCAACCGATAGAGCATCTGCAAGGCCCGTTTCTCGCCGAAATTCGCCTTCAACGCACGCACGATTTGGTTGTAGTTGTTGCCGACAGCTTGGAATTGACGGTAGAACTGTGTCAGCCGCACGTAGTAGTCGAGCGTCGTTTTGTCGATTTTCACGACCTTGATTTCGCGCTTGAAGAGCACGGCCTTGATAAACTTCGAGTAGCAATCCAGCCCCGAATCCTCGAACATCTGCCGGAAACGGAAATTTTCGTCCCCTGTGAGCTTGATGCCGTAGCGGTGTACGGCCGGATCCTGCTTGGGCTTGCGGCCGCTCGTATTGCGTATTTTCTTCTTTGGTACCATCGTATTCGTCATTTCATATTCATGTTTCGCCCTGCATCTCCGACTTTGGAGGACGATGCCTTCGCTCCGACCGGAGCAGATAGGTTTCGGGTGGCCGAAATAGTTTCGGGCCGCCCAAAACACAACTTGCCGTGAACGTTTGTTCACGAATCCGTACCATCGGAAAGGCATGGCTCCGACAGCAGACGTTCTGGTTGCAGGATATGACAAAAGTAGTGGATATGATCTGTTTTATCAGCGTGATCTACGGAGACATACGTGGCCTTATGCGGACACATGTCGTCAGAGGAGCCGCCTCCATAGGATTATCCGCAGCAGTCATGTTTCTTTGCTGCATGGATGCGGACAAACAATAGCAGTTGTATGGCTGATTAGAACCATACTTGATTGTATGCCTGCACAAGTACAACAAAACGTGATAACAGACAACAAGACATCCATACAGCAACCCGAACAACCGAACACGACTTAATACAATCATGAATGATTGCAATCATATCACCATGCAAACAACCTGTCATTTTTGCAGGCAAACAAATAATACTTACTTAATGCAAACAACACGATGAACAAAGAAACACTACTGGTTGCCCTGAGCAACCAAAAGGGCGGCGTTGGGAAATCGGCTTTCACCGTCCTGCTGGCAAGCTATTACCACTACGTGAAGAATCTGAATGTAGCAGTCATCGACTGCGACTATCCGCAGCACAGCCTGAGCCGCATGCGCGAGCGCGACATGCAGGCTGTCGGACGCAGCGATTACTTCAAGCAGCTGATTGTTACACAGTTCGAGCGCATACAGAAGAAAGCCTATCCGATCATCAATGCGACGGCAGAGCAGGCACGCAATGCTGCCGAGGAGCTGATGCGCACTCCTGGCAGTCATTTCGACTTGATTTTCATCGACTTGCCCGGAACGATGGAGTCGCGAGGCGTACTGAGCGCCATACTCAATATGGACTACGTGCTGACGCCAATCATAGCCGACCGCATGGTCATGCAGAGCAGCCTTTCGTTCTCCTCGGCCGTTTTGGACTATATACGCGACCGTAAGGATATTCCGCTCAAAGGGATCTACTTCTTCTGGAACCGGGTGGACAGACGCACTTCGACGGAAGTATACGATGCCTACCGCACGATCATGCAGCGTCTTGAATTGAGCGTGCTCGATACAGTCATTCCGGAAACGTGCCGGTACGACAAAGAGTTGGCATTGGCCGGCAGAAGCTACTTTCGGTGCACGCTGCTGCCGCCGCCGGCGAAACAGCTGCGTGGCAGTGGGTTGGAAGAGCTGGCTGCGGAATTGGCTGCAATACTGAACCTGAACATCGGATAGTATGTCTAAGAGAGAGGTTACAGTGGATGAAGAGGCGTTGAAGGGCATTATGATTGGCGATTTGCCTGTATTCGGGCGGCGGCAGGTAGAACAGTCGCAGGCACCGGCCAAAAGGATGACTGCAAGTCGAGCAGAAGATGAGAGGCTGTCAGCACCACCGGAGGCGACAGCCCGCAGCGCAGTGGGGCAGGACAAAGGAGTGCTGCCGCATGCGAATGAGTATCGCTCCCGATATCTCGTGCCCATGCCGAGTTCCCTGCGGTCGCAGACTTATATCAGCAAGGATATTTACGACCGCATCAAACGCTTCCTGCCAGTCATCGCTCCCGAGGTCAGCATATCGGGTTATATCGGCAATATCCTCTCCGAACATTTGGAACGACATGCGAAGGAGATTAACCTGCTATACGAACAACGATTCGAAAAACCGTTATAGTCATGATAAGCGAATGGTTTTATTTTGCGGTCAAGGCCGCCTGTTTCGGGTATTTGGTATGGCGCCTGTGGAGCGTCCTGTTCAATCATCATCTGTTCGGTACTTGGGCGTGGTTGTTCGGAAGACGGCAACGGTCGAAGGATATCGATTCGCCACCTTCCGTGCAAGTGTCAGAGGTATCCGTACTCGGTCGGACAAATTCCGTATATTTAGAAGATCCTGCGGTGGCGGTCATCGTCCCCGAGCGGAGTGAGGAACTGCCGCGAAACGAGCTTACGGCCGAGGAGCCCTATGTCGATGCTGACGAGGTGGAGCATTCGCTCTCGGACGATGCCATGGCAGTGCCTCCGAGCGAAGAGGAGCTTTACGATGATGAGCATGAGCCGGCGCCGCTCGACGCGGACTTTTCGCAGGGGGTTACATACCAGGAATTAGCCAATGTCGTAGAAGTATTGCAGTCCTCTACGGTAGGACGCGAGCAGACCCATGAGGCCGCTCGCACAATCTTCAACATGAAAAATACCGATCTGTTCGAGTTTTTTACAGCGCAGATCGGCAAGGCAGAAACAGTCGAGAAGCTATTGGACAGCTATATCGATGACAGTGGGCAACTGTCGCAGCAGGTGCAAGATGCGTCCCGCGACGTTGCGATACGCACATTCGATTGGGACCGTTATATGTGAGTGGCCTATATGAGGCTCACTGCCTTGCAGAGCACAAACGCATTCAGTCATGGGGCAGACCGAACGTATACGGCTGCCCCAAGGCTGCAACAATTCGACAAACTGAATATCGGATTTACCGATAATCCTTAATGGGCAATCGTCTTAAATCATAGGCGTCGATTTTTTGTCTTCACGACCTTTTTCCGACCGTGCTTCGAACAAGGACAGACAGAATACATAATCCCGCAGCTCTGCGCGTGTGGCAAGCCGGCAATAACGGTAGACGCATGACATTCGATGCCACCTCCTGAATACCGACAAATCATGACTGCTTGACTCGAAATAGATGGTTCCGCCAACGCACCGATCTACAATGCCCCACAACGACGTTCCTGCCGGACAATAGGGGTTATGTCGATGAAACAGATAGACATCGCCCGTGCAAATGCAAGTATTCAATAATGGCAGACGTATCCGCCGCGAATCGCTTCTGCATGTATGGAAGCGGTGTTGAATGGATTTTTTCATTTCCGGCATTTAGTTTGAGTTATACGTTTCAAAATAAAAGCGCGGACCTTGGTGGGTTAAGTTGTAAAAGTCACTATAACAATATAACTATCCTTGCCAAGGCCGCGCTATATGCGCGCCCCGGCTGTTTCTCTAACAGTTAAATTGTATGTAGTGGCTTTTACAAAGACAAACAGCTCGCTGCGTCTCGTAGATCAAAGATAGTAAATCCAATTTGGTTAACCAAATTTTTCAGTGACAAATCCCTAATTTTCAATCGTACCTTTCGCGACAAAAGGAACATACTCAAAAAAAATGTACTGTATTTACCTGATACTCTGACTTTATATATGCGTTAAATTAGTATGCAATCACTCCTGAGCAAAAATCGTTATTCTCTGTGAAACCTGCTTAACCGCTCCTGATACGAGCGTTTGTACATGCGTTTAACCTTCTCGTCGAGCAGTGAGCGGTCGGTCAGCTCATAGACCGACAGCTGTTCCTGAGAGAACATGTCAAGAATCGCCGACATCTTTTTCGGCAGAACGCTTATCCGTCTGCCGAATACCTCAAAGTCCGCACGGCACGGATGCCCTGTGCGAGCGTATATGTCCGAGTACTCCGACAGCGGGATCAAACCGTCCTGCAAGGCGAAGTCTTCGTCCTGAACATGAATCGAAGTATTCAATAGGTCGTAAGCCGGTGCCAACAAATAATCTCCGTCGGGCGTCTGCTGCAACGAAAAATTCTTCAAATGAGCATCTCCGTTGGCGAATAGATAGTTGAAGACGACCAACTCGAAGAATCGGCTCATCTGTACTTGCCACGCCGAAACATAGGCTTTGAGCAATACCGCTGCATCCTCGTAGCTACCCGTATATTTGAAGTTCCTGCCATGCGTGGCGACGCTCTTTCGAGCCAGCGATGCGAAATCCTCCTGCTTGATCTTGTTGCCCTGCAAATCGTAATCGAAGCGCTTGGTTATATAGGCCATTTCGCCGTTTCGGAAAAAGACGATCCCGTTCTCGGCCGTTGTAATCTTGTAGACCTGCCGGGCGATCTGCATCGTCAGATGTTCGTTAGCCGGTATCTGGTCCCGAAACCGCAAATGCTTGTATGCCGGTGCCGGCTTGATGATATATCGTCCACGAGCGCCGAGAGGAGTGAGCATGATTTTCCCGTCGGAGAGAATCGCCGAAAGTTTCTCCTGCACGCCCGAGACCAATATACGGTTGATCGCAGAGGACAGATCCGCATCGTCCGCATCATAGTCGAAATCCATAATCGGAGAGACGCGTTTTCCGTCGAACAGCTGCCGGATGCAGCGCGGACAATACCTGTCGAATCCCTCGGCCAGATTGCCGGGGCAAACATCTGTCTTTTTCATCGCGATTTAATAGTTATGGCACCTATGGTATCCGAATGAGCCGTAGCAAGCAGCAGCCCGAACGCATCGTCCTGGTCGATCTTCAATGTACGGCACTGGTACGCTTTATTCGCACCCTCCGAAAGCATGTTGAAGAAGAAGGGAAACAACGTCTCCGACGTAAACTCTTTCGCACATTTTGGGAACGATAGACTGATGGCGGACTGACCGTCATCTGCAAGAAAAGCATCGTCGTAACGGAACAGATACTTGCCCTCGTCCGTTTCGGTAAGTATCCCGGCCATGACATTGTTTACATATACATTCGCCTGTCTCATTTCTCAACATCCTTGACTTTAAGCACGAGCTCCAATCCGAGAATATCGGCGACCTTAGACAGCGTTGCCGCAGACGGATTCGCCTTGCCCGATTCGATACTCTTGATGATGCGCAGGCTCAAACCCGTGTAATCCGCAATATCCTGCTGAGTCAATCCCAACAGAATGCGCCGCTCCTTTATGATCGAATTGTTCATGGTGCAATATATTGCATGTTTTGTGCAAAAAAAATACAAATATAGTAGTTTGTAAAATAAAAGTGAAATATATTACACCTGCAAATAATCGATGGACTCTTCCTTTACAATGCACTTGATTATATTAATTCCGGATCAATCGTTCGAATGCTTCTCTATCAGTTTCCTTTTTTATATTTTGTTCTGTATTTTCTATTAGCTGCTTTGCCCAACGAATTACTGTATAATGTTTATGATTCTCTAATTCATGCAAGGCTGCTAATTGAGTTTGAAACAATGGAATTACAGAGCCGGTCCATGCAAATTCCCCCATATTCCAACTTAAATTAGATAAAACCTCCTTATCGTCCCCGAATAAATCGAGTAACTTCAACATAATATCACTGAAACGTTTTGATCCGTCAGATCGATATACCGGAATCATAGATGCAAGTCTTTGAGGTGCAATGGGTGCATTATCTTTACACCATCTAAGTAAGAAATCTTCTCCGTAATTATTTATCAATAGTCCAGACTGAAATCCGATATGTGATCCTAAAATAAATCTTAACTGTGAATATGCTACTCCGTGTTCAGCACCAGCCAATAAAGCGGAGGACAAAGCCGGCCAAATCGTATCTTTATATTTATGTAATAAGGTAATGTAGATTGATTCAGCGTTAAAATTGTATTTGGTATTTAAAAAGTTTAGAACCTCAGAATGAACATAAGCAGCAAATTTTGGATTATCGTTAACGCTCAAATAGGTCTTGGCTATTTCCATAATATCACTAAAATACACCACCTTAACATCTTTGTCAGCCAATAAGTCGGTTACATATTGTTCTATAAAAATTGCTAATTCAGTAGAAATATCATCATCATGAGAACAGATTACCCATTTGATTTTACTTAATATAGCGATTTGAGCATTGATTCCTAATTTGGAAATATCTTTGTATATCTCTAAAATGGATTGTCCCGAAGACAAACGTAGATAATTCAAAAATTCATCGATATTGTTCGCTTCAACTTGCTCATCGGCAATTAAAGTTAACATATCTTTATAAAAATGCTTTTCTAATTTTGGGAGGCAAGCTCCGATAATTGCAAACAGAACCGGATAAGAACCTGCTTCGGAGATTCGTGCAATGACACTTTCCAAATACTCTCGATCTTCTATCGATGTGCAATAATAAACCAAGAATGCCTTACCTTTACTATACGGCTTTTCTTTTATTATTTCAATAGACCGCTCAATGAAAAAATCTCGTTTTTCCACAATATCCTTCTCCAATTCGCACACTTTTCCCGCAAAAGCAGCCGCAAGAGGAAAATCGTTAGCATAAAATTCTTGAAGAAGCCCACTATCGTTCCAGTGGTCGTTGACAAATTCTTCTGCTAATTTTTCATATTGCTGAATTATCGCACGTAAAGTTTCCTCAAAGGGTCTTTTGAATTTGCGATTTTCCCTTTCTCTGATAGCAATAAAACGAGAATAAAAGTCCGTCCTGGTTAGACGTTCAATATAATTGTCAAGTTTCGTTTTGTCAAATATATACAATTCCGAATAGTCGAAAATCTGATTCAGAGACTTTAACATTTCATCCCAATCATATTCTCTCATGGGAACATAGTAGTCCAATAATCGATATAACATATCCATTTGGCCCAATTTAAGTAAATCAAAGATATGTTTTTGGACAATACCCGTTATCTGTAACAACTTATCGGGATATTCTTTTGTTATCTCGATAAGCATATCGTGACATTTTTGCCAATAATCAAATACTTCGGGATATGTTGGTTGGTAGTTCCGATATACAGAGAAACCTTGGCGTTCAGCTCCTTTTGCAAGCATAAATCCCTCGACGGACAAGCCGGAGTCTATTGCTATCAGAATCAAGTCTATATATTCATTACCTAACAGTTTGCAAGTTTGGATTACCCCAAATCGATCTTCAAGGCTCGCTTCTGTTCCAGGAATTAAGATATGGAATAATTGACAGAACAAGCCGGTCGAATTATTAGCCCATGTTTCAGTCTCAGCCAAAGCAAGACGGGCCACGACCATGGTTGTCTTATGAAAACATTTCTTATTGTAGCAGATCTTCTCCAACAAATACACGAAGTTTCGCCGTGCATCGTCTGCAAGATTCGTTTTTAATTTATCGAGGTCGTAATGAGCATAAATATCATATAGCGTGTTAGTAACTATATCAGGAATCACATTCGCGAATGAGAGGAGAAGGCGTGATCCCATAGATGTATTCAAAATTGTCTCATGGGCAAAAGGGCCACCTGGCTGCATCAATTCGGTCAAAACCTCTTTTGCGACCCGATTTTCAGTCATGTACTCCAATCGTTTGCAAAATGCTTCTTGCATATATATTGCATGATCGTGCTCATCGGACTGAATAGCAGATATATCCTTAACCAAGGATAAAATGTCTTCCTTTGTACATCCTTTGAACCATTCGGATGCGAGCCATATCGCCAACGGTAACGGGCGGATATTGATATGCCCACTGATGTGTTCAAGCAGTTGGCGTTCTATATATTTATTACAAACCTGTTTAAATTTTCTTTTTTGTTTAATATCTGATCCTTGCAAATTCGTAAGATAACTACAAGTTGCTACAAAATCGGATTGACAAGAATATTGACCAGAATACCCCAAAGGCATAAATAAAGAACATGCTTTAAGAACATTTGCGTCATCTGCATCGTTCGGATTATTTTGATCAATACCGAGCAGTTTATAAAAAATAGTTTCATTGACAATATATCCCGGTTTGCCATTTCGGTCCAATGCATCGCAAAGCAGAATTGCCATATAAGGTATTCCTTCCGCAAACTCTGTAATGCGATCGTAGTTTTCATTTTCTTTACCACCTAAACGCACTGCAATGTAATCATCGACCATCTCTTGCAGATCGTGTGTTTGCAGTCGAATCAATTCCACTCCCTGCTGTTGCGATTCTTGCATGTCGTTACCAATGGAGATGATTCGTTGTTCAGCACCACACTCGTCTTTCAATGACAGAATTTGGCCGAACATACGAGCCGAGCAATTATCCAGAATCACAATACTATCGGCCGGACCTTGTGTGAAAATCGTTCTTAACACAAATATGCTCTTGGCGTCCTGCGAAGATTCGCAATAATAGAGCTCGGAATCTGTGTCTGAAAATGCTTCCCTAACAATACGTGTTTTACCCATGCCGGATAAAGCAATAAAACGTATTACTCTGTTCTCAGTGGTCTTTAACTTGCTGATAACGGAATCAATATATTCATTTCGCAGAAACTTACCTTTTAATGGATAGCGTGCCCAAAATTCCTTTTTATTGATAAATGGCAATAATTCGATCCGATCCAATTTTGCATTAGTATCGGCAACTCCTCTATGCAATTCTTCCAACATTCTAAATTCGTGCTCATATCGCATTGAATCTGTTATGTCTTTAAGATAATTATATGCATTTTGCCGATTAGCAATAGCTTGTTTAAAATTATCCAGTACGGTTCGATATTCACCCTTCAGCTCATTTAATTGGTCTTCATTATGAATTTGTTTGGTGATGTGGTATTCTATATCCCGTTTTTTTCTTTCAAAAGATGAGGACCGACGAATATCTTCCGAGAAACTTTGCTTTAATGCCTCTTCGTATGCGTCCTTAATTTCTTTGACAATTTTCGTAGACCTATGAGATAATAGATTCGTTGCAATATTTGCGGCAATGCTGATTGCAAATGCTGATATGATTTCGAAGGCAGGCATAATTATATTATTCAGATTTTAACAAAATTAATATTTTTAGCTATATAAAGCAACGGTTGATTCCTATTTCCTTCATTTTATTATGACACACAATGTCACATGGTGGCATAGGTCGTCATCGTTGACAATCAGCTAATTTTCGTATATATATTCGTGGTCGGAAACATTTTCGGTAATACTAAAACCTGTTTGCGACCATGAAAAAAACAACATTTCTTGCAGCTCTCTTTCTGCTGAGCTCTTGGGGCGCTGATGCCCAGGGCAACGGCATCAGCGGCATTACGGAGGCGACCAACATGGTTACCTCATACTTCGATCCTGCCACGAAGCTCGTCTATGCGATCGGTGCCGTCGCCGGCCTTATCGGTGGAGTGAAGGTCTACGGCAAGTTCTCCGCTGGCGACCCCGACACGCAGAAGACCGCCGCGTCGTGGTTCGGCGCCTGCATATTTCTTATCGTCGCTGCTACGATTCTCCGCTCTTTCTTCTTGTAGCGCATGGCCGAGTACGGAATCAATAAGGGCATCGGCCGCAGTGCCGAGTTTCAAGGCTTGAAAAGTCAGTACCTCTTTCTCTTCGCGGGCGGTTTGCTTGGACTGTTCGTGCTGGTCGTCGTGCTCTATATGGCCGGCCTCGATTCATGGTTCTGCCTGCTGTTCGGTGCTGCCAGTTCATCATTGCTGGTCTGGACTATGTTCCGCCTGAGCGCCAAATACGGAGAGTGGGGGCTTATGAAGTTGCAGGCACGTCACGTCCGCCCATACTATATCATCAACCGCCGACGTCTCGACCGGTTTTTCCATACACACCGTTAATCCTATCCGACGATGAAGAACATATTGAAAGCCGCTACATTGGAGAGCAAATTTCCGCTCCTGAAAGTCGAGCAGGGCTGCATCCTCTCGAAAGATGCCGACATAACCGTTGCCTACAGCGTTACGCTGCCCGAGCTCTTTACCATTTCAGCTCACGAATATGAGGCTATCCACATGGCATGGGTCAAGGCAGCAAAGGTGCTTCCGAATTTTTCCATCGTGCATAAGCAGGATTGGTTCCTCGAAGAGAGCTATACGCCCGATACCGGGCAGGAAGATATGAGCTTCCTCTCTCGGTCGTTCGAGCAGCACTTCAACGAGCGGCCTTACCTGAGCCATACTTGCTACCTGTTCATTACGAAGACGACGAAGGAGCACAGCCGCACCACGAGTGCATTCAATGCTCTTACGCGCGGCTTCATCATTCCCAAACAGATGCAGGATCCGGATGCCGTACAGCAGTTCTCGGAGTGCTGCGATCAGTTCGAGCGGATCATTCGCGAGAGCGGGTTTATCCGGTTGCAGCGGCTGACAGATAGCGAGATCATCGGTACGCCGGATCGAGCCGGCATTCTTGAAAAATACTTTTCGCTCTCGCAAACCGATACAACGTGCTTGCAGGACATAACGCTCGGAGCCGACGAGATGCGCATCGGCGACAAGCGTCTCTGCCTGCATACGCTCTCCGATGCGGACGACCTGCCGGGGCGTGTTACTACCGACATGCGCTATGAACGTCTCTCTACCGACCGTAGCGACTGCCGGCTGTCATTCGCCGCACCCATTGGCGTATTACTGCCTTGCAACCATATCGTCAACCAGTACCTTTTCATCGACGATTCGGCCGAGAATCTATCCCGTTTCGAGAAGCAGGCGCGTCGTATGCACTCGCTGTCGCGCTATTCGCGAGCCAATCAGATCAACCGCGAGTGGATCGAGCAATACCTGAACGAGGTCCACAGCCTCGGCCTTACGTCTGTCCGGGCGCATTGCAATGTCTTCGCATGGAGCGACGATGCGGATGCCCTACGGCGCATCAAGAACGACGTCGGCAGCCAGCTCACACTCATGGAGTGCACGCCGCGCCACAACACGGTCGATGTGCCGACACTCTTTTGGGCCGCCATACCGGGTGGCGAGGCCGACTTCCCCGCCGAAGAAACGTTCTATACCTTTATCGAGCAGGCGCTGTGTCTGTTCATCGAGGAGAGCACATGCAGGGATTCGCTCTCTCCCTTCGGGTTGCGTATGGTCGACCGTCTGACCGGCAAGCCCGTACATCTCGACATCTCGGATCTGCCGATGAAACGAGGAGTCATCGCCAATCGCAATAAATTCATCCTCGGGCCGAGCGGCAGCGGCAAGTCATTCTTCACGAATCATATGGTACGCCAGTACTACGAGCAAGGCACGCACGTACTGTTGGTCGATACAGGTAATTCGTACCAAGGCCTCTGCAACCTGATCCACGCCAAGACCGGCGGCAAGGACGGGGTGTACTTTACCTACCGGGAGGATGATCCCATCGCCTTCAATCCGTTCTACACAGACGACGGAGTTTTCGACATAGAAAAGAAAGAGAGTATCAAGGCATTGATTCTCACCCTATGGAAGCGCGATGACGAATCCCCGACCCGCTCGGAGGAGGTCGCACTGTCGAATGCTGTGAACCTATACCTTTCACGGCTTAAAACCGACGCTGCGATCATGCCCTCGTTCAATACGTTCTATGAGTTCATTCGCGACGAGTATCCGCAGATCCTCGCACAGAAACATACGCGCGAGAAGGATTTCGACGTGTGGGGCTTCTTGAACGTCTTGGAACCTTACTATCGGGGCGGTGAGTACGACTATCTGCTGAATTCGGACAAGCAGCTGGACCTACTGCACAAGCGCTTCATCGTCTTCGAGCTGGACAATATCAAAGACAACAAGGTGTTATTCCCTATCGTGACGATCATCATCATGGAGACCTTCATCGCCAAAATGCGTCGTCTGCAAGGCATCCGCAAGATGATTCTTTTGGAGGAGGCATGGAAAGCGATCTCGAAAGAGGGCATGGCCGAGTATCTGAAATATCTGTTCAAAACCGTTCGCAAATTCTTCGGCGAGGCGGTTGTCGTCACGCAGGAGGTCGAGGACATCATTTCATCATCCATCGTCAAGGAGACCATCATCACTAACTCAGACTGCAAGATCCTGCTGGACCAGCGCAAGTACATCAATAAGTTCGACGCCATACAGTCGCTGCTGGGCCTGACGGACAAGCAGAGGGATCAGATTCTCTCGATCAACCTTGCCAACAACCCGTCGCGCCGCTATAAGGAGGTGTGGATCGGCCTGGGTGCACAGTCGGCGGTCTACGCTACGGAGGTCTCGCCCGAAGAGTACTGCACCTATACGACCGAGCAGCCCGAGAAGTTGGAATTGCAACGTCTCACGCAACAGCTCGGCGGCAATATCGAGCTGGCTATACGTCAATTGGTCGAGAGCAAACATCGAAACTAATCCTATCAGGAACCTAAAAACTCAACCATATGAAAATTACGGACTGGATTGCACAGCGCTGGCGTGAACGTCGCGAGCCGGACAAGAAGAAGCTGCTCGCGATGTCTCGACAGCTGGAAAGTGCTTGTGCGTCCAACGATTTCTACACGCTCGCCGTACTGATGAAAAGATACCGGCATTCGGAGTTTGCCATAAAACTGATAGGCTCACGAATGATAAAGGGCGGTTATCCGATGTTTTTTTCTCCCTATACTGCTGTTCAGGAGGATGTGCTGGCGATGATACGGTATCTGCGTGATGTACAAACTGTACGGCAAATCGGAGGCTCTCTTACCGCGATTCCGTCCGAACCTTATAATCCGCTCTATGACATCCTTGCTATGCACACGTTCATGCTGGATGCCTATTTAAAACTTCATCCTCATGAAACGAGGCTGCAACATCCGGCATTTACGGAGGTGCAGGCCGCCACACGGCTGCTGGACAAGTGGCACAATAAGGATTATGCGAAGGAGTTGATCGATCTGATTTTCCGACGTCGATATCCATCGGAATACCTTGCGCTCCGCTTCGGTTGGGAGAAAGAGCATCATTGGGCAAGGTACCTGGAAACGCAAGCCGAGATATCTTCCGACGAGAGACCTTTCGAAGAGCGGCAGATGCTTTATGACGATCGGGAGTTACTCTATGCCGAATGGGAGAAAAAGGCCGAACAGGTGCTTGAACACCTTCCCGATATCGTACTTCCGGAGCGATATGCGATGCACCTGCAATGTGAATTGGAGCAACTGGCAACCTTCGTTCACGATCCCGAATCGATAAGTGCTCCGAACGCCAATCGTGCTCTTCTCAAAAAATATGGCATCGAGAAAAATGCGCCTTGTGCAGCACGTAAACAACAGGTCGAGCGAGCTTTTCGGGAGCTGGATGCACGCTTGGTCCGCCTGACCGGTTGTGAGCCGCATGCCGACAGGCTCTTCGCGTGCATGCGGCAGCGAGAGACACCGCATATTCCCGTCGCACGACTATCTCCGGATGCTGTGGAGCCAAACCGACATAATCCGAATAAAGGCCGCAAACATGGCCTGTAACCAGTAGACTCTAAATCCATTAAATCCTTATGATATGAAACTGAGAATCTTTTTATTATGGTTCTGTACGATGTTTACCGTCATGACGGTAAACGCACAATGGGTCGTGAGCGACCCGGGCAACCTTGCCCAGAGTATCGTCAACTCGACCAAGCAGGTCGTCGAAGCCGGCAAGAACGGACAGACGCTCGTGCAGAGCTTTCAGCAGACGCGTAAAATCTTCGAGCAGGGCAAGGCGTATTACGATGCGCTGCGGCAGGTCAAGGACCTCGTGAAGAATGCCCGCAAGGTACAGCAGACGATCCTGATGATCGGGGATATAACCGAAATCTATGTAACGAACTACCAGCGGATGCTTTCCGATCCGTATTTCTCGCCCGAGGAGCTGGCGGCCATCGCTTCGGGCTATGCCATATTGCTGGAAGAGAGTGCCAATGTGCTGGGCGACCTGCGCACGGTGGTCAATGAAAATGGCCTCTCGATGAACGACAGCGAGCGCATGACCTTCATCGACAAATGCTACGATGCCGTGTACGAGTACCGTGCGCTGGTGCAGTATTACACGAACAAGAATATCGGCGTGTCGTATCTGCGGGCGAAAAAACGCTCCGATCAGGATCGCATTCTGGCTCTGTACGGCTCTCCCGCCGACCGCTATTGGTAATATCTAATTCTCCCGAACTATGTATTTGCTTACCGTCGATTTCGATAATTTGCATCAGGTGCTTCGCAACCTCTATACGGAGATGATGCCTCTGTGTGCGGATATGGCCAGCGTCGCCAAAGGCATTGCCGGGCTGGGTGCACTGTTCTACATTTCTTATCGCATCTGGCAATCGCTCTCGCGTGCCGAGCCTGTGGACGTGCTGCCGCTGCTGCGTCCGTTCGTTCTCGGCCTTACCATTATGTTCTTTCCGACCATCGTACTGGGAACGCTCAATGCTGTCATGTCGCCTATCGTACGCGGTACGAACGACATCATGCAGGCTCAGACATTCGACATGCACGAATACCGGACGCAGAAAGATCTTCTCGAATACGAGGCTCTGCACCGCAATCCCGAGACTGCCTATCTGGTCGATAAAGAAGTATTCGACGACAGACTCGATGAGCTGGGCGTTACAGATGCAGCGGAGATTTGCGGCATGTATATCGACCGGGCGGTATACAATACGAAGAAGTGGTTCCAGGAGTTGTTGCGCAACCTGTTGGAGCTACTGTTTCAGGCCGCGGCGCTAGTCATAGACACGATCCGCACGTTCTTCCTTGTCGTATTGTCGATTCTCGGCCCCATTGCCTTCGCCATATCGGTGTGGGACGGGTTTCAGTCATCGCTCACGCAGTGGTTCTCGCGCTATATCTCGATTTACCTGTGGCTACCCGTCAGCGATCTGTTCTCGGCCGTGCTTGCCCATATCCAGACACTTATGCTGCGCCGTGACATAGAACAGCTGACAGACCCTCACTTCCTTCCCGACGGGAGCAACTCGGCCTATATCATTTTCATGATTATAGCGATCATCGGTTACTTCACCATACCGACCGTTGCTAATTGGATCGTGCAGGCCGGAGGTGGCGGCACCTACTACCGAAACATCACCCAGACCGCCGCACAAACGAGCGCCTATGCCGCCGGTGCAACGGGAGCCGCCGTAGGCAACATCACGGGACGGCTGCTGAAACGATAATCTTAAAATCATAGTAAACCATGCAATTCAAGTCATTAACGAACATCGAGAGTGCCTTCCGTCATCTTCGTCTGTTCGGCATCGTATTCCTCTGCACCTGCGCTCTGCTTACGGGATATGCCGTTTGGTGCGCATACGACTTCGCCGAGGCGCAGAGACAGAAGATATATGTGCTGGACGAGGGCAAGTCCCTGATGCTGGCGCTGGCGCAGGACCTCTCGCAGAACCGCCCAGTCGAAGCGCGGGAGCACGTGCGCCATTTCCACGAACTCTTCTTCACGCTCTCGCCCGACAAAGCGGCCATCGAGAGCAATATTCAGCGTGCGCTCTACCTCGCCGACCGCACAGCTTTCGAGCACTACCGCGATCTGGCGGAGAAGGGGTACTACAACCGTATCATTTCGGGCAACATTAACCAGCGGATCATCGTCGATAGCGTGGTCTGCAACTTCGACCGCTATCCTTACGACGTACAGACCTACGCCCGGCAGCGGATCATACGCCAGATGACCGTTACCGAGCGCAGCCTCATCACACACGGGCAGCTGATGAACACCCAGCGCTCGGACAACAATCCGCACGGATTTATCCTCGAAGGCTTCCGCATCATCGAGAACCGCGACATGACTACTTACGACAGATAATCCATTAAAACAAAACGAACCATGAAAAAACTCAAAGAAAAAATCTCCCGTATCTCCGATATCCGGATTCGGGATTGGCTCAAATGTCTCTCGCCCGAAAGACGACTTAGCATTGCCTTGTCGCTGCTCGGCACGATGGTCATCGTCTTCATCGCGGTCGTCGGACACGGGCTCTATCGCATCGGCCGCGGCGGGACTATGCAGCAGACCCAGCGAATCGAGAGCATCGTCATCCCCGACTTCGGGCAGGGCACGCTCCCGGAGCATCAGCGCCGTTACATCGATTCTATCTCGTATAACCGCTTAAATGATATGCTCGATGACACAGCAAGAGAATAAGCAGAGGCCTTGGCAGGTCATGAAGCGATATATGGTCTTTGCCGCGATGTTCATCGCTTTCGGTATGTGCATGTGGTGGATCTTCGCCCCGTCTACTACCGAGCAGCAGGCAGCACAAGCACAGGCGGGGTTCAATGCTTCGATACCCGATCCCGAAGGTGCCGCAATTGTTGCAGACAAGAAGAGTGCCTACGAAGCGGAACAGCTGCGGTTGCGGCAAGAGCAGAAGATGCGCACGCTCGAAGAGTATGCGTTCTCGCTCGGCCGCCAGGAGCGAATCGAAACCGAAGCGATCCCCGATACCCAGACACTTCCCGAAATAGCAGCCGCAGCACCGAATCACGGAACGACGGGGCGATACGGCGGATATGCAGCTTCCCGGCAGAATAACTCTTTGGAGGCATCGGACGCCGCCTACCGGCAACTCGGCAACACGCTCGGCAACTTCTACGACACATCGCATGAGGATGTGGAGAAGGAGCGCCTGCGGGCGGAAGTCGAGGCGCTGCGCGAAAGCCTTGCCGCACAGCAGTCACAACCCCAGTCGGCCTACGACGATCAAGTCGCCCTGCTGGAAAAATCTTACGAGTTGGCCGCGAAGTACATGCCCGGACAGGCGCGAAACGTACAATCGGCACCCACTGAGAAGAACGGTAAAGCACTCGTGCTACCTGTCGGTACGGTCGAGCAGCCCGTAGTCTCGGCCTTACAACAGACCCGAAGCGACACGGCATGGCTGGCAGAGTTTGCCGCACCCCGTCCGGCATTCCATACGTCTGTCGGAGACGAACAGACCGGAACGAAGAATACGATCTGCGCATGCGTGGATTGCAACCAAACGTTGACCGACGGGCAGAGCGTGCGCTTGCGTCTGATGGAGCAGATGCGCGTCGGGAATCTGGTTCTTCCGCGCAACACGCTTATCGTTGGCACAGGCAAAATCGAAGGCGAGCGTCTGGGCATCACCGTCACGTCGATCGAATATGCCGGGACGATTCTTCCGGTCGAGCTGTCCGTTTACGACAGCGACGGGCAGCTCGGCATTCACATTCCGCTCTCGATGGAGATCAGTGCCGCCAAAGAGGTAGCGGCCAATCTGGGCCAGAACGTCGGTACGACGGTTTCCATCACGAACCAGTCGGCGGGCGGCCAGCTGCTCTCCGAGCTGGGCAAGGGGGCCATACAGGGCGTATCGCAGTATGTATCGAAGAAAATACGCACGGTAAAGGTTCATCTCAAAGAGGGATACCGCGTGATGATCTACCAAAAAGATAACGAACGGGCCGGCAGGCCATAAATCCTTGACTATATGAAAAAGATTGTTTTGATGCTTGCTCTGGCGGCAAGCGTAACGGGCCTGCGGGCGCAGCAGACCGAGGGCGACCTCTACCACGGGCTAACTAAGAAGCTGACATTCGACCGCATGATTCCGCCATACGGAATAGAAGTCACATACGACAAGACCGTGCATATAATCTTCCCTTCGGCGATACGCTACGTCGACCTGGGGTCGCAGAATCTCATAGCAGGCAAAGCCGACGGAGCCGAGAATGTCCTGCGCGTGAAGGCTACGGTGCGGGATTTCCATGCCGAAACCAACATGTCGGTCATTACCGAAAACGGCTCTTTCTACACCTTCAACGTCAAGTATGCCGACGAGCCGCTGCTGCTCAACATCGAGATGAAGGACTTCATACACGACGGCAACGAGGTAAACCGCCCCAATAACGCATTGGACATCTACCTAAGAGAGCTGGGGAGCGATTCTCCCAAACTCGTACATCTGATTATGCGCTCCGTGCATAAGGAGAACTGCCGGCACATAAGGCATCTGGGCAGCAGATCGTTCGGCATTCAATATCTTGTCAGGGGATTATATACTCATAACGGGCTTCTGTATCTGCATACGCAGCTTCGCAATGCCTCCAACGTGCCCTACGACGTGGACTTCATCACCTTCAAGATCGTCGACAGGAAGGTTGCCAAACGTACAGCCATACAGGAGCAGATCATCCTGCCGGTACGGGCATACAACTACACCACACGCGTGGCAGAACGCCGGGACGAACGTACTGTTTTCGCCTTCGAGAAGTTTACCATTCCCGACGACAAGCAGCTCGTTGTCGAGATCCGCGAGAAGAGCGGAGGACGGCATCAGCGATTCATTATCCGCAACGAAGATATCGTGCGTGCACGCATCATCGACGAGTTGAAAATTCAATAGACAATAAAAACGCTGTCGAAGACAGCATAACATTCATTATTCACTTATTCAAATCTTTCAAAATCATGAGAAAAATCATTTTTACCGCAGTGGCTATGGCTGCTGCACTGCTGACCGCCTGCGATAAGGAGATCGAGACGATCGTTCCAACACCTGTCGATACGGACGGTTCGCACGTCTGCATCACGCTCGCGGACGATTCCGGCACCCGGGCATTTTTCGACTCCGCGGCAACGGCCGAGACGTGGGAGAAAGCTCTCACGTCGCTCTCTGTCTTCGCCTTCGACAATGCCGGTTCGCTGATCGTGCGTCGCGACTTCACCTCCGCGGAGCTCACGACACGAACAGCAACCTTCTCGCTCCCGAAGTCTGCCGCAGGCACGTCATGCTCGTTCTATGCCGTGGCGAACGTCGATGCTTCCGAGGTCAAGACCCAAGCTGCCCTTACGGCTCTCGTAGAGAATGCCGCCGCATCGTATAACGGCACCTTCGCCGAAGTATCGACACGCGCAAAGCGTACAGGCGGCTTCGTCATGTCGGGAATGAAGACCCAGACCGTAGGTGCGGTAAATTCCACGACCAGCGTAGGCATTACCCTCAAACGCACCGTCGCGAAGGTCGCCCTGCAAACCTCCGTAGATGCGTCGTTCGCCCAGAAGTACAGCGGCACGCTTACGATTACCTCCGTGAAGTTGTCGAAAGCCGCCTCGCAGTCGCTCGTCGTGGCGGGCGCAGCACCCTCAACGGGTGCGATGACCTTTACCCACAGTCAGACGCCCGCCGCAGCCTCGGGGAGATACAACAGCCTGTTCTACATCTACGAGAACGGTGCGCTGACCCAGGGCAACAGGGTATTGCTGGAAATCACCGCCACATACGACATGGACGGCAACGCTGCCACCACAGATGACCGCTCGGAGTTGACATACGCCGTCGAGCTTTCGGGAAAGACCGCAGGCGAGATCCTGCGTAACGGGTATTACCGCATCGCAGTCAACATCTCCGGTCTGGTGGGGCAGGAGTGTGCCGTATCGGTTACCGTCGCCGACTGGGAGACGCCCATCACGCAGTCTATAAGTTTGGGTGTCTAAGGAGTCCTTTCCGCTACACCGCTCCCGTCGTAGTGGGGGCGGGAGCGGATTTTAACACAAAACCTAAAATTACAACTTATGAACAAGCTCCTTTCATTATTATTGACCGCATTCTTCTGCGGGTGTTATGTCGCGAATGCGGATTACAGCGAGCCTGCGCAGGAAAATGTGTCTGTCGAGCTGCCGATCACCGCAGCGCATATCGAGCAGATAACCCGCACAACGGATCAGTACGCAATCGCCGATGTCAATCTCTACATGGTCGGAGAGAACAACGGTATCATACGCCATCTCTATTCCACGGCTTCGACGCTGCGGCTCGAATGTCCGGCGGGCGTATATACGATCTATGCGATCGCCAACATGCACGAGGATATGGGCGAGCTGCCGGCCTTCCAGATCGAAACAATGACCTTACCGCATCAGGATGCACTGTCGGACCTGCCGATGACGGCATGTACCGAAGTGGAGATCCGTGCCGCAGAAGGGAATAGTCCCGTCGTGCTGCCCGCGATAGAGGTACGGCGCCGCGTGGCGAAAATAGCGTATCGTATCTCAGTCGATCCCGTCGTTTCGGATATCCGCTTGCAATCCGTTCAGGCATTCAGCCTCCCATGCCGCACGTCTCTGTTCGGCGAGATACATCCATCTACTGTGGCATCCGGGTATACCGTGGGCCCCCGGATCGATATAGCTCCTTCATCGGCATCCGTCTTTTCGGGAGAGCACTATCAACTTGCCAATCCGCAGGGGTGCGTCGCAGGCATCGTCTCGCAGAGAGAAAAGGATGCCGCGCATGCCCCAACATTCGCCTCCTACCTGCTCATTCGGGCCCGGCGCGGTCAGGAAGTGCTGGCATATAGGGTTTACCTGGGCGAAAACAATACGGATAACTTCGACATCCTGCCCAACACATCGCACACGCTCGATATTACGATTCGCGGAGATAATCAGACCGATACTCGCATATCGTCTTATATCGTGCATGTATGGGATGACATCGAGGAGGAATCATACGACGGACATTGCGTGTACGACATCCAGCGAACGCTTCGTATCGCGATCGACGGCAAGCGGAACGACATTCCGCTTCATGCCGAGATCAGGGTAAACCGGGGAAGCGGAAACGACCTGCTTCTGAATCGCGATATCATCGCCGAGCAACGGGAGATAGAACTGCAAACCGCCGACGGCATTAACCAATACGAGATCGAGTATAGCCCCGTTCTCTTCGATCGGATGAATTACATATTGGGGTATGCGGTCATCATACGGGACGAGGGCGGATTCGAGCAGTTGTTTCATTTCGAACATTCGTATGCCAATACACTATATGTGAAAATGCACGACGGAGCGGCAGCCAATGCTCATCGCGGGAAGATAGCCGTAGGGAATGCCCTATACATCCATTCGACAGGAACAGCGAATAGCGAACGCTTCGTACTGACGGATGCCGACGGATGCACCCAGATAGCGACTCCGAATGCCGGATATCGATTCGCGGGGTGGTACGGCGACCCGAAACATACCAAGCTGCTATCGTCATTGGCCCGCTACGCATATAAGCCCAAGCGCACGCGCGATACCGTATTCGCACGATTCGAGATTAATTAACCATGCAATGCCGACATGATGAAAAACTATATGTTATTTTCGGTTGTCCTCTTCGTCTGCACGCTCAGCGGGTGCATGCGTACATGCTTACCAGAAAACACGACCGAAGTATCCGTTGAGTTGACCGTGCGCCCAGAGTGCATGACGGCTGTGACACGCTCGACAGATGAAACTACGATCCGCGACCTGAATTTCTATCTCTACGACAGCATGGGTGTACTCATGCTGCACCGATTCCAAAACTCCGTTACGCTACGCTTCGAATGTCCGCCGGGACGCTACCGTGTGCGTATCGCAGCCAATATAGGCAGAAATATCGGCCGCGACACAGATCTTGAACGCTTCATGCTTACGCATAGCCAGAAGTACGACGTGCTTCCGATGACTTACGAGGGCGACATCACTGTCTCCTCCTGTGGCCAGAGCAGTGTGGTTCTCCCACCCCTCGAAGTGCGTCGTCTGGTTGCGAAGGTTTCCTACAACATCACGGTCGTTCCAGCCGATATCGAGCTTCACTCCATACGCGTCTGCTCCGTGCCTGAGTCATCCGCGCTCTTCGCCGGAACAGATATGCCGTCCCAAGCGGCCGCCGGCTATACGGACACCGCCGAGAGGATGCTTATGGGGTGCAAGGCCGCTGGCATGTACTACTTGCTGCCCAATCCGCAGGGGTCGAATCCCGCCATTACCGACCAGCGGCAGAAGAACCGCGACCATGCTCCCCGCAGCGCATCCTATCTGCTGATCCGCGCGACACGAGCCGAGAAGGTGCTTGCATACCGCATCTATCTGGGCGAGAACAACACCTCGGACTTCAACGTCCTGGGCAACACCTTATACTCGCTCGACATCACGATCCGCGGCGAGAGCGAAGTCGACACACGTGTGAGCGGATACACGGTCAGCGTATGGGACGACTTCGAACAGGAGGGATCGGGCGGTTATTGCGTCGTCGGGCAGCAGAAGCATCTGTTCATCGCGGTAGAAAGCAACGGCGATTATCCGGCTCTTACCTATACGGTCGAGGTGTCGGCAGGAGACAGCGGGGCGCTGAGCATCGACGCCACGAGCTGCGTGAACCGGACCTATGTCATCGGCAACGGCAATGGCATGAACACGTATTTGCTGGACTATGCGCCGCCACTCTTCGGCAGCACGAACAGCACTCTCCGCTATACGGTTCAGGTTCGGGACGAATACGGGTTCTGCCGGGAGTTTACGTTTATTCGCCGTTTCGCCAACATCCTGCACCTGCACATACTCGGCCGCGGGTCCGTTTCCGTATCGTCCGCATTCCATACGACCGATACGGCCGACGGCAAGATGATACTGGGCAGCAGCTGCACCTTGAAGGCCGCGGCGGAAGCCGGCTTCCGCTTCGTGGGCTGGTATGCCGATGCCGCAGGCTCCTCGGCGGTGTCGACTTCTGCTCTGTACCGATACACGGCCCAATCTCACGCGCAGACACTCTATGCGAGGTTCGCCGTGGCAGACCACACGCCGCTCGACACACAAGGCACGGCAAACTGCTACATCGCGCCCAGGACGCTTACACGCTATTCGTTCGATGCCACGGTCGTGGGCAAGGGAGACTGGTCGACGAATATCCAGCCGAAGAAACTCTCCGGCACGACGGCCAAGGTCATCTGGGAAACCGGAGCGCATGACGCAAGCGAGAGCGTCGTCCGAGATGCCTTATACGACGACGGACGCATCTACTTCTCCACCGGCAGCAAGCGCGGCAACGCCCTGATCGGCTTGTTCGACGCTTCGGGCACGTGCATCTGGTCGTGGCACATCTGGGCTGTTGACTACGACCCTGCGGCTGCGGCGGTAACATACGGCTCCGGCGCCCGATTCATGGACCGCAATCTCGGCGTGCAGTCGAAGAGCCTGACCGAACACGGGTTGTACTACCAGTGGGGGCGCAAGGATCCGTTCATCTTCTCCGAAGGACCGAATGCACCCAAGACCCCTGCGGCGACGTACACGCTGCCCGGCTACGAATTCGGTGTGCACGGCAATACCGGAAACACCTATTGCCCGGCGTCGAACTACACGGTGGAATGGGCGACGGCTCACCCGACGACCCTACTGACACGGCCCTTCAAGAGCACTCTCTATCTCGATTCATGGCTCTATACCACCAATCCCAATCTCTGGGGCAATGCCACGAGCGGGTCCATCGCATCCGCCAAGAGCAAAAAGTCGATATATGACCCCTGCCCGCCCGGCTGGAAGGTCCCCGACCGTACCGCATGGGTTGCCGCGACATTCCGGAAACGGGATATAGACGTCATATACGGCGCCGACATGTTCTACGACAATGCCCGCACAGCTTGGACGTATTATCCCTACAACGGGTATATAAGCGGCGAGAGCGGGATATGGCGTTACACGTCGCTCAATGCCGGAGCATACGTATGGACCAACGAGCCCTATCTGACACCTGCAAACGATATGGGTTACTGTATCCGGATAGATGACGGCTCGACCGATATTTCGAAACCGCTCGGACAGCAGTACGGTTGTGCCGTCAGATGCGTCCGGGAATAATTTTTCCGATCATGAAACATAAACTGATATTATTGGCTGTGATCGCAGCCGTATGGGGCACACATTTCCGGGCCGCAGCGCAGATCTTCGCCGTGCGGGCCAACGCCCTCGCGGCCCTGACCGCCACCCTCGACCTCGGGGCTGAAGTGTCGGTCGCCGACAAATGGACCGTCGAGGCTTCGGGCTCTTGGAACCCGCTGCGCACCGATCAGCTCTCGACCCGCTTCCACGCCGTGCAGCTCGGCAGCCGCTACTGGCTCTACGAATCGTTCGTCGGGCACTTCTTCGGATCGCATATTACCTATGTCGGCTACGGCCTCGGCAGCCGCACGCGCCGCTACGACGGCCGGGCATTCGGCGTCGGGGTCAGCTACGGATACTCGTGGATGCTCTCCACGCGCTGGAACATTACCGTAGAGGCCGGAATCGGTCTCTATCGCACGCGCGACACGCGCCGCGACCCGACCGCAAGTGACTGGGAGGATGAATATATCTATCATTACCGCCGCTGGACGCTCTTTCCCTCGAAGGCCGGCGTGTCGTTCTCTTATCTCTTTTAGCCATGAAGACGAAACGGATTCTATCGGCGGGTCTCGTCGCCGGCATGCTCTGTCTGCTTGTCGGCTGCTCGGTAACCGGGCAGCTTCAACGGCACAGGACGACCGCACGGCTGGCGCAGCTTACCCGAGCCGAGCGCACGAAGAAGCAGTCCGACGACCGTCCGCAGGTCATGAAGCTCCAGCGCGACAGTAGCACTTTCTATCTTGCACCGGTAGACACGCTCGACGGAGAACGCGTGATGTCGTTCCGCATCGAAGAGGTGCTCGTCGTATCGAAGATACGTTCCGTACCCGAGCGAAACGGGCGCGTGATGCTCGACTTCATCGTCTCATTGCCCCGGGAGATGCTCGGCCGCAGCCGCAGCGTAGTCATTACCCCCGTGCTGCACAAACCCCACGGACGCATGGAGCTGGAAGACCTCGTGATTCGCGGCGGCCGGTTCTCCCTGTTGCAACAGCGGGACTACTGGCAATACGAAACTTACGTCGACCGCTTCCGGCCCGACACCCTCACGCGGGAGGCGGCGTTCAACCGCTTCGTGAAGTTTCCCTATCCCGAGGATGCGCGCCTCGACTCCGTCGTGGAACGCCGCGGCATGATGACCTACTACTATTCGGAGGAGGTGCCGACCGACGAGACATCGAAGCGCATGACCGTGACACTCGAAGGCAAGGTCGTCGGTATTGATGACAGCGCCTACCGGCTGCCGCCCTCCGACACATTGGACTACGTCATCTCCTCGATACTCTCTTTCGTCGACACGCTGCCGCGTTACCGCATCAAGGTTATCGACAAGTACCTTACCGTCACCGACCGCAACTGCATTCAGTTTCCGATCGGCCGCACGGATGTCGTAGATACGTTGGGCGACAACCGTCGTCAGCTGGCCAAGATCGCCGACCTGATGCGCCGCATCGTCGGGCAGGAGGAGTTTTTCGTCGATGCCATGACGCTCACGGCGGCCGCCTCGCCCGAGGGCGATTACCGCTTCAACGAACGGCTGGCACGCGGACGGGCGCAGGCGCTCAAACGTTACCTTGTCCATCGCTACGGCCGCGAGATCGACACGATGCTGACCGTGCGCTGGGTGGCAGAAGAGTGGGATGAGCTGGCCGCGTGTATCCGCACCAACCGGGAGATTGAGAATCGGGAGGCTATTCTGAAGCTAATCGCCGCGGAGAAGAACCCCGACCGGCGCGAGCGGATGATCCGGGAGCGGTATCCGCAAGACTATGCCCGTATCCGCTCGGTGATCTATCCGCGGCTGCGGGCCGTAACCTGCCGCTACGACCTGCGCCGCAAGGGTATGGTAAAGGACACGATTCACACCACGGAGCTCGACACGACCTATGCCCGCGGGGTGGAGCTGTTGCAGAGGCGGAGGTATGCGCAGGCGCTCTGTATTCTCGACGGCTATGGAGACCGCAATACGGTCGTGGCGCATCTGTCGCTCGACCAGAACGAACGGGCGTTGGAGCTGCTCGCCGCGCAGCCCATAGATGCCGTGACGGAGTACCTTCGGGCCATTGCCTTCGCGCGACTGGGACGAAAGACCGAGGGCCGTCGTCATTTCCTCGAAGCCTGCCGGCTCGACGAGCGCATGGAGTATCGCGGCAACCTCGACCCCGAAATTACTGAACTGTTAAATGAATAACACTATGAAAAATAAGAAGGTAAAAGCATCGGTCTCGATGTTGTTTGTACTGCTCTTCTCGTCTGCATTTGTTTGTTGCAGCATCAGTGAAAGAGAGGACATAGAAATCCGAAGATGCCCGCAGGTGCAGGACTCCATCATCATGCCCGGGTGGGATGAGATAGAATAAATTAAGTAGGGACATGATAATTCCAATGTCCCTACTTATAGCTTAGTTTAATAGTCTATATCCGATCTGGTTGATTAGGCTTCAATCTTTTTAACTCACAATTGTATTGAGACCGGAATCTATTTCGTGCTTTTTCAAGTTCTGTGTTACCATTATTGGCTGGAATTCCTACAGAAGAAACAATACGGGCATACCTCTTTGTTAAAGTAGAATCATTAAATTTAGAATGTGTTATAGTATTTTCGAGTTGTGCAATTGCTTTAGTAATAGCACTACCTTTTAACTCTACAAAGTACCCAATCCACTTTTTATTTACATTCGGGACTTTTGCAAGAATCAACTTGTCGCATTTCTGCCCATTTTTAATAATATTACCATCGACTTGGAGTATGACAATTTCCCGTTCAGGAATGACATCTGCAATATATCGCACCCCTTTCTCCGCGGTGGAAACTTTTTTTCGGACTTTCAAGGATTGCTCTGCTCCATACTGTTCGAGTAATTTCTCGCAGATATCTTTATTATCCATAGATTACATCGTTTAACAATGTCAATTTATTATCTACGATATCTGATGCGTGATCGAGATCCATGCCGCCGATCATATTTATTTCATTATCTATGATATTTCGCATCTTGCCTTGCTCGGTAATGTAATATGCACGAACATCCGAAATTGGGATAATGGAGTCTTGGGGTACAATTTCATTTGTCGCCTCCGAATCTTTTTCTTGGGCGATAGCCGCTTTTAGCAATACATTAAAAGCAGTAATAATATATGGGCTATGAGTTGTCAATACTACAGAACTCGGTTTTCCGGTACGTTGTGATGCTTGATTGATACAAGTTGCAATATGATTTATCAATGCTTGTTGCGATTCCGGAAAAAGGTTTTGTTCTGGTTCCTCTATAAATAAATGCGTATTCTGATAACGATATAATTTTTGTATTTTCTCAGCACCTAAAGTTTCATCCATCGATGAAAGTCGACGAAACCATTCGGTAACATCATTTTTACTCAAATTAGCCCTTTCTAAAAAAATATGATCCGTATAATAATTGATCATCACAATAATCGGGAGAATGGACTGCACACCGCTCGACGCATAAAATGGAGATATTTTCATGCGCTTGTCTTTTAGCCGAATAACATCTACACCCCGTTTACTATCATAGTAATACTCCATATTACCTACAATATTTAGATTAGCGGGCTGTTCCTCCGAATAATGCTCTTTAGCATCACTCCATTCGAATATATGATTGAACAATACATCGAAATCATTAGATCTATAAGTTCGATCTACATTTTTTATGACCGATGTCAGATTGCGCTCTGAAGGAATGAAACTTAATTTAGTATTATGACGTATTTCCCCAAAATTCGGAGTTCGGCCGATACGAACATTCTTGTTCCCGAGTAATTCAATGTTAATTGCTTCTCCATGATAATGAATTTCACTCTGTGGTGTGAAATATTCATTTGGCAACCGGTGGTACAGGCTCAATACTTTCAAAAAACGGGAATAATGCGTATAGTTATAGATTATTTCTTTGTCATCTCCTGTCATAATTTTTTTCTCAAGCCATTGGCAAAAGCACAAGATCTTCATAAAAGAACTTTTACCAGTACTTTGTTTTCCAATAATAACATTGAAACGACTTAAATCTATGTTGCCCGTATCGGTCAGAGGACCGACGTTTTTAATTGAAATAGACGCCATAAAAAATCATTTATAACGACAAATATACGAAAATATATGTCTTAATACAAATTTTTCACCACCGGTATAGTTGCTATCCTAATATTATAAATTTGCACACAAAAACTTATCGTCAGTTGCATTTATTTCTTGGGTCCAACCAATGGACGACAATAAGTTTTATTTACGACCCGATCACGCATCAAACGCATATCATTGAAGTTGCGCGAGATATTCTGGATGATCTCAATGTAGTTGTCAGACCCGTCCTCTCTCTGATGATAAAACGGTTTGATCGAAACGCAGTTCTTGTGCTCGAACAGCGTATTGAGCAGCGTTCGGTCCGAGTTGCCGCACGAGTGCCCCATGATGTAGATTTGGAACGGTGCGGAGTCGATGAAGGAAAGCAATTTGCGGTAATTGTCCGTTTCCAGATAACGGATAGATTTGATGTTTTTCAGATAGTCGTTGTCGTTCAACTTGGAAATCTCTTTGTAATCGTCGTCCAACTCGTCCCCATAGCCGAAGATGATCGGGTTCTTGTCGTTGCCCAATTCACCGTGAATATGGTTGACCTTGAAATCCGAACCTTCGGGTATATAAAGATCGGCCGTACTCGTGTAGTTGAAGTTCAGAAACAGAATTTGGTTGGGAAGAAGGTAAACCGCAGGAACGTCCACATTGTTTTCATAAACTCTTTCAACGTGTTTGAGAATGTCTAATGAATTCGGCGCAGATGTATCTTTAATGAATTCTTTATATTGATTCATTGCTGATCTACAAAAACTAACGGACGTTCCAAACTGAAGTAGGAAACAATTAATGTTTTGCTCATTATTTTGAGCTATATAATTCAATCGAGTGATTAAATAATCTTTAAACGCATGGCTTCCCTCATTGGAAATATCTTGTGGAATAAATGGTTCGAAGAGTGTTGTGAAGATACAATCTTTTCTCAATCCATAATTAATATGCTTATCTTGAATTTTCATAAGATATGAAACCAAATGGGCTTTAATAATTTCGAATTCCGAGTCTAACTTTTGTGGCTCGTTATATATCAAATTTTCTTTTTGAACAATCTTTTTTAACTGCTTATAATAAGCATTTTCTATATCAACCCAATTTTTAGTTCCTAAATCATTATTTATTATTCTGAAAAATTGATTTGAATACGAAAATTTCAGATTCCCATCAGGAGAAGCCGCATTAATCGTATCGATATTTCCCAAAGATATAACACTATACCTATAATATTGTAAAAAAGCTTTAATAGTAGGCGGATATGATATAGAATGTAAATGATTAGGAAATTGAAGATTGAATTGGCTCAATTCATCATGACTCTTTTTGGAATCACATAAATTAAGGTTCTTCATTCGAGTTTGCCAATAGCTTTTAATAAAATCTTTATAACTTGTCGGTAACCCGTGCGCCAAATCGAATCCGTTGCCGATAAGTATGATTCTGTTCATCATAATCCACTATGTATTAGTCTAAACAAAGTTAGTTATTCCCTGCAATGCAGGCAAGACAATCGGATAGTTTTTGCTGACAAACTTATTCTTCTGTCATCCGGACAGCAATACAAAACAAGATTATGATTGTTATATAGCCCCATAACTATGAAATGTACAGGGTTGTCTAAATATACATTCCAATGTTAAGATGGATTGTTAGATAGTCTTTATATAACTCTAAAAATAATCGTTCTGTGTTCTATTTGCCTATCTTAACTCAGCGCTTGCAAGCACAATTATCCCTATCGTTTAACTTTGGCTTATGCACCTGAATCGACGGATGAAATCAGTACCGGATCTTGAAATAGTCGAGTACAGCTTTGTAGTTGTCTTGCGCCGTCAAGCAGGTGTCCGTCAGATACTCCCGAACCTGCGGCCAGCGTTGCAGACCGCGATAGTAGAACATCTTCAAATCGTCGGTGATGATGAACGGCACGATGCCGTTTGCCAGACACTCCTTGAACATCACGAGCCGCCCGACACGTCCGTTGCCGTCCTGAAACGGGTGGATAGCCTCGAAGCGCTGGTGCAGATCGAGGATATCCGCCAGTGATTTCTGTCGCTTGGCATTGTACTCGGTAATGAGCGCTTTCATCTCCCGGCTAACATTTTCGGGTGCAGTCGTCTCGTTGCCGCCTACTTCGTTGGGCATACGTTTGTAGGCGCCGACGGCAAACCACTCCATGCGGCTGCCCGATGTTCCCGATTTGAGCATGGCGTGCAGTTCCTTGATAAGCGGCTCGGTCAGCCGCTCCTCGGCACGGTCGATAATGAGGTCGATACAGCGGAAATGGTTCGTCGTCTCGATAATGTCGTCTACACGGACGCTTTCGCCCTCGATGCCGACGGTATTCGTCTCGAAGATATAGCGCGTCTGTTCGTGCGTCAGTCGGCTGCCTTCGATGTGGTTGGAGTTGTAGGTCAAGTCGATCTGCGTCTTGTGGTAAATGCCCCCTTTGAGCTGCATAGCCTTCTGCTCGCGCAGGGCAATAAGCAACGGCGACAGTTTCGAGCGGCGACGTTTGCGTGCAGGCAAAGCGGCATCGGCGGGAATGTTCCATGTTTTTCCCGTGAGGAACGCGCCCTCGATTTTCCCTTCGGCGCAATAGTTACGAGCCGTACGCTCCGAAATGCCGTACTTCTCGGCGAATGCAACTACTGAAATATACTCCATAAACTCTGTCTATCGGCAAGTATGATTCCGATTTCGATGTCAAAGATAGCATAATTTGCCGGTATCGGCAAATAATAGGCGATAATTATATACTGTGGCTAACAATTCTGCAACCGACATTTACGTATGCGTCTGCCAAAGATCGTCGTGATTCATAGTGTAGCATCCCGAGCGGTCTGGCGAACCGTGGTATACCAGCCCGCCGACTATGCCCAGTGTGCCGTTCGTATAACGCTGCTTGAATAGGAACGAGTAGGGGGGGGAAGTCCCTGTACAGTTCGATTTCGCAAGGTCGGTGGGAGTGCTCCTCCCATGATCTCAGTTTGGCAAGACACGCTTGCAGGGATTCATCCCCCAGTTCTTTCGCATAATGCACTACTTTGTCGTAGTGCTCCTGACACATGATTTTCATAATAAGATTGTTTTGAGTTCGAAAATATATTTAGTCGGTTATTCCAGTTTCTTCATCAAGTAGTCAACAATCCGGCTGCATCCTTTCACCGAAGGCGCTCGGTTCCCCCAATCGCCGCCTTTGCATTGTAGATAGGTCCGAGACAGTAAGGTAATCCGTCTTCGCAACAGCCCGAGCGTGCGGGGATGAATCTTGATTTCATATTTGCAGCACAGCCCGATGAAGAATTCCGATTCGATTAAGAGGCCGTTCCGAAACGCTTTCTCTGCATTGAGCAGAGCCTCCTGCCACTCCTGCTCTTCGGTCTCTTGCCGATGTTCTTCCCGCTCGCGCAGCAGACGCTTCCGGTCCCGTGTTTCCGCCATTCGCCATGCACGCATATTGGCACGGTGCTCTTTGAGCGGTCGCGCATCCCAACCCAACGCCACATATGCTGCGACATACGTCAAGGGAATCCATTGTTTGTGCGCGATTCGCTCCTGCATGGCCGTCTGCAAGTCGCAGGCCTCGGTCTCGACAGCTGCAAGGTGCTCCTTGTCGAACACCGCAGATCTCGACAGAAACTCTACGACGAAACAGACATCCTCGACACGCTCGACAATAGCGATGTTATCCAAATTTTCGTGTCGCTCATCTTTGGCATCTACATACCAGCCGATGTATTTACTGATGAACGTGACTTCTTTTAAGGTCGCAACGATCTTATCGTCGCGGCCTGCTGCATAGTGCAAAACCTTTGTTCTCATTTTATACTATTTTTTACAGATAGTTTTCGGCTATGTGTTTCATTCGTTTCCGTCGATAGTTTTCATCGTCATGGCATCGCAGATACTCCTGATACGAATCGACCGATTCCGCTTGTTTGTAGCGTTCGATGGCTCGGTAGAAACGCCCATAATCCTGCTTCCACACACCCTGGAAGAAGAGCCACAAAAGCTCCTCTTCCAATGCCCCCATGCCTTTTTCGCGATAGAGGACGGTCAAAGGCTCTATTTCCAGCTTGCGAAATTCCAGCGGGTGAAGATTATTTGACGCCCGTTCGACGATGACCTTGCCGGATGACGTGATACCGATATATTTGATAATCAAATGACTCATGATTATAAAATAAAGTGTTACAATATATTTGCTGTTGTGTGCTTAAACATTGGCGTTAGGCTGTAAATCTTCCTCGGTATCGGGCTCCGTGTCCGAATCCGGCTTGATTTTGTCGATAATCATCCGTGCGGCCTTATTGACGTCCACGAGGATGTCGAACAGATAGGTCGGTTCCTGCTTCAGCTGCGCAAGCCAATGTTTCAGGTAGGCGGCGTTCTCGGCTCGCGGCATGACCGACAGCCCCAGCATAGCACCGCACAAAGCAGATGTCAGCTCAGCCAACAGCTCCTCGCGAGCATACGTTGAATCCCCGAAGGCGCCGTATGACGGGCGGTTCAACCGGGACGGATGTCCTGTGCTGTGGGCGACCTCATGCAGGAGTGTGTCGTAAAAATCTACTCCCGAAGGAAATTGCTGCTTCAACGGACAGATGATCCGATCGAGAGCGACACTGTACGAGGCACGATTACCGTATTGCAGCACGATAGGGCAGTGCCACCCGTCCGGCACCAGCAGAGCATCGATGCCCGCGCATGTAAAACCGTCGGAGCGATCGACCGACCCTGACGGCGATGTCAATTCCGCATAGCGCGCAGGGGCTTTATCCGCCAAATCCGTCTGGTCGATGTTGAAGACCGGGTAATAGCGTATCACGGGCATTACATCATACTGTTCGCGCTGTTGCTGCGGAAGACGGTAATACTCCGCCGAATCTATTTTCTCATGCGTTTCCTTATGCCGAATGTGCATTTTCCAGAAATAAACCGGAAACGAGCAGGCCCCTTTGCATATGTTCAGATTCTCATCCTTCGCTTGGCGGAATGTCATGAATATCGGCGACCTGTATCCGCATATTTCACTCAGGAAGAATAGAGTCAGAACATTGCCTGCCCGGTAAGGCGTCCCGCGCAAATTGCGCGGAAGTCCGCGCGTCATGTCCGCAATCCATGGTTGGTGCCATTTTCCGGTGAAGGATTCGATTTTACGAACCATCAGCTCCGTCAGTCGCGGAGCAATTGTCTCAATCGTCTTGTTCATGACTAAAACAGTTTTTACCGTGTGTCTCACGCTGCAACTCCTACACATTTCCATCGTGCAAGAAATTATCGAATATGTCATGAGGTCTTATTCCCGAGTGAGTCGGTTGCCTCGGGAAGAAACCAGGTGCGCGACGGCAGCGCAGAGGCGGAAAAATACCGCAGAGCGCACTTGCGCCGAGGATGATTTTTCTGCCCGCAGCCGACGAGGGGTGCAATAGCACCCCGTTCGCGTACCTACCTTCCCCGACGGCAACCGATTCACTCGGGAAAAAACGATAATTTTCATGATTATCGTCCACGCGTTTTTGTGTAGTGATGGAGTTAGCATTATGCCCACAGTATAGATAATTAGAACGATTAGTCGTATATCCTTGCGGCATGCTATTCCGAATCATTCCTATGCCAGTTTTGATCAGATATGATGTCCTATTTGCCATTGCAGTATGTATGTGCTTCGAGATACCCCGTCTCGGACTCGAAGGAGACGATCTCGATACGCATACTCGGATCCGGCATCAAATCATGGATAAGAGTTATAATCTCATCTTCTGGGAATATAAATGGCGAATCGAACGATCCTCGAATCCAATTCCCTGCTCCGTACAGCCCGTCTATTCCGAATTTATCTTCGAGAAACGTTTTTATTTTTGTCAGATTGCTATCCTTGTCCGAACAGCAATAAAACCAATTGATACATATGTTTGCCATAAATAGAGGTTTTTAAGAGTTAATATTGCAATGTGCGGTTACTGGTTTCATAGTGCCTGCATTTTAAGCCATTCGTCGCGTTTCTCCCGACATTTGTCGAGTGTGGGGGCGACGCATGAAAACAACGCGCCGCCTTCGGTGCGATAGTCGTACTGACAATATCGCTTACCCGTTTTCCGGGCATAAGCCGTGGTAAAGTATTCGTATCGTTCTTCTCCTGGCGGGCATGCAGAGATGCCGTTCACGGTCATAGCGCTCATGATGCTTGATTTTGATTGATCGTGGTTTGTTGCGCAGCCTGCCACTTCCGATAGGCTGCGATGTACTCTTCACGTTCTTTTTCGAGTGCCACTCTGGTTGAGTCGGTATATCCCAGAAACTCGATGTGGTCGCCGTTGTAACCGGTAAGCCGGCAGCGAATACCAGCTGCCGTGAGCTTGTCGATACGCTTCTGCGCCGTCTTGGCGCTCGAATAGTCCTTGGGCCAGAAACTCGTCTTGCCGTCTGACCGGAACGAGTCCGTGCCGAGCACCATGCGGCCGTCGGCTCTGCGGCTATCATAGAATCCGAAACGAGCGCCGCCCAACGCTTGCCGGATGGCCTTGTGTGCCGGCCCTTCGGGATGTTTGAATTCGGGCTGTTCGTCGCCTTTGCAACATTGGAGCTTCGACAAAGATGTCCGATAGGGTCTCTTGTAGGTTCCGATGCTAAGACTCAGGTAAAAGTTCGTATGGAAATAGTCGGTCATGGGATCGCTGTCGTCGAAGTTGTAAGACTGCACGAATGCACAGACGTTTTGCATAACCTCGCGTGCCCGATCCGTGAGATCAGTCTCGGAATCGATATGGTAATGATTGATGTCTGCATAGGTCTTTACTCCCGATGCCGCCGTGAAGGCTTCGAAGTCAGCCTGCATCAGTGAAATATGTATCGAGTTGCAGTCCGGCCTTCGCACCGAAAACTTGTATCGGGGATAGGTCTCTTTGAGCCATCGCCGAATGAGCTCGACAACCTCCGGGGCGTGCTGCCCCTCGTAATTGCTGCCCGTCCAGCGATATTCGTTATAGACATATTCGGCATATTGCTGCGCCGTTGATTCCGTGTAGTCACTCTCGTATCCCGATGCTCCGGCGGATACCGTAGTGTCGTTTTTCCAAATATCGTATAAACGTGCGAACTCGGCGTTGATATGCTGCATGGCCTGCGTCGAACCGCCCTTGTCGGGGTGGTTGGCGAGAGCCAGTGTGCGGTATTGCTTTTTCAGCTCCGCAAGGCTGTGGATGTTATGAAAATAGGTCATGGCGTAGTATTATTTATGCTTATGATCTTTGGGCATCGAGAGCAGCGTCCGGCGTAGGAGTGCTTTCGCCCATGTCTTTCCGCCGACGAGATTCACGAATTCGTCAACAGCGTCGATTGTCGATTTCTTCATATGTTTTAAGTGTTTCATTATGCGACTGCTGCCCATGCCAGCCACCCGCAGAGCTTGTCAATATGAGTTATCCTCGAACATGTCCGTCGAGTATCTTCGTCTGTCGAGCCGATACGCCGACGCATAGGGTAAATCTTCCGCATCGGGAGGCTCCTCCTCCGGCTTCTGGCAATCGCTGTAAAGCGAGTGGTAGCGGTCGGCTAATTCGGCAACATCGTCCGTAGCGATGTCGTACCCGTTCTGCCGGCACCACGCGAGGAAGTGATCCCGATCGTCATCGTCGATATCGGACAGGGCGTCCAGCACATCGAACAGATCGGGCGACAGACGATCCTCCCGCACCAGCTCGTCGGGAATGTCCGACCACTCTCTGAACCGGAACACCGGGGCCTTCTCATCGTGATAACAATGGCCGAATGCCGCATACAGCTCGTCCATATCGCTGTATTCAGAGAGGCGGAACCAATATCCGCCCGGTTCATGCCGGTCCATACGTCGCTGCGTAGTAACACATAATGTTGAAGTATTCATATCATTCGATTATTAATTGACTATTCGTTGGCTGCCCCATGTAATGTGCACCTTACCTTCGCTGTCCGTTTCCCGTTTGAGCAGGCTCTCTATGACGGACATCGTCACGTCGAACTCTTCGAAAATCTCGGATTGTGCTTTCACGTCTCCGCTCTTGATGAACTCGTTGAGCCGCTCCTTCGTCAGCACGAGTGCCATAAGGTTCTGCTCGACGGAGTCTTCGTAGGTAATGAAATGCACGTTCTTCTTCTCTTTGGAGTCCAGACGGATAAAGCGAAAGTAGTACTGCTCCATGCGCGGCAGGTTCCATTGCAGGGATTCGAGGATGACGTCGTTGCACGAGGGAATGTTTACCGAGCTGCTCAGGCTCTGCTGCGTACTTACCAGAATACCGTTCAGTGTCGCGTCGAACTGCGCCACAAGGCGCTGCCGCCGCTCGAAGGGCACATCGCCCCTGACCGCGAAGAGCGGACGCTCGGGAAATGCCTGACTCATGTAGGATTCATAGAGGTCGAACGCCGCCAGCGACGTGCAGCCTATGGCGACCTTGCCTGGTATGGAGCGCACGAGCCGGTCGATACGCCGCACCTTGCTCGGATATTCGTCGCCATAGTATCCGTCGATAAGATGCGGTACCGAGCAGGCCTTGATAAGCAGCTTGATCTGACGCATGAGCCGCAGTCCGGCATCCTTGTGCGTATCGCCCGTCGTATTGTAGTAGCGTTCGCAGATGCGGCAGAACTCCTCGATGATGATACGATAGACCTCCCGCTCGCCGGCCGACGGCCGTACCGCATGCATCCTGACCTTATACTTTTCGCCAGCAAAGTCCTTGAACTTGCGCGTGATGACCGTCTTGGCGATCAGGTCGGCCAGCACATCCTTGTTGTAGATATCCTGGTTCTGTTTCTCGATGCCGAAGACAGACGCCTTGCCCGGGCAGTGGCACGATTTGAAGAGCACATGTCCCCGCCGTGCCGGAAACGGTTGTCCGTAATGCGGATTTACCTCGCATTCGATTTCCCGATTCTTGTTTTCGTGATAGCATTCGGCGCTCCAACAAATCATGTTTACCGAATTGTTGTACAGCAGCTCGAACTGGCTGTACAGCTCTGCAATGTTGTTGCGTGTGGTCGTCCCGGTGCCGAGAATCTTGTACCTGAGCCGGCGGAAGATGCTCAGCACGTAGCGGGTGCGCGCCGACAGCGGATTGGTAATCTCATCCGACTCATCGAACACGAGCGCCAGCTTGCGGCTGCGCAGCTTCACGAAGCGCATCAGCGGACGCTTCAATTTCGCCAGCAGAGTGGTGGAGACGACCAGGAACACCCCCGCAGGCACGTCGTCCAGATCGGAAGTAGATTGTACCTGCCGGTAACGCTCCCTGTTGATGTCGAGAAACGGGCGCCACGTCATGTTGACGGCAATGGCCGGGGCAAGAACGACGGCATTGCGCACCTTGCCGAGTTTGAGCAGGTATTTGACCCGATGAAAGACCGCCGCCGTCTTGCCCGACCCCTGCTGCCAATTCAGCAGGGCGTAGTGTTTTTGCATCACGCGGTTCAGGTCGTACTTCTGCAACGCGGTAAAGCGACAAACCTCATGCTCCTTGTTGACGAATGTCGCACGGTCGAGATACTCTGTAAGCGCGGGGTCGGCTGCCACATTCTCGAACGGCTGCTCCTGCCGCTCATACAGCCGTCGTTTGCGGGCGATCAGACGCCTGGCTGCCCGAATCTGTCGGGCGTTGGCATCCGTAACAGCAGGCGGCACAGGCTGCTCGACCTGTCCCGACACCAGATCGACGATGCTCGCTGAGCGATGTTCGAGCTTGTCCAGCAGACGCGGAGCGTAGGCTTTGAGCTTGAAGCCGTAGCTCGTCTTTCCCAAAGCCACCTCCTTACGCGGCACGACATTCTGGCGGGAGATATAGCGGCGGATAGCAGCAAGGACTTTGGTCGTCGTCAGTTTGTTCTGCTCCCAACGCTTATACTCCTCGTTGGTGCAGCACTCCGGCGGTCGCTGATTGCGGAACTTGGCGACCAGCGCTTCGGCCCTCGGAAGGTGCTCCCGCAGCCGCGCGTGCGCTTTCAGCTCGTAGAGGTACTTGGACAATCGATACTCGAATATCTCCCATTCCTCCTTGTCGATGCTGTTCGTTTCTCGCAGCAGATAGATTCTCTGCGTCCGTTTCATCTCCCGCGCCTCGGCGATGCGCCTGCGCAATACTTCCGTCGAGACGAAATCGTCATCGCGGTACGCCTTCATCTCGATATGTTCCGAAGCTCGCAGAAAGACCATGATCTTCGTGGCGAACCGCTCGACACCGACCCCTGCGAAAGCGTTCTCCGGCAGGCGTGTCTGGCCGATGAACGAGAAGTGTTTGTTAACCCCGGCGATGCGCGACTTCTCCCAGAACTCGCTTTGCAGGAACGAGCAGGGCACGATCAGCATCAGCAGTCCCGCTAGGTTCAACACCGAGTATGCCTTGTCCAGATAATACTCCTGCGAAAGACGACGGTCGAAGCGCAGGTTGAACGGCGGATTACCGACGATAACATCGAAGCGTTGGGTCAGAGCATATTGCCTAATGTCGCATGTCTCGATATGGGCATCGGGATAGAGGTAGCGAGCGACAGCGACTGCCTTCGGATCGACATCGAAGCCATAGGTGTTGTGCAGGTTCGGCAGGTGGTTGAAGAAGTTGCCCATGCCGCAGCACATATCCAGTATCATTTCCGACGTGGTTGGTGCCAGCAGCTCGACCATCTGCCGGCACACTTCGTGCGGCGTAAAGAACTGGCCGATCTCGGACTCTCGCTTCGCCTCGGCATAGTCGTGGTAAGAGCCGTAGTCCGACTGGCGGAGACCATGCAGGCCGCCCATGCCGGTATAGCAGTTATAGACATTCACGGGCGGAATGGAGCCATTGCTGCTGTCGATGGCGAAGAGGATCTTTTCGTTGACCTCCGCACGGCGCTCCGGCGGAATATGCTGCGGGATAATCGGGTAATACATGTCCGGAGTGTGTTAGTCGTTATCGCCAGGCAGACGAAGCTCATGCAGGCGTAAGCGCCGGAAGCATGACTCCGCAGCGGCGGCATCCCGAAACTTCACGTCGATACGCCCGTTCTTGAAGAACAGCATCTGCACACCGCTCGCGACAGCCGTATCGTACCACCGTGTCAGATCGACATCGTCTGTATTGAGACCGAGAATCGATTTCCGCGAGCCGTCGAGCCGCCCGTCGGCACCGAGCATGATTCCCTCGCAGAACGTATCGAGCCTCGATCGGGCACTGGATGACATGTGGTGGCAATGGTGCCACTTGAAATAAAAATTGTCATAGGAAACGATATAAGGAAAGATGATTTTACAGCCTTTCAGCTCGGGCTTCGACTCAGACCATTGCACCGGCCTTACCTGGCCCAGAAAGCGGTCGAGAATCTCTGCTTTGGCCGTGACTCCAAAGCTGCGCCCTCCCAGATGCTCGATGACCCGATCGACATATGTCGTGTAAACGGGTCGAAATCCCATGACGAGCGTTTTTGCATCGAGCGTCGGCTTCGGGACGGAAACGTGATAGGTGTCGTTGAAGTAGCGGACGATGCGTGCGACGAAGATTTCGTTGACTTCATAATTGAGTTTGACGAACGTCTCGATACTGTCGAACAGTTTGAAGGCAGCGATGCGATAGTCGGACGGAATTCCGTCGCTGACCGGGTATCGCGCGCAGGCGGCGATGCGGCCGTTCGGCTCGCAAGTGATCTTGAAGAAGTCGCTGTAATGTCCGGCTTCGGTGCAAAGCACGGTATAGCACCGCTCGATTAGTTCGAGCGTTTCGTAAAGTGCTGCCTGCTGCCGCTCGCAGAAAGCACGGTCGGCAGCCGAAATTTTCTCTTCGTTGCGAATCTCGATATGATAGACAGCTGAAAGCAGATCGGACGGCTGTGTGCCACCCGACGAATTTGGATTCGTTTGCATGGGGGGGGTATTAAATGTTTTCGATATGGAAATCCGGCTGCACGTAATAACAGATGCGTTCGTGCGCCGCATGTTTCTTGACGACCTTGACCGGCTGCTGGGCATTATAGATTCTGCGCGATGAGACGGGAGCCGTCAACGCATCCCACTCCGCCTGCGAGATGCCCTGTAAGATATCGCGGTAGCACCAGACGACGAGCTGATTCTCACAGCTTCCGCGAAAGACTCGTCCCTCGAAATCCTGCACGAACTGCTTGAACTCGGCATCGTCGCGCAGGGCTAAGCCGTACCCGTGATAGAGATAAGGCGAATTGGGTATTTCCCGCCTTGTAAGGTAGAGTTTGCGCCATGTTTCGGTCGTCAGCTCTTCGCCATAAATCGGATTCGGCTCCCGGTACTTCCATTGCGCCACGCGCGCCTTAAAAGTGACGGAACCATTGCCGCACGCGCCGCAATGACCCCAATCCTTATAGCAGTCCTCCGTCCAACCGACAAATTGCAGTTCGGCGCTTTCGACGCTTGTAAACGGCCCGCCGCTGACCGAGCACCCGATGCCGAGCGGCGATTTCCAGATAAACGGAACATACGGCGAGAGACAGAGCGAACACTCTCCGTCCTCGAATTTCTCGATAACAGCATTGCCATACCAGTCTCCGTATATGGAGGTATAGACGACCCTGTCGCCGATTTTCGGCTGGCGACTGCAACGGGTACGCTCGATATGGGCGACCAGTCCGTTCGCCATATCCACGTCTTCCTGGTTGAGATGATGCTCGTGATCGTAAGACTTGTTCATCGGCAACAGCGTTTGCAAGTCGTAGGCTGCGGTTCTTGCTTGTAACATACTGATTGATATTTGCATTTATCCGGCACTTCGGGGCCGGAGTTCCCGTACACGCAGGCTTAAAAGGTCGTGCGGGGAATCCTGCAAGGTTTTCGGGCGCAATACCGCAAGGCTCCGGCCGAGGATGATTGCGCCAGAAACCGACTCCGAGGCCCGACCTTGCAGGGTTAACGCCCGCACGGAATACCTTTGCCTGCGAGTACGGAGACTCCGACACCGAAAGAACATGAATGTAATATAGAGATTGTAGAAGACTTATGTTGTCAATTTTGAGTATCGCTCTTTAACTATAGTAGTTTTGTGCCAAAACAGAAATTATGAATTACCTATTGATTGAAGAGCATGTATGGATCGATTTGCAAGCCCAAATTCGACAACTTTGCAGTATTGTACGGGAAATAGATGCCCGATTTTATCCTCAAGGAATGGAATTGCTTGATGCTTCAGGTGTATGCGAGCGACTTCATATTTCAAAACGGACGCTACAGAATTATCGTGAACGCGGATTAGTAGCTTATACGTCGATTAGGAATAAGTATTATTATAAAGTTGCAGATATAGCAACATTATTGTCTCAAAAACACATTTGATATGTTAGATCCAATTACTTATAATGGTTCTGAAGATAACAATTTGCTTACAGAACTTCAATCATCAATACAAATCATGAATAGGATATTGGTGGAGTTACCTCCTACAATACTTGGAGAGCATTATTTGACAACGGATCAAGTAATGGCTTATCTGCAAATCAGCCGTCGGACATTGCAGAATTATAGAGATAAAGGTATTATTCCTTATACGGTTATTGGGCGGAATATACTTTATCCGGAATCAAAAATACGTCAGATATTGGAGCAAAATTATTATAGTCCAGAAATAAAATAGGCGGTCATTAAGACCGCCCTAATTATTCTTCGGATTTCAGGTGCAATACCTGTTTTGCGTTCAATGAAGAGACAACCGACTGGCCGGTCTCCTGCTCCAGCCGCTCGCGAGCCTCACGGGCGACCGAACCGCCGCGTCTGGCCACTTCTGCATGTTGTCCGAATGTTTGAGGATTTCGTGCTTCGGAAATCTCTTTGGTCGATAATTCAGCGAGCATATTCAATACCAGTTCTTTATTGGTCATGTTATCACGCAGGTTTTCCTTTTTCAATCCCTTGAACTGCTTGTATTCCTTAGCACTTTTATCGGCCCATGTACGGTAGATAATGTCGGTTAATGTAGCGAATTGTACACCCTCTTGCAAACCGTGCCGTCGCCATTCATCGGTCAACTCTTTGCGTATTTCAATACTTTTCAAGCGTTGGTTTATCCAAGTTTCAGAATAGCCCAACCGCTTATAATCAGTTAAAGCCTGTTCGATACCTAACTCCGGGTCTTGCATCTGGTCCAACCGCTCGCGTGCCACCTGCGCCATCCATAATTTAAAGGGCTCTGCTTTGTGCGAAGGTATGGATTGAATCAGTCGAAACAGCTGTTCCGTATCGGCTACGTCTGTCAAACGCATCTTACCGTCGGCAGCTGGCATTTTCAGCTGCCGACAATTTGTTGCTGTTTCATTCCCTTCTTCTTTTAACCTCTGTTTGAGTTTGTTCCAATACTTGCGGCCGTCAACGCTATCGGTAAGTACCGAAATAACATCAACGACTGAAAAGTACCACTTCTCTTCAGTGTCGTCCCAGAGGGTGCGCACGCGTCGCTCCTCGAAAATTCGGATTGCATTTTGCTGTGTCATATACGTTACAAATATAATGATTTACTTTTATTCTGCTGTTTTTGTTGTAAATTTAATCGTTTGCCGAATACCTTCATCTCTCGGCCGATGAGTGTTTCCGAGAATTTGGCATAGTGGCGCGTCATATTCGTATTGGTGTGACCGAGTATCTTAGACAACACATCGATAGGCATTCCGTATTCAATAGTCATACAGGCAAAGGTATGTCGGGCACAGTGGGTGGTCAGAACCTTATCTATACCGCATATTGCCGCTACCTCTTTTAGATAGCTGTTCATCTTCTGGTTGCTCGGCGTGGGAAGCAGGCGGCCGCGAGCAATGCAGGTTGCATCGTTTTTATAGCGGCGCAGAATCGTCATCGGTGTTTCGAGCAGCGGAATGCGGCTCATAACGGATGTCTTCTGACGTGGCTTATGAATCCACCATACGCCTCGGTCGTCTTGCGATATATGCTCATGTCGCAGATGGTCGGCATCGGTGAATGCCAGTCCGGTCAGACAACAAAATACAAAGACATCGCGAATGCGTGCCAGCCGACGATCAAGCTCTTTGTGCGTCAGTGTGTCGAGTTCTCGAAGTGTCAAATGCTCTTTGGCCTGCGCTTCGTCTTCTTTTAGTTTGTAGTATTTGAACGGATTTTTGTTGATCCATTCGTTGCGAATACAGTAGAGCACGAAATTGCGCAGGCAGTCCAGTACGCCTATCGCACCATTATGGCGACAGCGGTGTGCTGTCTGTAAAAACAGGTTGAACCCATCGAGAAATTCGTAGTTAATGTTTTCTACCGGAATGTCCATGCCCTTTCCGCGCTTAGCAAGATACTCTTTCAGATAGCGCAGCAGCCGGTCGTACTTGTCTGCTGTACGCTGCGTGATGCGGACGCCTACCTCGGCCTGCCGTCGTTTGCAATAATCGGCTAGTCCATCGATGAGCATCAGCGTATCGCATAGGGGATTGAGATAGCGGCGTTTGATTTGCAGTGCATTCGCTTCGTATCCCTCTGCCTGCAATGTGCGCCGCACCTCCATGATTTTTGATCGGAATTCGTTGAGTGCTTCGTTGACCTGCATGGCTAACTTGTTAGTACCCAATGCTCTTTCTTTCTTCTGGTCCCACGATTCCGGATTGCCGTCACACTGGATGTAGAGTTCTTGCCGTTGGCCACCGGTTGTAATTCGCGCATAAATCGGCGCAAGTCCGTTCTTCTTTGGACGAGTACATCTCATGATAAATAAGATGTTGAAATTCAAGTTCTTCATCGCTCATATTATTTTAAGTTCATAATAGTCCGTCCGATTGAATGGTCATAATATAAATTGTTGATTATATTTATATTACGCCTCAATTCGGGAGCAAATTCGGGAGCAACTCCGAAATTGCTATAAAAAATACGTCGAAAAGCGCGATTTGTTGTGTAGCAAAATACTGCAATACAGTGCATTATCTCCGAATTCGGGAGCACTTTTTCGAGGGAAAGGCGTGCTCCCTTTTCGTCACCCGAAAAGTTGCTTTTCGTTGCTTTCGGTTGCGCTGCGGGAAAATTGGATTATTTTTATAAAATATTGATTTTTAGCGAATTTGCTCTTTGTTGCCGAGCGGTGCAACAAAAAAAGAGACCCCGAAAGGTCTCTTTTGTGCGGATAAAGGGACTCGAACCCCCACGCCTCTCGGCATCAGATCCTAAGTCTGACGTGGCTACCAATTACACCATATCCGCATCGGTGTCTGCGGCTGTCGGCCGCGATATGCGCCGGCAAAGGTAATAAATTTTTATGAACGGCTCTACTGTATCCCGATTAATTTTAGTACATTTGTCCGATTAATGCGAAAGCGCATACGTAAATTCGATCATTATGCCGAAAACCGTCACTCTGCAACTATCGCCGAAGCAATCGGCCGACGAGAAATTCTATATCCCGCTGGCAGCCCGACATATCGGCATACGGCAGAGCGACATCGCGCTGGCCAGAATCGTCAAGCGCTCGATCGACGCGCGGCAGCGCATGCCCAAGGTAAACCTAACACTCGAAATATATGTCGACACCGAGCCGCAGCCGCAGCCGGTGCACTTCGACTATCCGTCGGTCGACGGCCGCACGGAGATAATCGTCGTAGGTTCGGGGCCTGCGGGACTCTTCGCCGCTCTGCGACTTATCGAGTCGGGATACAGACCGATAGTGCTCGAACGCGGTAAGTCCGTCCTGCCGCGCAAGCACGACATAGCGCAGATCAACCGCAACGGCGCTATCGATCCCGATTCTAACTATGCTTTCGGCGAGGGCGGTGCGGGCACCTTTTCTGACGGCAAGCTCTTTACGCGCAGCAAGAAACGAGGCGACTACAACAAGGCGTTGCAGACGCTTGTCTTTCACGGCGCCAACCCCGAGATACTCTTCGAGGCGCATCCGCATATCGGCACCGACAAGCTGCCGCGTATAATATCCAATATATGCCGCACGATTACCGAGGCGGGCGGACGCATACTGTTCAACCATAAGGTCTCGGGTTTCAAGATCGTCGGCAGGCGCATGACCGGTGTGTATGTGGGCGATACGCTTATAGAGGGTGCCGCGGTCGTGCTGGCTACCGGTCACTCTGCCCGCGACATCTATATGTCGCTATACGACTCGGGTGTCCGTGTCGAGGCAAAACCTTTTGCCATGGGTGTCAGGATCGAACATCCGCAGACGCTGATCGATTCGATACAATACCACCGTGCCGAGCGCGGCGAGTGGCTTCCTGCGGCCTCGTACTCTCTGGTCAGCCAGCAGGGCGGCCGCGGTGTGTATTCGTTCTGCATGTGTCCGGGCGGCTTCATCGTCCCGGCCATGACCGATGCCGCACAGTCGGTTGTCAATGGCATGTCGCCGAGCGGCCGCAACTCGGCATTCGCCAATTCGGGTATCGTCACGGAGGTACGCGAGGAGGATTATGCCCACCTGCGCGGGCAGTGGGGCGAGCTGGCCGGTCTGGTCTATCAGCATCAGTTCGAGGTGCTGGCGCGCGAGAACAGCGGTGCGAAGCAGGTGGCTCCGGCACAGCGTGTGTCGGACTTCGTTGCGGGGCGCCGCAGTGCGTCGCTGCCGCGCACATCGTATATACCCGGTCTTGTGTCGTCGCGCCTGGACGAGTGGATTCCCGAGACGCTTGCTATGAGCCTCCGGAGCGGTATTGCGTCGTTCGGACGCAAGATGAAGGGATTCGTTACCGACGAGGCTATCGTCGTGGGCGTCGAGTCGCGCACCTCTACGCCGGTGCGTATTCCCCGCGATCCCGAAACGCTGATGCATGTCGAGATCGACGGTCTGTTCCCCTCGGGCGAGGGTGCGGGATATGCCGGCGGCATAGTCTCGGCCGCACTGGACGGCGAGAAGGTCGCCGATGCGGTGGTGCGTTATCTGTCGGGTCTCGGCAGATAAGGATCAGAATACTCCGTAGATCAATATACCGGCCGCGGCCGAGAGCAATATCAACAGTATGGGATTGACCTTGCGCAGCGATCCCAAGAGCGTCAGCGCGAATAGTATCCAGCTCCAAGCATCTATGAAGCTGCGCGCGTCGTCCGACGAGGGAAATATCAACAGCAGCGCCGCTGCGCCTATCATGCCTATCACGACCGGCTGCATGCCGCCTACTATGCCCTTTACGTAACGGTTGTCGTGCAGGCTCATGAAGAAACGCGTTATGAGCATCATTATCGTCAGCGCGGGCAGGCATACGGCCAGCGTCGCCACCGCCGATCCGCCGATCCCGGCGACCTCGTACCCGACGTATGTCGCCGAGTTTATGGCTATCGGTCCGGGCGTCATCTGCGACACTGCCACTATGTCGGCAAACTGGGCCTCGCTCAGCCACGCATGTTGTACGACCACCTCGTTCTGTATCAGCGACAGCATGGCATATCCGCCGCCGAAGCCGAAGAACCCTATTTTCAGATAGCTCGCGAAGAGCTGGCACAGCGTCGCTATCATAGTCCCGCCTCCTTTCCTCTGAGCGCTACCCACAACGCCCCGGCCGCAGCTCCCGCAAGCAGCAGCCATACGGGCGAGAATCCCCAGTACCATACGGCCGCTGCGACCGCCGCTGCTACGGCAATCAAAGCCGCGTGCATGCCGCGTGCAAGGCCTATTACGGGGGCGACGATCAGCGCCACGACGGCCGGACGCATGCCGCGAAAGGCTGCGTCGACCCACTGGTTATCGCGTATGTCGCTGAAAAACATCGCTATGATAAGTATTATCGTGAACGACGGCACCACGACCCCCATTACGGCCGCCAAGGCTCCGGCATAACGCTGCATCTTATATCCCACGAATACCGCCGTGTTGAGCGCTATGGGGCCGGGTGCCGACTGTGCGAGCGTCAGCAGTTCGAGGAAATCCTTTTCGGCTATCCAGCCGCGGCGGTCGATTACCTCTGCTCCGATAAGCGGTATCATGGCATATCCGCCGCCGAAAGTAAATACGCCGATCTTGAAAAACGTTTTGAATATATCGAACAACATGGCCTAACGTCTGAATCTGTAATATGTTCCGAACGGAATGCGTTTCGCCGCCCGGTCCTCGAAGTACAACTCGCCCGACTGCTCCTGCGGCGGCGTGCCGAATGCCTGGTGCACGGCCGTGCCGGCCAGCATCGCCGAGAGCCCCATAGAGTATAGGTTGAACACGAGAAATGCGTCGCGCTGCTCCAACAACCGTGCGCAGCACTCCAACATCTCGCATATGTTCTGCTCCAATACCCACTTTTCGCCGTCGGCGCCGCGGCCGTATGCCGGCGGGTCGAGTATGATGCCGTGGTAGCGGCTGCCGCGTCTCACTTCGCGACGGACGAACTTCAAGGCGTCTTCGACTATCCAGCGCACCGAGTCCATTCCCGAGAGCTCCATATTCTCGCGCGCCCACGTTACCACAGGCTTTACCGAGTCGACATGCGTTACGGCAGCCCCGGCTGCTCGTGCCGCGAGCGTCGCGCCGCCAGTGTAGGCGAACAGATTCAGAACGCGCGGCTCGTCGATGCCCTTAGCACGCAACTGCCTGCATGTGTCGTATATGAAGTTCCAATTGGCCGCCTGCTCGGGAAATATTCCCACATGTTTGAACGACGTGAGCGCCAGCCGCATTCTCAGCCGCATCTGATCGTAGCAATAGCCGATCGTCCAGCTCTGCTCCACGCCGCGGCGCAGCCGCCACTCTCCGCGTTCGTCGCTGCGCTTATCGCGTATGAACGATGCGTCGGCCGCGTTCCATACCTCGTCGCCGAGCGAGCGGTGCCATATAGCCTGCGGCTCGGGGCGCCGCACGGTGTAGCGGCCGAAGCGTTCGAGCTTCTCGAAGTCGCCTGTGTCGAGCAGCTCGTAATCTTTGAAATCGGGTGTAAGTTCTTGTATCATAATCAATCTGTTGACGCATGTAAGTCTTCGTGCCGCCGCTCTGTTGCCGGACGGCATGTCGTTGCGGCTTGCGCCGTCGTATGTCTTTAACTATTGTCTCCTTTTGTCGCTGCAATCCGTGAGCGTCATCTCGCAGCGGTCGCAGTCGAATCCGAGACGGTAGCGATGCCGCCCGTGCACGAGGTAGAGCCGGCCGCCCAGCTGCGAGCCTTTGCGCAGACACTCGCCGATCTCGCGTCGCAGACAGTAGCTCGACCGCATGACGCAGCACCCTTCGGTCGACGGCTCGATATCGAGTCCGCGTTCTATCTCGTCGACGCCGTGCCGCCGGTAAAAGCGTTCGGCGAGCGAGTTGACGACGTTTTCGTATTTCGTTATGCGTGTACGGGGGTAGCGTGCGGTCGGATCGTCGGGCAGTATGCGACGCTCGGGCATGAGTGCCGTCCGTGCCTCCGTAAGCCTCTCCAACGCCTCGCGTCTTAGCTCGCCCGCCACCGATATCGGGACGAAACGCATCTGGCCGCAAATCTCCGTTCCGGTAATGCGGAACATCGTGGCGCCGCTGCGTGCGGCCTGCTCGCGCATGACGTTTTCGGCCTTTGCCGGGTCGTTAGCCGCGTCGAGACGCATGGTGCGCCGCGCCGAGGCCGTGACGCCCTCCGTGTCGGTGTATGTTATTGCAACCGAGTCCTCTGAGATGTCGATCCGGCATCGGGCGTCGATGATGCGTCTTACGCGGCTGCGCTCGACCGACATGGCGAAGCGGCGGTCGTAGTTACGGTATACCTCCGCACCGACGGCAATGCCCTCGCGACGGTTGGTCGTTATGCGGCGTCCGTCCACGCCGTTGACCCCTGCGCCCGCGAATACATCGTCCGAAAGGAAGCACAGCCCGTCGCCGGTGGCGATGTCGACGCTGCGGTCTATCGTGAAGCCGTCCTTATGCACCTTTGCCACACGGCCGAGGCGCTGGCCCACGGCCTTGGGTGTCGAGAACGAGGCTACGTCGGCTCGCTTGCCCGAGAACATATATTCGCTCGCGCCGCGCGTGAAGCTCTTGGCCGGGTCGGGCGTGAAGTCGTATGTCGACACGCCGGCCGACGACCGCCGGCAGTCGCTGCGGCGTGCGAGTGCGTCGTCTATCGCGCGACGGTAGTAGGCGACCGTATTGCGCAAGTATACCTCGTCTTTGAGCCTGCCCTCGATCTTGAACGATGCTATGCCCGCGTCGAGCATTTCGCCGATTCTGCCCGACAGGTCCATGTCGCGTACCGACAGCAGATGACGCCCGCGGATTATCTCTCGCCCCGACTCGTCGCACAGGTCGTAGCTGAGCCGGCAGGGCTGGCTGCACTGCCCGCGGTTGCCCGAGCGATCCGACATCGACCGCGACAGAAAGCACCTGCCGCTGTGGCCGACGCATATCGCACCGTGGATGAAGCACTCCAATTCGACAGATGTCGCAGCGCGTATACGGCGTATCTCATTGATCGACAAGGCGCGTTCGAGCACCACGCGAGAGAATCCGCACCGTTCCAGAAAGGCAACTTCGCCGGGCTCCATGTTGCACATCTGCGTCGAGGCGTGCAGCTCGACCGGCAGCGACATCTCGCGATAGGCCATGTCCTGTATTATCAAGGCGTCGACATCGGCCGCGATGAGCTCGCGTGCGAGATGTTCGGCCTGCTCCAACTCCTGCTCGAAGACCACCGTGTTGAGCGTGGCGTAGAGCCGTGCGCCGTACCGGTGGGCATACTCCGCCGCGCGGCGTATGTCGTCGGTGGGGTTGGCTGCGGCCTGACGTGCGCCGAATCCGCTGCCGCCCATGTAGACGGCATCGGCACCGCAGTCTACGGCTGCGACGGCCGAATGCAGATCGCGTGCAGGCGCAAGAAGTTCTATCGTTCGCATGGATGCAATGGTAAATGTTATGTGCTTCGAAACGGAGCCGCTCCGTAATATCGACGATCGGGCGGCGAGACCTCGCCGCCCGATCGTTACACTCTCGTTACGATTATTTGTTGATCTTCGCCCACGAGTCTTTCAGCGTCACGGTACGGTTGAATACCGGATGCTCGGGCGTCGAGTCGGTATCGGGGCAGAAGTAACCCACGCGCTCGAACTGGTAGGTGCGGCCTATGGGCGCATCTTTGAGCGAGGGTTCGAGCAGTCCCTTGACCTTGACCAGAGATTCGGGGTTGAGGTTATCCTCCCACGAGGTCTGTCCGGCAGAGCTGTCGTTGGGGTCCTCGGTCAGGAACAGCGGGTTGAACAGACGTATCTCCGCCTCGAAGGCGTGCTCGGCCGAGACCCAGTGTATGACGCCTTTCACGCGGCGGCCGTCGCTCGACGATCCGTCGCCCGAGAGGGGATCGTATGTGCAGTGCAGCTCGACGATGTTACCCTCGGCATCCTTTATCACTTCGTCGCACTTTATCAGATAAGAGTAGCGCAGACGCACCTCGCCGCCGGGGCTCAGACGGAAATATTTCTTCGGAGGGTTCTCCATGAAGTCGTCGCGGTCGATGTAGATGACCTTCGAGAAGGGTACCTGACGCGTGCCGGCAGCCTCGTCCTCGGGGTTGTTGACCGCCTCGCGCATCTCTACTCGTCCCTCCTCCCAGTTGGTTATAACGACCTTCAACGGGTTCAGAACGGCCATGCGGCGCTCGGCTACCTTGTTCAGGTCCTCTCTTACGCAGAACTCCATTTTGGCCAGATCTATGACGTTGTCGCGCTTGGCTACGCCGACCATTTCGGCGAACGCCCTAACCGAGGCGGGCGTATAGCCCTTGCGGCGCAGTGCGCAGATAGTCGGCATGCGCGGGTCGTCCCAACCCATTACGGCGCCCTCCTTGACCAGTTTCAGAAGGTTGCGCTTCGACATCATCGTGTATGTCAGATTGAGGCGTGCGAACTCGTACTGGTGCGAGGGATATATGGCGAGCGCCTCGATGAACCAGTCGTAGAGCGGACGGTGTACGTCGAACTCCAACGTACAGATCGAGTGCGTGATGCGCTCGATCGAGTCGCACTGGCCGTGAGCATAGTCATACATGGGGTAGATGCACCACTTGTCGCCCGTGCGGTGGTGTTCGGCATGGATTATACGGTACATGATCGGGTCGCGGAAGAGCATGTTGGGGTGCGCCATGTCTATCTTGGCGCGCAACACCTTCTCGCCGTCGGCGAACTCGCCGCGACGCATGCGCTCGAACAGATCGAGATTCTCCTCCACCGACCTATCGCGCCATGGCGACGGTGTGCCCGGCTCCGAGACCGTTCCTCGCGTCAGACGTATCTGCTCCTGCGTCTGGTCGTCGACGTATGCCAGCCCTTTCTTTATAAGCTCGACGGCCCACTGGTACAGCTGGTCGAAGTAATCCGAGGCATAACGCTCCTCGGCCCACTCGAATCCCAGCCACGATATGTCGCGCTTTATCGAGTCGACATACTCCGTGTCCTCCTTGACGGGGTTGGTGTCGTCGAAACGCAGGTTGCACTTGCCGCCGTATTTCTTGGCAAGACCGAAGTTTATGCAGATGCTCTTGGCATGACCTATGTGAAGATAGCCGTTGGGCTCGGGCGGGAATCTCGTCTGTACGCGGCTGTCGCCTTTTGCGATAGACTCTTCGATGATCTCTTCAAGGAAATTGAGCGACTTTTCTCTCGTCTCGTTCGTTTCAATAGTCATATTATGATCCTAATTTTGATTTTCGAAAACCGTATAAACCGGCTCAAAATTAGGCAAAAAATCGTTTGGTTGTATCTCCCGGCACGTTATTTTTGAGTTATTGCCGGGGTTATGTCCACGATCTCGGTCTGCTGCACGGGGTCTATCGGACGCGATAGGTACTCCGTCAGCGAGAAGTCTATGCCTCGCAGATCGATGCACCTAATGCGCGAATCGTACATCGTGCGGAAGTAGAACCGGCAGGCATTCAGGTCGGTGGCCGATGTCCACTGCGTCGCGCTGGGCATCGCGGGAGGGGTGTCGCCCACGGCAAATTCCACTCCGATCGGGATGTCGAAGTTGCTGAGGATCTGAAAACACTGCCTTACGGCATCGATGCCCGTGGCCGGTTGGGGCGCCGTGGTCTGGAAGAATGCCGCTCGCACGAAGCGAGATGGCGATGTAAAGTCGCCCGGCAGACCCAGCGATCCGCTGGCACTGCTCAGCGGCGAAAGCTCTATTCCGCCCATATAGTGCGTCGGGGCCGATCCCGGATACAGATTTATATAGTTGTCGAGATTGGTCAGATGCCAGTCGAAACGGGGCGAGTTGGTCAGCACGCCGAGTCTGTTTTCGTGAAATATCGCCTGACGCGCTATTATCTCCAACACCACCTGCCGTCCCGTTCTGTCGGCAAATCGCCAGTGTATGGTCGAGGCGCCAGGTACGATGCCGACTATGCGTATCTGCCTTACTAATTCTATCACTTCTTCGACGCTTGCGCAGCGTCCCAACGCTATCGACACCAGTTGCAGGTCGGCCGCCGTGCGTTCCCTGGTCTGCGGGTCGAACGGCTCGTACTCGCCGCTGCCGGGGAAGTAGAACAGACCGGCCGACAGTCCGGCCTCGTTGATGCCCTCGGCTACGAACTCTTCGCTCTGCACTGCTATGCCGACATACCCGTAGTCGGCCGTGAACTCCATGCCGCCCTTGCCGTCGGGTGCGTATGACTGTTGGCTGTGGCCTCGCGGCACAACTACATAGCGGCTTGCCAGATAGCTGCCTCCCCATTCGATCGTGCGTGCCACCACCGTCGAGGTGTCGGTCGCCTTGAACGTTATGCCGGTGCATGCCGTTGCGGCGTGGTTGAATGCGGCGGCCATGACCACCGGCAGACAGATGCGCTTGTTCATGATTTCGTTTTTTTTCACGTGCGGCAAATTGCATGCCGCTGCCGGCTTGCCGCATCGCGGGAAAATACCTACCTTTGTCCCCGAAAAAGCTGATGCCATGCGAAAGATAACCAATCAGGAGCTGCACCGTCCCTCTGTCGACGAGTTCGCGGCCATGAAGAAGATGCCGGTCGCTGTCGTGCTCGACAACGTGCGTTCGTTGCAGAACGTAGGTTCTTTCTTCCGTACTTGCGACGCCTTTGCCGTCGAGAGCCTCTCGCTGTGCGGCATAACCGCTACGCCGCCCAATCGCGACATACACAAGACGGCTCTGGGAGCCGAGCTCAGCGTGCCTTGGCGCTACTGGCCGACGACGTCCGAGTGCATCGGCTCGCTGCGCCGCGACGGGTGGACTGTCGTGGCCGTCGAGCAGGTCGAGGGTGCCGTCATGTTAGGCGGGTTCGTGCCGCAGCCCGATCGCAAGTATGCCCTCGTGTTCGGCAACGAAGTCGACGGCGTAGACCAGCGTGCGGTCGACATGTGCGACATGGCCGTCGAGATTCCGCAGGCGGGCACAAAACACTCGCTCAACGTGTCGGTGTCGGGCGGCGTGGTGTTGTGGCAGCTGTTCAGTACATTGATGCGATAGATCGCGCATAGTTTTGCCGTATCGATTTATTTACTACATTTGCGGCCGATTGTTAATAAAGAAATTATAATCCGATGTCAGTAGAAAGTTCTGTCAGAGCCGTGACTACGCTCCGCCTTACGGAGATGAAACGTCGCGCAGAGAAGATAGCGATGCTAACCTCTTACGACTATTCGATGGCCAAGATCGTCGATGCCGCAGGCATAGACGTGATTCTGGTCGGCGACTCGGCTGCCAACGTAATGGCCGGTTACGAGACCACACTCCCCATAACTCTGGATATGATGATCTATCATGCGCGCTCTGTCGTGCGTGCCGTGAACCGCGCACTGGTGGTCGTCGACCTGCCCTTCGGCACCTATCAGGGCAACTCGAAGGTCGCACTCGACTCGGCCGTCCGCATCATGAAGGAGACCGAGGCCGATGCCGTCAAGTTGGAGGGCGGCGCCGAGGTCATGGAGTCGGTCGAGCGCATCCTCTCGGCGGGCATCCCCGTCATGGGACATCTCGGCCTTACGCCGCAGTCAATACATAAGTTCGGCACCTATAACGTCCGTGCCAAGGAGCAGGCCGAGGCCGAAAAGCTCCTGCACGACGCACACCTTTTGGAGCAGGCGGGATGCTTCGCCATAGTGCTCGAAAAGATTCCGGCCGATCTTGCCTCGCGCGTTGCCGCCGAGGTCTCTATACCCGTCATAGGCATCGGTGCCGGCGGCGGTGTCGACGGTCAGGTGCTTGTCGTCCACGACCTCTTGGGCATAACTCAGGATTTCTCTCCCCGTTTCCTGCGCCGTTACGCCGATCTCCACTCCGTCATATCCACTGCCGTATCCAGTTATGTAGGCGATGTCAAGAGCGGGAGTTTTCCAAATAAGCAGGAGCAATACTGATTTTTTTTCGTGAAAAGCGGCATTCTACTGCCGCGCCTCGTCGCTCGGCAATGGGCAGTACGCCGAGTACAGCCCATCGCCTCACTCCGTCGTTGCGTTGTATAATGCCGCTTTTGACGAAAAAATCGGCAGTGGTTTTTAAGCTGCATCTCATAATGCGGTATTTTATTGCCGCGCCTCGTCGCTCGGCAATGGGCAGTACGCCGAGTACAGCCCATCGCCTCACTCCGTCGTTGCGTTGTATAATGCCGCTTTTGACGAAAAAATCGGCAGTGGTTTTTAAGCTGCATCTCATAATGCGGTATTTTATTGCCGCGCCTCGTCGCTCGGCAATGGGCAGTACGCCGAGTACAGCCCATCGCCTCACTCCGTCGTTGCGTGGTATAATACCGCTTTTGACGAACAAAATAGTTAACGATTCTTAGTCAGCATCTCATGACATTCGGTGTTTGCTGCGCTTCCTCGGGACAGGCGGGAAGAATGCTTGGTTCAACTGCGCTATGTTGAAAACGGTCGGGCTGAGATTGAACAAACGGAAACCGTTTGCAGGTTATGCGCGGAGCACGTGCGGGTACTCTCCAATACTACACTTATAGCTCAGCGACCATATGCTCCTCTTGTGGGGAGGAGTCCGGTGCCGAACGGAATCGTACGACGGCGACGGCCGTCGCAGAGCCCGTCGGGTATGAAGCAATTCGGGCGGCTTAATGCCGCCCGAGGTATTTCGGTCTATTTATCCTCTCTTCGGAAATATATATCCAGCAGCTCTTTGGCTGCGATGAACGACGAGAGTTTCGCTTCGAGGACGCGCTGCTCGACCTCGGCGATGCGAGATTCGATCTGCGGATTGTTGTAGAAGCTGCTTTTCAATGTCTCGTTGATCGTCTCGTACATCCAGTATTTGTTCTGGCGGTTGCGGTTGTCGTCGTAATAACCGTTGGCCTGTATGAAGTCGAGATACTCCTCGACCCCTTTCCACACCTCTTCCAGACCCGTGCCGTCGAGCGACGAGCAGGTATATACCTTGGCGCGCCACTGCGAATCGGGCAGCGGGAACAGGTGCAGCGCCCCTTGGAACTGCGCCTTGGCAAGCTCCGCCTTGTGGATGTTTTCGCCGTCGGCCTTGGTTATGACCATCATGTCGGCCATCTCCATGATGCCGCGTTTGATTCCCTGCAACTCGTCGCCTGCGCCCGAGATCTGCAACAGCATGAACATGTCGACCATGGAGTGTACGGCCGTCTCGGATTGTCCCACGCCGACGGTCTCGATGAATATTACATCGAAGCCCGCCGCCTCGCACAGCACGATCGTCTCGCGCGTCTTGCGTGCCACGCCTCCCAGCGAGCCCGCCGAGGGCGAGGGGCGCACGAATACGTCGGGATTGTTGCAGATGCTCTCCATGCGCGTCTTGTCGCCGAGGATCGAACCGCCGCTGCGTTCCGAGCTGGGGTCGATAGCCAGCACGGCCAGTTTGTGGTGTAGCGAGGTTACCATGTTGCCCACGGCCTCGATGAAGGTCGACTTGCCGGCTCCCGGTACTCCCGTTATACCTATTCTTACCGAGCGCCCGGCATGGGGCAGGCAGCGCTCGATTATCTGCTGCGCCTGCGCGTAGTGGTCGGGATTGTTGCTCTCGATCAGCGTTATGGCTTGGGCGAGGATCGTTATGTCGCCGGCCAGAATGCCCGCGACATACTCGTCGACCGACATGGTGCGGCGCTTGCGCTTGACGAAATGGGGGTTGACTACGGGTTTGTCGTCGACGCCCTCGGTCACGTTGAGGGCGCTGTCGTGGTGCATGTCGAGATACTCTTTCTCGTAATGTTCTATCTTCGTGAATGACATTTCTATTGCGGTTTTTGCATTATCAGGGCATTGAGTCTCTGTTTGTCGAGCTGGCGTATGGTGCCGCACCATTGCGCCTTGCGGCGCTTGGTGTCGTATACGACAACGAACGGAACGTAGCGGATGCCGAAATTCTCGAACGTGCGCCCGTCGCGGTCGAATGCGACGCTCACATTGTCGCGCACGAAAGGGCGCAGCACGTCGCGGCTGCCGTCGCTCTGCTCGTTTGTCAGCAGTACGACGCTCAGCAGATCGGCGTACATGCCGGCTGCGGCGACGAACGAGCTGACGGCCTCGACGCAGGGCGCGCTGCCCGTGTGCATGAATATCAGACATACGTAGTCGGTGGTTATCTGCTCGACCGGTACTCCTATCGACGACGATATGTTCATGTCGGGGATACGCTCGCCCAGACAGATATTCTGTGCGCTCGTCGCCGTCGTCACAACGAGAGCCGCCAGAGCCAACCATAGTTTCCGTTTCATGGCAACAGGTTTTATTCAATGCGAAGTTAACGATTATTTGTCGAAAAACAATCTATAACGGCGAAAAATCAATGCGCATGCCAGATGCGACGCCCGATACGGCTCGTGCGCCGCACGCGCTATGGTGCCGTGCCGGGCGACGCGGGTCTGAAAATATTTCGTCGAAAATATTTCTTTGTTTCGAATATATAAATTACCTTTGGATGATTTTTGAAAATCGTAAGCAAACATATGTTAAACTATAAAATCTAAAACTATGAAAGTATCTCACATCGAGCATTTGGGCATTGCCGTAAAGAGTCTTGAAGAAGCCGTTCCCTATTGGGAGAATGTATTGGGTCTGAAATGTTACGCCGTCGAGGAGGTGGCCGACCAGAAGGTAAAGACCGCATTCTTCATGCTGGGACAGACCAAGATCGAACTTTTGGAGCCGACCTCTGAGGAGTCGACCATAGCCAAGTATATCGAGAACCGCGGCGTGGGTATCCACCACATGGCTCTGGCTGTCGAGAATATCGAGGAGCAGCTGGCCGACGCCGAGGCTCAGGGCATCCGTCTCATCGACAAGACTCCGCGCAAGGGTGCCGAGGGCATGACCATTGCGTTCCTGCATCCGAAGTCGACGCAGGGCATTCTCACGGAGCTTTGCGAGAACAAGAACAAATAATCAAACTAAGATAACAAAGCGTTTTATGAGCGAAATTCAGAATCAGATCGAAAAACTTATCGCCAACCGCGAGACCGCGCGTCTGGGCGGCGGACAGAAAGCTATCGACAAACAGCACGACAAGGGCAAGTACACGGCGCGCGAGCGTATCGCGATGTTGCTCGACGAGGGCAGCTTCGAGGAGTTCGACATGTTCGTTACTCATCGCTGCTACGACTTCGGCATGGATGCCAAGCATACCTTCGGCGACGGCGTGGTAACGGGTTACGGTACTATCGCCGGACGACTGGTATATGTCTTCGCACAGGACTTTACCGTTACGGCAGGTTCGCTGTCGATCTCGATGTCGGACAAGATCTGCAAGGTCATGGATATGGCCATGCACAACGGCGCTCCCTGCATCGGTCTCAACGACTCGGGCGGCGCACGTATCCAGGAGGGCGTCAACGCTCTTGCCGGTTACGCCAACATCTTCCAGCGTAACGTCATGGCTTCGGGCGTCATCCCGCAGATTTCGGCGATCTTCGGCCCCTGCGCAGGCGGTGCGGTATATTCGCCGGCTCTGACAGACTTCATCATCATGCGTCGCGAGACGTCGAACATGTTCCTTACCGGCCCGAAGGTGGTCAAGACCGTTACGGGCGAGGATGTTACGCAGGAGCAGCTGGGCGGTGCCAACATGCACACCACCAAGTCTGGCGTGGCTCAGTTCGCCGTCGACACCGAGGAGGAGGGTATAGCCCTGATCCGCGATCTGCTGTCGTACATGCCTCAGAACTATACGGAGAAGACTCCCGTGGTAGACTGCACCGACGACATCGCACGCAAGGAGGATATTCTCAACGAGATCATCCCCGACAACCCCAACAAGCCTTACGACATGGCCGAGGTCATCAAGTCGATCGTCGACAACGGCGAGTACCTCGAATCTGCTGCCGGCTACGCCAAGAACATCATTACCTGCTTCGCCCGCTTCAACGGTCAGAGCGTCGGTATCATCGCCAACCAGCCCAAGTTCATGGCCGGCGTACTGGATATCAACGCAAGCCGCAAGGCTGCGCGCTTCGTCCGTTTCTGCGACGCGTTCAACATTCCGCTGGTAACGCTGGTCGACGTGCCGGGCTTCCTGCCGGGTACGGCTCAGGAGTACGGCGGTGTCATCACGCACGGCGCCAAGCTGCTGTTCGCATACTGCGAGGCTACCGTTCCCAAGGTTACCGTTACGCTCAGAAAGGCATACGGCGGTGCCTACATCGTCATGTCTTCGAAGCATATCCGCGGTGACATCAACTACGCATGGCCTACTGCCGAGATCGCCGTCATGGGCGCCAGCGGTGCCGTCGAGGTATTGCAGGCCAAGGCTCTGGCCGCATTCGAGAATGCCGAGGACAAGGCCAAGTTCGTTGCCGAGAAGGAGCAGGAGTACCGCGACAAGTTCTCTAACCCCTACAACGCTGCGCGTTACGGCTATATCGACGATGTGATCGAGCCGCGCAATACGCGTTTCCGCGTGATCCGCGCGTTGCAGCAGTTGAAGAACAAGCGTCTGGAAAATCCTGCCAAGCGTCATAACAACATTCCTCTGTAAAGACGGGTAAGACATGATGATATTGGCAGTAAATTGGGTCAATGCAGGCTTGATCGCGCTGATAAGTTTTTCGATGGTCTTTCTGGTGCTGGTGCTTCTGATCGGCGTCATCAAGATCTTCGGAATCGCATTCAACGAGAAGAAGCCTCAGGCTCAAAGCGATATTGCGATGCCGGCGGTCGCTGCCGACGGCATTACCGACGAGGAGGTGGCCGCCATAGCTATGGCGCTCCACCTCTTTTATAACCGCCACGACGAGGAGAGCGACGTGCTGACGTTCCGTCATGACAGCGAATACACGCCGTGGCAGATCAAGGCGATCTCCAAACAGCTTAAATAACAGGCAAACAAAAACTCTATTATGCAGAAACTTAAATTCAAGATAAACGGAAAAAGCTATGAGGCCGTCGTATCGGAGAAGGAGCATAACGTGGCTTCGATCGAGCTCAACGGCAAAGCGTATATCGTCGAAGTGGAGAAGGAGGAGGCTGTGGCATCGCCCTTGATCGCTAAGCCGAAACGCTCCAAGAAGTCGGCCGCAGCCGAGACATTCGTCGAGCCGACGGTCGAGATGGGCAATGCCGGATCGATCAAGGCTCCGCTGCCCGGCAACGTGGCCAAGGTCAAGGTACAGGAGGGTGCCAAGGTAAACGCAGGCGATGTCCTGATCGTTTTGGAGGCCATGAAGATGGAGAACGAGATTCTCGCTCCCGCCGCCGGTACCGTGAAGAAACTTTACGTTCAGGAGGGCAAGGCCGTACAGCAGGGTGAAGCGCTTGTCGATTTGGAGTAGAAAACAGTAAATTTTTGAAACAATGAAGAGCGTTAAACTATTCTTTTCGTTACTCGTAGCTCTGGTTGCGGTTACATTCGCCGCTCCCGCTTCGGCCTCGGCCGCCGTCGCCGCTGACGGTGAGGCTGCCGTAGCAGGCGCCGATACGCAGAAGAGCAACGAGGATTTCGACAAGATCTTCGATGTAGGCTCCACGCTGTCGAAGTTCGTCGACGAGACGGGCTTCTATGCGCGTGTGCCGCAGGACAAGGCCGATGCCGAGGGCTTCGAAGGCTTCGTGCAGCATTACGGATTCGTCATCATGATTCTGATCTCGCTGGTGCTGCTTTATCTGGCTATCGTCAAGAAGTTCGAGCCGCTGCTGCTGCTGCCCATAGCTTTCGGTATGCTGCTTACCAACCTTCCCGGTGCCAACATGTTTCATGAGCACCTCTTTGCAGGAGGACATGTACACTGGGGGCTGTTCGGCGACCCTAACAACCCGGCCGGTCTGATCGACTACCTCTATCTGGGCGTCAAGCTCGGTATCTACCCCTGTCTTATCTTCGTGGGCGTAGGCGCCATGACCGACTTCGGTCCTCTGATCGCCAACCCGAAGAGCCTGCTGCTGGGTGCTGCCGCTCAGTTCGGTATCTTCGCTACGTTCCTCGGAGCGCTGGCTCTCGGATTCAACTACTGGGAGGCCGGTTCGATAGGTATCATCGGCGGTGCCGACGGTCCTACGTCGATCTATCTGACATCTAAACTCGCTCCGTCGCTGCTTGCGCCGATCGCCGTTGCGGCTTACTCGTATATGGCTTTGGTGCCGGTTATCCAGCCGCCTATCATGAAGGCTCTGACCACGGAGAAAGAGCGCAAGATCGAGATGAAGCAGCTGCGCAGCGTGTCGAAGACCGAGAAGATCCTCTTCCCGATCATCATCACGATCATCATTTCGCTGCTGCTGCCTTCGGCCGCTCCCCTGATCGGCTGTCTTATGCTGGGCAACCTGTTGAAGGAGTGCGGTGTCACGGAGCGTCTGAGCAAGACCGTGCAGAACGAGCTGATGAATATCGTTACGATATTCCTCGGTATCTCGGTCGGAGCTACGGCTACGGCGGCAACGTTCCTCAGCGGTCAGACCATTAAGATCATGGTCATGGGTGTGATAGCCTTCTCGCTGGGTTCGGCTTCGGGCGTTATTCTTGCCAAGGTCATAAACCTGTTCAGCAAGGAGAAGATCAACCCGCTGATCGGCTCGGCGGGCGTTTCGGCCGTTCCTATGGCCGCACGCGTGTCGCAGACGGTGGGTCAGAAGTACAATCCCGGCAATTTCCTGCTGATGCACGCCATGGGCCCCAACGTGGCCGGCGTGATCGGCTCGGCCGTTGCTGCCGGTATTCTGCTCTCGTTCTTCCCCGTGGCATAACATACGTGGCCAGAAAGGAGCTTATCCTTTTATCTCAATAATCGATACCCGCGCATCTGCGCGGGTATCGTTCTTTATAATATGATGCTGTCGGCATTATTCCCGGAATGCACAATGGGGTATGACGGATCAATCCTGAGCGGTCGAATAGGGTAGAGAGATTATACTCGGAGCGGGTGCAAGCGCTCATGCTATGCCGCAGCGAAGCATAGTATGTGTATCGGGGATGTGATACGATACGGCCGCGAAACCGGTAAGGCTTCGCGGCCGTTCTATCGATGCGACGGGTGCCTAACGACTTTCGTTGCGGCCGTCGCGCGGTTCTATTTATAGAATATCGAGCTTATCGGCTTGTAGTTGTGTACGCGTTCGATGACGTCGGCGAATATGGGCGCGACGCTCAGAACGGTAAATTTGTGCAGATCCTCGGTCTGTTTGAGCGGAATGGTATCGGTCGTTATGACCTCCTCCAAAGCGCTGGCATTGATGCGGTCGTATGCCTTGCCCGACAATACGGGGTGGGTAATTGCCGCGCGCACGCTCTTGGCGCCGCGCTCCATAAGCATGTCGGCGGCCATGCAGATCGTGCCTGCCGTGTCGATCATGTCGTCGACGATGATGACGTTGCGTCCCTCGACCTCGCCTATGGCAGTCATGCTGCCCACGACGTTGGCCTTGGCGCGCTCCTTATGCGATATGATGATCGGCGTGCCGAGATGCTTGGCGTAGGCGCTGGCGCGCTTCGCACCGCCCATGTCGGGTGCTGCGATCGAAAGATCGTCGATGTTGAGACCCTTCATGTAGGGGATGAATATTCCGCTGGCATAGAGCGCGTCGACGGGCAGATCGAAGAAACCCTGTATCTGGTCGGCGTGCAGGTCCATAGTCATAACGCGGTCGACGCCTGCGGCTACGAGCATGTTGGCCACCAGGCGTGCCGTGATCGGAACTCTCGGGCGATCCTTGCGATCCTGACGCGCCCAGCCGAAGTAGGGTATTACGGCGATGACGTGGTAAGCCGAGGCACGGCGTGCGGCGTCGGCCATCATCAGAAGCTCCATCAGATTGTCCGAGGGCGGGAATGTCGACTGGATGATGAACACGGTGCATCCGCGGATCGATTCGTTGTAACAGGGCTGGAACTCGCCGTCGCTGAACTGCACAACATCCGAATCTCCGAGCTTTGTACCGTATTCGGCAGCAATTTTCTCGGCAAGGTAACGAGAGCCCCTGCCTGCAAAAAACTTGATTTTATGGATAGCCATATCGAGTTAGGTTATATGTTAATGCAAAGATAATATTCCGTATAAGAAAATCGGCGCATTATGCGCCGGATTTTTCAACATTCTTCTAAACATTGTGCTATATGTGCCAGTATTTCGTCGCGGCCGATGCCCTTTTCACTCGACGAGAGCAGCATCGTCGGCAGCTCCTCCCACTGCTCGGCGAGCGTCGAGCGGAACAGCGCTATGTTGCGGTTGCGCTTGGCCGCCGACAGCTTGTCGGCCTTTGTGAAGATGATGCCGAAAGGGATGCCTTCGCGTCCGAGCATCTCTATGAAGCGCAGATCTATGCGCTGCGGTTCGAGCCGCGAGTCGATCAGCACGAACAGATAGTGCATCTTCTGGCAGCGCAGCACGTAGTCCGTTATCAGCTTCGAAAATTCGCCACGCTCGCTCTTCGACACGCGTGCATATCCGTAGCCGGGCAGATCGACCAGATACCAGCTGTCATCGATCAGAAAGTGGTTTATCAGCTTCGTCTTGCCGGGCGTGCCCGAGACCTTGGCCAGCGAGCGGTTGCCCGTCAGCATGTTTATAAGCGACGACTTGCCGACGTTGCTGCGCCCGATAAAGGCTATGTCGCGCAGATCGTCCTTCGGGACCTGCGAAATGCGTTGCGAGCTGCACTTGAATACGGCTTTGTTGATGCCCATTCTGTCCGGAATTTTATTCTACCGTTACCGACTTCGCCAGATTGCGCGGCTGGTCGACGTCGCGTCCCTTGTTTACTGCGATGTAGTATGCCAGCAGCTGCAACGGCACCGACGTCAGAAGCGGCGACAGACACTCCGTGATCTCGGGTATCTCGATCACGTAGTCGGCGATTGCCGATGCGACCGTATCGCCCTCCGTGACGATCGCCATTACGCGGCCGCCGCGAGCCTTGATCTGCTGTATGTTGCTTACCGTCTTGTCGTATATGCTGTCGGCCGTGGCGATGACGACGGTCGGCATTTCGTTGTCGATCAGGGCAATGGGGCCGTGTTTCATCTCGGCCGCGGGATAACCCTCGGCGTGGATGTACGATATCTCTTTCAGCTTCAAAGCCCCCTCCATGGCGGTGGGGTAGTTGTAGCCGCGTCCGAGGTAGATGAAGTTGTGTGCGTAAGTGAATATCTTCGACAGGTCGCGTATGCGGCCGTCGAGTTCGAGCACCTTGCTTATGAGCGAGGGCACGCGACGCAGGTCGCCGGCGACCAATTCGTATTTGTCTTCGTCGATCGTGCCGCGCAGCTTGCCCACGACGAGCGCTATCATCGCCAGCACGGTAACCTGGCCGGTAAATGCCTTCGTGGATGCTACGCCGATCTCGGGTCCTACGTGTATGTAGCAGCCCGAATGCGTGGCGCGCGGAATGGACGAGCCGATGACGTTGCAGATGCCGAATACGAACGCTCCGTGCGACTTGGCGAGCTCCAACGCCGCCAGCGTGTCGGCCGTCTCGCCCGACTGCGATATGGCTATCAGGATGTCGCGGTCGGTAACCACGGGGTTGCTGTAACGAAATTCGCTGGCATACTCGACGACAACCGGTATGCGGCAGAAGTCCTCGATGAGATGCTTGCCTATCAATCCGGCATGCCACGAGGTGCCGCAAGCCACGATTATGACGCGTTCGGCGCGCAGGAAGCGCTCCTTGTTGTCGATGATGCCAGATATGGCTACATGCTTGCCGTCGAGACTCACGCGTCCGCTCAGGCAGTCGAGCAGCGTCTTGGGCTGTTCGAATATCTCTTTGAGCATGAAGTGGGGATAACCGCCCTTTTCGAGCTCCGAGATGCTCATCTTCAACTTGCAGATGTTGATCTTCGACTCGACGTTCTCCTCGGTCATGATCCTCAGAGGCTGGTCGCGGTTGATGATCGCTATTTCGCCGTCTTCGAGGTAGACCACCTTTTTTGTGTATTCGACTATCGGCGTTGCGTCGGAGGCCAGATAGTAGAAGTCGTTGCCTATGCCTATTACCAGCGGCGAGCTGCGGCGTGCGGCTATGATCTGGTCGGGGTTGTCCTTGTCTATTACGGCTATGGCATATGCGCCGACTATCTCTTTCGTAGCCTGCAATACAGCCTCGTAGAGCGAGCATGCGTTCTGCTCCATGATATACTCTATGAGCTGCACTATGACTTCGGTGTCGGTGTCGCTGCGGAACGTATAGCCGTGTCCCGTAAGCGCCTGCTTTATTACGGCATAATTCTCTATCGTGCCGTTGTGGACTATGGCTATGTTGTCCGACTGCGAGTAGTGGGGATGGGCGTTGACGTCGCTCGGCTCGCCGTGCGTCGCCCAGCGCGTGTGGGCTATGCCGACGGTGCCGCAGGTGTCCTTGTCTTCGGCATAGTGTTCGAGCGCCGATACCTTGCCCTTGCTCTTGTATACCTTCAACTCCCCCGAGTGGTTTATAAGTGCCACTCCGGCGCTGTCGTAACCACGGTATTCGAGTCTGTGAAGTCCCTGAATCAATATCGGGTATGCTTCGCTCTTACCTATATAACCGACGATTCCACACATGCTTCTATATTTTTTAGTTAGTTTCTGCGTATGTCATGTAAAGTCCGCAAATATACATAAATTGTTTGAAATTCGTCGTATCCGAATCGTTTTCTTGCAGCACTGCCCCGGCCGACGATCCCCTTCTCGACCGGTGTAAAGCGAGCCGACGCTTGTTTGTGCTCACGACTTTCCGTACTTTGGCTGCGCCGAAGATACTCTCGCTCGGCATAATCAAGCTAACGCTTGTTTCTGCTCCCGACTTTTCGTACTTTGGCTGCGCCGAAGATACTCTCGCTCGGCATGATCAAGCTAACGCTTGTTTCTGCTCCCGACTTTTCGTACTTTGGCTGCGCCGAAGATACTCCGTCTCGGCAAAATGCAAGCGAGCTTGCTTTTGCCCTCGCTTATTCGTATCTTTGTCCCGGGGGAAAAGCATTGCCCCGCATGCAGTCATGAAGAAGGAGTGGAACGACGTTCGTGAATTTCACGAAAAATTCGGACATCCGGTAGCCGGAGTACCGAAAATGGTTGACAAAAAACGTGCATTGTCGCGCGGCAAGTGGATGAACGAGGAGGTGGCCGAGTTTCTCGTCGCAGAGGATATCTACGAGCAGGCCGACGCGATGATCGATCTTATCTATTTCGCATTGGGTACGCTCGTGGAGATGGGGCTCGAAGCCGACGAACTGTTCGACATCGTGCAGCAGGCCAACATGTCGAAGCTGTGGCCGGACGGCAAACCACACTACAACCCCAAGGACGGCAAGGTCATCAAGCCCGCCGACTGGCAGGATCCCGCCCCGAAGATCAAGGCTTATATCGACTCTGTCATCGCGAGCAAGAACGGAGCACAGGGCGGGCGATAGCCGACTCTGCAACTCGTATAATATGATTTTTCGACGCCCCTGCCGGATAAGGACCCGGCATGGGCTGTTTTCGTTTTTCCTGCATCGATGCAGACGCCCCGGGCAAGCAGCAAAAAACTGCTGTTGGCTGTAAATCTCCGGATAGTCCGCATGGGAGCATGATCGGCTGCCGCTATATATCGGAGCCGTTCCATTCGATTGTCAGCGAGTCCTCGAATATATCTCCGTCGGTGGTGGTCATAGTGACTGTAAACGTATAGGCTCCCGGCACCGCAGGCGGATCGATATCGATATATGCCAAAACGAATTTGTCGTACTCCGGCCATCCTGCTTTGAAATTATAGAATACCGAAGATGACATTACCGCAAGGTCGTATTCGGTCAATTCGTCCAATGGCTTTGCAAATGGCAGCTCTTCTACGATAATGTTCCGTATTTCGGATTGCATGAACTCTTTTTGCCCGCCGCGCATTTTATCGAATAGGGGCATGGCCGACTTAGAATGCAGCTGCGATATGTCGGCGAGCGATGTTCCTGCGGGATGCTGCTCGTCGAAATCTTTGTCGCACACCAAATCCACCGATCGGAACGATATCCCCGAGAATATGCGTTCCGGTCGACTGTCGATGTATATCGTACTCGGCATATCCATGATCTCTTTATAATCGAAATCATCGTATTTGCGGCACAGATCGAGATATAGCTCGCGTTTTTTTCTTACCGATGCGAACCATACGTAATATGCCGATTCGGGAATCCCTATTGCCATAGCCCCTTTATCGCCGGCAGGTTTCAAGCATATCGCATCGTAGATCCAGTAGCTGTGCACGAAGTGCCCGCAATCTACGATTGTAAATAGATAGCTTTCCGGCGGTAGATCTCTTCCTACTCGGCATCCGGCCGTCATTATCGCCGCTATTATGCAAATGCAGGTAAACAGTTTTTTCATGGCAGATTAAATATCGTATGTTATCATTCTGAAACCCCAGTCGAAGCGGTACGACGTCTTTCCGTAATCCTGCCCCGCCTCGGGTTTGGAATCCCAGTTATTGTATCTGTGATTTGTCCGGATATCGTCGCTCAGCTTGAAATAGCCGTTACGGCTAACGCCGTTTTTTTTCGGTATATTCTTGTTTCCCCAACCCCAAACTATATGAATCATTTTTTCGGGCGAACTCGTCGTTCTGTACTTTTGGCTTGTTCCATCGTGGAAATATACTTTGTCTACGCGTTCATAATAGCATTCGACATATCCGTCGAGTACGAACGCATGCCGGCGGCTGTCCATTGCTTTGTTTTAGCGGAAAATTCTTTGCCCTGTGCGCCGAGATATACCGGTTTGCCGGCAAGTATCGAATTTGCGGCTCGGTTCTGGTTTTTGCTGCCGAAGCCGGTGCGCTTGGTCACATTTCTGAACCCGTAGTTTTGCAGTGTCCTTTTGGCTCCGGTAGCCAATGCACTGCTGCCATTGGAAGAATAGTCGACGTTGCAATTATTCGATCGGCCGAGTTCGTAACACATTGCGGCGAGCTGTGGAAATTGTTTTTCCGTTTCAGGTGTTTTGATTATATTTCCATTTTCATCTACATTGGGTTCGGTTTTCATCATTTCCCAGTCGCACTTCATTCCGCCGAATGCAGGTTGCGCCGGAATTTGATTGTAAGCCATTATATGCGCCGTGGCTATTACGACGCATCCGGCAGCAGCCTTCCAGGCAGCGGTCGTTGAAAGGAGACCGCTGATGCCACCAGTCGTTTTCAAGCAGCGGTTCGACTATGTCGGTGTATTTCCACTCGAATGATATTACGGTCGAATAACTTGCCGCCGGTCTGTTTTGGTCGAGCCGTATGTTTTGTATCATATGATAGTTGCGCTCAAATATAAGCATATCGTCCGCTACGGAGTGCGCCGTAAGTCTTATCGGCATATCTTCGTCCTCTTCGAATATAATATCGTCTTCATCGTCCCCGATACATTCGTGTTCGCCGTCGCCCGTATAGCCGCAATCGCAAATATCATCGTCTTCGACATAATCGTTTTTGATGTATATATCCAGCCGACTTTCGTATTCGCTTTCGAGCAATGATTGAAACTTCTCGACATCCATGCTGCCCGATTCGGTAAGAGCGTATACGGGCTACAAACCCTGTTGCGCACCCAAGACGGCGAATCCTTCGGAGTTGTCGAAATTGACCACGTATGCCAGCGTATCGGGCATGCCTGCCGTTGATTCCGATCTGGTGGCACAGCCGCCGCATACGACGAGATTTTGTCGCGAATAGGTTTTGCGGGAATGACCGCGGGTCTGCGGATACATGGCATCGAGTGCCGCACCGAGTTCGGTCAGAGCCCTCTCGGGCGAGATTGTGGTATTTGCCGATATGACCGGCTCGGGCAGTTCGCCGCCTCCTTGGCCGATGGCGGAGTCCGCCCTGCATGCGGCGGCCGATATCCATATCGACATGAATGCGATAATTCGGAAAAGTGATCTCATGTCGGTGGTTGTTTAGGATTTTGAAATTTTGTCGTGTGTTCTCTGTAAGTTGTATTGTTTGTGGTTGTTTACAAATATACGAATAATTTTCTCATATCCAAACTATTTCGGCATAATTATCTTAGACCGGACGATGTACGGGTTTTGTAGAGGCAGCAAAAAAAACGGCCGTCGGGGTTGCCGACGGCCGGTAAGATCTTTCCGGAAAAGATTATTTGTTCAGGGCGCTCAGATCGCCGAAGAGTCCTTCGAAACTTGCGACCATATCGCGGCGCATTGCAGCATAGTACTTGCGCACGAGCGATGCGTTCTTCGGCTCGTCGGGATTGTTGGCCTTGACGTAGAGTGCGTTGCGCAACTCGACAGCCTTCTCCATGAGCTTGACTACTTCGTCCTCCTTGTTGGGCTGGAAATAGATCGCCATTTCGCAATCGAACACGAACTCCTCCAAGCGGTAGTCGATCTCCTTTTTCAGATTTCTTAAATTTGCCATACTATTATCGTTTTAGAATCTTCCTTGCTTAGTGCAAAGATACGAAAACGATTCGGTATTTCCAAATATTTGTCCCGTTATCGACTCGCGCGCCCCGGCTGTCAGTCTATCAGGGCGGCGTCCATTACGACTATCACGCCGAACGACTCGTCCATCGACTCCTCGCAGCAGCATGGACGCGTCACCGTCTCGATGATCTCTACTTCGGGCTCGGGCTGCGGACGGGGTATCAGCTCGCGACGCTCGTCGATGCGGTCCTCGGTAAAGTTGAAGCGGACGACGGTGCGTCTGAGCGACGGCAGTACCTCGGTGCGCAGCCAGCTCCATGCCGTGGGGTGGGCTTTGAGGCGACGCTCGACGGTGGGTGCGGGGTCGGCCGAATCTATTATATCGAGTATCGTGCTCTTGTTCTGCAACGACGATCCGCGCACATTGTCTGCGCATGCGCTCCACGGCTCGACAACGCCCTCGGCGCTTACCGAATAGCTGTTCGACAGACCGTAGCGCGTATTGAGCCACGTCCTGAGATCTTCGGCGCGGCTGCGTGCCAGACGCTGGTTGTATGCCGCCGTGCCGTCGGGCGACGAGTAGCCGATGATCGCGATGTTCCTTACGTCGATCATCGAGTCGCGGCGCATGCGTTCGATGAAGTCGCCTATGGCGCGCAGCTCGGCCGAGTTCTCGTCGAACTGTCCCGATACCTGCGCCTTGCTTACGGCGTACTGCACCGTGAAGTCGGCCTGTCGGGGCTGGGTGCCCTTTATCAGATAGCGGCGCACGATGTAATCGCCCTCGGTACGTTCCGAGAGCAGACGCTCTCCGTAGGCGCCCTGCGAAGAGTACATGCCTGTGTTCTGCGCCTGCGCCGTAGCGGCGAGCGAGAGTGCGCAGACCGAAATCAAAGAGTAAAAGAGAGTTTTCACAATGATAATTTTTATTCGGTTAATGTTGAATTTCTTTCGACATTTTCTCCGCCTCGGCAATTCGAGCGAGCTCGATTGCGCTCGGCTTAACGAAAACGTTGAAACATATCACTGTCTCGAATCGTTTCAACAATCGCACCAAATCGCATCTGCGTACTGTCCGGCCGCCATTAGGCGGTGCTCGCATCGGCCGGCGGGACGAGCTGCCGCGAATGCCGTTACGGGATGATAATCGGCATGCAGGAGACAAAAGCCCCCGGAATCATGCGATTCCGGGGGCTGTGTCGTCGCCGCGATGCGGCTTCACGTCAGGCCTCGACTACTTTGCGGGCTGCTGAGCCTGCGACGGGTCGCCGACTACCATGTTCTTGTCGATGCGCAGCGTGACGTTGCTGTCGACCTCGATCAGAAGACTCGCCTCCTTGACCTCCTTCACGGTGCCGTAGATACCGCCTGCGGTAATGATCTTGTCGCCCTTCTTCAAGCCCTCGCGGAACTTGGCCATAGCCTTGCGGCGCTTAGATTCGGGACGCCACATGAACAGCCACAGAACGCCGATCATAAGGATTATCATTACCCAGAACGACCAGCCGCCTCCCGGAGGTGTCTGCTGCATGTCCTTGGCATTTGCGTTCTTAGACTCCACCTCGATGACTTCCGCCTGACGGACGGCGGGGGCTTCGGTCTGTACCGCGACGGTCGTCTCGGCGGTCTCGCCCTGAATGAAAAGTAAATCGATCATAATTCTATTCTCTTAATTTAATGTTTGCAAATCCGTTTGCTTATCCGCAAAGATATGAAAAAAAAACGTATATCCAAATAATTATTCGACTTCGGCCTCGACGAGCAGCGTTACCGATACTCCGGGCTCGGAGGCTACGATCTCCAAGACGTTGAGCTGGTATGAGTATAGCCCGCCGGCATCGAAGCGGCACTCGGCGTCGGCATGCTCTCCCGGTGCCAGAGCGCGCTGCGGCAGCCTTATCGTCGTGCAGCCGCATGTGGTGCGGTAGTCGGCAAGCGCTATCGGGCGGGCGGTCGTGTTGACGAACCTTATCCGTCTGGCGGCAATCTCGGACGGATGCACGACGCCCATTCGGATCGTGTCGCATACCGGGCGGCCGCAGACCAGATCGACCGTTATGCCGCGATATGGCGCGTCGGCAGCGCTTACGGTCTCTCGTCTGACGCCGGCACAGCCCCTCGACAGCAAAACGTATGCCGCAGCGGTCACGATAATCATCGCAGCCGCTGCGGCATACACTATTCCCGAACGTCGTCTCATTGCTCGTTTCCCCGCCGGCATCAGATAAGGCCGCGGCCGCTTTTGCGTATCTTGCCCTCCTCGGTCAGCTCGCCGACGATCTTGTCGAGCACGCCGTTGATGAAGACGCCGCTGCCGGCCGTCGAGTAGAACTTGGCTATCTCGATATATTCGTCGAGCGTGACCTTGACGGGAATCGAAGGGAATGTAACCAACTCGGTGGTCGCTACGGACAGTATCAGATTGTCCATGAAAGCTATGCGCTCGACGTCCCAGTTGCGCGTGAAGCGGTCTATGATGTTCTGGTTATCGGTGTACTGCAACAGAGCCTTCTCGAAGAGCGTGCGTGCGAACTCCGCATCGTCGTCGCTCTTGAACTCGGGCAGCATCTTGATCTCCTTGGTCGAGGGACGTATGCCCGACAGGGTGCGGATGACCATTATCAGCGCGAAACCCAGATCGTCGTTCCAGAGGATCGACATGTCGTCGAGCGTATTTTCCAGCTGCTCGTCGCTCTCCAGCCAGCGGAAGAAATCCTCGACGAATTTCAGATCGGCGGCCAGCGAATCCTCCGAAGAGGTCATGTATGCCTTGTAGAAATCGGCCGCGATGAGCCGGTTGTATATGTCCTTTACCAGGTCGCCCTGCTGCGCCCACGACAGCTTGCGCATGGCCAGACGGTCGTTTACCGAATCGCTGGTCGATATGAGATGCACCACGCGGTTGTCGACGAAGCGGCGGTTGGGGTTAAGATCCTCGTATGTGGGGAGTTGCTTCTGACGTGCCAGCTCCTGACGGCTCTCGGCATAACGCGCCACGTCGACTACGAGCGTCATCATCAGAAAGTAGAGATCGTAACATTTGTCGATCGATTGCATGAGAGTCTTTTCCGATGCCATCATGTTCGTCGATCCCGATTTGAGATATGAATACAGACTCTTTATGACCTTTATTCTAAGCAATCTTCTACTCAACATGGTATGAACTTGTTTGGGTTTCTCAATTAAAATAACGGCGCAAAGGTATAAAAAATATTCTTTCGGCGATATCGTCGGCCGATATAAAAGTATGGCATTATCCGAAAAGTTTGATTATCTTTGCAAAATTAAACATCACAATATGAAAGTTGGTAGAATACAGACGCTTGTCGTCTCGCGCATATCGGATTACGGCCTTTATCTCAAAGACGACGAGGAGTCGGAGGTGCTGCTCCCCAATCGTTTCGTCTCGCTCGACATGAAGGTCGGCGACAGCATCGAAGTCTTCGTTTATCACGATTCGGAGGACCGTTTGGTCGCCTCGACCGAGCGCCCCAAGATAACCGAAGGGTGCGTAGCGTGGCTCGAAGTGGTAGACAAGAGTTTCCACGGCGCGTTCCTCGACTGGGGACTCTCGTCCAAACATCTGTTCCTGCCCAACCGCAACCAGCAGGGAGGTATCATCGCCGGCCGCAAGACACTCGTGTACATGTATGTCGACCAGCGCAGCGGCCGCTGCGTGGCTACCAACAAGTTCAAGGCTTTCGTCTATAACGATCCGCCGCTTACGGTAGAGCCCGGCCGGCAGGTCGGACTTCTGGTGGCGTCGGAGTCGCCTATCGGATACCGCGTCATTATTGACAACCGTCATTGGGGCATGTTGTACAAGAACGAAGTGTTCCGTCCGGTGGCCGTAGGCGATACGCTGACCGGATATGTTCATCGCATTACTGAGGACTGCCGCATCGACGTGAGGCTGCAACAGAGCGGTCTGGCGGAGGTCGAGCGCTCTACGGAGCGTCTTTTGCAGCTGCTCGAACGCGGAGGAGGCCGCCTGCCGCTCAACGACGGCAGCGATCCGCAGCGTGTGGCCGAGCTGACGAACATGAGCAAGAAGGTATTCAAGCGCTCGGTGGGCATGCTGCTCAAACGCGGCGCCGTCAAGATGGACGAACAGGGAATAGAGTTGATAAAACATCGATAGCATGCAGAGCGCCGAGAGAATATCGCGCGAGAGGTCGGACAACTTCGTCTTCCGTCGCTCGCAACTGGCCTATATCGAAGCAGCGCGCATGGTGCACGGCGACGTGTTGGAGGTGGGTACGGGCACGGGGTACGGCATCGAGATAATCGCGCCGCACGTCAGGAGTCTTACGACGGTCGACAAACACCGCTTCGACGGCGAGGCGCTGAGCCTGCCCAATGTACGCTTCGTGCGCACCGTCGTGCCGCGACTGCCTTTCGCTGACCGCAGCTTCGACTTCGTTGTGTCGTTTCAGGTTATAGAGCATATACGGCGCGACGGCGATTTCGTCCGCGAGGTGCACCGCGTGCTGCGTCCGGGAGGAGCGTTTGTCGTGACCACGCCCAATGCGCCCATGTCGCTGACGCGCAATCCGTGGCATGTGCGCGAGTACGATGCCGACGCTCTTGCCGCTCTGCTTGGCGGTCTCTTCGACAGGGTGGACCGCTACGGCGTTTCCGGCAACGGCAAGGTTATGGAGTACTATGCCAAGAACCGCCTCGCTGTCGAGCGTATCGCGCGCTTCGACCCGCTCGATCTGCAACACCGCCTGCCGCGGTGGATGCTGCGCCTGCCCTACGATATCGCCAACCGTCTCAACCGCAGACGTCTGTTGAGGGATAATACAGCTCTGACCGATTCGATAACCGTACGCGACTACTCGCTTACGGATGTCGCGGCCGATTCGTTCGATCTGTTTTACGTGGCGCATAAAGACCGATAGGGGAGTATGAAGGCGAGGGTAGCGATATGTCAGTACGATATTGCATGGCGGGATGTCGATGCCAACCTCGCACGTCTGGACGATATGCTCGCGGGCGTCGAAGCCGACCTCGTAGTGCTGCCCGAGATGTTCCAGACGGGCTGGACGGTCGATGCCGACGATCTTGCCGAGACCATGTCCGGCCGCAGCATCGATGCCATGCGCCGCTGGGCTGCGAGGGCCGATGCCGCCGTGGCAGGATCGATCGCCGTTCGCGACGAGGGCGGAGTGTTGCGCAACCGCATGCTGTTGGTCGAGCCTTCGGGCAGGGTAACTGGCTATGACAAGCGCCACCTGTTCGCCCCGGGCGGCGAGGCGGCGCTCTTCTCTACTGGCGACGAGCGTGTGGTGGTCGAGTGGCGCGGCGTGCGTTACATGCTTCTCGTCTGCTACGATCTCCGGTTTCCGGTGTGGAGCCGCAACCGGGGCGATTACGACGTGGCGGTCTATTCGGCGCTGTGGCCTGCGGCGCGCCGCAGGGCGTGGGCTACGCTGCTCGCTGCGCGTGCTATCGAAAACCAGTGCTATACGATCGGTGTCAACCGCACGGGCGACGAGCCGACGCTGAGCTATGCGGGCGATTCGCGCGTGGTCGATTTCCGCGGCGACGTGATGATCGACGCCGCCTCGGCCGAAGGGGTCTTCACGACCATGATCGACACCGGAGCGACCGAGGCTTTCAAACGCAAGTTCCCGGCATGGAGCGATGCCGATCTGTTCGAGATAACGAAATAAATGTCGAAACGATGAATATAAACGAAATTGTGCTGCTGATACTGTCGGGCGTCGTCGTGGGCATCATCAATACCCTCGCCGGCGGCGGCTCGGTCATATCCATGTCGTTGTTCATGGCCATGGGGCTGCCCGTGGGCGTGGCCAACGGCACCAACCGTATAGCCGTGGTCATGCAGAACCTGTCGGCGTCGCTGACCTTTCTGCGCAAACGCATGCTCGACGTCAGAAGCGGACTCAAACTCTCGATTCCCGCCGTGGCGGGCAACATCATCGGCTCTATGGTGGCGATCGAGGTCAGCGAGACCATATTCCGAATCTGTATGGGTGCCGTGCTGACGGTGATTCTCGTCTACATGATCTTCGACAACCGCAAGCGGCATATCCACGGCGGTCATCGTCTGGCGCTGCGCTGGTGGCACTATGTTTGGTTTTTCGCCATAGGCTTCTACGGCGGCTACATCTATATAGGTCTGGGCTATGTCATACTGGCCGTGACGATATGGTCCATGCACCTGGATATAATCACGGCCAACGTGGTCAAGGGCTTCGTGATATTCGTATCGACCCCCTTCGCACTGGCCGTATTCATGATCAACGGACAGGTCGACTACGGCGTGGGGCTGCTGCACGGTGCCGGCAATGTCATCGGTGCGCTGCTCGCCTCGCACTTCGCCATAGGGTGGGGCGTAAGGTTCGTCAGGATATTCACTCTGTTCGTCGTAGCGATGTGCTTCGCAGATCTGGTGGGCATAATTTCGCTCAACGACATCATCAGCGCCATGATATGACCCCGCCGCGACGGCATATAACGATAATGCAATGAGTGAAGATAAGATAAGGATTCTCGGCGCGAGGGTGCACAACCTCAAAAACGTCGATCTCGAAATACCGCGCGACAAGCTGGTCGTGATAACCGGCCTTTCGGGTTCGGGCAAATCGTCGCTGGCATTCGACACGATCTATGCCGAGGGGCAGCGACGCTATATGGAGACGCTGTCGACCTACGCGCGGCAGTTCGTCGGGGCTATGGAGCGCCCCGATGTCGACAAGATAACGGGGCTTAGCCCCGTGGTGGCCATAGAGCAGAAGACCACCAACAAGAACCCGCGTTCGACGGTGGGCACCGTGACCGAGATCAACGACTTTCTGCGCCTGCTCTATGCGCGCGCCTCGCGCGCCTACTCTCCCGCCACGGGCGAGCAGATGCAGCACTTTACCGACGAGCAGATATGCGACCTTATAATCGAAGGTTTCTCCTCGCGTCGCGTGGCTTTCATGGCGCCCGTGGTCAAGGGGCGCAAGGGACACTACCGCGAGCTGTTCGAGTCTATGGCCAAGAAGGGTTACATATATGCCCGCATCGACGGCGAGATCCGCGAATTTTCCGGCGGACTGAAACTCGACCGCTACAAGGTGCATACGATCGATATGGTCATCGATCGCATGACGGTGGGCGAGGAGCACCGCGAACGCATCATGCGTTCGCTTGCCGAGACGATGCGGCAGGGCAAGGGCACGATGATTCTCTACGATTACCAGAGCGAGGGCTCGCGCTACTATTCGCGGCATCTGATGTGCCCGACCACGGGCGATGCCTTCGAGGATCCGGCACCCCACACCTTTTCGTTCAACTCTCCGAAGGGAGCCTGCCCTCAATGCAACGGTCTGGGCGAGGAGGCGGTGTTCGATATCGAGAAGATCATGCCCGATGCGACGCGCTCGCTGCGCGACGGCGGTATCGAGCCTCTGGGCAAGTACCGCAACAACATCCTTTTCGCCATGCTCGATGCGCTGGGGCGGCGTTACGGCTTCACGCTCGACGACGCCGTGGGCACGATCTCCAAGGAGGGCATCGGCGCTATCCTCTACGGCGACAGCGAACCGCTTACGGTAAATGCTTCGGAGTACGGTTCCTCGGCGGGCAACCAGCTTCTGTCGTGGGAGGGCGTCTCGGAGTGGATCGAGCGCGATGCCGACGAAGACTCGAAGCGCGGACAGAAGTGGCGCGAGCAGTTCATCGTCTATCGCAAGTGTTCGCTCTGCCACGGCACGCGCTTGAAGAGCGAGGCTCTGCAATTCAAGATCGGCGGCAAGAGTATCGCCGACGTATCGGCCATGTCGATCGCCGAGTTTTCCGAATGGATGTCGCATGTCGAGGAGCATATGACCGACAAGGAGCGTAAGATAGCCCGCGAGATCGTCAAGGAGATTCGCGAGAGGCTGCGGTTCCTGCTCGACGTGGGGTTGGGCTATCTGTCGCTGTCGCGCTCGTCGCGCTCTATATCGGGCGGCGAATCGCAGCGCATACGGCTTGCCACGCAGATCGGCTCGAAGCTCGTCAACGTGCTCTACATCCTCGACGAGCCGAGCATCGGACTCCACCAGCGCGACAACCGACGCTTGATCGAGTCGTTGAAGGAGCTGCGCGATGCCGGCAACTCCGTTATCGTGGTCGAGCACGACGAGGACATGATGCGTGCGGCCGACTATATCGTCGACGTGGGGCCTCTGGCAGGACGTCGCGGCGGCAATATCGTCGCGGCCGGTACTCTGGACGAGGTGCTCGCGTCGCATACGCTCACGGCCGACTATCTCAACGGCCTGCGCAGCATACCCGTTCCGCAGACGCTGCGCGAGGGCAGCGGCGAGTTGCTCACGGTGCGCGGCGCCCGCGGCAACAACCTCAAAAACATCGACGTGTCGTTTCCGCTCGGCAAGTTCATCTGCGTTACCGGCGTCAGCGGTTCGGGCAAGTCGACGCTGGTCAACGAGACGCTGCGCCCCATACTGTCGCGGCACCTCTACCGCTCGTTCGATCAAGCGTTGGAGTGCGACGGCGTGGAGGGTATCGAGCATATCGACAAACTCGTCGTGGTCGACCAGTCGCCCATAGGACGCACGCCGCGCAGCAATCCGGCGACATACTCGGGCGTCTTTTCGGACATACGCAAACTCTTCGAGTCTACGCCCGATGCTCAGATACGAGGCTTCAAGGCCGGCCGTTTCTCGTTCAATGTCAAGGGCGGCCGCTGCGAGGAGTGCCGCGGTGCGGGTCAGCAGACTATCGAGATGAATTTCCTGCCCGACGTCTATGTGCCGTGCCGTGCCTGCGGCGGCAGACGCTATAATCGCGAGACGCTCGAAGTGCGCTACAAGGGCAAGAACATCAACGATGTATTGAACATGACCGTCAACATGGCCGTCGAGTTCTTCGAGAACATACCCTCGATCTGGCAGAAACTCCATGCCATACAGCAGGTCGGACTGGGCTATCTGACGCTCGGCCAGCCCTGCACGATGCTCTCGGGCGGCGAGTCGCAGCGCATCAAGCTGGCATCCGAGCTTGCCAAACGCGATACCGGCCGCACGCTCTATATCCTCGACGAGCCTACTACGGGACTCCACTTCGAGGATATACGGCAGCTGCTCGATGTCATCAACCGGCTCGTCGACTGCGGCAACACGGCTATCGTAATCGAACACAACCTCGACGTGATAAAGGTCGCCGATCATATCATCGACATGGGACCCGAAGGGGGACGCGACGGCGGCTGCGTCGTGGCCGAGGGCACGCCTCACGATATCGCCTCGGCCGACGGCAGTTACACGGGCGGGTTTCTCCGACGCATGGGCGTTTAGGCAAGGTATTTGCGACATACGGGCATAAACATACCAATTTATGCCTATGAAACGTATACTATTGATCGCCGTTGCCGTTTGCGCAACCCTTGCGTTCGTGTTCGCCCAGAGCCGTTCGCAGTCGAATCCCAAGCAGGCAGCACGCCAACAGCGCCACGAGGAGCGCCAGCAGCGTCGCGCCCAGCGTCTTGCCGAGTACGAGAAGTATGTCGATTCGCTCGTGCTCTCGCGCAACTTCCGCTTCAACCCCCAGACCATGCAGCGGCAGCCGGCCGGCATGATGCGCAACCTCATGAATCCCAACTACGAGCTTTCGGTCTGGGACGAGACCGTCGACGTGTGTCTGCCTTTCATCAAGGGCTACACTCCTCCCTATTACCCGGTAGTGTTCAACTATGTCCTTCCTTCCGTGCAGGGCTACACCACCGAGCAGACCCATGACGGCTGGACCGTTACCTTCCAGACCTCTCTCTTCTCTGCCAATACCTACACCTTCTCTTTGGAGATCTACTCCCGTTACGGCGGCGCAACTCTCACGATTTCGTCGCCCTTCTACAACAGTGTGCAGTATACCGGCAGTATTATCTCGATCTGATTTTTTTTCGTGAAAAGGCATCATTTACGGCCTCTCGCTTATGTCGGCGAACGGGACGTACGTCAGTACTACCCGTCCGCCGACATTTCGCTGCGAGTTGTAACGTTTTCTTTAAGCCGAGGGCAGAGCCGAATTTATTCGGACTATGCCGAGGCGAAGAAAAGGTGCGCGATAGCGAACTAATGCCTTTTGACGAAAAAATATGGCAGCGCTTCTTGGCAGGGTTTTCTGGAAAAATTCCATTCTACTGCCGCGCCTTGTCGCTCGGCAATGGGCAGTACGTCAAGTACAGCCCATCGCCTCACTCCGTTGTTGCGTGGTATAATACCGCTTTTGACGAAAAACTTTTTTTCAGTGAAAAGGCGCCATTTTCTGCGCCTCGCTCCAACCCGCCAATGGGACGTACGTCAGTACTACCCATCGGCGGGTTTTTCGCGTGCGGCTTCATTTTATGCACTTTTTCTCGCCGCAGCAAAGCCAACATAAATTTCGCTTTGCTCGTTCGGCTTAACGAAAAAGTTGTATAATACCGCTTTTGACGAAAAGCCTTTCCGTGAAAATTTCCATTAAAAAACGGCAGGCCGCTCCGATATTTCGGGGCGGCCTGCCAAGCAATTAAGGCGGCTTATCGGTGCGCGCGAAGCGGATCGGCCGCTTGCTGCGGTGCGGTAGCGGTATGTGCTACGACTGCGGCTCGGTAGATCGTGCGGTCGACTGCGGCAGCGGCCGCTGCCGACCACGAGGCAGTGCCGAAATATGCGGTCGTTACCTCCGACATGTCTGGATCGCCTACGCCTTTGGCTGTTCCTGCATAGTAGCAGTCGTGTATCTCTCTTAGCGACAGATTAGACCGCCTGTAATTGCGGCGGCGTGGAAAATAGCCATGCGAGGATACGCTTGCTCTACAAAGCAAATATAAGGCGCAAGTATCCGTATAAGCCGTTTTATTCATCAATGGTTTCACATACTTCGACTTGTCGGGTTTTACCGGAAAGTCAACACCGTGGAGGGGACTTGGGGGCGGGTCAGAGCTGTAAAGGCGATGTGAGGCCGCGAGTATGCTACCGGCGGCAATGTCGTTACGGGCGTAAAACAGTAGACGGGCGTAGAGTTGCCTGAATAGTATGATTCGGTCATAGCCCGCTGGTATAAGAAATGGAAACCGGCAGCGCCTTTTCCGGAGCTTGTGCCCGATTATGATGCTTTATGAAGTTATAATTCGCAATGAAAATTGCATGATTACGGAAAATTTTATACCTTTATATTTCGAAAACATGCGAACTGTATCGAGTGTCGAAGATAAATGTTATTGATGTATTACTAAAACCATAAAACTGCTATGAAAAATTATTCCGGTAAGACCCGTACCGAGAGCGACCTTATAGGCGAGATGCAGGTTCCCGTCGAGGCGCTTTACGGTGTTCAGACGATGCGAGGCATCGAGAATTTCCCGATCAGCTGTTTCCACCTCTACGACTATCCGCTGTTCATCAACGGACTGGCGATGACCAAGCTCGCCGCTGCCGAAGCCAACCACAGCCTCGGCCTTTTGACGGACGAGCAGTTCGACGGCATCTCTAAGGCATGCCTCGAAATTCTCGACGGCAAGCATCACGACCAGTTCCCCGTAGATATGATTCAGGGCGGTGCCGGCACCTCGACCAACATGAACGCCAACGAAGTGATAGCCAACCGTGCGTTGCAGATCATGGGACACGAGGCCGGCGAGTACAAGTACGTATCGCCCAACGACCATGTCAACTGCTCGCAGTCGACCAACGACGCCTATCCGACGGCCATACATTTCGGGCTCTATGCCACGCACAAGCGCTTCATGACTCACTTCGAGGAGCTTATCGCGGCATTCGAGCGCAAGGCCGAGGAGTTCGCCGGTATTCTGAAAATGGGTCGTACCCAGTTGGAGGATGCCGTGCCCATGACGCTGGGTCAGACGTTCGGTGCATACGCCAGCATCCTGCGTCAGGAGGTACGCAACATCGATTTCGCAGCCGAAGAGTTCCTCACGGTCAACATGGGTGCTACGGCTATCGGTACCGGTATATGCTCGGAGCCCGAGTATGCCGAGCGCTGCCTTGCCGCCATGCGCGAGATAACGGGTTGGGACGTGCGTCTGGCCGAAGATATGGTCGCCGCAACGTCGGATACGACCTGCATGGTGGGCTATTCGCAGGCATTGCGCCGTATCGCAGTCAAGATGAACAAGATATGCAACGACCTGCGTCTGTTGGCTTCGGGTCCCCGCTGTGGTCTTCACGAGTTCGATCTGCCCGCGCGTCAGCCCGGATCGTCGATCATGCCCGGTAAGGTCAATCCGGTCATCCCCGAGGTCATGAACCAGATAGCATACAAAGTCATCGGCAACGATCTCTGTGTCGCTATGAGCGCCGAAGCTGCGCAAATGGAGCTCAACGCTATGGAGCCGGTCATGGCCCAGTGCTGCTTCGAGTCGGCCGAGATCATGATGAACGGCTTCGACACGCTGCGCGTGAACTGCGTCGACGGCATCAAGGCCAACAAGGAGCAGTGCCGCGAGTATGTGCACAACAGCATCGGCATCGTGACGGCTTTGAACCCGATCATCGGCTACAAAAATTCGACGAAGATCGCCAAGGAGGCTTTGGCAACCGGCGGCAGCGTCTACGATCTGGTCTTGGAGCACGGTGTGCTGAACAAGGAGGAGCTGGATACCATTCTCAAACCCGAGAACATGATCCGTCCCGTCAAGCTCGATATCAAGCCGCGCCGATAGTGCGGTGCGGGCTCGGGCGGCGTCTGTCCGTCCGATAGTAGCGAAGATACGGTAACGGCCGTCCGCTGATGCGGACGGCCGTTATGTTTGTCGATTTCGTAGCGGTACGAACCTGCCCCAGAGGAGCGGTCTATTCTTCCGATGCAGTCGTTACCGTTATCGTCCGGCTCCACTCCGAGTTACGGAACAGCGAGGCGTTGCGCGTTATGGCCATAACCCTGAACGTATGCGATGTCGAGGCGGCCAGAGCGCCGTATGTGACCTGCGGTGTCTCGGTATAGAACGGTGCGGATTCGTCGAGCACGCAGTTATATCCTGCGGCGTTGTCGACGGCATCCCAGACGATTGTTACCTTATGCGGGGTGGTAGCCTCGATATCCTGCCGCGGCTGCGGTGCGGCGAGCGATGCAGGCAGATCTGGATCGTCGGGGCCGCAGGCTGCGAGCGCTGCCGACAGCAGCGCCGGCAACACTATGCGTATCCCGTATGAGAATATGCGGTTCATGATCGTGCGACGTTTTTAACAGCTGCTGAGGATTTATTTCCTTACCTTGAATATAAGCTTGCGCACATGACCGCTGCCGAGCATCGGCGCGTGCGCATCCTCCGGAAAGAGTATCGTGAACTGACCCTCGCGCACGGCATAGACCGTTTGGGGAGCATCGGTAAAGAACCGCACGTCGCGTGCGGTATCAAATTCGCCCTGCGGCATGCGGCAGTCGCGGCGCTCGCGCCAGCCGAACAGCTCCTCGCCGCCGAAGACGACTTGAATGTCGATATACTCGTCGTGCACCTCGAACAACGCCTCCTCGACGGGTTTGAGGTCCAGCTCCGAGACGTTTACGAACAGATCGTCGCCGTCGATATCGTGGCGTCCGGGTGTCAGAGCCTGCACGTCGGTTTGTCCGAGATAGTCGAATGCCGCTTTCAGACGCGGGTTCAGCGCGTAGTAGCGCTCGCAGTTCGAGATAGAGTCTAAAATCATAGGGTTGAATTGTTTATCGGGTTATTTTATCCTTTTCATGCGCACCGCCACGGGCAGATGATCCGACAGCGTACACTCGTCCATGATGCGGTAGTCCTTTATGTCGATGTCGTGCGAGCACATCACGTAATCGATGCGCAGCAGCCGGTGCATCGGCAGGAAAGTGTAGCCGTAGCCGCGTCCCGCCTCGACGAAAGCATCCTTCATGTCGCGGCACATCTGGCGGTATACATATGACATGGGGGTGTCGTTGAAGTCGCCGCATACGATCTTCGTGCAGCGTGTCGAGCGTATGACCTGCGTGAGCGTGTCGACATGCGATGCGCGTATCGACGAGTTGTCCTGTATGCGTTGGACGATGCTGCGCATCTTGTCGTCGTCGAAGAATATCTTGCCTTTGGCTATGTCGTCGCTGTCGTCGGCCGTCAGGTGCATCGAGTGCAGGTGGTTGTTGAATATGCGCAGCGTATCGTCCCGCAGCAGTATGTCGCACCATTGCGAGGTGCCGCGCGACTGACCGGATATGCGTCCGGAGGAGATGATAGGGTAGCGGCTGTATGTCCTGAGGACTATGTCGCTGAACTCTACCGTCTCGATCATCGAGTATCCGCCGAGCAGCGAGTCTATTCGTTCGATGTCGTCGGCGGTGCGGTTGAACTCCTGGAAGCAGAGTATGTCGGGCATTGCCGGCAGCTCCGCGAGCATCGCGGCGAAGGGTGCGGCGTCGGCCTTGTTGTGAGCGTTGTGGAAGCCGTGGACATTGTATGTCAGCATCTTCAAGTCGCGGTTGCCAGCCTCGGTCTGGTAGCGTCGCTTGAACTCTATGCGGTAGAACTTCGACACGTCGAAGGCTCCGGCGATGAGTACGACGAGCAGGGCGGCGGCCACGATCCAGCGGCGGCGTATAGTCCAGTAGAGCAGTGCCGCGATGACGGCGAGGTACAGAACCGGTGCGAACATTCCCACTATGGTAAGCGAACCGAGCGTCGAAGGGTTGAAATACGGTGTCAGGTATGCGACGATCAGTGCCAGCGCGAATGCCGCCGTAGCGACTGCGGCCAGAAAGTCGAATACGATACCCGCGAGCGAGCGTCCCCGCCGTCCGCCGGATGAGCCGTAATTATCCGAATAGTAATAGTCGTCGTTGCGTTTCATTGTGCCGGGGCGTTATGTTGTCAATAGAATATGCGTCGTCTGCGTCTCCACCACAGAAGCAACAGCCAGCCCCAGAACATTCCGCCCAGATGAGCGAAGTGGGCTATGCTGTCCATGCGCCCCGATATGCCGAAGAAGAGCTCTATGGCACCGTATATGACCACGAACCATTTGGCTTTGATCGGTATGGGCGGTATGAGGAGCATGATGACGGCATTGGGGTGCATCATGCCGAATGCGAGCAGCAGGCCGAAGACGGCGCCCGAGGCGCCTACCGTCGGAATCTTCATGTACATCATGTAGTCGGCGCTGCCGGCGGCCAGGCGGCTTATGTCGATCTGCCCGACGGCCATTTGAAACAGCGCGGCTCCGATGCCGCATACGAAGTAGTATATCAGAAAGCGCTTGGTGCCCAACTCCATTTCGAGCGTGCGGCCGAACATCCACAATGCGAACATGTTGAAGAACAGGTGGGAGAAGCTGCCGTGCATGAACATGTAGGTAACCGCTTGCCACGGCTCGAACCACGGACTCTGTACGGGATGCAGCGCAAACAGATCGTAGATGCGCCACTCCTGTGCGGGCGACTTGATAAGCAGCGTCATGGCGGCGAAGACCACGATGTTGGCTATGATGAGGTTCATGACTGCCGGCGGCGCGGCCGGTCGGCGTGTGTATCCGTTCATAATCGTCGGGGGTTAACTTAGTTTGGCTTTTATCTCTTCGGTCGTGATCTGCGCCATGAGCGGACGTCCCGAGGGCGAGAAGCTGCGGTCGTCGCAACTCTCCAACTGAGCGAGCAGCTGTCGCGCCTCGTCGGAGCCGATGCCCCGGCCGAACGATGCCGAGCAGCGCTGGGCCATGACGGCTGCCATGTGGCGCCGTTGCGCTTCGCCGGGCTCCGTGCCGTCGTCGATGCGGTGCAGCAGATCGTATATCAGCTCGTCGATAGGCGTGTCCGGTGCGGTTACGGCGGGCTTGCCGAGGATCTCGACCGTGTCGTCGCCGAGAAACTCCATCTCGAATCCGAGAGCTGCGAACTCCGTCGCATGCAGCTCGATCGTCTCGTACTCCTCGCGGCTCAGCGTCAGACGCTCCGGAAACAGCATGCGCTGGCTCGGTGCCGCGCCGGCCGACAGTACGGCCAAAGTATTTTCGAATACGATGCGTTCGCGAACGCGCCTTAGATCTATGACCACGAGACGTCCTCCGTAGAGCGCCGTGGCGTAACCCGTGCGGAGCGAACATACCTCCTCGAACCGCGCAGCCGGCATCGCGTCCGTTCGAGGGCAATCGGATGCCGACGATGAAACGTAGTCGAGCTCCTGCTCGATACCGTCGTGCGACTCCTCGTCGATATACTCTATCTGCGAGTCAGACTGAGACATGTCGAACGACGAGGGCAGCGAGACGAATATCTCCTCGTCGCCGTGCTCACGCGGCCTGTTTGCGGCAGGTCGCGGTGCCGGCTCGTGGAGCGTAGGCGGCATGGAGCCGTCGTATGGCACGTCGAAGCCGGTGAACGCTTCGTCGGGCATGGGCGCCGAGGAGTCGATATACTCCTCGCGGAACGGGTTGTATGCGCTGTTGGTCATGGCCTGCGGTTCGCGGTATACGGCATCGGGGCGCAGCACCGGTATCTCCACGCGGCCTTCGTCGTTGAAGTCCATAAGAGGTACGGCGCCCGTCTTGGCGAGCGTCTCGCGTACGGCGGCCTGCACGATCTGTATTATGACCTCGCGGTCGGCGAACTTGACGGTCGTTTTTTGCGGATGTACGTTGACGTCGACGCGCTCGGGATCGACCGTCAGGTAGAGAAAGTACGAAGGCATGCTGCCCTCGGGTATGAGTTTGTCGTATGCGCGGCATACGGCTTTGTGCAGCTGCGGCGACTGGAAATAACGTCCGTTGACGAACAGGTACTGTTCCGAGTTGCGCTTCTTGGCGGCTGCCGGGCGGCCGACGAATCCGCTCAGGGATACGACCGAAGTCGAGACGGCCACATCGAGCAGGTTTTGTTTTATGTGCCGTCCGATCAGATCGACGATGCGGCCTGCGCGGTTGGTCGCGGGCAGGCGGAACAGCGGCGAGTCGTTCGACAGAAGCTCGAACTCGACCTCGGGGTTGCACAGCGCTACGCGCGTGAACTCCTGCTTCATCTGCGAGCTGAGACGCGAGTTGTCGCCCTCGATGAACTTGCGACGCGAGGGGACGTTGTAGAATAGGTTGCGCACCAGAAACTGCGAGCCTGCGGGGCACATTATCGGCGTCTGACTCTGAAACTCTCCGCCGCGGATGACCGTCTGCGTGCCCACCTCGTCGTCGGCCTGCCGCGTGCGCAGCTCGATCTCGGCCACGGCCGCTATCGATGCCAGCGCCTCGCCGCGGAATCCGAACGTATGCAGCGAGTATATATCGTCGAACGAGGATATCTTGCTGGTTGCATGACGGTCGAATGCCATGCGTGCATCCAGCGGCGACATTCCCGAACCGTCGTCGACGATCTGTATCAGCTCCTTGCCTCCGTCGCGGAAATTGACCTTTATCGAGCGCGCTCCGGCGTCGAGCGAATTTTCCATCATCTCCTTGATGACGTTCGACGGCGAATTGACCACCTCTCCGGCGGCTATCTGGTTCGCGACGATTTCGGGCAGCAGTTTTATCTTATCGCTCATGGTGTGGGTGCTTTACTGCGTTTTGCGGCCGTTGCGTATATCCACATCGTCGTCGTAGATGTTGAGCTGCGTGCCCTCGGTCATCTGCTTGTTGTAGTCGAGCTCGTCCCATGCCTTCATCAGGTCGGGATATTTGGCCGGATCGATGCCTTGCATGCGCAGAACCATTTGTATGCTGTCGCCTGCCGACTCGGCCTGCTTCTGCTCTGCGGCACGGTCCACCAGACCCATTATGCGCGGATAGAGCACGAATATGAACACTGCGACGAAAACGAGCAGTATGACTATGCCTATGATGCGGTTGCGTCCTTGGGACTGCTGTTGCTGCGAGCGTCTCAGGTCGCGTGCTTCGCGTTGCGTGCGTATATAGCTGCCCGGCGTGTAGCCCTCCTCCGCATCGCTCTGGGAGCTGGTGCCGTGAAGCTCCCGGCGGCGCTGCTCGCGCGCCTCCTTCTGTGCATCGTAATAGCGGGGTATGTAATTGAACTTTTTCGGGTCCTTGCGGAACGGGCGGAATATCGACATACGCAATCTGTTTTTCGATGCGGGCTGCACGCCCGCATCATGTTATGGTGTCAATCAGCGAAAGAAATTCTTCATTCGCTCGAATATGTTCTGATTCTCGACCTTGGAGGCGCGTTTGAAGTCGGGCTGCTCGGCCAGAGCCTCGACCAGCCGTCGCTCCTCGGTGTTGAGCTTGTCGGGGATCGTGATGTCGACCACCACCAGAATGTCGCCGCGGCCGTAGCCGTTGACATCGGGCAGACCTTTGCCGCGGAGCCTGAGCACCTTGCCGGCGTGCGTGCCCGGTGCGATCTTGATGCGCGCCTTGCCGTCGACGGTAGGCACCTCGACCTCGCCGCCGAGAATGGCCGTAGTGACGGTAATGTTGAGATTGTGGATCAGGTCGTTGCCGTCGCGCACGAGTTGCGGGTCGTGCTCCTCCTCGATCACTACCAGCAGATCGCCGTTGATACCTCCGTGACGCGCCGCGTTGCCCTTGCCGTGAACGGTCAGCGCCATGCCGTCGCCCACGCCGGCGGGGATCCTCACTTCGATGATCTCCGAGCCCTTGACCGTGCCCTCGCCGTCGCACTTGTCGCACTTGTCCTTTATGGTCTTGCCCGTGCCGCCGCACTCGGGGCAGACGCTCTGCGTCTGCATGCGGCCGAAGAACGTGCTTTCGACGCGCGTTACGTAACCCGATCCGTTGCAGGTCGCGCACGTCTGGTACGACGAGCTGTCCTTGGCTCCCGTGCCGCCGCACTTGTCGCAGGCGATCGTCTTGTTGATCTTCAATTTCTTGGTGGTGCCTTCGGCTATCTCAGCCAGCGACAGTTTTACTGTCACGCGTATGTCGCTGCCGCGGTTGACGGCACGCGATGATCCTGCGCGCGACGAGCCCCCGAAGTGACCTCCGAAGATATCGCCGAACTGCGAGAATATATCCTCCATAGAAAATCCGCCGCCGCCGAAACCTCCGAAGCCCTCGAAGCCTCCGCCACCGCCTGCCGCGCCGCTCATGCCGGCATGGCCGAAGCGGTCGTAACGGGCGCGCTTGTCGGCGTTGGACAGTACGTCGTAGGCCTCGGCCGCCTCCTTGAACTTCTCCTCGGCCTGCTTGTCGCCGGGGTTCTTGTCGGGGTGATACTTTATGGCGGCCTTGCGATAGGCCTTCTTTATCGTATCGGCATCGGCGTTGCGTTCGACGCCGAGCACCTCGTAATAATCTCTCTTTTCTGCCATAGTTTCTTCGCTTGAATCCGTTCGACGATGCCTACTCCCCTACGACTACCTTTGCATAGCGCAATACCTTCTCGCCGCGCATGTAGCCGCGCTGCACCACGTCGATCACGAGCCCCGACTTCTGCTCGCCTGCGGCGAAGCGTGCCACGGCCTCCTGACGGTCGGCGTCGAAGGGGCGGTCGGTGCACTCCATTTCGTGTACGTCGTACTTAGTGAGCATGTCTTCGAACTTCTTGACTACGAGCATCTCTCCCTCGCGCAGCGACTCTATGTCGTCGCTCTTGCGCGACGCTTCGACGGCGCGCTTCATGTCGTCCAAGACCGACAGCCCTGATTTGAGGACATCCTCGCCGCCATGCTCCACCAGCTCCATTTTCTCGCGCAGCGTGCGTTTGCGGAAGTTGTCGAACTCGGCTTGCAGACGCAGGTATTTGTCGTGCCATGCGGCCAGCTGCTCCTCGATAGAGGGTTCTGCCATATTGTCAGCGGTCTCTGCCTGCTGCTCTGCCATATTGTCTTCGCATGCAGCCTGCGACTCGGCCGACTGCTGCTCGCGGGTTTTGGTTTCTGTCATCGTATCTTGTTTATTATCAGTTTTATTTCGTTTCATGATTCTGTTCGATTTTATCCTTTCGGCTTTATATCGAGCAAATTATATGCCCAATATGAATATGGTCGGGCGTTTGGCCATGTCGGGCAGTGCTGTGTGGCGCCACTCCTCGACGCTGCGCGTCGATATCGATTCGGCGGGCGATGTTATGTCGCATGCGAGAGTCAAAAGAGACCGCGGCGATAGCGTCGCGAGCATCGTCTGCATGAGCTTTATGTTGCGGTAAGGCGCCTCGATGAATATCTGGCACTGACCCTCGGTCATGGCGCGGCGTTCGAAAGAGCGTATCGCGCGCGAACGTTCCGGCTCCTTGATCGGCAGATAGCCGTTGAATGCGAACGACTGCCCGTTCTGTCCCGAGGACATGAGCGCCATCAATATCGAGGATGGACCTACGAGCGGTACGACCCTTATCCCGCGCCGGTGCGCCGCCAGTGCCGCCTGCGCTCCGGGGTCGGCCACGCCTGGCAGCCCCGCTTCGGATATAACGCCTGCCGAACGCCCCTCTTCGAGCGGGCGTATCATACGTTCGATGTCGGTCTCGGAGCGGGTGTGTTCGTTCAGCTCGACGAACTCCAAACTGTCGATCGGACGAGCTATGCCGGCACGCGAGAGGAAACGGCGCGCGGTGCGCGTGTTCTCGACTATGAAGTAGTCGAGCGAGTCCATTATGCTGCGGTTGGCCGCCGGCAATACATCGTAGACATCGTTCGTGTCGGCTATCGGACACGGTATCATGTATAGCGTTCCCTTGGTCGTCATCACTTTCTGTATATTCGTTTTACGCGTGCCGCGACCGAAGTGGTCACCTCGTAGGGTATCGTGCCGAGTACGGCGGCCATATCTTCGGGCGTGTTGCCCGCTTCGGCCGAGAAGACCGTTACGTTGTCGCCCTCCTCGACACCTTCGATATCGGTTATGTCGATCATGCAGCTGTCCATGCAGACGCGTCCGACGATCGGCGCACGCTGCCCGGCCACGAGCATCGACCAGCGTCCGCAGCCCAGATGACGGTCTAATCCGTCGGCATAGCCTATGGGTATGGTAGCCGTTACGGTGTCGCGGTCGAGCACTCCCGCGCGACCGTATCCGACCGTATCGCCCGCAGGCAGATGCTTGATCTGAACGATGCGCGTGCGCAGCGTCGAAACGGGCGTGAGTGCGTCGTTGTGCCGGTAGCCGAATCCGTAGAGTCCTAATCCCAGACGGCACATGTCGAAAGCCGCCTCGGGGAAACGCTCTATGGCGGCCGAGTTGGCCGTATGGCGTATGGGTCGGTATGGCAGCTGCTCGCAAAGGCGGCTGCTCATTGCATCGTATAGGGCTATCTGACGGCGCGTATATTCGTCCTCGGAGGGTGTGTCCGAGCAGTTAAGGTGCGAGAATATGGTTGCGGCTTTGAGGTTGTGCATCTTCGCGAGCCTCTCGGCCAGAGGATCGATCTGCTCCTCGACGAAGCCCAGACGGTGCATGCCCGTGTCGAGTTTGATATGTATTGGGTAGTGCTTGCGTCCGGCGCGGTCGGCGGCACGTGAGAATGCGTCGAGAGAGCGGAAGCTGTATATCTCGGGTTCAAGGTCGAAGCGTATCATCTGCTCGAAACTGTCTTCGTCGGCGTTAAGGACGACGATAGGCATCGTGATTCCCTTTTCGCGCAGCACGACGCCCTCGTCGGCGAATGCGACGGCCAGATATGCCGCGCCCTCGTGTTGGAGCATCTGAGCCACTTCGGCATCGCCCGCGCCGTAACTGCCGGCCTTGACCATGGCCATGATCGGGTGGTGGGGCGGAAGGCAGCGGCGGAAATAGTCGAGGTTGGAGCGCATGGCTCTCAGATCGACCTCCAAGACCGTCGTGTGACAACGGCGTTCGAGACGGTGGCACAGACGTTCGAGACGGCTGTTGCGGCTGCCCTTGACGAGAATGGCCGCTTCGCTCCAATCCTCGTTCTGCAACTCGGCCAGCAGATCGTCGGTGGTGGGGTAGAACGCCGCCTCGCAGCCGAACAGCGCAGCATTGCGCGATATGGACTCGCCAACGCCGATCAGACGGTCGACGCCGGCTCTGTCTACGGCCTCGGCTATGCGCGAGTAGAGCTCTCTCTCGGGCGTCACGCTCTGCTGTATGTCCGACAGAACGGCTATCTTGCGCCTGCCCATAGCCTGCGCGTGCAGCATGTCGAGCGCCACGCAGAGCGAGTTTATGTCGGAGTTGTAGCTGTCGTCGATTATCGTCGACGAGGCGATTCCCTCCTTCACTTCGAGGCGCATGGCCACGTCGACCTTTGCCGTTGCAGCGTCAAACGGATATCCCAGACGGCGGCACAGCGCTGCCGTCAGACGCGCGTCTATGGCGAGCGCTTCACTGCGCTCGTGCAGCCGGTCGAGCTCCTCGTCTCTGGCGTCGATCAACTCGCGGTCGGGATAGGTCTGGGCGATGCGCCGGGCCAGATCCTCGTAACGTCCGTGATATATTATGGTCTGCGAGCCTTGCGCAAGGACGAGCTTCTCGTCGATCTGCTGCCGGCGGCCGGTAAAGTTCGACGAGTGGGCGTCGCCTATCGACGTGAACACTGTTATCTGCGGGCGTATCATCCTCTCCAAACGCTCCATTTCTCCCGGATGCGATATGCCCGCCTCGATGTAGGCGACCTGCTCGTCGCCCTCGATCATCAGCAGCGACAGCGCCACGCCTAACTGCGAGTTGTAACTCATGGGCGAGGCGACGTATTTGACATTGCGGGGCGTGGCCGAAGCGATCCACTCCTTGACTATGGTCTTGCCGTTCGAGCCGGTAACGGCCACTACGGTGCCGCCGAAGCGGCTGCGGTGGTGCGCCGCAAGACGCTGCAATGCCGCCAGCGCCGACTCTACTACCACGGCGCCGCACTCCTCTGAGGGCAGTGCGATGTCGTGCTCGACGATGAAGGCCGCGATACCGCGCCGGTACATCTGTTCTATATAGTCGTGTCCGTCGTGGTTCTTGCCGCCTATGGCGGCGAAGACTGCGCTGCGGCCGGTCGAGCAGCTGCGCGAATCGGTCGCAACCTCGTCGACCCTGCGGTCTCGGCCTGCAAGACGGCCGCCGCATATATCTGCTATTTCGGATAATAGATAATCCATCGGCTTAGATGTCTGTTCTGAATCTTACTATCGTAATGCCGGCGCCGCCGCGGTCGGCGTGTTCGTCGGCTATGCTTTCGATCTCGCTAATGCCTTTCAGGTAGCGGCGTATCTCCTCCTTCAATGCTCCTGTGCCCTTGCCGTGGAGTATCGTGACGCCCGAGACGCCCACCATAAGAGCGTCGTCTATCAGATCCTCTACCGCCGCCAGAGCCTCCGACGGGCGCATGCCTCGAACGTCGATATGGTCCTTGAAGTTGAGCTTGCGCTGCGATATGTCGACCGAGACGACAGTGCGCGGAGCAGCAGGCCTTACCGCCTGCTTGAACTCGGCCGAAGATATGGGTTGCAGGCGTTCGACATCGACGGTCAGAAAGAGCTGCCCGAAAGCCACCTGAGCGCGCTTGCCCTTGATGCTCTGTACGATGCCGGGTATCTGCTGCCCGTCGATGCGCACCTTGGCTCCGGGCTCTATGCTCTTGGGCGCGGTCTTCTCGGGTACCGTAGTCAGCATGCCTGCCGGCGCATCGTTACGCTCGGCGCGCCGCTGCTCGCGCCGCTCCCGGCGGCGTGCCAGACGCTCCATTTCGCGGTCGATCTTGTCCTGCCCGGGCGCCGTCTTTTCGGCGTCGGAGTCCATGCGCTGCCCGAAATCCTCCAACTCGCGGCGTGCCAGACGCGTCAGCTCCTTTTCTGCCTGCGCCTCGCGTATGGTTTTTATAGTGTTCTCGATCGTGCGGTTGGCCTCGGCGATCATCTCCTGCGCCTGCTGCTTGGCCGTGCGCAGTATCTCGGTGCGCTCCTGACGTATGCGCGCCAGCTGCTCGGAGTAGTTATGTTCGAGCTCCTCGACCTTGCGGTCGGTAAGGCGTATGCGGTCGCGCTTCTGCTCCCAGTAGCGTTTGTCGCGAGCTATCTCGCGGAGCTGCTTTTCGAGATTGATATGGTCGCTGCCGGCCTTGTCCATCGCCGAGCGGATTATATCCTCCGGCAGACCGATCTTGCGTGCTATCTCCACGGCGAACGAGCTGCCCGGCTTGCCCGTTTCCAGACGGAACAGCGGCCTGATCTGCTGTACGTCGAACGACATGGCGCCGTTGGCGACACCCTCGTGGCGCGAAGCGAGATATTTGATGTTGGCGTAGTGGGTCGTGATGACTCCGTATGCGCCGCGCTCCAAAAGCCGTTCGAGGATCGACTCGGCTATTGCGCCGCCTATGGTAGGCTCGGTGCCCGAGCCGAACTCGTCGATCAGAACGAGCGTCCGCGGCGATGCTTCGGCGAGCATGGCGCGCATGTTTATAAGGTGCGACGAGTATGTCGACAGATCGTTGTCGATCGACTGCTGGTCGCCGATGTCGATCATCAGCGAATCGAATACGGGAAACTCTGAGTTTTCGAGCGTCGGTACGAGAAAACCGCACTGCACCATATATTGAAGCAGTCCGGTGGTTTTCAGACATACCGACTTGCCGCCGGCGTTGGGTCCCGATATTACGAGTATGCGCTTCGAGGCGTCGAGCTGCATGTCGAGCGGAACTATCTCGCGTCCCTGCGCGCGGAGCGTCTGTGCCAGAAGCGGGTGGCGCGCATTGCGCAGCACCAGACGGCCTTCGTCCGAAATGATCGGCCTGACAGCTCCGTTTTCCGCCGCCCACCGCGCCTGAGCGCGCAGGGCGTCCATTCGGGCGAGGTAGTCGCCCGCACGCGATATGCCCTCTACGTCGACTCTCAGCGCTGCGGTGGCCTCCGACAATATGCGGACTATCTCGCGGTGCTGGGCATATTCCAGCTCGCGCAGCGCGTTGTTGAGCTCTACCACCTCCACAGGCTCGACATAGAACGTGCGTCCGGTGGCCGACTCGTCGTGTATGAATCCCGAGAGCTTGCGTTTGTTGGCGGCCGAAACCGGAATCACGGCGCGTCCGTCGCGGATCGATATCATGGCATCGGCATCGACTATGCCGGCGCTCTTGGCCGACGAGAGCACCTGTTGCAGCCGTTTCGATACCTGCGACTGGTAGTCGCGCAGCGCGCGCCGTATGCGCATCAGCTCGGGCGATGCCGAGTCGCGCACTTCGCCCTGCTCGTCCACGATCGAATCGATCATCGCTACGATGTGGGGATACGACTCTACGCCGCGGCTCATCTCCCGCAGACGGGGATAGCTCGTCTCGGGTCGCGAGAGGATGAAGCCGACCAATTCGTCGACGCTTTTCAGCGCGAGCCTGAGAGCGACGATCTCTGCCGTATCGAGGAACGAGCCCTCGATGCGTATCTTCTCGACTATCGTATCGGTGTCGACGAACTCGCCTCGGGGGGCTGCGCTGTCCATCGTCAGGGCTTGGCGCATCTCGTCGGCAAGCGACAGACGTCCGACTATTTCGTCGTGCGAGCGGGAGAATGTCTGCCTTCCGATCGCCTCTCGTGCGGCGTTTATTGTGCATAACGCGACTATCTGCTCGCGCAGACGGTCGAAGCCGGTCTTATGTTCGAAATCCGACGGATATATCATCTTTCAGCGTTGTAGTGACTTGTCGTTCAGTTCGGACACTGCTCTGGTGCGGTGCCGTTCTTTGCCGCGCGGCGTGCTTCGCGCCGGTCGATTCGCGCCTGCTTGCGTGCGGCCTTCTGCTCCGAGGAGCCGAACAGCGAGAAGTGTACGTATCGCATCGGGTTCTCTTTCAGATCGGCCAGCAGTGCTGCGAGGTTGGCGCTCGCCGCATCGAGCGACTCGTAGAGCTCGTCGTCGTAGATGAGTTTTCCGGCCGATCCTTCCGCCTCGCTCACGGCTGCTATTATGCCGTTGAGCGACTCGACGGTGGACTGCAACTGCTCGACTATATTGCTCTGCCCCAGCTCGCCGGTAAAGGTGTCGAGGTTGTCTATCATCGACTCTATGCGCGACGAGCTGGCAGCCAGCGTGCCCGTGAAGCTCTTGAAGTCGCGCACGGCGCCCTCGATATTCGTGCGCTGCGAAGAGAGCATGCCGTCCAGCAGCGATGTCGCGTTTTCGAGATTGGCCAGCAGACCGTGGATCGTGCCGCGGTTGTCGCCGAGTATGTTGTTAAGGTTTTCGAGCGTGGCGTCGAGGCTTTCTATGAGCGCTCCGGCTCTCTTTTCGAGCATGCCCATAAGACCCGTATCCACTTGGCTGAGCAGCTCGCCGCCGTCGGCCAGCGGTTCGGTCGCGGCGTTGCGGACGATCGTTATCTGCTGTCCGCCCATAAGCCCCGATTCGCCTATTACGGCCGTCGAGTTCTCCGTTATAAGGTCGGCATACTTGCGCTTGACGCTTATCGAAACCTTTACGATGTCGCCCGAGAGCTCGATCTGCGAGACGTTGCCCACCTCGACGCCGCGTATCCATACGCGCGACGATACCTGCAATCCGGCCACATCTTCGTAGAATGCGTAATAGGTGTTCTCGCGCGATAGCAGATTGCTGCCTTTGAGCCACTTTATGCCCCACCACGCCACGACGATCACTATGATCGCGAACAGTCCGATTTTTACCTCTTTCTTGATTTTCATGGATATATCTTTTTTCTTTGTTTTCTATGCGTTATCCGTGGGCTCTCTTATCTGATGCCGTCGCCGTCGAACTCAACTATGTAGGCATCGGGAAACTCCTCTCTTACCTCTTTGAGCGCGCGCTTGGCGTCGGCTTTCGACGAGTAGCGTCCGAAGCAGTATTTGTAGCTGATTCTCTGTGCGCTTCGGCCGTTGAGCATCATTACTCGGCCTCGGTACGATTTGAATTCGCGGTCGTCGAGCGATACCTTTTTCGAGCTCGACAACAGCTGTATGGTGTAGCCCGAGCCTATATCCTCTCCGGCATCGGCCTGCGTTGCAGACTCCGGCTGCTCGTCGCTTTGCGAGGAGGATGTCGACTGTGCGGCGTTGAGCTTGTCGAGCAGCTTTATATACTCCTCGACCGATTTGCATATAGCCTCGGCGATGCTCAGCTGTCCCTTATCGGAAGTTATGAACGCAAGGTCGCGGGCGTTGCTCATATATCCTATTTCGGTCAGGACGCCAGGCATCGTTATGTTGCGAAGCACCGCCCACGGGCTCTGTCGCAGACCGCGCGACTTCATACCCGCCTCGGCGTAGTTGCGTTCGATGATGTTGGCCAGAGCGCGGTTGTAGGCGCCGTTGACCATTTGCCGGCTCTCGATTATCGCACGTTCGAGCGCGGCGACGGTCTCGTCCGACATGTCGATCAACTCGCCGGCCTCCTCGTCGCTGCACCGCTTGATAGCGTTGTAGTTGGTTGCCTTGCTGCGTTCGTCCTCGCCGAGGATATGGGTCTCCGTGCCGCATGCCGAGGTGTTGCCGTCAACGGCATTGGCGTGGATCGAGATGAAGAACACGGCGTTTCTGTCGTTGGCCGCTGCGGCGCGCTTTCTCAGGTCGGCGTTCTTGTCGGCGTCGAGCTGCTTGTCCTCGCTGCGGGTCATTACGACGTCGAGCGAGGGCAGACGCTTGTTGAGCAGCGATTTGAGTTTGAGGGCTACCTGCAAGTTGATGTCCTTCTCCTTGTATCCCTTGTATGTGGCGCCGGGATATTTGACGCCTCCGTGGCCGGGGTCGATCACGATGACTCTTTTTTCGGGTTGTGCAACATTTTCCCGGGCATGCGCGTTTATACAGCAAATCAGAGAGAACGACAGAACGACGGATGCGATCAAATTTCTCATATTGGCTATTCGAATAATAAGTTTGTGCGAAATAATTACTATATTTGCAAGTTGTAAAAACGTACCCGGAACAGCTGCTGCGGCATGCTCCCGGCGGTTTTGCCGACTTGTCGGCAAAGGTACGAAAAAAATTGGGTTTTGAGACTGTTTTACCTGAAATATATATTGCGTTCGGCGCTGCTGGCCGTGCCGGTTCTGTCGCTTTTGTGCTCGTCGAGCTCGGCGGCGGCATGGCGCGAGTCGGCCGATGTGCCCGATTCGACGGCTAAGGCAGGTATGCTGTCCGACATGGGGACGGCCGTGCCTCGCGAACGGACGACCAACGCCCGCCGCGACAGGCGTCGTGCCGAATCGCGGCAGCGTGCCGATTCGCTTGCCACGGAGCGTCTGAACGAGTCGCTCGCCCGACGCGGAAGCTCCGGCGGACGCGACACTCTGGCGGCCGACTCGACGAAGGGCTCCGGCGGTGCCTTCCTTGAAGACGTCATCGAGGGCAAGAATACCGACTCTCTCGTCTTCGATGCGCGCAACCGTTTGATATACATCTATAACGAGGGCGATGTGACCTATCAGAACATGAATCTCAAAGCCGATTTCATGCGTGTCGACCTCACGACCAAAGACATATTCGCCTACGGCAAGCCCGACTCGGTCGAGGGCAAGGCCGTTACGACGCATCCGACATTCTCGGACGGCGGCGCATCGCCATATTCGATGGATACGATTACCTACAACCTTACCTCGAAAAAGGCCAAGATCAAGGGCGTTGCCACGCAGGAGGGCGACGGCTGGCTGGTGGGCGGCAGCGTCAAGAAGCAGCCCGACAACTCGATCCACATAGCCGACGGCAAGTATACGACTTGCGACGAAACGGATAATCCGCACTTCTATCTGGCCATGACCAAAGCAAAGGTCATACCCGGCAAGAAGGTCATTACGGGCTATGCCTATCTGGTCATGGAGGATGTCCCGATATATTTCCCCGGTATTCCTGAGGGATTCTTCCCGATCAGCTCCGGTCCCAAATCGGGACTTCTGATGCCTACATACGGCGAGGATGCCAAAGGATTCTTCATACGCGATCTGGGCTATTACTTCAAGTTGAGCGACCACATGGACCTTGCGCTCAGAGGCGGTATCTACACTCTCGGCTCATGGGAGGTGTCGGCGCGCTCGCAGTATGTCAAGCGTTACAAGTACCGCGGTAACTTCAACCTGCAATATTCGGCCATTCGCTCGGGCGAGAAAGGCGAAGCCGACTTCGTGCAGCAGAACAACTTCCGCTTGCAGTGGACACATACGCAGGATCCGAAGGCCAACCCCGGCTCGACATTCTCGGCTTCGGTCAACCTCACGTCGAGCGGTTACAGCCGTTACTCGGCCACGCAGATCGGCGACATTCTCGCCACGCAGACCAACTCGTCGATATCTTACTCCAAGAACTGGGAGGGCACGCCCTTCTCGCTGGCGCTCAATATGGCCGTCTCGCAGAACTCGCGCGACAAGACCATAGCCGTGACTCTGCCCACCATATCGTTCAACGTGGCCAGCTTCAACCCATTCAAGCGCCGCGAGGCGGTGGGCAAGACGCGCTGGTACGAGAAGATCAAGATGAGCTATTCGGCCAAGATGACCAATACGGTCAATACATCAGAATCGGAGATATTCTCCAAGGAGACGCTCAAAAAGATGAAGAACGGCATCCAGCACAGCATTCCCGTGTCGACCAACCTTACGCTGTTCAACTACGTGAATGTCAATCCGTCGTTCAACTACACCGAGCGCTGGTACTTCAAGAAAGTAGGCCAGCAGTGGAACGAGCAGACGCATAAGGTCGAGACGCTCGACCCCGAATACGGCTTCTGGCGCATCTACAACTACAATGCACAGGTTTCGGCCACCACGACCATCTACGGAACATATACCGCAAAGAAGAAGACGCGCAAGATACAGGCCGTGCGCCATACGATCACACCGCGCGTCGGCTTTTCGTATGCGCCCGATTTCAGCCGCCAGAAGTACGGCTTCTACGAGGCCGTGCAGACCGATACGACGGGTCGTTTCAAGGTCTATTCGCCCTTTGCCGACAACTCCTACGGCGTACCGGGCAGCGGCCAGCAGCTATCCTTGACCTTCGGTCTCGACCAGTCGTTGGAGATGAAGGTTTTGAGCAAGCGCGATACGTCGGGTATAAAGAAGGTCAAGATCATCGACCAGCTGTCCATCAGCGGCTCGTATAACTTCCTTGCCGACTCGATGCGTCTGTCGAACCTGCCTGTGCAGCTCAGAACCACTATCTACGGCAACTTCGGTATCAACCTCTCGCTTACGCTCGATCCCTACGAAGTATCGCCCGAGGGCATTCGCTACAACAAGCTGATGTGGCGCCGCGGTCTGCCGGGACGTGTGGTCAGCACGGGTTGGAGCTTCGGCTATACGTTCAAGTCGCGCGAGGACAAGTCGCGCCCGGCCGGCAACGACATAACCTCTCTGCCGCCCGAGTATTTCAACTCGTGGTCGGATCCCTACGGCGAGCTGAATCCGGCGTTGCGACGACAGTTCATGGCAGGTTCGTATTACGACTTCTCGCTGCCGTGGAACCTCGGCTTCAACTACAACATATCATACGGCATACGCTACGTGAACAACGGTACGACGGGTTACGAGAAGAACGTCATGCAGACGCTCGGCCTCAACGGCAGCGTCAAGCTCACGCCCAAGACGATGATATCGGTAACGAGCGGTTACGACTTCGCCACGCGCAAGATGTCGATGACCTCCGTGACGATGGTGCGCGACCTGCACTGCTGGCAGATGTCGTTCACGTGGATACCGTTCGGCAACCACAAGAGTTGGAGCTTCAACATCGGCGTCAAGGCCGCCTCGCTGGCCGATCTGAAATACGACAAGAGCTATACGCAGTTCGACAACATGTATTGACGCCGGTGCGGCTGGCCGAGCGGTAGGACGGTACGGCTGCGGCCGGGTGCGTGCGAGCGCGGAAGGAGCGTACCGGCCAGTTTTAGGCATGCTTAGGCGCAGGCGGCGATTTACGAAAACATGTTGATAAAAATCGCCGGTGCGGAATGCGCCGAACGACAAAATATGATATTTTTGCAACGGTTAACGTCTCTGCCCCTGTGGGGCGGATATAAATATCTCGGTTTATGAATAATACGTTGGTAGTCGTAGGCGCCCAGTGGGGCGACGAGGGCAAGGGCAAGATTACGGATTTCTATGCGCGCAAGGCCGATGTCGTGGTGCGTCATCAGGGCGGCAACAATGCCGGCCATACGATAGTATTCGACAATCGCAAGTTCGCCTTGCAGAGCATTCCGTCGGGAATCTTCAATCCGCATATCAAGAATGTCATGGCTAACGGCATGGTCATCAATCCCGTGTCGCTCATCGAGGAGCTCGAACGCCTGCATGCGGCCGGCATTACCGACTACAAACTATACATTTCGGATCGCGCCGCGTGCGTGATGCCTTACCACCGAATGCTGGACGGAGCCTACGAGCAGCTCAAAGGGGGACGCTCGATCGGCACGACCAAGAAAGGCATAGGTCCTGCCTATACCGACAAGTACAGCCGTGTGGGCATCCGTATGGGCGATCTGCTCGATCCCGAATACTTCGCCGAGCGCCTGCACGACGCCTTGCTGCAAAAGAATCTCGAACTCACGTCGCTGGGTATGGAGCCTTGCGATTTCGATACCATATATAACGAATATCTGGCGCTGGGCGAGCGCCTGCGCCCCATGATCTGCGATACGTCGGTTATGCTCAACGAGGAGTACGAGCGCGGAAGCAAGATCCTCTTCGAGGGAGCGCAGGGCGTCATGCTCTGCATCGATCACGGCACCTATCCGTTCGTTACCTCATCGTCGCCTACGGCGGCGAGCGTTCCTCTCAATACGGGTCTGGCGCCGCGTTACGTCGACCGTACCATCGGCGTCTGCAAGGCCTATACGACGCGTGTGGGCGAGGGTCCGTTCCCGACCGAGCTGCACGACGATACGGCGACGTATATCCGCGAGCGCGGCCACGAGTACGGCACCGTTACGGGTCGTCCGCGCCGTGTGGGCTGGTTCGATGCCGTCGTGCTGAGCCATGCGCGCAGGGTCAGCGGCATAGACTATATCGCGCTTATGCTGTTCGACGTGCTGACCGGACTGGACAAGGTGCGTATCTGCACCGGCTATAAGCTCGACGGCGAGCATATCGAGCGCGTGCCCTCGACCATCGACCGCCTGTCGCGCTGTCAGGCCGAATATATCGAGCTGCCGGGCTGGACGGAGGACATAACTTCGGCGCGTTCGTTCGACGAGCTGCCCGAGAATGCCAAAGCCTATGTCCGTAAGATAGAGGAGCTGACGGGCGTTGAGGTGGCCGTGGTCTCGGTCGGTCCCGACCGCGAGCAGACTATCGTGCGCCGCGACATATTTTAACCGGACTGCAAGCCGGCGATTTACGGGAGCCGAATGTTCGGCTCCCGTCTTTTTTTGCATATCGGCTGCCGGGGTATTGCAGGTTGCGAAAAAAGGCGTATCTTTATAAATAAAATCATTTCGAATGAAGAGACTCGTTACATTAGCCGTCGCACTCGTCTTGTCGGTGCAGGCTTTCGCCCAGAGCGATTATGTCCCCTCGCAGGAGAATATCGAGGCGCGCGAGGCGTTCCGCGATGCCAAGCTGGGCATATTCATCCACTGGGGACTCTACTCGATGCTCGCTACGGGCGAGTGGACGATGACCAACCGCGACATCGACTATCGCGAATATGCTAAACTGGCCGATGCGTTCTATCCCCACCGCTTCGATGCCGATGCGTGGGTAGATGCGATCAAGGATGCCGGTGCGGGTTACATCTGCTTTACCTCGCGTCACCACGAGGGCTTCTCGATGTGGGATACCGACTGCTCCGACTACAACATCGTCGATGCCACACCCTTCGGACGCGATGTAGTGGGCGAGCTGGCCGATGCCTGCCACCGCAAGGATATGCGCCTGCACCTCTACTATTCGCATATCGACTGGTGGCGCACCGATGCCCCCCGCGGCCGCACGGGGCTGGGTACGGGACGTCCCGAGTCGGAGGTCGACTGGGACTCCTACTACTCGTTCATGAATGCTCAGCTGACCGAGCTGCTTACCCGCTACGGCAAGATAGGGGCCATATGGTTCGACGGGGTGTGGGATCAGGACCGAAACCCCGATTTCGACTGGCAGCTGGCGCCTCAGTACGAATTGATACACCGTCTGCAACCGGCCTGCCTTATCGGCAATAACCACCACATGAAGCCGTTTGCCGGCGAGGATATCCAGATCTTCGAGCGTGACCTGCCGGGAGAGAATACGGCCGGGCTGTCGGGGCAGCAGATAGTGTCGCTGCCGTTGGAGACATGCCAGACGATGAACGGCATGTGGGGATACAAGATTACCGACCTCGAATACAAGTCGACGCGCACGCTGATCCGATATCTGGTTCGTGCAGCCGGCCGCAATGCCAATCTGCTTCTCAACATAGGCCCGCAGCCCAATGGCGAGCTACCGGCGGAGGCTCTCGACCGCCTGCGCGAAATGGGCGAATGGCTGCGACGCTACGGCGAGACGATCTACGGTACGCGCGGCGGCATAGTCGCACCGCACCAATGGGGCGTGACGACGATCAAGGGGGACAAACTATATGTCCATATCCTCGATCTGGACGACGACTGTCTCTATCTGCCCACGGGCGAGAGGCGCGTGCGCTCGGCGCGGTTGTTCGACGACGGCTCGAATGTCGGCTTCACGCGCGAGAAGCAGGGCGTGCTGCTGCGTCTGGGCAAGGTGCCCGATGTTATCGACCATATTGTCGAGCTTACGCTCGAATAGCGCCGGAGCTATTGATATGCCAAGTTACGGGGTGTGCTGGGTGCGCACCCCGTTGCGATTTGTATATTAGGATTTAAGACGTTATCTTTGCGGCAGGTAAATTAGGTTAATACATTCGTTTCATGTCAGCAGGCAATCATCGTCGGGGACTTCTGTCCCTGTCGCCCGTCATCGTGTTGCTGGTCGTATATCTGGCCGGTTCGATCGTTGCGGGCGATTTCTATCGCATACCTATCGCCGTGGCGTTCCTCGTGGCGTCGATTTATGCCGTTGCCATAATGCGCGGCGCGACTCTCAACGAGCGCATAGCACGCTTTTCGGCCGGTGCGGCCGACTCGCGCATAATGTATATGGTCTGGATATTCGTGCTGGCGGGGGCATTCGCCGCCTCGGCCAAGGCTATGGGGGCGGTCGATGCCACAGTAGCGCTTACGCTGGATATGGTGCCGTCGCATTTCATTCCCGCCGGAATATTCGTCGCCGCATGCTTCGTGTCTATGTCCGTGGGTACGTCGGTCGGGACGATCGTGGCGCTGGTGCCCGTCGTTACCTCGCTGGCCGCACAGACGGGCTGCGATACGGCATGGCTCGTGGGCATAGTGGTCGGCGGAGCCTTTTTCGGCGACAACCTGTCGTTCATTTCCGACACGACGATCGCAGCCACGCAGACGCAAGGGTGCTCCATGCGCGACAAGTTCGCTGCCAATATACGGCTCGTGCTGCCCGCAGCCGTCGCGACATGCGTCATATATCTGCTCAGCGGCATCGATGCCGGCAGTATCGGCATAGCGGCCGATGTCGATCCGGCGAAGGTCATTCCTTATATGATAGTCATAGCCGCCGCCATCTGCGGCGTGAACGTACTGTTGGTGTTGATAGCGGGCATAGCGTCGGCCGGCGCGATAGGGATGATCGACGGCTCGTTCGATATTGTCGGACTGTTCGCCGCCATGGGCGGAGGCATACAGTCGATGTGCGAATTGATAATCGTCACGATGATCGCAGGAGGCCTGTTGGAGACGGTGCGCACGAACGGCGGCATCGATTATCTGGTCGGGATGCTGACGCGCCGCATTTCGGGGCGCCGCGGAGCCGAGGCGGCGATAGTGTCGCTGACGGCTCTTGCCAATGTCTGCACGGCCAACAATACGATAGCTATCCTGACCGCAGGCGATATATCGCGCGACATATCCGCCCGGTTTGGCATAGCTCCGCAGCGTTCGGCGAGCCTTATGGATACCGCCTCGTGCTTCGTGCAGGGCATCATCCCCTACGGTGCGCAGCTGCTTATGGCGTCGGGGCTGGCGTCGGTTTCGCCGCTCGCGATAATCCCTAATCTGTACTATCCCGTGTGCATCGGCATCGCCGTCGTGCTTTCGATCCTTCTTCGGCGTCGATGATTGCGGACGATATTGTCCTGTCAAAGTTCGGATGACGAAGAGTGAGGGTGTATTTATTTTATAATTCTTAATGTAAATTTACTGGAAAGATCGAAAAACTCCCTATATTTGCATAACATAATAAGCCCATGTAAATATAAGGGTTTATGACATATTAGCTCAATCGCTGTCGAATCACCACCTCGTAATGCAACGGGCTATGACAATTCTTATTGGGACTGCGTGCCTAACAGGCGCAGATATCCCCATAAAGAATTGTGGCTTGTGGTGAGCCTGACAGCGTATGGCGATAGTCTGCGCTTTTCTTGTTTATATAGATAGTGCGATTCGCTAAGTTATTATGGCAATATTGCATTAACTATAATAAATCAAAAAAATGAAGAAATTCTCTAAGCTGATGTTGCTTGCTATGCTGTTCGCATCAACATCGTGTGGATTTATGAATCCTTATGTGGTTAATTATTCGATTAGTTTGGCTTCGGTCGAAAGCCCGCTCGATGCGAAACGGACATTCGGAGATACGAAAGTTGTCAGTCTCGATGATGACGGTTTTAGTAAATACCGGTTTGAAGATGATTACATCGAGATAACATGGGCTGTTACCCATAAAAATTTTCTTTTTGAATTGAAGAATAAGACGGAATATACGATTAAGATAAATTGGGATGACGTCTGCTATGTGGATGTAAACGGTAAAGCCGGTCGTGTCATGCATTCCGGCGTGAAATATATAGACCGTAACAGTAGTCAACCGGCTACGATAATACCCAAAGGGGCTTCGATAAGTGATTTGCTATTGCCTACGGATAATGTTTCTTACGGTGGAGGATGGTCTGAAAAGCCTCTGATAGAGTATGTATATTATGATGAAGCTAAGAAGAATACGATAGCTCCGACTTATGTAGGCAAGCAGATGTCGGTTATTATGCCGATATTGATCGAAAATGTACAGAACGAATACATTTTTGTATTCAATATAGATGGAATCATAGAATGATAACTTTTGGTAACTGCATCTAACATTGCGCATAAAACTGTTCCCGTTGTTCGCCTCGGCAAGCCGTCGCTCGCGGTGTGGTACTGCATTTGCGAATCTTCCCTTCCCCAACTGCGACAGCAGGCGAGTGCAAGCGCTTGCGCATTACCGAGCCGCCACTGCCGAAGTGCGGAGTACAAACTCCCACCCGAGGACGTGGTTTATGGCAAAGCCCGGGAACAGACGTAAAAGGTTACCGTATGTAAGACCATATATGAGCCAATAACTTAACAACGAACAAGGGTTGCCAGAAATGCAACCCTTGTTCGTTATTCCGATTCGGCAATATATACCGATTCGATTCGCATTGAAGTACCGACGTTCTGTTTCGGGTGTGAGCCGAATTTTCAGTCGTCGAGCGAGAGCTGCACGCATTCGATGCCCACGCGCCGGAGCAGGTCGAGACCCTCTTCGAGGCGGTAGGAGTCGCAGTAGACCACGCGTTTTATGCCCGCCTGAATAATGAGCTTGCTGCACTCGATGCAGGGCGAGGCTGTTACGTACAACGTCGAGCCGTCGCAGTTGTTGGCGCTCTTGGCGACCTTGGTTATCGCATTGGCTTCGGCGTGGAGCACGTATGGCTTGGTCTTGCCCATGTCGTCCTCGCACACGTTCTCGAAGCCGGCGGGCGTGCCGTTGTAGCCGTCGGATATTATCATCTTGTCCTTGACCAGCAGTGCGCCTACCTTGCGCCGCACGCAGTATGAGTTCTCTGCCCACACGCGTGCCATTTGCAGATAGCGCAGATCGAACTGCCGCTGTTTCTCCTCCTGATAACCCATTGCGAATAGTCTGTTACAATCCCTTACCGTGGCACTGTTTGTACTTCTTGCCGCTTCCGCAGGGGCACGGGTCGTTGCGGCCGATATGCTTGTCGACCTTGATCGGTGCCGTCTTGCCCTTGTCTCCCTGACCGGCCTGAGCGGCGGCTGCCATGCGCGAAGCCTGCAACTTGTTGACATCCACCTTGGGACGCTGCTGCTGCTCCTGACGGCGCTGCATAGCCTCGGGGTCGGTCTCGCGTACCGCGAGCTGCGATTTGCCGAGCACGGCAAGCACGTCGCGGTTGATGCCCTCCAACATCTTGGAGAAGAGCTGGAACGATTCGAGTTTATAGATCAACAGCGGGTCTTTCTGCTCGTAAGAGGCGTTCTGCACGCTCTGGCGCAGATCGTCCATTTCGCGCAGATGTTCGCGCCATGCGTCGTCGATCGTGGTAAACATCGCTATCTTGGCGAATACGCGGTATATCTCGGCGCAGTCGCTATCCTTGCACTTCTGCAACTCGACCGGTATCTGGTATACCAGACGGCCGTCGGTCATGGGGAATGCTATGCGCAGGTTCATGTTGTCCTTGCGATCCTCGTATATACGCTCCATAGTCGGGCGCACCGTGTCGGCGATCATCTTGGCCTTGCGCTCGTAGAGCGAACGCAGATCGGCTACGATCAGCTCTACCAGCTCCTTGGGCTTGGCCGACGAATAGGTCTGCTCGTCGAACGATATCTGCAACGCCACCTCGCGTATGAGCTCCACCTTGAACTCCTCGTAGGTGCAGCCCTCATGGTTCTCGACGAACTTCTCGGCGAAGTCGTAGCGTATGTTGTTGAGGTCTATGTCTATGCGCTCGCCGTAGAGTGCATGGCGACGTCGCGTGTAGATCACTTCGCGCTGCGAATTCATCACGTCGTCGTACTCCAACAGACGCTTACGTATGCCGAAATTGTTCTCCTCGACCTTCTTCTGCGCACGCTCGATAGCCTTGGTCATCATGCCGGCCTGTATCACTTCGCCCTCTTTCAGCCCCATTCTATCCATGAGCGATGCTATGCGCGCCGAGCCGAACAGACGCATCAGGTTGTCTTCGAGCGATACGAAGAATTGCGACGAACCGGGGTCGCCCTGACGTCCGGCACGACCTCTGAGCTGTCGGTCGACGCGGCGGCTCTCGTGGCGCTCCGTACCGATTATGGCCAGACCTCCGGCGGCCTTGACCTCCGGCGTGAGCTTGATATCGGTACCTCGGCCGGCCATGTTGGTGGCTATGGTTACCTGTCCCGGGCGGCCTGCCTCGGCGACGATCTGCGCCTCCAACTGGTGCTGCTTGGCATTGAGGACATTATGCTTTATGCCGCGTAGTTTGAGCATGCGGCTCAGAAGCTCCGATATCTCGACCGACGTAGTACCGACCAGCACCGGACGGCCCTCGCCCACGAGGCGCTCGATCTCGGCTATGACGGCGTTGTACTTCTCGCGTGCGGTCTTGTAGACCAGATCCTGACGGTCGTCGCGGATAACCTTCTTGTTGGTCGGAATGACGACCACGTCGAGTTTGTAGATGCTCCAAAACTCCGAAGCCTCCGTCTCGGCCGTACCGGTCATACCCGAGAGCTTGTGATACATGCGGAAGTAGTTCTGCAATGTGATCGTGGCGAAAGTCTGGGTCGCGGCCTCGACCTTGACGCCCTCCTTGGCCTCGATAGCCTGATGCAGGCCGTCCGAGTAGCGTCGGCCGTCGAGTATACGGCCGGTCTGCTCGTCGACGATCTTGACCTTGTTGTCCATGACGACATATTCGGTGTCGCGCTCGAACATCGAATAGGCTTTCAGCAGCTGGATGACCGTATGGACACGCTCCGACTTTATGGAGTAGTCGTTGATGACTGCGTCGTGGCGCTGCGCCTTCTCCTCTGGCGACAGGTCGCTGTGCTCGATCTCGGCTACCTCCTCGCCTATGTTGGGCAGCACGAAGAAGCCGTCCTCCTTGAAGTAACGCGACAGCACCTCGTTGCCCTTGTCGGTAAGGATCACCGAGTTCATCTTCTCGTCGATGACGAAGTAGAGCTCGTCCGTGATCTCGGGCATGCGCTTCTCGTTGTCCTGTAAGTATATGTTCTCGGTCTTCTGGTACTGTACCTTGACGCCCGGCTCCGAGAGGAACTTGATGAGCGCCTTATATTTGGGCAGACCCTTGCCTGCGCGGAACATGGCGATGCCGGCCTCCTCGGCCTTGCCCTCGGCGAACAGACGGCGCGCGTCGGCGACCAGAGCCGTTACCATGTTGCGTTGCAGGTTGTAGAGATTCTCTATTGCGGGGCGATACTCGTTGAACATCTGGTCGTCGCCCTTGGGCACGGGACCCGATATGATGAGCGGGGTGCGGGCATCGTCGATGAGCACCGAGTCCACCTCGTCGACTATCGCATAGTGGTGCTTGCGCTGCACGAGATCCTTGGGCGACGAAGCCATGTTGTCGCGCAGATAGTCGAAACCGAACTCGTTGTTGGTACCGAACGTGATGTCGGCCATGTAGGCATTGCGGCGTGCGTCGGAGTTGGGCTGCGTGTTGTCGATACATGCCACCGACAGACCGTGGAACTGGTACATGGGACCCATCCACTCCGAGTCGCGTCGTGCCAGATAATCGTTGACGGTCACGACGTGTACGCCCTTGCCGGCCAGTGCATTGAGGAATACCGGCAGTGTGGCCACCAGTGTCTTGCCCTCGCCCGTCGCCATCTCGGCTATGCGTCCCTTATGCAGGACTACGCCGCCGAAGAGCTGCACGTCGTAGTGCACCATGTCCCATTTGATGTCGTTGCCGCCCGCCTGCCAGTGGTTGCTGTATACGGCCTTGTCTCCGTCGATCGTAACGAAGTCCTTAGTCGCGGCAAGGTTGCGGTCGAAGTCGGTCGCCGTGACCTCGATCGTCTCGTTTTCGGCGAATCGGCGCGCCGTATCCTTCATTATGGCGAAAGCCTCCGGCAGCAGCTCTTCGAGCTTCTGCTCGATCTTCTCGTCGATGCGCTTTGTTGTCGTGTCGATGTCTTTCGATATGCGCTCCTTCTCGTCGAGCGACGTATCGGGCAGTTCGAGACGCGCCTTCTGCTCGACGATATGACGCTCGTCGTCGGCGATGAATGCCGCTATCTGACGGCGCAGATCCGCGCTGCGTTCGCGCAGGGCGTCGTTGCTCAGCGCCTTGACGGCGGGGTATACGGCCTTGATCTTCTCGACGTAGGGCTGTATCTCCTTGCGGTCCTTCTCGGTCTTCGACCCGAAGAACAGTTTTATTATACCGGTAACTATATCCATTTGTAAAGAGTTATTTCCGTTAAAGTATATTTATCATGCAAAAATACTTATTTTTTTGCTATCGAGCAATCCCCGCAGCTCTTTTTTAAGATTCTGGCACCCACCGGACACTCGGCACAGCGCCGACGGCTGCAATATTCGCGCGAGAGTTGCAGCAGCGACTGGCTGTCGAATGCGTTTTCGGCCAGCCGGCCGTATCGGTTCCAGCTGCGCGTGAAGCGGTTGTCTTCGGGCGGGATGCGTTCGAGCAGCGTTACTGCACGGTCGCGCAGAGTCTCAGAGCCGATGTAGCTGCCATATGCGAACTGCATCTGCGCCACCAGGTTGATGCCCAGCAGCTCGCTCTTGGTGCGGCCTATGCGCTTGGTAATCCGCCGCGATGCGGCCGAGGGGATGAAGTGCGTCGTCCAGTAGGACGAGGCCTCCGAGCGGAACAGCGAATATACGTCGTCGGGCGTGCGGCACTCCAATATGCGGTTCATCACGAGCTCGTTGTCGTACAGAAACGAGGCTATCTGCGCCAGTCTGAGCGTAGGGTGGTTGTGGGGATATATCCTCGCGAGGTTCCACGCCGAGGCATCGAGCGGCGAGACGGAGTATTTGTTGCGCAGGTGGTGGTATTCGCGTTTGAGCGCAATGGTATATTCGTCGTCGCGATAGAGGTCGAGCAGTCCAGAAGTCCCGAGCAGCAGCGCCTCGATCTTGTGCAGCGAATCGCGTTCTCGCAGTATCGCGGCGTATGTCGCACGCCCGGCCAGCTCCTCGAACGGCCGGCGGTTGTCCATGCCGCCTATTGTTCTGAGCAGCATTATGTAGAACGTCTGGTTCCAGTTCTCGCCCGTGGAGCGGTGTATGTCGTTTATGTCGCGATTCTTGCGTTCGAGCCTTTCGAAAGCGAGCGTATTGTACAGCTCGGCACGGCGCAGGGCATCCATGGCGGCGATATGTTCGCCGCAGGCCGCATGCTCGGCTCCGGCTTCGAGTCGGCCGATGATCCGCTGTCGTCGCTGCTCGTCGGTCATGCGCTTGCTTACAACAGGTTGAGTTCTATCAGAGCCTCCTCGCTCATCATGCTCTTGTCCCATACGGGGTCGAACGTGAGGGTAATGTTAACCTTCTCCACGCCCTTGACCTTGCCCACCTCGCGGTTGATGTCGGCCAGCAGCATGTCTGCCATGGGGCAGTTGGGCGCCGTCAGGGTCATCTTTATGTCGGCCTGCCCCGACGGGTCGAAGTCTATTTCGTATATCAGTCCCAAGTCATAGATGTTGACAGGGATCTCGGGATCGTATATGTTTTTAAGTGTCAGTACGATCTCCTTTTCTACGGAGAGTATCTCTTCCGGTGTCATCGCGTTTGTGTTTTATGCGTTCTGCTGCGTGGCGAATGCCAGGGCGTAGAGTTTCATCTGTTTTATCATTGCTCTGAGGCCGTTGCTGCGCGTGGGCGACAGGTTTTCGCCCAGCCCTATCGCATCGATGAAGTAGAGGTCGGTGTCGACGATCTGCTGCGGCGTGCGTCCGCTCAGAGCCCTTACCAACAGTGCGATTATGCCTTTGGTTATTATGGCGTCGCTGTCGGCCGTGTAGTATACCTTGCCCTCGCGCAGCTCCGCATCGACCCATACGCGCGACTGGCATCCGTCTATTACGTATTTATCGTTGCGGTGCGCCGCATCGATTGCCGGCAGAGAGTCGCTCAATTCGATCAGATAGTCGTACTTGTCGAGCCACTCGTCGAATGCCGAGAACTCGTCGATTATCTCTTCCTGAACGGGATCTTTCATGGTTATATCGTTTTTAACGGTTATCGTCTTACTTCGCTCAGTATGCGTCCGCCCGATGCTGCGGGGGCGTCGATGCCGAGTATGTGTGCCGTCGAGGCGGCCAGATCGGTCATGTCGACCTCGGAGTCGACCTCGCATCCTTCCAGCCCGCCGCCGAAGAGGATCATCGGCACCCTGCGGTCGTAGTTGTAGGCCGAGCCGGCGAGCGAACGCACTCCGTCGCGTTCGTCTATCCAGCCGGGCATAAGGTTTATGGCCACGTCGCCCGAGCGCGACGGATAGTAGCTCTGCTGCATCAGTCTGTTCTGCCCCTCGCCGAACGACGCGTTGCGCATGGCCTGCGCCGATACGGCCTGCGCGACACCGCGGAACTGCAAGGCGAATGCCGCAATCTCGTCCTGAACCTTGTCGAGCGGAATGTTTTTGCGGAACAGCAGGTTGTGGTCCAGATACAGGGTGTTGTTACGATACCCCGTTATGTAGTCGTCGCTGCCGTAGCGCGCTCCCAGAAAGGCGTTGATAATGACCTGCATCTGCCTGTCGTTGAACCGTTCGGCCGGCTGCTTGCCGGGAGGGTTGTACGAGGGCGAGGTGCCGTGTGCGGCCGTAAAGGTTATCAGCAGCTGCGAGCGGTCGGCGAACTGCGCCTCGACGAAACGCAGGAACTCGTCCAGGTCCTTGTCCAGGCGGTAGAGCATGTCTTCGTACTCGACCGACTCGGGTCCGTAAGCCTCGGCTATGTATCGCGACGTGTCCAGACATATATTCAGAATATCCGGATCGTCGTCCTGTCCCATTTTGCCCACCGTTATCATGCTGGTGGCCAGCTCCAAGAGCATGGTGTTGCCCGCCGGCGTATATCGCATGCGGCCTATGCGCGTGGCTGCGCGTTTGAGGTCGGGATCGTCGACCAGACGCACCTGTTTCGACGAGGTGTTGTATGCCCCCTCGATGACCGATACCTGCGAGTTGACGTATTTGTCGAAGTCGTAAAGCGTGCTCCAACGCGACAGCTCGTAGAAGCTGTTCGTATCCTGCGAGTTGTATTGTGCGAGCCATGCCGGCAGTCTGTCGGCGTAATAGCTCGACGTGGTCCAGTGCGTCTGTACGGTCTCCGCCCAGTACACCTCCCCCGATTTGCCGGCCAGAATAATAGCCGAGAGGGGGTCGACGGCTATGGTAACTATCTTGCTATGCTCGTTTTCGGCAGCGAGAGCATCGCCCAGCGTCGGGGCTATGAGCCTTCGGGGCGAGTAGCTGCCCGAGCCTGTGCTGTACTTGACGCTCTGCTCCTTGTCGTCGTCTATCAGCCCGACGATCGAGTTGTCGGCATAGTCGTACCAGCTGTCGCCTATGACGCCGTGCACGCATGGCTGCGCACCGGTCGAGAGCGTTGCGAGGGATACGGGTGTGGTCGTCGACCGGTAGTCGTACGATGCGTTGCGGCATACGACGCCTTCGGCGGCGAGGCGGCGCAGTCCGCCGTCGGTCATGTTGGCCGAGTATCGTTCGATATCGCTCGCGCGCATCGTGCCCATGACGATATTTATCGTCAGCCGCGGCGGAGCGGCCGTCGTCGCTGCGAGCGAGAGTATTGCGATCGCCGCGGCGATCATGTATTTCGGATTCATAGTCGACAGGTTTTTCGAATCGAACGACAAATTTAAGAATTTATTTGCAACATATTCGAGAAATACTCTTTTTCCTCTGTTAAATCGACCTCGGGCATCGTCTCTATCGCTGCGATCTGACGCCGGCAGAAGTCTGCGTATGCTGCGCTGTGCGGCACCAGCGGTCTGTGTGCGGCGGCCGTTACGATTTTCTCTACGCGCGGCATCAGTGCCTGAGCCTCGTCGTCGATTGCCGACTGACGGAACTTGTCCCAGATGTATTCTACCGCAGCCGAAGAGGGGTGCACCATGTCGTCGGCATAGAAGCGGTAGTCGCGCAGATCGTCGTTGAGGATCTCGAACGACGGGAAGTAATATACGCCCTGGTGCGTGTCGGCGCATCGCTGAGCCGCGATACGCAGTGTGGCCTTGCTAAGAAAATTCTGTTGCAGCCCGTCGCCGATATGTCTCACGGGGCTTACGGTCAATATGACGTTGCGTCCGCGAAGCGCCCCTTCGACCATACCGTCGAGAATATCCGCCACGGCCTGCACATCGAGCATCTCGCGCGTGAACTCCGAGGCGGGGCGCTTGTGGCAGTTGGCCGCTATGCGTCCGCTGCCGGCAAGACGGTATACCCATGCCGTGCCGAGCGTGATAATCGCCCAGTCGCATCTTTGCAGAGCATCTGCACCGCGTTCGACGGCCTGCCGCATGCCCTCGGCTGCAATGTCGCGGTCGACGTGCGAGAACGACGAGTGGAAGTCGTAGCTGAACCATACATCTCCGCTGCGTTGCAGCCCGTCGGCCGCGATGAAGTGCCGCGACGCCAGCATATCGAGCGCCGAGGCTATCGAGGCGGGGTTGAATAGTATGCCCGTAGGTGAGGAGCAGCAGTCGAATTTAAGCCGTTCGAGCCTCCGGGACATGCTCTGGGCGAAGCAAGAGCCCAGCGATAGTATGCTGCTGCGGTAGCCTATACGGTGCGGCAGCGGCTCTATGTCTATTTCTGTGCGGAATCGTATCATCATCCCAATATGTATTTGCTGCCCGGCAGATACGACAGCAGGCGTGCGGCTGTCGCACATACGGCGAATGTAGCGGCGGCAGTCGTTAGAATCGTCCACGGCGTAGCCATGCCCCAGCCAGATATGATGTCGAATGCGGCCGTCAGAACGAATATGTGCATAAGATATATGCCGTAGCTTACCTCCGAAATGCGTCTGACGGCGGGGTAGAACCATGCGGCGCGCGAGAATTTCTTGAAAAGCAGGAACACCGCTATGGCGGTCATGGCCACTCCCGTCGAGCAGAAGCGCCAGCTGGTCTCCATCTCTATGGCCAGATCGATACTGTCGTCGACCGGAAACTCTGCGGGGATGAACTGCCAGAAGATGCCCGCCGTGAGGGCATACCCTGCGACGAACATAGGCAGGCAGACGGCCAGCGTGCGGCGCCACGACCAGTCGACATACTTGCGTATGTAATGACCCGCAACGACGTAGCCTATGAAGCCGCTTATATAATATAGTGTTCCGAACTCGTTCCAGCCCGCCTCGCCCCATATCTCCGCGCGGCCGTAAAGGGTCAGCGCAGCACGGTGCAGGAACGGGACGAGCGTAGTGAAGGCCCATGCCGCGAGAAATATCCGCTCTCCACGCTTCGAAACCCGCTCCGCCCACGGCGATATGATCGGCATGGAGATGTATACGCCCAGGAGCATGTATACGAACCACAGGTGGCCGGCGTTGTCAGTGAAGTTGAGAAGCAGATGCCGCAGATTGCCGCCAAGGTCGACCTCGCCGCCCGAGCCCCACATCGGAACGACGGCATAGAGTATGGCCCAGAAGAGGAACGGTACGACTACTTTCGTAAAGCGCCTGCGGAAGAAGCGCTCTGTGCCGCACGCGACGGGAAAGAGCAGATAGCTCGATGTAAGCACGAAGAGCGGCACGGCGCAGCGGGCGGCCGAATCGAGCAGCGTTACCCACAGCGCATCGCCGGACGAGGCTATGTAGGTGCCGTCGGCATCGAGATAAAACGGCTCTATCGAGTGAACGAATATTACCATGAAGCAGGCCGCCACTCGCAGGTAGTCCAGAAATACGATTCGCCGACCGGCAGAGGGAGATTCCATATGACGATATTATGTTTCGTGCGAAGATACGCATTTTTGCGCAACGATGCAAACCTACGTCTGCGGAGCCGCCCGTGTGCCGGTTGCGCTATAATCGGCGGAATAGTTTGCCGTTTGGGACTAATTGAGTAAATTTGCCGGACAATAAAATTTCAAGATATGAACAAATCGATAGTTTCGTCGTTCGATGTGGATCATCGGACGCTTGCGACAGGGTTGTATCTGCGCTCGATATATCCCATAAACGACGATCTGGCCGTCTACTCGTGGGACCTCAGATTCCGTGCGCCCATGGCGCATGCTCCGCTCGGCTCGGGCGAGGTGCATACGATAGAACACCTTATGGCCTACTACCTCAGACTCGATCCCGTCATCGGCAGCCGCATCGTATCGTTCTGTCCTATGGGATGCAAGACCGGCTTCTACCTTTCGACGATGAACGACGTCGAGCCGCAGCAGATACGCGCTGCTCTGGCCAAGGTCTATGCCGATGTCTTTCCGCTGCGCTCGGCCGAGGATATAGTGGGACTCAACGAGGTTCAGTGCGGCAACCCCGGTCTCTATGCGATCGAGACGACCAACAGCGCCATGGCCGAGTATCTTCGTTGTCTCTATACGCGCGAGGAGGCCGTCGAGGCCGGAATAGGCGACATTTATAATACTGAGAGATAATGCGAATACTCGTTCTTACACCCACCGAGCGCGAGAACCGCAATATGGAGGCGGCATTGGAGCGCGCATCTTCTCTCAAAAACGACTATACGGTGGTGCGCTGCGGCATCGGCAAGGCCTGCGCCGCGGCATCGACCGCACGTGCGCTGTGCTCGTCCGGGCGGCCGTTCGACATGCTGGCCGTTATTGGCTACGCAGCCTCGGCCGAGGGACGCCGGCAGGGCGAGGTCGTCATGCCGCGCCGTGCGCGCTATCACGACTGCATCATTCCCGACGGCTTCATCCCCGAGATGACCGGCGAGTATGCTCTGTGCGGCCGCGACGAGGATACGGTATTTACGGGCGACTCGTTCGTCGGCGCCGACATGATACGCGCGATAAAGTCGCGCTTCGCACAGCCGCGAGCTCTGTTCGACATGGAGATCACGGCCGTATGTCAGACTGCCGAGCTCTTCGGCGGTGTGCCCGTCGTAGCGGTCAAGATGATATCGGACGTTCCCGAGTCGGGACACAACGAACACTCCTACGACGAGTTCGCCGATACGCATTCGGATTTTTCGATATTCGTCGACCGCCTCGAAGAGATATCGTTTTAACGCCGATGACGTCGGTAGGGTAGTCGATGACCGGTATATGAGCGAAACGATTTCGGGAAACAGTCAGTGGAACGGCCTCGACATGCCGCGGCGGCTGTGGGCGATAATGGCCGTTGCGTTCGGCGTGTCGGCCTCGGTCATAAGCGGTGCGATAGTCAACGTGGCGCTGCCCACCTTCTCGGCCGAGATGAGCGTGTCGTCGGCCGATTCGGTGTGGGCTATCAATAGCTACCAGCTGGCCATAGTCATGACGCTGCTCATATTCTCGAATCTGGGCGACATCGTCGGTTACCGCCGCATATATATATCCGGTCTGGTGCTCTTTACGCTCGCTTCGCTGGGCTGTGCGCTGGCCGGATCGTTCACTATGCTGATCCTCTGCCGCATAGTCGAGGGCGTGGGCGCCGCAGCCGTTACCAGCATCAATACGACGATCATACGTATCATTTATCCGCGCGACAGGCTGGCGCGAGGACTGGGCATCAACGCGACGATCGTGGCCGTGTCGTCGGTGGCCGGCCCGTCGCTTGCGGCGGCTATACTGTCGGTTGCATCGTGGCACTGGCTCTTTGCCGTCAACATCCCTATCGGCATCGTTGCTTTCGTATTCAGCTATCGGTTTCTGCCGAAGAACCCGGTCAGGGTCGTCGGGCGGCGTCTGGACTGGCGCGACTGCGTGTTGAATGCGCTGACGTTCGGCCTGCTGATATTCTCTATCGAGGCCTTCTCGCACGATGTCGCCATGCCTGTGGTAAGCGCAACTCTGGTCGCGACGGCCGTCGTGGGCTTCGTATACGTAAGGCGGCAGCTTGGCAAGGAGTCGCCACTGTTGCCGTTCGATCTGCTGCGCATACCTATCTTCTCGCTGTCGATACTCACGTCGATATGCTCGTTTACGGCACAGATGCTGGCTATGGTGTCGCTGCCGTTCATCCTGCAACACAGCCTCGGATATACGCCCGTCGATACGGGGCTGCTGCTTATGGCGTGGCCTATGGTCATTGTCGTGGTCGCACCGCTGGCCGGACGTCTGGTCGAGCGCATACATGCCGGTGTGCTGGGTTTGACGGGGCTTGCCGTCATGACGGCAGGACTGGTTGCGCTGGGTACCATGTCGTCGCATCCGTCGGCCGCCGATGTCGTCTGGCGGTTGGTGTTGTGCGGTGCGGGATTCGGGTTGTTCCAGTCGCCCAACAACAGTATCATGATAGCCTCGGCGCCGCAGCACCGCAGTGGTTCGGCCAGCGGCATGCTCGCCACGGCGCGGCTTCTGGGGCAGACGTCGGGTGCGGCAATGGTCGCCCTGCTGTTCCATATATTCGACGGAGAGACTACTGTGGCGCCTATGTTCGTCGCCGCAGGCTTCGCTGCGACGGGAGCTGTCGTTTCGGCTTCGCGCATTCGTCTGCCGCTGCCCGAGGCGTTGAGGCGCAGATAAGCGAAGACCGCCGCAGCGCTGCGACGGTCATTACATTCTATCTGTCTGTCTGCTTAGGCCTTATTCGCCTGAAAGGCAGCTTTACCACTCCGAACAACGCTTCGGAGAATATCCCTCCCGACATCTTCGAGGTACCCTCGGTGCGGTCGATGAATATTATCGAGACCTCGCGAATCGCGAATCCGAGCCTCCATGCCGAGTACTTCATCTCGATCTGAAATCCGTACCCGTTCATGCGTATGCGGTCGAAGTCTATCGTTTCGAGCACGCGGCGCGTATAGCCCACGAAGCCTGCCGTAGCATCGCATACGGGCATGCGCGTGACGGTGCGCACGTATTTCGATGCGAAGTACGACATCAGCAGCCGTCCCATAGGCCAGTTGACGACATTCACGCCCTTCGAATAGCGCGAACCTATCGCCACGTCGGCGCCCGCTTCGAGACAGGCATCGAGCCGTATCAGGTCGTCGGGGTTGTGCGAGAAGTCGCAGTCCATTTCGAATATCCGGTCGTAGCGCCGCTCCGCAGCCCAGCGAAACCCGGCGATGTAGGCTGTGCCCAGTCCGAGCTTGCCGCTGCGTTCGAGCAGATGCACACGCCCGGCATACTGCTGCCGACGGGTTCTTACCAGCTCGGCCGTGCCGTCGGGCGAGTTATCGTCGACCACGAGAAGATCGAATTGCGCATCGAGCGACATTACCTTGTCGATCATGCGCACGATGTTCTCGCATTCGTTGTATGTAGGTATTATGACGAGTCGTTTCATCTCTGCATCATTTTATCAAATCTCTTGCCTCGGAATATATAACGTAAAATTATCGAGCCGCGATATATGCCTTTGGCTTTTTGTCGGCGGACGATGCTCCGGCGCTCGGCCGTCAGCGTGCGATGCCGCCGTATGAAGTCCGCCCAAGCTCTGGCTATCGCCCACGCGTTGCGCGGCTTGCCCGACAGCAGATGCACGAGCGCCTCCGCTCCGTCGCACAGCGGTCGCAGCAGGGCGCAGAGTATGCGCTGTCCTTGCGGTGCGCATTTGAGGATCATTGCGAGATTATTACGGTGGTTGAGATATAGCTTGCGGGGCGAGACGGGCAGCGTGCCGCCGCCGAGGTGGTAAACGACGCTGCGCGGCTCAACCATTATGCGGTAGCCTGCCAGCTGCATGCGCCAGCATAGGTCTATCTCCTCCATGTGCGCGAAGAACGACTCGTCGAAGCCTCCGAGTTCATGAAACAGCTCGGCGCGGCAGGCCATTGCGGCGCCGCTTGCCCAAAACACCTCGCGAGGGTCGTCGTACTGGCCGCAGTCGCGCTCGGTGTATGACAGCATCCGCCCGCGGCAGAACGGATAGCCCAGAATATCGATGAAGCCGCCCGAGGCTCCGGCATACTCGAAGCGGTCGCGCCACTCTGCGGACAGCAGTTTGGGTGCTACGGCTCCGACGCTGTCGTCTGTTTCGAGCATGCGCAGCAGCGGCTCTGTCCAGCCTGGCGTTACCTCGACATCGGAGTTGAGCAATATGTAATAGCGGCTGCCGATTTGCCTCAGGGCGCGGTCGTAACCCTCGGCGAAGCCATAGTTGCGGTCGAGACGGACGATGCGCACGGTGGGGTAGGTGCGCTCCACCCACTCGACGGAGTCGTCCGTCGAGCCGTTGTCTGCCACGACGATATCCGCCTCGGGCGGCGTGCATTCGACCACGCTGCCCAGGAAACGGCGCAGATGCGCGATGCCGTTCCAGTTGAGTATTACTACGCTCAGTGAAGACATTCTCCCGGTGTTCGTATCTGTTTCCAACGACGGTGCGACCACAGCCACAGCTCGGGACAATCCTCGATGACCTGCTCCAAGGCGCGGGCATAACGCACCGTCAGCTCGTGGTCGCCGACCGTCTCGCTGCCGTCGTATAGTTTTTTCATGTACATTTCATATATGCCTCGGCGCACGCGCTTCATGTAGGCGAAGTACATCGGCATACCGAATCTCACGGCCAGCTGCTCGGCTCCGTCGGCGAATATCGACTCCTGATTGAGGAACCGGAACCAGTAGGCGTCTTTCCGGCGGAACGGGTTCTGGTCGGCTATCAGGCCTATCGACAGGTTGCGGCCGTCGTGGCGGTGGCGTATGTAGTAGCGTATGCACTCGTCACGCGGCACGAGAGTCGAGTTTTCGCAGCGGCGCATGCGCAGGAACAATTCGTCGAGAATAGAGTTCTCCAACGGATGATAGATGCTCATCAACGCATGTCCCTGATCGTAGAGCGCTACCGCCGTGAAGTACTCCCAGCATCCGTAATGCCCCGAGACCAGCACCACGTCTCGTCCCTCGGTGTCTGCTGCATACTCCGCCGCGCCGGGGAATGACATGTATCTTTTCTGTCGTTTGCTGCTTATGCCCGTAACGCTAAGCGTGTTGATGAACTGTTCGGCCAGAAACGAGTCGTACCGCCGGGCTATGCGCCGCAGCTCGTGCTCCTCCTTGTCGGGGAACGAGTTGCGCAGGTTGGTCATTACCACGCCCCTGCGGTAGCGGATAACGTAGTGCATGACGAAATATATTATCTCCTGCAAGACGTAGTAGCGTATGATGCGAGGCGTGACGGCGACCGTGCGGCAGAGCAGCCACAGCACCCCGACGCAGCATCTCTGCATGATGTTCAGCTCGTGTTTGTTGTTGTCGGCAGCCATACTTATTCAGCCTCCTCGTCGGCGTCGCGTTGCTCGGCCGAAGCCTTTTTCGACGGTTTGCCGGCCACGACGATGACAAATTCGCCGCGCGGTTCGTTGCGGCGGAAGTGATCGATCGCCTCGGCGAGCGTGCCGCGCACCGTCTGTTCGAACTTCTTGGTTATCTCCCTTACTACGGCCACCTGACGCTCGACGCCCATTGCTTCGGCGAGCTGTTCGAGGCACTTGACCACGCGGTAGGGCGATTCGTAGATGATGATCGTGCGCGGTTCGTCTGCGAGTGCCGCAATGCGTTTTGCACGACCCTTTTTCTGTGGCAGGAATCCCTCGAAGCAGAATCTGTCGCACGGAAATCCGCTCTGCACCACGGCCGGAATCAGAGCCGTAGCGCCCGGCAGCGTCTCGACCTCGATGCCCTCCTCGACGCAGGTGCGCACCAGCAGAAATCCCGGATCGGAGATGCCCGGCGTACCGGCATCGCTTACCAGAGCTACGTCGCGTCCGCCGGCTATGGCGTCGGCGACCTGCCTGACGGTCGCATGCTCGTTGAACTTGTGGTGCGAGTACATGCGTTTCTCGATGCCGAGATGTTTGAGCAGTACTGCGCTCGTGCGCGTGTCCTCGGCGAGGATGAAGTCTACCGACCGGAGGGTGTCTACGGCGCGAAGCGTGATGTCGTCGAGATTGCCTATCGGCGTGGGTACGATGTATAGTTTCGCCATAAGCTCTTATGACAGTTTGCGTTGTATGATGTCCGTCAGCAGGCGAGCACCGTCGCTGTCGGGGTTCCATGCGAAGTTTTCGACGATATATATCATACATTCGTCCAGATCGTCGAACTCGTCGAGCGTCGTAATCGTATCCTCGAACATCTGTTCGTTGCCGTTGAACAGGTCGCGTATCATCAAAAAGCGGTCGTTTATGCCTATTGCCGAGCGCAGTGAGTCGATGTGCGACGAAGCGACTGTCCGGGCGGTATGGTGCTCGCCGGCAAGGGTGTCGGCCAGCGTCGTTATCCCGCCGCCAAGAACATCGGCAAGGCGCGTGGGCTGCTCTGCCGGCGGGGTTACGGGAGCCGAAAAGTGTTTGGGCTCGGGTGCGGGCTGCTCCGTTTCGCTCTGCGGCGACGCTGGCAGCTCGGTAATGACTTCGGCTGCAATTTCTGTCTGCTGTTCGTCCGGCATCAGCTCGGGTGCATCGTCGATGATCGGGGACGATGCCGGTACGCGGTAGGGCTCCGGGTCGCGCTCCGGAGACGGCGCAGGCTTCGGGTCGGGCATCGGTGCAGGTTTGGGCTCGGGTGCGGAGTCGAACTTTTTTGGATCGTCGTCGTAGAGCGATATCATGACGTTGCGGCGTCGTTTGGAGCGGACGGGTATCTGCTCCATATCGAACAGACCTGCCATGACCGATGCGTGCGGTGCCTGCGCGGGTGTTTGTACGGCCGGCTGTTCCTGTTCTTGTTCTTGCTCTTGCTCTTGTTCTTGCGGCTCGGCCGGCTGTTCCTGTGCTTCGATAGGGACACTCTCCGCTTCGGGCTCCGTCTGACTCTGCGTCATGCCGGTTTCGGGCAGATCCTCTGCGGGCGACTCCTCTGCATCCTCTTCGACGGACTGAGGCATCATAGCATCATTCGCCTCTGCATCATGCTCCGTCGCAGGCTGCGCTTGGTCAGTCTCCGTACCGGCATCCTGCACCGCAGCCGCAGGTGCGCTCTCGTCCTTATGCGAGACCATGTCGCTCTCGGTCAGGCCGAGCAGGAGGTCTATGTCGAGCGGGTCGGCGATTATGCTCTGTCGGTCGGCGTCTTCGTTATCTGCCGCTTCGCTCCGTTCCTCGGCAGATTCGACGACTGTTTCTGCGACGGTTACTTCGGCATGCTCCTCGGTCTCGACCGGCTCCCCGGCAGCTTCCTCGACCGGTTCGACCGCTGTCACTATTATTTCGTCGGACGGACGATCGTGCTCGGTCATGGCTGCCGGCTCGGTTGCTGGTGCAATGTCGCCGGGCGTCGCCGCCGACAGCGATTCGTATATAGAGCGGAGGTGTTCGAGGGCTATATCCCTCTCTATTGCGTTCATACGCCCCTCGGACCATCCGTCGACGATCGATGTGAGGCGCACGAGTTTCTGTTGAATATCTTGCAGTGTCATTGCCGTATGTATAAATTCACTCCAAAGATAGTGAATTATTTACTAATATTCAAAGATACCGGAGCTAATATCGGCCGGCGGCGGCGTTGCGGAATTTGGGCGTGATGCCTATGTAGAATCCGAAATTCATGCGCGGCATGGGATGCGACAGCACCGTCTCGTACTCCTCGTCGAGCAGGTTGCGTATGTCGAATCTCAGCGACAGGTCGAGTGGCCGTGTCGCGATGCGGCGTTCGAGCGACAGGTCGCTCATGTAGTAAGGCTGCACCGAGTCCGATATGCGCAGATCGTTCGACGAGGTGGTGTGGCGTTCGCTGTAATGGTTCCACTTGTAGACGATCGACCATTTGCGCCAGTCGAGCCTTACGGTGGCCGAGGCGGAGTATACCGGAATGTAGGGCAGCTGTTTGCCGATCGAGGCGTCGTTGACCGATACCGGGTCGCCGTGGTTCACGGCGTGCGTGACCGTATAGAGCCCGCTGGCCTTCAACGACCAGTCTTGCGACCATGTTACCGACAGCGATGCCCGCAACTCGATGCCGTAGCTGTGCACCCGCTTGATGTTGAGCGGTGTCCAGAAGCCTTTGGGCGTTGCGCGCCAAAGGATCCAGTCGTCTATATAGGAGTCGAACCAAGTCGCTGCCGCCGAGAAATCGAGCCGTTGCCGGCGCACATGCGTCGAGAGTCCCGCATCGTACGATATGCCCTTTTCGGGTCGTAGATCGGGGTTGCCTCCCGGCATGAAGTAGAGGTCGTTGAGCGTGGGGTAGCGGTAGTTGCGTGTGACGGAGCCTTTGAGCGTAAGCTCTCCGCGCTTCGAAAGCAGCGCGTCGACGTAGAGTGCCGGCACGGGCGGCGTGAAGCTGTCGCCGTACATATCGTCGCGGACACAGGCGGCAAGACCTATGCGTTCCGTAGGCTTGTAACGTATCGACGCATAGGCCGATACCTCGGCGCGCGCCTCCTTGTAGCCTATTACGGCGGACGATCCGTCCTGAACTATTACCGAGCGGTCGATGCTCTGCACGAAGTGCTGGTTGAGTGCGATGTCGGCCGTAAAGAGCCATTTGTCCGACAGCGCATACTCGATGTCGGCCTTGGCGAAGAGCGAGTTGACGTAGCTCTGCGAATGTATGCCCTCGCGCATCTGCTCCCCTGTGCCCGTCAGGTCGTAGCTATATGTGTAAAGCATGTCGGTGTAGGTGTATCCGGCGCGTGCGCCTGCCTTGAACGAGCCGCTTATCTTCTCCCACGATACTACGGCGCGCAGCGTGTTTTCGTTCTGACGCGTGCGGGTCGACGAGTCGTCGCGGTAGTCGGCCGATATCTTCGGAATGCCCCTGTGCGAGGACATGTACCATGCCGCAAGACCTATGCGGTGGCCGCTCCGCGTGTTGTGATACGCCTCCTGCAAGATATGGAAATCCGCGAAGTCGGCCGAGCGGTTGCGGTCCTCGACGTATCGGCTGCCTACCACATTGCCCTCGGCGTCGTAGACCGGCTGTTTGATCTTGTGGTAGTTGGTGTAGCGGAAATCGTTGTCCGACGACGAGTACAGAATGCGCGTCGATGCTTTCCAGCGGTCGTTGCCATAGGAGGCGCGCAGAAACTCGTCGTATGTCGAGAACGACCCTATGCCCTGTACGTAGCGAAGCGACAGACCATGCTCGTCTGCCGGACGCGTCGAGAGCGTGACGGCACCTCCCAGACCGCCCCCCGATACGCCGACCGAGCCGGCGCCGTGGTACAGCTCGGCATCGTCGACCAGATATGCCGGTATATACGAGAAGTCGACCATGCCCAGCATCGGCGAGTTGAGCGACATGCCGTTCCACGTCACTTTGGTATGCGACGGTGCCGTGCCGCGCATCGAGGCTGTCGCCATGGAGCCGCGGCCGTAGGACTTTATGAAAACCGGGGTGTTCTGCGTGAGTATGTCGGCCACCGAGAGCGATATGCTCTCTTTGAGCACCAGCGAATCCATTTTGGTGGACTGTATGCCGATCTGCTTCAACGGCCTGTGGCCGACGATCTCGACACCCTCGATGTCGATCGTTTCGGAGTGTTGGGCTGCGGCTGCGGCCGGCAGCAGGGCTGCGAGCGCGGCGGCAAGAAGCGTGCGGATGGTCGATGCTATCGTCATGGCCGTTTGAAACAGAATGCTCCGGGCGTGATGCCCACTTCGAAGCTGTCGATCTCGACGCCTTCGGACGAGTAGCGGTATACGACGCCCGGCTGCTGGTAGTCTATGGCGTCGGCGACGTATATGTCGCCGCTCAGCGGATCGACGGCAAGACCGTAGTAGATCGTACCGGTGTTCTGGACTATCGGCTTGGCCGGCAGATTCTCGGCCGTAACGTCCATAGCCCAGATGTCTTTGTTGATGAAGTATATGCGTCCTCCCTCGCCGTCGATTGCAAGCTCCGAGGGAGAGTCGCCCTCGAAGAACGTGAAACGGCGTTCGATACGCCGCGTCGCGGGGTCGATGCGGTATAGTGACGGCGCTTCGCAGCCGTAGGGGCTCGTGGGAAAACCGCCGTCGGTAATCGTCCACAGTTTTCCGTTGCGGTCGACGACCATGGAGGTGGGTTGGATGCCTACCTCGATGCGGTCGACGACGGTGTCCGTACGCGTGTCGATTACAAGGATGCTGTTGTCGTATGACCAGCAGTTGGTAAATACGTAGTCGCCCCACTGCACCATCTGCTCGGTCGAGGGGTGGTCGCCTGTTTCGATATGGCCGACGATGCTGCCGGTGCGCGGATCGTAAACGGTTATGCGCGGATCGTAAAGGTCGCTGATGTAGGCTTTGCCGTCGTCGACGAAGTGTATGTATCGCGGCGAGGTAAGCCCCTCGATAGTGCCAGTTATGACGAATGTGTCGGGATCGATTATAAAGACGATGCCCGAGTTGTTGACGACGACATATCCCCGGCCGTCGTGTATGGTCATCGACTGCGCCACGTCGCCCAAGTCGGCGCCGTTGGCGCGGCGGAACACACGGTTTTCCACCTTCCGCTCCTCGATATTGTAGTACGAGAGCGATGCGTTGCCGTACATGAAGTTGCCTTCGCACGTAATGAACAGACCGAGCGAGTCGTCGTATATAGGTTCGGGCTCGGTGGCGCCGAAATCCATGCACGAGACCGCGCATAAGGCGGATAGGAGTATGGCCAGAGGGCGTCTCATCGTCGCTGGGTTATTTCATCGTGTTGTCGGTTATGCGCTCTATCTCGGTCGATATCTCGCCCAGATGTCCGCACTTGTCGAGTACGGCCGTCTGTATCTTCACGAAGTCGATCCATTGCAGATCGGCGGGCGAGCCGTCTGCCGTGACGGCGTTCGACAGACTGTGGTATGTCGTGCGACTGCGCGATAGGGGCGTGAGCGTCGGGTCGTCGGAGGGCGTCCACTCCTCTATGCGGTCGCAGCCGTAGTTATCGGCATATCCCCAGCCGTAGGGCGAGGCCACCCAGTACTCCATGGGTTTGTCGGTGTCGAGCAGCACGCGGCTCGCAAGGCGGGTGCCGTAGAGGGTCATAGCCGACGCTTCGACCCATAGGGGATAGTAGTACTCCTGATTGTGGAACGAGGCCAGATAGTCGACCGTGCCCCGCTCGCCGTCGATCGACTCCCAGTGCGTGGCCGAGTGCGGTGCCGTCGGCCGGGTGTATCTTACGGCATGCCTCTGCCGTGTCTCGGGCTTGCCGCTCTCGGAGCCTTTCAGCTCGAACCATTCGTCGTCGGGCAGTCCGTTGCCGTTGGTGTCCTGCATGACCCATATTATCCCCGGCTCGGACGACGTGTCGATCTGGTTGCCCGTAACGGCCAGCTCGTTTCCTGTGCCGGCGGCGACGCTGTGGTCGAAACCGACGACGATATATCCGCCCCACGAGCCCAGCGAGACGAACTTGCCGGCCGAAAGACGCGCCTGCGCATAGGCTGTCGCCTGCTCGTAGGTGGCTTGTCCGGCGAAGCCGCCCTTTTCGATGTCGTTGATGAACTGTCCCGGTGCGGGGGTGTAGTCGAATACCTTGTCGGCATGCGGCGAGCTCGACGCGTCTGCGGGACGCATCGCCGGCTCATCGCAGCAGACGACTGTAAAACGTACCGTGCCGCGTCGTGCGCCGCGACGCTCGATATGGCGTGTAATGCGGTCTGCGCTCTGGGCGATGTCGCTGAGCGTAAACGATATTTCGGTCTGGCCTGCGGCCTGCGGCGTAAATACGAACGAGGGGTCGGTCGATACCGTCTGTCCGTCGATGCTCCATTCGAATGTCGGTGCGATGCCGTTCCAGATATAGGGGTGCAGCTCCACGCTGCGACCCGCAGCGACATATCGTCTCAGCGGGTCGGCCTGATAATAGGAGGCTTCGAGGGTCGCGTCGGCAGCTATGCCGTCGACTACTTCGACCGTAAACTCTATGCGGTCGCTGCCGTCCTCATTCGCGGCCTCGAATGCCATGTCGTATCGTCCCGTCCCGCTCTGCATGAACAGATATTCACGGCTTCGGGCGACAGTCTCTGTGCCGATGAACCATTCGTATGCAGTATCATCGTCGGCATTGGCCACGTCCGGAGAGAACGTATATTCGCTGCCGGCGAGCAGGAGCAGCCCCTCCGAGGGCAGATCGAGCGAGATGACGGGCGGCGCCGCGTCGAGAACCGAGAGGGTTATGTCGGCCGACGAGGTGCCGGCGTCGTTGGCTGCGCTGATACGTATGTCGTAAAATCCCGATCGGTCGAAGACGCAGCTGAGGGTGGCCGAGCGCGATAGTATCTCGCCGTTGCAGCTCCACAGATATACGGTCGAGGCATCCACGTTCTCGTACTCGGGCGCGAGACGGAACTCCCTGCCGGCCTTCACGCTGTAAGCCACCGTGCCCCCCTCGAAGCGTATTACGGGCTTGCGATCCTCGACGATAAGGGTGTTGCTGCTGTTGCATGCGGCAAGGCAAAATGCCGCGAGCAGGATCGATGTTCCGAAAAATGTTTTCATTGCGTTGATATCAAAAAGTTACGATATGCCCCATTCGCCGCAGGGCGTATCATAAAAATTTGTCCGGCAGGTCTTCTGACTCGTTTCGAACGGTGCGCCTTCCCGACTCGTGTCAGTGGCAAAGAGTGCATCGTTCCTGATAGAAACACACAGCAGCGGGAACTGTACGGGATTCTCACCCGATTCCCTTTTGATCCGTCGGGGCGGTCGTCGCCGCCCGTGGAACCGAACGTTGTGCAAAAGTAGCAATTTTTTTCATTATAATGCGGTGCGGCATATTTTTTATCGTGCGGGAGAGCTGTGAGCCGTAAACAAAATGACGACCGCAGGATATCTCCGCGGTCGTCATTTTATCCGGAATGCGATGTTTCCGGCATGGCCGATCGATCGGCCGTCGCCATTATTTATATTCGAATGCGACGCTGCCGCCTATCGGGCAGACGATGCAGTTCTTGACGGGCGTCTGCTTGTCGGCATCGGGGTTGGTAACGAAGATCAGCACTTTGCAATTCTCGATCTTCCACTTGCGGTCGATGTTGATCGTCTGGACGATGTTGCCCGTCTTGCCGGCCTCGATCGTGCCTATCTCCGTGCCGGTCAGTATCGACTGGTTGCCGGCAGCTGCTCTGACGGCATTGTTGTGGATGTTGTGCTCGTCGCTCTGGGCGCCGTACTGCATGGCATTGATCTTGTCTTCGAGGATCCATGCGCCGACACGGTATGAACCCGTGACGGCAGCCTTGACGCTGGTGTTGATGATGATCTGTGCCGAGATGGCGCTCACGGCCGCGGTAATACCTGCCTCGGGCGTCGCTACCGTGTTGTTGTCGAGCAGCTTTTTGAGGTTGTTTACATTGGCCGCTACCGAGCTGTTATTTACGCCGAGGTTCTTGTTCAGATCCATCGATATGTAAGGATAGCTGCCCGTGCCGTAGAGTCTGCCGATATTTTTCGATAAGGCCGAGTACATCGGATCGCTCGTATTGTAAGAGTGCGATGCTGCGAGGCAGTACTGGCTACTGTATTCGGAATCTTGTGCGAGCTGTGCCAGCGCCGACATCATGTAGGGACAATAGCCGCAGTCCGTACCCGTATGCTGGATTACCAGATGGCGATGTGCGAAATCAGTGCTCGCTGGGTTGGGATCGGCCGGAAGCTCCGGAACCTCGGGCATGGCCTTGATCGTTATGTCATTCGAGACGTTGGGACCGTAAGCCGCATAGAATCTGTACGAACCTTCCATTTCGGTGGTAAACGAGTTCGAAGGCAGGGCATCCTTGCCGGCCAGATATATCGTAGCCTGTCCGGTAACGTCGATCTTCTCCCCTCCCTCTTCGGTCATCTCGACGTTGAATGTAACGGCATCTGTGCCGTTGCTCGTTATAGCGTCTTTCGATGCGGTCAGTAAGAGGTTGCCACGCTTGGGCGGTTCGGGCTGATCCGTGTCGCTGCCGCCGCACGATACCGAGATCGTGGCTGCTGCTGCGAAAAATGCCAAAAGTTTGATTGATTTCATAGATCGGGATTTTATTAAAATAATAATTGTTTCGGTCTGTACGGCGGTATTGCAGTAGGGTATCGGTTACTGCTTGCCGAGAGACTTGATCTTCTCGAACAACTCAGCCTCGCTGCCGGGCGTGTATCCCGAGTGGGAGTATACGATCTTGCCGTCGGCATCTACGACGAAGGTGTGGGGTGTGAGCGATACCTGCATGGCGCGCTTGAACTCCTGGTTCTTGTCGTAGAGACAGATGAACTCCCAGCCGTTGCCGCGGGTCATGGCGCGGGCGCGGCCTACCGAACGACTGTCGTCGGTAGATATGGCGACCACCTCGAAATCGGCCTCTTCGCGCCACTCTTCGAGCTGCTCGTTTATGGCGTTCAACTCCATGATACAGGGCTTGCAGGTGGTAGACCAGAACGAAATTATCATCGGCTTGCCCCCTATGAGGGATTTGGTCGAGACGGTCTCGCCGCTCTGGTTCTCGATTCCGACATCGGGCAGCGTTTGTGCCGGCAGGCTCGATGCCAGACCGAGCGCAAGGATCATAAGAAATAACTTTTTCATGACTGTTTTTATTCGTTTTGTAAATTACGTGCAGGTTCATCGCACCTCTTCGCAAGCGCAAGTTAGCGAATAAATCTCAAAAAAAGTTATGTCTGTGCGTTTTTTTATATCGGGAGGCGGCTTTTGTCCATTGGCAGGCGTCAAATAGTTTGTATTGCAAGAAGCATGGCCGCCATACCGATCGCAAAGTCGATGCCCGTCGCGGGCAGGGTGCGGTGCCGAAAGTGCACGAGAGCCGTCGAGACTATGCCCGAGGCGATTAAGAATGTATAGAGTGCACCGATCCAGATGCCGCCGACAGAGAGTGCGAGTACGGATGCAAAGGCGGTGCAGGCACCGCACAGCAGCACGTGGCAGGATGTTCTGCGCAGAGCCGTCGAGATCGATGCTGCGATCCATGCGGCGGCAAGACCGCCGGCAAGAGGCGTTACGGGGGAGAAGGCGTGTTCGGCTCCGAGCAGCGATGCGGCCGCAGACATGGTTGCGGCGTATGCAAGGTAGAGCCATTTGGCGTATAGCGGATCGACGGAGGCGCGGCGAGGGGTTTTGAGCCGCAGTCTGAGAGCGACATTAAGCGTCGCCGGCATCAGCAGCAGCGGTATGGAGAGTGTCGACAACGCCGACAGACGGTAGTGCAGAGGCATGCCCGTCAAGAGTGTCGAGCCGGCAAAGAGCATTGCGGCTACGATGTACATCGGCGTAAGAAGCGGGTGCATCGCGAGTATGACGATGCGGCATAGGGTTTGGGTCATTGTCGGGGTAGGTTCGGTCGTTTTCTGCCTCAGATCTGCTTGCGCATGCGTGCCACCGGTATGTCGAGCATCTCGCGGTACTTGGCCACCGTGCGCCTTGCGATGCAGTATCCCTTGGCGTTGAGGATGTCCATAAGATTCTCGTCCGTCAGCGGATGACGCTTGTCCTCCTGATCGATGCAGTCCTGCAAAATCTTTTTTATTTCGTAGCTCGACACCTCCTCGCCAGACGATGTCTGCATGCCTTCGGAGAAGAGCGATTTGAGGAGTATAATGCCGAACGGCGTCTGTATGTATTTGCTGTTGACGACGCGCGATATGGTCGATACGTCGAGGCCGGTGCGGTCGGCTATGTCTTTGAGGATCATTGGACGCAGCTTGCTCTTGTCGCCATCGACGAAGTACTCGCGCTGAAAGTCGAGTATCGTGCGCATCGTGCGCATGAGCGTGTCGTGACGCTGTTTGATCGCCGAGATGAACCACTTGGCCGAGTCGATTTTGCTCTTGACGAACTGTATCGCCTCGCGGTCCTTCTCCTTGACCGTGCCGTCGGGCGAAACCATGTCGCGTATCATCTCCTTGTAACGGCGGCTGATACGTACCTCGGGTATGTTGCCGGCGTTAAGCGTCAGACGCAGCTCGCCGTCGGAGTTGTCGAGTACGAAGTCGGGTACTATGTAGGGCGTCGTGTCGCTGCCTCCCTCGGTGTAGAGATTGCCGGGTTTGGGGTAAAGACACTTGATCTGCTCTATGGCGTCGCGGAACTCGTCCTCGGTTATTTGAAGGCGTGCCATGAGACGTTCGTAATGTTTCTTGGCGAATGCGTCGAAATACGATGTCAGTATTTTCAGCGCCAGCCGCTTGGCGTGTGTGTCGATTCTCACTTGGCGCATCTGCAACAGCAGACACTCCTGCAAGTTGCGCGCTCCGACGCCGGCCGGTTCAAGCTCGTGTATGATGCCCAGTATGCGCTCGATCTCCTCGACCGTTACCTCGATGCCCTGCGAGAAGGCCATGTCGTCGCTGAGCGACGACAGGTCGCGGCGCAGATAACCGTCGTCGTCGATGCTTCCGACGATATACACCGCCACGGACATCTCCCGCTCGGTCAGCGAGCGGAACCGCAGCTGCTCGATAAGGTACTCCTGCAACGACCGCCCCTCGGTAATGTATACCGGACGCTGCTTGTCGTCCTTTGAAAAGTTGTTGATGCGCGACTTATACGACGGGGTGTCGTCCTCCTTGCCGAGGTAGTCCTCGACGGAGATCTTCTCGGGCATCTGCTCCTCGTCTGACGGCTCCTCCTCTTCCAGAACGATATTCTCCTCTATCTCGCGTTTGATGCGTTGTTCGAGCTGCATGGTGGGCAGTTCGAGCAGTTTTATCATCTGTATCTGTTGCGGCGAGAGTTTGGTCTGCAACGATATCGTCTGTTGGAGATTGGTACCCATTGTCGTTATTTTAATATATACGTGTACTGCGTGTTTGTTAAAAATGCGAACAGTCCGACCACAGGCAGACCGTTCGCATCAGTCGTTCAAAGACCGCGCGGGCGCGGGCGTCAGAACTCGGCGTTCTTCGGCGTTCGGGGGAACGGAATGACATCGCGGATGTTGCTCATTCCCGTCACGAACAGCAGCAGACGCTCGAAGCCCAGTCCGAATCCCGAGTGCGGAGCCGATCCCCAGCGACGGGTATCGAGATACCACCACAACTCGCGTTCGTTCATGCCTAACTCGTTTACTCTTGCATAAAGCTTGCCAAAGTCGGCCTCACGCTCCGAACCGCCGATAATTTCTCCGATCTGCGGGAAGAGCACGTCCATTGCGCGCACCGTTTTGCCGTCGGCGTTCTGCTTCATATAGAATGCCTTGATCTCCTTGGGATAGTTTATAAGAATTACCGGACGCTTGAAATGCTCCTCGACCAGATAGCGCTCGTGCTCCGATTGCAGATCGCATCCCCAGCTGCACGGGAACTCGAACTTGCGTCCCGACTCTTCGAGTATCCGTATGCCTTCGGTGTAGTCGAGGCGCACGAAGTCGTGGTCGAGAACGAACTGCAAACGCTCCAACAGCCCCTTGTCCCACATCTTGTTCATAAATTCGAGATCCTCGCGGCAGTTGTCGAGCGCATAGCGGATGAGGTATTTGAGGAAGTCCTCGGCAAGATCCATGTTGTCGTCAAGCTCGTAGAATGCCATTTCGGGCTCGATCATCCAGAACTCGGCAAGATGTCGCGGCGTATTGGAGTTCTCGGCGCGGAACGTCGGACCGAACGTATAGATCTGTCCGAGCGCCAGGGCGCCCAGCTCGCCTTCGAGCTGACCCGATACGGTCAGGCTGCACGGCTTGCCGAAGAAGTCCTGCGAATAGTCGATGCGTCCCTCGTCGGTGCGGGGAGGATTGTCCATATCGAGCGTGGTCACGTTGAACATCGCGCCGGCACCCTCGCAGTCCGAAGCGGTAATCAGCGGCGTGTGCAGATAGTAGAATCCGTGCTCGTTGAAATATTTGTGGATCGCGAAAGCCATTGCGTGGCGTATGCGCAGTACGGCACCGAAAGTATTGGTGCGCGGACGCAGATAGGCTATGTCGCGCAGGAACTCCAACGAGTGCCCCTTCTTCTGCAACGGATATGTCTCGGGGTCGGCCGTGCCGTATACCTCGATGCTGTCGGCCTGCACCTCGACGCCCTGACCCGATCCGGGCGATGCCACCAGACGTCCGTCGACACGGATGCAGGCACCCGTCGTGACGGGTTTGAGTTGCTCCTCGCCGATCTTGGCAAGGTCGACGACCACCTGTATGTTGCTTACGCACGATCCGTCGTTGAGGGCGATGAATGCCACGTTCTTGTTGCCGCGCTTGGTGCGTACCCAACCCTTGACGGTAACCTGCTCAGATCCGCCCTCCCGGCGGAGCAGAGCCGCTATTCTCGTATGTTCCATAACTTCTGCTTGTATTTATCGGGTTTTCCGTAAACTCGTACCGGCATGCGATACGAACGACAAAATTACTAAAAAAATTATAAACGATTGCACTATGACGAGTTTTTTATACCTTTGTTTCCGAATAAAAGAGAGTGCCATGTTAAGCTATACGTACCGATACATATCCCTTTTGCTTACGGCTGGCTTCGCTGTGGCAGGCGTGGCGGCGCAGCCCGCCCGCGTCTACCGAGCCGAGTTCGTGACATACGACAAACGCGAAGACGCCCGTCGCGGCGTGCGCGACAATATCGAGAAGTATATCGACATCTCCCCTGCACTTGTGTCTATGGGCGGCGGGGATGATGCCAAGATGATCTTCGAGCAGCAGTTCGACGTGCCGGCATCGTGGAACGACTACAACGCCTATATGCATCTGGAAAATGTCGGCTGGGCATATTCGGTCGATATAAACGGCCGCGAGGCGGCGCATGTTGAGGATGCGCTGACGCCGGCCGATCTGTTCGTATCCCCCTATCTGGTGCAGGGACGCAACGTGCTGAGGGTGCGTTATACGCGACCGTCGTGCGATGAGTTGCAGCGGGGTATCGAGCCTGTCGGGCGCGACCCGTTCTCGGGCAGCTACATCTTCGCGCAGCGTCGGCTGGGCATCTACGACTTCTCGATATCGCTCGAACCCGATTCGCTGAGGCGCTTCGGCATATTGAAGCTCGACGTTGTGGTCGACAACTCGTTCGACTTCGAGGAGACGGCAAGCATCGGTTTCGACATATACTCGCCCGCAGGCAAGCTGTTGGAGTACAGCGTCAACGACATAACCGTCGCCGGCCACGGCCGCGACACGCTGCGTTTCAGCCCGTATATATACCATACCAACGAAAACCGTTGGACGCCGGCGCGGCCTCTGCTCTACGACGTTATGCTGTACGTAAAGCGCGACGGCATTCTGAGGGAGTATATACCGCTGAGGGTGGGATTCGGCCGCACGGAGTTCGCCGACGGCCGCATCGTCCGCTTCGATGCGCCGCTGACACTCAAACGCGAGCGCTACAATGCCGCCGCCGACCGCCGCACCACCGAGACGCAGATCAAGGCGTTGAAGGCCAAGGGCGTCAATACGTTGTGCCCCGACTATCCGCAGCCGGCATGGTTCTACGACTTGTGCGACGCGACGGGCATGTACGTAATAGACCGCGCCTCGATCAACGCGCCCGACAGACATCTCGACCGCAGCGTGGGCGGTACGCCGTCGAACGATCCCGAGCTCGCGGACGAGTATCTATCGCGTGTCAAGGCCATGTACGGCCGTGCGCGAAACCATACGTGCGTGATAGCTTTCGCTCTGGGCGGCGACGACTCGGGCAACGGATACAATATGTACAAGGCCTACGAGTGGCTTAAATCGACGGGCGACCCTCGTTCGGTAATTTACGGCGACGCCGACGGCGAGTGGAACAGCGACATCGAGCTATGACGGTCGAGCTGTTGGTCATAGGCAAGACCGACTCGGCGGAGGTCGGTGCGCTGGTTGCGATGTATTCGAAGCGGATCAGCCATTATCTGCGCTTTGCCATAACGACGCTGCCCGACGTGCGTACTACGCGCTCTACCACGCCGCAGCAGCAGAAGCGGATCGAGGGCGAGGCTATACTCCGACAGATATCCGACGGCGACTATGTCGTGCTGCTCGACGAGCGAGGCTCTCAGATGCGGTCGACGGAGTTCGCGTCGTGGTTGCAGAAGCGCATGAACAGCGGTTTGAAGCGTCTACTGCTGGTCATAGGCGGTGCATACGGCTTCTCGGACGATGTCTATGCACGTGCCGATGCCTGCATGTCGCTGTCGAAGATGACCTTCTCGCATCAGATCGTGAGGGCGATTTTCGCCGAGCAGCTCTATCGCGCCTGCACGATCATCAACAACGAACCCTACCACCACGAATAAGGGCGGTTTGCGGATTCGATAAAAAGGGCTATATTTGCCGCGAATATTAAGTATTTGCACGTTTTCTTCGAGCCGGGTGCCGCCCGCATGCGAGCTGCCGAGGCAAAGAAAAAGTCGAAAAGAAATTCAGCGTTTATGCGTCTATTCGGATATATCTTCGCGATATTGTCGGCGACGATACTGACGGTCGGTTGCGGCGAGGATCGGACGTTGGTCTTTCCCGAGCCGCCCGAAAAGCCGGTAACGCCGCCCGACAAGCCCGACGATCCGGATGATCCCGAGCTGCCCGGAGAGCCGGTCGAGCCTCTGCCCGGCGAGGAGTGGGGCGACGAGCGGGACTTCGTCTTCGATATGGAGGCACTGCCGGAGATACGCGTGACGGTGCCTCTCGACGAGTGGAACGCCCTGCTGGCCGAGTACGACAGCAACAACAAGACCGACATGTATATACGTTGCCGTGCGGAGTTCACGACCAAGGGCGAGCGCTATGAAATAGCCGATGCCGGACTTCGCCTCAAAGGCAACACGTCGCGACGTCGTCCCGAGCAGGGCGGCGGTTCGCATCGCGGCGAGCACACCGAGTGGAACCACTGCCATTTCATGCTCAATCTTCACAAATTCGTCAAGGACGAGGCGCATACGGTGCGCGGCGTGCGCAAGCTGCATTTGAAGTGGTTCAAGGACGACAGCTCGTATTGCCGCGAGATATATTGCTACGATCTGTTCCGCCGCTACGGGGTGTGGACGGCTGCCATGAGCAGCTACTGCCGCCTATGGCTGCGTGTCGAGGGCGACGCCGCCGAAACCTATTACGGAGTATACGCGATGTTAGAGGCGGTCGACGACCGTTTCGTCAAGATGCGCAAGGAGCGTTTCGGCTCACACCGTCACAATCTGTGGAAGTGCCGCTACGGCGCTTCGCTCAACTTCGACCGCGACGCCGGTGCCCGCATAGGCTTCGACGACGGCTCGGGCGAGGACTACACCTATGAATTGAAAACCAATACCGAGAACTTCGCGGCGGCTAAGGCGCAGCTGCTTAGTTTCATGCGGCAGCTTACCTCACGCACCGGACGCGATTTCCACGACTGGATCGCGCAGGTGTGCGACGTCGAACTGCTGCTGCGCACCTATGCCGTCAATGTCGCTGTGGGCATGTGGGACGACTATTGGAACAATACCAACAACTTCTACATATATTTCAACTCCGACGATCCCGACCGTTACGAATTTTTCTTCATCCCTTACGATTACGACAACACTCTCGGCACGTCGTCTTCGTGCGGCGTGCAGGACGATTCGGCGCGGCACCCGCCGTTGGAGTGGGGCGATACGTCGGTCGCGCCGCTGATAGGCAAGCTGCTCGCTTTCGACGACTACCGCAAGATATATGTCGATGCGTTGTACGAATTGTGCGATCCTGCGGCCGGTCTGCTCTACTACGAGTCGAGCATCGGGCGCATACGCCGCTGGCAGGCTGCGATAGCGCCCTATGTGGAGAACGATACGGGGCAGGATATGCGCATCGAGGATCGTCCGGCGGCGTGGGGCAACCGGCAGGAGTATCGGCTGCTCGACCCGTCGCCAAATACTAACTTTTTCCGCCTGAAAGCCGCATCGTTGCCGGCGCGATAGGGCGGTACGAACCAACCCGAAATGAAGAGTATCGACACTATCGTTACCGGCGATTTGATGTGGAGAATCGCACGCACGCGCCCGATGCTGCTGCTCTGGCGCATAGCACTTGTCTATCTGGCAATGGCCGTTTGCCGGTTGATTTTCTGGCTGTACAACCGCGACCTGATAGGCGCCATAGCACTCGATGAGGTGTGGGAGCTGTTCAAGGGGGCGCTTTTGATCGACACCTCGTCGATAGTATATACCAACTCGCTGTTCATCCTGCTCTCGATCCTGCCTCTGCCGATGAGGATCTGGGGCGGCGGGCGCTACCAGAGTGCGATGTTTCTGGTCTACGTGATGTTCAACGGCGCATTCATCATCGCAGCCAATATGGCCGATGCCGTATATTTCCACTATGCGCTCAAACGCTGCACTTCCGACGAGATCTTTTTCGCCGAAAACGGCAACACCTTTTCGCTCGTTCTCAAATTCGCCGTCGAAAACTGGTATATGGTGCTGCTCTCGCTCGCGATGATCGCGGCCCTGGCGTGGGGCTATCGCCGCCGCCGCGAGTCGATCGACCTTACGCGCGGCGCAGTGCGCTACACGCTTCTGACGGTGGTCATGCTGCTGGCCGCATGGCTGAGCATAGGCGGCATGCGGGGCGGTATGAACGGCATGACACGCCCCATAACCCTCTCCAATGCAATGCTGTATACATCCTCCTCAGCTAAGGCATATCTCATCATGAGCAATCCGTTCTGCGTGATACGTTCGGTGGATGCTCATCTGGAATATTGCCGTTATTTCGACGACGATGAACGTGCCGAGGCGTTGTTCTCGCCGTCGCATTATCCCGAGGACTATACCTCGGAGATGTTCGGCCGCTACGAGGGATATAACGTCGTGTTGTTCATTTTGGAGAGTTTCTCGGCCGAACACTCGAAATATCTTTCCCCCGACCTCTATCCGGGCGATGAAGCGGGTCATACGCCTTTTCTCGACGAGTTGATGCAGCGCTCGCTGACCTTTACGCGGTGTTATGCCAACGGCTTGGTGTCGGTGGCCGCACCATCGTCGATATGGTGCTCGATACCCTCTTACGGCAAGCCTTTCATCCTCACGCCTTATGCGCTCGGCGAGTGTCGTCCCATGCCGCGCCTTTTGGCCGACAAGGGCTACGATACGGCATTCTTCTGCGGATCGGAGCGCGGCTCTATGGGCTTCGGCGCCTATGCCCGTCAGTCGGGCATCGACCGCCTGTACAGCATGGAGGATTTCGAAGCCGTACACGGTAACGGCGAGTTCGACGGATCGTGGGGTATATGGGACGAGCCGTTCCTGCAATTCATGGGCGAGCAGTGCTCCCGGATGCGCGAGCCCTTCTTTTCGACGGTTTTCACGCTGACTTCGCACCACCCGTTCGTCGTACCGAAGCGCTATCGCGACGTTCTGCCCGAGGGCTGCACGCGCAACCATAAGCCGGTTGAGTATACCGATATGTCGATTCGCCGCTTCTTCGAGCGTTTTTCGGGCGAGGATTGGTTCGATCGCACGATATTTGTTTTCGTCGCCGATCATGTTTCGAGCGAGAAGTTTGCCGAGCGGACGCGTCAGATACCCGGTACGCACCATATAGCCGGCTTTATGTACGTTCCCGACGGCAGCCTGCAACGGCGTTGCGAAAGTGTGGTGTCGCAGATCGATTTCGCCCCGACCGTGCTCGGACTTCTGGGTAACAGGGAGCCGTATTTCGGATTCGGGCGCGACATTCACAACGAACCCGGCCGACGTCCGTTCGTGCTGCTGCGGACATCGTTCGACTACACGATTTTGACAGACGATTATATTGTAGATTTCGATACTCGGAATGTAACGGGCGTCTACCGCTTCGACGATACACAGCGTGCCGATAACCTTATGCCAAGGGGTGGGGAGTCCGATGTCGCGTGGGCTGTCGAGCAGGCCAAGGCCTCTATACAGCAATATTTCGAGCATGTCGGTGCTATGAATTATTTGCCCGATGTTAGAGTTTCATCCGTTAAGCCTATCGGCGAAGGAGATATTGACAGCGCCTCTGAGCCGCAATGATGCGAAAGACTGCGATGCGGTCTTCGCCAATCTTTATATGTGGAGCCCGCACTACGGATACCAGTGGGCGTTGGCCGAGGGCTGTCCGGTAATACGCTGCCTCGTGCCCGACATATCCGATGCCTCTGTCGCTCGAAGCGGATATTTCATCCCTGGCGCCGTGCCTGCTGATCTGAGCGCATTGGACGGCATGCTTTCCGATGACGTCTCGAAGCGAGGCGAGCCGTTGCGGCTGTACAACCTATCCTCCGAGACGGCCGCATACATCGCTGCCGAGGCGGGAGATTTCTATGCCGTCGACAGCATGCGGTCGCTCTCCGACTATATCTATTCGCGCGAGTCGCTCGCGACGCTTCACGGGCGCCGTTACCAGCCCAAGCGCAACCATATCAACAGATTCGTCTCGATGTTCGATTATTCGGTCGAGCCTCTGCGCGCCGCCGATGCCGTCGAGTGTCTGTCGCTGGCCGAGCGCTGGCGCGAGGATCACCATACACCGCGCAGCGCATGGGCCGAGAGGCAGGTATTGGAGCGGGCGTTCGCTGCATACGACGAATTGGGTCTGCACGGAGTCGCCTTGCGCGTCGAAGGCAGGCTTGCAGCATTCTCGTTCGGTTCCTACTTCGGACGCGGCGGACACATGTTTTGCGTGCATGCCGAGAAGGCCGATATCTCGTTCGAGGGCGTGTATGCCGTCGTATGTAACGAACTGGCCAAGTCGCTCGATCCTGAGTGCGATATCGTCGACCGCGAGGAGGACATGGGCATCGCCGGTCTGCGCCGCTCCAAGTCGTCGTGGCAACCGTTGGATATTGTCGACAAATATACGGCCGTCAGGCTCGACGGCGAGCAGATCGGCATAAGGCATCTGTGGGAGAGTGTCTTCGGCGACAGCCGACGCGATGTCGATTCCTTTCTTGTCAGGTATTATTCGCCCGAACGTAGTGTTGTCCGCTATCACGGCGATAGGGTAACGGCCATGGCGCATATCGTGCCTCTGACGACCCAGGCCGGACGTACGGCCTACATATATGCCGTTGCGACGGATCCGGCATTCCGAGGCCGCGGTCTGGCGCGGTCGGTGGTCGACGAATGTATCGCGCGTGCCCGTCGCGCAGGCTTCGATTCGGTGGCTTTGATCCCTGCCGAGGAGTCATTGAAGGGATTCTATGCCGCTGCCGGTTTCGGCGACACGGCCATGCCGATGACCTTTTCGGGCGACTACGATTTCGGTACGGGCGATCCCGCCCGCGACCTTGCGATGTGCCTTAAATTTTAGAAAAGATTGCTTTTTTGCGGCTGGCAGTAAAATAATTCTAAGAAAATTTGGAGGGGGGGGAATTTCTCTATATTCGCGACATGAATAAGTCAACCCATTTAATTATGAAGAAATTAGTTATTTCGATCGCGGCCGTATCGCTGTCAGTTTTTGCTATTAGCGCACAACCGCATAAGGTTTATTGCGAACTTCTCGGAACACAGAAATTGATGAGCACCAAATGTATTGTTCAAGCTGATTTCGGACAAGGCAAGACGACTTGGGGGCGTAGTGTACTCGTGGATGAAAATGGTAAAAGTCTTGTTTTCAATTCAATGGTCGATGCTATGAACCATATGGGAAGGTTCGGTTGGGAACTCGAACAGGCCTATGTGGTAACTACGAACGGTCAAAATGTATACCATTGGTTGTTGAGCAAATATATCGATGACGGAGATTCGATCAGTGAAGGATTCAGAACGAAATTGCAGTATAAGAACGAAATCATGGACAATGATTGTTCGGATATGAAATAGTGATATTCAAAGTCGAATTATTCGGCTACATATGTTCTAAGTAGAATGTTTTTTGTCTAACTATTAATACAATTATCTCGTCGGAATTATTAAAATCGTTGTAGGGCACATGGATGTGCCTGAGTCCATTATGCTGGCAGTATTGTTGATTTGCGGTATTTTGCAAGTAATTTTGTTTTTCAAAATCTGGGGAATGACCAATAATGTGAAACGTATATATTCATCTGTTGCCGATATCAATATCGTCAAAGAGATATACAAACACAACCCCGACAATGAACGGTTGCTCTTCGATGAGACATATAATCGTATGCTGTCGGTTTATAAAGTCGAATCGGAGAAAACCTCAGAATTGTTTGAACAAACTAAGTCGAAGTGCAAGATGTTATATGAAAAAGCCGGTATTAAATTTCCGGAAGTATTCGAATCTATTGATAACAAATCGGACTGGGAACGCAATTTCTCACTTGAAGGGTTTCTCGAATAACCTGTATCGGCAGTTAATATTTTTGTTACAGGAAGATTTATTATCCCCGCTCTCGATCGGAGCGGGGATAATTATTGAATCGTATCACTCGGCGCGTCGCCATGTATCTTAACGATATGTCGTCAGCTCAGCTGAGACGGGTCGATTTCGGTTTTTACCTTGACGTATTTGTATCCTATGCGGTGCAGTTCCACGGCTACACCGACTTCGAACATGACCTTGACCGTGCGGGCGAATATGTGGAATGCCATTGCGCTCTGCGCCTCGATGCGCTCCTTGCGAATCATGGCCAATGCGCTTTCCGCCGTCGAACGCACGCACTCTTCGACCGTTCGCGCACGGTCCGAGTCGAGCGGCATCGCGAGCAATACCTCCGTTACATACTCGTCCAGCGCGTCGAATCCGCGCGGCGAAGATAACATCGCATACCAATCTTCGGTCTGCGAGTACCGGTTCCAATCCTTATCCCACAGTACGGCGGCACCCATGCCGACATACATCGCCCATGCCACGGCTGCCAGGGGGTAGCGGGCTATCTGCGGCACGGCATCGGCCATGTAGCTCGGTGCCGCGGCGTGCCACTTCTCGTTGAGCTCCTCGACAGTGAGCAGCTGTCCGTCCAGCTTGCCGGCCGACGAGAGATTGCCGACGAGCATTTCGCGCAAGCGCCGTTCGTAGTCGGCGAGAAACTCTTTCTGCGTGTCTTCCATAATAATCGGGTTCTGTTGTTTGGTTGCAAAATTAAAAAAATATTCGCTTTCGCGCACCTTTTCTTCGCCTCGGCATAGCCGGAGCGGACTCGGCGGCGGCGCCCAGACTGGCGGATAGGGACGTATTCGTGTTCCGCGCGGGGGCTTCGTCGAGGATGAAAACCTATACCGGAAAAAGTTTTTGGATTCGTTATCCGTTGCGTTTCGAATAAATTTATTAATTTTGGGAGTTGTAAATCGTGCTTAAAGGAAAATGTAAGATCGTAAATGATCGTGTAACGAAAATATAAGCTATGAAAAGATATGTCATAGGACTCGATTACGGTACCGATTCGGCGCGCGGACTACTGGTCGATGCCGTCGACGGGTGCGAGCTCGCTTCTGCCGTCGCGCCTTATCGCAGGTGGGGCCGCGGCGAGTATTGCGACGCTTCGAAGTCGCAGTTCAGGCAGCATCCCTCGGACTATGCCGAGGCTCTCGACGAGCTGTTGCGCTCGTTGCGCGGGCAGTGCCCCGAAGCATTCGCCGCCGTGGCGGCCATTGCCGTCGACACGACATCGAGCACACCGTGTCTTGTCGACGAGAGGATGCGTCCGCTGGCACTTCGGGAGGAGTTCGCCGACGATCCAGACGCGATGTTCGTTCTGTGGAAAGACCATACGGCCGAGTGCGAGGCGGCGCGGATCGATGCCGCATGCCGCGAGTCGGAGACATGCTATTCGATGTTCTCGGGCGGACACTACTCGTCGGAGGGTTATTGGTCTAAGGTCATACATATATTGAACGGCAATCCGCGGCTGGCGCGCGAGGCATGTATCGCGATCGAGCAGTGCGACTACATACCTGCTCTGCTGACCGGTGCCGACAGCATATCGTCAATGCGCCTGAGTCACTGTGCCGCCGGAAGCAAGTCCATGTGGAGCGAACGTTGGGGCGGCTATCCGCCGGCGGAGTTTTTCGAACCGCTATCGCCCGCCGCGGCGCGCATGGCGGAGCGTCTGCCGCGCGACAACTATACCTCGGACAATATCTTCGGAACCGTATCGAAAGATATGGCCGGCCGTTACGGTCTGCCGGCGGATGTCAGGGTCGCCGTAGGCATAATCGATGCACACGCCGGAGCGATAGGTGCGGGCATACGCGAGAGGCGCATGGCGCTGAATCTCGGAACATCGGCCTGCCACATGGCCGTGGTCGATCCTCAGAGGCTCGGAGACAGGGTCATAGAGGGCGTATTCGGACAGGTCGACGGCTCGATCATACCGTCGATGACGGGATTCGAGACGGGCATGTCGGCTTTCGGCGATCTCTATGCGTGGCTAAGGCGGGTGTTGATGTTCGCCGTGGATGAGATCGTGTGCCGCAGCGAAGCGCTCGATGATACGGCCAAAATCCAGCTGGCCGAGGAGTGCCGCGAGAGGATGCTCGCGCGTCTGGGCGACGAGGCGTCGAAGATACGCCTCGACATCGACTCGCCATTTGCGACGGACTGGATCAACGGCCGCCGAACGCCGTCGCCCAAAGATAATATGTGGTGCGGCATCATGGGACTCAGACTCGGCAGCGGTGCTGCCGACATATATCTTGCACTGGTAGAGGCGACGGCATTCGCGACGAAAGCTATCGTCGACCACCTTTCGGCCAATGGCATCGAGGCCGACGAGTTCGTCGCCATAGGCGGCATATCGCGCAAATCTCCGCTTGCGATGCAGATGCTCTCCGACGTGCTCGGCCGACGTGTCGACGTTGCGGGGTGTCGGGAGTCGTGTGCGCTGGGTGCCGTGATATTGGCTTCGGTCGTCGGCGGGTTCTACGACTCGGTGCAGAAGGCGCAGCACGTTCTCTGTCCGCCTGTCGAGCGCAGCTACGAGCCGCAGATGTCGATGCACGGTATCTTGATGCAGCGTTATGCGCGTTATCGCGCGGCAGGCGATTTTACGGAGAATACAGTAAATACCTATAACTGATGATGAAACTCATAACCGACCCGCGGCGCAGACGGTGGGTCATCGTGGCGACGATATTCATAGCCATTATCTGCAACTATCTCGACCGGCAGCTGCTGTCGGTGCTCAAACCCGAGATCCTGTCCGAGTTCGGCATCGACGACAACGGATATGCGTGGATCGTAAACGTATTTCTGATATGCTATGCCGTCATGTATCCCATTTCCGGCGTACTTGTCGACCGCTTCGGCTCGAAGCGGGTCATGATGGCCGGTATCGTGGCGTGGTCGCTGGCATGTATCGGCGGCGGACTGTCGCAGAATATCGTTCAGTTTACCGTATGCCGCGGCGTGCTGGGTCTGGCCGAGCCGACAATATTCGCCGGGCAGATCGTGGCCGTGACGCTCTGGTTCGAGCAGCGGCATCGTGCGACGGCCAACAGCCTTTGCACGGCGGGCGGTTCGCTCGGTACGGTCGTCGCTCCGCTTCTCATAGCGTGGCTGTGCCGCATTCTGCCCTCGTGGCAGGAGGTATTCATGGTGGCCGGTATCGTCGGACTGGTCATTGCCGCCGTATGGTGGTTCGTCTACAAGAACCCTCCGCAGGAGATTCTGGCCGTGACTACGGCGCAGCGGAGCGAAGCCCGATCGTCGGAGCAGCGCGCTTTCGGCTGGGGAGAGCTGTTCCGCACGCGTTCGCTGTGGGGCGTGCTGCTCATACGCATGATCTCCGATCCGGTGTGGTACTTCTGCTGCTTCTGGCTGCCGGCCTATCTTCGCGACATATACCGCATGCAGGATGCTGCGCTGTCGATGCAGGATACGCTCGACAGGATACAGTGGATCGGCGGCATACCGTTTCTGGTCGGAGCCGTCGGCGGCGTGCTGTCGTCGGTATGGTCGGATCGTATGGTGCGCCGCGGCAGCGATTCGCTGGCGGCACGCAAGCGCATGATGATAGCTACGGTCGTCGTGGCTCCGTTGTGCATGCTGGTGCCGTATCTGAACGGTTGGATCGCCGACGCTCAGATGCAGGTGGCGGTCGTGGTGGCTATATTCTCGCTCATTGCGGTAATGTGTCTGAGCTGGCTCTATACGATTTGCGTTGTCATCGCCGAGGCGTTTCCTGTGCGCAACGTGGCGAGCGTGGTGGGCATCACGGCCGGTGCGGGAGCCGTCGGCGGTGCCGTGTTCAACATATTCGTGGGCGATATGCTGGCGTCGATGGGCGACGTGCTGTTCATAATAATGGGTATGCTGCATATCGCGGCGGCAGTGATACTGTGGCGCATGGTGCGTCGCGAAACACCTCTGACATAGAAGACCATGAAACGGATATATCTTTTTTCGCTTTTGGTCGCGGCGTTGCTGCCGGCATCCGGCGCGGCTGCCGTGCGAGGCGGGGCGGGCGTCGTCGATCTTCGCGTGATGAGCTGCAACATACGCGTTACCGGCTTGGAGGCCGACGACATGCCGTTGAGACGTTGGGACGACCGTAAGGAATATATGGTCGACTGCATTCTCGACCGCCGCCCCGATATAGTGTGCATGCAGGAGGTGGTGTACGATTCTTATGCCTACTGCCGCGATAGGATGAAGGGCTATACGGCCGTGGGCTTCGAGGGTCCCGAGATGGATCCGTATACCGAAGGGTATCATCTCATTGCCAAGAACGTGATATTCTTCGACAGACGCCGCTTCGAGCTGGTATCTTCGGGGTGTTACTGGCTGTCGGAAACACCGCATATAGGAGGCTCGATGTCGTGGGGCACGGCGCGTGCGCGACACTGCACGTGGGTGCGTCTGCGAGAGCGCCGCTCGGGCAGGGAGTTCCGCGTACTGGACGTTCATCTCGATCATATATCGGACGAGGCCAAGCTCGCGCAGATAGGTATGGTAATCGAGGAGTCGGCGCAATATCCGGTGTCGATGCCTCAGATCATGTGCGGCGACATGAACTCCGTGCGGCAGTCGCCGCCGATGCAGGCGCTGCGGGCGTCGGCATGGAGCGATGTGTTCGAGACGCTCAACGGCCGTATCGAAGCGGGATATACCGCCCATGCCTGGAAAGGCGAATCGCGGCCGATGAAGCCTGGCAAGGGGCGTATCGACTATATCTTCGTGACGGGCGGTGTGGAGGCTGCTGATTTCAATATCCATAAGGACTGCAAGGACGGCATGTATGCCAGCGACCATTTCTTCATATCGGCCGACCTCGGCCTGAAATGCAACGAACGATGAAAAAGACGATCTTTATTTGCGGCGTGTGCTGCCTGCTGGGCATGACCGCCGTCGCGCAGACTGCACGTGAGGATATAGCGGCCGACCCGTGCCGTGCCGGAGGCGTATATTACGCCTATCCCGAGACGGAGCATCGCTATACGCCGGCGCCTAAGGGTTACAAGCCGTTTTATATAAGCCATTTCGGGCGTCACGGCAGCCGCTGGCTGTTGCAGCAGAGCGAGTACGACGACCTGCTGCGGATCATGACCGGAGCCCGCGATGCCGGAGTGTTGACCCCCTTGGGCGAGGATCTGGCCGAGCGCGTGCAGCGTGCCTGCGACGAGGCGGCGACGCATGCAGGCGATCTCACGCCGATAGGCATCGAGCAGCATAAGGGCATCGCACGACGCATGTATGCCAACTTCCCCTCGGTCTTCTCGCGCGGAGGCGGCGTAAGTGCGCGTTCGTCCGTCACGACGCGCTGCGTAGTATCTATGGCCAACTTCTGCGCCGAGTTGCAGCGGCATGCTCCGAAGTGCGACATCGTGCAGGATGCCAACCTCGAAACCACCGCTTCGATCAACTTTTTCAATAAAAAGGCGAATCCCGCACTCAGCGACCGCTATCTCGACTTCATGCACAACGGTGAGTGGATTGCGGAGTATGATCGCTGGCGCGATGAGCATATACGCCCCGAGCGACTTATGTCGGCACTGTTCGCCGATAAGGATTATCTGTCGCGTGAGCGGATCGACCCCCGCGATCTTACGATACTGCTGTTCAACCTTGCCGTCAACATGCAGAACGTGACGCCCGAGGTGTCGTTCTTCGATCTGTTTACGGGCGAGGAGCTGTACGAATGCTGGCGTTATATCCAGTATCGCTTCTTCGTGCATCGCGGCCCGTGTCCGCTCAACGAGGATTATCCGCTCTATTACTCCTGTGCCTTGTTGCGCGATATTATAGAGTGTGCCGATGCGGCTGTCGCATCGGGCGGTCGTGCGGCCGATCTGCGGTTCGGCCACGACGGCAATATCATGCCCTTCGTGAATCTGCTGCTGCTCGACGGCTATTCTACTCCGGCCTCTTCGCCCGAAGAGTTCTGCTACTGGAAGGATTACCGCCTTACACCCATGGCTGCCAACCTGCAATTCGTCTTCTATCGGCGCGGCGGCGGGGACGACATACTCGTCAAGCTCCTCCACAACGAGGAGGAGGTGCTTCTGCCGCTGCCCGGCGACATGGCGCCTTATTATCGTTGGAGCGACATGCGTCGGTTCTATACCGAGCGTATGGACTCGATAACGATTCCCGACGAGCGGTAGGGTTACCTTGCGGCCTTTTCGCGCCGGATCGTCTTTTTCTTTCTGACCGACCAGCCGAAGTGTCCGATCATCTCTCCCAGACGGAAATATTCGCCGTGGAGATAGACCAGCGGTTTGGCCGCTTCGAGCGAAAACCGGCCTGTGGCAGGGTCGATATATCGTTCGTCGGCCAGAATGCCGACAACATCGGCGATGAACATATCGTGCGAGCCGAGTTTGACGATCTGTCTGACTCGGCATTCGATCGACAGCGGCGCCTCGGCTATGACGGGTGCCGCTACGTGTTCGGCGGCTACGGGTGTCAGCCCGCACTCTTTCCACTTATCGAAATCGCGACCCGAGCGCACGCCGCACCAGTCGGTCGCGCGTGCCATATCTTCGGTCGTAAGGTTGATGACGAACTCCCCGGTGCGCTCGATGACAGGGTAGGAGTGTCTCTCGGGGCGTACCGATATATAGCACATCGGCGGTTCGCTGTTGACCGTTCCTGTCCATGCCACCGTCAGCATGTTGTACTCCTCGGGCGTAGCGCCTACGCTGACCAACACTGCCGGCAGCGGATATATCAGCGTGCCGGGCTTCCACGATTGTTTCATGCAGTTTGTATTTTATTTCGCTATTAATTGTTTTTATGTAAATTACCTGCCTCTCCGCCGGTATATACCGTTCGCTGGAATGCTGCTGTTGCGGCTGTCGGCGTTTTCGTTTTTCGCTCAGCCCGATGATCGAAGCCTTGCGGCTGTGGTCTGTGCCCGTAGCGATAGCTTCGAATACGCCCCGACACGGTTGCTGATGTCGGACGGAGGAATAACCGTACAAAAATAGTAAAAGTCGGACGTACAGGCAAGCCCGAAGCGATTACACCGTGCCGGATATTCAGCTGCGGACGGACGAAGCGAATCTTCTAACGAAGATAAGGAGCGTCCCTTGCCGGAACACTCCTTCATATCTTAGAGCGGACATCATCCGCTTGCCGTATGTTGCGTATTACTCCTCGACTACGGTCTGCGCCTGCTCTGCGACCTCCTCGGCGGCAGTTGCGGCAGCCTCCTCTGCGGCGGGCAGGGCGTTCTCGCTACCTACTATATCCAGAGGATCGGCAGTAGTCTGCTGGGTTGCGGCCTTAGACTCGTTATAGCTGCGGCCGGCGACGCTGTGCTGCTCGGCGACCGTCTCGCTCTTGGGGAGCGCCGTAGTCGACAACAGGCTGAAAACGACGATCGCGACGATCATCGCCCACGTGAATTTTTCGAGAATATCGGTCGTCTGGCGGACTCCGATAGTCTGGTTGGCGGCGCCGAAGTTGGCGGCCATACCGCTCTTGGGACTCTGAACCAGAACGGCAAGTATCAGAAGAATACTTGCGATTGCGATCATTACGACACAGAAAGTATACATACTATATTAAATTTAATTATTTTGTTTCCGCTCTATTTTTGCAATGAGTCCTGCAAAGTAAACACTTTTTTCCGAATTTAACAAACTTAATTTGCGATAAATGTCGATCGCCTGATCGTCCAGACCCTGTGCCAGATATATTTCCGCGAGATCTTCGCTGACCAGCTCTTCCTCGTCCTCGTGCGAGGATTCGGTGCGCACTTCGCCCTCGGCCTCTGCGTTGTCCGAGACGATGCGGTAGTCGTCGATTTTCAGGAATCGGTCTATGATGTCGTCTTCGGTAACGAGCGTGAGCGCTCCGATGTCGATAGGCTGCGGTGCGGCGGCCGTTTCGGGACGGCAGGCGGCCAGCACGTCGCAACGCACGTCGGCCATGCCGGTCAGGCGCCGACGTATGATGCGTGCCGCCGAGAACCAAGGGTATCGGGCGACGAGCAGGTCGAGCGTCCTTATCTCGATCGGCTCGGCTTGGGCGATATGTCTCTGAAAGTCGGTCATGATATTACCAGTTTCCGGCCGCAGCCATGTAAATGTCGTTGACGAGCTTCTCCACGATCTCCTCTATGAGCTGGTCCTGCACGTCGAGCAGCAGCTGCGAGGAGTCGTAATCGGCATAGCTCGAAAACGACTTGTTGTTGAACGACAGCGTCTGGTCGATGGCATTTGTAAACGTGACCTTTACGGTGATCGTCAGGCGGTTCTGCAACGCATAGTCGCCGCTCGAAACGGATGCCGTGGTCGACGAATAGTTGGTTATCTCGCCCTCGAAAGCGAAGTCTCCGCCCTCGTCGACCTGTTGCAGCCGCGTCTGTCGTGAGAACTTGTCGCGCAGAGCTTCGGTCAGCGTGGTGCTGAGCGTCGGTGCCACCATAGGTGCGTTGTTGGGGAAGTAGGCCACCGAGAAGGTCTTGGCATCGGGCGGGATCGAGCCTCCCGTAAGGTTGTAGGTAACCTTGTACCCGCATGCGGCGGCGAGCGTCGCGGCGAGGATTACTATTATGTATCTTGCAATGTGTCTCATACTATGTGCGGTGTGTTTACTCTTCGTCGATGCCCAGCGCTTTCATGCGGCGGTAGAGCGTGCGCTCGGATATGAACAGCTCCCGGGCGGCATCCTTGCGGCGGTTGTTGTTGTTGCGCAGGGCACGCATGATCTGTTCGCGCATCACGTCGTCTTTGGTTATCTCGCGATGCGGATTTTCCTCTACGACTTCGGCGCTCTCGACCTCGATCGCAGGGTGCGGCTCGGCCGTCGTAGACTGAGAGAGCAGACCCGCCACCTCGCGGTGCTCGGCCGGATGCGGCTGCGCCCGGTGCATGCCCGACATCGCCTCGGTCATCATGCGCTTCAGATCGTTTATGTCGCTGCGCATGTCGAACAGTATCTTGTAGAGAAGCTCGCGCTCGCTATTCATCTCGTCGTATCCGCCGCGTGCGCTGCCGGTCGTGGTCGGTGCCGCATAGTCCTCTTGCGGAAGGTATTTGGCCAGCGTCGCGGCGGTTATTGTGCGGCTCTGTTCTATGGCCGAAATCTGCTCAGCGGCGTTTTTCAACTGACGTATGTTGCCCCGCCAGTAGTAGTTTTCGAGCAGCGTGCGGGCCTCGTCGTCGAGAGCTATGGCCGGCATGCGGTATTGCACCGCCACATCGGCCGCGAACTTGCGGAACAGCAGATATATGTCTCCCTTGCGCTCGCGCAGCGGCGGTACGGTTATCGGCACCGTATTGAGTCGGTAGTACAGGTCCTCGCGGAAACGGCCGTTACGGATCGACTGTATAAGGTTGTTGTTGGTCGCGGCAACGACTCTAACGTTGGTCTTCTGCACCTTGTTCGACCCCACGCGTATGAACTCGCCCGTTTGCAGCACGCGCAGCAGACGTACCTGTGTCGAGAGCGGCAGCTCGCCGACCTCGTCGAGGAATATTGTGCCGCCGTCGGCCTCCTCGAAGTATCCCTTGCGCGCATCTATCGCACCCGTGAACGACCCCTTCTCATGGCCGAAAAGCTCCGAGTCGATCGTTCCTTCGGGTATTGCGCCGCAGTTGACTGCTATGTATTTGTTGTGCTTGCGTGCCGAGTAGGAGTGTATGACTTGCGGGAAAAACTCCTTGCCGACGCCGCTCTCGCCCGTGACCAGTACCGACAGGTCGGTCGGTGCTACTCTGAGGGCGATCTCCAATGCCGTATTCAGCGCCTCGGAATTGCCGATGATGCCGAATCTCTGTTTTACGGATATCAATTCGCTGCCGGTCATTGCGGTTTCTTTTATCTCTCTTGTTCGGTTGTATAGTGCCGTGCCGCTGCCGGAGCCCCGGCTCCCGGCTCGGGTGTTCCATGCCGCTTCGCGACGTTTTGCTGTGTATTGCTGCTCGGCTCATCCGCTGCATCGTGCTGCATCGGCGATGCAGCCTGCCCGGGTTGCAACGGCACGGTTGCGAGTCGTGTCGTATCGGCCGCCGTGGTATCGGCCTGCATGACGGTTGCGTTCTCTCGCTCGACGGGCGCGGCGGGCTGCTGTCGCGATGTATGTCCGCCGCCATGACGCAGCAGCAGATAACATATCGCAGCGGCCGTAATCAATAGGGCGGTCAGGACGATAGCCGCCTTTTTGCGGCGGCGTCTTCGCGGGGCGCCGGATACGATATAGACCGATCCTTTGCGTTTTTTTTCAGCCCGCTTGCCGTATTTGAGTCCTCTCACGCAGGGGTCGGGATCGGCTATGTGCGAGCGTGACATCTGCATATCCGGCCTCTCGTCGCTGCGTGCGTGCAGACTCGTTATGGGTAACTTCGCATCGCGGTTGACGGCACGATCGTCGAGCGGAATATACGGCTTGACGAACCCTTTGACGACGCATCCGGGACGGGAGCAGATGAAGCGTATGGTGCCGTTGTCGCCGGCCGAGAATGTCCCCAGTCCGTCGAGCGCATACTCCTTTCCGCTTGCTGCGGCGTGACGTATGTCGAAAGCCATACGGTCGATGAGCCCGTCGGCCTCCAACTCGCTCAGCCCTGCGGCCGTGAGCAGGCCGTGAAGCACGCCGTCGTCGTTGCGCAACATCTCCGAGAAGACGACGGTGCGGCCGTCGGGCTTGACAAGAAATGCTCCTAACCGTGGAACCACAAGACGCTTGTGGTGTTTCAGATGTTCTGTGACGATATTTATAAGCAGCTCCACTAATGTATAAATTACGTACAAAGATAACTCTTTTTGCCGAAATAGGCAATCATGCTGCCATAATTATAAGCCTTTGCGACGCTCTTGCCCGGCATAAAAAGAGAGTGCCCGACACGTTGGCCGGGCACTCTGTCGTAAGTCGACGTATTCGTTATTTTACCTCCTCGAACTCTACGTCCTCGGGCTGGGTCTTGTTGTCTGAGCCCGATGCGTTGGATGAAGCTCCGCTCTGTGCGCCGGCATTGCCTGCGGCACCCTGAGCCTGCTGCTGGGCATAGATGTCCTGCGAAGCGGCCTGCCATGCGGCGTTTAGCTCCTCGATGCTCTTGTCGATTGCGGCCAGATCCTGATTCTTGTGAGCCTCTTTCAACTTGGCCAAAGCACCCTCGATAGCCGATTTCTTGTCGGCGGGCAGTTTGTCGCCGTACTCTTTGAGCTGCTTCTCTGTGGCGAAGATGTTAGAGTCGGCTGCGTTTACCTTGTCGACGCGCTCCTTCTCTGCCTTGTCCTTCTCCTCGTTGGCCTTCGCCTCGTCGCGCATGCGCTGTATCTCGGCGTCGGTCAGACCCGACGAAGCCTCGATGCGGATCTTCTGCTCCTTGCCCGTACCCTTGTCCTTGGCCGATACGTTGAGAATACCGTTGGCGTCGATGTCGAACGTTACTTCGATCTGCGGTACGCCGCGCGGAGCTGCGGTGATGCCGTCGAGGTGGAAGCGGCCGATCGACTTATTGTCGCGTGCCATGGGGCGCTCGCCCTGACATACGTTGATCTCGACCGAAGGCTGGTTGTCGGCAGCCGTCGAGAATACCTCGCTCTTGCGGGTGGGGATCGTCGTGTTGGCGTCGATGAGCTTAGTGAACACGCCGCCCAGAGTCTCGATACCCAGCGAGAGCGGGGTTACGTCGAGCAGCAGCACATCCTTTACCTCGCCCGTGAGCACGCCGCCCTGAATGGCTGCACCGATCGCAACCACCTCGTCGGGGTTGACCGAACGGTTGGGCGCCTTGCCGAAGAACTCCTCGACGATCTTCTGTATGGCAGGTATACGGGTCGAGCCTCCGACCAGAATAACCTCGTCGATCTGGCTCGCCGACAGACCTGCGTCGCGCAGTGCGATCTTGCAGGGTTCTATCGTGCGATGAATAAGGTGGTCGCACAACTGCTCGAACTTTGCTCGCGTGAGGGACATCACAAGGTGCTGCGGAATGCCGTTGACGGGCATTATGTAGGGCAGGTTGATCTCGGTAGATGTAGACGACGAGAGCTCGATCTTGGCCTTCTCGGCAGCCTCTTTCAGACGCTGCAACGCCATCGGGTCCTGACGCAGGTCGATCTGATGCTCGGCCTTGAAAGCCTCGGCCATGTAGTCGATCAGCACGTGATCGAAGTCGTCGCCGCCGAGATGCGTATCGCCGTTGGTCGACTTGACCTCGAATACGCCGTCGCCGAGTTCCAGAATCGAGATATCGAACGTACCGCCGCCGAGGTCGTATACGGCGATCTTCATGTCGTCCTTCTTCTTGTCGAGGCCGTATGCCAGTGCGGCCGCAGTGGGCTCGTTGATGATACGGCGCACTTTAAGACCTGCGATTTCGCCGGCCTCCTTGGTCGCCTGACGCTGCGAGTCGGAGAAGTATGCCGGAACGGTTATCACCGCCTCGCTGACCTCCTGCCCGAGATAATCCTCGGCCGTCTTCTTCATCTTCTGCAAGATGATTGCCGAGATCTCCTGCGGCGTATACTGGCGGCCGTCGATGTCGACGCGCGGGGTGTTGTTGTCGCCCTTGACGATCGAGTAGGGCGCACGCGAGATGTCGTTGGTTACCTTGTCGTACTGCTCGCCCATGAAACGCTTGATCGAGAATACCGTGCGCTTGGGGTTGGTAATTGCCTGACGCTTGGCCGGGTCGCCTACCTTGCGCTCTCCGTTCTCAGTGAATGCGACTACCGACGGGGTAGTGCGGTGTCCCTCCGAGTTGGGGATGACCACGGGCTCATTGCCCTCCATAACTGCTACGCATGAATTGGTAGTACCCAAGTCGATGCCGATGATCTTGCTCATAATCGTAAATGTTTATTTGTTATTATTGTTTCCGTTTTTGTTTCGTCCCGCAGGACGCCGAAGGATCGAACAAAGGTTATACCAAAAGAAAAATGCGTCATTTTTGCGACGCATTAACCCTCTGAGGCTGTCAAAACCGTACTTTCGGCTGACATTCGGCTGTCATTTTGGCAGATCGGGCACCGCCGGCTGTCTGCCTGCGACCCGCTGCCTGCAAAAGGGACGGAGACGGAGCTTCCCTTTCCGGCAGGAATAGCTTATCGGCCGCACCGTATCCTAACTGTATCGGGAATACAAGCCGACCGCCTTGCGTCGCGTTAGTGTTCTAATATCTTCTTCCCGTCCGTGGTATGAGATCATTGGTGCGGCGGCAGGGTAGTACGGTGCGGCTCGGGTGCCGAATCGCATGTTCGGGTTTCGGCCATGATCCTGCAAATAATCGGATCGCCGGTGTGTATTGCTGTTACCCATGTCCTGCGGCATGTCGCAGCATTAGACGTTCGGGGGAATCCGGTCGTGCGGCGGGGTAGAGCACTGCCGGTTCGCCCTATGCTGCCGGCGATTATCGGGATTCGAAGTTTTTTACCTCGGCAAGAATCTGCTCGCGCAGCGCTTTCGGCGTGACGTTTTTCTTTACCACCTGCATATACGATTCGAATATCTGAATCGTGATGAAGTCGGACGACAAATCTCCGTCGAGACGTATCGAATTCCAATGGCGTTTGTTGAAATGCCATGCCGTCGTGATCTCCTCGTGCGCATCGCGCAACTCGACCGCCTTGTCGGGGTCGCACTTTACGACGACATTATCGGGAGAGTCCATGCTCGTTACGGAGAACATGCGGCCGCCGACCTTGTATACGAGGGTCGTCTCGTCGAACGGCGTGGTCTCCTCCGTATGCGGCAGTGAAAGGCAGTATTCTCGAATGGTATAAATATCCATGATTGTGAATTTTTATGCGATACTATTTTCCGCTGTCGCAGTGCGGACAGTGCTTGTGCTGTTCGAGAACCGTATGCGGCACCTCGCCGTGCGAGATGACCTGAATCGGGCAGTTGTAGTTGTGGAGCTGCTCGGCGGTTATGATGTTCGAGTCGTGCCGATGCACGCATCGGTTGACGCAAACGATGCTCTTGACGAAACTCGAAATCGTACCCAGATCGTGCGACACCATCACGACGGCCATACGTTCGTTGAGCCTGCGCAGCAACGAATACAACTCGTTCTCGAATTTGTTGTCGACGAAGTTGGCCGGCTCGTCGAGAATCAGCAGCTTCGGGTCGGATATTACCGCACGGCACAACAGGGCTCGTTGCAGCTGCCCGCCTGACAATTCTCCCAGCGGCCGGCCGGCTATGTCGAGAATGCCGGTGTCCGACAGTAGCTCGTCTACTCTCAGCTTGTCGCGATTGGCATATCTGTGTAGAAAGCCTTTGCTGTTTTGCAGCCCCGACAATACGACTTCGCGAACCGATATGGGAAAGGCCTTGTCTATGGTCGTAATCTGCGGCATGTAGCCTATAAGCGGTTTGCCGCCGTTGAGAATCGGCTTGCCGAGCGTGATTTCGCCGCTGTATGGTACCGTGCCCATAATGGCCTTGACGAGCGTGCTTTTGCCGCCGCCGTTGGGGCCTATGATGCCGATGAAATCGTTGTCGAATATATCGAGATTCGCCCGATCTACGGCCGTCAGGTTTCCGTATCTGACGGTAAGGTCGCGTATCTCTACGAGCTTTTGCATCCTATTCCGCAATTAAATCCGTAATTCGCTTTATTTCAGATGCTATGTCCTCGGCCAGAGGGTCACATACCACAGGCTCGGCACCGATTTCAGCTGCAATGCCGGCCACTTTATCGACACTGTATTGCGGTTGATAGAATATGTGTTTCATTCCATTGTGTCTGCCTGCCTCGATAAGCTCGGCTAACTGTTTGGGCGACGGCTCTTTGCCTTCGTGCTCTATGGCAATCTGCCGTAACTCGTAGTCATCGGCGTAATAAGTGAATGCGGGGTGGTAGATCATGAATGCCTCCACGCCCGATTCTTCGAGGCGGCTCGTTACGTAGCAGTCGAGAGAATCGAGTTTAGATAGTAGGGCAGTATATGCTGATTCATACTTTGTTGAGTCCGGATATAATTTGTCGATAGCCGTGTAGATATTGGCTGCAATGACCTTCAAGCCTTTCGGCGAAGTCCATATATGCGGATCGATGCCGTGCTTGTGTCCGCCATGATGAGCGTGCGAGCAACTGCCTGCCAGCGTTTCAATGCCTTCGTTAAGGCTCACGATAGCCGAACTGTTGTTTAGCTTATCGGTAAGCCCCTGCTCGAAATCGATCAGGCCGGTTCGAAATATCAGGCGTGCACTTTCGAGATCGGCAATTTGCCGAGCTGTCAGCTCGAACGTCTCCGGGCTTGCACCTTGCGGAACGAGTATTTTGATTTCGAAATCATTGCATGTAATATCTTCAACCAATGCTTTAATCGGGGCAATGGTTACATATATCGTCTTTTCATCCTGCGCGTTCTTCTTGATTGAGCTGCAGCCCGACATTATTCCGGCAAGCGATATAATAATACCTATATATATAAGGTGTAAAATACGGTTCATAATTCAGTTAATCCAATCGACGAACAAAGTTAATAAATTATGTCGAATATATCTGTTCGCGAAATAAAATTGCCAGCTTATACATAAACGTTTCGTTAAGCCGAGTGTAGATCGGAGCTTGCTCTGACTATGCCGCGGCACATAAAAGGTCGAAATCCGTACAACATTTTTGTTAAGTCGAGCAGAGTCGAATAACGTTGAGTCCAACATTATACATAACAAAATAATTGATTATAAGGCTATTTACAAAATATCGGTATACTCGCCAATGCACGCTCAGACTTGTGTTCGGATATATGGCCGTTCCAAGAGCGAAATCTTTTATCCGTATCAATATACGTCGAATTGAACTTGCGAATAAGATGTAGCAAAGCCATTCGACGGTCAGTGCATAGTATAGTAAGATTGCCATTGTAAAGGCAGATATTCTATGTGCGAAAATGATATACCGCTAAATCTATCAAGCATATAATTCGCGCAATATATTGTTAAATAAAATACTTTTACAAATAATGATAATGTCATTCTAATTACCCCTCCCCGATATAATTTAACATAATAGACATATTGCGACATGTGTTTGTAGTCCGAAGAGGGTAGTTTGCATGGTATATTCTAACGTTTTCGTTGAGCCGAGCGCATAGCCGAACTTGCTCGGACTTGCCGAGGCGCAGAAAATGTCGAAAACATTTCGACGTTCTCGTTAAGTCGAGGTAAATACAAGACATGTTCTCGTGTTATACCAGAGTTATGGATAAGTCGAACTAATTCAGCGTCTTGGTAAACGCATGCGCCGGAACCTTGTTTGCTCCTCTATCGATTCACTGTGTAGATGAATGCAGATATTTCCTATCTGCCCGGCTGTAAGAGCTTGTTACCTATGTCGTTATTCTGTAATCGTGACGGTTGCAACAAACTCAGCCGGTTGGTTATGAATACGGGTGGAATCACTGTATAGCATACTATTCGGTAAACGATTCGAATGTGTGGTCGTCGTATAAAACGATAATTTTTCGTATCGATCGCTTGTGTTTGTTCGGCGCCGATCCGTCCTCTGCATCTGGCATTCGTCGATCCGACATTATCATGCCGTCAGAATCGCTTCCGGCAGCGTTTATATCCTGAGTTTCGAACAGGCTGCCTGTGTGTGCTGTTACATTAGGCAGAGTCGCTTGGGCGGGTTGACGTCCTTCGTTGTCAGCGCGGTACATCTTATCGGAATCGAGCAGCAACCAGTCGGGATTAATTCGCGGAAAACGTTGCAGCAGTTTTACAACAAAATCATAACTCGGTTTATTTCGGCCACTGAGCAAATGAGATATTCCCGACGGCTGAATTTCGAGGATCTTGGCGAGTTTGGTTGCTGTCAGATTCTCCGTTTCGAGCAGTTTGTTGAGTTTGGTAACCATTTTCCGATATTTTCTACAAATATATATACTTTATTTTTGTAATCAAAATATTTTTACAAAAGTAATACAAATCTCACTGTTGATAATGTTTACATTCGTAAATTGTAATATATGGTTAAATAGCATTTTTAGAGGTCGGCAATCGTTACTTTATATGAAACATATAATATTCGTATTATTAGTATTATGACATCTTTATTATGCCTATAATGTCTCTCGGATCCCAGTATGCAGCAACAGTCATACTTTGATTACACTTTGTTGTGATATAATTCTTATAAATAACTGATAAACTATAATATAATCTTTATTGTTTATTGCTTTAACTGTTCTCGAAAGGATAAATTTTGCTGCATGCGATCGGGTTTATCGTGTGATACAGTTGTAACTGTTAACAATTATATATATGTCTATTAGTGTGACATGTGTAATATTACAAAGATCGGTTGGTGTTACAATAGTAAATAATTAGTTTCCAAAATCGAAGGATAAGCTATTCGAATCCTGCTCTACCCTATTTTTTGTTTCGAGCTATTCAAGTGTTATATTATGTTAATATATAATGAAGCGGATAGGTAGTTGGTTTACCTATCCGCTTGTTTAATAATATATTTATAGTAATATATTTTCTCTCTATCTTACCAGCATTTCGGCTATTACCGTAAACTCTTCCGGAGATAATTTGAGCTTTTCCCTATGGAAATCGACATCGTTTTCGGTATTTATAGGTATCAAATGTATGTGCGCGTGCGCAACTTCGAGCCCGAGCACTACCATTGCCACCTTTTTACACTCTATTTTGCTCTTAATTTTACGGGCAATGCGCTTGGCAAAAACGATCATCTGTTGCAGCTCGTCGTCTTCGAGGTCGAATATATAGTCGACCTCTCGCTTCGGTACGACCAGCGTATGTCCCTTGGTCAGCGGATTGATATCGAGAAATGCGAAATGCCGATCATCTTCGGCGACCTTGTAGCACGGAATCTCTCCTGCTATGATGCGTGAAAAAATAGTTGCCATTATCTTATATTTGAGTTGTTAGTTTGTCTTGCTTTATCGTATTAAAATAGGAACCTGTTAATACCAATTCCTGCATACCTTTAATAGGGTTAATCGGCCGTTTTGTTGCCGGTAATACAAACGAAGCTATCTGCGGTCCGGACCGAGGACGAAGCCGGTAGCGTAGCCGTACAGCCATTCAAGACGGCGTCTCGCTTTGTCCGGCTCGGTCGATGTGCCGAGCCGCTTATAATCTTTTGCCGATGCAGCTTTTCGCCTCTCCATGCTTGCCGGTTGCAGCTATTCGTCGAATTTCGGTTTCAGTATTTCGTATGATATTACAGCCTCCCTGAGGTTGAACGGACGATGAGCGTCGGCAGCTGCCGTTGCGCACGTTTCGTCTATATTTATACGCTCGTTATCGCAATCCCGTTTCCTGCGCCTTTCGGCTGCCATTGCAGGTTTATGTCCGCTGCATGATGTATCTTGCACCGCTGCGAATGTATCTCTATACTCAAAGTCTTCGATGCGCGAATCTTCCTTAATAAGGATTTCTGCAACCTCGCTCTCCGACACAAGATCTCTGCTGCGCGAATCGCGTTCACTGCTTTGGTTCCGTTCCGACTCCTTGTCGGTTGTCCGTGCGGCGCTCCTTTTGGCGGCAGCTCTTTTTGCAGGTTTGGCGTTCGATATCCAGATTGCGATCAATATGACGAGTGTTATTAAGAAACCGGTGTTGCTCATGTCAGTAGTTGATTAGTCGTTTGACGCTTTCGATGCCCTTTATCTTGCGGATATTGTCGAGCAGCGCATTCAGGTCTTCCGTGTTTTTCACATACAGACTTATCAGTCCGTCGAATATTCCGTCATGGTTGCGGATATTTATCTCTCGCATATTTATGCTGAAATCGACCGTTATAACCTTCGTTATGTCGAGTATGATTCCCGACCGGTCTATGCCGCGCAGCTCGACGGTCGCCAGATACGACTCGGCCTTCTGCTGCGACCACTTGATCTCCTCCTTGACGATGTTTTTGCCGAACTGCGCCGCCAGCCGCGTCAGGGTCTCGCACGTGGCCTTGTGGACTATTATATGATTCGTTGCTGGGTCGCGATACCCTACCACTCTGTCGCCCGGAATCGGCCTGCAACACTCTGCAATGACGAACTCCGGCTCTTTGTCCGGCATCCGGTTCGTCTGCGGCGTCTCCGCATGCTCGCTCTCCGTCCCGGTCTCGTCCGTGGCGTTGCCGTTGCCGCCCGGTATGAACAGCTTCCAGAATTTGAGTATCTTCTTCGATGCGTTCTCTTTCAGCAGCTTGTCGAGGTTGTCGAGCGATATTATGCCTGCCCCTATCTTGCTGTAAAGCTCGTCTTTGTTGAGACATTCGTATGACGACATTATCTTTCGCAGCACACGGCCGTTCTGTATGATGTTGTGTCGTCCGAGCTGTTCCGATAGCATCTTCTGGCCATGCTCGATGTTGTTCTGCCGTTCGCGTTTGAGAAATGTCTTTATCGACTGCTGCGCCTTGCTCGTTGTCACGACTTCGAGCCACTCGGCCTTGGGGTGTGCCGTCTCAGCCGTTATGATCTCGATCTGGTCGCCGCTGTTTATATGCGCCGTTATCGGCTCTATTTTGTGGTTTATCTTGGCTCCTATGGCATGGTTGCCTATCTTGGTGTGTATCTCGTATGCGAAGTCGAGCGCCGTTGCGCCGTTGGGCATCTTGTGTGCCTCGCCCTTGGGTGTGAATACGACTATCTCGGATGTGTATAGCGACAGCTTGAAGTTGTCGAGAAAGTCTATTGCGCTGTCGGTCGGACCGTTGAGCGCGTTGCGAATCTTTTTCAGCCACTTGTCCAGCTCGTCCTCGTCTTTGGATATGGTGGCGTGCTTGTATTTCCAGTGTGCCGCGAAGCCGCGCTCGGCTATATCGTCCATTCGCTGCGTGCGTATCTGCACCTCGACCCATATTCCGTCGGGCCCCATAACGGTCGAGTGTAACGCTTCGTATCCGTTCGACTTGGGTATGCTTATCCAGTCGCGCAGACGCTCCTGCTTGGGCGTATATATGTCCGTTATCGAAGAGTATATCTGCCAGCACTGTGTCTTTTCCGACGGGAACGGCAATGCCTGAAATACTATTCTTATGGCGAAAATGTCGTATATCTCCTCGAACGATATCTGCTTGCGCTGCATCTTCTGCCATATCGAGTAGATGCTCTTTATGCGCCCGGAGATCTCGTACTTGATGTTGTCGCGATCGAGTACCTCGATTATCGGAGCTGTAAACTTGTCGATGAATGCCTGACGTGCATGCTGCGTATCCTCTATCTTGCGCGATATCTCCTCGTACTCTTTCGGAAACCGGTATTTCATACACAGGTCTTCGAGCTCGCTCTTTATCGCATACAGTCCGAGCCTGTATGCCAGCGGCACGAACAGATATATGGTCTCGCTCGTGATCTTGATCTGCTTGTTGAGCGGCATCGAACCCAGTGTGCGCATATTGTGCAGGCGATCGGCCAACTTTATGATTATCACACGCACATCGTCCGACAGCGTAAGCAGTACTTTACGGAAATACTCAGCCTGCTCCGAGGCCTCGGTATTGAATACGCCGGCCATTTTGGTCAGTCCGTCGACCATGGCCGCTATTTTCGGCGAGAATGTCTGCTCGATGTCTTCGACCGTGTAGTCGGTATCCTCGACCACATCGTGCAACAGCGAGGCCACGACGGATTTCACGCCGAGGCCTATCTCGTTTACCACAATCATCGCCACGGCTATCGGGTGCAGTATATACGGCTCGCCCGAGCGTCGCTTGACGCCCTTGTGAGCCTCCTTGGCCAGAAAGAATGCGCGTCGGATGAAGTTCCAATCCTCCTCGTTCTTGCATATTCTGGCCTTTCTGCACGACTCGACCAACTCGTTCCAGCGTCGGTCGATCAATATCTCGTCTTCGGCGGTGTAATTCATGGCAAACTACCCTGTTATGTTTATCTGCTTACTGCTCCTTCTTGCCGGCCTTCATCGCGTCGCGGACCTTGGCTTCGACCTCTGCGGCGAGCGCCTCGTCCTTTCTGAGCGCCTCCTTGACCGAGTCGCGGCCCTGTCCGATCTTCTTCTCTCCGTAAGAGAACCATGATCCGGCCTTCTTTATCACACCATAATCTACGCCAAGATCGATGATCTCGCCCATTTTCGATATTCCCTCGCCGAACATGATGTCGAACTCGGCGCGCTTGAACGGAGGCGCCACCTTGTTCTTTACGACCTTTACCTTGGTGCGCGTTCCGAGCTGCTCCTCGCCGTCCTTTATGACCGCCGTGCGTCGTATGTCTATACGTACGCTGGCATAGAATTTCAGCGCATTACCGCCGGTCGTGGTCTCGGGATTGCCGTATACCACGCCTATCTTGTCGCGCAGCTGGTTGATGAATATGCAGACGGTCTTGGTCTTGGCGATGCTGGCCGTGAGCTTGCGCAGCGCCTGCGACATGAGTCGCGCCTGCAATCCCATTTTCGAGTCGCCCATGTCGCCCTCGATCTCGGCCTTCGGCGTCAGAGCCGCCACCGAGTCTATGACGATGATGTCTATGGCGCTCGATCTGATAAGCGAATCGGCTATTTCGAGCGCCTGCTCGCCGTTGTCGGGCTGCGATATGAGCAGGTTGTCGACGTCTACGCCCAACTTCTGTGCGTAGTAGCTGTCGAATGCGTGCTCGGCATCGATGAATGCCGCTATGCCTCCCGCTTTCTGGGCCTCGGCTATCGCATGTATCGCCAGCGTCGTCTTACCCGACGACTCGGGACCGTATATCTCTATCACGCGACCTTTGGGGTATCCTCCCACGCCGAGCGCCATGTCGAGCGTTATCGAGCCCGTCGGTATTACCGGTATGTCTGCTGCGGCCTGACTCGACATGCGCATGATCGAGCCCTTGCCGAAATCCTTCTCTATCTTGTCCATAACCGCCGAAAGCACTTTGAGCTTGTCGGCATTTATCTGTTGTTTGTCTGCCATAATCGGGTATCGTGTTTTTATCGTTTTTCGTATGAATCTATTATCTGTCGGTAGTGGTTCTTCGTATCCACTTTGTCGAATATCTTCTCTATGCGCCCCTCGACGTCGAGGATGAATGTCGTGCGTGCCACGCCCATATACTTGCGGCCGTACATCGACTTCTCCACCCACACTCCGAATGCCTCGCATACGCTGCGGTCGGTGTCGGCCAATAGTGTGAAGCCCAGATCGTGCTTGTCGCAGAAGTTACGGTGCGACTTTTCGCTGTCGGGGCTAACTCCGACTATGCGGAATCCCATCTCTGCGAGCTGCTCTCTGCCGTCGCGCAGGCTCTTGGCTTCGAGCGTGCACCCCGATGTGTTGTCTTTGGGGTAAAAGTATAGTATCGTGCGACCTCCGCGCAACGAGTCGAGTGTTATCCGCTCGCCGTCCTGCGTGGTGGATTCGAAGTCGGGCGCCATGTCGCCTGCTTGTAATTTGGTCATAATGGTTCAAATGTATAATATTCCCTCAAAATTAGTGAATTTTTGCTAACATATCTATTCTGACAGTGTTTTTTATTCATTTAATTTTCGCGCCGTTTTTCAACGCTTCAATCAGCCACGGCAGAAAACAGATTATAAATATCAGTATTTTCATCTTATTATTATGTTTAACGATTTACATTGTGAGCGATTGTCTTATGGTGCATCGTCCTGTCGTCGGCAAGCCCAGCCCTTCTTATTGCCATGCTGCTTCCATGTTTACCTGTGCAGCGAACTCCTCTTGCGAGCCGTTGAGACGGTGTCCGCATGCCGGGCACCGTATGGCGCATTCGGTCTCTACGTGCGAGCGGTTTGTGCCTGCGCAGCTTCTGACGGATGCCATGTCGGCTGCGTGGTAATGTCTGGTAATCGTGCCGCAATGGCGGCACTCGATCGAATAGATTATTCCCATATTTGCGATTGCTTTTGTTTCATAATGCAAAGTAAGCGCAACTATGTGACAATTTATGACACGGATTTATTCCAGGTATAAATTTTCATCTGCTTGGCTTTCAAATGTTGCCGTATGCGGCTATGTAGCTCTTTATATACTCTTTCAGCTCCTCCGACTCGACTATGCGTATGTCGTTCAGCAGCCCTGCTACGAAGCGCCCCGCGCCCTTTACGTCGGCTATGTCGGTCGCCAGTATCCAGTGTCCGTCGTCTGTCTGCGATATGTCGCGCTCTGCCAGAGGAAACTCCTCCACGAGCAGATTGTGTGCCATGACACCGAGTTCGAGCACTATCCTCATGCGCCGCTTGCCGCTTATGCGGAATGCGTCGGTAAAGCCGCATTCGTGTTCCTGCTCGTGATGCCATGGCGTGTCGGTCGGCTCGACGCTTCCCATGCGTGACGTCGCGAATAGCTTGTTGGTATTGTCCGACACATCGAAACACCATGCCTGCACGTAGTTGGTCGTGAATGCGAACGGTTCTACCCTGCGGTCGCTCGTGGTGCCGGTGTGCGAGGAGCGATAGCCGCGCAGGACTACTTGCCGCTTCTGCTCGATCGCCTCTAACAGCGCATGGATACGGGCCGCATTGCCGCCCTTTACCACCGTGTCGGGCAGCGTACCGTTGTCGTATACCGAGTATAGCTTGCGTTTGAGATTCTGTTTCAGTGCGTTGCCCTCATCGATATTCTCTATGGCGCGTTTGAGAATCGCAGCCTCCTCCTCCGTGAAGTGCACCAGCTGCGATATGTCCTTGAAGTGGGGCGAAGCCTTGTCGATGCGTATGTAGCTGCCGCTCTTCTTTATTATGAATCCCGCCGCCCGGAACGTATCTATATAGCGGTATACCGTGCGTCTCGACATATCGAGCCTCTCGGCTATCTCATCTACCGTCAACTCCGTATTCGCCGTCAGCATCTTCATCAGCCTGAGCAGTCTCTCGATCTTGGGTTGGTCCATGCGATTGTTTGTGCGGTTAATTTTATCGGACATCGCGGAAGGCTGTTCCGGTTATGATGTTCGCCTGTATGCAAAAATACGAATTATTCGCTGACGGCAATACTTTCCGGGTGGTAATATGATATTAAAACAACAAGGCAAGACCCGATAGTCTTGCCCGTATCTTACGACATATGTCCTCTTTCCGCTTATGCCTTTCCCAGTACGATCTTCTCGATCTGTTCGATCTGCTGCTTGTAGCTCTTGTCGGTGTCCATCATGTCGCTTACGGCTTTGCACGAGTGCAGCACCGTGGCATGGTTGCGGCCGCCGATGACCGAACCTATGGCCGTTAGCGGCGCCTTCGTGTGCTGCTTGGCCAGATACATCGCTATCTGACGTGCCTGCGCCACGTCGCGTGTGCGTTTGGCCGAGTTGAACGTCTCCATGTCTATGTTGAAGTATTCGCACACGACTTTCGTTATATGCTCTATCGTGATCTCCTTCTGCGTGAGCTTGACGTATACTTTCAATATATCCTTGGCCAGCGCTGTGGTTATCTTGCGGCCGAGGAACGAGGCGTTGGCCACCAGCGCCGACAATGCGCCTTCGATCTCGCGGACGTTGGCCGATATGTTGTCGGCGAGATATATGACGACCTCGTCCGAGATCTGCGCGCCCAACTTCTGCGCCTTGGAGCGTATTATCTTTATCTTGGTCTGATAGTCGGGCGTATCGAGCAGCGCCGACAGTCCCCACTTGAACCGCGTAAGCAGACGCTGTTCTATATCCTTCAACTCCACGGGCGGCTTGTCCGACGTGAGCACGAGTTGCTTGCCCGCCAGTTGCAGATGGTTGAAGATGTTGAAGAAGGCGTTCTGCGTACCCGTCTTGCCGGTAAGCTCTTGTATATCGTCGATTATCAACACGTCTATCATCTGATAGAAGTGTATGAAATCGGTTATCTCGCCGTTTTTGTATGCCGTCTGGAACTGTGCCTGAAACTTGTTCATCGATACGTAGAGCACCTGCAACTCGGGGTGGCGCTGTCTGACCTCGTGGCCTATGGCCTGCACGATATGGGTCTTGCCCAGTCCCGAATCTCCATATATATAAAGAGGGTTGAAAGCGTTGCTGCCCGGCGTGACGGCCACGGCCATGCCGGCCGAGCGTGCCAGACGGTTGCATTCGCCCTCGATATGGTTATCGAAGGTGTAGTTGGGATTGAGCTGCGGGTCGATGAAAATCTTGCGCAAGCCCGGTATTACGAACGGATTTTTTATATTTGCCGTGTCGGTCTGCGTATTGAAGCGCGATATGGCCGTAGTGTCGGCATTGACCTCTACCGGGCGGCTCTTGGCGCGCGGTACCGCATAGTGCAGTCTGGTCTGTCGTCCGTATAGCTCGGCTATGATCGGGCGCAGGAATTGCAGATAGTTCTTTTCGATATTGGCGACGTAACTCTCGTTGGGCACTCGCAGACGCAGATTGGTGCCGTCGAAGCCCATAGGCACGATCGGCTTGAACCACTTGACGAACTCCTCTTCGGTAATGGACTCTTTGATGTGGTCGAGGCAATTCTGCCAAACATCCGCGTATGTTTGTGTATTCAACATAGTTACTAATGTGCTTTCTCTGTTTGTCGGTATGGCGTCGAGCGATAACTTACTTTGCGGTCTGGCGTTCGGAGTGAATCGACCTCAGGAATAGGTGTCGTCTTTTGCTCACTTTTGACAGTGCAAATATGTGGATAATTTTATTAAAATATGCCCGGGTGGGGCTTGCAAATTCGGATTTTTATTTTATAGCTGAAAGGGTCTTCCGACGCCTCTCAATTTAAGGTGTTGATATATAGTAATTGAATTATTTTTGCTATATTTGCATATTGGAAAAATAAACGGCTTAACCGATATTTATAAATATAACCAATAACGATTATGACTAACGAATTAGAACAGTCGGTCTTGTCGAAGGCGCAGAAATGGCTCGACGGCGAGTACGACGAGGCGACCAAGGAGCAGGTACGTATTATGATGAATAATGACCGTAATGAATTGATAGAGAGTTTCTATAAGGATCTGGAATTCGGTACGGGCGGCTTGCGCGGCATCATGGGTGCCGGTACCAACCGCATGAATATCTACACCGTCGGCGCAGCTACTCAGGGACTTGCCAACTACCTCAAAAAGAATTTCGAGGGTGAGGCCGTGCGTGTGGCCATTTCTCACGACAGCCGCAACAACTCGCGTATGTTCGCCGAGCGCGTAGCCGACATCTTCGCTTCTAACGGCTTTACGGTATATCTGTTCGACGCCCTGCGTCCGACCCCCGAGCTGAGCTTCGCCATACGCGAGCTGAAATGCCAGTCGGGCGTCATGGTTACCGCTTCCCACAATCCCAAGGAGTATAACGGCTATAAGGCCTACTGGACCGACGGTTCGCAGGTTACCTCGCCTCACGATGTCAACATCATCGCCGAGGTCGAGAAGATTACCGAGAACTCGCAGGTGCTCACGGGACGCAATCCCGAGAACATACACATCCTCGACGAGTCGTTCGACGAGAAGTACCTCGACGCCATTCACGAGCTGTCGCTCTCGCCCGAGTCCATAGCGCGTCATCGCGACATGAAGATCGTCTATACGCCGCTGCACGGTGCCGGCGTGCGTCTGGTTCCGGCATCGCTGTGCAAGTGGGGCTTCGAGAACATTATCTCGGTTCCGGAGCAGACCGTCCTGGACGGCAACTTCCCCACTGTCGAGTCGCCCAACCCCGAGGAGCGCAAGACGATGGCTATGGCTATCGAGCTGGCTCGCACGCAGGGCGCCGATCTGGCCATGGCTACCGATCCCGACTCCGACCGTATCGGTCTGGCACTGCGCAACGGCAAGGGCGAATACGTGCTGCTGAACGGCAACCAGACTCTGGTGCTTCTGATGTGCTACCAGCTTACGCGCTGGGCCGAGCTGGGCAAGATCGACGGCAACCAGTATGTCGTCAAGACTATCGTTACGTCGATGATGCCCGATGCCGTTGCCGAACACTTCGGCGTGAAGTGCTACAACTGCCTTACGGGCTTCAAGTTCATCGCCAAGATCATCCGCGAGAACGAGGGCAAGGCCAAATATATAGGCGGCGGCGAGGAGTCGTTCGGCTACCTGCCCGGCGATTTCGTCCGCGACAAGGACGGTGTGGCGTCGTGCTCGCTGGCGGCCGAGGCTGCCGCATGGGCCAAGGATACCATGGGTCTTACCCTCTACGAGTGGTTGCAGGAGCTCTACGTGAAGTACGGCTTCTACCGCGAGGGCCTGGTCAACGTGGTGCGCAAGGGTAAGGACGGTGCCGAGCAGATACAGCAGATGATGGTCGACTATCGCCAGAACCCGCCCCGCACGATCCTCTCGTCGCCCGTGGTCAAGATCTACGACTACAAGACGTTGGAGGTTTTGGATGTCGCTACGGGCGTCAAGTCGCCTATCGAGGGCGTTACCGACAAGAGCAACGTATTGCAGTGGCTTACCGAGGACGGCACGAAAGTATCGGTGCGTCCGTCGGGTACCGAGCCCAAGATCAAGTTCTACTTCGGCGTCAAGGCGCAGCTTGCGTCGGTGGCCGATTTCGAGCGCGTCGAGGCCGAGCTGGATGCCAAGATCGTGGGCATCAAGCGCGAGCTCGACCTTATCTGATACTCTGCGTGCCGGCACCGCCGGTAGGAGATAAATGAAAATTACCCCGTCGCATGCAGCGGCGGGGTAATTTTTTATCGGTCTTGGCTCTGCCGCCCGACAACGCCGGGCGGACGACGAGGCGCTACCCTATTTCTCGTATGTTATCTCGATCGAGTCGACGTATGCCACGCCGGCCTTGTCGTTGTGCATCTTAAAGTAGGTGTAATTGCCGCCCGTCAGGTCGTATGTCTGCGTGTATATGCTTACTCTGTCGGGTGTTACGGTGTCGGTCTCGGTCACTGTCTCAGCCTCTACCACCGTCTGCGACGGGCAAGCCTCGGTGCCTGCGTAGAGCGTGTGGTTGGGCGTGTACTGGTTCTCGTTCTTGGTGCGTATGACCACCTTGACGATCCTGCCCAGCGAGTTCATGTTGGCGATTATACCTTGGTTGGTAACCTTCGTGTCGTTGCCCTGCATCTGCAATGTGTTGGGTATTATACCCTTCTGCGATATGCCTATGCGCGCTCCTGCCATGTCGTAGCCGTACTGCGTCCATGTATACCACGAGTCGATGTTGCTGACGTTCTGGTTGCCGTACTTGCCCTTCTCCAACTCCGTGGCACCGTTGCGGTTGTCGATTATATCCTGCGCCGTCATCCTTACGGTTATCAGGCCGTCCTGCGCCGCCGCACCCTGCGTAAGGCGTATCCGCGTGGTCGCCGCTACGGCCGACTCCTTGATTATGTCGACGGTCATCGCCGCCTCGATGTTCTGCGCATCGCTGTTTTCTCGTGCCGTAACTATGATGTTGCCGTCGGCTACTTCCGCCGTAAATCTGTCGTTGTCGATCGTCGGACGTATCGTGCAGCCCTCGCCGTTGTACAGTGTCAGCTCTACCGTCTTGCTGCCTCCCTGCGGTGCGAACGACAGCAGCTGCGGCATGGCCGATACCACTATCGAGCCGCCGGCCATGTCTATGCCGACCAGCATTACGCTTATCTTGGTTCGGTTGCGGTCGGTTCCTATGGTATAGGCATCTATCTCGACCTGCTTGCCGACCATGGTCTGGTCGATCTGTCCGTCGCTCAGATAAGGCATCTCCACTACGACGTCGGTGCCCTCGACGCTTATCGTCGACAGATCGGTCATCGTACCCGTTATAGTCACATACTCGGTCTTGGGTGCCGCCATGAAGGCTGCTATCGCGGTCGCATCGTAGGCTGCCGGCTCGCCGTAAGCGTACTCGCCCGCCGACAACAGCGTTATGTCGGCATACGACATCTGCTTGACGTAGTAAGGCTCAGTCACTACGCCTGCTGCGCGTATCTCATCGCCGATGCGCGCTACATATTCTGGATTGTTGCCCTGATATACTACTATCGAACCCGTCGCGTCGCTTACCACGAATCCGCGGGTATATGTCGCCGACACCTTGCCTTGGATCGTATACTGGCCGTTTGCCGCCGACGTGACTTCGGCTATCGTGCTTACGCGTGCGGGATCGGTGGCACCCGTTCCGTCGACGCTCTGTCCGCCCTGTCCGGCCGCGAGCTCTACGTCGTCGATGCGGTTTGTGCTCGACGTGAGCGATGTGAATCGTACCGATACGTTATCGGCCTGACGTGCCAGCGTGAAGTCGCACACCGCCTGCGACCAGTAGTGGTCTGTGCCCTCGGTTTTGAGCGTGTAGTCGAGCGGCGCCGACCATGTGCTGCCGCCGTCGAGGCTTATCTGAACGTTGAAATCCTCCTTGCGGAAGCGGTTGTCCTCGGCCTGCATGTCGTAGCGCATGGCGCCGAAAGTGAGACGAAGGTTGCGCTCCGCACCTACGTCGATCTTGTTGATCGACATGTATGTCACGCCAGAGCTGAACAGAATGAGGTTGCCGCCCGAGCCGGGATAGTCCGAGTACTGGCTGTTCGACGGCTCGTTCGAGCGCGGCGAGACGCCCTTTACCTCGTATTCGAGCGCCGCTATGCCGGTGCCCTGCTCGTTTTTCCAGCCCTCCCACTCATCGCAGTAGGGCCACGATCCGTCGATCTTCTGTACTATCTCCTTGTCGAAGTCGTTGTAGTAGAACGAAGTGGTCTCGGCAGGCTTGTCGCCGACGAATGCCGCCACATCGTCTATCGAGCGAGGCATGAGCTGCGCGTTGCCCTTGTATACGGTCACTACGCCCGTCAGCGTACCCGTAGCTTCGGGAGCTATGTACTTGCCGATGAATGTCGGCGACGCGTATTGTATGAATAGCGTTACGGGCGTCGCGCCGACGGTAAACGTATGGGTCTTGGTGGAAGTCTCCGATCCCCACTCCACGGCGCGGGCGGGCGATACGGCATTGTCGAGTGCGACGAGCATCGACTGGTAGTCGGCCAGACAGTCGGCCGCGGCTGCGATCGGGGCGGTCTCGACATGTCCCAGCTTCTCGATCTCCACCCACTCTTCGCCTGCCGAGCCCGTAACCTCGTACAGGCCGCTGTAATTGACTATGCGTGCCAGTCCGGCCTTGAATGTAATCTTGATCTTGTCTCCTGCTTCGAGGTCGAATGCCTCGTTGCTCGGGTCGATTACGGCATTGCTGCCGTACAGCGTCAGGCCGTGCCCCTTCTCTGTCGCCCCTTCGGTCATCACTTGCAGGTTCTTGCTCGTGAAGTTGCCTCCCTTGCGGTCGGTCGTCACGACAGCTATCAGCGTCTGGTCGTTCTGCTCGTCGAGTACGGCCTGCTGGTCGGTCATGCGTGATATGATCTCCGGGATCGTTATCGTACCTTGCGGCTCTTCGACCGCTTTGCCGCTCTGCACGATATGTATCGAGGCATCGAATCCGGGAACGTGCAGCTCTTCGCCGACAATGTTGAAGCCGATGTACGTCTCGCGATCGATGTCGGTCGCAGCCACCGTAACGGTTATCTCTGTCGTACCATTGCCGCTCATGGGCGTTACCGTAATCCACTCGTCGCCTGCATACGCCTTCCATTGGCAGTTGGCCGTCAGCGTGAAGGTGCGGCTACCTTCATCTGCCGAGAACTTCATCTCCTCTGCCTCCTCCGGCAGCGAGAGCCGCGGCGATATGGGGTCGGTCCCGGTGTTGTCGTCACTGCATGCGACAAGTGCGAGCGTGACGGCCATGAACATGACGCACCACACCCTTCTAAAAAGATTCTTCTTTTCCATTGCTGGATCCTTGTTAAAAAGTTTGAGTATTATAAGAGGCTCCTCGGATCGTTGTACCTCGAAACCCGACAAAGTTAGAACTTATTTCGGATTGTGCAAAAGTCTGCAGCTATATAATCGTTAATTTTTCTTGTATGCCGCAGATCGGTGTTGTTGTTTATGGTATTTTGAAAATAATAAGTTTTGCTTATGTTATCTTCCGGCTGTTTTCAATCCTATGCGGAATATGCGGCCGTCGATGAACGATACCCAGATGCCGCCGTTGTCGTCGGCCGTGAAGTCGTTGGCTGCGGCCGATGCTATCTTCGCGGCTCCGAGCAGCCGTCCGTCCGATTCGTCGACGGCAGCTATCATACCCGTGCGGTTGGCCATGTAGGCGACGCCGTCACGCGTTAAGATCGGGCATGGGTTGTGGTCGTATCCCCAGCCGGCATCGGCCGTCCATGCCTCCGTGTAGGTGTCTGCATCGACCGGTACGGCTATCATCTCGCCGTCCATCGTCTTGGCGTAAAACATCTCGCCGTCGTCGCTTATGCCGGTGGTCTCTCGCACTTTGCGGCTCTTTATGCGCCATAGCTGCCGGCCTGTGGCCAGATCCATGAATGTCATGTGGCGGTCGGGCGCGACGATCATCACGCGGCCGTGAGATATGCGCGGTACGATATGCCCCGGCGAGAACAGACGGTTCCCGCTGCCGTTGTTCCACCTCCACAGCATCGTTCCCGTCTCCGTGTCGATGCAATACAAATGGCAGTCCCAAGCGCCGAATACTACCCTGCCGCCGTCTACCGCCGGACGTCCCTGCGGCTGCCCCTGCCCGTAGTCGAATCGCCAGATTATGCGGCCGTCTTCGGGCGCTATGCGCAGCATGGCTCCGTCGATACCTATATATAATGACCCCTCTGCGATCACGCCGTCGCCTATCATCCTTTCGAGCGAGCGGTTGCACCACAGCGTCGTGCCGTCGGCAGCATCGAGTGCGAGAAGCCCGTCGCCGACCGTGGCTACGATCAGCCTGCCGTCGTGATAAACGGGTGTGGAGTATATGGCCGCTACGAAATCGCGCTGCCAGAGCATGCGGCGGCGCTTTGTGTCGAAGGCCTTGATCTGTCCCGACGAGTTGCCGTAGAAGATCGTATCGCCATGTACGGCTACACCGGTATATATCGACGCCTCATCCTCGACGACGCACTCGGCCTCGAACACCCCCGCATCGCACTCCGCTGCCGGCTCGTCGCACGGCAGAGCCGCTATATCGCTGCTGTAACCGAGAGCTATCGTATGGAGCTCTGCCGGCTGCCGGTCTACGAGCTTCTCCTCCACGCGCACCGAGTCGCCCGAGAATCGCAGAACGGTGTAGCCGTATGTCGGCCGGCCGTCGACTTGGAGCATCAGCGAACGGCCTATGATGCCGGGTATGGAGTCGTAGTTGTTGAGACTCGGCCGGTGGTAATGGCCGCACAGCGCCGCCGCCACATCGTGCGAGCGGAGCATCGACGTTACCTCGCGGCGGTTGGTTATGTCGTTCGACAGCGGATAGTGGCATACGGCGACGATACGGCGGCTGCTTGGCGTAGCTGACATTACCGAATCCGCCCAGTGCAGATCTTCGCGACGCACCGTACCGTCGGCCATCTTCATGAACGGCCCCGCCTGAAACCCGACGAAACGGTATCGGCCGGCATCGGCAAAGGTGCGGCTGTCGTGCCCCCACAGCTCTCCGAAGCGGGTGCAGGCGCTCTCCGACCATGTCGTCTCGTGGTTTCCGGCCACGACTAACTGCGGTGCGTCGAGGCGCGAGAGCTTGCGGTGGATATTGGCCAGCTCCTCGTCGCTGCCCATGTTTGTCATGTCGCCGCCTATGATTACAAGATCGTAATCTTCGGCGTTGATCTCGTCGACGACATGATCGATCATCCTGTCGTTGTCGTTGCCCGGAGTGACATGCAGATCGGTAAGAAACGCGACGCGAAGCTCCTCGTCCTCTTCGTCTGTCACGGCGTCGTATACCATGCGTGATATATCGGCGATTATCGCTGCATTCTCGCTGTCGGATAGGTGCGAATCCGCAACGAATACGGCGATGCAGTATCGGCGTCCGTCGGGCAGAAATACTATCCCCGCATCGTTGTCGCCTATCTTGATGCCCGAGGCCGTGCGATCCGACGAGCCCGTCTTATGGGCGACGGCAGCCTCTGCGGGCAGGCGGCCTTTGAGCTTGTCGGCTCCGGTGCTCGTCGCCCTCATCGCCTCCCATAACAGGTCGTGGTATGCGGGGCGGAACAGCCGCTGCTCGTATGCCTTTTGCAGCAGGCGTACGGTTTCGGCCGGTGTACTGTTGTTACGATAGCAATCTCTTATGTCGCGGTGCATGCGTCTTTCGTCGACCGACAGTCTGAAATCGGTAATGCCCAGCGAGCGGATGTATCTATCGACACTTCTTATGCCTCCGGCAAAATCTATAAGTATATCGCATGCGTTGTTGTCGCTCATCGAGATCATGTATCGCAACAGCTCCGCGAGAGAGATCGAAATATCGCGGTCGGGATATCGGTCGCGCAGCGGGCTGTAAGTGTCTGGCGCAAGCTGCGACGATTCGATGCGAAGAAGCGTGTCGGGGGATAAGTCCTGACGATCCATTTTGTCCAGTACGGCCAGAGCGACGTGGAACTTGAATACGCTCATCAGCGGGTAGCGCATGTCGTTGCCTATGAAAACGGTTTCATCGCGGTCGGTAGCCACGGCCACGCCGACCTCGGCTGGTACATCTTTCAGATAGTCGGATATGCGCTGCCCGACATGGTGCAGCTGTGCGGTAGCCGTGGCGACAGTCGTCGCGGCTATCGCAATAAAGCTCCAAAGAATCTTCATCGTCGGAAGTGTATTGCCGCTACTTTACGCGGATAAGGTTGATGCCGTCGCGTATCGGGACTATGATGTTCTCTACGCGGGGGTCGCGCGCTACCTTGTCGTTGAACTCGACGATAGCCTGCGTGTGGCGGTCGTTGTGCGCTGCCGGCTCTGCCACCTTGCCGTACCACAATATGTTGTCGGCCAGAATGAACGAGCCGCCTGCGACATATCCTCCGTCGAGCAGCATGTCGTAATAGGCCGGATACTCGCGTTTGTCGCCGTCGATGAAGACCAGATCGTAGACTCCGCCCAGCCGCGGCACTATATCCAGTGCCGAGCCTATATGCTGTACGATCTTGCCTCCGTGAGGCGAGCGGTCGAAGAACGAGGCGGCCATCTCCTGCAACTCGTCGTCGACCTCGCACGTGTCGATCACACCGCCTTGGTCGAGGCCTGCGGCCATCGACAGCGCCGAGTAGCCCGTGAATGTGCCGATTTCGAGAATGCGTCGCGGGCGAAGCATGCGCACGATCATTTCCAGCAGCCTGCCCTGCACGTGTCCCGAGATCATGCGCGGATTGAGCACGCGCAGATAGGTCTCGCGTTCCAGCTCGTGGAGCAGTGCCTGCTCGGGTGTCGAGTTGTCGAGTATGTAACGTTCGATAGCATCCATAGGATTTACTTATAGATAAGGTAAGACATATCGGCGAATGTCTCGCGTGCCGCTTCGGTTATCTCTTCGGCCGTTATCGCCATGACCTTGGCATAGGCTTCGTCGAGCGTATCCATGTCGTTGTGGACGAGATAGCTCTTGCCCGCTCCGAGCATGTATCCCTCGTTGCTCTCCATAGATATCGACATCTGCGCGATGAACTGCTTGCGGGCGGTCGACAGCGCGCGGGACGACAGCGGCTGGTCGCAAAGCGCTTTGAGCTGCTTATGTATAAGCTCCATGCAGTGGTCGGCATTGCCGTGGTCGGAGCTGAAATATATCGATACAATGCCGTCGTCGGTATATGGCGTGTAGCTCGCCTCGATGTTGTAAGACAGTCCGTGTTTCTCGCGCAGGCTAATGTTCAGCAGCGAATTGGCCGACGGTCCGCCCAGGATGTTCGTAAGCAGCGACAGCGGCAGACGCCGCGCGTCGCCCAGCCCGTAGCCGCGGTTGCCGATGATGCAGTGCGTCTGGTGGGTATGCTTCGACTGTGCCGTGCGGAACGGGGCGTATGCTCCGGCGCGCATCCTTTCGAAGCCGCGCCGCGGAGTTGACGCCTCCGACAGGTAGCGCATGGCGGTCTGCTGCGCCGTGCGGGCTGAGAACCCGCCTATCGACGAGAAGACCATTTGGTCGGTGGTGTATGTACGGCTGACGAAGTCGGTTAGGTGCTGCGTGGTGTAGCGCGCCAGCGAAGCCTTGCTGCCGAGGATGTTGTGTCCAAGCTCAGAGTCGGCGAATATCATGTCCTCGAAGCTGTCGTATATCATCTCGGCCGGCGAATCCTTATAGGTGTTGATCTCGTCGGCTATGACTTCGCGCTCCTTGGCCAGCTCGCGCTCGGGGAAAGTCGAGTGGAATGCTATGTCGGCAATCAGCTCGACCGCCTTAGAGAAGTCGGAGCGCAGCGTAGTGGCATGCAGCGTAGTATCCTCCTTGGTGGTGTATGCGTTCAGCTCGCCGCCGAGGTTTTCCAGACGGCAGTTGACCTGATATGCGCGCCGGCGCCGGGTACCCTTGAACAGCGCATGCTCGGTAAAGTGCGCTATGCCGTACTCCGAGCGCCGCTCGTCGCGGCTGCCTGCGTTGACCACCAGAGCGCAGTGTGCGACGTTGCTCCTCGTCTGCCGGTGTATGCCGCGTATGCCGTTGGGCAGCGTATATGTTTCGAACTCTTTCATCGTTGTCGCAGGAATTTGCCCGTATGGCTCTTTTCGCACTTCATTATCCGGTCGGGGGTGCCTTCGGCCACTATCTCGCCGCCGCAGTCGCCCGCCTCGGGACCCAGATCTATAACCCAGTCGGCGCACTTTATGACGTCCATGTTATGCTCGACCACAACGATCGTATGGCCGTTGGCTATCAGGGCGTCGAATGCCGCGAGCAGCTTGTGTATGTCGTGGAAGTGCAGACCCGTCGTAGGCTCGTCGAAGATGAACATCATGTTGCCCTCGGCGTTGTCCTTCGAAAGGAACGAGGCCAGTTTGACGCGCTGCGACTCTCCGCCCGAGAGCGTCGAAGACGATTGTCCGAGCTTGATATAGCCCAGTCCGACCTGCTGCAACGGGCGCAGCCGGTCGACTATGCGGCGGCATGTCGGGTTATCCTTGTCTTCGGAGAAGAATCCGATTGCATCGTCGACATTCATTTCGAGAATGTCGTATATCGAATGCTCGCGGTAACGCACTTCGAGTATCTCGGGCTTGAAGCGCTTTCCGCCGCAGGCGTCGCACGTCAGCTCGACGTCGGCCATGAACTGCATGCCGACCTTGATGACGCCCTCGCCCTGACACTCCTCGCAGCGCCCGCCGGGCATGTTGAACGAGAAGTGGGCTGCCGTAAGTCCGCTGTGCCGCGCGTATGGCTGGTCGGCCATGAGCCGGCGTATCTCGTCGTAGGCTTTTAGATAGGTAACCGGATTTGAGCGCGACGACTTGCCGATCGGTGTCTGCGAGACCATTTCGACGCTGGTCACGATGCGCCAGTCGCCCTCGATAGCGTCGTGGTCGCCCGGTGCGGTGCCTGTGTCGTTGAGCAGGCGCCGCAATGCCGGGTAGAGTATGCTGCGGGCGAGCGACGATTTTCCCGAGCCGCTGACGCCAGTGATACATGTCATCACGCCGAGCGGTATCCTGACATCGATGTTTTTGAGGTTGTTCTCCCTCGCGCCGCGGATGACGATCGAGCGGCTCCATGCACGCGGCACGGCGGGCGTGTCGATGTGCCGGCGCCCGGTAAGGTAGTCGGCCGTAAGCGATTCGCCCGATTCGAGCAGCTCGCCGAGCGTGCCGTTGAAGACTACCCTGCCGCCGTTAGCACCTGCTTCGGGGCCTATGTCGACTATATGATCGGCCGCACGTATGATCTCCTCCTCGTGCTCGACGACGATGACCGTGTTGCCCAGATCGCGAAGTTGTTTCAGCACCTTTATCAGGCGGTCGGTGTCGCGCGGGTGCAGGCCGATGCTCGGCTCGTCGAGGATGTATAGCGAGCCGACGAGGTTGCTGCCCAGTGACGTCGAGAGGTTGATGCGCTGCGACTCTCCGCCCGAGAGCGTCGACGAGAGCCGGTCGAGCGTAAGGTATCCCAGCCCCACGTCCGACAGGTAGCCCAGACGGTTGCGTATCTCGGTCAGGATGCGTGCCGCGGTCTTGGTATCGTGCTCGTCGAGTGAGAGCGAGTCGAAGAATCCGATCAGCGAATCGACGTTCATCGACGTCAGATCGGCGATGTTGCGCCCTGCGATTCGGACATACAGCGCCTCCTTGCGCAGGCGTGAGCCGTTGCACTCGGGGCATAGTGTCTTGCCCGTATAGCGCGCTTTCATGACGCGGAACTGTATCTTGCGGCGCTGGCTGTCGATATATTCGAAAAACTCGTCCAGACCGTGGAAATATTCGTTGCCGCGCCAGAGCGTCTGCCGTTGCTGTGCGGTCAGCTCGTGGTACGGGGTGTGGATCGGAAAGCCGAACTTCGACGAGTTGAGTATTAGCTCGTCGCGCCACTTGCTCATCGTCGCGCCGTTCCAGCAGGCTATCGCACCCTCGTATATGGTTTTGGACTTGTCGGGTACGACGAGGTTTTCGTCGATGCCGACCACCTTGCCGTAGCCCTCGCAGCGCGGACATGCGCCCAGCGGGTTGTTGAAGCTGAACAGATGTTCGGTGGGCGGTTCGAAGAGGATGCCGTCCTGCTCGAAGCGTGACGAGAAGACCTCGGTGCGGTCGGTAACTACGGCCGCCACGCCGTCGCCGTAACTGAGTGCGCGGGCTATCGAGTCGCGAAGGCGCGTCTGCGTATCGTCGTCGAATGATGTTTTAAGTCGGTCGATGACGATCAGTATCTCGTCAGCCGAGGTCGTACGGTCGATCCTCGGCATGAACTCCTCGACGAGCATCGTCTCGGAGCGGTACATGACGCGCAGGATACCCTCGCCGATGAGTTGCAGCATGCGCTCGACGATGCCCTGACCTTTGCCCGTTACGAGCGGTGCCGCGATGACGGTGCGTACTCCCTCGCCCTTGGCATTGACTTGGTCGGCAATGTCGTCCACGCCGTAGCATCTGACCTCGGCGCCCGATATGGGCGAGTATGTGCGGCCGATGCGCGCGAAGAGCAGTTTCAGATAGTCGTATATCTCGGTCGATGTGCCGACGGTCGAGCGGGGGTTGCGCGTCGATACCTTCTGTTCGATTGCTATGGCCGGCGCAATGCCCTCGATCATGTCGACGTCGGGCTTGCCTATGCGGCCGAGGAACTGCCGGGCGTATGCCGAAAGGCTCTCGACATAACGGCGCTGTCCCTCGGCGAATATGGTGTCGAAGGCAAGAGTCGACTTGCCAGATCCCGAAAGACCCGTTATGACGGTCAGCGTCTCGTGGGGGATCGAAAGCTCGATGTTTTTAAGGTTGTGGACGCGTGCGCCCTTGATATGTATGGCGTTATCGTGTGACATTGTAAATCGGTTTTGTCAGATTCGCTCGACCGTCGCGCCCTCGACATCGGACAACCGTGCCGCGAGCCGTTCGGCATGCGAGGAGCGTATCGCCAGACGCATCGAACACAGATTGTCGAACCTCTGTTCGACTATGCGCGGCTGCATATCCTTGACGATACGCATTATGTCGTTCATGGCCGTGTAGGAGAATGCGACCTCGAAGGTGCAGTCCACCGTGCGGCGTACTATCGTGCTGTGCTCCAAGACGGCCGCCGTCGACTCTCTGTAAGCCTGTATCAGACCGGGAACGCCGAGCTTCGTGCCGCCGAAGTATCTCACGACCACCACCAGCGTATCGGTCACATCGGCCGAGAGCAGCTGTCCGAGGATCGGCTTGCCGGCTGTCGACGAGGGTTCGCCGTCATCGTTGGCGCGGAACGTCGCGCCGTCGTGCCCGAGCCGGTAGGCGTAGCAGTGATGCGTCGCATCGTAATAGCGTTTGCGCAGTGCATCGAGATGCTCTTTGATCTGCTGCTCCGATTCGACGTGATAGGCGTATGCGAAGAACTTGCTGCTGAGCTGCCTGTATACGGCCTCGGCTTCGCCTTCGACGGTCAGATAACTGTCCTTCTCTGTATCCACGGCGCGTCAGATGATCGATTTGAACATGCGCTTCCAGCGTATGCGCTCGAACAGACTCTTCGGGTTAGCAGGGTTTTGCGGCTCGATCGACAGCCATACGTAGGCGGCCTTGCCGACGATGTGATCCTCGGGAACCAGTCCGAAGTATCGCGAGTCGGCCGAGTAGTGGCGGTTGTCGCCCATCATGAAGTAGTAGTTCATGGCGAACGTATAGCTATCCGCCGCCTCTCCGTCGATGATGACCTTGTCGCCGTCCGTCTCTACCCTATGACCCTCGTAGACCTCTATCGCGCGCCGGTAGAGAGGCAGGTTGCCGGTCGTAAGGGCGATAGTCGCACCTGCGGCGGGAATCCAGAATCCCTCCTCGCCGCCGAAGTCGTCGGTAGTCCACCCGTAGCCTGCGGCATGCGGGAATGTCTCCTGATATTGCAGCCTGCGCTCGACCTGCGCTCCGCCGCCTCTGGCCTCGTCGAGCATGCAATCCTCTATTATGCGGTGCTGGGGACGCGTAGAGTTGGGGGCGTAGACCATGTAGTCGTACTGCTTGTGAGGAATGAAGGCCTGCGGCTGCGAGTCGATCGTAACGTTGCCGCCGACAATTCGGAGCGTATCGCCCGGCAGAGCGACGCAGCGCTTGATGTAGTTCTCTTTCTTGTCGACCGGACGCGTGACGATCGTAAACCGGTCGTTGAGATACTCGCGCGCCTGCCGGTTGTAGTCGGCATTGCGGCGCGTGATGCCGCGGCATATGTCGTCCTGCCGCATCTCGTCGGCCGTCTGGCGCAGGATGTCGTAGTAGCTCGCCTCCTTGAACTCCATGACCACCGTGTCGCCCTCGGGGAAGTTGAATACCACGATGTCGTTGCGCTCGATGCGGTCGGTGCCGGCAAGACGTCTGTAAGGACGCTGCACGCACCGGCTGAACGACGGTTTGGTCTCGGACATGGGCATGGTGTTGTGGACGAAAGGAAATTCCAGCGGCGTGCGCGGCAGCTGTGGGCCGTAGTCGATCTTCGAGACCATGATGTAGTCGCCCGCCATAAGGGTGCTCTCCATAGAGCCGGTCGGGATGACGTACATCTGGAATATGAACTTATGGATGAGCGATGCTACGATCACGGCGAAGACGATAGCGTGCACCCACTCGTAGAGCTTGCGGTAGAGCGTGTTGCGCCCTTTGAGCTCGTACCAGAGCCCGTAGGCGAAGAAGGGTACGAGCGTAAGCAGATAGGGGGTCGACCAGCGCGAGAGGAGTATGTGGGCTATCGTGCCGAATACGAGTGCGAATATGGCGGCGCACCAGGCGGCGTATACCGTGCGGTATACCCTACTGCGTCGGCAAGCCTCTTGGTTCCATTGTTTGATGCGCTTCGAGATGAAGTAATCGTAGACGAGCGCTTCGCCTATTACGAGCCACCACCAGCCCGTCCATACGATAAAGCCGAGCAGCAGCAGCGACGTTATCGCAAAGAGCGTCCACCGGTTTGACAGAGCTTCTCCCGCTCGCGAGAATATGTTTCGTAAACCTTTCATGATGATATTTATCTCAGTTTAGTAAGTCGTCCATTGTGTAGATACCCGTGCGGCCGCACACGTATTCGGCTGCAACAACCGCGCCCAGTGCCAGCGACCGGCGGTTGACGGTCGAGTGACGCAGTTGCAGCTCGTCGTCGGGCGAAGTGTATGTAACGGAGTGTATGCCCGGTACCTGGCCCTCGCGGTAAGAGAGTATTTCCAGCTCGGAGCGCTCGTCGCTCGCGGCATTGACCCACGAGGTTTTGACATCGGAGCGCGATATGATATCCTCGGCAAGCGTTATGGCCGTGCCGCTCGGAGAGTCCTTTTTCTGGATATGGTGCGTCTCCTCTATGCGGACGTCGTACTCGCCGTGCGGGCGCATCAGCTCGGCCAGACGGCGGTTGAGACGGAACATGATGTTGACTCCTATCGAGAAGTTCGACGCATAGAACAGCGCTCCGCGGCCGTGACGGCACAGCTCCTTCAACTCGTCCAGACGGGACGTCCAGCCCGTAGTGCCAGAGACGACGGGGATACCAGTCTCGATGCAGCGGCGTATGTTGTCGTACGCCGTTGAGGGGGTGGTAAATTCGAGCGCTACGTCGATGCCTTGGAGGTGCGCCGCATCCAGCTCGTCGGTGTTGTGGGTATCTATAATCAGTGGTATGGTATGACCGCGGTCGAGCAGTATGCGTTCGATCTCGCGTCCCATTTTTCCGTATCCTATAATCGCTGCTTTCATAACGTTATGCTTAGAACGCGTAAAGATAACGAAAATTATCGGAATAACATTGTACCGTGCCGGCGTTTGTTTGGGCGTTGGCAGACGAAATACGCGCCGACGAACTTAGTCGGCGCGTATTTGGCGTTGCATTATGCCCGTAGGCATTATCGGTCGGCTCTTTCGAACAGCGTCCCGGGATAGCGTATATCGCTCAGAAACAGCCCTTGTGCCGGGGCTCCGGCGCTCGAACGCGACAGGTCGCGCGAGCGGATTATATCCTCGAACTGCTCGGGCGTATAGCGCCCGCGGCCCACATCGACCAGCGTGCCGACGATCGCTCTGACCATGTTGCGCAGGAATCTGTCGGCGCGTATGGTAAAGCGCATAGTGGCCTGGTTGTCTTGTTGCCACAGCGCATGAGATAACCGGCATATGTTGGTCTTGTTGTTGGAGTTGAGTTTGGCGAACGATGTAAAGTCGTCGTATCGGGTCAGAGCTTCGGCGGCGCGGTTCATGGCCTCCATGTCGAGCGGTACGTAATAGTGCCATGCGGCATGACGCCAGAACGGCGACTTGCGGTTGCGGATGAAATAGGTGTATTCGCGCTCGACGGCATCGAACCGCGCATGCGCCGTCGGCGATACCTCCGCGATACGCATGACGGAGATGTCGGGCGGCAGCATAAGGTTGAGCTTGTAGACTATGCGTGCGGCATCGGCGATGGGCGCCGCCGTGTCGAAGTGCGCCACGTAATAGGATGCGTTGACGCCGGTGTCGGTGCGGCCGGCACCGGTAACGGCGATCGCTTCGCGCAGCAGCGTTGTCAGCGTTCGCTCGACGGTATGTTGGACGGAAGGGGCATCGCTCTGGCGCTGCCAGCCGCAGTATGCCCCGCCGTCGTATTGCAGTTCGATGAAATATCTCATCCTCGGATAGCCGTTAACCGTGAATGGCGGCACCCGTAGCGGCCTCGGCAGCCTCCATGACCGCCTCGTTCATCGACGGGTGCGCGTGGATCGTGCGTGCGAGACGGTGTGCCGTCACGCCCAGACGCTTGGCAAGCGTCGGCTCGGCGATCATCTCCGTAACGTTGTGTCCTACGAGGTGCGCACCGATGAGCTTGTCGTCGGCATCGAAGACGAGCTTTACGAATCCGTCGCGCTCGCCTGCCGCCGTCGCCTTGCCCGAGGCCGTATACTGGAATCGTCCGACCTTGCACTCTATGCCCTGCTCCTTGGCCTGACGCTCGGAAAGGCCTACCGACGCCACTTCGGGCGAGGTAAAGATGCACGAGGGGATAGTCGTGTAGTCGATCGGCTCGGGCGAAAGACCGCATATATGCTCGACGCAGTGAATGGCTTCGGCCGAAGCGACATGCGCCAGCGCCGGTGTCGCGATGATGTCGCCTATGGCGTAGACGCCCTCGACCGAGGTGCGGAAGTGCTCGTCGACCTTGATCTTGTCGCGCTCGACGGCGATGCCCAGCTCTTCGAGTCCGATGTTTTCGATGTTGGACTTGATGCCGACGGCCGACAGCACTACGTCGGCCGTAAGCGTCTCGGCGCCCTTCTTGCCCTCGATCTCGACCGAGCAGCGGCCGTCGTCGCCGACCGATACCTGCTTTACGGTGGTCGAAGTCAGTACCTTGGCTCTGAGTTTGCGGAAAGCGCGCTCCATGGCTGCCGCCGTATCCTCGTCCTCCAATGGCATGATCTGAGGCATGTACTCGACTATGGTTACCTTGACGCCCAGCGTCGCGAAGATATAGGCGAACTCGCTGCCGATAGCGCCCGAGCCCACGATGACGATCGATTCGGGCAGCTCGGGCAGTGTCAGCGCCTCGCGCGACGAAACCACGTGGCGGCCGTCGATGGGCATGAACGGCATTTCGCGCGGGCGTGCTCCCGTGGCGAGGATGACGGCTCCGGCTTCGTATGAGGTGCCCTCGACCTCGACCGTATGGGGTGAAGTGAGTCGCCCGTGTCCTGCGATGAACTCTATGTCGTTCTTTTTAAGCAGGAACTGTACGCCTTTGTTCATCGTCGAGGCCACGGTTCTCTCGCGGGCGACGATCTTCTGCCAGTCGGGCTTGATATCGCCTTCGACCGTTATGCCGAACGATGCGGCGCTCTTGCAGTCGGCATATACCTGTGCGCTTCTGACCAGTGCCTTGGTCGGGATGCAGCCCCAGTTGAGGCATACGCCGCCGGCTTCGGCTCGCTCGACTATCGCTACGCGGCGCCCCAGCTGTGCCGCACGTATGGCGGCAACGTATCCTCCCGGACCGCTGCCGATGATGATGATATCGTAATTCATGGTTGCAGTATTTCGGTTAAGTCATTATCTACTTCACTATGCGCAGTACCTTGCCGTTGTCGGCCGCTACGGCGCGCTTCCACTTCTCGTTGTAGCCCGGCCACTCGATCTTGCCCGGTATGTCGCGGCCGTTGCCGTTGTCGATGAAGCCGTCGGCATTCTCGCCCTTGACATTACCGTCGATATACTTGACGAGAAGATATCGGTCGAGCTCGACCCAGCGGTCGAACAGCTGCTGTGCGGTATTTACGCTGTACTCGGTCAGGTACTTGCGCGCTTTGGCCGGCGACATCGCGGCTGCGGCTGCGTCGATCCGGGCGACCTGCGAGAGCTTGTCGTTCTCCCACTGGTCGATCGACTTGCGCACGTCGGCGGCTATCAGGTCGTAACGCAGATAAGCGAAGTTGGCTACGCGGTTGAATATCCAGAATGCCGATGTGGGCGAATAGTCGAGCATCGAGCCGTTGTCCTCGGCGATGCACTCTGCCACCTCGGTCGAGTTGCAGTATATCGGAGTCAGGCACGACGTGGCCGCGTCGTCGACGCCGAACCAAAGGATGCCCGTCTTGCCTTTGCGTGCCTGTCCCACGAGCCAGAAGCCCGTCTGCTGCGTGGCCGTAGCGCGTTCGTTGCAGTACTCGACGCCGTCGACCTCGAAGTTCATCGGACGCCAGCGATAAGGCAGGCCGTGGCCTCCGGCGCCCAGGTCGGTCGTCATGTCCATAGGCGTGCCCTCGTAGTGGTCGCGCATGGCGTCGAAGACCATTTTGGGCGATACTTTCGTGCGCGGCTTGACCCAGAGCGGCATGCGGTTGTCGGGGTTGTGTCCCATGGCATAGTCGACATATTTGTCCATGTCGTCGGCCACTGTGCGGAAGAAGCTCCATACGCGTGCTTCGCAGCCTCGCATGGCGCTGAAATCGAGCGGTGCGTATGCGTCGGCGAAGCTGAAATCCTCGTCCGTGCCCTCGTACCAGCCCATGCTGCGTGCCAGCTCCACAACGTCGTCCGAGTAGAGGCAGTTCTCGGGATCGTCCTTGGGGAAGGTCGTGATGCGTGCCTGATTGGCGTGAGCCGAGACATATCCGTCGGGGATGCGGCGTGCAACCCATACTATGCCCTTGCCCTGCTTGCCGCGTCCGATAAGCTCCATTATCCACGCCTCGTCGGGATCGGCGATCGTGAACGACTCGCCGCTCGAACAGTATCCGTAGGTGTCGGCCAAATCGACGATGATGCGGATCGCCTCGCGTGCCGTGCGTGCGCGTTGCAGCGTGATGTAAATCAGCGAACCGTAGTCGATGCCGCCGTCGGGATTCTCCAACTCGTGGCGGCCGCCGAAGGTGGTTTCGGTAATGATGAGCGAATGTTCGTTCATGTTACCCACGGTCGAGTATGTCTGTGCCGCCTGAGCTATGTCGCCTATGTATCGTCCGGTGTCCCACTCGTACACGGGCATCGTCCGAGCCGCGCGGCGCGAAGGCATGTAGTGGTAGAGACAGCCGTAGAGCTGGTGCGAGTCGGCCGCGTAGCTGACCATGACCGACGAGTCGGTCGAGGCGCCGCGCGTGACGATGAAGTTGGTGCATGCGCTTGACGGCAAGGCGTTTGCCATAATCATGGCCGCTGCCGCCAGAGTGATGTTGAATCGTTTCATAGATTTCGTTATTAGTTTCCGGGTTTTAAGAGTATCACATACGAAAATCAAAGATAGAAAATAATTCGTTAATTTTTGGCCGTCGCGATGAAATTCGTATTTTTGTCATCCGATAATTTCACATTTATGAGCATTGCAGATCGATTGTCGAAGATAAGATCGACCCTCCCCGAGGGGGTGGAGCTGGTCGCCGTTTCGAAGTTTCATCCTGCCGAACGGCTAATGGAGGCGTATGACGCCGGACAGAGAACATTCGGCGAGAGCCGTCCGCAGGAGATGACGGCCAAACAGGCCGTGCTGCCGGCGGATATACGCTGGCACATGATAGGTCATTTGCAGACCAACAAGGTACGCATGATAGCGCCTTTCGTGACGATGATCGATTCGGTCGACTCGGCGCGTCTGGTCGACGAGATCGACCGGCAGGCCGTGCGCTGCTCTCGCCGCATAGATATATTGTTGGAGGTGCACGTAGCCGACGAAGATACCAAGTCGGGCTGGGATCCCGACGAACTGCGCGCCTATGTAGCCGGCGGAGATCTGGCTTCGAAGAGCGGCGTGCGCGTGCGGGGACTGATGTCTATCGCGACCAACACCGATGACGAGAAGATCGTAAGGCGCGATTTCGAGCGTGTGCGCAGCCTGTTCGACGAGCTGCGGGAGTCGTTCGGCGAAGAGTTCGATACGCTGTCTATCGGCATGTCGGACGACTACCCTGTCGCGTTGGAGTACGGATCGACGGCAGTGCGCGTCGGCACGGCTATATTCGGCGCCCGGGAGTATTGATCGGGCATGTATGAAGAAAGAGCTCTGTACGATCGTCGTACAGAGCTCTTTTGTTTCCGTCGCGGATGCTACCTTACTCTGAGTCGCTTGCCAAGACGCAGGATCGTAGTCTCCTTGATGCCGTTGAGCTGGCAGATGCGTTTTACGCTCGTGTGATACTTGCGGGCTATGTGTCCCAGCGTATCGCCCTTGCGTATGGTGTGGTACTGCACTGCGGCAGCGGCCTTGCGCTCGGCCTCGTCCTGCTTCTCGTTGGCCTCTTCGTCGTCGAAGTTCTGGCCGAATTTCGAGTAGATGCTGAAATGACGGCGTTTGAGCAGCAGTTCGTCGCGTCTGAGCTGCCCCTTGTCGAAGTCGATCACGCGCTCGGGGTCGAACGACTGTCCCTTGTATCTTACTTCGAAATGGAGATGCGGTCCCGATGAGCGTCCGGTGCTGCCGCCGAGGCCGATCTGCTGTCCGGCAACCACCCAGTCGCCCGTTTCGACGCCTCGCTCCGAGAGGTGCCCGTAATATGTTTCCAGTCCGTTGGTATGGCGTATGACCACCAGATTGCCGTAACCGCCGCCGTTGTAGCCCGAGTATCGCACCTTGCCGTCGAATGCGGCATAGATCGGATCGCCCGTTTTGAGCGGCAGGTCGACGCCCTGATGCGGCCGTCCGCGTCGCAGGCCGTAGCGCGAGCTCATGCGTCCGAGGTATGGATAGTGATAGCTTTTGAGCGAGTCTACGAGCATGATAGCCGCCGCTTCGGGCAGAGACGACAACTCGACGTCGTTATAGGCGTGGATAGACGAGGTATTCCAGTGGTCGGCGAAGACGGTCGTGTCCTGCACGTAATCCTGCGAGAGGACGTAGCGCCACGTGTTGTCGTTGAAGAGCACTATTCGCAGCGCATCGTTGCCCGTAGGCAGTGTGTCGATCGCGGCAACCTTGCCTATGGTGCGTACGGGATCGACCGGAACGGCAGGCGGCATCTGTCTATTTACCTCGGTGCTGTCGGCTGCGGCAGCCGCTGCTGTCTGCACCGTGTCCTGCTGCGCTGCCAGACTCTGGCACGCTAATAAAACGGGTATCGTTAACAGTATCTTGATATTCATTGCTGTGTGTTGTTAATCGGGTTTCGGCTCCGGTCGGACTGTCCTATTTCGATTGGCCGAGCATGTCGGCGGCGCATTCGAGAGCCTTATAGAACTCCTCGCCGAATCGTCTGACGATAGGCTCGCGCAGAGCTATGTAGAGCGGCACATCGAGGCGTCGTCCGCAGGCGCATGCCGACTCGCATATCTTCCAGCGGTGATAATTGAGCCCTGTCGAGCCGTTCGAAAAGCGCATGACCCTTATCGGATATAGGTGGCACGAGACGGGTTTGACGAACGAGGTGCGCCCCTCGCGGTAGGCTCGCTCGATCGCGCAGTATGTTATGCCGTTCTCGACGAACGAGTAGGCGCACTGGGCGTTGTCTACAAGAGGCGTGGTGTAGTCGCCGTCGGTGTCGACTACCATGAAGCCCGAGCGTTCGATCTCCTCCCTGCCCTCCGCCGTCATGTAGGGCGCATAGTTGGGATACTCCTCTTCGAGGATGTCTATCTCGTCGAATTCGAGTGGAGCTCCGGCGTCGCCTTCGACGCAGCAGGCGCCCTTGCACGCCGACGGGTCGCATGCGAAGCGTTCGCGCAGTATGTCGAGGCTGACTATCTTGTCGTCTATTTCAATCATCTGTCAGGGGTTGTATATATCGGTGTAGCGGAATGCGAGAATCTCCTCGGCCATTTCGATGAACTGCGCCGCCTCGTCCATGTCGGGGTCGAGTTTCAGGGCGCGGCGGAAATCGTTGATAGCGCTACCCCACTCGTTGTGTCGGAAATAGCATTTGCCGCGCTCGACATAGAGCGCGGCGCAGTCGGGATTGCGCTCTATCAATGCCGTATAGCCGGCTATGCGCGAGGCCGATGTCCAAAGCCTGCGGCTGCGTATGTATTCGGCCACGCGTGCGCCGACCATGGGTGCGAGCTCCTCGCCGCGCTCGGCAGCGGCGCGGACGTCGGTCGACGAGAAGTCAACCAGAGGCGCGTCGGCGAGCATCGTGATCCGGTCGAGGAACTTCGTGGCTTCGGCATTTCGGCGCGGATATACATATATCCTATATGTGTCGAGTATGCGGCGGTAGTCGCGCCACTCGTCGAGACGGTCGACATTGTCGCTGCCCATAAGGATCGAAAACTCCATCTGCTCGCCGTAGCTCTGAGTCAGATAGTCGAGCGTATCGATCGTATAGGAGGGCTTCGGGCGCATGAACTCTACCACCGACGGACGTATGCGCTCGGGGTATTTCGAGTCGGCGCAGGCGATCTCGGCCATTTCGAAGCGCTGCATCTCGTCGGTCTGCAACGTATCGGTCTTGAACGGATTCTGCGGCGATACGACCAGCGCCGTCTCGTCGCACAGCCCCTCGTCGATGACATATTCGGCCAGCGCGACGTGTCCTTTGTGTATCGGATCGAACGATCCGAAGTATAGCATCATTCTCTTTTTCATAGGATAACTATGCTAAGAAGCTCTCTATTATGCGGCGCGTGTCTTCAACGGCGGCATCGAGATCGTCGTTGACTACAATGTGGTCGAACTCGGTCGACTTCGATATTTCAAATTCGGCCTTGGCCAGCCGCTTGGCTATTACTTCGGGCGAGTCGGTGCCGCGGCCTACGAGGCGTCGTTCGAGCTCCCCGATCGAGGGCGGCATGATGAAGATCGAGCAGGCGTCGCCGCCGAATATGCGTTTGAGGTTGATGCCTCCCATTACGTCCACATCGAACAGGATGATGTTGCCCTTCTGCCAGATGCGGTCTAACTCGCTTCGCAGCGTGCCGTAGCAGGTGCCTGCGTATACCTCCTGCCACTCGACGAACCCGTCTTTCTCGACCAGACTGCGGAACTCGTCGTTAGTCAGAAAATAGTAGTCGATGCCGTCCTGCTCGCTGCCGCGGGGCAGACGCGAGGTGGCCGAGATCGAAAATTCGAACTGCGGGAATATGCCGAGCAGCTCTCTTACGATCGTCGTCTTGCCCGATCCGCTCGGGGCAGAGAATATCACGAGTTTGCCCATTTTCTATAATATATTGAGTACCTGTTCCTTGATCTTTTCCAGCTCGTCCTTCATCTTTACGACGAGTATCTGCATGTTGGACTCGTTGGCCTTGGAGCCGAGGGTATTGATCTCGCGTCCCATTTCCTGTGCGATGAATCCGAGCTTGCGGCCGGCGCCCTGCTCCGAGGCAGCTACTTCGCGGAAATAACGGCAGTGGTTGCTCAGGCGCACCTTCTCCTCGGTAATGTCGAGCTTCTCTATATAGAATATCATCTCCTGCTCCAAGCGGTTGTCGTCGACTTCGACGGGCAGCTGCGCGAGGTTCTCGCGGATGCGGTTGCGGATCGTATCGCGGCGCATCTTCTCGTAAGGCTCTACTTCGGCCTTGTATGCCTCGATCTTGTCGACGCGTTCGAGCAGATCTTTTATCAATATGTCGCCCTCCTGACGGCGAAATGCGTCGATGTTGCGCAGCGCTTCGTCGACGGCCGACATCAGCGCTGCGCGCTCCTCGTCGGAGAGTGTCTCCGTATCGGACGATATGACGCCCGGCATGCGGAGTATGGCCGGAACCAGTGCGTCGTAATCGGCGTCGATGCCCGAGAACGACAGGGCGTCGACGCTCTGTTGCAGATACGAGCGGAATATTTCCCGGTTGATCGTGCCCACACCCTCGACCGTAGACGATTCGACCGCGACGTTGAGGTCGACCTTGCCTCGCTGCAAGGTGCGTTGAACCACCGAACGGATGTCGAATTCGAGCTGGCGGTATGCCGACGGCATGCGCACCGAAAGATCGAGCTGTTTGGAGTTGAGCGAACGTATTTCGACCGTTATCTTCTTTGCCGGCAGCGACGCTTCCCCCCTGCCGAATCCGGTCATAGATTTTATCATAGCGCAGATTTGTTTCTTACTAACTGCAAATATACTCAAAATTACCGAAACCGCTGTATCGATCGTATCGAAAGTCGCGTTCGACAACTTACGATTCGTCGTCGAGACGGCTGCAAATGCTACGGATTGTTAGCAGTAATAAATATTTTACGAAAATTTTTCTTTTTTGATTAAAATCGATTATCTTTGTGTAACTATGGAAGCAAACGTATAGTCTAACTCTAAAACAATACTAACTATGAAAAAACACAACTTCAATGCGGGACCCTCTGTTCTGCCTCAGGTAGTTATCGAGAACGCGGCCAAGGCTGTAATCGAATTCGGCGGCACCGGTCTTTCGCTGCTCTCTATCTCTCATCGCACGCCCGAGTTCGAGGCTGTGGTAAACGAGGCGCAGGCGCTGTTCCGCGAGCTTATGCAGATTCCCGACAACTATAAGATCTTCTTCGTCGGCGGCGGTATGAGCACGCAGTTCTTCCACATTCCCGCCAACTTCCTCGGCAAGAAGGCCGGTTATATCAACACCGGCGTATGGACCAAGAAGTCGATCAAGGAGGCCAAGCGCTACGGCGAGGTTCAGGTGCTGGCTACTTCGGAGGACAAGAACTTCACCTATATCCCCAAGGGCTTCGACATTCCCGAGGATCTGGACTACCTCTATATATGTACCAACAACACGATCTACGGTTCGGAGTATCACACCGACATCGACTCTCCGGTGCCTCTGATCGCCGACATGTCGTCGGATATCATGTCGCGTCCGGTAGACGTATCGAAGTACGCCATGATCGTGGGCGGTGCCCAGAAGAACCTTTCGTGCGCCGGCGTATCGTTCGTCATCATCCGTGACGACATGCTCCAAAAGGTGGTTCGCGACGTTCCTACTATGGTCAACGTCAACACGCACGTCGACAACAACTCGATGTTCAACACTCCTCCCGTATTCCCGATCTTCGTGATGAACGAGACATTGAAGTGGTTGAAGTCGATCGGCGGTCTGAAAGAGATGTACCGCATCAACAAGGAGAAGGCCGATCTGCTCTACAACGAGATCGATCGCAACCCGCTGTTCCGCGGCACTGTCGAGAAGGAGGACCGTTCGCTTATGAACATCTGCTTCATCATGGCCGAGGGCAAGGAGGATCTGGCTCCCGAGTTCATGGCATTCGCCAAGGAGCGCGGCATGGTGGGTATCAAGGGGCACCGTCTGGTAGGCGGCTTCCGTGCATCGTGCTACAACGCTCTGCCCAAGGAGAGCGTCGAGGCTCTGGTTGCCTGCATGCAGGAGTTCGAGCAGCTTCACAAGTAATCGGCCGTGTGTGCGACGATCATCCCGTTTATGCGGGATGTGAAACGAGAAAAACCTATTTGTTTTACATCATTATTGGAAGAGATGAAAATTTTGGTAGCTACCGAGAAGCCCTTCGCAAAGAAGGCTGTCGACGGTATTCGCGAAATCATAGAGGGCGCGGGTCATACGCTCGCGCTGTTGGAGAAGTATACTGACAAGGCGCAGCTGTTGGAGGCTGTCGCCGATGCCGATGCGGTCATCATCCGCAGCGACAAGGTCACGGCCGAGGTCATCGACGCCGCCAAGCAGCTCAAAATCGTCGTTCGTGCCGGTGCCGGTTACGATAATGTCGACCTTGCAGCGGCTACGGCGCGCGGTATCGTCGTGATGAACACTCCGGGTCAGAATTCGAATGCCGTTGCCGAGCTGGCTCTGGGCATGATGGTCTACATGGCCCGCAACCGCTTTACTCCCGGTACGGGTTCGGAGTTGCAGGGCAAGACGCTGGCGATCCACGCCTACGGCAATGTCGGCCGTCTGGTCGGCATCAAGGGCAAGGCTCTGGGCATGAACGTCATCGCATTCGATCCGTTCATTACCGATGCAGCCGTGTTCGAGCGCGACGGTGTGAAGAAGGTCGACTCGATTGCCGAGCTCTATGCCGCAGCCGATTATCTGTCGCTGCATATTCCGGCAACGGAGCAGACGCGCAAGTCGATAGGTTACGATCTGGCCATGTCGATGCCCAAGGGTGCGACGATCGTCAATACCGCCCGCAAGGAGGTTATCGACGAGGATGGTCTGACGCGTGCCATGAGCGAGCGCGAGGACCTGAAATATGTTACAGATATCGCCCCCGAGGCTGCCGAGCAGTTTGCGGAGAAATTCGGCAAGCATTTCTTCGCTACGCCGAAGAAGCAGGGCGCCGAGACCGCCGAGGCCAACATCAACGCAGGTCTGGCGGCAGCTCGTCAGATAGCCGATTTCTTTGCCACGGGCAACGTTCGTTTTCAGGTTAACAAGTAAACAAAGCAACAAGTTATGGTAAGAATAAAACCTTTCAAGGGAATACGTCCACCGAAGGAGTACGCAGCCGAAGTCGCATCGCGTCCCTATGACGTGCTGAACTCGGCCGAGGCCAAGCGCGAAGCGACTGAGCGTTCGCTGCTCCATATAATCAAGCCCGAGATCGATTTCGATCCCATTGCCGACGAGCACTCTCAGCAGGTCTATGACAAGGCTATGGAGAACTTCCGCCTCTGGAAAGAGCGCGGCTGGCTGGTGCAGGACGGCGAGGAGCACTATTACATATATGCGCAGACGATGAACGGCCGCACGCAGTACGGTCTGACGATGTGCTGCCACTTCGACGATTACCTCTCGGGCGCTATCAAGAAGCATGAGCTCACGCGTCCCGACAAGGAGGAGGACCGCATGATCCATGTCCGCAACCAGAAGGCCAATATCGAGCCGGTGTTCTTTACCTACCCCGACAATGCCGAGATCGACGCCATTGTCGACGGTATCGTCAAGTCGACGCCCGCCGATTACGACTTTACGGCCGACGACGGCTTCGGCCACCACATGTGGGTAATCCGCGACAAGGCCACCAACGACCGCATCACGGAGATATTCCGCACGATTCCGGCGCTCTATGTCGCCGACGGTCATCATCGCACGGCCGCTGCCGCACGCGTAGGTCAGGAGTGCATGCGCAACAACGCAAACCATACCGGCGACGAGGAGTACTGCTTCTTCCTTGCCGTGACGTTCCCCGCATCGCAGCTCCGCATCATCGACTACAACCGTGTCGTGAAGGATCTCAACGGTCTGAGCGAGGAGCAGTTCCTGGCAGCTGTCGAAAAGAACTTCGACGTCGAGAAGAAGGGCAAGGAGATATACACTCCCACCGGCCTGCACAACTTCGCGATGTATGTCGGCGGCGAGTGGTACTCGATGACGGCCAAGCCAGGCACCTATGACGACAACGATCCTATCGGCGTTCTGGATGTTACGGTGCTCTCGAACCTCGTGTTGAACGAAGTGCTCGGCATCGAGGACCTGCGCACGTCGAAACGAATCGATTTCGTCGGCGGTATCCGCGGTCTGGGCGAGTTGCAGAAGCGAGTCGACAGCGGCGAGATGAAGGTGGCCTTTGCGCTCTACCCCGTCTCGATGCAGCAGCTGATCGACATCGCCGATACGGGCAACATCATGCCTCCCAAGACGACGTGGTTCGAGCCTAAGTTGCGTTCGGGTGTGGTTATCCACTCATTCGACGAGAAGTAAACTCGGCCTTATAAGATGAAAAAGCCCGCGCAACATCGCGCGGGCTTTTGCGTTGGGACAGGTTTCTCGTTGTGCTATGCCTTCACAGCAGCGCTGCGGCATCTGCCTGCGACAAGAGATAGCGTCAGCAGCAGTGCGGCTAATACTATGGTGGTAAATACGCCCGAGAATACGGTTTCGGATGCTATGGAGTCGCTGTACAGAGCCTGATACGTACCCGATAATCCGTCGGTCGCAAGTGTGTATATTCCATATAGCATGTTGGCTGCGGCCAGTATGCCCGTTATGAGCCAGCGTTCTATACATACGCCGAACATCGCCACCCACATGGCGCCGACAGCGACAGACGACAATATGTAGCTCGTGCCGGTCAAAGGTGTCGCAGAACCGTGCATCGTAACCTCGCACCATACCGTCGAGTAGCTTTCGACGAGCAGTGCGCACAGCGCGATACCGGCCACGGAGAGCCACGATGTCGTCGCTGCCGGCTCCGAGCGGTCGGGTATGTTGCGGTCGGCCAGCCCGATTGCGCATATCGCCGCAACCGCGATGCCTGACAGCAGATATACCGTCAGGGGAGCGTAGAGAATCTTATAATCGGGCATGTCGCCGGTCGGGGCGTCGAATACTATATTGTTTTTGAAGGCGAAGCATGCGGCGACGGACGCACCCATTGCCGCGACTATCGACAGTAGCGTGGCGAGCCGCTGTTTGGTCAGTGCGAATCCTGCTGCGGCGAATGTCGCTGCCGCCGCCGCTATGCCGTAGTAGGACATGTTGATTCGCATGTATTGCGGATAGTCGCCGAGCAGGACCAGCCATGGCGTATTGATCAGGCCGTACATTAGTGCGATCACGGCGACGGTTATGCCGACGGCAGTGCGGGCGGATATCGCCGGCATGCGCGGTTGCGTGGCGGGTTGTTGGGCTGCGGGGTTGATCGTTACGCCGCATTTGGAACATGCGGGTGCTTTGTCGGAGATGATAGAGTCGCATTCGGGGCAGTTGATAAGAGCCATAACGTTATGGTGTTTTGATAGTTTCGAACAAAGATAAGTATAAGCGTGGGCAAAAGCAAGTTTAATAGTATTTGTCGGCCGGAGTATTTTCGGCGCGGCCGAAGATGCGGATAATTCGGCTGCCTTGCGACGAGAGAAACGCACGCACGCACGGCGGCCGGTCTGTTCGGCCGCAACGGCTTGTACTCCGAAAAGTCGAATATACCTCCTGCAACCGTGTGGAGGCGTTATGATAATATATCGAAAGCGTAATGTTAAAATATTCTATAAAACATACCGGTGTTACGGATATTTTTATTAAATTTGTTAGGTTTAATTTTAGAGCCAGAGAAACTAACTATTAACAAACAAATAAAGGATTGTCGTTATGGCAAAAATCAAGGGAAAAATCGTCGTCGATACCGAGCGTTGCAAGGGCTGCGGCGTCTGCGTGGCTTCGTGTCCGTGCGACGTGCTCGGTCTGTCGAGCGAAGTGAACGGTAAGGGTTATCCGTTCGCCGTCATGGTTAATCCGGATGCCTGCACGGGCTGTGCCTCGTGCGGTATAATCTGTCCGGACAGTTGTATTACGGTTTATCGCCAAAAATTCGAATAAAATTATGGCAGAGAAAGAGGTAAAACTTATGAAAGGCAACGAAGTGATAGCCCATGCGGCGATTCGCTACGGTTGCGACGGATATTTCGGTTATCCTATCACTCCCCAGTCGGAGGTTATGGAGACGCTCATGGAGCTCAAACCTTGGGAGACGACCGGCATGGTCGTGTTGCAGGCCGAGTCCGAGGTGGCGTCGATCAATATGGTATACGGCGGTGCCGCAACGGGCAAGCGTGTGATGACTTCGTCGTCGAGCCCCGGCGTCAGCCTTATGAGCGAAGGTCTGAGCTATCTGGCCGGTGCCGAGCTGCCGTGCGTTGTGGTCAACTGCCAGCGCGGCGGTCCGGGTCTGGGTACGATCCAGCCTTCGCAGGGCGACTATTTCCAGGCCTGCAAGGGCGGCGCTCACGGCGACTTCCACCTTATAGTGCTGGCTCCCAACTCAGTGCAGGAGATGCACGATTTCGTGGGACTGGCGTTCGATCTGGCGTTCAAGTATCGCAATCCGGCGATGATTCTCGCCGACGGCGCTATCGGCCAGATGATGGAGAAGGTGGTTCTGGCGCCTCAGCGTGCGCGCAAGACCAATGAGGAGATCGCCGAGGAGTGCAAGTCGTGGGCTATCTATGGCAAGCCCGAGTCGCGCGAGCGTAATGTCGTGACTTCTTTGGAGTTGCAGAGCGAAGTCATGGAGAAGATCAACTTGCGTCTGCAAGCCAAGTACAAGGCTATGGAGGACAATGAGGTGCGTTACGAGGCTATCGAGTGCGACGATGCGGAGTATGTGATCGTGGCGTTCGGATCGTCGGCGCGTATATGCTCGGCTACGGTAGAAATGGCGCGTGCCGAGGGTATCAAGCTGGGTCTGCTGCGTCCCATTACCCTCTATCCGTTCCCGAAGAATCCCATTCGCGAGCTGGCCGAGCGCGGTGTCAAGGGATTCCTGTCGGCCGAGTTGAACGCCGGTCAGATGGTCGAGGATGTACGCATGGCCGTCAACGGCATGGCTCCGGTCGAGCATTACGGTCGTCAGGGCGGTATGATGTTCTCGCCCGACGAGGTGCTTACGGCTCTTAAAGAGAAACTTATAAACAAGAAATAGACTATGGCAGAGGTAGAAATCAAACAGGAAAATATGGTTTACGGCAAATCGAAACTGATGTTGCCGAATGTCATGCACTACTGCCCCGGTTGCAGCCACGGTACGGTTCACAAACTCGTTGCCGAGGTTATCGAAGAGATGGGACTCGAACACGACACTATCGGTGTATCGCCCGTAGGTTGTTCGGTATTCGCATACAACTACATAGACATCGACTGGGCTGAGGCTGCGCACGGACGCGCCTGCGCCGTGGCTACCGCCGTTAAGCGCCTGCACCCCGAGAAGATGGTGTTTACCTATCAGGGCGACGGAGACTTGTCGGCCATAGGTACCGGCGAGACGATTCACGCTGCGGCTCGCGGCGAGAATATCGTTGCCGTATATATCAACAATGCGATCTACGGTATGACCGGCGGACAGATGGCGCCCACTACCCTGCTGGGTATGAAGACCGCCACCACCCCCTACGGCCGCGATCCCAAGCTCAACGGTTATCCCTACAAGATCGCCCAGATGCTGGCGCATCTCGACGGCGTATGCTACGTGACGCGTCAGAGCGTCCACACTCCGGCCAACGTGCGCAAGTGCAAGAAAGCGCTGCGTCATGCGTTCGAGAACGCTATGGCGGGCAAGGGCTTCTCGCTCGTGGAGGTCGTATCGACCTGCAACAGCGGTTGGAAACTCTCGCCGGTGGCCTCTAACGAGTGGCTCGAAAAGAATATGTTGCCGTTCTACGAACTCGGCGATTTGAAGGACAATAAAGAGTAAGCGGAATATGAAAGAGACAGTAATTATTGCAGGTTTCGGAGGACAGGGTGTCCTCACTATGGGTAAGATTCTGGCTTACTCGGGCGTCATGCAGGATTTCGAGGTAACATGGATGCCGTCATACGGACCCGAGATGCGCGGCGGTACGGCCAACGTAACGGTCGTGTTGTCCGACAAGCCGATCTCGTCGCCTATCGCTCACGAGTTCGACGTGGCCGTAGTGCTCAACCAGCAGTCTATGGAGAAGTTCGAAGCTATGGTAAAGCCCGGCGGCGTGCTTATCTATGACACCAACGGTATTACGCGTCATCCGGTGCGTACCGACATCAGCGTCTACACGATCGATGCTACGGCCGAGTGCGCCCGCATGGGTCAGGCCAAGCTCTTCAACACGATGATTCTGGGCGGTTATCTCAAAGTACGCCCCGTCGTCAAAATGGAGAACGTCATGGAGGGTCTGAAACACACGCTGCCCGAGCGTGCGTGGAAGATGCTGCCGCAGAACGAGGAGGCAATTCATCATGGCGGCGAGATAATCAAGCAGATCCGCTAATTCGATTTCGTTATAAGCGGCATTTACTTCGCCTCTATCAAATCCGCAGATGGGCAGTACGACAAGCACAGCCCATCTGCGGATTTTTCACGTGTGGCTTGTAACTAACGCCTTTTGACGAAAAAGAGCGCATGATGCATGGGAGGATACTCCGGAACGAAGAATCTGTTAGAGACGATATGCGAGAGTGATGTACACAAACGATAAACCGTATCCCGCACCAGAAGTTGTTTCGTTACATTGCATTTCGTTCGACATGACAGAACGTTTGTCATTCTGAACGGAGTAGCACGCAGCGAACCGACTTCGCGTCTCGCCAGTAAGCGCCTGCCCTTTCTGGCGTGATGCGAAAGAGAAAGGCCGAAGGTCAAGAATCCGATCGTGGACGACATATCTATCGGGTCGGTTTGCCGTCGATTTTCTTTTTATTCGTAGCTTGGGCTATGTCACTCTAATATGATCTTTCCATTGTCACTCAGAGCATAGTTGTCATTATCTATTATCTGCATGTCGATGTATTCCAGTCGATATATGTGATTTGTTTTGTGGTATTCTTCGACCATTTCGGCTGCCCGGCGTATTCCATTCTTCGATGCAGTGTGCAAATAATTTACGGCCTCTATTCGCATTCTCTCTTTTTTCGTTGCATCGGATTCATACATGCTGTTGATATATAGGTTCGATCCTTGAAGATAGGCGGTTCGAGCATTGTCATCGTCGATTATAAATGCGTATTGCAGCTGGCATATCTTATTCGTGGACTTGTATTCGTTGACCATTTCAATGGCTTTCTGTATGCCGTAGTCGGCAGCCGTTCTCAAATATTTCATGGCTTCGGTCTGGCTGTGCGGGTTATTATCGGTTATGCTTTGCAGATAATACAATACCCCCAAATAGTAACAGGCGCGGGCATTGCCGTTGTCTGCCGGGCGGTGCAGACGCTCGGTAATCATCGCTATATTGTCGCGGTCGATCATGTCGGTTGCATTATACCGATATAGTGCGTCGAATATGTCGGGACGTATCAGATAATAGTCGGCCTCGGTACACCCTTGTGCAGAGGCCTCTTTCAGATGTTTTTGTGCGAGCTGCGGATCACGCCGGGTGCCTATGCCGAGTTTATGGCATAATCCCAGATCGCAGCGCGCCTGCGGCAGTCGGGCTGCGGCCGTTCTCAGATACCGCAACATCGATTCGTAATCTCCGTCGCGATAGTGATATGCTGCCAACAGATAGGCGTGTTCGGGATTATCCGTCGAGGAGTGCTCGATAGCAGACAACGCCGAAGAGTCGCGGCCGAGCAATAGGCGTAATGTCGAGCAATAGGTCGAGTCGGGATCCTTGTCATATATAAGACGATCCGCAAACAGATAGATGTTGAGAAACGACGGGCGTACGACGAATTCGTCGCGCGAGGGTTCGCTTGTCGTACAACCGGCGCATAGCGCCATGATCGACAACAGAATAAGTACGATAGATCGGTTCATGTTCGGGTTGTTCGTATATCCGCACCTCGATATGGTAATGGTAAAAAGAAAGCGTGGTGCTGAAAGCTTATTTCAGTCGGACAGGTCTTAGGAAACCTCTGCAATAAATAAGCAACAGCCCCACGCCTATATCCGATGACGGATAGGGCGCGAGAAGATGCCTGCTTATTCTTTTGCTCGATGAATTTCCTAAGTACGTCCGACGAGAATATGTTTACACATCCGTGTTAATATGTCGAAACAAACGAAGTGTAATAATTCGTAAAATACGAATGGGCGGAGATTAAATTAGCTATTGCGAATGATGGTTGCAGATGCAATATAAAGTTTCAAATGCAAATAGATCAATAATTTTGCTTTTGGTAACGTAATATCGATTATCTTTGCGAATAGATCCGAAGCTAAACCGAAGGCATTTCCGTGCCGGTTCCTTGCCCACCCGTCGACCTCGGCTTTCAACATTGAAACGGGTGATCATCCTATGTACGATTATCGATTGCCATGCGCGAGCGGAGACGGTTTGACAACAATAAACTCTAACCGTTATGGAGAGAATAGAAGATATTTTATTCGAGTCGGGACTACTGTATGTATTCGCCCCCGACGATCGTTCCGCCGATAAGTCCGTCGTATTGGCGGGTGTGTATGACAAGAGCTCGCGCGAGGGTGTGGTACTGGAAGTATCTTCGTCGGACATGCGTCATTTCAGATCGGACATGCTGCTGCCCGATACATACCGCATGGCCAGAGCCGCGACACCGGAAGAGTGTAACGACTTTTTTTTCAATTATGGTTGGGCAATGGCTATGGATGCCATATCGCGTATGTTGAAGCGTATGGCCGACTGAGACCGCAGTGCGGCTCAGGACATCGTGCACGTCTGGGCATCGCGCCACCCGGCAAGGGCTTCGCGGATCGTCATGGCGCGCTTGCCGGCCATTTGTATACGCTCGACATATATCATACCGTCGATGCAGCGTATGCCAAGATGCGATTTGCCGTCGGTGGTTACAGAGCCCGGCGCACGGTCGTCGTCCGACGCTTCGAAGTGCGCTTCGAATATCTTGCATGCGACTGGTTCGCTACCCTCTCGGCAGATATATGTCCATGCCGCCGGATATGGCGACAGGCCGCGGATAAGATCGACTATGCGCTTGCCGGGGCAGGACCAGTCTATGCGGCAGTCCTCCTTGAATATCTTGGGCGCGGGGTGCAGCGTCGATTCGTCGGTGCCGGCCTGCTCGATCGGGGCGAAGTCGCCCGAGGCGATTTTCTCGACGGTCGAGACGACCAGATCGGCGCCCATGTGCATCAGCTTGTCGTAAAGTGTGCCGACATTATCCTGCGGCAGGATATCGGTCTGGCTGCGGTCGATGATAGCGCCTTTGTCGATCTCGTGGTTCAGAAGGAACGTCGTGACACCCGTGCGGGTCTCGCCGTTGATTATCGCCCAGTTGATAGGCGCCGCGCCGCGGTATTGCGGCAGCAGCGAAGCATGCAGGTTGAACGTACCCAGCCGCGGCATGCCCCATACGATCTCGGGCAGCATGCGGAAGGCTATGACGATGCCCAGATCGGGTTTGAGCGCTTCGAGCGCTTCGACGAACTGCGGTGCGCGCAGCTTCTCGGGTTGCAGGATCGGCAGACCGAGCTCTTCGGCCGCGACCTTAACGTCGCTCTTGTGTATTTTTTGTCCGCGGCCGGCCGGTTTGTCGGGCGTCGTGACCACGGCGACGATGTTATAGCCCTCGGTAACGAGTCGTCGGAGCGATGTTGCGGCGAACTCGGGCGTACCCATGAATATGATGCGTAGATCCTTTGCGTTCATAGTCGGAAATCAGATTCTTTTCGTTTTACGTCGTTTCTTCCACGGACGGTTTTTGTGCCACCAGCGCAGCTGCTTCTTGAAGCGGCTCTTGATCTTGCGCCTGAGACGCTTGATCTGCGCCTCGTACCAGTCGGTATCGAGCAGCGACGAGTCGTTGGTGGCCTTGCGCGTAAGGTATAGCGCGACCGGAGAAAGGATGAATATCGGCAGCCACATGCCGTAGAGCGAATCCCATGCCCCCTCCTTGGCCAGCTTCTCGCCCGTTAGGCTTATGACGTAATATATGACGAAAAATATGACCGATATGACGATCGGCGTTCCGAGGCCTCCCTTGCGGATGATCGCGCCGAGCGGCGCTCCGATAAGGAAGAATACGAATATCGATATGGGCAGAGCCAGCTTGCGGTGCCACTCGTTGCGCGACCTGTAAAGCTGCGTGAGCGTATATTTCGACGACTGCTCGTCGAACGAGTAGATGCCGCGCGAGTTGCGTACCGCATTGTTGGCGGCGTTGTAGACACGGTAGCGGTCGCGTGTGCCGAGGGCGGCTATCGAGTCGTATATGTCGATCGGCTTGAACCGGCTCTTGTCGATGCGTATGCTGTCGCCCGGCAGCACCGATATGTCGTTTACGAAGATCTGCTCCTTGATAAGCGGCGCATACGACATAGAGTTGGCCGCCTCGGCCGCCGTCTGCAACGAGTCTATCAGCACCTGCAACTCCGACATGTTGCGAGTCTGCGCCTCGTTGGCGCGGTTGGGCTTGTCGCTCTGAGACAGGTTGGACAGAGGTATGGTGCCGTCCTGCCTCTCGAAAAGGTGGTGGCGCAGCCCGTTGCGGTCGTACCATTGCGCGCCGCGCGTCTGCTCGTATGTCTCGCCCTCGAACAGCGTGACATACAGATAGTTCTTGTCGTCCGACATCTTGATGTATCCCGAGTCGGCAACGGTTGTGGTCATGTCGCCGTTGGACGAGCGGGTGTCGAATATGAGTACGTCGTGCAGCAGTCTGGTGTCGTCGTCCTGCTTGCCGACGCGTATGCTCATGCCCTCCAAGTCGTTGAAGAAAAGGCCGTCCTTGAACTCCAACTCCTGCCGCTGCTGGCGTATGTCGTGGAATATCTCGAACATGCGCTGGTTGGCGAACGGTACGAGGTTGTTGACTATGAAGAAGCTGCCTACGGCTATGCCGCCCACGATGACAAGCAGCGGCCGCAGTATCTTCGGCAGCGACATGCCGGCCGACTTCATCGCCAGCAGCTCGTAGCTCTCGCCGAGGTTTCCCATAGCCATGATCGCCGACAGCAGCATGGCCAGCGGCAGACCCAGCGGGATCATGTTGGCCGTGGCGCAGGCGATGAGCTCGATAATGACGCTTACGTCGAGACCCTTTCCCACCAGATCGTCGATATATCGCCATACGAAGTTCATCATCAGCACGAACTGTACGATGAAGAACGTTATGAGCAACGGTCCCAGATAGGATTTAAGCACCAGTTTGTATATCTTTTTCATGCTCCGGCGACTTGTTTTCTGCGCAAAGTTAACAGTTTTACGATAACCAACACCGCGCAGAAGGTAAATATTATGCAGCTGCCAGTCGGTATGTCGAGATGATAGCTTAGGACGAAACCGGCGATGTTGCCCGCTGTGGCGACTACGGCCGACCATGCGGCTATCGCCGCGTAGGATTTGGTCACGGAGTTGACTATTACCACCGGCATGGTCAGAAGCGACAGCAGCAGGATGATGCCCATTATCTTGATCGAGAGTACGATCGTTATGGCCGTCACGACGGCCATGATATATGATATGCGCTCGGTGCGTATGCCCTGACTGGCGGCATACTCGTTATCGAACGTCATATACATTATGGGTCTGATCCACAGCACCGCTCCGGCCGCAACGGCAACCGTAAGGAGTGTCATGAATACGATGTCGGTGCGGTCGACGAGCAGTATGCTGCCGAATAGATAGCTCGTCAGGTCCGACGCATAGCCCGGTCGCAGGGTCATGAACAGGGCGCCGACGGCCATGCCGACAGACCATATTATGCCTATGGCAGAATCCTCGCGTATGCGGCCCCGGCGCGAAGCCCACTCCGTACCCACGGACGATATGGCGGCGAAGCACAGTGCTCCGGCCAACGGATCGAACCCGTAGTAGAACGCTATGCCCAGACCGCCGAACGATGCGTGCGTGATGCCTCCGCAGAGGAAAACCATGCGTCGTGCGACGATATATGTGCCTATGATGCCGCACGTTATGCCCGACAGTACGCATGCCAGAAAGGCGTTGCCGAGAAAGTCGTAGCGGAATATGTCGTAAATGAACTCCAAATTGCGAAAAAATATGTGTGCAAATTTACCGTTTTTTCCGTCATAACGCTAAAAGTTTTTCCACTTTCGTACAACTTTTACTAACTTCGCCCGATTATAAAACGTATCCCGCACCTGCGGGAGGAGATTACATGGAGCATAAGAGAGTCAATTTTCATACGTTGGGCTGCAAACTCAACTTTTCCGAGACGTCGACCATTGCCCGCGAGTTCGACAAGGGCGGCTTCGTGCGTGTCGCACCGGATGCCGCCACCGATATCGCCGTTATAAACAGCTGCTCGGTAACGGAGCATGCCGACAAGAAGTGCCGCAATATAATACGCAAGATTCATCGGCGCAACCCCGATGCCGTGATCGCGGTAACGGGGTGTTACGCACAGCTCAAACCGAACGAGATCGCGGCGATAGATGGTGTGGATATAGTGCTTAGCAACAACGATAAGGGCGATGTATATAAACGGGTGGTAGAGCTGTTGGCCGGGCGCGGCGGCATCGTGTCGAGCTGTCACGTCGAGGACCTGACGCGCTTCTTCGCGGCCTTTTCGAGCGGCGACCGCACACGTGCCTTCTTGAAGGTTCAGGACGGCTGCGACTACAAGTGCTCGTACTGCACGATACACTATGCGCGTGGCGGGAGCCGCAACATACCGATTGCCGATATAGTCTCTCAGGCGCGCGAGATAGCGGCCGGCGGACAGAGGGAGATCGTCATCACGGGTGTCAATACGGGCGACTTCGGCCGTTCTACGGGAGAGAGCTTCATAGAGCTGCTGCGCGAATTGGACGCTGTGGAGGGCATCGAACGATACCGGATATCGAGCATAGAGCCTAATCTGCTGACCGACGAGATCATAGCATTCTGCGCGGCCTCGTCCAAGTTCCAGCATCACTTCCATATACCGCTCCAAAGCGGTTCGGACAGGATTCTCGGTCTGATGCGGCGGCGTTATACGACGGCCAAGTATGCAGAGCGCATCGCCCGCATACGGGAGTCGATGCCCGATGCCTTCATCGGTGTCGACGTGATCGTCGGATTTCCCGGCGAGGACGATGCGGAGTTCGGGCGTACATACGATTTCCTGGACGGTCTCGCACCGTCGTTCCTGCATATATTTCCATTCTCGGAGCGTCCCGGAACGCCGGCCGTCGAGCTGCCCGGCAAGGTGCAGCCGGCGGTGGCGACCCGGCGCGTGCAGCGGCTGGAAGAGCTATCGGCGCGCCTGCATGGGGATTTCTGCCGCAGATACGTCGGCTCGCAGGCGGAGGTGCTGTTCGAGAGCACGGTGCGCGGCGGCATGATGTATGGCTATACTGGAAACTACTTGCGCGTGGTTGCGCCTTACGATGCCGGAGCCGTCAACCGGATATGTAGGGTGCGGTTGTTGCACATGGACGAAAACGGCGATATAACGGCGGAAATAATTGCTTAATTAGCCCGAAAACGTTATCTTTGCGGATATTTAACTCTATTGTAATGTCGCGATTCAAATTGTTAACGATCGGCGGAATACGCAAACGCATGTTTGTCGGATTCGTCAGCATCGTACTGCTGCTGTTCTTCTCGGGAATGGTGTCGCTGTTCGAGTTGGGGCGTGTCAGCAACGACACGGAGGAGATTCTGCTTGCGAGCAAGTCGAACGTCGAGCTGGCGGGCGAGATGATCTCGGCACTCAACGAACAGAACGATGCCGTGATATGTCTGGCCGTTATCGGCGAGGACTCGCTCGCCTATCGCGATGTCTGCAAGAATGCCATAGCACGTCTCTCCGACGCCGTCTCGCTGGCCGATGCAAAGGTCGACGGTGCGGCTGTGGACTCGCTCGCCGTACATGCCGGCGTACTCAATTCGATGGTCATGGATTATCTCGACGGCAAGCTGCCGTTCGACGAGCAGTTTACCTCGCGCGACTGGTATGTCGACTCCTACAAGGACGAATACGTCGACGTCGCGTCGCATATAACCAGATACATGACCGGTGCGCAGAGTACCCTCGGACCCGATGTCAACCGTCTGAGCCGCACGGCTTACCGTGCGGTTACGCCCGTATTCATCTCGCTGGTGGTGATGATCGTCGTGGTAATTATGTTTTATTATTTCCTATCGGTATATTACATCCGTCCGGTGTTGCGCATGAACAAGAGTCTGGGCGACTTTCTGACCTTCAAGGTGCCGTTCGATGCGACGATGACATGTCGCGACGAGCTGAGCGAGTTGAAGGAGAGGATCAAGTCGCTTATATCGCGTCTGCCGTGATTGCCGGCGCTTAACTCGAATCCGTTTGATTTATGAGACTGCATGTCGTGATACGATACATCGGTATGGTGCTGCTGTTCATAGCGGCATTCATGCTCATGTCGGCTGTCGTGTCGCTTGTCAACGGACGCGATTCGGCTTACTATCCGCTGCTGCTGTCGTCGTTTCTGACGGCGCTGCTGGGCGGCTTCCCGTTGATCTTCGTCGAGCGTGCCGAGCAGATCAAAATCAAGGAGGGATACTGCATCGTCGTGGGTTCGTGGCTGGTGGCGTGCATCGTGGGCATGTTCCCGTATCTGATATGGGGTGGCGAGTTCACGCCGGTCAACGCATGGTTCGAGAGCGTCTCGGGATTTACTACCACGGGGGCATCGATCCTGAACGACGTGGAGGATCTGCCGCGAGGATTGCAGTTCTGGCGCATGTCGACGGCATGGATCGGCGGCGTGGGCGTTGTTATGTTCGCTCTGGTTATCCTGCCGTCGCTGGGCAAAAACAAGCTCATGCTCTCCAATGTCGAGTTGTCGACCATAGCCAAGGACAACTACCAGTATCGCACCCAGGTCATAGTGCGCATCTTGATAATCGTGTACGTGGGCCTTACGCTGGTCACTACCCTGCTGCTTAAAATATCGGGCATGTGCTGGTTCGATGCCGTTACGCATGCCATGTCGGCATGCAGCACGTGCGGATTCAGCACCAAGAATACGAGCATTGCATTTTATGACAGTGCGGCGATAGAGACCGTGCTCGTCGTTGCGATGACGCTGGCCGGTATACATTTCGGCATACTGTATGCCACGGTGCTCGGCCGGCGCAACAACATATTCCGCTCGGAGGTCGTTCGCGTTTATGTCGGCATGATGGCCGTAATAGCCCTCGTTGTGGCTATGAGCCTGTGGGGGCAGGACGTCTATCCCTCGTTCGTCGACTCGCTGCGGCGCTCGCTGTTCCATGTGGTTTCGGTAACCACCACTTCGGGTTTCGCCATAGCCGATACCAATACGTGGACATCGCTGGCGGTGGTGCTGCTGCTCTTCTGCTCGGTGGTGTGCGCATGTGCCGGTTCGACGGCGGGCGGTATGAAAGTCAACCGTCTGCTGCTGTCGGGCAAGATGATACGCAACAGACTCAAACTGCAACAGCATCCCAATGCCGTCATACGTACCAAGATCGACGGTACGGTGCAGGACGATGCGGTGCTGGACTCGGTGGTAATATTCGTCGTGGCATACATAATGTTGATTCTGGTGGGTACGGTGGTAAACACGATGTTCGGTGCCGATCTGATAACGGGCTTTTCGGCCTCTATCGCGTGCGCTGGCAATGTCGGCCCCGGCTTCGGCGATGTCGGATCGATGAACAACTACGCCGCATTCCCCGCCATATTGAAACTCAACGGCTCGCTGCTGATGCTGCTGGGACGTTTGGAAATATTCGGATTCATACAGCTTTTCTTTATCAGATATTGGAGATAATGAAGAACCTTCTAAGATTCATATCGGCCCTTTCGGCGTTGCTGGCGGTATGTGCTGCGGATGATCTGTCGGCACAGACGGTCACGGCACGCATAGCCGGGTTGGAGAGCAACGAGGAGTATATGTCGCTGCTTCGCGACACCGAGATCCTGCAACACCGCGAGGACTCGATCGTAAATCTCATCGAGTCGGCGCGAAGCCGTTTCGTCGAGGTGGAAGACCGCGACGGCTTTGCGGATTACATAGTCGGCTTGGAGGACAACATATTCCAGATACGCACCCGCAAGGGATTCATAGCCGATAGGATCAATACTATCGAACAGGAGTGGGTGCTGTCGCGTCTTAGCAGCGTCGAGCGGACGGATGTCGGGGAGCAGACCGATACGGGTGTCGTGCGCCCGGTCGTCGTCAGACGCAATCTGGTCGACAACGACTGTCTGCGCGAGGAACTCTCGGCCGAGGATTATGCAGAATTGCGGTCGGCGCATGGGCGAGAGATATCCATAGTCCGCGCCGTCGACACGCTGATCGCTGCCTACGACAGGTTGAAGATACTATCACTGGCATACGCCGCGGCCGACGACGAGATCGCGGCCGACTCGATATATACCGATTACGGTGCGTGCCGCAGATGTCTCGATTCGTTGTCGCAGAGCATTGCCGACGACTGGTCGCATATCGTGGATTCGAAGTCGTATGCCTACGGTCTCGTGTTGGAGAAGCACGGCCGCACGGACATACTCGACCGTATGGAGAGCGAATTTGCAGTGATGCGTCAGCAGAGTGCCGGCGCCGAGGGCATGTACATATCCGATGCGTTGACACGCTACTGCGTCGGCAAGCCCGTATTGGCCGGCTACGAGCGGCGCTTCGCCGAGGCCATGTCGCTCACGGCGGCTGTCGACTCGCTCGCGGCGGCCGACAAGAGCATTCCGCAATACGATTACCGCCTCGACCGTATCGATCTGGCGCGACGTCTGTTCCTCGACTACCAGCCGGTGGCATTCGGCCGCACGTCGTTCTATAATGCCAATAATCCGCTGCCCAAGTTGAAGGTTTACGACGAGGGCACCATATACCGCCTACTGCTGGGCAGATTCAAGACGCGACAGCCGATGACGCTGTTCAAAGGCGTATATCCGTTGTATATCGATCGCGACGAGGAGCAGATGTATTGTTACTATGCCGGCGGTTATGCCACCCGTGCGGAGGCCGAGCGAGCCAAGCAGCAGCTCTCGGAGAGAGGGTTCCGCGCACCGCAGATATGCCGCTGGGTCGACGGCGAGATGACCAACCTGACTCTGGCTGCGGAGGAGGATCCTTCGGCGGAGCCGGTCACGGGTATACGGTATGCCGTGCAGATCGCCTCGCCCGAGGCGCTGCCGCGCGAGGTGGTCGACATAATCGCTGCTGAGGGCGAGGGCAAGGAGATCTCGCGTGCCGGAGACGGCGAATATGTCGTCGGCACATACGCCGACCGCGCCGTGGCCGACAGACTGGCCGAGATGATCGGCCGTGCCGATCAGCGCCTCGGGGTCGAGGTCATGGAGATAGAAGTAGAATGATAACCTCAAAATAAGAAGCCTATGTGGATGATAATCTTGTTGATCTTTTGCGGTTTGGTGTTTCTTTTCGCCGAACTGTTTCTGCTGCCGGGACTCTCGGTAGGTGCATTCCTTTCGCTGGCATGTTACGGTGGTGCCGTATATGTCGCTTTCGACAGATTCTCCACCGAGACCGGCTTGTGGTGCATCGCGGCGATAGTCGTGCTGTCGCTGATCGTCATTGCCGTATCGCTGCGTTCGAAGACGTGGCGGCGTCTGTCGCTCGAACAGCGCATTACATCGTCCAACCGCGAGGAGTCGATGCCGGTGGCTGTCGGCGAGCGCGGCCGAACCGTCTCGCGCCTTGCGCCGGTGGGTCGCGTCGAGTTCGCAGGCCGTATGTACGAGGCCAAGTCGCAGGCTGGCTATATCGACTCGGGAGTCGAGGTCGAGGCTGTCGACTTCGATGATTTCTCAATAATTGTCAAACCTGTAAAATAAAACCATTATGACTGAAACTCACATGATTGCTATCGTCGTAGCCTTGGGGCTGGCGGCTATATGGCTCATATTCTACTTTATTCCGATCGGATTGTGGTTCTCGGCGTTGGTGTCGGGCGTGCGTATAAGCCTGTTGCAGCTTGTGCTGATGCGCTGGCGCAAGGTGCCGCCATCGAAGATCGTATCGTCGATGATCGAGGGAACGAAGGCCGGCCTGCGCCTGAGCGCCAACGAGTTGGAGGCGCATTACCTTGCGGGCGGCAACGTCACTAACGTCGTGCATGCGCTGGTATCGGCGCAGAAGGCCAACATCATGCTGTCGTTCGATATGGCTACGGCAATCGATCTGGCGGGTCGCGACGTGTTCGAGGCCGTGCAGATGTCGGTCAACCCTAAGGTCATAAACACCCCTCCGGTGGCTGCTGTGGCTAAGGACGGCATACAGCTCATCGCCAAGGCGCGAGTGACGGTGCGTGCCAACATCCGCCAGCTTGTCGGCGGTGCGGGCGAGGAGACCGTGCTGGCTCGTGTGGGCGAGGGCATCGTCTCGTCGATCGGCTCGGCCGAAACGCATAAGGTGGTCTTGGAGAATCCCGATTCGATCTCGCGCGTGGTGCTCGACAAGGGACTCGATGCCGGAACCGCATTCGAGATACTCTCGATCGATATTGCCGACATAGATGTGGGCAAGAACATCGGCGCTCAGCTGCAAATGGATCAGGCCAATGCCGACAAGAACATCGCGCAGGCCAAGGCCGAGGAACGTCGTGCTATGGCCGTAGCGTTGGAGCAGGAGAACAAGGCCAAGGCGCAGGATGCCCGTGCGAAAGTCATCCTGGCCGAAGCCGAAGTGCCGCTGGCTATGGCCGAGGCGTTCCGCAACGGCAATCTCGGTGTGATGGACTACTACAAGATGAAGAATGTCATGGCCGATACGCAGATGCGCGAGAGCATATCGCATATCGAAAAGAAATAGCCGTAAAGACGCTTATGCCGGGATCGTATCTCGACTTATGCTATCGCCCCTGCCGCATGTACTCGGCAGGGGCGTTTCGTATATGGCATCGTGTCGGCATATGTTGCGGTCATGAATTGCGGTGCGTAGAACTACGCATGAAAAAAGAAATCCCGAAAGCGGATGTACCGATTCCGGGATTCGTCGTTGTCGTACTCGAAGCCGGGGTCGAACCGGCACGACCATTACTGGTCACAGGATTTTAAGTCCGGCGTGTCTACCTATTCCACCATTCGAGCCCTTCGCTGTCGGACGATTGTGCAAAAGTACTACTTTTATTTAATTCTGCAAAACCTTTGCGTCGATATATGCTATTATCTCTTCGACCTTTTCGGGGGCGAACCACGCTATCTCGGGATCGCGCCTGAACCATGTCATCTGGCGTTTGGCATAGCGGCGGGTGTTGCGCTTGATGGCTTCGACCGCCTCGTCGAAGCTCGTCTTATGGTCGATATAGTCGAATATCTCGCGATACCCTACCGTTTGCAGAGCGTTGCAGTCGCGCAGCGGCAGCAGCGACCGCACCTCGTCTTCGAGTCCGTCGGCCACCATGCGATCTACCCTCAGATCGATGCGTCGATACAGCTCCGCCCGCTCGATGTCGGTGCCTATCTTGATCGTTCGGAACGGACGCTCCCGACGTCGGCCGGTACGCAGCTGCGAGTATTGTCGGCCGCTTGACAGACACACCTCCAAGGCTCGCATCACGCGGGCGGGGTTGCATCTGTCGACCGTGGCGTGGCATTGCGGATCGAGCCGGTACAACTCGTCGGCCAGAGCCTCGATGCCTTCGGTGTCGAGACGCTCTTTGAGTTTGCGCCGCAGCTCCTTGTCGGCTGTCGGCAGATCGTCCATGCCATGGCACAAAGCCTGGATATAGAGCCCCGAACCGCCTGCGGCGACCACGAGCGGGTGTCGCTCGAAAAGCGTTTCGAGCCGTCGTAGCGCCTCCGTCTCGTACTCTCCGCAGTTGAAATCCTGCTGCGGCAGCCGTTCGGCGATGAAGTGATGCTCTACCCTGCTCAGCTGCTCGGCCGTGGGCTGTGCCGTACCTATGGGCATGCCCTTGTATATCTGGCGGGAGTCGGTCGATACGATCGGCGAGGAGTAGTGCTCAGCCAGCCGTATGCTAAGGTCGGTCTTGCCCGAGCCTGTCGCGCCGACCACCACCACGAGCGTAGGCCTCTCAGATCTCGTCGTCATAGCTGTCGTCTCCGTCGAAATCGCCGTAGTCGCCCATCATCTCCTCGAATATCGAGCCTTCGTCGACGGTGGCTTCGGGGTCGTACTGGTCTGGCGCCGAGGCGTGTTCGAAGGCTACGCGCGGATATTTCATACCCGCTTCGGGGCGTTTTACCTCGACCAGCTCCAAGTATAAAGCCCTGTCGTTGAGCATATCGAACACATATATCATGCGTCCGTGAAGACGGTCGGTAACTTCCAGCAGCCTCACGCTGTCCATAGATTTTGGCGCCGAAGCAGCATCGCCGCCCATATCGATCTGAGTATACTCCTGTTGACGCTTCCACATCTCGTCCGATGCGAATATCGAGACCATGGCCTCGTCGTATCCCAGAGCCTCGAAGACGAAGCGATGAAACTCTGTCAGCGTCATCTCCGGCATTACTTCGAGGTCGCGGACGAAATGGTCGCTCTCGTCGCTCAGCATTCTGTATCTGAAAACCAAATCCATAATTTCTGCATGTATTACAATCAGCAGACAAATGTACGTTTTTTTGCGATAAATCCCTATTCGGCGGCGACTATTATCCTTATTATTGTCATCGAAAATAGTGGTTATTATAAAAAATGTATTATATTTGCACTGCTTTCGGTCGGATAGTTATTTTCTGTTCATTTAATCACGGATACATACTAATTTTTTACATATGCAAGATTTAACTGCGTTGGAGGGTAAGACTCTCGTCGAGTTGCGAGCCATAGCCAAAGTGCTCGGTATCGACGGAACCTCCCTGAAAAAAAGAGAGTTGTTGGCCAAGATCGTCGAGACGGCCGGCGAAGCTCCGCAGCAAGAACCCGAACAATCGCAGCCCCAGCCCGCCAAGCGCGGCCGTCGCCCGCGCATGGGCGGTGTCAAGGTGGGCGGCGAGGCCAAGACACACGATACGTATTCGCGCAGCGACGATGCTGCGCCGGCACGCGAGACGGCCGAAGAGACCGTCGTCGAGCAGTCCGCTCCCCAGCCGGAGCCAAAGCGACGAGGACGCAAGCCCAAGTCGGCCATGGTGGAAAATGCGGTCGTGGCGGCCGAGGAGATTGCCGCCGAGGCGGTCTACGACATGCAGCCTGTCGACGAGGCGATGCCGCAGATCGACGACGATGATACGGTCTATGCCGACGGCCTGCCGACGGATATTATAACGAAAGACGATTTCGTCGCCGAGATCGAGGGCGAGGGCGTTTTGGAGATCATGCCCGACGGTTACGGTTTCCTGCGCTCGGCCGATTACAACTATCTCAACTCGCCCGACGACGTATATATATCGCCCTCTCAGATCAAGTTGTTCGGTCTGAAACCGGGCGACACGGTAAGCGGCACGATACGTCCTCCCAAGGAGGGCGAGAAGTATTTCCCGCTGGTGCATGTCAACGAGATAAACGGTCTTAAACCCGAGTATATCCGCGACCGCGTCCAGTTCGAGTACATGACGCCGCTGTTCCCCAGCGAGAAGTTCAACCTTACGGGCAAGGGGCACAATTCGCTGTCGAACCGAATCATAGATCTATTCTCGCCTATCGGCAAGGGACAGCGCGCGCTGATCGTCGCACAGCCCAAGACGGGTAAGACGGTGCTGATGCAGTCCATAGCCAATGCCATAGCCGACAACCACCCCGAGGTGTATATGATCGTACTGTTGATCGACGAGCGCCCCGAGGAGGTCACCGAAATGGCGCGCAACGTCAAGGCCGAGGTCGTCGCGTCGACTTTCGACGAGCAGGCGGCGCGTCACGTCAAGGTCGCCGAAATGGTGTTGGAGAAGGCGAAGCGCATGGTCGAGTGCGGTCACGACGTGGTAATATTCCTCGATTCGATAACGCGTCTGGCGCGTGCCTACAACTCGGTGCAGCCGGCATCGGGCAAGGTGCTTTCGGGCGGTGTCGACGCCAATGCGCTGCACAAGCCCAAGCGCTTCTTCGGTGCTGCGCGTAACACCGAGGAGAAGGGTTCGCTGACGATCATCGCAACGGCACTGATCGATACCGGTTCTAAGATGGACGAGGTTATCTTCGAGGAGTTCAAGGGTACGGGCAACATGGAGTTGCAGCTCGATCGCAAGTTGTCGAACAAGCGTATCTACCCTGCCGTCGACGTCATCGCTTCGGGTACGCGCCGCGAGGATCTGCTGCTATCGCCCAATGTCATGAGCCGCACGTGGGTACTGCGCAAGTATCTGTCGGATATGACTACGGTGGAGGCTATGGAGTTCTTGCAGAAGCAGATGCATCTTACGGAGAGCAACGAGGAGTTCCTCGCGACGATGAACCAGTAAACATAACCGCAAAACATTATGAAGAGACTGTTTATTTCAATGCTGTGCCTTGCAGCCGTGACCGACGTTTTCGGCTGGGGACAGAAGGGGCACGATACGGTGGCCTATATAGCCGAAAATCATCTTTCGCCCGAGGTGGCTGCCAAAGTCACGGCGCTGCTCGACGGTCATTCGCTGGTCTACTATGCCAACTGGATGGACAATGCGAGCCATACGCCCGACTACGCCTTTACTTCGACATGGCATTATGTCAATGTCGACGAGGAGGAGCAGACCTACGCCCAGTCGGAGAAGCACCCGAAAGGCGATGTGGTCGTTGCGATAAACGAAATCGTTTCGCGCCTGAAAAACGGCGGTCTTTCGCCCGAGCGCGACAAGGTCGATCTGATGATGCTCATTCATCTGGTAGGCGACATGCACTGCCCGATGCACGCGGGACACAAATGCGACCGCGGCGGCAACAACATTCAGGTCAAGTATTTCCATTCGAATACGAAATTGCACAGCGTATGGGATTCGAAGTTGGTCGAGTCGGCGCATAATTGGAGCTATTCGGAGTGGCAGTACCAGATCGACCGCGCTACGGCCGAGGAGGCTGCCTCGATAGCTGCCGGCTGCCCCAATGACTGGATCGAGGAGACGGTCGTTCTGAGCCGTCGTATCTATGAGGATACGCCTGCCGGAGCGTCGATATCATACGACTATATCAACAAATACACTCCTGTCATAGAGCAGCAGCTGCTCAAAGGCGGCATCCGTCTGGCGGCACTGCTCGAATATATCTACGGCGACGAGTGTTAGTTCCGGTCAGTGCGCCCGGATACTCGGCGCCTGCCGCATATAATAGTTGCACTATTACCCGTCATGCCTCGCGGCATGGCGGGTAATTCGTTTTACGGTCGCGGCTGCCGTGCGTATGACGGAGAAGACTGCATTTAATCCGGTCGGAGATCCTCCGGTATGGGCATAACCGGGCCGATGCTTGCATTTGACCTCGCTTATGCGTATATTTTACATCGTCGAATATACTTCCGCTCGGCAAAATGCAAGTAAACTTGCTTTTGCTCTCGCTTATTCGTATATTTGTAAAAATACCATAGCGATGAAAATCGAAGTTTCATACGATCGCCGGCAGCCGTTCGATGCCGGATATACGTTCGTCGATACGCCTTACGGCGAGGCCGTTGCGGTCTTCACGCACAAGGGGTTGTGCTATTTAGGATTCACGCGCAACGATCGGGCCTGCGTTCTGAGGCACGTGGCGGATACATTCCCGAATATGCGGTTGGCCGAGTGCGAGCGCACGGTAGACCCTCTTTCGGACGATGTGGTGCTGCATCTTATCGGAACGCCTTTCAGGGTCGACGTGTGGCGTGCCCTTATCGGTGTCGAGCGCGGCCGAACGGTAAGTTATTCGGAGCTGGCGCGACGTGCCGGACACCCGCGTGCCGTGCGTGCAGCTGCCTCCGCCGTAGCCTGCAACCCTGTTTCGCTGCTGGTGCCGTGCCACCGTATAGTGCGCAGCGACGGCTCCGTCGGGGAGTATTACTGGGGCTCGGCGATGAAGTGCCGCATACTCCGAGACGAGGGCGCGCTGAGGTAGCTGCGTTCGTTCTGCGCCCTGCGCATGCCGGACTACTCTACGTACAACCCGTACAGCGTTATTTCGCTACTGTCGTAGTTGATGTTGTCGAAGGTCTTGTACGAACGCCATTTGTTGCCGGCAAGACCGAGATAACGCGTATCCTGAGCATTGCGGCAGAGTGCGCGCATGGCTCCGCCCTCGACCGCAAATCGCCATGTCAGGCGGCGTGCTGCGTCGACATATATCCCGTCGGAGGTATTGGTGGCGTAGAGCATTGCCGAGGGATCGCCGTAACTGCTCACGATGAATCCGTCTGCCTCTGTGTTCAGATGCCAGCGCATGCCCTCCGTGACACTGCCCGTGAGACGGTCGCTCTCTATATGGACGTCATAGCCCAATTCCACCGCCTGCGGATGCTTCGTCGTAGAGACGAACATGTCGTTAGGCAGATAACTGCCGCCGCATGCGATGATGTAGTCGCCGTCGCGTATCCTATCCGGCGATGCGATACGATGCCAGATCGGAGTATCGCAGCGTTGTGTCTTGCCCATGTCTACCGCGAACGACAGGATGCGGTTCCGCTCCAACGAAAATTCCTTGTCCGATAGATCGATAAGCTTCTCGTAGCGCCCTCTGTCTGTCTTGACGCAGACGCACAGCTCCCCGCCGCCGAGCGCGGCCGGAATGCAGGCGAACCATAATGAGAAGTTATCGTCGGTCGAGGCGTATTCTATTTCCAGATCGTTCGACGCATCGGCTTCGGCGCAGACAGACGTCATCTCGCTGCCCGAACGATATACGGCTTGGCCGGTAAGCGGCCGCGAAGCACGCAGTGTGACCGAAACGACCCTTTCGTCCGGCTCTTTCGGCAAGTCCATAATAGTCAGTTTGCCGTATGCCACAACGCTCGTAAAGCGCATGTCGAACACCTGGGGCATGCGGTCGGCGGCAGTCGACCGACCGAAGATGACGGCTGCGGCGGGATCGAACGATTTGTCGGAAGGCATCTGCCGTGTCGGTACGGTAAAGGCGAGTGAGACATGTCCCTGCGAATCATCCTCGGCCGACGTCATATCTTTGCAGGCCGATTCGGGGCAACAGGCATAACAGATATACTCCGACGGCTCGCAGGCGAGCGACATGTCGACGGCGAAGCATGCACCGAGTCCGTTGGCGGATATATGCTCGATCGACCCGGTGCCGATATTATCTGCCGACGAGAGCATGACGCGTATGCGGTCGTCCGGCTGCCACTTTACCGCGTAGGCGCCCTCCTCGCACTCGCCCCACTGCGTGCGCGACATGTCGGCCGATGCGGCGATCGAAAAAGATATGCGCTCTGCCTGCGGCGCAGAATGCGAGTCGTAGCTGCTGCATGCGACGGAGAGTGCCGCAGCCGTGAGAAGCGTTGCGACGATAGGTTTCATAGTATGTCTTCGTATTCGGTTTCTGCTACGGGATCGATCGTGCTGCTGCCCGTGCCGCTGAGCAGTGTGCCGCACTCGACGGCTATGTCGATCACGTCCATTTCCGGAGCGATATAACGTTCGGGATATTGTCGGGTCATGCGGATAAAGATTATGTTGTACAAATATACAATAAAAAATCATATATCGCAACCCTTGCGCGAAAATTACTCGTTGGCTATGCCCATGGGGATATGTACTGCCGGAACGTTGTGCAGATGATTGAGGTGCGACATCTGGTCGTCGAAGAAGATATGCGGCCGCATGACCTCCAACACGCGGTCTTTGGATATGCCGCCGAGGAAAAAAGCCTCGGTAACCTCTACTCCCCAGCTTTTGAGCGTATTTACGACGCGCTCGTGGGCAGGTGCGTTGCGGGCAGTGACGATCGATATCTTCAACCAGCGCCGGTATGTCGGATCGACATCTATGCGTGCTGTTTCGAGCCGTTGCAGATTGGATATCTTTTTCAGCAAATCGGCCAAAGGACCCGGGTCGAGCGGTGCGTCGGTCGTCGATTCGTGGCGATGAAATGCCGACAGCCCCTGCTCCTTGTATATCTTCTCGCTCTCGTCGTCGGCTATCACGCCGTCGAAGTCGAAGGCTATGCGCAGCTCGTTGTCCGAATCGTCGTCGGCGATCTTGCTGTCGAGCACGCGTCCGGCGGCGTAACCGGCGTCGCATGCGTTGCGCACGTCGGTCGCTGAGGCCGACAGAAAAAGCGAAGCATTGAATGCAGGCAGATATTTGTACGGCGACTCGCCTGAGAAGAACGATGCGCGTGATATGTCTAACCCGTAATGGGCTATGGTGCGGAATACGCGCAGCCCAGTTTCGGGCGAGTTGCGCGACAGCAGTACGACCTCGACGGGCTGTTCGTCGCGGAATATCTCGTTGAAGCTCAGAAGACGCTTGACGAACGGAAACGCTACCCCTTTCGAGAGCGGGTTATCGATGTTATGCTCCTGATAGCGCCGATACTCCGCAAGACCGTGTTCGTTGTATACCTTGTCCGACTCCGACAGATCGAACAATGCCGACGACGAGACCGCCACGACGAGTTTGTTTTCTATGGGAAAAGCCATAATGCCTGCTGCTGGATGTTATTCAATGACGAAGCCCGACACGCATGCCGGGCCTCTATCGCTTTGGTTGAGCTACCGAGATTCGAACTCAGAACGACAGAACCAAAATCTGCTGTGTTACCATTACACCATAGCTCAATCAGTCGCTCGAAAGCGCAGCAAAGATAGTGTAAAGTTTTGAAACGGCAAAATTTTAACGCGAATTTCGGTGCCCCATGTATGTCGCCGCGCTACTGCCGCTTGGCGAGTTTTGCGAGGAATTTCTCGCGGTCGACCACATAGCGGACGTGCTCGCCCTCGCCTATGAGTTTGTCGCCGTCGAATGCCTCGACCCTGAACGTGAGTTTGCGGCCTTCGACCGCCGTCAGCTTAACATGCGCCCTGACGGTCGCTCCGACGGCCGACGGTGCCACATGGCTCGTCGACATGCTTGCGCCGACGGTCGTCTCGCCCTGTTGCAGATGAGGCGCCGCGCAGAGCATCGAGGCGTTCTCCATAAGCGCTATCATAGCCGGCGTGGCGAAGACGGCCATGTCGCCCGAGCCGATATATTCGGCCGTGCTCTCGGGTGTTACCAGCATAGGTATTTCGTATTCGAGTCCTTGTTCCAACATAATTATTATGTATATTTTAGTTTTCAACCTATCGGCCTTACCGTCAGAAAATACGTTTAGCCGAGCGATAGAGCGATAGCGTTCAGCTATTCGGCAACTGTTTTGATCCGTGTAGCTATGTTTTCGAACAACTCTATACGGATACAAATATAAAGCAATTCTTCGAATGCACAAAACGGACACGTGCAATAATACTCGTGCCGGTATGAGCCGGATTAAATCAGATTCCCGAATAGGAACCCGGAGATCGTAGCCAGTACAATGACCAAAGCTACATAAACTATCGTTTTTTTCGTTCCCATAACACCTCGAATTACCAACATGTTGGGCAGCTACAACGACGGACCTGCCAACAGCAGTGCAAGTGCAGGCCCTTTTCCCATGCCCGACGACATAAGGCCTTGGATAATAGGTATCTCGGTAAGGGTGGCGAAGTACATGAATGCTCCGGTAAAACTTGCAAAGAAGTTGGACAACAGAGAATTTCCTCCTACTGCCCGATATACCCACTCGTTAGGTATGATTCCGGCAATGGAGGTGTTGCCGTGCGTCGAGCCCAAAAGGAATCCTGCCGTTACTACACCGATGGCCAACAAAGGCAGGATCTGTTTGGCAAACCTCCATGAAGCGAATGCCCATTCCCGATTTTCTTCATCGCCATTGTCGAGCAGTAGGATAATCGACAGAGCGGTAATCGCTACGATCATCGGAACGAGCGGAGCTAATTTCGCATTGCAGATAAGCATATCGGCAAGGACGATCCTGGCAGCAGGTAGCCGGCCGCAGTCGTTGACGACATCGGAATCAGCATCCCGAAATAGAATACTCCGCTGGTGGGGCAGAATGCCATTGCGAACAATATACCGAGCAGAAACGCACCCCAACCGCCTTTACGGGCCAGCCCCTCGCTGTTGCCATTGAAGCCGAAAGATGATAATTTCAGTTTGCTGCCCAGCAGCATGAACAAACCTATCGAAAGCAGGGCCGGGCCGAGTATGAGTTCTCCGTATTTGCCGATTACCTTCTGAATACCGAAAAGGCTCGAACCCTCTTTGAGTATCGATATCAATACGATCCCGAGCATCGTATATGCGATGATACGACCGAGCGTATAAAACAGACCGTTGCGGAAGATCCTACTGCGGTTCTCGATATCTTTTCCGATGAATCCGATCGCTGCGATGTTGGTTGCCAGCGGGCATGGCGAAACTGCCGTAAGCAACCACAAAATAAAGGCCGTAAGCGCAGGTGTCGTGCTGCTGTCCAATAGTGTCCGTAACCATTCCATAAGCCTTTACTTCAATAAGGTCCGTAATTTTTGAGCTACGCCGTTCTTGAATTTATCGGGAGAGGTTCTGGCATTGGCAAAAGCATTTTCCGTAATATTGTCATAAGTCTCTTTACCGTCTTTCCAATTGCTGACTAAGAGTGAAGACCATGCGATCTCGTATTTGTCGGCGATATATTCGTTAGTCGGTTCGGAGATGTCGATTGTCTTGAAAACGAGTGCTCCGCTTTTCAGCTCTTCGGCAAATTCCGCTTCTATCGCTTCACGTGTTCTCGTTTCTATCGCCATACATGTGGCGCACCGCTTTTGGCCATGGAGATACAATACCTCTACATGGTCTTTCTGCGATTGTCCTTCCTCTGTCCTTCCTCTGTCCTGCCTTTGCCTGCATTGCCGTTGTCGCAGGCAGCCAATGAGCAGCAGGCGGCCAATGCTAAAATCAATCTGTTCATACGCATTTGCATTTATCTTTTTTCATGTTCGTTGTTCGTAAAATGACGAACATTATGGCTAAAAAAAATGTCGTTATTCGCAACAACTTTCCTTTTTGCAAGCACACTGCCCGAATAGTTTGGAGAAAAGCATTGAGGCTATCTTCCAATTCTCGCGATTGATACAGTACTTTACTTTGGGTGTTTCTATCTCTTCTTGTATCAGCCCTGCCTCCTTCAACTCTTTCAGATGCTGCGAGACGGTCGCTTTCGCAATAGGAAGTTCTTCGTGGATATCTCCGAAAAAACAACTATTCTGCTTGGACAAAAATTCGAGAATAGCCATTCTTGCCGGATGTCCCATAGCCTTTGCAAAGCGGGCTATATGCTCCTGCTCCGATGTATATTTTTTGGAATCCATAATCGTAACGCTTATGTTCGCAAAACCACGAACAATATTTTATATTTCAAAATATTCGGGGAAATTTGTTTCTGATGCTCTGCGCTGCTCGCTTTCGTCGGTTCTGTACGTGACTGCAAATTATATACAGATTATGCGTCATAGTCCGAACATGTTGTGCTATGCCGAGGCTTGAAGAAAACTTGGGCTTTGACAATATATGTCGATGCCGAACAGTTATCTTTGCAGAGGAATGTATGCAAGACTATTATTGATATCGGTTATGCTCTTGGCTGTGGTGTCGGACATCGCGGCTCAGGGACGTCGCGTGCGCGGTGCGAGCCGTGTCGAGTGGGAGCATCACGCAGGCGGCGACTCGACCATGCACATTACCTCGCTGCCGGTATACGTGTTCAATCGCAAGGCCGACCTGCGCCGTTACCAGAAGATGATCCGTGCCGTGAAGAAGGTATATCCGCTGGCCGTAGAGGCATCGCGGCGTATGGAGAATCTCGATACGAAACTCGATTCGCTCGGTCGGCGCAAGGACCGGCGGCAGTATACACGAGATCTGGAAAAGACGCTCAAAGAGGAGTTGTCGCCCGTACTGCTGCGCATGACGCGATTCGAGGGGCGCATACTGTTGAAGCTGATAGACCGTGAGACCGACCATACGGCATTCATGATTATCAAAGAGTTCAGAAGCGGCTTTACCGCCGGATTCTGGCAGCTGGTCGCCAAGATTTTCGGCAACGATCTCAAACTGTCGTACGATCCCGACGGCGATGATGCCGTGCTCGAACAGATCGTGCTCTACTATAAGGCCGGATTGTTGTAGCGCGAAGCCGCAGCGCCCGCTACCCTATCTCTTCTGCACGGTGTCGTACAGCTCCTCGATACGGTTGCACATCGCCGCCCACGAGAAGCGCCGCCTCTCGGTTTCGATCCGGCGGGCGAAGCGGTCGAGCGTATCGCCCTCGTAGATGCGGCATAGAGAATCGTATACGCCGTCCACGGTCGGCGGGCAAACGTATCCTACCTCTGCGTCGGGCACGATCTCCGAGAGACCGCCTACATCGGTTACGATCATCGGCGTGCAGAAATTGTATGCTATCTGCGTCACGCCGCTCTGGGTAGCGCTTTTGTATGGCAGCACTACGCAGTCGGCCGCCGAGAAGTAAAGGCGGACGCGGTCGTCGGCGACGAAGAAGTCGTGCAGGATGACATCGTCTTCGAGCTGCTCGCGCTTTATAAGCTCGATATATTTCTCGCGCGAAGCATAAAACTCTCCGGCAACTATAAGTTTGTGCCCTTGGCGCCGGAACCGACTCCATGCTTCGAGCAGCGTGTCGAGACCCTTGTAGTCGCGAATCAATCCGAAGAACAGTGCGTAACGGTCGGACGGGTCGATGCCCAGCTCGCGGCATGCCTCGTCGCGGGCGACACGTGTCCCGAAATTTTCGAACATCGGATGAGGAGAGAACAGTGCCGGTGCCGACGTGTATGCCGCGAGCTCGCGGTGTACCTGCTCCGACATGAATACGAAGCCGTCGACGGAGTTGAGAAAGTATCTGTTCAGCGGCTTGTCGACCAGGTGTCTCTCGTGCGGTTCCACATTGTCGATCTGGCACAGTACCTTGGTGTGTCCGTTCTTGCGGGCTATGCGGGCTATCGTTCCGAAGCACGGTGCCATGAAAGGGGTCCAGTACTTCATCAGAACGATGTCGGGGCGCTGGCGGCGCAGCCGGCGTCCTACCCTGATCCACGACAACGGGTCGATAGTCGACACGGCGCGTTCGATCGACAGGTCGCCGGGAGGCGGCGTGTCGACCGTCTGGCTCTTGCCGGGGAACAGGAAGCCCGGATATTGCAGTGTGAATGTCAGAATCTCGACCTGATGTCCGCGCGAGGAGTACTCGCGTGCCATGGTCTCCATTATCGCAGCCAGTCCGCCGCGATACGGGTGCGCCGGACCGACGATCGTTATTTTCAGTCTTTCGCCGTTCATGATTACAAATATACGATTAAGTCGAGGGTAAAAGCAAATTTTAATTTGATTTTACCGAGACGGAGTATATTCGGCGCAGCCAAATTGCGATTAAGTCGAGGGCGTTAAAAGCAAATTTTATTTGCTTTTAACGATACGGAGTATATTCGGCGCAGCCAAATTACGATTAAGTCGAGGGTATAAACAATAGTTTGCTTTTACCCTCGACTTCCGGTTTGCGCTGACGGGACGAAAATTATCCCGCACTATTTCTTCGCGATCTCTTTGCTGTGTCCTATCGATTGCAGAGCAAGATAGTTCTTGCCGTAGTCCGTTATGTTCTGCAACTCGATGCGGAAGTTGTCGAGATGCTGCTCCTCGCATTGCGTGACCTGCTGGAATATATGGTGCGTGACCGTATCGTTGATCTCGGCCGTCGTCTTCGCCGCTGCGTTATAGGTGTCGATCGTGTTCTGCTCGACCTTTATCGCGAAACGGAGCATGTCGGCTATGTCGGTTATGCGGCGAGTCTCGAATGCCGGGTTCATGTCGACATCGCCTTCGAGGAACATGATCCTCTCCGAAAACTCCTCGATATGCCGCATCTCCTCGATAGAGACCTTGCGGAAGTAAGATGCCAGATATTTGTAGCCGGCATCCTCCAAATGCACGTGGAAGTACATGTATTGCAACGAGGTGGCGATCTCCTTGCCTATCGCATCGTTCAGACAGTCGATGCTTTTCTGATATTTGTTCTCGGTACTCATAAAAAAGAATTTTGGAACCGTGGTTCAACAACCGTTCCAAAACTCCTAATCGTCCGCTGCGGGGAAGCAGTTATCGCCACTCTACTCGCGCGCGGCAAAGCGTGCGTCCGTCGTCGGCCTTGATCTCGAAATTCGTTCTGTTGCCGTCGGTGGCATGGCCTATGTCGAGCGTCTGGCCCCAGCGCCCCTCGGCTATGAAGTTTATGTCGATGCGCATGCCTTCGTTGCGCTCTATCCTTTCGATCGGCAGAGCGTTGAAAATCATCTCTATGTAACGCAACGTGTTGACATGGCGGTTGAAGTCGAGGTCGCTGTAAACCACCGGCCTCGTTATATGGTGCTGCGGGTCGATCGCCCCTATCTTGGCCGGCTTGCCGCAAGGCGACGGGCAATCCACCATGGCTGCGCGATAGGCATCTTCGAGCGAGGACATGTCGGCTACCGTGCGACTCTCGATATTTATCATGCACCACTGCGATACTGCACGTGCGAACTGCATGCCGCTGCGGTCGTGCAGAGTGAAGTTGCGCGTCGAGGATAGGCGGTTAAATTCGTTGATCCACGTGGCTACTTCGAACTTGTCATACTGCGCCGGCAGCGAGTCTATCTCGACCGACAGCCTCGACAACACCCACGACAACGACTGACGCTGCAACACCTCTACACCGAATCCTTTGTTGTGAGCATCCAGTCCGGCCGTATTTAGTATGTAGTTTACGACCGACGGCGCCGATGCCCTGAGCGTGAAATCCACATCCTGCGGCTCCACGCGATATTTATAATTAGTTATCTCTGCCATAATTCGAGAACAAAGATATGAATAAGCGAGCGCAAAAGCAAGTTTCCTTGCATTTTACCGACCGCAAGTATCTTCTGCGTAGCCACAGATACGGGAAGTAAAATCTATTAATGGCTTTTGACTTTCCTAAGCCTCAAAAATAGGTTTCCCAATCTACATCAGTAGAAATTATATGGCTTTTATAGTCCACCCCTCGCGTGTTACTACAACATCATAATCTACAATAGTAGAAATTATATGGCTTTTATAGCCAGTGGAAGATCGTAGGATACACCGAAGACATATCTACAATAGTAGAAATTATATGGCTTTTATAGCCACCTCTCGCCGAAGCTGCACCACCCGCCATCTACAATAGTAGAAATTATATGGCTTTTATAGCCCACGCATCCGAAACTTGACGTGTACCTGATCTACAATAGTAGAAATTATATGGCTTTTATAGCCATTGGGCAATTGGGGAATACTATAACCAGGATCTACAATAGTAGAAATTATATGGCTTTTATAGCCTTGGAAAGTACTGCAACATACACTCAAATCTACAATAGTAGAAATTATATGGCTTTTATAGCCCGCGGATGGTACACCGCAAACCCCTTGTATCACATCTACAATAGTAGAAATTATATGGCTTTTATAGCCAGCCAAGCAGCGGCGCAGAGGATTGCGATTAATCTACAATAGTAGAAATTATATGGCTTTTATAGCCCGTCGCGGTGTCGGTGCGCAGCAACCCTTTATCTACAATAGTAGAAATTATATGGCTTTTATAGCCCGTACCGCGACAATTCGCAGGATACGTATCTACAATAGTAGAAATTATATGGCTTTTATAGCCTTCCACGCACAAGATCATGGAGCGCGAGGAATCTACAATAGTAGAAATTATATGGCTTTTATAGCCATGCGCGACGGCGCGCAGAGGATTCTGCCATCTACAATAGTAGAAATTATATGGCTTTTATAGCCTATCGACGCCCTCAAATCGCAACTGATATCTACAATAGTAGAAATTATATGGCTTTTATAGCCGATATGGCAGACGGCCTCACAGGTGTATACATCTACAATAGTAGAAATTATATGGCTTTTATAGCCCCATACATGTCAGGCACGACAACAATATAATCTACAATAGTAGAAATTATATGGCTTTTATAGCCCGAAGATTTCAATCCGCTCGAATCACTGTATCTACAATAGTAGAAATTATATGGCTTTTATAGCCCGTCGGTGTCCTTCGTTTCGTACTCCTCATCTACAATAGTAGAAATTATATGGCTTTTATAGCCACAGAAGAAGAACGGAAGCGATGGGATACACATCTACAATAGTAGAAATTATATGGCTTTTATAGCCACCGCGCCACCTACGAGCGCAACAAAGCAATATCTACAATAGTAGAAATTATATGGCTTTTATAGCCGAGTTCGGCGCTCAAGCTCCGTATTAATCTACAATAGTAGAAATTATATGGCTTTTATAGCCGTATGTGGAGAACGCATCGACATATCCAGTATCTACAATAGTAGAAATTATATGGCTTTTATAGCCACACTGCCGCCATGAAGGATTGGCGAATTAATCTACAATAGTAGAAATTATATGGCTTTTATAGCCGGCACATGTAATATGGACTCCGTAACGCTATCTACAATAGTAGAAATTATATGGCTTTTATAGCCGAAGCTGGCAATCGAGACCTACGCCAAGATATCTACAATAGTAGAAATTATATGGCTTTTATAGCCGGCGGCGAGGTCGAATCCGCCGATGCCCATCTACAATAGTAGAAATTATATGGCTTTTATAGCCTCTAAATACGGTACAAATATAATGATATATCTGTATATTACAAATTTATGTGGCCAGATAATATTACAATTTGTCCTCCCTATAACCGATAATTTATATATTTTAACGGTGTAAACTGTAAATATTCAGTATCTTGTGTTGGCAATGATAATTTTGCATTGACTGTCTCTCGTTACAAATAGACTACATCTCGGTCTCTGTGAACCGAATTACCGAATTTTGTAATGGCATTATCTGCAACGTCGAATATGACGACGCTGTCGTCCATAGTAAAATGTTTGGCGTAGGTGCCGATTTTAATTAACATGTTATCGACGATGCGTTTCGTGTTTTTAATTTCGTAGACTGAATATTGCAGACGTATGGCACCGTGTTTGGCCAGCATCTTCGAAAAACGCGTTCGCATCTTATCGTCGGCTATGTCGTAACTTACTATAATCATCGGTATTCGAATGCAATATATGAAGATGCGGATTTGCACCCCATGAAACAGCGGTAGTATTGCTGCACGAACTTAAAGAAATCTACTTTGCGAGAGATCAACGCATCGTAAAAAATGCGATAGTAGTCACCGCATCTGTCGGGTTTGAGCCGGTATGTCTGTTTATACAGCATGAAATCCTGCCGTTTGAACCGGCCTTTATGGAAGGCAAGCAGTGCTGTATGGTCGATTATACATCGGAATGGTTCTATCATATCGCATACTAATGATTTGCGCTTGAACCACAGCCGATGATATACGCCTATATAGAGATCGAAACCGAACATCCGCAGGAACGTTTCCATATAGTTGAAAAGTATCGTATAACCGATATCGAGGGTTACATTGACGGCATCGCATTTGGCTCTGGGATGCCTGCCTTTCCATTCCAAATCGAGAAAATATGCACCGAAGTAGATTTTTGCAGCCGAACCTTCTATCCCCATTAATCTCTCATAGTCGTCGGTCGCCTCGATCGTCTCGACCGCCGCGAGACAATATTCGGCAGCATCCAGTGTTGCCTCATCCTTTCTGCGCGTCCGTATCAGGTTTCGGTATTGGTTTTCTATTTTGTTGCGTACCAGAAATTTGGCGATGCTAAGATCGTTGCTCGGCATTTCGAACTGACGTTTGCGCAGTAGAAAATTGGCTTCGGCCGAATCTGCCCATACGAATACTGGACGAAGATTGGTTTTCATCACGACAAGAGCTACGCCGTATCTTTTGCATTTATCTATCAGAGGAGTTGTAATAGTTATCGGACCTATGACGAACAATGCCAGTATCTTCTGAAACGGGAACTTGGTCAGTGTAGTATGTTTGCCTTCGTCCGACTCTTCGAGCATCAGCTGTCCTCCGTTTACCCGCAATCTGCGTTCGGAGTCTATACAGTTGATAACGAAAATGGTTTTGGTCGATATGTCTTTATGTGTAAACATTGTCTTCGTGTGTTTTATCGCACAGGTTGCAGTAGATGCAGTGCCGGCACTTGTTAGGGTTGATATCTATATGGTCTTTATCCGGCCGGTATTTGCGGAATTGATCTATGACAGAAATCAATTCTTGTTTATCGGCATCCGTCGGCAATGCCCTATATATCATCTTGTTGGTCGATATCTCGTAAAATGCAAGACTCTCGACGTTATATCCCATTTCCGTGAGGCAGAAGTATTGTGCCCACAGTTGATATAACTGTCCGCGAAAGATATTCTTGATTATGTACTTGCGTTCGATAAGCAAACCTCTGTCCTGCCTGAGCAAGTCGATCACGCCGCACAGTCCCAGCTCGTCGCTGTATACCGGTAATGCCGCAATATCCGCTTTGCGGCGGCTGCCGTTTCTGTTGTCTATGCCGCTATGGGCGATAGTCCCTTTGATCTGAGGTAAGGCCTTGTAAATATCTTCGTCCGATCCCATATACACTGCATGCAGGTATATGGAATACGGACAGAAGATAAAGTCGTTGAGAGCCGTAATGGCTATATGGTTATCCATTACTCGTCCGCCTGGTTCGTATGTTGGGCGAAGCGCAGCCAGCTCTTGTTGCTTATGTCGAACTTCATTGTACGCAGATCGTCGGACTGCTTGATCTGCTGTACGAGCATAATGCCCTTACGTGCGATATTATACGCTCCGTTCGCATCCGCATCTTTGGGCATGGTCGCATCGGCCTGCCTGCTGTCGAAGAATCTGCCGTTGGCATCGGCGACGGGCGAGACGATATAGTCTGTGTCGGTACCCGTTTTGCTGTTTCGCATTTGCATGGTCAGTTTCAATATCCGCTGCATGTTCGCGAAAAATTCTTTGTCGTTTTGTGCGACTATTGCATCTTTCAGATTGCTGTAAATGTCTATGCCGTGTTCGGAGAAGAGTGATTTCAGCTCATTTGTCAAATCGACGTCGCGGCTGACCCACTGCGAATCTTTGTTGCGATAAGTATCGATACGTTGTCCGTAGGTGCAAACAGTCCATTTCGTGCGGGTACCGGTGGCCTTGCTGCCGAACTTGTCGTAATCGAGAGCGAACTCGAACCAGTCTTTGCACGCATTGTAGCGTATAGAGTCGAACTTGCAGAGCAGTGTTTTGGCTTTGTCGATGCTCTCGTATCCGAGATCGAGCATGTTGACGAATCCGGTTGCTGGATCGATCTTCGATGTATTCCATGCCGGAACGTAGAATAGAAATCCGCTCTGTTTGCCGAGCTTCTGGAAGCTCTCGAATTTGTCTGTCAACTGATAGGCTTTTAGCAGACCGCCCGGCGTTGTCGGATTGGCTTTCTTGTCGACCAGATAATTGAGCTTATCTATGAGCATGTGTTCGAATTTCTGGTATACAGACTTCTCTACCTTCTGGCGGCTACGCATGAAGCCGAAGTTGAGATCTTCCAGTACGACAATGGCGCGATATTTAACCATGAGTGTCGCGATTCGGTGTACGACCTGAGACAGATAACCTTCTTTCAACTCCTTGATGCCCTCTATCGCCTGCCAGCTCTGTCTCTCCTGCATACGTTTGTGTTCGCGTTCATCCAACAAAGAATGATAATCAGTATTACAAATTTCGTTGAGCGAGAATTGTTCGCAGATATTGCCGTCCATATCCGTCACGACCAGATACAGCAGATTGCGTTCTCCGCGGTCGATGCCTATGACGTGAACGTCGTCCGCCGAGCGGAGATATTCCCTTACACGCTCGTTGATCCTGCCCGCCCCGTCGCTCTTGAAATTGAGGGTTATCGGGACATGGAACTGAAATTTGTCCACAGTATAGCGTCTGTCTTTGATCAAATCGTAGTCGAACAGGCTCTCTTTTTTGTCATTCCGACTGTTTTTGTTTTTGATAGGAATATTTGCCGGATGCGTCGGACGGCCGTTTTGAAGACTCTTTCTTCGGAAGAACAACTCTGCTCCGCCGTTGAGCTGATATACGACATCCGATAGATTGCGCTCGTCGAAGAGCATCCTCCAATACAGCGTGTGCATATTGGGAGTACCTTTGCTATATGCCGAAAAATCCTTATTATATATTTGGAAAAGATAGAGTTTGCCCTCTTCAACAAGGGTTTCGATATACGATGCTGCGACCGGGCGGAATGACATTTTATAGCCTTGCCTGTCGACCTCGCGAAAGAATCCGCTTATGTCTTCATAATTGTTCGTATCCGAGAATTCGAATCCAAACTTGTTCCACTCCTCATGTTTGTCGATAGAAGCCTTGTAGAAGTCGATCAGTGTGCGACAATCGTTCAAGTCGAACTTTTCGCCTTTTTGGAAAGTCTTATCATTGTATATCCGTTTTACTTCGTCGCTCGGTGCAAATTCGGCGATACGCGAAGCCGAGAAGAATACTTTCGGCAGCATCTTGTTTGCGCCGGGCAGGAGTTTATATACCATTTTGTCGTAACACTCCCCTTCGCACGGCAAGATATCGTTCTCGAATATCTTTTTGTGATTCTTATTGATTATGCCGAGATAATATTGCTCATCCTTGCGTAAGATTACCGACAGACAGTCCGGCTCCTTGTTCTTGTCCCAGCCGCCGAGAAGCGCTGCGCTCTCAAAGTTGAGCTTGAATTTGTCGGTCGAATACGGCTTGCGGGTAACATAGTTGCGCACCATGTTATAGAGAGGCGTTATACGATCCAGCTGCTCCCATATCTGTGCAAATTCTCCATAGAAACGTTCGTCTTTGCCGGCTTCGTCCCCCGTGCCAAGCAGCGGCTTGACGAACCATTGCAGCTCCATTAAAGCATCGAGCAGATTTTTCAGCAATGCTATGTCGTCGTTGGACTGAACGAGCCTCTTGCCTGCCGGGTAATCATTTGCGAGCAGCTCATCCGCTGTCGTGCGGGCATTCTCAGCCTTGGCGAATAGATTCTCGCTCTGCTCCGTTACCGTATTTATTGCACCGAGTTTGGCAAAGTATCTTTCGACATCGATTTTGGCCGTGTCAGCTATATAGCCTATACTCAGACTACCCTTTTGCTTGAACAGTTTTCTCGATTCCTCCTCGTCGGTTGTGCGGCTTTTTCGCTTGTTGAGTCTCCTCGATGTCAGAAGGTCTTCTGTTACGCTACGTTCAATGCTACTCCGATCACCTGTCAATCGTTTGGATATCTGAGAGAGATGTTGGTCATTACGCAAAAATATTCCACTCGGGTCATAGTTGCCCAACCCCTCTAAAAGCGTTTTCAAATTGGCCATAGGTATGCGCAGATCATCGTAACATTCGCGAATGGCTGTCAATACAGCCGTGTCCGACTCGAACTGCTCGGGCAGCCACGAGGGGTGTTCGCGGTCGCTAAGAATCTGTTTGTACAGCATTTTGAATTTAGGTAGGCGCGACTGTTTATGCGTCTGATTGTACTCATTGATAAGCATGTTATATCTGCCCATAACGGAGTTATAGGCATCGATCTGCTTTTGGCTCAGTGTTTCCGAAAAATGTTCCAGACGGAAAATTTCGGCATCGGAGGAGGTTTGGTCGTACAATTCCGTTATACCGGCGATGCGATCGAAAGTCTCTATGTTGTCTATGAACTTCGGAAGATTCTCATGTATCAGACGATAAGCTATTGCCGTAGATATAGCTTTGTCCGAATACATGTTCTGTCTGTTTTCATTGAATCCGGTAAAATATGTTGTGAAGTTTTTGAATTCGGCAATCAAAGCTCTGTCTTCGGCTGGTTTTATGAACTCTGCCAGATCCGATTGAATCAACTCTTTTTTATCGATACGCTTGAATTCGTCTGAGTCTTTCAACCGTTTGACAATTTGTTTACGCAGATTATCCTGGATTTTGACAATCTTATCCTTGTCCGAATCTTTGCTCTTTCTTGTGGAGTGATAATACTCCTCCAATGAATTGGCTTTACCGATATCGGCGTATTGCAGCACTAAACCCGACAATTGTTTATCGATATATGCTTTATGATATTCATCGATTAGTTTTTTTATGTGTACATATTTTTCAGCACGATCCTCGTCCTGCCTCAAAAGGCCTCCGTTTTCGATATTTTCACGTGTCTTGCCGATCGGCCGCAGTTCGAAACGCAGAGTCTTGGATAACGAATACAGGTTGGTAAAATCTTCTAATTTCATATTGTTGGGGTTTAGGTTATATTTCTTAGCAGTATCAGAGACAGGCATAAGCCGAATACAACGGCAGACTTGTCCGTGTTGTTATCGAGGCGACGTATCTCCGACAAATTCAAAGATAGGTATTTTATTCTGAAAATCATCGATATCGTCGATTTATTATAGTCCCCTCCCGATAATTGTCTTAACAGCTTATAGCTGCGGAGCCAAAATCGCCGGATCCAAGTCGTCTGCCGACGTTGTGGCGTGTGATCCCGGCGTATTTACTGCGCTCGTCTTTCCATTGGAAACCTCGCGGATATAACAGCAACGATAATCTGCTGTTTGCGCAGAAATTATTTAGCTATTCAACAATATTGTTTTGCGCAGGCACGACATTCCCGAATAATAAAAGCCACTCGAAAGAGCGGCTTTATCTTTGATTATGTATCTATTGTGATCCCGGCGGGATTCGAACCCACGACCGACAGCTTAGAAGGCTGTTGCTCTATCCAGCTGAGCTACGAGACCTACACGGCGCACATATCGCGCTGCGGATGCAAAAGTAATATATTTTGTCCGAAACTCCAAACCTGACGGCGAATATTATATGGCCCGGTGTCAAGTTGTGCATGGTAGATCTGATGCTGCCGGCGGAGTTCCATTTGCGGGTGGCTATATGTCACTCTTGCGACGGGATATCGCACATCGTTCTTTCGACGGCATCGCCCGCTGTGTCGAAATCGTATCCGAGCGACAGAGCATAGCGCATCAGCTTAGTGCGCAGATCGTATGGCGAAGTGTACTTTACCGTTCGCATCTTGCGCACGATACGCTGTTCGAGATGCATGCGCATGGTATCTCTGTCGGTGGTGCGCAGGGCATCGTCTATGGTGGTGCGCGATATACCCTTTCGTTGCAGTGCCATGCGAATCTTGTACTCGCCCCAGCCTGCGAGATCGGTCTTCTCCCTGACGAACGCTTCGGCATAGCGGCTGTCGTCGATGAACTTCATCTCGACGAGCCTGCGCAATACCCCTTCGCGTTCGTTCTCTGCGACGCCCCACTGCCGCATCAGTCGCATGGCGTCGCCCGACGACCGTTCGGCGCGGGAGCACAGCCGCATCAGCGCAGACAACGCTTCGCCGGCGCTTCTTTGCCGCGGCTCGCGGCGCGGACGCGTCATTTCGCTGTCGAATCCTTCGTTGCGCATACGAATCTCGGTTTATCTCTGAAATCGATACTCTTTCTTATATCGCAATACCCCATTTGTTCGAGCATCGCGCATATATCGTCGGCATATGTCTCGTATATCTCGAAGTAGAGACGTCCGCCTTCGGCGAGCAGCTTCTGGCCGTTACGCGCTATCGAGCGGTAGAATACGAGCGGATCGTCGTCGTCGACGAACAACGCCAGATGCGGCTCGTGGTGCGTTACATTGTCCCGCATGCTTGCAATATCGCTCTGCGGGATATATGGCGGGTTGGATACGATAATGTCGAATCGGCCGTCGAACAGCCGGGCGAAATCGCCCAGTGCGTTGCCCTGGACCAGATGCAGCTGCGGTGCGTGACGCTGTGAGTTCTCGGCCGCGACGGCAAGTGCCTCGTGGGATATGTCCATGCCCGTTACGTCGGCCTGCGGCAGCAGGCGGGCGAGCGCTACGGCTATGCAGCCGCTGCCTGTGCCCACGTCGAGTATGCGGCTCGCGGGTGCCGCCTCGCGCCGTATCGTCTCGACGAGCTCCTCCGTTTCGGGGCGCGGAATGAGTACGCCCTCGCGCACGACCATGTCGAGCCCGCAAAACTCCGTCCGCCCCGTTATGTACTGCACGGGGCGCCATGCCGCTATGTCGGCCTCTATCGAGTCTATGTCGTCAAGCGTTGCATCCCCGTCGGGATGTACCAGTATTTCGCTCAGGGATATGCCGCACTTGTCGCAGAGGATGATACGGGCTATCTGCCGCGCCTCGTCGATACCGTACAGCGGTTCGGCTGCGGCCGTCAATCGGTGCAGTATGTCGCGTCGCGATGTCATTTCGGATCGTTGTGTATCAGCCATAGATCTGCCAGTGCAATGGCGGCGGCAGCTTCGATTACGACCGCTGCGCGCCTGGCGATGCAGGCATCGTGACGGCCGCCTATCGACAGCGGCATCATCGTCCTCTGCATGAAGTCGTATGTAGTCTGCTCCACGGCGATGCTCGCCGTGGACTTTATCGCTGTGCGGAAGATGATGTCATTGCCGTTGGTAATGCCGCCGTTGATGCCGCCCTCGTTATTGGTTGCCGTGTGTCCTGACTCGTCGATTATGATGTCGTTGCGCTCCGAGCCGCGCTTGCGCGTACCGTCGAAGCCGTCGCCAAATTCGATGCCCTTTACCCCGGGAATCGAAAATACGAGGTGGCTTATGACGCTCTCGGCGGAGTCGAAGAACGGCTCGCCCAACGAGGCGGGTACGCCCGTTATGCGGCACTCCGCAATGCCGCCTATCGAATCGCCCTCGCGTGCAGCCCGTCCGATCTCGCTGTCGAACAGCGCCGGGTCGCTCTGACGGCCTATGCTTACCGTTCGGGTCGAGAACACGGCCCACGGTATGATCTGTTTGGCCAGCGTGCCTGCGGCCACCAGCACGACGGTCATTCTGCCCGAGGCCATGCCACCTCCGCTGATGTCGTATCCGTCGCCGTACTTGCGGCGCTGCGTGAGGTCGGCATGCGACGGCCGCGGTTGTGCGATGAAGCGTTCGTAGTCGGCGCTTCTGACGTTGGCATTGCGGAACGATATGTCTACTATGCCGCCTGTCGTGAGGCCGTTGCACAGCCCCTCGATGTGCGGAATGTCGCTCTCCCTGCGAGGCGTGGTGCCTATGCCCGCAGGGCGGCGGCGATCCAGATCGTCCGAAAACATCCACTCCCCGACGGCGATGCCTGCGGGCACGCCGTCGATTGCGATGCCGACCTCTGAGGCGTGCGAGCCGCCGCGGATCGTAATGCGGAAACGTCGTCCGAACGTGTTCATGCCTATGCTTTTCGGTTTGTTTTCAGCGAATCGAGATCTTCGAAGAACGAGGGGTAGCTCTTGGCTACGCATTCGGCGTTGCGAATTGCGATCGGCTCCTCGGTGCGCAGTGCCGTTACGGCCAGCGACATGGCTATGCGGTGGTCGTCGTGGCTGTCGACATCGGCTGCCGACGGCATGCCGCCGAATATGCGCATGGCATCCTGCTCGTCGTCGAGCTCGATCTCTATGCCGAGCTTGCCGTACTCCTCGCGCAGTACCTCGCCGCGGTCGCTCTCCTTGTGAGCCAGCCGGCTGATGCCGTAAATGGTGCTCATGCCCTCCGAAGCTGCGGCAAGCGCAACCAGCGCCGGGAACAAATCGGGGCAGTTCTTCGCGTCGAACTCGAAAGCGTGCAGCTCGCGATGCGATACCGTTATGCGGTCCTGTTCCACGATGATCGATGCGCCGGCACGTTCCAGCGCCCGGCATACGGCCGTGTCGGCCTGCTTCGACAACATCGATATGTTGCGTATGACGACCTCGCCTGCTATGGCGCCTGCTATCATCATTATGGCTGCGGCGCTCCAATCGCACTCAATGCGGTAGTCGGCGGGCGTGAAGCGCTGTCCGCCCTCGATATAAAATTCGGTATAGTCGTCGCATTGGTGCATGATCTCCACGCCGAAGCGTTCGAGCGTCGAGACGGTCATCTCGATATATGGCGTCGAGACGGCACCGTCGACAATGACCGTCGAGTCGCCCTCGGCTCGTGGCAATGCTATGAGCAGCCCTGTTACGAACTGCGACGAAAGCGACCCGTCGACCACGACGCGGCCGCCGCGCAGCGGACCGCACACCTCGATCGGCAGTTTGCCGCCTCCGTCGCGCACCTCGACGCCGAGCGCCCGCAGGGGCGGTGCGATCATCGACATGGGGCGGTGCGCGAGCGTACCCTCGCCGCTAACCGTAATCGGCTTGTCGTGCAGCGCCGCAATAGGTGTGAACAGACGTGCGGCGAGACCCGACTCGCCCGCATGCAACTCGTCGGCGCAGGGAGCGAACCCTCCGTCGATAGTCAGTGTATCGTCATCGATTACGTTTACGTGTGCACCCAGTGCCTCGATGCACTCTATGGCCGCCTGCGTGTCGCGGCACATCTCTATGCCGCGCAGCGTCGTGCGTCCCTCGGCCAGCAATGCTGCCGCCAGTGCGCGTTGTGCGTAACTCTTGGAGCATGGCGGAGTTACTTCGCCTTTCAATACATTCCCTAACGGGACGGAACTGTCCATATATCGGATTACTCTTTGGTTTGGTCTTGCGTTGCCGGCTCCTTATGCCGTTGCTGTCCGGCCCTCTCGCGTGCCATTTGCGGCGAGGTGCGAAGCTCGAAGTTCTTGCCGAGGTAAACCTTTCTTACCATTTCGTCGTTGGCAAGATCCTCTGCCGTACCCGTTTTAAGTATCTTGCCTTCGTAGAGCAGATAGGTGCGGTCGGTTATGGCGAGCGTCTCGTCGACGTTGTGGTCGGTTATTATGACGCCTATATTCTTCTCTTTCAGCGTGCCTACGATACTTTGGATATCCTCCACTGCGATCGGGTCGACGCCTGCGAAGGGCTCGTCGAGCAATATGAATGCCGGATTGATCGCCACCGCACGCGCTATCTCGGTTCGACGGCGCTCGCCGCCCGAGAGCTGGTTGCCGAAGCTCTTGCGCACCTTCTGCAAGCGGAACTCCTCTATGAGCGATTCGCAGCGCTCGCGCTGGTACTGCTTGGAAAAGTCGGTCATCTCCAATACGGCGCGTATATTGTCCTCGACCGAAAGGCGGCGGAACACCGATGCCTCCTGCGCGAGGTATCCCACGCCCATTTGCGCGCGGCGGTATACCGGCTCTTTGGTTATGTCGGTAACCTTGCCGTTGCCGTCTTCCAGATAGATATGTCCTTCGTTGGGCTTGATAAGCCCCACTATCATATAGAATGTCGTCGTCTTGCCTGCGCCGTTGGGGCCGAGCAGTCCGACGATTTCGCCTTGGTTGACGTCGATCGAAACATGATTGACTACCGTGCGCGATTTGTAGGACTTGACCAGCTCGCTTGTAAAAAGTCGCATAGAGTTGCCATATTTTTTTACAAAGTTATTATTTTTTCCAAAAATAGTTTTATCTTTGAGTAAAATTTTGTGATCGAAAACTGATATGAAATTCCGGGAGGAGGATTTGTTGCACGAGAAGTTAAAGGAGTATTTTGGTTTTTCTTCGTTCAAGGGAAATCAGGAGGCCGTCATACGCAACGTATTGGCAGGCCGGGACACGTTCGTTCTTATGCCTACCGGCGGAGGCAAGTCGCTGTGCTACCAGTTGCCTGCGCTGATAATGGACGGAGTGGCCATAGTCATATCGCCCCTGATCGCACTTATGAAGAATCAGGTCGACGCGATGCGGACGTTCTCTACCGAGTCGGGCATAGCCCATTTCCTCAATTCGTCGCTGAATAAGTCTGCCATTGCGCAGGTGCGTCAGGATGTGCTCGAAGGCCGCACCAAGCTGCTCTATTTCGCACCCGAGTCGCTGACGAAAGAGGATAACATTGCCTTTCTGAGAAAGATCAAGATATCGTTCTATGCAATCGACGAGGCGCACTGCATCTCGGAGTGGGGACACGATTTCCGTCCCGAGTATCGCCGTATACGTCCCATAATAAACGATATAGGTCCCGCGCCTCTGATCGCGCTGACGGCCACCGCCACGCCCAAGGTGCAAATGGATATACAGAAGAACCTCGGCATGACCGATGCCGCGCTGTTCCGTTCGTCTTTCAACCGCTCGAATCTCTATTACGAGATACGTCCCAAGCACAACGTTGACCGCGATATCATTCGCTTCATCAAGCAGCACGAGGGCAAGAGCGGCATAATATATTGTCTGAGCCGCAAGAAGGTCGAGGAGCTGGCCGAGCTGCTCGTGGCCAACGGCATCAAGGCTTTGGCTTATCATGCCGGCATGGATGCGCAGACGCGCGCCGACAATCAGGACGCATTCCTCATGGAGCGCGTCGACGTAATAGTGGCCACCATAGCCTTCGGCATGGGTATCGACAAGCCCGATGTGAGATACGTCATACATTACGACATACCCAAGTCGCTCGAAGGCTACTATCAGGAGACCGGCCGCGCCGGCCGCGACGGAGGCGAGGGATACTGCCTTACGTTCTACAACTACAAGGATATACAGAAGTTGGAGAAATTCATGCAAGGCAAGCCCGTAGCCGAACAGGAGATCGGCAAACTGCTGCTGTTGGAGACCGTATCCTATGCCGAGAGCTCGATGTGCCGCCGCAAGACGCTGCTGCACTACTTCGGCGAGGATTACACGGAGGATAACTGCGGCAACTGCGACAACTGCTGCCACCCCAAGCCCAAGGTCGAGGTGCGCGAACAGATGTGCATGGCTCTTTCGGCTCTGCGCGACATAGGCGACAAGTTCAAGATCGACTATCTCGTCTCGATGCTTACGGGCAAGATGACGGCCATGATAAAGAGCTATGGCCACAATAAGAGCGAGTGGTTCGGTGCAGGCGCCGATAAGGATGCGCGCTTCTGGAATGCCGTAATCCGTCAGGCTCTGATAATGGGCTTGATCGACAAGAATATAGAGAACTACGGACTTATCTCGATCAACGATGCCGGACTGCGGTATATCGCCTCGCCTTCGCCCGTTACCGTCACGCTCGACCACGATTACGACCGTGAGGAGCAGGAGGCCGAGCAGGTCTCGGCGCGCGGCGGCGGAGCGGCCGACGAGGAGCTGTTCGCCATGCTTAAAGACTTGCGCCGCAAGGTGGCCAAGCAGCACGACCTGCCGCCCTACGTAATATTTCAGGATCCGTCGTTGGAGGATATGTCGATACAGTATCCCGTCACGCTCGAAGAGTTGCAGAGCATATCGGGTGTCGGAGCCGGCAAGGCTCAGAAGTTCGGCGCCGAGTTCGTCAAACTGATTAAGGCGTATGTCGAGGAGAAGGATATCGAACGTCCGCAGGATATAGTGGTCAAGGCGGTCGCCAACAAGTCCAGCAACAAGATATTCATCATACAGTCTATCGACCGCAAGATGGATTTCGAGGATATAGCGCGCGCCCGCAACTTCGATATGAACGAGCTTCTGACGGAGATCGAAGCGATAGTCAAGTCAGGTACGCGTTTAGACATCTGCTATTATCTCAATACGGTCATGGACGACGACAAGGTCGACGACATATACCTATATTTTAAGGAGGACGCGCAGAGCGATTCTCTTGACGATGCGATAGAGGAGCTCGGCTCGGAGTACACCGAGGAGGAGATACGACTGGTGCGCATCAAGTTCCTCAGCGAGGTTGCCAACTGATTTATACCGATTGTTTTGACCGAAGTAAGAGCCAAAAAGGCGTTGGGTCAGCATTTCCTGACCGATCTCAACATAGCCCGCAAGATATGCGATTCGCTGTCGGGCGGCACAGCTGCCGAGCCCGACACGGTATTGGAGGTGGGCTGCGGCATGGGCGTGCTGACGCAGTTTCTGTTGCAGCGCGACGACGTGGTGACCTACGGCGCCGAGATCGACTCCGAGTCGGTCGAGTATCTGCATGCCCACTACCCCGCTTTTGCGCCGCGACTCGTCGAGGGCGATTTTCTCGCTATGGACCTGCGCGCCCGCTTCGGCGAGCGGTTGAAGATAATCGGCAATTTCCCGTACAACATATCGTCCCAGATATTCTTCAAGGTGCTCGAAAACCGCGATATCGTTCTCGAGTGCGTCGGTATGATACAGCGCGAGGTGGCTGTGCGTTTGGCCGAGCCTCCCGGCTCGAAGGAGTACGGCATACTGAGCGTGCTGTTGCAGGCGTGGTACGACATAGAGTATCTGTTTACCGTCGGCGAGAAGGTCTTTTCTCCGCCGCCCAAGGTCAAGAGCGCCGTGGTGCGACTGCGCCGCAACGGCGTCGGGCATCTCGACTGCGACGAGGCGTTGTTCATACGCGTTGTCAAGGCTTCGTTCGGACAGCGCCGCAAGATGCTGCGCAATTCGTTGCGTGCCGGGTTCGGCGACTTCGGCGGTCGCGAACACCGCTTTTTCTCGATGCGCGCCGAGCAGCTGTCGGTGGCCGATTTCGTGGAGCTCACGCAGTGGGTCTCGGACAACAAATAGGTCTGACCGTCATGAAACTACGCTATTCTATCTGCTGTGCAGTGCTGCTTGCGGCAGCGTCGCTTCCGTTTCGGGCTGAGGCCTGCGGTTGCACTGCCCTGGCCGCCGAATGCGACGGTGCATCCCGCATAAGATCGTTCTACACCGAGTATATCGAAGCATGTCTGTGCGAAGGAGCCGATTCATCTTCTCGCAGACAGACCGTCATAGAGCGTTACGTCGCCGCTCCCCTTGTCGAACGGTTGCGCGGTTCGGAGCTCGATTACGATCCGCTCTTGCAGGCGCAGGACTGCGACCGCAGCATGCTCGAAAACCTCACTGTCGAGCTGTGTGCCGACCGGGATACTTATCGCGTCGGACTGTGGGACGGATACAACGGCCGCTATCGCTATATCATGCTGGCAGTCGATGCCGACGGTTCGATATCGGATATTTCGGAGAAATGCGAATAGCCGCGATACCGCTGCGTGAATACATACTTCAATCCCCGTATAGCAAAGGTGCGATACGGGGATTGCCGTTAATGAGGCTGCATCGATCATATGCCCGATGCCGATGCTTGGCTATTCGATCTCGATGCACTTGGCTTTCGCCTCGGCGGCCGTCTGGCTCTTTTTCGGAATCTCGATCTTCAATACGCCATTCTCCATTTTGGCCGAGATCCTGTCGCGCTCGATCGTCTCGGGCAGCGAGAAGCTCTGCCGGAACGAGCTGTACGAGAACTCGCGGCGCAGGTAGTGCCCCTTCTCCTTCTTGGACTCGTTCTCCGCGGGCTGCGAATTTTCGGTGCGTTTCTCCGAGCTTATGACCAGCTGGTTGTCGGCATTCAGGTCGATATGGAAATCCTCTTTGGTCATGCCCGGTGCTGCCACCTCCACTGTATAGTCGTGTTCGTTTTCGATGACGTTTATGGCGGGCGTGGTCATGCGCTTGTACTGCGGCAGTGCGAGCCACTCGTCGCCGAAGAAATCGTTGAACAGGCTCGGCAGCCAGTTGCGGTTTTTTGTTGCAGGCATCATAATTTTTTCCTCCTTTGTTTTTTGGTTGATATTTAGTCTCGACGCCCTGTGAGGGCGCTTTGTGCTATCGGCAAATTGTATACCACCCTTTTCGTCGGACCCGACCTTATGCTGCTCGGGAAGAGGGGGCGGTAAGGACGCACGGATTTTTTTTGCTTGTATCGACCTTTTTTCGAAGCTGCTGCTGCGAAATGTTTGGCGGATAGAAATATTATTGTTATTTTTGCAGGCTTAAAACCCCGAACGGGTTATGCGTAATTATTAACCAAAAAAATTTTTAGCACAATGGCTGTTAAAATTCGTTTGGCTCGTCATGGTAAGAAAGGTTATGCTTTCTATCATATCGTAGCCGCAGATAGCAGAGCGCCACGTGATGGTAAATTCATCGAGAAGTTGGGTACCTACAACCCCAACACGAATCCTGCTACGATCGATTTGAAGTTCGATAGAGCTTTGGATTGGTTACTCAAAGGCGCACAACCTACGGATACTTGTCGAGCTATCCTCTCGTACAAGGGCGTACTGTATAAGAAACACCTGCTGGGCGGTGTAGCCAAGGGTGCATTTACCGATGCCGATGCCGAAGCCAAGTTCAACAAGTGGGTTGAACAGAAGGAGGGCAAGATCGCTGCCAAGACCAACAAGCTGTCGACCGACGCAGCTGCTGCCAGAAAGGCTCAGCTCGCAGCCGAGGCCAAGGTCAAGGAGGAGCGTGCAGCCGCTCTGGCCGAGAAGAAGGCCGCTGAGGCCGCAGCCGCAGCTGCTGCCGAGGCAGAAGTCGCAGCAGAGACGGCCGAGCAGACCACGGAAGCTGCCGCAGAGTAGTTTTCGGGTATGCAGACGGTGGGACGCATAACCAAGCTCTTCGGAGTAGACGGCGGCGTGAGCGCCGTTCTCTACCCTGCGTTCCCCGAGGACTTCCGCACGACGGAACCGCTTTTTGTCGAGATCGACAAGTTGGCGGTTCCGCTTTTTTGTGCCTCATTCGAGCGTCGCGGACAGACGGGCGCCATACTCCGCTTCGACGATATCGATACGCTGCGCCGCGCCGAGGAGCTGCTGGGCAGAGAGTTGCTGCTGCCCGAGTGCGAGGAGACTGCCGACGACGAGTTCTACATGGAGGATCTGATCGGCTTCGAGGTACGTGCGGGCGAGCGCATGGGCGAATTGACAGATTATTTCGACAGCGAGGCCAACCCTCTGTTCGAGCTTACTCTGGACGGTTGCGAATACCTCGTGCCTGCCGTAGAGGAGTTCATTGCCGGGATCGATTTCGAGAGACGAACGATAACATTCGTATTGCCCGAGGGACTGCTCGAATTATAGAGAAATATCTGACCTGAGATAACGAAACGCTGCTCTCTGAAAAGGGAGCAGCGTTTCTCGTCTGAATCCTACCGTTTCTTGCCCTACCGGCTCGGCGGGCAGAGCCAGGTAGCGCGGTGCCACAACTCTTCGAGCACACCGCGCTTGTGGTGTGCGAGCCACCAACGGCAGAACATCCATTGCAGCACCACCACGGCCGTACCGATCAAAAGGCTGGTCGTATGTCCCGAGTACCGGTACAGTCCGAATCCCCAGCCGTAAAACAGCATGCCTCCGATGACCGACTGCCCGATATAGTTGGTCAGCGACATCTTGCCGTAAGGCGCTATGGCCATGAGCGCACGTCCGTGCGGTGCGCGATAGAATATAATTACCACCGACGATACGATGAATGCCGTCATGGCGAAGTTGCGCCACATCGAGAGCATGATATCCAGCGAGTGGGATACGCATACGTTGTCCACGTCTTGGGGCAGTGTCCGCGACAGCGGATATATAATCGCGAAAGCTGCTATCGAGCCTGCCAGTATGCGGCGCCAGATGCTGAGATTGCCGCCCTCGTCGTAGAACAGCCGTCGGCGACCCAGAAGGATGCCGACGATGAACAGAAACAGCGTCTGCGTCATGCGCCCGTGCTCTATCGCCCAGAGGAAATTGCATGGCAGTCCGTGGCGTATGCCTACGGCGGCCACATCCAACGCCGAGCCGTCGGTCTGTGCGGGGATCATTGCGGCGAAGTGTGCGCCCGAGCCGAGATCGAGAGGCTGTGCGGCGGGGTCGGCCAAACCCATGACTATATATGCCAGCTCGACGGGTTGCAGCAACAGTACCGCCGCGATGCCCGCAAGCAACTTGTTGCTTGCCCTTACCGCCGGCAGGACGATCAAACCGCAGACGGCATATATGAAGAGTATGTCGCCGTTGTAGAAGCACAGGTCGAGCAGGCCGAAGATCATCAACAGTATCATGCGCCATACGAATCGCGGCCGGAAGTCGTACCCCCTCTGCGCCTGATTGTCGTGCTGGATATAGAGACTCAGACCGAACAGAAGCGCGAATATCGCATACATCTTGCCGGCCAGCAGGAAGAATACCGTATCCCATACGGCACGGTCGACGGCCGTCGGTTCGGGAAATACGTAGAAGTTCATGTGCTCGACGAAGTGTATCAATACTATTCCGCCTATGGCTATGCCGCGCAGAATGTCCGCTACGTCGATTCGTGTATTCGCTTTGAGCGAGGGAGAGTAGCTTTTCATGATAATGGGTTTTGTTTCAGCCGACAAAGGTAGCAAAAAAAACGTATAACCGGAAAACGATACGTCTCCCGATCATACGTAAAACTATAATCGATCTACCTTTCAGCCCCTATCGGGAGCCCTCTGTGTCAATACACCTCTTCGGGCACCGTCTCGCCCTCGGGCATGCCTTCCAGCTGGTCGCGCCACTTGATAGATGCGTGCGTACCGTCGCAATAGGGCTTGTCGGCCGACTGCCCGCAGCGGCATACAACTACCCTATTTCGTATCTCGAACGGCTCGCCGTTTTCGCGGGTCATTCTTATGCCGCCCCTTACCCACAGACCGCCGCTGGCGCCTATGGCATTGTCCTCGATCAGCCCCAGACTCGGCTCGTATTTGTATTCGTATGGTCTTTCGGTGGCGTTGTCCCATGCCGTTAGCCGTGCGCTCGGGCACATCGACGCCTCGCGGACGGCCATCTGTCGGGCCTCTCTCTCGTCCGAGCGGTCGGTAAGGGCGAATATGCCGCCCTCGGCGTCGCAGAACCGGGCGAATACGCAGTACTTGGGATTGTCGCTTACACTGATGCGCTCGCCGCGCTTGACCTCTACGTTATCCAGCAGACGGTCGTTGCCCTTTTCGAGCTCGGGGTTCCAGTCGGCGTCGCGGTGCGAGCCGTCGCAATAGGGCTTGCGGTGCGACACTCCGCAGCGGCACAGCGCCGTTGGCTCGGCCTCGGTAGAGAAGTGTTTCCCCTCCTGAAAATACCAGCTTTCGCCGCGGTCGTTCGCCATGATGAACTGTTGCGCCAATGGCGGGCGGCCATACACGAGATAGGGCCCGCTCTCGGTAACGACGATACGGTAACGAGAATCGGCTTCGGACGATCCGGTCATTATTTCCGTCATAGACATACAATTTTTGCAGTGATGTTACGTTGGTGTCTCAGACAAGAATTGTTCCTAATGCAAATAATGTAAACGCAAGTAGGTTTTTTAACTCAATTTTGGTATCTTTGCCCAGATATTGCAACTTATGAAAAAAGTTAATTTCAGATATATGAAGAATATTTTGCGTGCCGTAGTCGTCGTAGTGGCGCTCGCTGCTGCCGTCGCGTGCGAGAAGACCGAAGTCAAGCAGTTCGTCGTTCCGTCGGGCAGCATACTTCTTACGGCGCCGGGACAAACCGGTACGGCCTCGTTCCTCACGCACAACATCACTTCGATCCGTGTGGTGTCGTATCCCGACGGCTGGCGTGTCGACGACATAGACCTCTACGAGGGCACGATTACCGTTACGGCGCCGTCGACGTTTGACGACGACGAAGCTACCGAGGGTAAAGTTTCGCTGATCGGATATACTCCCACGGGCGCTACGCAGTCGGTCAGCGTATATGTCGCCATACTGCAAAATCCCGATGTCGACTACCGCCAGACACCTTCGAACTGCTATATCGCCACCAAGCCCGATACGCGTTATCTGTTCGATCCGTTCAGGCGCGGCACGAGCGGCGAGCCGTTGCAGACCGAGAGCGTCGAGCTGCTGTGGCAGAGCTCCAATAATCTGGTAAAGTACCTTACGTTCAAGGATGGCGTTGCCTCGTTCTATATCGAGAAGGCCGAGAACGACGATAAGGACAAGGAAAAGACCGACGCCGTTACGCCGGGCAATGCCGTCATTGCAGCACGCAATGCCGCAGGCGATATCATTTGGAGCTGGCACATATGGGTCACGACGACCGATCCTGCGGCCGATGCCGTAGAAATCGCCGGCCGCACGGTCATGAACCGCAATCTCGGAGCCAATGTCAACAGCAACGGCGAGGCCGACGAGGAGAAGATATTGCACTCTTACGGCATGTACTATCAGTGGGGACGCAAGGATCCTCTGGTCGGTGCGGCGTCTTACGACTTCTCGGGCAATACCGATGCCCGCATGTATAACTCTGCCGGCCGCCGCATCTATCTGCAATATACGGCAAGCGACGCTTCGACAGGTACGGTCGAGTATGCCGTCGCTCATCCCGATGCCATGATTACCGGTGCCGAGAACAACGGCTTCGACTGGCTCTATTCGCAACACGACGATACGCTGTGGTCGGAGACTGGCGCCAAGAGCGATTACGATCCGTGCCCCGCAGGCTGGCGCGTCGCTGCCGGCGACATATTCGCCGCACTTACCATTTCGCCCGAGGATGACGGCATGGACTGGACGCAGGCCAAAAAGATGTACGGCTGGCATCTCGAAGATACCTCTACGGGCAAAACCTATTTCTTTACAGCCGGCGGTCGCCGCAACTACTTCGACGGCAGACTTGACAACGTCAACTCCAATCCCGACCGTCCTCTGCCGTGGACCGGCTACTACTGGTCTTGCAACGTTTCGGGCGACGATGCCCGGTGCATGTTCTTCGACCTGAATACGGTTACGCGTACCTACAACGGCTATGAGCCGCACCGCAACTTGCAGCGTGCAAATGCCACGCCGCTGCGCTGCGTCAAGCAGTAGCGCCGAAACGGATATGGCTAACGGGCGTCCCCGATGGAGGGCGCCCGTTTTTATTATACGAACATTTGCCGGCGAGCCGTATTTCGGGTTATCTTTGCACGCATGAACCGTGAAATAGAACAATACGTCGAGCGGGAGATAATTCCGCGTTACGCCTCTTTCGATGCGGCGCACGGCCTCGATCACGTGCGTGCTGTCATAGCCCACAGTATGAGCCTGGCCGGGTATTACGATGTCGAACCCGATATGGTCTATGTCGTTGCGGCATATCACGATACAGGTCTTGTCGAGGGGCGCGAGCATCATCACGAGGTTTCGCGACGGATACTGACTGGCGACGATAATCTGCGCCGCTGGTTTTCGGCCGACAGAATTGAGGTCATGGGCGAGGCGGTCGAGGATCATCGCGCCTCCTCGGCGCGGGAGCCGCGCAGCATCTACGGACGTATCGTCGCCGAGGCCGACAGGCAGATCGACGCCGACATCACTCTGCGCCGGACGATACAGTATACGTTGGCGCACTACCCCGAGATGAACCGCGAAGAGAATTTCGAGCGCTGCCTGTCGCACATCACGAAGAAATACGGGCGCGGCGGTTATCTGCGGCTGTGGATACCCGAGTCGGACAATGCCCGCAGGCTCGAAGCGTTCCGTGCGCTCATCGACGACCGCAACGCCTTGCGCAAGGCGTTCGATGCGATTTACGACTCTTTACTGGGATAGTGCCGGCGCAACCGGCGCATGATGCGAAGCGCGCCGGCGTTATAACTCCGCTATATCGACTATGCCGTTGATGACGGCATATATCGTCAGACGGCCTATCGAGCGCGTGGCGAGTTTTTCGGATATGTTCTTGCGATGGAATATTACCGTCGTAGGCGATATGTTGAGCCTGTCGGCGATCTCCTTGTTGATAAAACCTTTGACCATAAGTGCCAGCACGTCGCGTTCGCGCTGCGAGAGCAGCGTCTGCAACAGCTTGCGCGACGGATCGACCGTCATGCCGTGGCCGCCCGGGTGGCCGCTTTCGTGTATGCGCAGAATCGATTTCACGATCTGCTGCTCGCTGCCGGTAGCGTCTATGGTGCGGAACCCAGTCAGCGAGAACGGGGTCGAGTCGCCCTCGACTACGACTATCGTGCGTTTGATGTTGGCGTTGAAAAACGCCGGGTTTCTGAATACGATGCCGGCCGAGACGAAGTAGTGCACCACCAGCTCGTGCGATTCGCCGTCGAAGTGCTCGAACGAATTGTATGCGACCACATCCGCCCACGGCAGCATGTCGCATATTATGCTGCACAGACCCATGCAGGTCAGCGTATTGTCGGCTATGACGGCTATTTGCGGTTTCATATCGAGACAAAGATACGAATAAGCGAGGGCAAATGCAAACGTGTTTGCAATTTGCCGAACGAGAGGATCTTCGGTAAAGCCAAAGATACGAAGAAAATCCGAGAGCAGTGCAACGGTAAGGTAGATAATGTTAAAGTGTTGTAAGCCAGTATTCGGCAGACGGTATCAAGGTTATGAAACAGGAGGAAGTAAAGGTCTCGTTCTACCTTAAAAAGAACGTTTTCGGTAAGCCGAGGGCAGAGGCGAACTCGTTCGCACTTTGCCGAGGCGAGAAAAGGTGTACGAAAGTGAACGAATCGGACGCCGCGGGTCGCTGCCCCGTAATGGCTCGGCTCGCCGTGGGAGGTTCGAAATGCGTCTTCGGCACGAAGCTCACTGCCCCGTGGCCATTGTTGACGTCGGGACGCATGAAAGGTAAGAGCGCTGCGGCTATCGAAATCAACCGCCGGCTGGATGAGTTGCGCGCCTCGGCCATCGGCATCTGCCGCGAGCTGTCGGCTGCCCGTGAACGGGTAACAGCCGAGGAGATCAAATGCCGGCTACCGGGTATGGCATCGGGGCATGATGCGCTGCTCGGCTATTTCGGACGGTTTGTCGAGCGCTTCGAGAAACATGTCGGGGTCGATAGCTCTGTGAAGTCCGCACCGGTTGATGACTACGCCGCTTCCGTCGCCGAGCCTGCGTCTTGTCCGCGACCTGTTTCTGTTCTCCTGCTCTACGGGCATCGCCTATGTGGATATGGGCCGTTTTACGACCGCCAATCTGGACAGTGCCGCGGAGAGCTAAATGCTTCATTCAAATCAATTAATATGTTGTTTGAAATCCACTGTTTCCGTTACCGGGCCATATACACAGGTCGCACATATTTCTTGGCATATGTCAATGCGGCAACTTCCAGCCAGATGTAATTGTCGTAGCGCATACGCTCGTTCTCGAATCCCAGATAGAGGGTTTTATGTCCGCCGGGCAGCAGCTGCCCGTTGCATGACTGGGTGCCCATCTGCGACTGGTTCACATCATACCGGTAATTTCCCGATGAAGTTGTCTCGTCTTGAAACCTCTTGGCCTGCACGGCATCCGTCAGCACATACATGTTGCAAAAGGCATCCTCCTCGCGGGGCGGACGTGTGCTGAACAGCAAACGGTCGATGATACTGCTGCCCGGTGTATGCTTCTCATACACATTTAACCCGAACAGTTTTACCCGCGAGGATGCCACAGACAACCGGTCGGCAAACCCACCGTCAGTGGCGATCGTCTTTTCGTTGGTGGAAATGCGCAGCGAATAGAGCAGCGCGTTGCAGCCGGAAGGGATCGCAACCGGAACCACCACCCGCGACTTACCAGAAAACATGGATTTCAGATTTCCGCGAAGCGCCACCTTCTTCGGCTCTTTGAACACACTCGTGACAAGGACGCTGTCGATAGCCTGCGAAAGAAAATCGCCTTTCCGGCACGCCACCAGTTTTTCCTGAACGCGACGGTGGTAATTGGTGTCCGTTCCCCGGTAAGACATGGTCAGATTGGCAACCGCTTCACTATTTGCAGGAGACAGTTCCAACATATAAATTCCACCGGTGTCAATCGCAATGCTATCCGACATCGGACTGTTTGCATTCCATTGCCGGATACGCTTTTGCTGATGGATATCATAAAAAGAGGCTTTCACGTCTCCTTGGCAATCGAGCGTTACGGTCACTATGTCATCCGCATTCAGATAGCAGGGGAAGCGTTGTGGCGCGGACAGCCTTATATTCTTCCTCGACACCAGCGTACCTTTGCATTCTGAGTGTTCCGACAAGGTTTCTGAGTCGGCAACAGATTCATTGCCAGAATGTTGAAATACGGTTTCCGGGTGCCGCTTCAAGGCGTCGATGCGCTCTTTCAGTGCCCGGCACTTTTGCACGGCGTTTTCCCCCATCCGCTCGCTATTGAAATCGTAGTTGAGCCTGCGTATCTCCTCATAGACAGGAGAAGCAGCTTTCTTGGCTGTTTTACCGGCCTTGGCATAGATGGATTCTAATTTCTTCAAAGTATTTTCATACTTTAATTGCTCCATTTCAGGCATCATGTCCCCGTCTGCAGCTTTCTTCGTGTTGCCACAGGCGCAAAGCAGTAGCGAAAGCAAGAGGAGCAAGGTAAGATAGAGTCGTCCGTTCCTCATAGTTTGTTTCAATAAGAGTTATCAATTTGTTCCAACAGCCTTTCCCGCACCACTATGCTGTTAAATTCTCTCTTGGTATCGATGTAGTTCTGAAATGTACTTATTTCCGGATCCACATTCGTTACAAACCAGCGCAATTCATATTCCACCAATCTGCGTGCTTCGTCTTGTTTTCCTTCGGCACAAATGGCTGCCACCACGTCGCTGACGTATACATAACGGCTTTTGGCATTGCCTATATAGTTTTCATTTTCGTAGTCCAAAGGGTAATAGTCCAAGGCCTTTTCGTACTCACCGTTTTCCATAAGACATTCACGTAACAGTTTGCAGACTTCTCTTTCGTATTTACCGCCAGAGTGCTTCATGTCATAACGGTTGCGATGCCACGGTGTGATGTTTTCGTACACGTGAACGGCTTTGTCCGTTGCGCCCGCTTCCAAATAGGCTTTAATCAGTTGCAAGGCGCACTGTTTGCAATCTGTTTTGTCGTTTATTTTCACAAGGTAGTCTTGCGCTTCGGACAAACTGCCGGCATTCATCGCTTCGCGGAATTTATCGGTGGAACTACTGCCACATGCCGACAAGCCGCCCAAGAACAGCAATCCGACGACAAACTTGCGGCTAATGAAATCTGCAAACAAAATTTTCATGTTGATACTATTATGCCCCATTTTTTAACATACCGTGATTTCATACCCTAACTTTTTCGCAACTTCAAGCAATTTGGCAAATTGTGCGGGCTTGCCCTGCGAAGTTGTAGGCCAGTTGGAACAAATGAAAATGTTGGCGTCTGCAAGCCGGATGGTATCATCCATCGTCTTGTTCTTCGGAAAGAATTCCACTTTGCCTTTTTCTTGCATAATGGCTTCGTACCTCTCGAACCGCATGAACACCATATCCATGTTTCTCTGTATCTTAAAGTCTTCTTTCAGCTGCTCATAAGTGAGGCCGGGATGGAGCGCAATGTGATGAATGACCAAGTCATTTACAAGATTCACTTTCTTATCGTAGACTTTGCCATTGAACTTGTAATTTGACAAATCCCGGTTGAACTTTCCGGGCAATTTCATCGGTGCATCAAACGCTTTCAGATTGGTAACGGCAGACAATTCAATAATAGAACCTACAATATCTCCCAAATGTTCGTCATTGTTCACTATTTCCGCTATCTTATTGAGCAAATCAGAGATATTGAACACGCGGTTGCTTAAATAAATCTCTTTCTGACACATGCGGAACAGCACCTTTTCCCACTCGTTGTCAAATTCTTCGGTGGCGTTAAGACTCTCCCTTTCCGCATCGGTAAGCGGCCTAAGTTTTAGTCTGGCGGCCACTCCTTCATCCCATTTTTTGAAATCCGCCTCTTCGGTCAACTGATTATAAATATAAGGATAGGCTATCTGCATACACACAAGGGCGAAGTTAAGCGTCTTGTCCTGGGTGGTTTGCGATGAGTTCCGGCTCTTTGCTAATGACTCGTTTATGATTGAAATGAGTGACAATGTATTGGTCAGCCGTTTAAGTGAACGCGGATTGCTGCCCACGGACAAACGGGTTATCTCCGACAAAGTTTCTGCAAGCGTGGCATCATCAAGTTCCTGCTGGGTAAAAAATGCTATCTCGTTCAATGCTTCTACAAGAAAGGCGTCTACATTGTATGACGCCACCGGCATGGAGAACGGCAATTGGATGATTTTATCAAAAAACGAACGGAATTCACGTTCATTCTTGTCGGTCAATTCGCCGAACTTGGGTTTTAATCCCTTTATGACTACATCATAGTCGATGGCCAGCACGAACACACAATTCTTCAAGTCGAAGATGTTTTTAAGCAATTCCAATATCTCGACAGCAACAGGAGGGTCTATACGGTCGAGATCGTCGATATACAAAATAAAACCCTTCTTATGCGGGTTTTGTTCGAGTGCGGTTTCAATCAGTTTAGCTATCTCGTTCTTCAATTGCACGATAGTGGACTCACCTCCACCCGAAGCAAACAAATCGTCCACAGGTCCCGAATCAACTCCAATTGTACCTACGGCAACCTTTGCACTTACCGCAGCCATCTTTTTAAATAACCCTCCTATTTTTTTCTTGCTTTCATCCCATTTATGATTAGGAGACAATGCGCCGATTTGCCCGATGATACCTTCCAGAATGGCAATGATGGATTGAGCGGGTGTATGCATTAACGAATATTGCCAGGTATTAATCCAAACCGGATAATACAGTGCTTGCTCAACGTCGCAAAGATTGTATCGCAGTTGGTTCATCAGCGACGTCTTTCCACTACCCCATTCCCCTTGCAGTGCAATGGTAATAGGCGTATCGGTCAGTTGAATGAATTTGATAAGCGCATCCTGATAAACCTGAATGCCGAAAAGGTCATTCTGATGCTGCTGACGTGGAATGTCGATGATACTGGATTTCATAATTCTTATTTACAACGTTTTAGTGTGTTCTTTGTATTTTCAATATCTCTTTTCAATGACTCTATAATCCGGTCGTGCGAAGCGGCACGGTCTATTTTACTCTTCCTGTAACTTGCTTTGGAAGAAGGCGATGATGCGTTCTTTATCATGCGTGCATAACTTTCATTGTCCCTTTTCTTTGCCTCTTTTTCGCGGGCGATTCTTGCACGCAAATCTATCAGTCGCTTTTTATAATACTCTTTACTCATAATTATAATATGATATAAAAGTCAATGGCGTAGCCTGTAATTTTTAGGCTACACCATTGAATGAACGGATCCGGCTATTCCTTACCTGCAGCAGCAAGAGTGATTTCGTTGTCGCTAAGCTTCGTATCGGCATTGTTGGCAACCTGTACACCGATGCCATACATTTCTGTGATTTTCTTTTCGAAGTTACCTACACGAAGGTTAGAGCCGAAAGTGGCTTCGCCTCCCTTTGCACTACTGCCCATGAGTTGGCCAAGGACTGCCTCGTCGTCTGCCTTGGCCTTGCACGTAGCAGTCGTATACACACGCAGGGTTGCGCCAAATGCTTTTTTAAAGTTAGCCTTGAGGGTCTTGACCTTCATACGGCTGTCAATTCTAAGATCTGCCATTTGTTTCTGATTTTAAGTTATTAGTTGTATATTTTTTTATCTGAAAACTCCTTTTTTACAACCGGCATTCTCGCATTCCTTATTGAAAGCGAAGAGTGTTTTAGTGTCATCACAGCCCGATGTATAATATCTTCTTCCATCTGCATCGGTATAGCATATTTGACAATACAATCCGAACACCGTATCAAATTCTTTTTCTAAAGAACCGATGCGTTTGTTTCCCGATATGGATATGCCTCCACCGCTATCCGCACGGCGCACACTTGCAAGTGTTTTATCTCCATCGATTTGAGTAATGCTCTCGCCCTTGGCTACTTGCTGGCGTGCGTAGCTGTAAAAAATACCGAGACGCAAGTAGGGAAACTTTTTATTAAACTCCTTTTGGAGGGTTATGATTTTTTTGTTTCCCGTGACCGACAATTCCGTTGCTTTAACAGTGGTCGGCTGTGCAGCGGTCTTCTTTGCCGCAGACGGTTTGGTCGCAGACTTGCCTGTCGGTTTTGCTGCGTTTTTTTTGTTACCGCCATAATTGTTGTGACTAAAATTTGATTTCAATATCCGGATTATATTTTATCAAATCGACAAGCATCAGCGCAACATCGGTATGTTCCACCGCACCCGTCGCGTCAGCGAGGTCAAACAGCACTTGTACCTCATCCTGTGTGATGACATTGTCTGCCAACACAATCTCGATGGCACATTGCATAAGAACTTTCGTATCCTCCTCTTCAAGAGCGGAAGCATTATCTATCAAATACGCCTGCACGGCTTCTTCGTCTTTTCCTTCAAGTTCGTTCAAGGAAATCTCAACGTTTTCTGTAAGTTTGGCAATGTCTACATCGAGTGCTTCGGCAATATCTGCCAGCATCTTTTTCTCTTCTGAGGCATATATACCATCAGCCCAAATAGCGACAGCCAAAAAAGCTGCTACATTGTTTATATCGGATTTCATAACTATATCGCAATTTAATTAACTATCATCCGTTTGATACGCCACAAAAGACTGGCTTCTTTTTTACGTTTCTTTGCTGCCGCCTCGCGGGCTTTCGCGAGATTTTCCAACATCGCTTTCCCTTCCTTGGTGCGTTTGTCTATTTTCCCTGATTTTGTACGTTGTATAGCCATATAACGACTCTTTTTATATTAGAATAATTTCATCAGTCCCAAAAGAGTTACGCCTCCCGCCATAAGCAGAAGCGCCAACATACCTAAACACCCTTTCTTGGGAGCAGCCGGGCTCCAACCGTTCAAGTATTTGATGACATACTTCTTAGGGCGGCTGTGTAGGTTTCCGATGTGCGTATTTTCCCCAAGCATTTCAATCTTGCTATCTGCTGGCCGATGTAAGCATTAAACGACAGATCTTGTAAGTTTTCATGAAAGCGCATGACTATATCATCCGTTACGAATGTGCCGGATTGGGATATTGTGTGTATGATTTTGTTCAGCCTCGTCTTATCCAATATGATTCGCGAACCTATTGAAAGAAGATAGTTGTTCCGCTCTTGTCCTGTCGATGTATGATGTAAGACAACCGTTTCGGAATGGCAGTCCCATTCCGAAACGAAAAGCTTATACTCGGTGTATATCTGCCTGACCACACGGTTGTGAATAACCTGGTAATAGAGTGTACCCTCCCTGTCGTTCACGGTGGATGGGCGAAACTTGACCTTTACCGATGCCATGTCAATCAGACTATGACTTGATACTCTCCTGCATCAAACTATCGGAAAAGGCTTTCAAGGATGTTTCATATCCGTCGGCCTGCTTTCGTATCCACTCTATGGCGCTCTCATCACTATGCAGGTCGAACACATTGTTCCGCCAAAGCACGTCATTGGCATTGCATCCGCCCCAAGAGCTGATTGCGCGGAACTTCAACGCATCATCGGCATATTGTCTCTGTGACTTCATCCCTACGGTCCGGTTCATCTCGTGATTATAGACTTTGCGATAATAAATCAAACGATTATATAACCGAGGTTTGACGATCTTGAAAAACTCTATTTCTTCTGCTACACTTTTGGGTATATGGCTGTCGATAAATTCTTTCAACAGTTGAAAGGAATTGCCAGGTACGAGCGATGCCTCCGACGATTTTTTAAGAACGTTCAAATGGGAATGTTCGAGAGGCCTCAGTTTTTTCTCGACCTCCTTTTCGAGAGTTTCGATAAATTTTTCCATAATATCTTCTTTTTAATTATCTTATAAAGATAAATGCCAAGAATTATTGCACGTTGCAGTTTTGCTATCCATGTAAGAATTAAATACGAAGTGACTATGAGCGTATGGATTAGGAATAAAAGTGCTCTCTTTGCAATAGCTAAAAGAGAGATTTGGATCCCGGAAAAATGAAGTGATTCTGAACACTTGACAGGTTACTTATCCGTTGCCTAATTTAGCGTGATTGTCTTCTAAGTCAATTCCCAAAGAAATATATCCGGGAGCATCTTCGGTTCAGTCGGAGAGAAGAATGGTCGGGGCGGTAGACAAATATACGCCGGCCGGATTTTGCCCGAGACGGAGTGTCGTCCTCCGACCCTGTGCCTGACGCTGCGCGCAAAACGAAACAGCCGTAAACCCGCGACGGGTTTACGGCTGCGATCATCTGTTCGGCTACCCTACTTCTCGATGAGCGATATGCTTCGCTGTATGAAGTCCGAAAGGTTTTTGCCCTTCAACATGCCGTTGGTAAGCAGTGCCAGATCGATTATCTGGCGTATCTTGCCGTTGGCTGCACCTATCTCCTTCAAGCGGCTGTCGCGCTGGTTGCGCAGCTCGTCGACCTTGATCGACAGCGACTCGCGCTCGCTCTTCTCCTCGGGTGTCAGCTCATCCTCCTTCTTGCCCTTGACGACCTCCTCGAAGCGACCCAGCTCGGCTTCGGCGGCGTCGATCTTCTTGGTTATCGTGCGCAGCTTGTCGCCGTACTCTTTCTCCACCTCGCTCAGAATATCGATCACTATGGGGTGGTTGCCGTTTACGGCTATCGTGAAGTTGTCGGGCATCTGTCCGTAGAACTGGCTCATCGAACCGCCGCTTACCTGCGCCATCTCCTTCATGCGTCGCATGAACTCGTTCTGCGTGATGACCACCGGAGCCTCGTCGGGAGACATCGGCTCGAAGGCTATGTTGTAGTGTATCTTCTCGTCGGCCGGCATCTGGCTCTCGAATACGGGACGCATGATCTGCTGCTGTGCCTCGCTCAGAGACATGCTCTGCGTCTGCTCTTTTTGTATGAGTTTGTCGATCACATCGCTGTCGACACGCACGAAGCGCGTCTTCTCGTTCTTCGACTCATACCAGTTGATGTAGTGGCTGTCAAGCTGGCCGTTCATCTCCAAGACGTCGTAGCCCTTCGACCGTGCGGCCTCGACGAACGAATCCTTGCTTACGGGATCGTCGACGTAGAGTATTATCAGATTGCCGTTCTTGTCGGTCTGCTTCTCACGGACGGCCTCGGTAAACTCTTCGCTGGTAAAATACTTGCCGTCGATCGTCTTCCAGAGCATGAATCCCTGCGCCTTCTCGGCGAACTTCTCGTCGGTCAGTATGCCGTACTGGATGAATATTTTCAGATCGTCCCACTTCTTCTCGTAGTCGGGACGCATCGTCGAGAAGAGCTCTTGCAGGCGGTCGGCCACCTTGCGCGTGATGTAGCTCGAAATCTTCTTCACGTTGGAGTCGCTTTGCAGATAGCTTCGCGAGACGTTGAGCGGAATGTCGGGCGAGTCGATCACGCCGTGCAGCAGCGTCAGGTATTCGGGTACTATTCCGTCGACCTGATCGGTAACGAAGACCTGATTCGAGTAGAGCTGGATCTTGTTCTTCTGTATCTCAAAGTTGTTGTGTATCTTCGGGAAATAGAGTATGCCCGTGAGGTTGAACGGATAGTCGATGTTCAGATGTATGTAGAACAGCGGATCGTCGCCCAAGGGGTAAAGCTCGCGGTAGAACTCCTTGTACTGCTCCTCGGTAATCTCCGTCGGCTTGCGCGTCCACAGCGGGTCGGTGTCGTTGACGATGTTGTCGCGGTCGGTGTCGACATACTTGCCGTCCTTCCACTCGGTTTTCTTGCCGAATGCGATAGGTATGGGCAGGAAGCGGCAGTACTTTTTCAGCAGCTCGTCGACCTTATCCTTTTGGCAGTACTCTGCGCAATCTTCCGATAGGTGCAGTACGATCGATGTTCCGCGGTCGCGGTCGTCGTCGATCTCCTCCATCGTAAACTCGGGCGTACCCTCGCAGCTCCAATGTACGCTGCGGGCGCCGTCCTTATACGAGCGGGTAAATATCTCGACCTTGTCCGATACCATGAACGACGAGTAGAATCCCAGTCCGAAATGTCCGATTATGGCCTGATCCTTATACTTGGCCATGAACTCCTCGGCACCCGAGAATGCGATCTGGTTGATATACTTGTCCACCTCGTCGGCCGTCATGCCTATGCCGCGGTCGGTTACCGTCAGCGTCCGCTTGTCGGCATCGACGCTTATGCGGATCGTCAGATCGCCCATATCGCCCTTGGCCTCGCCCTTGGACGAGAGCGTTTTGAGCTTCTGCGTGGCATCGACGGCGTTCGATACCAGCTCGCGCAGGAAGATCTCGTGGTCGGAATACAAAAATTTCTTGATTACGGGGAAGATGTTTTCTGTCGTTACCCCTATTTTCCCGTTTTTCATGTTATATGTCTATTAGTTTGTTTGTTCGCTGTAACCTTAGCGATACGAACAAACCGTGTGCCACCGGCTTGGCACTGACATTTTGACATGAATACTACGCCGCCGGTGTCATATGGCGGCTGCGGCGGACGGTCGGCGTGTCAGCCCAACCGTTCGCGTATGTAGAGACGGGCAATCGTATATTGTGCCGCGAAGTAGGTCGACATGATCCATACCGCCGCATGTGGTATCGGCTCGACGTATTTGTTCCACGCTATGCAGGCGTCGGAGAAGATGAACACGAGCGCTGCCGCAGCGTATAGTGCGCGGTAGCGGCTCTGCTGCAATGCCGCCGTGGCGCACATACAGGTTATGACGGCTATATATATTGCGATGAATATCTTTTCAGTGGTATCTCCTATGTGCGATATGAAGTATACGGCCAGTGCTGCGGCCGCCAGTGCCAACATCACGACGAATATTACCGCGCCGCGTGTGGCGCGGCGTCTTCGGCAGAATGTCGCTATGTATGCAGTATGGGCCGCCGCGAACAGGCCTATCTGCCACAGAAACGCATGCAGGTCGCCGGCCAGATCGCCCATGCTCGACAGCAGCAGAGCCGCCGGCACGAATGATATGCCAGAGCCGCCTGCGCGCCATGCACAGATCGAGAGAAACAGCACGGGCAGAGTCTTGGCCGCAGGCCTCAGCAATGCCGGATCGTCCGCTGCGAACGATGCCGCATAGACGATGACCAGCGCCGCGAAGCCGGCCGTTATCATATTTATGTATCGCTGGGTCGACATCTTTCTATTTATCGAGTATCGGTTCGAGTATCTCGACGAGCCATGCCGGGACGCGCTGCGGCCGTCGCGTCGCCGCATCGATGAATCCGAGTGTCGTCGAGCCGGTGGCGATCATGCGGCCGTCGGCGCCGCGCACCTCGTATGCGAAGACCATGCGTGCCATAGGCATCGTGTCGATGCTTGCCCTGACTGATATTATCTCGTCGTAGAGTGCCGGCTGGATGTATTTCACGTTGACGTCGAGGATCGGCATCATCGTGCCGCGGCGCTCGACGTCGGCATACGTTATGCCGATGCTGCGCATCAGTTCGGTGCGTGCCTCCTCGAAGAAGACGATATAGTTGGAGTGATGCACAACGCCCATTTGGTCGGTATGCTTGTAAAGGATGCGTATGTTTATTTCGTGGCTGACCATACCTTTATATAAATTCGATAACTGCGTCTGAATCAGGTATATCTGTAAGAATGACTCTGCCGTCGACCGATGCTGTGGTGCGTCTGCCGCCGATCGCGACATCGTATCGCCCTGCGGGCGGCAGCAGCTTGTAGGGGTTGTCGACCGTTATGCGACCGTCGACCGCTGTGCCAGCGACCGCGTATGGGTGCGCGAGCATTCGGGCGGCGCGTTTCATGTGGCCCTCTGCGACCAGAGCGCGTATTACGGTTGAGCTGACCTTGTCGTCGTCGTCTCTGTACTGGTCTACGCGTCTTACGGCGAATCCGTAACGCTCGGCCAGCGGCGCAAGCGTGTCGTAGTTGCCCTCGTTATCGCGACCGAAGCGATGGTTATAGCCTACGACCAGCCCGCCTATATGCAGTTTGCCGACCATGAACCGTTCGATGAACTCGGCGTATGTCTGTCCGGCGAACTGCTTGTCGAACGGCGCTACGACGAGGTTGTCTATGCCGGCTCGTTCGAGTAGCATGGCCTTCTCGCCTACGGTCGTCAGCAGCGACAACCCGCTGTCGGTGCCCAGCGCTATGCGCGGGTGCGGCTCGAATGTTATCACGACACTCTGTTCGTGCAGCTCTGCCGCCAGCCTCTTTACCGTATCGAGCAGTATGCCGTGTCCTGCATGTACGCCGTCGAACGACCCTACCGTGACGACGGGTCTGCCGAGCGATTCGATGTTGTCCGGGTCGTAGAATATGCGCATGTCGTCAGTTGTTGTCGTTGTTCTCCTCGTTGGCCTTGACGAAGTATGCGACCTTTTCGAGAATTGTCGTTATGTCGTAGTTCTCGACGACTATTCCCTGCGGGAAATGCAGCGGCGCCGATGTGAAGTTGAGCACCCCCTTGATGCCGGCATTGATTATGGGCACGACCAGCTCCGAGGCCACCTCGGTGGGCGACGATACGATCACGATGCTTATGTCGAGCCGCTCTACCCTGTCCTCAAATTCGTCCATGTGGTAACACGGTATGTCGTCGATGACATGCCCCACCTTTCGCGGATCGATGTCGAACGAAGCTATGATGCGCAGTTTGAGACCTTTGCCGTTGAAATACTTGGTTATCGCCTGCGCGAGGTGTCCCATACCTATTATCGCGATGTTGACCGTCGATTCGCTGTCGAGTATGTTATTGATGAAGTCGATCAGCACCTTGACGTCGTATCCCTTTTTCGTATCGCTCGAAAAGCCGATCAGCATCAGATCGCGTCTTACCTGCACGGCCGTTATGCCGTGTATGCCGGCCAGCACATGCGAGAATATGTGAGTGATGCCCTGACTGTGGCACGAGAGCAGCGTGCGGCGATACTCGCTCAGCCGCTCGACCGTCTTTTCCGGTATCGGTGCCGTTATGTTGTTTGCCATGCGACTATTCCGTGGTTATCGTGAAGTTGTTGCGGTAATGCTCCTTGGTCCATACCGTATTGACATACATCCCGTCTTCGAACTCGAACCTGTAAGGCGTTTTCAGCGGAACTGTCGTCTGCGGCTCCATGCCCTCGCCCAGCCCCTCGTACATCGCCCGGCAGAATATGACGGCCGCATCGTAGCCTCTGTACGAGAACATCGACGGCAGCGATCCGAACTCCTTTATATATTGTCCGTCGAAGCTGCGTATCTGCTCGTCGCTACGCTTGGCATGGTACGGCACAGCGAAGACGACGTTGTTCTTGAAGAATACCTTGTGGTCTATGTTGCCCAGTCGCGTCCACTTGCGGTTGCCGAGTACGATATAGTCCCCTGCGACGAACCCGCGATCGGTTATCGAGGTGCGCGCCGAGGATAGCGTCGTCAGAATACGGTCGATGTCGGTCTCCTTGTCGGCCATTATGACGAATACCTTGTCGGCCTTGTCGCGTATCATGGCGTTTATGTCGACCAGTGCTCCGCTGCTGCCGTCGGCATTGCGGCGATGCAGTGCCGGCGTGCGGTTGAAAGCGAAGTTATACGATTCGTGCGGCGTGTCGCCGAGCAGCTCGGTTATCTCCGAGGCGAACTCGCGGTCGTTGCTTGCGGCGTATATCAGCCTTATCTGTCGCGAGCCGTCGAACATGCCGCCGAACTTGTCGTACTTGTGGCGTGCGGCGGCCTGCATCTGGAACAATACCGGGCTTCGTCTTTGGCCTATGGTCGAGAGCGGCGAGACGACGGGCGTGTCGTTACGTTCGGCATATTGCAGCACATAATCCAGCTCGTCCTCGTATACGGGACCAACTATCAGGTCGGCGTTGCGCAGCCCCTCGTCGTAGTCCACTATGTCGCGTATGACCGCAGCGTCATGCGCCGTATTGAACAGCGTGAGCGACGCGTTTATACCCTCTTCGCGCTTCATACGGTCGAGACCCATAAGGAATCCCTTGTAGAAGTCGACATAATTTTCATTGACCTTGTTTTGCGTGCGTATGGGCAGCAGCAGCGCTATGTCGAGCCGCTGGCTGCGGCTGAGCGTACGGAACGCGCGCGGCCGCGTCATCTCGGTTCGGCTGTCCGACGCTGCGAGCGTATCCTGCTCGGTCTGCGGAGCGTCCGGACGCATCTGTTGGTCGTCGGCAGGTGCCGCGACCCTTACGATAGCGCCGGCTTTAAGCCCGTCGCTCAGGTCGTTAAGTGCTATGAATTCCTGCTCTGTCATGGCGAATCGCCGCGCCAGCGAGTATATCGTCTCGCCCGGCTGAACGATATGGTATGCCGTGCTGTCGAGCGGTGCTGTGCGGTTAAGCGTCTCCTTATAATCGTTCCACTGGCTATCCACCTTATGCGCCGGCGTGTCGCCGATCTCCGACTTGCGGATCATCAGCTCGTAGCCGATAGGCAGTGCCGTGGGATCGACATCGGGGTTGTCCTCGATTATGGTCTTCACGGCTACCTCGTATCGTCGCGCTATCGAATATAACGTCTCCTGCGCCTTGACGGTGTGGATTTTGAATCGCCTCTTCTCCTTCTTTGTCATCGGGCGTTTCTGCTCGTCGACGAACGGAATCTTTACCGTCTGATCGATTTTGAGCGTCGCGGCGTTCAGGCCGCTGTTGCTGTCGATGATCTGTTGTTCGGTCACTCCGTATGTCTTGGCCAGCGCATAGAGCGTATCGCCGGCCGCGACGGTATGCACATAGTACTTGGCACCGTTGATGAAGACTACGGTGGTCGATTTGCCGACCGCCGCGGCCTGCAACGCGACCAGTATCGCAGCCGTCAATAACATGCAAAAACGTTTCATTTTTTCTATCTGCCGTTCTTCTTGCGTAATCTGATTTCGGTAATCACTTTCTTGGTATACAGCGGAAAATCGCCGTTCATCATCCACGTATAGTAGCTCGGGTCCTGCTCGAAGATATCCTCGACGCGGCGTCCCTTGTACTTGCCGAATCCGAATACCTCGCTGCCCTTGTCGTCGTAGACGATCCTGCCGGCATAGTCCGCCGTCTCGCCGCGCGAGGAGAAGTCTGCCAGCGCGTCTATGTCGTTTTCGAGCTCGGGATAGCGGTCGAGCTGGGCTTTCAGCACCTCGTATGTCGCCAGCGTGTCGGCTTCGGCCGAGTGGGCGTCGGTCAGATCCTTATCGCAGTAGAACTTATAGGCCGCAACCAGCGTGCGCTGCTCCATTTTATGAAATATGTTCTGTACGTCGACGAACCGCCGCCGCTTGAAGTCGACGTCGACTCCCGCGCGCAGAAACTCCTCGACGAGCACCGGCATGTCGAAGCGGTTCGAGTTGAACCCGCCGAAGTCGCAGCCCGTCAGGAACTGCGCCAGCGACTTGGCCACTTGGGCGAAGCGCGGACAATCCTTCACATCCTCGTCGGTTATGCCGTGTACGGCCGTGGCTGCCTCGGGAATGTGCATTTCGGGGTTCAGCTTGCGCGTCTTTACGATCCGCTCTCCGTCGGGCATGATCTTGATCATGGATATCTCGACTATGCGGTCGTGTGCAGTATCAACGCCCGTCGTCTCCAAGTCGAAGAAGACGATCGGGCGTTTGAGTTTCAACTCCATATTTGTTCGATCCTCGTTTCGTTATGCGTTTATCATCATGGGCATAAGCAGCATCAGCACCGATGTCGTGCGCTTGTCGTCGTATACGGGCTTGAAGACACCGGCACGCGTCGAGTCGGCCAGCTCGACCGATACGGTCGGCGTATCGATGTTTGAGAGTATCTCGACCAAAAAAGTCGACTTGAAACCTATCGTCACGGGCTGTCCGTCGTAGCTGCAACTGATGCTCTCGTTGGCCGATACCGAGAAGTCGATGTCCTGTGCCGTGAGGTTGATCTTGTTGCCGCCTATATCCATGCGGATGAGGTTGGTCGTCGGGTTCGAACATACGGCCACGCGCTTGATGCCGTTGACCAGCTCTATGCGGTCGACGAGCACCTTGTTGGGGTTGGCCGTGGGTATTACGGCGTTGTAGTTGGGATAGTTGCCCTCGATCAGGCGGCACACGAGCGTGTGGTTTTTCAGGTTGAATATCACGTTCTTCGCGTCGAACGTCACCTTGATCGGATCCTCCTCTTTGAGCAGAACCGTTTTCAGAAGGTTGGCCGGCTTCTTCGGGAGGATGAACGATGCCGCGAAATCGACGTCGGCGATCTCGGCGGCCGACTTGACGAGCTTATGCGCGTCGGTGGCCACGAAGGTCAGGTTGCCCGGTTCGAAGTTGAAGTATACGCCGTTCATCACGGGGCGCAACTCGTCGTCGGCCGTGGCGAATATCGTCTTGTTGATACCGGCTATGAGCGTGTCGACGTCGAGCAGTATCTCCTTGCGCTCGGCGCCTACGGTCTGCACTGCGGGATAGCTCACTGCGCTTGCACCCGGAATCGAGAGCGAGCCGCTCGCCCAGTTGATTCTGATCTCCCACGTGGTGTCGTTGACCTCGATTTCGAGAGGCATCTCGGGGAACTCTTTGAGCGAGTCGAGCATCAGCTTGGCCGGTGCGGCTATCACGCCGTCGCTTTCCATGTTCTCGACCCTGATCGAGCCCACGAGCGTCGTTTCGAGATCCGATGTGGTTACCTTCAACTCGCCGTCTTTCAACTCCATGAGGAAGTAGTCGAGAATCGGGAGCGTATTTTTGTTGCTTATGACTTTTCCCGTTGTTGCAAGCAGCGACAGAAGCGCCGAACTTGATACTGTAAATTTCATGTTGTTCCGTTTTTTGTTTTTCGTCTGTTATTCCAATGTTGCGAGTTTGTCGAGCGCCATTTCGATCATGCCTCTTACGAAAGGCTTGTAGTCGGTGCAGGCGTCGAGCGCTATGCGTTGCGCAATAATAGTGCATATTGTCGTGGCGCGGTGTCCCATAAGGGCGGCCAGTCCGGCCAGTGCCGAACCCTCCATTTCGAAGTTGGTTATGCGGCGTCCCTCGTAGTCGAACGATTCGATCTTCTCGTTGAGCCTGGCATCCTGCGGTTCGAGTCTTACCCACCTGCCCTGAGGGGCGTAGAATCCCGGGGCGGCTATGGTCATGCCCTCGGTAACCGAGTCCTTGAACAGCTCCCACAACTCCTTGTCAGCGTTGATGAAGTAGGGCTTCGGCAGCAGCTCGTTCCAGCCGGTGTGCGCCATGAATGCCTTTTCGATGTCGAGCTCGCATACGTCGTTGCGTCCCTTGTAGTAGTTCAGCAGGCCGTCGAAGCCGATCGACGTGCGCGAGAATACAAATTCGCCGACCTTGATATCGGGCTGTATGGCGCCCGAGGTGCCCAGTCTTACCAGCGTCAGACGGCGGAACGTCTCGCGTGCCTGACGCGTCTCGAAGTCGACGTTGGCCAGTGCGTCCAGCTCCGTGACGCAGATGTCGATGTTGCCGATGCCGATGCCGGTCGACAGCACGGTCATGCGCTTGCCCTTGTAGGTTCCGGTAACGGTGTTAAATTCTCGGTTGGAAACTTTGCACTCTATCGTATCGAAAAAGCTCGAAACCATCTCGACGCGTCCGGGGTCGCCCACGAGTATTACCGTGTCGGCCAGCTGCTCGGGACGCAGGTGGAGATGGAAAATCGATCCGTCCTGATTGATAATCAGTTCGGAAGATGGAATTATTCTCATATCTGGATAATTTTATTATTTTTAATCCGTTTATTAGCGTAAAATTAATACTTTTGCATTGAATAACAAAAATATTTTCGTTAAAAATTTTTCAACACTGCATCGATATGACACTGATTAAATCCATTTCAGGCATACGCGGAACCATAGGCGGCGTGCCGGGCGACAACCTTACACCGATCGATATCGTCAAGTTCGCCACGGCCTACGTGCGCTTCCTCTCGGAGAAGAGCTCCGGCCGTCGTCTTACCGTCGTCGTTGGTCGCGACGCCCGCATCTCGGGCGCTATGGTCGACGATCTGATCGAGGGCACGCTGCTGGGCTGCGGCGTCGACGTAATCAATGTCGGGCTCTGCACGACGCCCGGAACCGAAATGGCCGTCATCGCCAACAACGCCGACGGCGGTATCATCATTACCGCATCGCATAATCCGCGCCAATGGAACGCTTTGAAACTGCTCGACGAGCGCGGCGAGTTTCTGAGCGATGCCGACGGCAAGCGCGTTCTGGCTCTGGCCGAGGATACCGGTTTCGAGTTTCCCGACATAGACCGCATAGGCCGCGTGCTCAGCCGCGAGCCGTTCAACGACGAGCATATACGCCGCGTGCTGGCGCTGCCGCTGGTCGATGCCGACGCCGTGCGCGGGCGCCGCTTCAAGGTCGCGGTCGATGCCGTCAACTCCGTAGGCGGTATCGTCATCCCGGCTCTGCTGCGCGAATTGGGCTGCGAGGTCGTGGAGCTCAACTGCACGCCCGACGGCGAGTTCGCCCATAACCCCGAGCCTCTGCCCGAGAACCTTACGCAGATCTCGCGCGCCGTTGTCGAGTGCAAGGCCGATCTGGGCATTGTCGTTGACCCCGACGTCGACCGTCTGGCCTTCGTCAGCGAGGACGGCTCGATGTTTGTCGAGGAGTATACGCTGGTGGCCGTGGCGGACTATGTGCTGTCGCACACCAAGGGCAATACCGTATCCAACCTCAGCTCGTCGCGCGCTCTTCGCGATGTTACCGAGCGTTACGAGGGTTGCAGCTATTCGGCCTCGGCCGTGGGCGAAGTGAACGTCGTTGCCGAGATGAAGCGCACGGGAGCCGTTATCGGCGGCGAGGGCAACGGCGGAGTCATCTACCCCGAGCTGCATTACGGCCGCGATGCGCTGGTCGGCGTGGCATTGTTCCTGACCTATCTGGCCAAGTGCGGCAAGAGCATGACCGAGCTGCGCAAGAGCTATCCGGCATACTTCGCATCTAAGAACAAGATACAGCTTACGCCGGCTATCGACGTAGATAAAGTTCTGGTCGAAATAAAGAGCCGCTATGCCGATCAGCGCGTGAATGATATCGACGGTGTTAAGATCGATTTCGAGGATTGCTGGGTGCATCTGCGCAAATCCAACACCGAGCCTATCATCCGCGTTTATACCGAGGCGCATACTATGGCCGAGGCCGATGCTTTGGCCGAGCGTTTCATCGCCGAGATAGGACGAATATGTAATCTGTAACCCGACTCGGAAACCTTAAAACTTCAACTAATATGGATAATGTAAAAGTTTATATCGAGCAGAACAAAGATCGATTCCTCAGTGAGTTGTTCGATCTGTTGCGTATACCTTCTATCAGCGCGCAGTCGTCTCACAAGGGCGACATGCAAACATGTGCCGAGTGGCTTGCCGCCGCTCTGGTAAAGTCGGGCGCCGACCGTGCCGAGGTCATGCCTACCGAGGGCAACCCGGTGGTCTATGCCGAGAAGATCGTCGACCCCAAGGCCAGGACCGTGCTTGTCTACGGCCATTACGACGTGATGCCGGTCGATCCGCTCGACGAGTGGCGCACCGATCCGTTCGAGCCTGTGGTGGCCGACGGCCGCATCTGGGGTCGCGGTGCCGATGACGACAAGGGGCAGCTCTACATGCACGCCAAGGCCTTCGAGGCTATGTGCGCTACCGATTCTCTGCCGTGCAACGTCAAGTTCATGCTCGAAGGCGAGGAGGAGATCGGCTCGGCGAGTCTGTATAAGTTCTGCGCCGATAACAAGCAGCTTTTGGAGGCCGATATAATATTGGTATCCGATACGTCGATGATATCGTTCGACACGCCGTCGATCACATGCGGCCTGCGCGGCATCACCTACATGCAGGTCGAGGTAACGGGCCCCGACAAGGATCTTCACTCGGGTCTCTACGGCGGTGCCGTAGCCAACCCGGCCAACGTGCTGACGCAGCTTGTGGCCTCACTGGTCGATGAGAACGGACATGTCACGATCGACGGCTTCTACGATGACGTGCGTGTGCTCACGGACTCCGAGCGCATCGAGCTGAACAAGGCTCCGTTCTCGCTGGACGAATACAAACGTGCGGTCGACGTGCGCGATGTCGCCGGCGAGGCGGGTTACACTACTATCGAGCGCACCGGCATACGTCCCTCGCTGGATGTGAACGGCATCTGGGGCGGCTATATCGACGAGGGAACCAAAACTATCATCCCCTCGAAGGCCTCGGCCAAGATATCGATGCGTCTGGTGCCCGATCAGGACTTCAATAAGATCGCCGAGCTGTTCGAGAAGCATTTCCGCAAGATCGCACCCCGGAGCGTGCGTGTCGATGTCAGGTTCCTGCATGGCGGTGCTCCCTACGTATCGCCCACCGACATGCCGGCTTACAAGGCTGCCGAGCGTGCCGTCGAGCAGACCTTCGGCCGCAAGCCGCTGCCCTTCTATTCGGGCGGTTCGATTCCGATCATAAGCGGCTTCGAGAAGATATTGGGCATCAAGTCTATACTGTTGGGATTCGGACTGTCGCAGGATGCTATACATTCGCCCAACGAGAGCTACGGTCTGGACCAGTTTTATCGCGGCATAGAGACTTTGCCGCTGTTCTACAAATATTTCGCTGAAATGTAAACGTTTTTTGTTTATGAAAAGATTGTCGGTTTTGCTGTTGCTGCTCGTCTGCGGCGCAGCGGCCCGCGCACAGGCCGTCGACGGCGGCTGCGGGCAGAGATATGTCGAGGTTACGGGATCGTCTGTCATAGAGATCGACCCCGACGAGGTTCACTTCATCATAACGATAAGCGAGTACTGGCAGGAGGAGTTCGACGGCAAGTCCAAACCTGAGGATTACCGCACCAAGGTGCCTTTGACTACTATCGAGAGCGGCCTTCGCCGCACGCTCGCAGGGCTGGGTATCGGCTCCGACGATATCCGTACTCAGGAGGTCGGTGAATGGTGGCGCGAGCGGGGCAAGGATTTTCTTGTTTCGAAGCAGCTCGATATCCGCCTGCCGAGCTTCGACCGTATAAGTGCTATCGTCGCTGCGGTGGATACGCGCGGCGTACAGTCGATGCGTATCGGCGAGTTGAAGCACCGCGACATGGCCGACTATCGCCGTCAGGGCAAGGTCGAGGCATTGAAGGCCGCACGCGACAAGGCGGCATATCTGGCCGAGGCTATGGGACAGCAGATCGGCGACGTGCTGCGCATCATCGAACCCGGTGCATCTGGCGTCGATGTATATCCGCGCATGAAGTCGAGCAATGTAATGATGGAAGTTGCGGCCGACGGCGGCTACGGCTCGTCGGAGCAGTACCGCAAACTGGTGCTGCGATACGAGATGCTCGCGCGCTTCGAGCTGGTGTCCGAGTAAACCGAATATTATTGAAAAGGGCTGTCGCCGAGAACGACAGCCCTTTTTTTATCGTCTGCGGCGACGCGATATCGCTGCTGCCGCCGCACCGGCGCTCGCACCGGCTATCGCCGCTATCAACGGCCACCGCGAGGTGCTGCCGCTATCTCGATCCGCTTGGGCCGCCGAGTCGATGTCGGCAAAGGGATCCTCCTCGCTAAGATATCTGCCTTCGGCGATCAGATGCAGCGCATATTGCAGTATCGAGTCGGGGCGGTTGTAAATCTCATCGAATGTCAGATCGACCGGATAGTCTGGCATCACGCCGCGACCCTCGGGCAGACGCTCGCAGCGTGTGGTGTCGTAAACGACCTTTACGAGCGGTATCCTCCATTGGAACCCCGATTCGGGCAGACGTATGTCGGCGAATTTGTATGCCGTCATGAAGTGGTATGCCGTGCCGGTTTCGCGGCCGACGACTACCCCTCGGCGGTTGCGGACGATCTCGGCGGGAAATATCGTCGCTGCCGAGCGCGACATGGCGTTTGTCAGCACATATACGCGTCCCTTGTAGTTTACGACAGTATCTGTCGCTATGCGGTCGGAGTGCGAATCGTTCCAATAGCCGTCGAGCCCCTCTTTGGGCATGTATTCTGGAAATATGTCTATCGAATCGGGATAGTTCAGGCAGCAGTCGCGAAACGACGAGAAATAGCCGCACCGCTTTACCTGCATTATGTCGCCGCGGGCGCGACTCGGCTCGTGGAGTATCGACGAAAGAATGCGGTTCAACACTTTGGTGTCGCCGCCGCCGTTGTTGCGCAGATCGATTATCATGGCAGGAACGTCGGCCACCGAGCCGATGAACGATATTATGTCATCGGTTTCCACATTGCTCAGCGAGAATGTCGATATGCCCATGTAGGCCACCGAATCGTCGAGTATGCGCAGCGAGATGTTGTCGGGATAGTTGTAGTTTTGGAGAAGATAATCCATATACATCGTCGTGTAATTGGCGGGATTGAAGCCGCGCACGCCTTTGGTCTCGATCCTTGTGCCGTCGTCGAGCACTATATCCACATCGTAGGCATCGTTCTTGACAGCGGTACTGTATATCGCCAGCCGCTCCTCGATCATACTTTCGATGCAGCCGTCGTATCCGCCTATTCTCGACTCGATGCGCATGCGTACCGAGTCGGCATCCTCGCCGTTGATGCGTACTATGCGGCGGCCTTTCAGCGAAGCGTATCTCCGCGAGCATATCGTTATACGGCAGGTGTCATCTGTCCAGCCGAAAAATATCTGAGGGGCGGTGTTAGATTGCTCATCCTCGTCGGGATAGAGATATATGTGCGAGTCGTGTATACGGCCGTTCAACGTCTGCATCAACCAATAAAGTTTGGCGCGCGATATGCCGCCGGCCACCGAGTCGAGCAATGCTCGCTCCAACTCTTCGAACTCCTCGGCCGTTATTATGTCGTCGAGCGAGGGATAAGCCTCTTTCATTACTGCCGTTATGGCGAGAATATCGCGGCGCGCCTGCTCGGCCGAGAATTGCTGCTTTGTGGCAATCTTTCTCGGTGGAATATATGTGGTCGGCAGCCCGAACGGCGTCATCGGATCATCGGATTTGCCGCTGCTGTCCGAGACGGATACGCATATCGACGGCGAGCCGATCTGCTTGTAGCTGTATCCGGCCGTCCCGATCGTATCAGCACGGTGTATGCGCTGTCCGGTCTTGAACCCCGGAGTTATGTCTATACCTGTTACGGTCAGTGTATGGCCGTCGTCCAGCCTTATGGATAGCATCCCGCACAGATAACGGCTGTCGATGCGCGACTTGGAGCCGGCGGCAATAGCCTCGGCCTGCGGCCGCAGCTCCTTGTCGGGGTCGTATTCGTAGATCGCAGCATAGGTCAGCGTATTCATTAGGCATATGCCCGACGCCACGATCTTGCCGTCGGCGGGCGAGACTATTAGCGCTTGCTCCTCACACCCGATGAACAGGTTTGTCGGATTATGCTCCTTGTCTATGTATTGTTGCGGCCGATAGAGTATATCGCTTCCGCTCGGCTTGCCGGCCACTGGCCATACCCACTGGGTAGCCGCACCGGCGTTGTTAACGGCGGTTGCAAACAGCAGCAGTGCTGCAAATAATTTTCTGCCCATAATCGTCTGTTTTTTGCAAAGGTAACGATTATGCGACAATACTGCTGCCCCCGTTTTGTTAACAAGTGTTAAAATTTCGCTGCCGGCCGCCTGTCCGTTACCTCCGTTACATCATCTCCTCGTATGCGTACTTTACGGCGCGGTTCACTATGTCCAGAAACGGCTTGGTGGTGGCGAACGCCGCTACGGCACGCTCGGCGAAATCGTCGGCGTGTATGAAGCCGAGATCTATCTTGCGTTCGATGCAGAGGTCTTTCAGCCGCAGCAAGTAGTCGTAGGGCGTGCCCGGCGCGAAGCCTCGCGGCGTGCGTTTGAGCTCCGCCCAGCGGCTCAGCACGAAACCGTCGGTACGGGCTATGGCCTGCTCTATGCCCTCGCCGTTGTCCTCGATCTCTTCGCGTATGCTCTGCAACACCTTCGGCTCGGGCATGTGGATGCCCGTTATCAGATACGATCCGTCGAGTATGTTGTCGCCCGAGGGGGAGATATGTATGTAGTAGCCGCCGTAGCCGCCGCACTTGCCCTTAGGCGCGATGAATGCCGAGAAGTAGGTCTTGTAGGGCGACTTGTCGGCGCTGAACCGTATGTCGCGATATATGCGGTAGGTGCAGTCCTTGACGGCGGGCGCACCTATCGAGTCGTCGAACGAGCATATGCCGGCGATGATCTTCTCCACCGTACCATTAAAGCACGCAAGGGCGAGTTTGTACTCGCCCTTATGTGCATTGAACCAGTCACGATCGTTATTCTCGTGAAGTCCTTTTAGAAAGTCCGTTACCTCCTTCATCGGTTTTCTACCATGCGAACAGAGGATATTCGGCCATCATCTTGTTGACGTCGCTGCGTACGGCCGCGATATTCTGCTCGTTCTCGGGATCTTGGAGCACACGGTCGATCAACTCGACGATATAGTCCATTTTGTCCTCCTTGACGCCGCGCGTGGTTATGGCCGGCGTACCGAATCGCAGACCCGATGTCTGGAATGCCGAGCGAGAGTCGAACGGCACCATGTTCTTGTTGGTGGTTATGTCGGCCGCTACCAGACACTTCTCGGCCAGCTTGCCGGTCAGCTCGGGGAACTTGGTGCGCAGGTCGACCAGCATGAGGTGGTTGTCCGTGCCGCCCGATACGATCTTGTATCCGCGCTTGACGAATGCCTCGGCCATGGCCTGAGCGTTCTTTATCACCTGCTTCTGGTACTCCTTGTACTCGGGCGAGAGAGCCTCGCCGAATGCGACGGCCTTGGCTGCGATGACATGTTCCAGCGGACCTCCCTGAATGCCGGGGAATACCGCCGAGTTGATGATCTGCGACATCTTCTTTACGACACCCTTAGGCGTGGTCAGACCCCACGGGTTGTCGAAGTCCTTGCCCATAAGGATAATACCGCCGCGAGGGCCGCGCAGGGTCTTGTGCGTGGTCGACGTTACCACATGAGCATACTTGACGGGGTTATCGAGAAGACCGGCTGCGATAAGACCTGCCGTATGCGCCATGTCGATCATCAGCAGTGCGCCCACCTTGTCGGCTATCTCGCGCATGCGCTTGTAGTCCCACTCGCGCGAGTAGGCCGATGCTCCGCCGACGATCAGCTTAGGACGGCACTCCTCGGCCAGACGCTCCATCTCGTCGTAGTCGACCTGACCGGTCGCCTCGTTGAGCTTATACCCTACCGCCTTGAAATATTTGCCCGACATGTTTACCGGCGAACCGTGCGAGAGGTGGCCGCCGTGCGAGAGGTCAAGCCCCATGAACGTATCGCCGGGCTGCATGATCGCGAAGAAAACCGCCATGTTGGCCTGCGCGCCCGAGTGGGGCTGCACGTTGGCATACTCGGCGCCGTAGAGCTCGCAGATGCGCTCTATGGCGAGGTTCTCCACCTTGTCGACCACTTCGCAGCCGCCGTAGTAGCGTGCTGCCGGATAGCCCTCGGCGTATTTGTTGGTCAGCACCGATCCCATGGCTGTCATAACCTGATCGCTCACGAAGTTTTCCGAAGCGATCAACTCTATACCTTTCATCTGACGCGAACGCTCCTCGGCGATCAGGTCGAATACTTGCGAATCCTTGTTCATCGTTGTAGTATTATCGTTTTTTATAAAATATGCACTTCTGCTTAACAAAGATAAGCAAACTAATCGGTTTTGCAACGGTTTCTTCGGATTTATTTTATGCGGCGGAATATATCCGGCATGCGTCCTATTCGCGGGTGTCGAGCTCCGCCAGCAGACCGCGGCAGCCGTCTTCGAGAATGTCGAGCACGAGCTCGAATCCCTCCCTGCCCTCGTAATACGGATCGGGGACATACGACCACTGCGGATGATGCGTGCAGAATCCGACGAACCGGTACACCTTGCCCAATGCGGCTCGGTCGGGCGCCAGCCGCGATACCCGCTCGTAGTTGCTGTCGTCCATGACCACTATGCGGTCGAACAGCTCGAAGTCCTCTTCGCGTATCTGGCGGGCGCGGTGTGTCATCTCTATGCCGCGTGCGGCGGCGGCGCGTCTCATGCGCGGATCGGGCAGCTCGCCCGTGTGGCCGGCGTAGGTGCCTGCCGAATCTATCTCGATCCCGATGCGGCCTTCCTTCACGCTCAGCGATCTCATTATGGCCTCGGCCGCAGGCGAACGGCAGATGTTGCCCAGGCAAACGAACAGTATTTTGTGTTTCATCGCGTGTTATTTTCTGCAAATATATACTTTTTAGTCCGATTCGCACACGGTGCGATTTTTGTATCTGACGGCCGTTGCCCTAAACGATTATCTCAATAGAGCATTACCTAAGACATTAAGGACATTAGCCGAGGTCGGGGTATGGAACGATAAAAAATTTTTTTATTATATTTGCCGCGTTAATTAGTAACAAATTTTTATTATGAAATTCAGGACGTTATTGATGATCGCACTGGCCGCTGTATGCACGTGCGGTTCGTTGCAGGCTCAGCAGTTGCCGCGCAAGGTGCGTAATGTCGAGTTGCAGGATCTCGACGGCAAGAAGACCAAGATGCCGTGGTGGGGAGAGAAGAATCTGCTTATTTTCTATGTCGATCCGGATAAAGCCAAACAGAACCACGATTTTACGGTCGAGTTGGAGACCAACCACCGCGCCTCGGGACCCAATATCGAGGGCTTCGGCATCATCAATCTGAAAGACTCGTGGTATCCCGTGCCCAACAGCACCGTGCGTGCAATGGCAAAGAAGCGCACCGCCAAGAACGGCGCTACGATCCTCTGCGACCCCGACCGCTGGCTGAGCAGCGCATGGCGTCTGGGCGACTGCAACGACTGCTTCGTGCTGATGCTCGTGAGCAAAGAGGGCGAGCTGGTCTACGTCCACAAGGGCGAGCTGTCGGAGAAGGACATCGAAGAATTTTACTCGGTCATAGATAAATATAGGTAAGCCGATCCGCTGTAAATGATTCGTTCGGCCGCCCTTACTTTCGTCTTGTGCCTCGCATGCTGCCACGTCCGGTCGCAGCATACGGCCTACACGTCTGCGGGCGACACGCTCGAATACCGCTATACGCCTTTACAGCCGGATGCCGAGGCACCGCGCAAGCGCGGTTTCATGCAACGTCTTAGGGATCATGTCATGAACCCCGCCGGCGAGGTCTCGGACGACGGCAGGAGCGACTTCTCGATAGTCGGAGGCCCCTCCTACTCGGCCGAGACGAGCCTTAAATTCGGTGTCGTAGGACAGCTGCTCTATCGCACCGGCCGTGGAGACGACATGGCCTTGCAGCCGTCCGACGTGGCGCTCTCGGCGGGTGTATCGATCATCGGATTCTACCGTATAGCCCTTACGGGCAACACGTTCTTCGCACGCGACAAGCACCGCCTGACATACGATGCCGAGATAACGTCGCAACCGACCGATTTCTGGGGACTGGGTTACGACGCGGCGCTCTATAACCGCATGACCGACTATACGGCCAAGCGTTGCGTGGTCTCGGTAAGGTACGTTTACGAAATGTTCGCTAACACGTATGTGGGTGCATACGCCGATTTCCGTCATCTCGAAGCCGTCCGTTTGGGCGACTATGCCGCCCAGTATCTGGGCTCCGAGGGGCGTAACTTCAATACGGCCGGTGTCGGCCTGGTGCTCAGTTACGATTCGCGCGACTATACGACCAATGCCTATCGCGGCATCTACGCTTCGGTCGAGCATATCGTCCGCCCGCAGGCATTGAGCAATATCTCCTCGACGCTGTGGCGCACCACCGTTACGCTGGATCTCTACCGACGCTTGTGGCGCGACTGCACGCTGGCCGTCGATCTTTACGGCGAGTTCCACAGTTCGAGCACTCCGTGGCTGCTGCGGGCGCAGGTAGGCAACGACTGGCGCATGCGAGGCTATTATATGGGACGGTTCAACGGCGACAACTTCCTCTTCGCACAGGTCGAGCTGCGCCAGCGGATATGGAACCGTCTGGGATGCGTCGTATGGGGAGGTGCCGGCAACGTGTTCTCCGCGAGCGACAAGTTCGCTTGGCGCAAGACGCTGCCCAATTACGGCATCGGTCTGAGGTGGGAGTTTCGCAAACGCACCAACTTCCGCGTGGACTGGGGCATGGGGCGCAAATCCAATAGTTTTGTACTTAATATAAATGAAGCTTTTTAACGATATAAAACATATATCCCCTGAGCGGTGGTCGGCCTTAGCGGCGATATGGTTCGTCGTGTCTGTGATGTTGCCTAACATCATGCTGACGGCCACCGAGAATTACGGATTCTGGACTGCGGCATGCAATCTCGTGCTGCCGTCGGGCATATATCTACTATGGGTCACGGCTGCGCGGCGTGGCGGAGTAATGGTGCTCTGGGGTTTTATCTTCATCTTCTTCGCAGCGTTCCAGATCGTACTGCTGTCGCTGTTCGGCAACTCGATAATCGGAGCCGACATGTTTACCAATCTGCTGACGACGAACCCCGGCGAGGCGAGCGAGCTTTTGGCCAACATCGGAGGTTCCGTCGCGATCGTCTTCGCTCTGTTTCTGCCGCTGCTGGCTCTGTCGATATTCATCGTCGTCAAGCGCTACCGTTACGGCGCGACGTTCCGTCGCAGGATGCGTCGCAGCGGTGCGGCGGCGATGGCTGCGGGACTCGTGCTGCTGTTGGCGGCGTATCTGTTTGAGGGCGGCAGCGTGCTGCGCGACAGGATATTTCCGGTCAACGTATCGTATAATCTCGGACTCGGAATCAGTGAGCTGATCAATGTCAGGCGTTACGATGCGACCAGCGAGGGATTCTCCTATGATGCCCGCCGAACGGGCCGGAGCGACGGCCGCGAGGTGTATGTATTCGTCATCGGCGAGGCGTCGCGCGCCTGCAACTGGCAGCTCTACGGCTACCAGCGCGAGACGACTCCGCGTCTGGCACGGCGCAATGATATCTGTCTTTTCCGCAATATCGTCACGCAGAGCAACACTACGCATAAGAGCGTACCTATGATCCTCTCGTCGGTATCGACCGACAGGCACGACGAGCTCTATCGCCGTACGGGTCTGCCTGCGCTGTTCAACGAAGCGGGCTTCGATACGTGGTTCGTCTCGAATCAGGCGCCGCAGGGCGCCATGATCGACAATCTTGCCGATGATGCCGACCACGTGGAGTATCTGTCGAGCGACTACGACATGTCGCTCGTCGAGCGCACGGGTGCTATCATCCGCGACAACCCCGACCGCGATCTGTTTATCATTCTGCACTGTTACGGCTCTCACTTCTGCTATCACCAGAGGTATCCGCGCGACTTCGCCCGCTTCATGCCCGACGATAATGTATCCATATCCGAGCAGCATGCGCAGCAGCTGCTGAATGCCTACGACAACTCTATTCTGTATACCGACCATGTATTGGCGTCGCTGGTCGAGACCGTCGAGGCCGACGGTTCGTGCGCGGCGGTGCTCTATTGCAGCGACCACGGCGAGGATCTGCTCGACGACAGCCGCCGGCGGTTCCTGCATGCGTCGCCCACTGTCACGTACTACCAGCTGCATGTGGCGGCTTTCGCTTGGTTCTCCGAGAAGTACCGCGAGCTGTATCCCGAGCGCTTCGAGGCGGCCGTGGCCAATACGGCGGCACCGGCGACGACGCGCGCACTGTTCCATACGGCAGCAGATATGGCCTCCGTCGAAAGTCCTTATGTCGATGTAAGCGTGGCTTTGACCTCGTCCGACTTCGATTGCGACGCTCCGCGATTCTATCTCGACGACCACAACCATGCCGAAGAGTTCGGCAGCGCGATAGGCCTCACGGACGAGGATATGACGATGTTCCGGAAAATGGGTATCGAAAGGTTGTAGCCCGGCGGACTCTGCGGCGAGGCCGTCCGAGCTGTGCACCGGAAACGAAAACGGATCATTGCCCCGAGGCGATGATCCGTTTTTTGCGGTTCGTCGAAAACTTATTTCTTAGACTCTTCAACCGATACCTTGCGGAAATCTTTGAGAAGCTTCGTAAGTTCGAGTGCGGCTTTGCGGGCACGGGTACCGGCAGCCTTGTTGTTCTTCTCTACCTGCAATGCAGCGTTCTCTGCGAATACCTCGTACTGGGCTTTGATGTTTTCAACCAATGTTTTCATAATGCTATTTATTAATAGGTTTTATCGTTTTGCCTTTGCAAAGATATAAAAATATTTTCACTGCAAAATTATTTTCGTCAAAAAACGCCTTAATCGCATGATCCGCCGTTCGTTCCCGGCGTTCCGACCTGAGTTGCGGCGCTCATCTGCATGTCTCGGATCGTTCTGTGCTCCTACCGTTAGGTGTGTGGCCGGGCGTGTGTGGCTGCCGCAGCTTCAAAATACCGTATTTTAGGTATGTGTGTTTGTTTCGAAATGCGTATCTTTGCATTCTAAAACGGATTTATGATGCGTCTATCGGAGTTGAAAACGGGCGAATCGGCCACCGTCGTCAAGGTAATGGGTTACGGCGGTTTCCGCCGCCGCATAATGGAGATGGGTTTCGTAAGGGGGCAGCGCGTGGATGTTCTGCTCGATGCGCCGTTGAAGGACCCCGTCGAATACCGTATCATGGGATACGACGTGTCGCTGCGCCGCAAGGAGGCCGAGATGATCGTGGTCATCTCCGATCGCGAGGCACAGCGCCTGCTCGCCCGCAAGCGTTCGCGCAGGCGTTATGTCTACCCTGCCGCCGAGCGTCCGGATACGTTTTGTTTCGACTCTCTGCGCATGGTTCATCCCGAGCGGTGCCGCCGGCTTTCGGCGGTCGACGAACACGACGATGCCGGCAGCATCGAACAACTCGTCACGCGCACCGGCAAACGCTTTTCGGTGGCTCTGGTGGGTAATCCCAACTCGGGCAAGACCACGCTGTTCAACGTGCTCTCGGGCAGCCACGAGCACGTAGGCAATTACAGCGGCGTTACGGTCGACGCCAAGTCGGGACGTCTTAAATACAAGGGCTATACGATCGATCTTACCGACCTGCCGGGCACCTATGCCCTGTCGGCCTACACTCCCGAAGAGGTATACGTCAGACGTTTTCTGATCGACCATACGCCCGATGTCGTGGTCAATACGGTCGTCGCGTCCAATCTGGAACGCAATCTGTATCTGTCGACCGAGATGATCGACATAAACCCTAAAATGGTCATCGCGCTGAACATGTACGACGAGCTGGAACGCAGCGGCGCCCGCTTCGACTACGATACGCTGGGGCGCATGATCGGCGTGCCTATGGTGCCCGTTGTCGCCAACTCGGGACGAGGTATCGCGGAGCTGCTGGATACGATCATCGCCGTCTACGAGAACGAGGACGACCGCGTGCGTCATGTACATATCGATTACGGCTCGGTGGTCGAGGACAATATCGAGGCTCTGAACGACGACATGCGCCGCCACCGCGATACGCTGCCCGCCCACTTTCCGCCGCGATACTTCGCCTTGAAGATGATCGAGGGCGACAGCGAGATACTGTCGATGTTATCTTCGGCGCCGCGCTTCGAGCGGTGGCGCCGCATGGCCGAGAGTGCCGCCTCCACGATCGAGCGCGAGTTGGGCGACGACGTGGAGACCGTGCTTGCCGACCGTAAGTACGGATTCGTCTCGGGTGCCTTGAAGGAGACTTTCGTCGCCGGCCGCCCCGATGACAACGGCAAGACGCAGAGCATCGATGCTCTGGTAACGCATCGCGTATGGGGCTACCCTATCTTCTTCCTTGCGATGTGGTTCATGTTCTACTGTACGTTCGAGCTGGGAGCCTACCCGCAGCAGTGGATCGAGAGCGGCAAGGAGTGGCTGTATGAAGCCGTGCGCGGCGCCCTCGCCGAGGGAGCATTGCGCGACATGTTGACCGACGGAGTGATAAACGGCGTGGGCAGCGTGCTGGCCTTTCTTCCCAACATAGTGATACTCTATATGTTCATCTCCTTTATGGAGGATTCGGGCTATCTGGCTCGCGCTGCATTTATCATGGATAAGGTCATGCACCATGTCGGCGTCCACGGCAAGTCGTTCATCCCGCTTGTCATGGGCTTCGGCTGCAACGTACCCGCCGTCATGGCATGCCGGACTATCGAGTGCCGCACCTCGCGCCTTATTACGATATTCATCGTGCCGTTCATGTCGTGCAGTGCGCGGCTGCCTATCTATATGATGATCGTCGGAACGTTCTTTACCGCGCATGCCGGTACGGTGCTGTTCCTGCTCTACGTGGCCGGTATGGCCGTGGCCGTGGTTACGGCGCGTGCCATGCGGCGCTTCATGTTCCGCGAGCAGGAGGCTCCGTTCGTCATGGAGTTGTCGCCCTACCGCATACCGTCGCTGCGCACCACCGTCAAGCACATGTGGAGCAAGTGTGCGCAGTATCTGCGCAAAATGGGCGGTCTGATCCTCGTCGCATCGATCGTGGTGTGGTTCCTGAGCTACTATCCGCGACCCGAGGCCGATGCGCAGTCGCCGCAGCCCGATTACGAGAGCTCGTATATGGGCGATATAGGCCGTTTCTGCCAGCCGGTATTCGAGCCTATGGGGCTTAACTGGAAAGCGTCGGTAGCGATCCTCTCGGGCGTGCCGGCCAAGGAGATTGTCGTGAGCACCATGAATATACTCTATTCGGCACCCGACAGCGACTGTGTGCCGGCCGTGCCCGCCGAGTCCGACTCCGTGCAGCCCACCTCCTCGGATCGTATCGCGCACAGCATGTCGATACCTTCGGCCATAGCCTTTCTGGTATTCGTCTTGCTCTATATGCCCTGCATAGCCACTGTCGGTGCGATAGGCTCCGAAGCTGGCTGGCGCTGGGCGGTCGTGTCGGTAATCTATAATACGGTCGTGGCGTGGGCACTGGCCTATGCGGCCTATCTGCTCTCCGGACTGATAATATGACACTCTATGAATTGGCAGGATTGGAGCGTATGCGCGATATTTGCCGCGGCCGTCGTCGCTGCCGTGCGCATGGCCGTCAGGCGTTTTAGGCGCAGGTGCAATGGTCGCAGCGGCTGCGACGGCTGTATCGAGCAGTGCCCTATGCGAGGCCGCTTATCCTCGGGCTCTTGCTCCCGAGCACCGCAAAGAGATATTCCCGATGCCTTGCGGGCTCCGCGCAGAGCGGGTGGAACGAGCGACGATGAGGCTCCCTCCACGGAGGGCGATTCAAAGGGGCGGGCGAATCTGTGAAACTGCGTCAGCCGTCGAAACGGCCGGCTGACTAATTGGCCTTTCGGTCGGCATATACATCGATCCAAGTATCGAAAAACAAGAGTCGGTGTCCTAAACACCGACTCTTGCTTTTGCAGCTTTCGATATCCGCCTACACGGCGAACAACACCATCATCTGCGCTACGAGCACTCTGAGGAACATTACCACCGGATATACCGTCGCGTAGCTTACCGCCGGCATATCGTTGCCAGCCGTATGGTTGGCATAGCCCAGCGCGGGAGGATCGGTCATCGAGCCGGCCATAAGTCCCATGAGAGTATAGTAGTTCATCTTGAATTTAAGCCTTGCAATGAACGCTACCAGCAGCAGCGGCAATACGGTTATTATGACGCCGTAGCCTATCCAGCGATAACCGCCGCCAGCAATCGCGTCGATGAAGCCGTCTCCGGCGCCTATGCCCACGGCTGCGAGGAACATCGCCAGACCGATCTCGCGCAGCATCAGGCTCGCGCTCATCGTCGTGTAGGTAACCATGTGGAAGTGCGGACCGAAACGGCCTATCAGTATGGCTACTATGAGCGGGCCTCCGGCCAGTCCGAGCTTCACGGGCTGCGGGATGTTCATCAACGGTATCGATCCCAGCAGCACGCCGAGCGCTATGCCGACGAACATCGGCATTATGTTGGGCTCGCGCAGCTTCTTCAACGAGTTGCCGAGCACCTTCTCCGTCTCCGCCACCGCAGCCTCGGGGCCGACGACCATAACCTTGTCGCCCACCTGCAACTCCATGCCCTGATACGGTATCAGGTCGACGCCGGCGCGGTTCACGCGCGTGATGTTTATGCCGTAGCGTGTGCGCAGCCGCAGATCCGAAAACTTCTTGCCGTTGATCGCGTGGCGCGTGATGAGTATGCGTCGCGACACCAGAGGCGTCGACTGCATCGCCGATGCGCCCCACTCGTCGGCCGTCATCTCTATCGGCCGGCCGAAGAATGCGAGTATGGCCTCGCTGTCCTCCGTAGAGCATATCACGCGCAGCCTGTCGCCCGACGAGAGCCGGCTGTCGCCGTCGGCCATGGTTATGCTGCCGTCGCCGTGCATGATGCGCGATATGACGAACTGTCGGTTGATAAGCTCCCGCACATAGGCTATCGTGCGGCCTTCGAGCATGCGGTTGGTAAACTCCACCGAGTAGCGGTGCGCCGGCGACGACTCGTGGCTAATGGCTGCCAGACCCTCGTTCTCCTTGCTGTAATCCACTCTGAATATATAGCGTAACGCTATCATTGTGAATATTATACCCACTACGCCGAGCGGATACGCGACCGCATAACCCAGCGATATGGTTTCGTCCGCCGCACCGGCCGTATCGGCATACGCCTGCTGTGCGGCACCGAGGCCGGGCGTGTTGGTCACGGCGCCCGACATGACACCCACCATGGTGGTCAGGGATTCGCCCGTTACGAGGTGTATGACGTATGTCGTCAGTGCACCCAGCACTATTACTGCCGTCGCAAGCCCCATGAGCGTCACGCCGCCGCGTTTGAGCGACGAAAAGAATCCCGGACCCACCTGCAAGCCGATCGAGAACACGAACAGTATCAGACCGAACTCCTTGATGAAGTGGAGCGTTGCGGCGTCGAAGCCCATGTTGAAGTGGCCTGCGGCGATGCCGGTAAACAATATCCACGTCACGCCTATCGAGACGCCCTTGATCTTGATCTTGCTGAGCGCGATGCCGGCCGCGATGACTATCGCCAGCACGAAGACCGTGTGGGCGATCATCGCCCCCGACGAGAGGTGCTCTCCTCCCAGCACGATATCCTTAAACCATTGAAAATTCATTTAAGACCTAATGTTTTGTTTGGGCGCAAAGTTAATCGTTTGGTCTAAATGTAGAAAATATTTTTCAAAAAACTTATTAATTGCCTCGTTAAATATGCGCCGCCTCGTTGCGGCGTTGTCTGTATCCGGTACGATGTACTGCCGCTGCGCTGCTTGCGGCTATGCCGGTTGCGCATGGCCGGCGCCGCTGTCGGCAGCCGTCGAACAGAAGCGCTCCACACCTAATCATGGCGTGGAGCGCTTGGCGATACTCTGCATCGCTTGTGGAGGCGGCGGGGGTCGAACCCGCGTCCAAACAAGGAACCCGAGAGCTTTCTACATGTTTAGCCGGCCGTTTGGTCCTTCTATCGGAGCACGGCAGGCGGCAGCCAAACCCCGATCCCAGCCTCTGTGTCTCGTGCGATAATCGAGGCGCATATCGCACTATCTCTTAATCGATGATACCCCGTATGACAGGCGGTTAAAGAGCGGAATCGCCCGTCGGGATACTCGTCGCACGACCTCCTCGGATCACGCGATTAAGCCAATTTTCCTTGAAAATTAGGCAGCGAGTGCATAGCTGTTATTGCCATTTGTAGTTTGAGTGTTGCGATTTACGAGACCCCACACAATGCTCGACATGCTTACAATCAAATTCTACCTGCTGTCAAAACCGGTCGCCCCCGATTTCGTTGCCGCAGTCAGCGTTCAACTGTCGTGCAAATGTAGCGATTTTTTGTCTAATGCAAAAATAATTATTACTTTTGCCGATATATTATCATTGCCATTATGGATAGTACACGCGTCATAGACCTGAGAAACGTATCTATATTCCATAGCGACCGAGGCCGCTCGCGCCGCGACGACATGCGCGACGAGCTCGTTCTGTCGGATGTCGATCTGCGTGTCGATGCCGGCGAGTTCGTCTACCTTATAGGCCGTGTCGGCAGCGGCAAGAGCACGCTGCTCAAAACGCTCTATGCCGAGGTCGATCTGCGCCGCGGCGACGCCGAAGTCGTCGGGTTCGACCTGCGCCGCATACGGCGTCGCGAGATACCTTTTCTGCGCCGCAGCATGGGCATCGTGTTTCAGGACTACCAGTTGCTGGTCGACCGCAACGTGTTCGACAACCTTTACGACGTTATGCGCGCTACGGGCTGGTCGGACGAGAGCGCGATCCGCAGCCGTATCGACGAGGTTCTGCATCTGGTAAATCTCGAACAGAAATATTATAAGATGCCTTTCGAGCTGTCGGGCGGCGAGCAGCAGCGCCTGGTCATCGCACGCGCTCTGCTCAACAGCCCCCGTCTGCTGCTGGCCGACGAGCCGACCGGCAATCTCGATCCGGTTACCGCCGACGGCATCATGGAGTTGTTCAAGCGCATCGCGGCCGACGGCTGCGCGGTCGTGATGTCGACTCACAACATATCTCTCATCGAGCAGTATCCCTCGCGCACTATCCTCTTTTCGCAGGGACGCATCCGCGAGGTCGACATGCAGACGCTGCTGTCGCAGGCCGAAGTATAAGAGTCCGATAGCTGCATATAGCGTACGGGGTTTGCCGGTGGCGGCGAACTCCGTTTTACGTATCTTTTCCGGTGCCGACAAAAGCATCCGCAGAGTTGCGATTGTCAAAAATGTTTAGTATCTTTGTGCGTTATTTATAGACGATAAATTTCGATAGATAGATGAATACCGAACAAGAAAAGACGTTGAAGCAGGAACAGGAGTATTCCGCCTCCAACATCCAGGTGTTGGAGGGCTTGGAAGCCGTTCGCAAACGCCCCGCCATGTATATCGGCGATATCGGCGAGAAGGGTCTGCACCATCTCGTATACGAGGTCGTGGACAACTCCATAGACGAGGCGCTGGCCGGTTACTGTACCGACATACACGTTACCATAAACGAAGACAATTCGATAACGGTCAAGGACAACGGCCGAGGCATCCCGACCGACTTCCACGAGAAGGAGGGCAAGTCGGCTTTGGAGGTCGTCCTGACGGTGCTGCATGCCGGCGGTAAGTTCGACAAGGGCAGCTACAAGGTATCGGGCGGTCTGCACGGCGTGGGCGTATCGTGCGTCAATGCACTGTCGACGCTTCTGATCGCCGAGATCCACCGCGGCGGCAAGATCTACCGTCAGAGCTATTCGAAGGGTGCGCCCACTTCGGCGGTCGACATCATCGGCGATTGCGAGGATCGCGGTACGAGCATCACGTTCAAGCCCGACGGCGAGATATTTACCCATACCACCGAATACAAGTATGAGATTCTGGCCAACCGTCTTCGCGAGCTGGCGTTCCTGAACAAGGGCATCCGTCTGACACTTACCGACCGCCGCACGACGACCGACGCGGGCGAGTTCCTCCATGCCGATTTCTATTCTGAGCGCGGCTTGCAGGAGTTCGTCGAGTACCTCGACGCTACTCGCGGCGAGAAGATCATCGACCAGATCATCTATCTCGACACCGAGAAGAACGGCGTGCCGGTCGAGGTGGCCATGCAGTACAACGACTCCTATTCGGAGAACGTGCATTCATACGTCAACAACATCAATACGATCGAGGGCGGTACGCACCTTACCGGTTTCCGCCGCGCTCTGACGCGTACTCTGAAAAAATATGCCGACGACTCGGGCATGCTCGCCAAGTTGAAGTTCGATATCAACGGCGACGACTTCCGCGAGGGTCTTACGGCCGTCATCTCGGTCAAGGTCGCCGAACCGCAGTTCGAGGGACAGACCAAGACCAAGCTCGGCAACGACGAGGTTTCGGCGGCCGTCGATCAGGCCATGTCGGCAGCTCTGGGACACTATCTCGAAGAGAATCCCAAGGATGCGCGCGCTATCGTGCAGAAGGTCATTCTGGCCGCGCAGGCGCGTCATGCCGCACGCAACGCACGCGAGGCTGTGCAGCGCAAGACCGTCCTGTCGGGTGCGGGTCTGCCGGGCAAGCTGGCCGACTGTACCAGCCGCGACCGTTCGATAGCCGAGATATTTTTCGTCGAGGGAGATTCGGCAGGCGGTACGGCCAAGCAGGGGCGCGACCGTAATTTTCAGGCTATTATGCCGCTGCGCGGTAAGATCCTCAATATCGAGAAGGCGCAGGAGCACCGCATGTGGGAGAACGAGGAGATCAAGAACATGTTCACGGCGCTCGGCGTCAGCATCGGCACCGAGGATGACAGCAAGGCGCTGAACCTCGAAAAGCTGCGTTACGACAAGATCATTATCATGACCGATGCCGATGTCGACGGTTCGCATATCGCAACGCTTATGCTTACGTTCTTCTTCCGCAAGATGAAGGAGCTGATCGAGAACGGACATGTATATATCGCTACCCCGCCGCTCTACCTTGTCAAGAAGGGCAAGCAGGAGCGTTATTGCTGGACGGACAAGGAGCGCGACGAGATTACGGCCGAGTTCGGTTCGAAAGGTACGCATATCCAGCGATATAAAGGTCTCGGCGAGATGAACGCACACCAGCTGTGGGAGACTACGATGAACCCCGAGACGCGCATACTGCGTCAGGTAAACATCGAGAATGCCGCCGAAGCCGACCGTATATTCTCGATGCTCATGGGCGACGACGTTCCGCCGCGCCGCGAGTTCATCGAGAAGAACGCCCACTATGCCAATATCGACGCATAACATTTACCGGAGGATTGTCCCGTATGGGATGATCCTCTTTTTCATATACCGGCGTTTTCTGTCAGTCGGGTGCCGAGCTTTTGGGGGCTTGGCCGTGGCGAGGCAAACGTCGAAACAGATACAACCCTTATTTATTGGACTATGGAGGTAACCGTAATTGGTGTCGCCGGCGGCACCGGATCTGGTAAAAGCACGCTTGTAAAGCGTTTGCAGGAGGCATTCATCGGCGATGATGTGGCTACGCTGTGCCACGATTACTACTACAAGTCGCACCCCGAGCTGACATACGATGAGCGTACGCGCCTCAATTACGACCACCCGCAGGCATTCGATACCGACATGCTCGTCGAGCATATACGCGCTTTGAAGAACAATGTCCCGATAGAGCATCCCGTATATTCGTTCGTCGACCATAACCGCACCGACGAGCGCGTGCTCGTCAAACCGTCGCGAGTCGTTATCGTCGACGGTATATTGATATTCGAAAACAAGGAGTTGCGCGATTTGATGGATATAAAGGTTTATGTAGATACCGATGCCGATCTGCGTCTGGCACGCCGTATCCTCCGCGACGTCTGCGACCGCGGCCGTACCATGCAGTCGGTCATCGAGCAGTATACCAATACCGTCAAACCGATGCACGAGGAGTTTGTCGAGCCGTCGAAGAAGTATGCCGACGTGATTATACCCGAGGGCGGCTTCAACTCTGTCGCCGTCGCGATGCTTATCCAAAATATTCGCTCGCTTATCGATGCGAAATAATATCTGCGTGCAGGAGACTATTGCACGTTGCGAGGGTTTTCCCGCGATATAGAATTGCCCCGACATCTCGTCGGGGCATTTTTTCTATATCGTATGTGCGATACATCGCTGTCCCGTGCCGATGTCATGCGTCTTTGATTACAATATTGAGATGCGATACCAGCCCTTCGAGCCCGTATCTCGAAAATACGGTCTTTTTGAGTCTGCACGCCCTCGGATCGATCGCAAAGTTGAATGCGGCGGAGAGGTTTGCCCGTTCCAGATCGGCGCCCGCGAACGAAGCCCTTTCCATATCGCAGCCGGCGAATGTCGAATCGGGGATGCCTGCACCCTCGAATGACGTATCGTGCATACGGCAGTTGCGGAATGCCAATCCTCGCAGTTTGATATTGGCAAAGCTCGCGTAATTGAGGTTGCATCGGTTGAAACTCAGGGCGTTGGAGAAGCGGTCTATGGCAGACAGATCGGCTCCGATCATTTTGCAATCCGTAAATGTCGTATCTCTGAGCCCGCATGCGAACACTGTCATTGCGAAATTGCATTTGTCGAAAACACACTTTTCGAATGCCGTGTTGCGAATGGTTCGATCCGAGAAATCGCACGATACGAATCTACAATTGTAGAACTCGTCGGCCGCACCGATTTCGGAGAAGTCTGTTTTTTCGTATAATGTGCTTTCGATCATAGCGTTTGTCTGTCGATCGTATCTATGCGACATTCAAAAATACGAAAAATATCCCGACCGGCAAAATCGCTCACTCCTCAATCTCCGAACTCGGTATTCAGACATGCTCTGCCGCGCTGCTATTATTCTTGACCCTCCTGCTCGATACGATTATTTGTCGCCGAACACGATGCCGTGTTACCCTACTATTATATCCGACTTCCCTTCGTTTCGTTGCCGGTATCTTCGACATGCCTCCGAATGTACAAAAAGTATGTATATAAGCAAGGATTATATAAATAGTGAAGCGTATATGTATCGTCTATCGTAATCCGAAATTCTGACTGCGCTTATAGGTTATATCTATAAAGTTTGTCGAGGCTATTGTCTTAGATGATACTTATTAGGCAGATGGCTCTCAGACCGCAGGTTGTCGGATATGGGCAAAAATATACCCCCGAGCCGAATGCTCGGGGGTATTACGTTCGGTCCTCTCGGATCGCTTATCTCAGCTCGTCGGGACGAAGGTGCATGATCTTGCCGTCACGTATGACAACCAGATCGCCGTTTTCGCGTTTAGTTCTCTCTATCAGTCTCTTTTGGGCGAGCAGAACTCCCGCGTCGATCCTCTCCTGCAACTGTCTGATCTCAAATTCACTCATAATCAAGAATCGTTTTGTACGATAACGTATCGATAATTTCTTTTATTTCATCGCGCGTACCGTATGCGATTTTTCTGACACCTTCGGCTGTACTGTTGTCGTATATGACCCAATAATCGCATATCGGCATGTAGAGCGACGTGAGGTTGTGCAGGCTGCTGGCGTAGCGACGACAAACGACGCTGGCCGGTATGTTGTGACCTCCTTCGCTGACACGTTTGGCAACACGCTCGACGGCTTGTTTGGGTGTCGGGAGCCAGAAATAGAGCAACGACACGAAGTAACCCTGAGCGTGAGCCCTGTCGATGAACTTGGAGTAGGTGCGTGTCGACAGCGTAGTCTCGAACGCGAAATCGGCTCCTTCGTTCAGCAGGTCGTTCATACGTCTCAACATCAACCGTCCCGCTTCGATCGCCATGCTCTCGGGATTGAACGGCGAAAGACCGCGCGCAATCTCGTCGGCATTGACAAATTCGTTGCATCGAAGCATGTCGGGCAAAATCGTATACGACGCGGTCGTTTTACCCGCACCGTTACAACCTGCTATGATGTAGAGCTTCTGCATACCTCATCAATCACTTCGCAAATATAATACTTTCCTGCGAAACCGCCAAATCCGGCTGTCGCTGAACAGCACAAATTGTGTTCCTAAACACGGCTGGTGCGCCTAATGACGTGATAACCAGTCGTAAGGCGCACCTGTCGTTTTATTCGATACCTACGCGGCTGAATATGTAATCGACGCGTTTGAAGTAGTATTCGAGCGTGAAGCAGGCGTCGAGCTCGTCGCGCGTAAGATGCCGCATCACCTCGTCGCTTTGTGCGAGCAGCTCCTGATAGTCGGCCGCCTCGCTCATGGCGCGCATGGCTATGGGCTGTACGGTGTCGTAAGCCTGCTCGCGCGACAGTCCCTTGTCGATCAGCGCGTTCATAACACGCTGGGCGAATATGACCTTGCGCGTGCGATATATGTTGGCCGTCATCTGCTCCTCGAAGACTACCAGATTCTCCAATATGCCTCCCATGCGCACGAGCATATAGTCGAGCAGCATCGTTGCGTCGGGCAGTATGATGCGCTCGGTCGACGAGTGCGAAATGTCGCGCTCGTGCCACAGAGCTACGTTCTCGTAGAGCGCAGCCATATATCCGCGCATGACGCGTGCGCAGCCGCAGATGTTCTCGCTGCTTATCGGGTTGCGTTTGTGAGGCATGGCGCTCGAACCTTTCTGTCCCTTGCCGAACGACTCCTCGACCTCGTGCACCTCGGTGCGTTGCAGGTTGCGTATCTCCATCGCCATCTGTTCGAGGGTCGAGGCTATGACGGCGAGCGTGGCCATGTAATAGGCATGACGGTCGCGCTGGATGACTTGGGTCGATATGTCGGCGCTGTCGATGCCGAGCTTGTCGCACACGTAGTCCTGGATCTGGGGCGGAATGTTGGCGAAGTTACCCACGGCACCGCTGATCTTGCCCACCTCGACGCCGCGTGCCGCCGTACGGAAACGCTCGCGGTTGCGCTTCATCTCCTCGTACCACAAGGCCCATTTCAGACCGAAGCTCGTTATGTCGGCATGTATGCCGTGCGTACGGCCTATGCAGGGTGTATTCTTGAATCGCAGCGCCTGACGACGCAGTATATCCAAGAACTTGTCGATGTCGGCGGCGATGATCTCGTCGGCCTGTTTGAGCAGATAGCCGTTGGCCGTATCTACGACATCGGTGCTCGTCAGTCCGTAGTGAACCCACTTGCGCTCGTCGCCGAGCGTCTCGCTGACGGCACGCGTGAATGCCACTATGTCGTGGCGCGTCTGCTCTTCGATCTGGCGTATGCGGTCTATATCGAACGACGCGTTGCGCCACAGCTTCTCGACATCCTCGGCAGGGACCACGCCCAGCGTGCTCCACGCCTCCGAGGCGAGTATCTCGACTTTGAGGTACGCGTCGAACTTGTTCTTTTCCGTCCACACGCGGCGCATGGCCTCGCGACTGTATCTTTCGATCATGGCAGGAGTGGTTTATTTATCCATACGTTTGAGGAAACACTCTACCGTATTCTCCATAAGGCATGCGATCGTCATAGGTCCTACGCCGCCCGGAGTCTTGGTAATGTAAGAGGCGATATCCTGACATGTCTCGAAGTCGACGTCGCCGCACAACTTGCCGGTTCGGCTGTCGCGGTTGACGCCTACGTCGATGACGACGGCGCCGGGCTTGACCATGTCGGCCGTGACGAACCGCTCGCGGCCTATCGCCACGACGAGTATGTCGGCGCGGCGCGTTACCTCCGCAAGATTGCGTGTGCGCGAATGCGCGACGGTTACCGTGGCGTTCTCGTCGGTCAGCAGCTTGACTACGGGCAGGCCGACGATGTTGCTGCGGCCGATGACCACCGCCTCCTTGCCCGAGATCTCGATCTCGGCCGATTTGAGGAGTTTGATGATGCCCTTGGGCGTGCACGGCAGCACGCAGGGCTGTTTGAGCCACAGACGGGCTACGTTCAGGGGGTGGAATCCGTCGACATCCTTATCGACCGATATTGCCGATATTACCTTGTTCTCGTCGATATGACGCGGCAGCGGCAGCTGCACGAGGATGCCGTCCACATCGTCGTCGGCATTGAGCTCGGCGATGAGCGCGAGCAGCTCCTCCTCGGAGATCGACGCGTCGCGACGCAGCGTCGTGTTGCGTATGCCCACTTCGGCTGCGGCCTTGGCCTTGCCGGTTACGTACGATACGCTGCCGGGGTCTTCGCCGACGAGTATGACAACGAGGTTGGGCACGCGGCCGTAAGTCTCGGCGAAGCCTGCGACGCGCTCGGCCAACTGCGTTTTGAGCGATACGGAAAGTTCTTTACCGTTGATAACCATAATTCTATTCTCTGTTTTTGAATGCTTTGTCTGCTATATCGTTGCGGTGGAACAGGTTGTCGCAGCCTATGCGCTCTACCTGCCGCCGCACCTTATCGCGCGCCTCGGCCAGCGTTGCGGCCGCGCATACGACTATCATTACCCTGCCGCCGGCCGTTACGAGCCGTCCCGCGTCGAGCTTGGTGCCCATGTGGTACACCGTGGCGTCGAGATCGGCCGGAAGGTCTATCGCACAGCCCTTTTCGTAGCTGCCGGGATAACCTTTCGAGGCCAGTACCACGCCTATTGTCGCCATGTCGCTCCAACGGGCTTCGACCGCCTTGCCGTCGGCCACGTCGCACATCAGGCGGCACAGGTCGCTTTCGAGAAGCGGCAGCACGACCTCGGTCTCAGGGTCGCCGAAGCGGGCGTTGAACTCGATGACCTTGATGCCGTCGGCGGTCTTTATCAATCCGCCGTACAGGACGCCGCAGAACGGCGTGCCCTCCTCATCGAGCGCCTCGGCCACCGGTCGCATGATATGCTCCATGGCGTAGTCTATGTCGCTCCGGTCGATGAACGGCAGTCCCGTATAGGCTCCCATGCCGCCGGTGTTGGGCCCCTCGTCGTTGTCGTAGGCGCGTTTGTGGTCCTGCGCTACGGGCATAGGACAAAGGTTGCGTCCTGAGACGAAACACATCAGCGAGAACTCCTCGCCTTGCAGGAACTCCTCGATCACTACCCTGCCGTGTCCGAACCTATCGTTGACGAGCATGTCGCGGAGCGCCTGCTCGGCTTCGTCGAAGGTCTGGGCTATGACTACGCCCTTGCCGGCAGCCAGCCCGTCGTACTTCAATACCGTGGGCAGCGAGTGCGAACGGACATACTCCACGGCGGCGGCGTAGTCGGTAAACGTCCTGTACGCAGCCGTCGGAACGCCGTGCTCGGTCATGAGCCTTTTGGCGAAGTCCTTGCTCGACTCGATGCGGGCTGCGGCCTTAGTCGGTCCAAATATACGCAAATTTTTTCGTTTGAAGCAATCCGCAACTCCCCTGTCGAGCGCCGCTTCGGGTCCGACGACCGTAAGGCCTATCTCGTTTCGCTCGGCGAAGTCGGCCAGCGCCTCCGCGTCGGTATCGGCAATGGCTACGCACTGGGCCTCGGCGGCTATGCCGGCATTGCCCGGTGCGCAATATATCTTCTCGACCTCAGGCGACTTGGCCAGCGCGTCGACTATGGCGTGGCAGCGTCCTCCGGAACCAATGACAAGTACTTTCATCTGAAAAGCGGGTTTAATGTTTGAAATGTCTCACGCCCGTGACGAACATCGTCATGCCCAGCTCGTCGGCCTTTTTCAGCGAGTCCTCGTCGCGCACGCTGCCTCCGGGCTGCACGAGCGTCGTGACACCGTAGCGGCCTGCCAGCGTGACGGTATCGTCGAAGGGGAAGAACCCGTCGGAGGCGAGCACGAGACCCTCGCCGAAGCCTGCGGCGGCGGCCTGTTCGAGCGCTATGCCGGCTGAGCCCACGCGGTTCATCTGTCCTGCACCGACGCCGACCGTATGTCCGTCCCTGACGACGACTATGGCGTTGGACTTGACGTGTTTTACGATGCGCCAGGCGAAGTCGGCATCGGCCGTCTCGGCTGCCGTCGGGCGGCGGCGCGTAACGCACATCGTATCGTCGATACGCTCGGTGGTCGAGTCGGCATCCTGCACGAGCATGCCGCCGTTGACGCCGACATACTGTTTGCGCGACTTGCCGTCGCGGGTCATGTCGACCTCGATAAGACGCAGATTCTTCTTCGACGTGAGGATATCCAACGCCTCGGGCGAGAATGACGGCGCCATGACTATTTCGAGGAAGACGGGCTTCATCGCCTCGGCCGCCTCGGCCGTTATCTCGCGGTTGCATGCGACGATGCCTCCGAAGATGCTTACCTTATCGGCCTCGTATGCCTTGCGCCATGCTTCGGCTATGTCGCGTCCTACGGCTGCGCCGCAGGGATTCATGTGTTTGAGTCCAACGCAGAACGGCTCGTCGAACTCGGCGACGATGTTAAGCGCGGCGTTGGCGTCCTGAATATTGTTGTACGACATCTCCTTGCCGTGGAGCTGGCGTGCCGTGGCCAGAGAGTACGGCGCATTATCGCCGCTCGCGAAAAACTTGGCGCTCTGGTGGGGATTCTCACCGTAGCGCAGCTCCTGCTTCAGATCGAGATCCAAGAAGAGCTTCTCGCTCAGACCGGCCTGCGAGCGCATATAGCCTGCGATGCACATGTCGTACTCGGCCGTATGGGTGTATGCCTTGGCCGAGAGCTGCATGCGGGTCTCGACGGCGGTATTGCCGCCTGCGCGTATCTCCTCCAACACGCGGCCGTAGTCCGACGGGTCGCAGACGACCGTCACGTCGCGGTAGTTCTTGGCGGCGCTGCGCAGCATCGACGGTCCGCCGATGTCGATATTTTCTATGGCCTCGTCGATCTCCACGCCCTCGCGCTCGATCGTGCGGCGGAAAGGATAGAGGTTGACGCATACCAGATCGATATACTCTATGTCATTGTCCCGGAGAGCCTTGACATGGCTCTCATCGTCGCGGCGTGCCAGCAGTCCGCCGTGCACCTTGGGGTGCAGGGTCTTGACACGGCCGTCGCATATCTCGGGAAATCCCGTAACGTCGCTTATGTTGATCGTCTCGATGCCGCTGCGGCGCAGCATCTCCATCGTTCCGCCGGTGGCTATGATCTGCCAGCCGAGGCCGCTCAGCTCGCGGGCAAATTCGGCCACGCCGGTCTTGTCGCTGACACTGATAAGTGCTCTCATTTATTTGTCGATAAGTTTGTTGATGGTTTCTATATAAAGTTCGTGTTCGACCGCATGGATCATTTCGGTAAGTTGATCCGCATCGTCGCCGTCGTAGTCTATGGCGCGCTGCGAGATGATGCGTCCTCCGTCGAGCGTCTCGTCGACGCGGTGGATCGTAACGCCGTACACCTTGACCCCGTATGCCATGGCATCGGCTATGGCGTGCGCCCCCTTGAACGAGGGCAGCAGCGAGGGGTGTATGTTGATGATCCTGTCGCGGTAGCGTTCGAGCAGTACGCGGCCTACGATACGCATGTAGCCGGCAAGGCATACCAGCTCCACCCCGCGGCTGTCGAGCAGATCGGCTATGAGACTCTCCCACTGGTCTCGGGAGGCGTAGTTGCGCGGCGAAAAGACGAATGTCTCCACGCCGTAACGCCCGGCGCGCGCGATGACGCCGGCCGAGGGTTTGTCGCACACCATGAGTGCTACTTCGGCCTTTATGCGTCCGCTCCGGCACGCCTCGGCGATAGCCTCGAAATTGCTTCCGCTGCCGCTTGCAAATACCGCTAACTTAGTCATGCCGTCAGATTATTTCGACACCCTCGCGGTCGGTTACACGTCCGATGATCTGTGCACGCTCGCCACACCGGCCGAGTACGGCCACTGCATGTTCGGCCTGGCTCGGATCGAGTGCCACGACCATGCCGATACCCATGTTGAAGATGTTGAACATCTCGCGGTGCGCTATGCTGCCGCGATGTTCGAGCATGCGGAATACGGGCAGTATCTCCCACGAACCCTCGCGTATCTCGATACCCTGCCCCGGGCGCAGTATGCGCGGTATGTTTTCGTCGAAGCCGCCGCCAGTGATATGGCTTATGCCGTGCACGTCGCACTCGGCCAGAAGCTGCAACACCGGCTTGACATATATTCTTGTCGGCGTGAGCAGCACCTCGCCCAGCGGTCTGTCGCCCAGACCCTCGCACGGCGAGTGCAGGTCGAGCCCGCTGTCGGCGACTATCTTGCGCACGAGGCTGAATCCGTTGGAGTGCACGCCGCTCGACGATATGCCGACCAGAGCATCGCCCACGGCCACTTTCGAGGCGTCGATGAGCTTCGAACGCTCGACAACGCCGCACGTGAAGCCCGCGATGTCGTACTCTCCGCCGCCGTACATGCCCGGCATCTCGGCCGTCTCGCCGCCGATAAGCGCGCAGCCGGCCTGCCGGCAGCCCTCCGCCACGCCGGCGACGATAGCTTCGATCTTGGCCGGATCGTTATGGCCGACGGCCACGTAGTCGAGGAAGAACAGCGGCTCGGCGCCCTGCGCCAGCACGTCGTTGACGCACATGGCCACGGCATCGATGCCGATCGTGTCGTGCTTGTCCATCTCGAAGGCGAGTTTGAGTTTGGTGCCCACGCCGTCGGTGCCGCTTACCAGAACAGGCTCCTTAACGGCGAGTTTCGACAGGTCGAACATGCCTCCGAAAGCGCCTATGTTGCCCATAGTGCCGAGGCGTGCGGTCGATGCCACATGCGACTTGATGCGTCGGACGACCTCGTATCCGGCTTCGAGATTGACACCGGCTTCTTCGTAACTTTTTGCCATATTGTTTTCTTCGTTAACAGTTATCATTGTTCTTGCTCCGATCGGCACTGTGGTACAGATCGGTTACGTAGTGGCCGTCGAAGCAGGCCATGCAGAGCTCGTTGCGGCGTGAGGCCGCGAGCAGAGCCTCCTGCGAGAGGAACTCCAACGAATCGGCCTCGATAGCCAGTCGCGCCTCCTCTTTGGTGCGGTTCGCGCATAGCAGCTCGTCGTAGGTAGACATATCGACACCGTAGAAGCACGGGTGCTTGATCTGCGGCGATGCTATGCGGACATGCACCTCGCGTGCGCCGGCCTCTTTAAGCAGTCTGACGATGCGCAGCGACGTGGTGCCGCGCACGATCGAGTCGTCGATCAGAACCACGCTCTTGTCCTTGACCAGCGAGCGGACGGCCGACAGCTTCATCCTGACGCCCTTTTCGCGCATGACCTGAGAGGGCTGGATGAAGGTGCGTCCGATATACTTGTTCTTGATGAGTCCCATTTCGTAAGGTATGCCGCTGGCCTCGGAGAAGCCTATCGCGGCACTGAGGCTCGAATCGGGAACGCCGATCACGACGTCGGCCTCGACCGGGTGCTCCTCGTAAAGCAGACGACCGCTCTGCTTGCGGAATGCGTGGACGTTGCACCCCTCGATGTCGCTGTCGGGGCGCGAGAAGTATATATACTCCATGGCGCACATGCAGCGGCGCTTGTACATCGAGTAGTCGCGGCTGCGTATGCCGTGGTCGTCGATGGTAACGATTTCGCCAGGCTCGATGTCGCGCACGAACTCCGCGCCTACGATATCAAGAGCGCAGGTCTCGCTGCTGACGACATATCCGCCGTTGAGACGGCCGATCGAGAGCGGCCGCAGACCGTATTTGTCGCGGCAGGCATAGATGCGGTTCTTGGTCATGATAAGGAACGCGAAGGCGCCTTCGAGCATGTTCAGAGCATCTATGATAGCGAATATGCGGGCGGTGTCGTTGCTCTCCTTCTTTATCAGATGAGCCAGAATCTCGCTGTCCGACGACGAGTGGAACAGGCTGCCGCGCGCTTCGAGGTAGTGTGTGAGCTCGCGCGAGTTGACCAGATTGCCGTTGTGCGCGAGGGCGAAGTCGCCGGTAAAGTGGCGGAACATGAATGGCTGGACGTTCATCATTCCGCCGCCGCCGGTGGTCGAGTAACGGACGTGACCGATAGCCGTTCTGCCCGTGAGCGAGGTCAGATTGGAGTGGTTGAACACCTCCGTAACCAACCCTTCGCCCTTGACTACGTCGAGCCGTCCGCTGTCGCCTACCGAGACGATGCCGCATGCCTCCTGCCCGCGGTGCTGCAAGGCGTGCAGACCGTAGTATACGATGCCGGCGGCATCCTCGACGCCGTAGACGCCGAAGACACCGCACTCCTCGTGCAGCTGGTCGCCGAATATCTTATCCGAATCTTTGAGCATTACCGGCGCGGACTACTTCGACAAACGCTTGGTAAGACGGTCGAGGATCTCCTCGTAGGCCTCTCTGACGCGACCCAGATCGCGGCGGAAACGGTCCTTGTCGAGTTTCTCGTTGGTGCGGCTGTCCCACAGACGGCATGTGTCGGGACTTACCTCGTCAGCCAGAATGATCCTGCCGTCCGAAGTGCGGCCGAACTCGATCTTGAAGTCGACCAGCGTGATGCCCATCTCCGAGAACAACTCCTGCAACGCCTTGTTGATGCGTCCGGTCATGTCGTATATGTGTGCCAGCTCGTCGTATGTCACGATGCCCATTGCCACGGCGTGGTGGTCGTTGATCAGAGGATCGCCCAACTCGTCCTTCTTGTAGCAGATGTCGTAAATGACGTTCGACGGCTTGGTACCCTCCTCGATGCCCAGACGCTTGGCCATCGATCCGGCTATGATGTTTCTCACGATGACCTCCAACGGCACGATCGATACCTTGCGGCAAACCTGATCGCGGTCGTTGATCGTCTCGACATAGTGGGTCTCGATGCCCTTGTCGCGCAGATACTCGAAAATGAGTGTCGAGATGCGGTTGTTCAGCACGCCTTTGTTCTCGATACGGGCTTTCTTGATATTGTTGAAAGCCGTCGCATCGTCCTTGTAGTGGATGACGATCATCTCGGGATCGTCAGTGAGGAATACCTGTTTTGCCTTGCCTTCGTAAAGCATTTCGAGTTGTTTCATAGTCGTATGAATTTATTTGATCTTTGAATTTGCTTTCTGAATTTTCCCGGCTCCCGGCAGAGCCGACGCGTCGAGCTCTGCCGGGGCTTGAAGAAAACCGTTATTTATCGTTTTGTAAAATATCTTACCGCATTGGAGAATATGTCCTGTATCTTCTCGCCTGCGATGTTCTTCATAAGGTTGCGCTCGTAGCGCTCGGTGTGTCCCATTTTGCCGAGGATGCGGCCGTCGGGCGAGACGATACCCTCTATGCCCAGCGTCGAACCGTTGGGGTTGTAGGGTGCGTCGGTCGTCGCCTCGCCACTCGGGTCGACGTACTGGAAAGCCACCTGACCGTTGGCCAGCAGCTCTTCGGCCATCAGGTCGCTTACCACGAACTTGCCCTCGCCGTGGCTGACGGCGATCGAGTGTATGTCGCCCACCTTGAACGACGAGAGCCACGGCGAAGCCGTCGTGCCCACGCGCGTCGAGACGATCTGCGATATGTGGCGGTTGATGTCGTTGCGGAAAAGGGTCGGCGACTGCGGCGTTACGCAGCCCAGACGGCCGTATGGCAGCAGTCCCGACTTGACCAGTGCCTGAAATCCGTTGCAGATGCCGAGGATCAGACCGCCGCGGTCGAGAAGCGCATGCACCGATGCTGCTATATCGCGGTTGTTGAGAACGTTGGCTATGAACTTGCCGCTGCCGTCGGGCTCGTCGCCGGCCGAGAAGCCGCCGCTCAGAACGAGTATGTGGCACTCGTCGATGCGTCGTTTCATCTCGTCGATCGACGAGAATATGTCGTCCGAAGTAAGGTTGCGGAATACCGCCTCGCCTACCTCGGCGCCTGCGCGGCGGAATGCGCGCGCCGTGTCGTAGTCGCAGTTGGTGCCGGGGAATACCGGAATGAAGACCTTTACCTTGTCTACCGGCTCGCCGGGATATTCGACGGCCTTGCGACGGCAGTCGGCCGGCCGGGTAGCTTCGCCGCGGCGTCCGCGGTCGGGATATACGGTGTTGAACCGCTCGGTGTTGGCCGCCAGCAGAGAGTCTATCGACATGCGCTCGCCGTTGATCGTAAGCGCTTGGTCGGCTACCGTCGTACCGAGCAGCTCGGCCGACTCGAAGTTGAGCGTGCGGTTGCTCTCGACCAGAATCGAACCGTAAGAGAGGTCGAACAGAGTACGTTCGTCGCATACGACTTCGGCTCCGATGCGGTTGCCGAACGACATCTTGGCCAGCGCTTCGGCTACGCCGCCGAAGCCGATAGCCCATGCCGCCGTGATCGTACCCTGTGCGATCTTGTCCGAGACGAACGTAAAGTTGCGGCTCAGGGCGTCGGTGTCGGGCATGCGGTCGGCGAGCGGACGGTGGCGTATAAGGTAGAGTTTGTCGCCCGCACGCTTGAGCTCGGGGCTTATGACCGTGCGTGCGTCGACGGTCGTGATGCCGAAGGCCACGAGCGTCGGCGGTACGTTTATGTCGCGGAAAGTGCCGCTCATCGAGTCCTTGCCGCCGATAGAGGGCAGACCCAGCGCCACCTGCATCTTCAATGTACCCAGCAGCGCCGCCATAGGCTTGCCCCACGAAGCGGGCGAGGACATGCGCTCGAAATACTCCTGATACGAGAAGCGCATGCGGTCGTAACGCGCACCGGCGGCGACGACCTTGGCGCATGCCTCGACGACGGAGTATGCCGCACCGTGGTACGGGCTCCACGACATCAGATCGGGGTTATAGCCGAATGCCATGATGCTGGCCGTATCGGTATAGGCGTCGCCGACGGGGAGTTTCTGCACCGACACCTGAGTCTCGGTGGTCTGCGTGCGGCCGCCGTAAGGCATCAGCACGGTCGAGGCTCCGATCGTGGAGTCGAACATCTCGATCAATCCCTTCTGCGAAAGCACGTTGTCCGACGAGAGGTCGGCCTCGACGCGCTCGGCGAGGCTATCGCCGGCGATATCGCGGCGGAACGGGTCGCGGTCCTCGACTGCTGCGATCTCGATCTCGGTATAGTGTTTGGCACCTGCGCTGTCGATGAACTCGCGTGCCAGATCGACTATCATCTCACTGCCGCTGAACATGCGCATGCGTCCCGTAGCCGTGACGTCGGCCACGTGTGTCGACTCGACATTCTCCTCGCGGCACAGCTCCATGAAGCGCTCCATATCCTTGCGCTCGACGACGACGGCCATGCGCTCCTGCGACTCGCTTATGGCGAGCTCGGTAGAGTTAAGACCGCTGTACTTGACCGGTACGCGGTCGAGATATATGTCCAGACCGTCGGCCAGCTCGCCTATGGCGACGCTGACGCCGCCGGCGCCGAAGTCGTTTGATTTCTTTATAAGGCGCGTGACGTCGCGGCGGCGGAACAGCCGCGCGAGCTTGCGCTCCTCGGGGGCGTTGCCCTTCTGCACCTCCGAGCCGCACTCTTCGAGCGAGTTTTCGTTATGCTCTTTCGACGAGCCGGTAGCACCGCCTATGCCGTCACGGCCGGTGCGGCCGCCCAGCAGCAGGATTACATCGCCCTCGGCAGGGGCTTCGCGACGCACGTCGTCGGCCCTGACGGCACCGACGACGGCACCTATTTCCAGACGCTTGGCCACATAGTCGGAGTGGTATATCTCGCGTACATGGGTCGTGGCAAGACCTATCTGGTTGCCGTAGCTCGAATATCCGGCTGCGGCCTTGTGCGAGATGATACGCTGCGGCAGTTTGCCTTCGAGCGTCTGCTCCACACCTGCGTATATGTCGCCGGCACCCGTAACGCGCATGGCCTGATAGACGTAGCTGCGTCCCGACAGCGGGTCGCGGATAGCGCCGCCCAGACAAGTCGAGGCGCCGCCGAAAGGCTCTATCTCGGTGGGATGATTGTGGGTTTCGTTCTTGAACTGCAACAGCCAGCGCTGCATTTGTCCGTCGACATCGACATCGACGAAGATGCTGCATGCGTTGTTCTCGTCGCTGCGTTCCAGATCGTCGAGTTTGCCGCAGTGGCTCAGGTAGCGAGCACCGACGGTCGCCAGCTCCATAAGACACAGGCTCTTCTCCTCGCGGCCCAGCTCGCGGCGTATGTCGGCCAAAAGATCGAGCGATGCGCCGATCTCGTCGCTGATGAACGACTCATCGACGGTAATATGCGTGATCTCGGTGGTAAATGTCGTGTGGCGGCAGTGGTCGCTCCAATATGTGTCGAGGATTCGCAGCTCGGTCTGCGACGGGTCGCGTCCCTCGCGGCGGAAGTAGCCGACCACCTCGCGAAGATCGTCGGCGTTCATCGCCAGAGAGTATTCGCGGCAGAATGCCGGCAGCTGCCCGTCGGTCATATTCGTGAAGCCTTCGATCGTCGGCACGGGCTTGACGTCGGCATGCTCCGAATCGGAGAGGATGTCGAGGCGTTTGCGCCGCGACTCGACGGCATTGATGCAGTAGCGCTCGATGCGCGCCATATCCTTGTCGCTTACCGTATGGTCGAATATCATAAGGCGCGAGCTGCGTATGCGCACATCGGCCGTGGGGTCTAGCAGCCGCACGCAGTCGACGGCCGAAGCGGCGCGCTGGTCGAACTGTCCGGGCAGGTACTCGACGGCAAGATAGCGTTTGCCCGTAAGGTCGAGCCTGTCGCTGACCAGATCGGTAACACGCTCGCCGAAGACGGTGTAGCGGCTCTTTTCGAGCAGCTCTTCGGAGAAGCCGAACAGGTCGTATACGTTTATCAGACGGAGCTCGCCGATCGACAGCGACAGGTTGCCGTTGAGTTCCTCGCGAAGCGTTTCGGCCTCGATGCCGAAGCGCGGATGTTTTTCTACATAGATGCGATAATCTGCCATATTGGGTGTGTGTTACTGTTTTACGAATTTGTCCCGCCACTGCGCGTCGTATCGTTCGATGTCGCAGTCGACGAATGTAATATGTCCCATTTTGCGCTTGGGACGCGACTCGCTCTTGCCGTATAGGTGCACGAACGTGTCGGGATGCCGCTCGGCGGCGATGCCGACGGCCGAGTCGAGGTCTTGCCCGAGGATGTTTTTCATTACCGCAGGCGCTTTCAGCTGCGGCTCTTCGAGCGGCAGGCCGAGCAGATAGCGGCACAGCTCGCGATACTGGCTCGTCGAGCAGCCCTCGATCGTGTAGTGGCCGCTGTTGTGGGGGCGCGGTGCCATTTCGTTGAACAGGAACCGCCCGCCGCAGACGAAGTATTCGATAGCCATTATGCCGCGGTAGCCGTTGTGGCGCATGAAAGCCTCGCTGCCCTCGGCAAGGCGGCGGCGCATATCGTCGTCCATGCCGGGTGCGGGCACGACGCTCAGATCGAGTATGCCGCCGGTGTGGATGTTGCGGCCTATGGGGAAATGTATGTATCCGCACTGCTGGTCGCCCACCATAATCACGCTCGTCTCGTAGTCGTAGCGGACGAACTCTTCGAGGATGCACGGCACCGAGAGCATGGCGGCGGCATCGGCTATGTCGTCGCGGCTGCGGATGACCTTCTGGCCGTGGCCGTCGTAGCCCAGACGCCGCGTCTTCAATACGCACGGATAGCCGAACGCTTCGGCATTGAGGCGCAGAGAGTCGATGTCGGTTATGTCGGCGAATCGGGGGCATTCGAGTCCGCTCTCGACGGCGCGCGTCTTTTCGCGCAGACGGTCCTGAGAGTCGCACAGCGGCGCTATGCCCTGCTTGATATGATATTTATCGTCCAGCGTGCGCAGTATCTCGGCCGGCACGTTCTCAAATTCGTATGTTACGACATCGCTCGCGCGGCACAGCTCGTCGAGAGCGGCCATATCGTCGAATGCCGCGACTATATGGCGCTTGCATACCGAGGCCGCGGGGGCATCCTCGGAGGGGTCGAGACAGATGCAGCCGACGCCCATTTGCGCTGCCGCCTGGGCTATCATCATGCCCAGCTGTCCGCCGCCGATTATACCGATAGTCTTTGTCATGGCTACTGCAATCGGGCTTCGAGTACGTCGGCTGTCTGCTTGCGGCGGAAGGCGTCGAGACGCTCTGAGAGCGCCTTGTCCTGCAACGAGAGGATCGAGGCGGCGATAAGGGCAGCGTTCTTGGCACCGTTGATCGCCACCGTCGCCACCGGCACGCCCGCGGGCATCTGTACGATCGACAGAAGCGAGTCCAGTCCGTTGAGCGCACGCGACTTTACCGGTACGCCTATGACCGGCAGCGAGGTCATGGCGGCGACCATGCCCGGCAGATGCGCCGCACCGCCCGCTCCGGCGATGATGACATCTATGCCGCGCTCACGCGCCGTGGCCGCATACTCGTACATAAGCTGCGGTGTGCGGTGTGCGCTCACTACGCGTTTCTCGTAAGGGATGTCGAGCGCCGCAAGCATGTCGACGGCCGCCGCCATGACCTCCCAGTCGCTCGTAGAGCCCATTATCACTCCAACTTTCATAGTTCGGTAAGTTATCGTTTTACAAAATTCCGAAAACAAAACGGCCGCTATCTGTTCGTAGCGGTCGTTATACTATATATTATATGCAGTCCCGTCAGACTCTTTCGGCATGGATGTCAGGATACCGTGTGCCGAAGATCGGGCGTCGCAGAGTGCTTCCGGATGCGGAGAGCACGAGCACGAAGCGACTCGGGCGATACCGCCGCCGCCGCCGTTCGCTCTTCGTTTCTTGTGCGAAGAGTGTGCGAAACCGGTCTGTCCATACGGGAAATTCATATTGCAAAAATAGGCAATATTTTTTGTATTCGGAAATCGCTGCACGAAACATTTATCAACTTTTTTTTAACAATTTCTTAAAATCGGCGGCAGCGAAAAAAGTTAGCCGAAATTGCTTGTTCGGAATCCGAAATATGCTTACCTTTGCCGAAAAGATTCGAGACGATGAACTATTGCCAGACCGATACGCAGATACAAGAGACATCGCACCGCAACGGTGCGGGCATGTATCGATTCTCCGTCTGCGTTACGGGCTTCGTTATCTTCGTTTCGATATGATTCATGGGCGGCCGTCAGGTCGCCCTTTTTTATAAGGCTGATGCTATGCAAACCGGAACAACCGTAATCAGGAACTGCAATATCGCAGAGAGAGACCGCAGAGGAACGTTCGATATAGCCGTCGCCGACGGACGTATAGTCCGCGTGGCGGAGAGTATAGAGCCCGCCGCGGGCGATATGACGATCGATGCCTGCGGCATGACGGCGACATGCGGGCTTGTGGACGTGCACGTGCATCTGCGTGAGCCGGGCTACGGCTATAAGGAGCGCATAGCGACGGGAACGGCGGCGGCGGCGCGCGGCGGATACACGACCGTGTGCGCCATGCCCAATCTCGATCCGGTGCCCGACACGCCTGAACACTTGCAGCGCCAACTGGATATAATAGCTGCGGATGCAGTGGTCAAGGTGCTGCCCTACTGCTCGATAACGCTCGGCCGTATGGGCGTCGAGACGGTTGATTTCGCAGCGCTCAAAGAGCATGCTGCGGCTTTCTCGGACGACGGCAGCGGCGTGCAGAGCGACGAGACGATGCTGCGGGCGATGCGGCAGGCGGCCGAGAACGACGTTCTGATCGCCGCCCACTGCGAAGTGGACGAGCTGCTGCGCGGAGGATATATTCACGACGGCGCATACGCCGCACGCAACGGCCACAAGGGGATATGCTCCGAGAGCGAGTGGCGCCAGATAGAGCGCGACGTGAGACTTGCCGAGCAGACAGGCTGCCGATACCATGTATGCCACATATCTACTGCCCAGAGCGTCGACATAATACGTCGTGCCAAGGCGCGCGGCGTGGCCGTCACGTGCGAGACGGCGCCCCACTACCTCGTCTTCTGCGACGAGGATCTGCAAGATGAAGGTTGCTGGAAGATGAATCCGCCGCTAAGATCGGCGGCCGACCGCGAGGCGCTTCTGAAAGGCATAGCCGACGGTACGATCGACATGATCGCCACCGACCATGCGCCGCACTCCGAGGAGGAGAAGTCGCGCGGACTGCAAGGCAGCGCCATGGGCATCGTGGGGCTCGAAACGGCTTTCGGCGTGCTCTACACGCATCTGGTCGAGTCGGGTCGCATAACGCTCGATAGCCTGTTGGAGCTGATGAGCGGCAATCCCCGCCGGATATTCCGCATAGGCGGCGCCTTGCGCGAGGGCGAGAGGGCGGACATTACCCTGCTGGACTTGCGGACGGAGTACGAGATCGACCCCTCTACATTCGTGTCGCTGGGGCGTTCTACCCCATTTGCCGGCATGCGTGTCAGGGGACGCGCGGCTATGACCATGGTCGACGGACGCGTGGTTTACATGGACGAAACGATAAACAAAAGATAGATGCAATGAAACCGTTTGACAAAAAACTGGTACTTGCCGGCGGCGCCGAGTTTCCGGGATACGGAGTCGGAGCAGACCGCAACACGGTCTGCGAGCTGGTGTTCAACACGTCGATGGTCGGCTATCAGGAGATCCTCTCCGATCCGTCGTATACCGGCCAGATCGTAGTGATGACCTACCCTCTGATCGGCAACTACGGCATAACCGACGAGGACTACGAGACCAAGTTCCCGACCATAGGCGGCATGGTAATGCGCGAGTGCAACGACTCGCCGAGCAACTTCCGCTATACCAAGACGCTCGACGAGGTGTTGGAGGAACTCGACATACCCGGCATAAGCGGCGTGGATACGCGCATGATTACGCGTATAATACGCAACGAGGGCTGCCAGAAAGCCGCTATCGTAGACTACGGCATGCCCCGTGAGGAGGCACTGCGGATGATCGCCCGGGCGGAGCTCCCGCGCGACGGCGTGAGCCGCGTCAGCTGCAAGAAACGCTGGTTCTCGCGCACGCCCAACCATAAGTACGACATCGTCGCGATAGACTGCGGCATAAAGTACAACATCATACGTCAGTTCAACCAGAAAGGCTGCAACGTGACGATAGTGCCTTACGATTCGACACCCGAGGAGATCATGGCGTTCAACCCCGACGGCATATTTCTCTCGAACGGACCGGGCGACCCGGAGGATGTAAAGGCCGTGAGAAGCACGATAGAGGCGCTGAGAGGCAGACTGCCGATATTCGGAATATGTCTTGGTCATCAGCTCATAGCGTTGTCCTACGGTGCGCGCACCTTCAAGATGAAGTTCGGCCACAGAGGCGGCAATCATCCCGTCAAGAATCTCGATACGGGGCGCATAGAGATAACGAGCCAGAACCACAACTATGCCGTCGACGAGGAGTCGCTGCGCTCGACGCCGCTCAGAGTGACGCATGTCAACCTGCTGGATTCGACCGTCGAGGGCATGGAGTCGGCGGCCGACAAGATATTCTCGATACAGTATCATCCCGAGAGTGCGCCCGGACCGCAGGACAGTTCGTATCTTTTCGATAAATTCATTAAAATGATGGAGGACAACAGAGATGCCTAAGAGAACCGATATAAAGAAAGTGATGGTGATCGGATCGGGTCCGATCGTCATAGGTCAGGCCGCCGAGTTCGATTACGCCGGCACGCAGGCTTGTCTGGCCTTGAAGGAGGAGGGATATCAGGTTATTCTGGTAAACTCGAATCCGGCCACCATAATGACCGATACGCATATCGCCGACAAAGTGTACATGGAGCCGCTGACGTTGGAGTATGTCGCTAAGATAATCCGCTACGAGCGTCCCGATGCGATAGTGCCGGGACTGGGCGGTCAGACGGGGCTGAATCTGGCCGTGCAGCTGGCCAAGAAGGGTATTCTCGAAGAGTGTCAGGTGGAGATACTCGGAACATCGTTCCGCAGTATAGAGCAGGCCGAGGACAGAGAGATGTTCAAGGATCTGTGTCTGAGCCTGGGCGAGCCGGTACTGCCTTCGGAGATCGTCGGATCGACCGAGGAGGCGATCGAGGCCGCCGTGCGCATCGGCTATCCGGTAGTGCTCCGGCCGGCATTCACGCTGGGCGGCACGGGCGGCGGTTTCGCCGACAACCGGGACGAGTTGTGCGACATAATGCACAATGCGCTGATGCTCTCGCCGACGCATCAGGTGTTGGTAGAGAAGAGCATCAAGGGATACAAGGAGATCGAATACGAGGTAATGCGCGACCGCAACGACACGGCCATAACGATATGCAACATGGAGAATGTCGACCCGGTGGGTATTCACACGGGCGACTCGATAGTCGTGGCGCCGAGCCAGACGCTGACCAACAAGGAGTACCAACTGCTGCGCGACAGCGCGCTGCGGCTTATACGCGCGTTGAAGATCGAGGGCGGCTGCAACGTGCAGTTCGCGCTCGACCCGCTGTCGTTCAAATACTATATCATCGAGGTCAATCCGCGCGTGAGCCGCTCGTCGGCTCTGGCGTCGAAGGCGAGCGGCTACCCTATCGCCCGCGTAAGCGCCAAGATCGCCGTGGGCCTGACGCTCGACGAGATAATGATCGCCAATACGCCGGCCAGCTTCGAGCCGACGCTGGATTATGTAGTGACGAAGATCGCGCGATTCCCGTTCGACAAGTTCAGCGACGCCTCCAATGAGCTGGGCACGCAGATGAAGGCTACGGGCGAGGTAATGAGCATCGGGCGCACTATCGAGGAGAGCCTGTTGAAGGCCGTGCGCTCGTTGGAGACGGGCGTATGCCATATATATCACAAGAAGTTCGACACCATGTCGGTCGACGGCATGCTCGCCTACATACGCAAGGGCACAGACGACAGACTCTATGCCATTGCCGAGCTGATACGGCGCGGGGTCGACCTGCTGCACATATACAACAACACGAAGATCGACATGCTGTTCCTCGAAAAGTTCAAGAACATAGTCGAGATGGAGGCCCGCGTGAAGGCCGCCGCAGGCGACAGCGAGGCGTTGTACGAGGCCAAGCGCATGGGATTCGGCGACAAGTATATAGGTATGTTGTGGGGCATGACCGAATCGGAGGTGTTCAGTCTGCGTAAGAGTCTGGGCATGTTCCCCGTATACAAGATGATCGACACGTGCGCCAGCGAGTTCGACTCGTATGTGCCCTACTTCTACTCGACCTACGAGCGGGAGAACGAGTCGATCGTGAGCGACCGGAAGAAGATCGTCGTGCTGGGCTCGGGCCCGATCCGCATAGGTCAGGGCGTCGAGTTCGACTACTCGACCGTGCATGCCATATGGACAATACGCGAGGCCGGCTACGAGGCTATAATCATAAACAACAACCCCGAGACCGTATCGACCGACTACACCATAAGCGACAAGCTCTACTTCGAGCCCCTGACGGTGGAGGATACGATGAATGTCATAGAGTTGGAGCGCCCCGAGGGCGTGATCGTCTCTCTGGGCGGACAGACGGCTATCAATCTGGCCAAGCCGCTGGCAGATCTGGGCGTGAGGATCATCGGCACTGGCATCGAGGCCATAAACAATGCCGAGGACAGAAAGTGCTTCGAGCGTATCATGCGGCAGGCCGGCATACCTCAGCCCGAGGCCGAGGCCATAACCGACATCGAAGCAGGTGTTAAAGCGGCCGAGAGGATCGGCTATCCCGTGCTGGTGCGTCCGAGCTATGTGCTGGGAGGCCGCGCGATGCAGATCGTCTCGAACGAGGAGGCGCTGCGTCACTACCTGAAAAATGCGGTCGAGATCAACGAAGACCAGCCCGTACTGGTAGACAAGTATATAATGGGCAAGGAGTTGGAGGTCGATGCGATATGCGACGGCGAGAATGTATTCATACCGGGCATCATGGAGCATGTCGAGCGCACGGGCATACACTCGGGCGACAGCATAAGCGTCTACCCAACGTTCAGCGTCAACGAGAACGTGAAGCGGACGATAATCGACTATACGGTGCGTCTGGGCAAGCGCATAGGCATCGTCGGACTGTACAACATACAGTTCATCGCCGATAAGGATGACAAGGTGTTTGTAATCGAAGTCAATCCGCGTTCGTCGCGAACGGTGCCGTTCCTGTCGAAGTCGACCGGAGTGCAGATGGCCGGCATAGCGACCAAGGTAATACTCGGACACTCGCTGCGCGAGCAGGGCATAGAGGAGGTCTACCCCGCCGAGCGCAAGCGCTGGTATGTAAAGACGCCGGCGTTCTCGTTCGCCAAGATCCGCGGCGTGGACTCTTACCTGTCGCCCGAGATGAAGTCTACGGGCGAGGCGATAGGATACGACAATTCGCTCACGCGCGCACTCTACAAGTCGTTGCAGTCGTCGGGCATGACCATTGCCAATTACGGTACGATACTGGTTACGATAGCCGATGCCGACAAGCCGCGCGCGCTGCCTTTGATACGCCGCTTCTACAACCTCGGCTTCAATATCGAGGCCACGAGCGGTACGACGCGCTTCCTGCGCGAGAACGGCATCCGCACACGCTGCCTGCACAAGCTGAGCGAGGGCTCGACCGAGATATTCGAGTCGCTGCACAAGGGGCATGTCAACTATGTTATAAATACGATCGACATCAACCAGCACAGCGCACGGCTCGACGGATACGACATACGTCGTGCGGCCGTCGAGAACAATGTGACGATATTCACGGCGTTGGAGACTGTGAGCGTGCTGCTCGACGTTCTGGAAGAGATCACGCTCGGCGTGTCGACCATAGATGCCGAACAGAATGTATAAGAAGGGACTATATACGATCATAGAGAATCGCCCTCTGACCGCTGCCGTATGGCGCATGGTTCTTGCCGGCGACACGCAGTATATCGTAAGGCCGGGGCAGTTCATCGACATAGCGATCGACGGACTGTTTCTGCGCCGGCCGATCTCGGTATGCGATTGGGACGATTCGACCGTAACGATCATCTATAAGATCGTGGGCAAGGGCACCGAGGCCATGAGCCATATGGCACCGGGAAGCGTGCTGGACTGTCTGACGGGGCTCGGCAACGGCTTCGCGACGGACAACGGCTCGCAGTCGCCCCTGCTCGTGGGCGGCGGCGTAGGCGTGCCGCCGCTGTATAATCTCTGCAAGCGGCTGACGGCCGAGGGCAGGCGCCCGACAGTCGTTATGGGGTTCAGTACGGCCGGGGAGATATTCTATCGCGAGGAGTTCGAGAAACTGGGCGTCGACGTGCATGTCGCGACGGCCGACGGCTCGCTTGGCGTGCGCGGCCTGGTAACCGACGCCATAGATGCCGCGGCCGCGGGGTTCGATTACATATATGCCTGCGGTCCCGTGCCGATGCTCAGGGCTCTGTACGATCGTTACGACGTGCCGGGGCAGTTCAGCTTCGAGGAGCGCATGGGCTGCGGCTTCGGCGCCTGCATGGGGTGCAGCTGCAAAACCAAGTACGGCAACAAACGCATCTGCGTCGACGGACCGGTGCTTAAACGGGAGGAGATAATATGGTAAATGTTTGCGATACGGGCGTGGAGTTGTGCGGCGTGAGGTTAGACAACCCCGTCATTCCGGCCAGCGGCACTTTCGGTTTCGGCCGCGAGTTCGCCGAGTTCTACGATCTCGACATCCTCGGCGCCATATCCGTCAAGGGTACTACGCGCGAGGCACGTTTCGGCAATCCGACGCCGCGCATTGCCGAGTGCCGGGGCGGCGTGATAAATTCCGTCGGATTGCAGAATCCGGGAATCGATGCCGTCATAGGCGAGGAGCTGCCTGCGCTCAGACGATTGTTCCACAAGCCGATAATAGCCAATATCAGCGGCTTCTCGATCGACGAATACGAGGAGTGTTGCGCCAAGATAGACCATGAAGAACAGGTGGAGATAATCGAGGTAAATATCTCGTGTCCCAACGTTCACAACGGCGGCATGAGCTTCGGCACGTCGCCCGGATCGGCGGCGGCCGTGACACGTGCCGTAAAGGGCGTGACCACCAAGCCGGTATTCATGAAGCTGAGTCCCAACGTGGGCGACATAGTGTCGATAGCCCGCGCATGCGAGGATGCCGGTGCCGACGGAATATGCCTGATAAATACGATGCTCGGCATGCGCATCGACACGATGCGCCGGCGGCCGGTGATAGCCAACAAAATGGGCGGTTTCTCGGGCGATGCGATATTTCCGATAGCGCTGCGTATGGTATATCAGGTGGCGGGTGCATGCGCCCTGCCGGTTATGGGTTGCGGCGGCGTATCGTGCGCCGACGATGTCATAGAGATGATGATGGCCGGTGCGACGGCTGTGCAGGTGGGTGCGGCGAATCTGCGCGACCCGTATGCCTGCATGCGTATCGTCGAGGAGCTTCCCGCGAGGATGCGGCATCTGGGCATAGAGCGTCTCGAAGATATAATAGGAGTTGTAAGATAATAGAAACGGATATGGGAAAAGATGTTATCATAGCCTGCGATTTCAGCAGCAAGGAGCAGGTACTCGGTTTTTTAGACAGGTTTACCGAAACCAAACCTTTCGTTAAGATAGGCATGGAGCTGTTCTATGCCGAGGGACCGTCGATCGTGCGCGAGATCAAGGCGCGCGGCCATAAGATATTCCTCGACCTGAAACTGCACGACATACCCAATACGGTCAAAAAGGCGATGTCGGTGCTGCGCAATCTCGACGTCGACATGTGCAACGTGCATGCTGCCGGAACGATCGATATGATGCGTGCGGCCGTCGAGGGGCTGACGCGCGAGGACGGAACGCGCCCGCTGCTTATCGCAGTGACTCAGCTCACATCGACGAGCGAGGAGCGCATGCGCGGCGAGCTGCTTATCGATGCGACGATTAACGATACGATAGTGAAGTATGCCTTGAACACTCGCCAGGCCGGTCTGGACGGCGTGGTATGCTCTCCTCTGGAAGCGGCTATGGTCAAGCAGGCCTGCGGCGAAGAGTTCTTGACCGTGACGCCCGGCGTGCGTTTCGCCGACGGCGAGGCGGGCGATCAGGTGCGCATAACCACTCCGGCGCGTGCGCGCGAGATCGGGTCGGATTACATCGTGGTCGGGCGTCCCGTGACGCAGGCCGCCGATCCGGTTGCGGCATACGAGAGATGCTTGAAGGAGTTTGTCGGATAAAAGCCGTAATGCGATGAAATCCATAAAACTGTTTTATCTCCGCAATTGTCCCTACTGCAAGCGTGCATTGCAGTATATAGAGGACGAGAAGAGGTTGCACCCCGAGCTCGACGCATTGGAAATCGAGATGATCGAGGAGTCGGAGAACCCCGAAATAGCCGACCGATACGATTACTATTATGTACCGACATTCTATATCGGAGAGCGGAAAGAGCATGAGGGCGGAATATTTCGCGAGGAGATAGAGCCGTTGTTACGCAAGGCGTTGAATGAATAGATTAAATATAAAGTTGATATGGAGAGACTGATTGCAAAGGATCTGCTGTCGATAGGAGCCGTGTTCCTGCGACCCGAGCAGCCGTTCACATGGGCGAGCGGTATCAAAAGCCCGATATACTGCGACAACCGGCTTACGCTGTCGGCGCCCGCTGTGCGCGACGACGTGGAGAGAGGGCTGGCGGAGTTGGTAAAGCGCCACTTCCCCGAGTGCGAGGTGCTTATGGGCACGTCGACCGCCGGCATTGCACATGCGGCCATAACCGCGACGATACTCGGCCTGCCTATGGGATACGTGCGCAGCGGCGCCAAAGACCACGGCCGGACGAACCGTATCGAAGGACGGTTGGAGCGTGGGCAGAAGGTCGTCGTTATAGAGGATCTTATATCTACCGGCGGCAGCTGCATAGAGGTCGTCGAGGCTCTGCGCGAGGCCGGTGCCGAGGTGTTGGGCGTGGTCAGCATATTTACCTACGGAATGAAGCGCGGCTTGGAGCGTCTGGCCGCCGCGAATGTCGTCAACCACAGCCTCTCGAATCTCGACGCACTTGTCGAAACTGCATGCGACGAGGGTTATATAAAGGCCGAGGACAAGGGTCGCATACTGGCTTTCAGGGACAACCCGTCGGACGAAAGCTGGATAAAGTAAAGGATTATTTGACAGACTTAAACAATTGCCGAACATGAGACATCTTATCGAGCCGACGGATCTGTCGGTGCAGGAGACAAACGAAATAGTCGCGCTTGCCGAGGATATAATCGCGCATCGCGACAGGTATGCAGACCGCTGTCGCGGCAAGAAGCTGGCGACGCTGTTCTACGAGCCGAGCACGCGGACGCGACTTAGTTTTACCTCGGCCATGATGGAGCTGGGAGGCAACGTTATAGGTTTTTCGGATGCGCGCAATTCGTCGGTAAGCAAGGGCGAGACCGTGCAGGATACGGTACGTGTAATCAACTGCTTCGCAGACATTATCGCTATGCGCCACTGGATTGAGGGCGCACCGCTCGCGGCTACGCAGGTATCGCGCACGCCCGTAATCAATGCCGGCGACGGCAGCCACAGCCACCCTACTCAGACGCTGACCGATCTGCTGACGATCAAGCGCGAATTGGGTCGTCTGGATAATCTGACGATAGGTTTCTGCGGCGACTTGAAGTTCGGCCGCACGGTGCATTCTCTGATAAAGGCCATGTCGCGATACGACAACATCCGCATAGTGCTTATCGCTCCGCCGGAGCTGCGCCTGCCGTCGTATATCAAGTCGGAGGTGTGCGACCGCTGCGGTATGGATTATCGCGAGGTCGACGACATGGAGAGCGTAATGCCCGAATTGGACGTACTTTATATGACGCGTGTGCAGAAGGAGCGTTTCGTGGACGAGGAGGAGTTCGAAAGAGTGAAGGATTGCTTTGTGCTGGATGCGCGAAAGATGTCTATGGCAAAGAGCGATATGGCTGTGCTGCACCCGCTTCCGCGAGTCAACGAGATTTTGCAGGAGGTTGACGACGACCCGCGTGCCGCCTATTTCCGTCAGGTCGAGAACGGTAAGTTCGTGCGTATGGCTTTGATGCTGCGCCTGCTGGAATGGGCGGAAAAGGATTCGCTCGTCGAGCGTCCCGCAGCAGAGCAATCGACCGGACATACATGTTCGAATCCTCGTTGCATTACCAATACCGAGCCTGTCGAGCCGCTGTTCCATGCCTCGCAGACCGAGCCGGACGTATACCGCTGCGTGTATTGCGAAGCGAAAGCGAAGTAGCCGGGGATCGAATCACTACACAAGCCTTCGCCCATATAGTGGAGCAGTAGAGTCCCGATATCGCGACAAGCGAACGTAAGATGATCCCCCTGCCGGCATAGCATCCGGCAGGGGGATCTCTTTGAAGCGGATATGACGGCAATCGTCGTCAGAGTCCTGTGATCTTCTTTATCTCGTTGAGCTTGTTGAGCGCTTCGATCGGTGTGAGCGAGTCTATGTCGAGCCCCTTTATCTGGTCGCGTATCTGTACCAGAACAGGGTCGTCGAGCTGGAACATCGACAGCTGGATATTGCTGCCGGCGGCCTCGATGACCTCCTCTTTGATGTTGTGTCGTTTCTTCGAGCGATGCTTCAAGTCGCCGCTGGGAACTATCTCGTTGTTACCGTATACCTGTTCGAGATTCTTCAATATCGACTCGGCGCGGGCTACAACCGACTGCGGCATGCCGGCCATACGTGCGACGTGTATACCGAACGAGTGTTCGGTGCCGCCGCGCACGAGCTTGCGAAGAAAGACTATCGTCTTGTCGATCTCCTTTACCGTAACGTGGTAGTTCTTCACGCGCGGCAGCATATGCTCGATCTCGTTCAGCTCGTGGTAGTGCGTGGCGAAGAGCGTTCGGGCATGCGCCGTGGGGTTGTTGTGCAGATACTCGACCATGGCCCATGCTATCGATATGCCGTCGTAGGTGCTGGTGCCGCGGCCTATCTCGTCGAGCAGCACTATGCTGCGCTCGGATATGTTGTTGAGTATGCTCGCCGATTCGAGCATCTCGACCATGAAGGTCGATTCGCCCTGCGAGAGGTTGTCCGACGCGCCGACACGCGTGAAGATCTTGTCGACGATGCCGATATGCGCCGCCTCGGCCGGCACGAACGATCCCATTTGCGCCATAAGCACTATGAGCGCCGTCTGTCGCAGCAGCGCCGACTTACCCGACATGTTGGGACCGGTAATGACTATTATCTGCTGGCTCCTATCGTCGAGCATGATGTCGTTGGGTATATACTGCTCCCCTACCGGCATGAGCGTTTCGATGACGGGGTGGCGTCCCTGCTTGATCTCGATGCGTGCTTCCTCGTCGAGCGTAGGACGTACGTAGTGCCGTTCGACGGCCAGCCGTGCGAGCGATTGCAGGCAGTCGATATTGGCTACGGCGCGGGCGTCGCGCTGCAAGGCTGCAAGCTCGCCGGCGACGAATGCGATTATATCGGCGTATATCTGTGCTTCGATTTGCAGGATGCGCTCCTCGGCACCGAGAATCTTCTGTTCGTACTCTTTCAGCTCCTCGGTAATGTAGCGTTCGGCATTGGCGAGAGTCTGTTTGCGTATCCACGTCTCGGGCACCTTGTCCTTGTGTGCGTTGCGCACCTCGATATAGTAGCCGAAGACGTTGTTGTAGCTGATCTTCAACGAGGGGATGCCCGTAAGCTCGCTTTCGCGGTGCTGTATCTGCGCCAGGTAGTCCTTGCCGTGCAGAGCTATGCGGCGCAAATCGTCCAGTTCGGCCGATACGCCGTCGGCGATGACGCCGCCCTTCTGTATCTGGTTGTTCTGCGGGTCGGGATATATGTCGGATGCGAGCCTGTCGCGCAACTCGGTCAGCGGTTGTATACGTCCGGCAAGGTCGTGCAGTCCGTCGTGGTCGGTCGACTCCATGATCGTTTTAAGCATCTCGACCGACGAGAGCGAGTTCTTCAACTGCACCAGCTCGCGCGGTGTAACGCGCTGCGTGGCAATGCGTGAGGCTATGCGTTCGAGGTCGCCGATAAGCGATACGTGCTCGCGAATGGCATCGGCCAGCTCGGCATCGTCGACCAGCCGCTGGACTATCTCCTGACGTCGCGTAATCCGCTCGATGTCGACCAGCGGCATGGCTATCCAGCGTTTCAGCATGCGGCCGCCCATTGCCGAGAGCGTGCGGTCCATCACGTCGGCGAAGCTGCACTTGTCGATCGACGAGTTGGACGAGAATAGTTCGAGGTTGCGGATAGTGAACCTGTCGATCCATACGGAGTCGTTGCGGTCGATACGCGCTATGGAGGATATGTGAGCCGTCTGTTTGTGCTCGGTAAATTCGAGGTAATATAGTATCGAGCCGGCAGCCGAGATGCCTGCCGTCATGTGGTCGACGCCGAAACCTTTGAGCGACTGCGTGCCGAACTGCTTGCAGAGCTTGTCGCGGTTGATCTGCTCGGAGAAGACCCACTCGTCGAGACGGTAGGTGTAGTGTTTCGAGCCGAAGGTCTCGCGGAACCGCTCCTCCTCGCCGCGCTGGTAGACGATCTCTTTCGGTGCGAGGTTGGAGATGAGTTTGTCGATGTACGTGTCGTCGCCCTCGGCGGCGTAAAACTCGCCCGTCGAGACGTCGAGGAAGGCTATGCCGGTGGTCTTGCGGCCGAAGTAGACGGCTGCAAGATAGGTGTTCTCCTTATTCGCCAGGAGGTTTTCTCCCATTATCACGCCGGGTGTGACAAGCTCGATTACGCCACGCTTGACGAGCCCCTTGACCTGCTTGGGGTCTTCGAGCTGTTCGCATATCGCCACGCGTTCGCCCGCTCGCACGAGCTTGGGCATATAGGTGTCTATGGCATGGTACGGAAATCCGGCCAGCTCGACATACGATGCCGATCCGTTGGCGCGCCGCGTAAGCGTGATGCCCAGAATACCGCTGGCCTTAATGGCATCCTGACCAAAGGTCTCGTAAAAGTCTCCGACGCGGAACAGCAGTATCGCATCGGGATGCACCGCCTTGATGTCGTAATATTGCTTCATCAGAGGCGTTTCGACATATTTCTTCTCTATTTTCTTATCTGCTCCCAATTTCGGTTTCAAGTTTTGGTTGAGACGCAAAGATACGAATAAGCGAGGGCAATGCCAAATTTATTTGAGCATTGCCGAGCAGGAGTATCTTCGACGCAGTCAAAGTACGAATAAGCGAGGGCAAATGCAAACGTGTTTGCAATTTGCCGAACGAGAGGATCTTCGGCAAAGCCAAAGATACGAAGAAAATCCGAGAGCGATGCACCGGTAAAGCAAATAATGTTAAAGTGCGGTAAATCAGAATTTGACAGTCTCGTTCGGCCGTAGGCTTCGCAAAGGGTAAAAAACCGAAAAAGAGTCCCGAATCCGAATATGGGACGACTGAATGCTACTTATCCGTTGCCCTTTTCAAGGGTCGGATAACGCCCGTTTCGCCTACCGTCGGCCGCCCGATTCGATCGCTGTCTCGCTGCGCTGTCGCTTCTCCTCGCATCCCGATTACAAAAGTAGCTATAATTTCGGTTCGGGAGTAAAAAGACGGGGGCAAAGCGCCGAGTGAGGTTTTTGTTTCTAAATATTGATACACATCATATCCCGCGAACTCGCCCCGCCTATGTCGCAGGACAAAATCGCTCTGGTGCTCGACAAAGCCGTCGGGATTACCAAGCGTACCCTTGCGGCAGATGAGCCTGTGAAATTGTCCGGCTTCGATTCTTTCGTCATGAAAGACGTTCCGTTTCGGCTCTTTTACTATCTATGTCTATCCCACCTGTATTTCCTCGATGTTGACCAATTTATTGGCGATGGCGTAAATCGTCAGGCCTGCGGTCGTGTGAATCTGTAACTTATTTGAGATATTCCGGCGATGCGTGGTGACTGTATGCACCGAAAGATACAATTCCTCGGCAATCTCTTTGTTACTCATCCCTTTCGTCACGCAGGCGACAATATCCTTCTCCCTGTCGCTGAGCGTCTCCAATTTGTCTTTCTTGTCCGGAGCATCCTGGTCGGTCTTGTCCGCATAGGCTGTTGCTCCCTTTTCCCGTAACTGCTGTTCGATGAGCTTGACGGCAGGAACAAACAGTTTGTCTTCGATCATGCAGTGCGATGTCAAATCCTGCTCGCACGAAATGATTTCCAGCAAAGCCGCATTCAGCAAGTAGTTGTTCTTTTCGGGATAGCAACGGATGATAACATCCTTCAACTCTTTGAGCTTGTCGCCTATGGGCGCGTGCTTACTCGCAAATTCGGAGATGGTGTAGTTGCGTTTCAAATGGCCTTGCGACAACTGCTCGACATAGGAGAATACCACATCATTCTCATACTCCATGTGTTTCCGAACCGCCTGAACATACTCGTCGTAGAAACGGATGATAAGCATGGCGATATCGTTGCCTTCCGAGCAATCGACGGCTTCGATCAGTTTTCGGCGGATGCTCGGAAGATTGAAATCCAGAAAGTACTCGTGCGACTGTTTCAGGTAGCGGATCAGCGAAGGCAGAGAGACTTCCCCGAAATGGAAATCCCGTCCCGCGACATAATTCACTACCGCCAAAAAAGTCTTCTCGTCCACACGATGCGTTCGGCATACCTCCCGAACCGATTTGTCGCCGAAGCCCAAAGAAATATCGAAACGTCCCATGACCAGAATCAACTCGCTGTTGTTTCTGACCAGATCGCGCATCCTGTCGCCCGGCAGATAACATTTATACTCTTTCATCGGGTTCTTAGAAATTATTTATATCCGACTGCAAAAATACTCACTTATATAAAAACAGACAATACCCAAATTTTGTGAATGATAGTGTCGTAGCGTTACAAAATACTAAAATCGGAGTATTGCCCGCCTTAAAAAGCACGGGTAATTTTGCAGCCGGAAAAAATAGACAAAACTTAAAAAACAACAGATTATGAAATTGAAAACGATTTTAGCAGTTGCAGTCGTGGCGCTCAGCTCGGCAGCGTGCAGCGACGATGAGAAACAGCCGGCCGTAGCCGATATCGCCGGCAGTTACGAGGGTTACACACTGGCAGGTTGCGCCTATTTCCAGAACACCTGCACGGCCGGCGAAACCGTCGTCGTAACCGAAAACACCGACGGCACGGCCCGCGTGACCTTTACCTCCGACTCGTGGGGCGAGTTTACCATCTCCGGTGCACAAATGAGCGAGAACGGCGGCACCTACACCCTCACGGGCAGCGGTCAGACAAAAATGGGTATGGACGGCAACGTCTCTTCCTACGATTGCACATACACCGCAGTGATCCATTCACGCGAAAAGGCACAGATGCAGTTCAAGGTCGGCGGTGTCATGGGAGGCCTGACCCTCGACTTCACCACAGGGGAGGCTCCCGCCGACATGCTGCTGTCCGGAATCTACAAAGGCTACACCGATGCCGACTGCACCTATTTTCAAAACCGCTATACCGACGACGAAAGCCTCAACGTGACGGCCAACGGCGACGGAACCCTCGCCGTCCTCTTCGAATCGGCGGCGTGGGGCACATTCAAGGTCGACAAAGCCACTGTCAGGAAGAACGGCGACAATTATACGTTCACGGGCGAAGGGACGGTGTCGATGGGCATGGGAGACAACGTAAAGGACTATGCCTTTACCATGACCGGCGAGAGCAACGTTGCAAAGGACGACTATTACATCGCATTCAACGCGCCTGCCGTAATGGGCGGACTTACCGTCACGCTGCTGCCGGGCAAGGCTCCCGCCACCGCAGAGTAATTACCTAATACGAATAGAGATGTCAGTAAGCCATAAGATAACATCTATTCTGCCGGGAGTGATAGCCATACTATCGCTCTCGGCTTGTAACGGCATATTGGAGGATATCTACGACGCACCCGAACCCGAAGAGACCAAAATATACGGTTTTATCGCCGTCGATGACAATACGCACACGGGCCGCATATACCTCGACGCGACGGACTACACCGAGTGGCACTACATCGACCTGCACGGCAAGTCGGTGACGACAGCCTCCGTGGATGCAGAGCCTCCTGCGAACTGGGACCTTGCCATACACCGCTACGACGCCAAGACCAACGGCGGTGCCGTCACGGAGAGTACGGCGGCCGGTTTCGGCATGCTGCCTGCCATAGGTTCCATTCCCGCGGAAGCGTTTGTGGCCGACAAGTGGACGACCGACAAGATAACGGTGGACATGTCGCAGATGATGGACGGTATCATCCGCTATGCCGAAGACTGGTATAACCCCTGTCTCTCCGGATGGCTCCATGTCGATACCTCGACCATGCCGCCCGTCTATACGCTTTCGGGAAAAATATACCTGCTGCGCCTCTCGGACGGCACCTGTGCCGCGCTGCGCCTGACGGACTTCATGAACGATGCCGCCGTCAAGGGTTTCATGACAATCGACTACCTATACCCCGTACAGCCATGACAGGAAGAACGACGATATTTTTATTGCTCGGTCTGCTCCTTGCGGTCGATGCTGCGGCACAGCGCAGAATATCCGGCACGGTAACCGGCGACAGGCGCGAGCCCTTGACGGGAGCGACGATCCTTGTGAAGGAAATTGCGGGACTCGGGGCGGTAACGGACACCGAAGGACGCTATGAACTGCGGCTGCCCGACAAGAAAGAGTATACCCTGACGGCGACATATATAGGTTATTTCGATGCCAAGCAGACCCTGGCGGCCGACCACGGCGGTGTATTGGATTTCCAGTTAAATGAAAATCCGACATTACTCGAACAAGTCGTGGTAACGGGGACCCGCACACCCAAACTGTTGAAGGACGTGCCCATCGTGACGCGGGTCATCGCCGAATCGGACATCCGGCGCACGGACGCCACCAATATCGGGGATCTCTTACAGACCGAACTGCCGGGCATCGAGTTCTCCTATTCGATGAACCAGCAGACCTCGCTCAACATGGCTGGATTCGGCGGCAACTCGGTGTTGTTCCTCGTCGACGGGGAGCGCCTGGCGGGCGAAACGCTCGACAACGTGGATTACAGCCGCTTGAACATGGATAACGTGCAGCGCATCGAAATCGTGAAAGGGGCTGCGTCGTCTCTCTACGGCTCGAATGCCGTGGGCGGCGTGGTAAACATCATCAGCCGCGAGTCGCAGGAGCCGTGGTCGGTAAATATCAACGGACGCTACGGCGCGCACAACGAACAGCGCTACGGTGGCTCGGTGGGATTCAACCGGGGACGATTCAACTCCATGACCAACGTGCAGTACACCTCGATCGATGCCATAGACCTTTCCAAAGGCACGGACAACACGCAGGTCGGCGATTACAGCACCATCTACGGACACTCCACGCTCAATGTCAAGGAGCGTCTGATATTCACCGCCGCGGAGGGACTGAAATTCACGGCGCGGGCCGGCTATTTCTTCCGCGAGCGCAACTCCTCGGAAAGCCTCCGGGACCGTTACCGCAGCTTCACGGGTGGACTGAAAGGAAACTACACCGTCACGGACAAGGATGATCTGGAACTTTCGTACTCGTTCGACCAGTACGACAAGAGCGACTACCTCGTGGCCGGTGGCCGCGACGTGCGCGATTACAGCAACGTGCAGCACACGCTCCGCACGCTCTATAACCATACCTTCGCGGGCAGGCACATCCTGACCGCCGGCGGCGACTATATGCGCGATTACCTGATGTCGTACCAGTTCGAGGGCAACGGCAGCCATATCCAGCATACGGCGGACGTCTTCGCCCAGCTCGACTGGAACCCGCACGAGAAATTCAATCTCATCGCCGGACTGCGCCTCGACTGGTTCTCGGAAACGAAACTCATGCACCTCTCCCCGAAACTGGGACTGATGTACAAGTTGGGCTGCTGCTCCCTGCGTGGTTCGTATGCCGGAGGCTTCCGGGCACCAACGCTAAAAGAGATGTATATGAACTTCTACATGGGCAACATATTCATGATTTACGGCAACCCAGACCTGCGACCCGAGTCGAGCCACAACTTCTCGCTCTCGGCCGAATATATGAATGGACGTCATAACCTGACGGTTACCGGATTCTATAACATCGTCGACGGACGCATCGCCACGGCGTGGAACCAGGCGCTGGGCGGGCAGGTATACACCAACATGTCGCGCCTGCAAGTGGCGGGAGTGGATGCCAACGCATCGGGCAGCTACCCCTGCGGCATATCATGGCGCCTGTCGTATGCCTACACCTACGAGCACATCAGAAAGGGCGAGCCGATGCTCTCCTCGACACGGCCGCATACGGCGACCGCCCGCATCGCCTATGACAAGGACTGGAAGAATTACGGTCTGAGCGTGGCGCTGTCGGGACGTTACCTCTCGAAAGTAACTACCGACGTCTATACCGAATTTACCTCATACGAGAAAACCGAGAAGCAGACCTACCCGGGATACACGATCTGGAAACTGAGCCTCTCGCAGCGGGTGTGGCGGGGTGTGAGCGTCACGCTCGCCGTGGACAACCTCTTCAACTATCGTCCCCGCTACTATTACAGCAACTCCCCGGCTACGACGGGAACCGTCTGCTTGGCGGGCCTGTCGCTCGACATAGAACAAATGTTTAAGAAAAAATAGAGACACCTAATATGAAACGAAAGATAATGCTTTGGGCGGGAATCGCCCTGCTCGTCGTCGTGGCGGGCGTGGCGGTGTGGAACGTCTGGTTCTCCACCACGCGCATCGCCTTTGTAAACTATCAGGTCATCACGCTCGGACAGATCGCCAAAGCCAACGACAACAGCCGCATCAGCCTCTCCGCGCTCGACGCGGAGGAGCTGGACCGTCTCGGCAAGTACGATATGGTGCTGATCAACGGTATGGGCCTGCGCATCACGGCCGACCAGCGCGCAGCCATACAGCGTGCCGCCGACAACGGACTCGCCGTCATCACGACGATGGCCACCAACCCGGACAATAATATCGTTTCGGCCGACTCCGCCACCGTTGCCACGATCAAAGGCTACCTCAACGGCGGAGGGCGCCGCAACTACCGCAACATGCTTACCTTCATCCGTCGTAACATCGACGGCAAGACCTTTGACAGCGAAGAGCCCGACGCCCCGCTCGAACGGGAGCGGAAGCAGTTCTACCACACCGACCCGGCCAATCCAGAAGACGAGGAGACGGATTTCGGCAGCGTCGCCGAATACGAGGCCTTCCTGCGCAAGCACGGTCTGATGAAAGAGAACGCCCCGCGCATTATCCTCACAGGGCAGATGGGAGAGCCGGAAGACCTGGTCGCCGCGCTGGAAAAGACGGGCAACAATGTCTACTGCGTCCGCGACATGCAGGCGGCGGTGCGGAGCGGTCAGGCGGATTCGATACGTCCCTCGGCCGTCATCGACATGGCTCACGGACGCATGGGAGACTATATGGTGGACTATCTCACGAAGAAAAACATTCCGCTGTTCGCTCCCCTGAACGTCAACCGTCCGGTCAATGAATGGGAGGACGACAAGACGGGAATGAACGGCGGCTTCCTGTCGCAAAGCATCGTCATGCCCGAAATCGACGGCGCAATACGCCCGTATGCGCTCTTCGGCCACCGCCTCGACGCCGAGGGATTGCAGCAGGCATACGCCATCCCCGAACGTCTGGAAACATTCGTCGAGACCGTAAACCGCCACATCGCCCTGCAAAGCAAACCCAACAGCGAGAAGCGGGTGGCCATTTACTATTACAAAGGCCCCGGACAGAACGCGCTGACAGCGGCAGGCATGGAGGTCGCCCCGTCGCTCCACAACCTGCTGGTCAGAATGAAGCGAGAGGGTTACCGCGTCGAGAACCTGCCTGAATCGGCCGAGGAGCTGGAACGACTCATCCAGCGTCAGGGAGCCGTGTTCAATGCCTATGCCCGAGGTGCCAAAGCCGGATTCCTGAAAAACGGCGACCCCGAACTGATTCCGGCGCATAAGTACGCCGAATGGACGGCCGCAGCGATCCGCCCCGAGCGGATGGCGGAGGTCACGGCGCTCGACGGCGAGTTCCCGGGCTCCTATATCTCTACCGAACAAGGCGAGCTGGCACTGCCACGTGTGGACTTGGGCAATGTCGTGCTGCTGCCGCAACTGGCCGCGGGTGCGGGAGACGACGATTTCGCCATCGTACACGGCACGGACGCCGCGCCGCCTCACGCCTACATCGCCTCCTATCTCTGGGCTCGCTACGGCTTCGGCGCCGACGTGATGATCCATTTCGGCACGCACGGCTCGTTGGAATTTACGCCCCGCAAGCAGGCCGCATTGTGCGGCAACGACTGGCCCGACGCGCTGGTGGGAGCGATGCCGCACCTCTATGTCTACTCGATCGGCGACGTGGGCGAGGGAATGATCGCCAAGCACCGCTCGTATGCGACGCTGCAATCGCACCTGACGCCTCCGTTCATGGAGAGCGACGTGCGCGGCATCTACAAGGAGCTGTGCGAAGCCGTCAGACAGTACAACGACCTTCTCTATGCCGAAAGCAAACCCGATACGGAAAAGGCCGCGCTGAAAGTCAAACGCCTGACCGTGGAGCTTGGCATCCACCGCGAACTGCGGCTTGACTCCCTGCTCACGACTCCTTACACCGAACAGGATATCGCACGCATCGAGACTTTCGCCGAGGAACTGGCCAACGAAAAGGTAACGGGAGAACTCTATACAATGGGCGAGCCCTACTCCGCGGAGCGTATCCGCAGCAGCGTTTACGCCATGTCCGCCGAACCGATAGCCTATTCGCTGCTGGCACTGGACAAATGGCGCGGCAAGGCGACCCATGAAACGGAAAAGCACAAGTCGCTCTTTACCCGCCGCTATCTGACCCCGGCACGCGAACTGGTTACCAGACTCCTGAACGGTTCCGAGCAAGTCTCCGACGCCCGGATATGCGCGGTGGCCGGAATTACGCTTGAAGAGCTTGCCGAAGCGCGGGAGATTACCCGTTCGCTCAATGCTCCGCAGGATATGATGTCAAGAATGATGGCCATGCAGGGCTCCGGTGCGGCAATGAAGCATCCGGCGGGAGCCACAGCAGGAAAAGGCAGCGGCGCGAAACATCCGTCGTGGATTCCGAAAGTCGGCAAACGTCCCGAAAATGCCGGACACGGCAGCGACGGGAAGAGTGAGGAAAGAGCGGCGGCAATGCCTGCGATGAAGACGTGCGAGAAGGAGTACACCAAGGAGGAAAAGGAGCTCGCCCGTGTGATTACGGAGATAGAGCGCACCATCCGCAACGTTGGGAACTACAAATCGGCGTTGGAGCGGAGCCCCGAAGCAGAACTCGCATCGCTGCTCAATGCGATGAACGGAGGCTACACGGCGCCCTCGCCGGGCGGCGACCCCATTGCCAACCCGAACACCGTACCGACGGGGCGCAACCTCTATGCCGTAAATGCCGAGGCCACGCCGAGCGAGGTCGCATGGGAACGGGGCAAGGAGCTGGCGGAAAACACCGTAAGGATGTATCGGGAACGGCACAACGACTCCATTCCCCGCAAGGTAAGCTACACGCTTTGGAGCGGCGAGTTCGTCGAGACCGAAGGCGCCACCGTCGCGCAGGTCCTCTATATGCTGGGCGTCGAGCCCGTCCGCGACGCATTCGGCAGGGTGACCGACATCCGACTGATTCCCTCCGAACAACTCGGGCGACCGCGCATCGACGTGGTGGTGCAGACCAGCGGACAGTTGCGCGACATCGCCGCATCGCGTCTTTTCCTCATCTCGCGCGCCGTGGAGATGGCTGCCGCCGCAAAGGATGACAAGTATGAAAACTTCGTGACGCAGAGCGTCGTCGATGCCGAACGCTCCCTTATCGAAAAGGGTCTCTCGCCCAAAGAGGCCCGCGAAGTATCGACCTACCGCGTGTTCGGCGGCGTGAACGGCAGCTACGGCACGGGCATAACCGGAATGGTGCAGAGCGGCGACCGCTGGGAAAACAGCGCCGAGATAGCCGGCATCTATATGCAAAATATGGGAGCGTACTACGGCAGCGAAAAGTCATGGGAACAGGTACGGCGGTTCGCTCTGGAAGCGGCGCTCGGCAACACGGATGCCGTAGTACAGCCACGCCAGAGCAATACATGGGGAGCGCTGAGCCTCGACCACGTTTACGAGTTCATGGGAGGGATGAACCTCGCCGTGCGAAATGTCACGGGCAAGGACCCCGACGCATATATGAGCGACTACCGCAACCGCAACAACATGCGCATGCAGGAGTTGAAAGAGGCCATCGGCGTGGAGAGCCGCACCACCATCTTCAACCCGGCATACATCCGCGAGAAGATGAAGGGCGGGTCGGGTGCCGCTGCCGGTTTCGCCGAAATCGTGCAGAATACCTACGGCTGGAACGTGATGAAACCCGATGCCATAGACAACGAGCTGTGGGACGAGATATACGATGTATATGTGCAGGACAAGTTCGGTCTGGGCGTGCAGGACTATTTCGAACGGCAGAATCCCGCCGCCCTGGAAGAGATGACGGCCGTCATGATGGAGACGGCGCGCAAAGGGATGTGGAATGCGTCGGCGGAGCAGTTGAAGGCCATTGCCGAACTCCACACCGATTTGGTGGAGAAATACAAACCCTCCTGCTCGGGATTCGTCTGCAACAATGCGAAGCTGCGCGAATACATCGCATCGAAGACCGCGCCCGAGGCGGCCGACAGGTATGAACGGAACATCCGTGACATCCGCGAGGCCTCGCTCTCGGAAGACAGGAGCATGGTACTCAAACGAGAGGAGATGAATGCGTCCGACAAGACAAGGACGATAGTCAGCAACACGGCGGTGGCCGTTCTGGTGCTCGTGGCGATAACCGCGCTGGTAGGGACAGTACGCCGGCGCCGCAAAAAGATGGAGGAATAATGGAAACCGTAGTATTGGTCATGATGATGCTGGTCTGCTTCAATTACGTCTTGAAGCAGACCTACCGGAAAAGATATGCGGTGGCATGCTCGGCGGTCGTTTGCGCGCTCTTTATGGGGTTGATGTGGCCCTATGCGGTCGAACAGTCGAAGTCGCAGATCGCCGGCTGGCTTTCGGACTCCGCGCTGATGCTCGACGTGGCAGTAATCCTCACGTTGGAGGTCGCGGTACAGATGGCGTTCTGCGTCCTGTCCGCACATATCCGGACATCGGGCAAGGTAAAACCGCTGACGCTATGGACATACCGCATCCTGAGGTGGTTTCCCGGCGTGCTCGTCTTTCCCGTACTGTTCAGCCTGCTGGTGTCGGTCATATTCGCCCTGCCGGGAGTGCCGTTTCCGACGGTGGCGTGGTCGCTGGCGGGCGCGCTGCTCGTCGTGATTCCTTTGTGCGCATGGTGCTTGAAACGGCTACTGCCCGAAAAGGAGATACGCCTCGAACTGCTCTTTCTCTCCAACGCCCTGATTGCCGTTCTGGGAGTCGTCGCCACGGTAAACGGCCGTACAGCCGTAGCCGGAATCAGCGAAGTGGACCCGGCAGCTCTGGCGGGCGTGTGCGGGCTTGCCGTGCTCGGCCTTATCGGAGGCGTCATACTGCACGGAATCAGATTGTTTTCGACAGGCCGGTCGCAGAGCCGAACCTGTTCGGGCCATGCCGAGGCGGGAAAACTTGCATGTAAATGAAATGAATAATCAAAAACAGATAGAATTATGAACTACATCTCAGACATCCTCTACTGGATCTCGACAGGCCTGCTCGTGCCTGTCATCGTATTGCTTATCTTCTTTTTCGGACGAGCCCTGCTGCTGATAGGCGGTTTCTTCGGGCAATATATGGCCATCCGGCGCACAGCCGCCCTTCTGGGCAAGGAGCTGGACGGACTGAACAGGGACAATGTCGCGACACTCTCGGAGCGTCTGCCCAAGAAGAACCCCTCGCTCGTGGTGTCCTATATGAAGCGGCTGCTCGAAGCCGACGGCGCGGCGATGCGGCAGCGTCTGCTCGCCGATTACGAAATCGGTGCGGACAAGGACCTCGCAACCTCGAAGACCCTCGGCAAGATGGGACCTATGCTCGGCCTGATGGGAACCCTTATCCCGATGGGGCCTGCGCTGGTCGGCCTCTCGACGGGCGACATCGCCTCGATGGCCTACAATATGCAGGTGGCTTTCGCCACCACGGTGGTCGGTCTCTTCGCCGCAGCCATAGGATTCATCACGGGGCAGGTCAAGCAGCGCTGGTTCCTGAAAGAGATGACCGACCTTGAATTTGTCGCAGCACTGTTGAATGAAAAACAGACCGGAGCATGAGACGCAGACTATTGAAAAGGGAGGAGGACAACGACCCGATGAGCGTCGTGAGCAACCTCTTCGACGTGGCGATGGTTTTCGCCGTGGCGCTCATGGTGGCGCTCGTGAGCCGTTACAACATGACGGAGATGTTCAGCAAGGAGGACTTCACGATGGTAAAGAACCCCGGCAAGGAGAATATGGAGATTATTACCAAGGAGGGCGAAAAAATAAACCGCTACACCCCCTCCGAAGACCAGGACTCCAAAAGCGGGAAAAAAGGCAAAAAGGTCGGTGTCGCCTATGAACTCGAAAACGGCGAAATCATATACGTGCCGGAATAGCTCACATATCGTCGTCAATCGTTACCTCGCAGTCGAAAATGGCCTTGCTTCATTCCTCCTCGCCGGTAATTCCGATTTCCCGTCCGAGATGCGGTGCAAAGATTATGATTTGCCGCTGTCCGACATCCAGATGCCGTGAACCAACGGCTTCGAACTGTTGAAACATGCCCTGCAAAACACCTCGCCCGACATCCCCAAGAAGGTAACCAAGCTCATCGACGGAGAGCTGAAAGTGGTGAAGGTAGGCACCGGCGAGGCCATACAGCAAGATCGACGAGATACGCACCGCCTTCCCGGACTGGCTGCGCAAGCAGACGCCCGACTTCAAGGATCGGCTTACAGACCTCTACAACCGCACGTTCAACGGCTTCGTGCGCCCGAAGTACGACGGGGCGCACCAGACGTTTCCCGACCTCGACCTCAAAGGGCTGGGCATGACCGATCTTTACCGCAGTAAGAGGGATGCCGTCTGGATGGACAAGATGCTCGACGGCAATCATTGACCACGGGGCGCTCGGACGGCAAAAGCCGCAATGCGACGGAGGTAAACCATGCGATCGGCCGGCTTGCGGAAATTATCCGCGGCCACTACGACCGCATCCGCCGCGACCTCGGCTTCGTGACGGCCGAAGCGGTCAAAATGCCGTGAAGGGTATCGGGCAGAAGCCCACGACGCTGCTGGCGCTGTTTCGGGTGCACAACGTGGAGTTCGGCAAACGGGTCGGCATAGACCGCACGAAAGAGATCCTCGCCAGCTATGCGAGCTCTTGCAACCACCTCGCGGCGTTCGTGCGGTTTGATATTTATCATAAGTAGAAAACAAGCATCAGCGTTCGTACTTAGCCTGCAAAAGCTGCGACCGAGCTTTGACTGCCGCTGATACAGCGGCATTGTAATCGGTAACCGTAGCGACCGTATGCGCTTCAATTCGACACCCTCGGCCGATGTTTTTCACAGGGGCAACGGTACAATCCTCGAAAACAGGATACAAAATGCAATTTGGCGGATATTTACGCTGTATCTCTTATTCGTTACGTGGATTAAGATACCTTAAAAATTACATCTGACCGTTAGAATAATCCCCATAGGGCGCAACGCATAAGAATAGCGTCAATCCGTAATATCCGAAGTAACGACCGACCCGAAAGAACGAGTGTTCAGCAAATTTCTGGCCTCCAGAGCATAGTAGAATTTCTTCGCTTTATAGGTGAGTTTGGCTTCCAGAAACACCCTGTTGCGATATTCTGAGGCAAGGGTTTCGTTATAATAATGCTCGGCATCAACAGACAAAATAAAGTTCTTACCAAAAGAAAAGAGCAACTCTCCTTCCTGTTTGATATAATTGATAGGAGCTATCTTTTCGATGGCTTCCACGACATTTTCGGATCGATTGTAAGTTGCCGTATACGCCAAACTCAGCCTTTTGGAGAATCTCGTATTAAACCCGAAAGAGACTGTATAAAGCATTTAGTCTTTTATCTTGCCTGATGATCTCGCTCCATGTGCGATTCCAGCCGCCTCCAATATTGAAATAGTACCTATGGACAGAATCTGTTTTGAGACTTTGGCTTCGAGCATCAGACCGTGGGACAAATTCGGAACGTTTACGGATTCAATATATGTCAGTGCCCCATCATAACTAAAAGCATACGTAAGATTGCTGTTAGCCCTCCAATAGGATGCTTCACATTCGCAAATAACAAATCGAGAGCATTGCTATAACCCATTGAAGCCGTGTAATGTTGATTCTTCGCATTGCGCAGTATTCCGTCTTTGGTTGCTATATTGCGGTAATCCGTCATGATAAAACCGCCGTATATAAGATCCGAAAAGTGAGTTCTGAGTCGCGAACTGCGATGAATGGAGTGTCTGCACAGCATTATCAGCTTGCTTCATCCCGAAAATTTCCGGGAAAAGCATAAGTGTAACCCGCAACGAAGTCGGTTGACGAAGATACGTGGTATTCGACCTGAGATTAAGCGATAATTTATCGGTCATGGGAATTATCATCCGCAGATTGTTCCGAATCGAAAGAGCAGGCAATTCGAAAGATTGCCGGACCGGAACACCGTTGCTTAGTACATGACTATAATCCTTGTTGAAATCTCCGTTGAAACAGAGTGTATTGTCCAGATAACTCGTCTCTTTGTTTCAGACTCAGACTTACGATATCGCTCCGTTCGGAGGCTTCGGTAACTTCGGGTACCATAATCGGAGCCGCTCCTACGATATTGTAAACGGTCGTCGACCTCCCTTCGCTTTTCCTGAGATCGTGTGCATAGCTGACCTTCATTTTCATCAAGGCACTTTCCGTGAGCTTGAAAAGAAAATTGCTTGAAAGCGCATGAATGTCGTTATCCATATAAAGGTTTTCATCCAACGGCGGCACAGCGGGAAGCGACACTCCATTGTCTACCCCCGTAACATCCTTTCGCCGTAAGACACCGATATCCCAGGATCGTTTCCCAATCCCCTGTTATCGTCCATTCCGTAGGTTCGATTTCCTCGCTGTATATGTAATCGATGTTTTCGATTCGAAGTATGATGTCACGCGACGATTCACGGAGAGGTCTGTATATATCGTAATATGTCGCGGTCTGATCTCGGGGAATTACCGAACCTGTCACATTCGTAAACGAATAGACGTTATTCCGGTTTTCCTCCTCATAAACCACACATTGTATGGAATCTCTTATATAGAGATTATAAGTTCAGCCTGCTGCCTATTTCCAGGATAAAGGGCTCCGAATAGTGTCTCCTTGAAACGGTATCGGCCAAATAACTGAAATTATAGCAGACCCGAAAGCTCTGGTCGTCTATCTTTTCACGAGTTTGGAAATCCCTCACGGTGGGGAAATACCGGTTCGTACTTATTACTTAGTATTGGAGATTCAGATGTCCGGTACAAAATATTTATGGATAGTATTCAGCACACAATACGGTCCTTGTTGGAGCAGTACCCGCAGCACACGTTTTTATTTTCAGATAAAGCGCCTTAACGGTGGCCTTATCCGAACGGAGCCTCTCAGCCTCCGATTTTACTCTCCGATTCGGTTTTTCATGTCCATGCGCTCATGCAAAATTCTGACGACCTCCACCGCGCATTCGGAGACCCACCGATAGAAAACGATGTGTTTCCCCGGTCGGTATCCTAACAATCCTGCCATGATTTGAGTGTGCTCCTTGCCCTGCGGCCGGGGGCTGTCGGCAATCTGCCGGCAGGTATCAACGAGCAGCGTATAATACTTGTCGGCTTGGGCTTCGGACCATGTTTCGACCGTATAGTTCCAGATAGCTGTAAGGTCCTCGACGGCCTTGTTCGAGAAAAGTAGATCAGCCATTCTTCCGCTGTGTTTTCAATGTCCGAAGATGCTCTTGCGGGTCGAAGCCGACGGCGATGCCGCTGCTCACGCCCTCGTCGATCGCACTCTTCAACGCTGCGGCCTTGTTCTCCTGCTCCTCCAAAAGCCGCAGGCCGACACGCACGACCTCGCTGGCATTGTTATAGCGCCCCTGTGCGATCGTGGACTGGATGAAGTTCTCGAAGTAAGTTCCCAAAGCTACCGATGTCGTTTTCATAAGCTGCCCTCTTTTTTGTAAAGTTACCAATATTTGGTAATACAAAAAATTTTAGGCCTGTTTTATTGTCTTCTCTCGGGCGAATTATCCGCCCGCTCCTTTTTCAGTTTACGGAAATTGCTGAAATTACACTCTATGAACCGCACCTCGATGCGCTTCAATCGCTCGACCAAACGCTGCATCCAGCCGTCGAAATACTCCTTGTCCACAATCATAGCTGCGCTTATTCTTTACTGCGATTTACGCAACGATCCCGCAATACCCGTTTGATTTCGCCCAACGTGTAATAGAATTTTTGGTTCAACGCCGAATAAGAGATCGTCCGATCCGACCGAAGCCGCTGCAAAGTGCGAGCGCTGATGCCCAAATACCGGCATACCGTATCCCCGTCCACCCAATCGTCGTCCGACGTAGCGGTTTGCGGTTTTTCACGGGCAACAGTCTGTTCTATTTTCTCGATACGCCCGACAAGCTCCTTGTAGGCTTTCGCGCCGATGATAATGAATTTCATAATCCTTTGTCGTTTTATCGGGGTTATCGAATCCGATGAATACGAGGTCGGGGGCTCTTTATTTTACGACACCGTTTAATAGTGATTTATAGCGTGATGCAGGTTCGGTTTTATGTAAACGGTGGAAAATGCAGGTCGAAAAACTCGTGACGGACTTTGACGTTTGGTTTATATATTACTGATATTTATTGCCATATCAATAAAATGTGAATGCTCTGATTTTGCCATTTCTTTTGCAAAATCAGAGTATTCGAGCCTGCTTGCCTTAAATCCTTTACTCGGTATTATTCGGCATTATTTCTTATTGCGAGGCCTCCATGTCTGCATACGTTGCAGCAAAGCCTGTTTCGCTTTGTCGAGCCACGGAGTAGGATTGTTGCGCAGTTTCATATCGCAAAACGTGCGCGAGAGATTCGCATCGAGACGGATATTGAAGACGCTGGCAATATAGGCCGCCAACTGCGTTAGCGGTACGTTTCCGAAGCATCGTTTGATGTCTAACGGTCGATTGCCTTGATTTCGTCTATCTGTTATCCATGTAAAATTAGATACGAAGTGATTATAAGCGGAATAAAAATGCTCTCATTACAAGAGCTAAAAGAGAGATTTGGATACCGGGAAAATGAAGTGATTCTGAACACTTGACAGCCCCACCCATTGCCTAATTTAACGTAAAGAATTAATTCTCAAAGAAATATCAAAGATGCGAATGAGTGAGCGCAAATGCAAATCCATTTGCAATTTGCCGAACGAGAGTATCTTCGGCGAAGCCAGTGTACGAATAAGCGAGGCCAAAGCTGCTTTACCCGTATTTTTGGGGACGATTGTATATTCGGCTGACTTAACGCAGCTATCTTTCAGACGTTTTGCTCGCGGCCGAGCTCTGCGGGCGTGTCTTGCAGCAGCCCCTCGGTCTCGAACATGGGACGGTAGAACTCCGCTTTCCACTCCACCGGGCGCGGGTAGGCGCGCGAGGATGATGGCATGCGGTAGAGGCGCATGCTGCGGCCGGCGTATTCGAATCGGGTGCAGCCTCCGATCGGAGGTTGTTCGCAGCCAGTGACGGCGCATAGCGTATCGGTGGCCTTCTGCCCCGTGGTAGCTATTGCACGGCAGAGAGGGACGGCGGCCAGCAGCGCCGGTAGATCGACCTCGCGCACTACTTGAAGAAAGTTGTCGGATGCGTTGTTTTTAAGCCGTATGACTTCGACAGCCGTATCGTATAGCGCCAGCCCGCGTTCGTTGCAGAAGTCGACTATGCGCGCCTTGTCGAAATGCCTGCGGTCGTCCGAAAGGAAGTGTTCGCGCTCGCCGTAAAATATGTGTCCGATGATCCTCCACATGTCGTTTTGCAGATTCGGGTAGAAGAAGTCCATCGACCAGCGTATGCGCTGCGGAGGAAAGCTGCCCAGCATCAGCAGGCGGGCGTTGGCGGGCAGGAAAGGTTCGAGCGGATGCAACTCCGAAATATTGTCGGTCGTGTTCATAATAGCGACGATAGATTATTCGAAAAAACGTTCATCGAAGTTTACCAGATATACGCGCTCGGTGGCGCGCGTTATGGCCGTATAGAGCCAGCGGAGCATATCGCGCGTCATCGGCTCGTCGCCGAACAGACAGCGGTCGACGAATACCGCGCGCCACTGTCCGCCCTGTGCCTTATGGCATGTGACGGCGTAGGCGAACTTGACCTGCATGGCGTTGAAGTGGGGATTCTCGCGGATCGAGCGGTAGCGCTTGATCTTGCTGCGTATGTCGGCATAGTCTTTCTCGACCTCGAAAAACAGCTGGCGGCTCTGCTCGGCCGTCAGCGACGGCGCTTCGGACTGCAACGTGTCGAGCAGCACCTTGCACTCCATCTCGAAGTCGTCGTAATCGGGGAACGACAGCACGGCGTCGACGAAGCGGAACCCGTAAAACTCCTCGAAACGCCGTATACGTTTCAGCCGCGCCGTATCGCCGTTGGCGACGAAGCTCATCGGCGAGTTGTCGATGCGCTCGGCGAAGTGGTAGTTGTTCTTGACGATCATCAGCATATCGCCGCTCTCGATCTCCTCTTCGGCCGAGAGCGTATAGCGGCGTATGCCCTCGTTGTAGCGGTTGGCGCGTTTGTTAGAGCGGGTAATGACGATCGTCTCGTCGCGGCCGTAACGGTCGTAACACTCTTGCAGGCACTCCATAAGCTCGCCGCCGCCGATCGAGCGGAAGTCGTCGTGCGATAGGTCGAAGCGCGGTATCTCGCACAGGTTGTTTTCGATCATGCAGCGAATAAGCGTCGCGTTGAACAGTATGCCCGAATCGGCATTCTGACGCACCACCTCGTCCATGACGGCGTATTCGACCTCGCCGTAGGGCAGCAGCTCGGAGGGTTCGAGCGCAGGGCTGAAATCGCGCCCGACGGGGGGCAGCTGCGCATCGTCGCCGACTAAGATAAGCCTGCATTCGTGCCCGCGGCGTACGTACTCCATAAGGTCGCCAAGCAGATCTCCGCTGCCGAAAGGGCTGCCGGCGGTATCGCCCGAGGAGAGCATCGAGGCCTCGTCGACGATATATACGGTATTGCGGTCGCGGTTGATGTCGAGCGAGAATTTAGATTCGTAGTCGGCCGTAGTACGTTCCCGGTAGATCTTCTTGTGGATCGTATAAGCCGTCTGAGAGGAGTAATGCGCGAGCACTTTGGCGGCGCGGCCGGTGGGTGCGAGGAGTACGCACTTAATGCCCAAATCCTTCATCGCCGCGACGAATGCCGAGATGAGCGTGGTTTTGCCCGTACCGGCATATCCGTTGAGAATAAAAATTTTCGAATAATCCTCGTCGGCCATGAACGACGACAACGATTCGATTATCTTTTTTTGATTAATAGTTGCGTCGAAAGGAATTTTTGCGTAAATTTGGGTCGAAATATGTGTGCTGTGCATGCTGCAACCTATTTTTTAGTTACGAAAACTGATACAAACTTAATAACAAATATTCTAAAATGAAAAAAGTAACAGAGATTTTGTTGGCGGTAGTCATCGTCGTATTATGCTACGTTATTTTCAAGCAGATTCAAGGTCCTGTCCAGTTCGAGAAAGAGGCTGCGAATCGCAAGGCCGTCGTCGTCAAGAAGATCAAGGACATCAGAACGGCTCAGCAGGAGTACAAGAAGGCCAAAGGCAAATTCACTAATAACTGGGACGAGCTTATCGCGTTCATCCTCGAAGACACGATCGAGTACAGAAGCGAGATCTACGACGAGAACAATCTCGAAAATGCCGCTATCCTCGAACAGTTGCGCAAGCAGGACAAGAATTGGAAGAATGAGAAGATAGTCCGCGTTGCCGTCAAGGATACGATCTTCGATATCAAGGACAAGATGCCCTACTCGCTCAGCGATGCCGATATACGTAAGCTGCCCTATATTCCGTTTACGAACGAGACCAAGAAGTTCGAGCTGGATACGGCTACCATTACCACGGCCGGTTTGCAGATTCCCGTCGTTCGCTGCCATGCGGCTTATATCGACTTCCTCGATACCGATACCTATAATCAGGAGGTATGGAACCTGCTGTCAGACGAGTTCAACCTCTTTGCGGCACAGAGCCAGAACGACGAGATCGCCGGTATGGGCCTGAAGCAGGCTATCGACGAGGGTCAGGTATCGATCCGCCATTTCGGCGTGACGTTCGGATCATTGGAGACGTCGACCAACGAGGCCGGTAACTGGACAGGTGACAGCGCCAATGAGTAGAGTCGAAATATACAACGACAGGGTGTCCATTCAACTACCGTTGGGTGGACACTCTTTTTCGGCGGATGATATATCCGCCGACGTTATCGGCGGCACCCAGTCTGTCGAGATCATTCTGCCGTCGCGACAGACAATGCTGGTGCCCGAGCAGGAGTTCGATGCGAACGTTGCCGGGGCGTTGCTGTCGGCAGCCGGTATGCCGTGCCGTGATGGGCAGTGCGCCGTTTATACCCGGCCGCTTTGCGGCATGGTCGGTATTATGGCCGTAGAGGATTCGCTGCATAAGATGCTGCGAGGAGTGTTCGGCGAACGTATGTACTACTCTACCCCGCTTCTTTCTGCTGCGACGCTTGCGCGCGGAGTCGTTTTACAGCGGATAGACGATCTGCTTTTCGTGCGCATATATGACGACGGGCTGCAAATGGCCGAGGTCATGACCGCCGCAAACGATGCGGACGTAGTTTATCTGTTGTCGACGATCGACAGAGAGTACCATATATATAATACGGAGTGTCGCATTGTCGGCCAATCGGGCGGATTGATCGAAATATGTAAAACGATATTCAAACACGCTTCATGCGAATAATAAGCGGTAAATACAAGGGACGGGCTATCAACCCGCCGAAGAATCTCCGTGCGCGGCCGACGACGGATTTCGCGAAGGAGAATCTGTTCAATGTATTGAACAATATGGTCGACTACACCGAGTGCGACGTGCTCGATCTGTTTTCGGGTACGGGGTCGATCAGCTACGAATTTGCCTCGCGCGAGGCGCGCAGCGTAACGTCGGTCGAGATAAATGCCGTGCACCATAATTTTATCCGGCAGACTGCCCGAGCGCTCGGATTCGAGAATTTCTATGCCGTCAAGGCGAATGTCTTTCTCTATTTGAAGAGTTGCGGCAAGCAGTTCGATATAATTTTTTCGGATGCTCCGTACGATCTCGAAGGTTCGGAGCAGGTAATCGACCTTGTTTTTTCGAACGGATTGCTGCGCGAGGGAGGTTTGTTGATTTTCGAGCACTCGAACAAGCAGGATTTTACCTCTTACGATAACTTCTGTCAAACAAGGAGTTACGGAAGCGTGCATTTTTCGATGTTCGAAAAATGATATTTTTTCGAAAAATAATGTCTAAAAAATTTGGAGGTTCGGAATTTTGTTGTACCTTTGCATTCGCAATCGGGAAGCAACGAGGCTCTCGAAAGCAACCAGAACGGTGCGTTAGTTCAGCTGGTTAGAATACGTGCCTGTCACGCACGGGGTCAGGGGTTCGAGTCCCCTACGCACCGCAGAAAGACATCGAAAGATGCAGCAAAGTCTTGTAAACAGTTCGTTTACAAGACTTTTTGTTTTTTTTACCACATAGAATAATCCAGCAGCCGAATGCACTTTGCGGTGTTGTATTCGGTGTACTTTTTATATGCTTGAGAAAGTACACCGAATTAGCACTTAATTCGCTGCATAGCATTATTTTTCATCTTGACGCGATTCGTTTGTAAACTTAAATTTACAACCACAAAAAACTTTGCGCTTTTATCATTTTTTAGTGGTTTGGGTAGATAAATAATCTCGTTTTTCTAATTTTTTAGATAATTAAAGATAATATTGGTTATTTATGGTAACTTAATGTATGCAATAATTATCGATTGTCATGTGATCGTGATAAGACCTGTTCGAGCGCCATAACAAGAGGAATAAGAATACATCCTTAAACCTATGTGAAACCTATTATGACCTTGAACTTAATCTATGAAAACGACCATTATAATTATTATATTCATCGTTATCGATGCCGTCCTTATCGCTCTGGTATATCGCGTATATTCAATTTTGCTGAAAGCGCATGGGAACAGAGCCGGAACTGCCCTGAGCCGCGACAGGCTGATATATATCCGAAAAATAATCGATACCGTATACACCCATCAGAATAACGCCGAGAGGTTGCAGAAGCGGATCATCGAACTGACAAAGTCCGATGTTCTGTTGGCATATCATGTAGTAATGCCGCCCAACGATACCGTGTACGACAAGGTGGATTGCAACGAAGCCGATAAGCTATTGTGCAAGCTCGCAGATATGGGGTTTACGCCCCGAGAACTGTGTATGCTGTTTTCGCTGAATAACATCAACAGCGTTTATGTGAAGATGTCACGGATGAACAAACGGCTGAAAGAGGCTGAGGCAAAGCCGCCGAAACATAGCATCGGACAATAGATGATCGGGCTGTGTAAAAATAACCGGGGCTGTCTGACGAATTGCAGACAGCCCCGGTTTATACTCTTTTTCTGTGCTTCGGCAGGATACGCCTACGCTTGTTTCAATGAAAATGTTAAACTATGTATGATCACTCTTGCCGTCTAACATTCAAAAAACAATCGTTAATAATCATACTCCTTGCGAATCAAAACATGATTCATCAGGTCGCCTCGCATATTGCGTGGGCGCAACGTATCTTCATGCTCCAAGATCCACACTTCATTATCGAATGTTCGATGAAAATCGAATACAATATGTACTTCATTGGTAGTAGGTGCTAACTTATATAACGGAGTTGATATTTTGTCGTCTCCTATCCAAAAAGCCGAGATGCCGCAATTTACTGTCGCTCGACCGCTCCCGTCGCTGTGGACGACAACTGTATCGCGTTGCGGAGTAATGACATGCAGGTCATATGTTACGAACGATCTACTGCTCGTTGAAACACGAAACCATGTATCAGGCTTTTTGATTTCGCTTTTCATCTCTTTGACTTTAAAGTTATTGCTAATCGAATCCCTATTTAATATCAAAGAGTTGTTTCGACGCTCCCAACGACCCCATAACTCAGAGTATGACCCGGGACCTTCATACCGGCAGTATCGAAAAGTATTATCATCATACAATGATAACCATTCTTTATGATTTGGATAATTAGGACCACAATATGTACAAATGCCATGCTTTTCAGGTGTCAAAGCAAAAACCGGTAATAGTGCTGACAAAATGAATAACTTTAATGTGATTATTTTCTTCATACGCAAATAAATTAAAGTCCTGATATTCTATATAAAAAATCGTCTTTAGGGGCACGTTTCCGAGTATATACTTCATAAGGTTTTATATCGAAATATGACATAAAACTTGATATAACTCGTATTCTTTGTCCAATTTTAGAATTAATATTAATCGGCCCATTTCCCAACTCTCCGTAGACTAAATTATTCTTTCGTCCAAATTGCCGTACATGCTCATCATTCCATTCCCCACATTGATCCGGTCCCGTCAAATAATAGGAAATACCTGCGTTGACTATACGTTCACGATTATATGCTGCCGTTTCATCTGTAATATCGTATAAAGAACCGAAGTCAACCCCGTTTTGATCAATCAAGAACGATAATTCTCCCATTTCATATTGATAGGCATGTTTAAGCTCATGCGCGATGACCCCTTGCGATTCATTGCGACCTACTTTAATTATAATAGAACCATTTTCATATCCTGTTCCACCGCCGGTTTTATCCCAATATCCGATTTTATACGTTACATCTGATTGATCTAACCTGTCATATTCATTGATTATTGTACGATATTCATAAATCAGACGATTTATTAGTTCTAACATATCCGAATCTCTCAGGGTTTTGGACAATTGTTCCAATCCATTAATTTGCTGACATATCTCAGCTCTGTGGTTAGAATAGATATTATACGGGTCTTCGATTTTAGCACCTGTCGGATCGGCCCTGTTAATCGGATCTCCTCCGCAATAGATATATGGCGAGAACTCCGGAAAACTGCCCGAGAGCGGGTCATGGGATAGGAATCGGGCGTCGGATACGTTCTGGAACCGTGCCTGCGAGTCGTAGAGGCTGTACATTCCGAAGGCGCCCTGCTGCTCCTTGCCGGTGTACTTGTAGTCGGCATCTGCTGTGGGTGCCTCGGCCACAATATGCTGCGTGCCGTAGGGCATGTAGTCGAACTCTGCCACCACAACGGGTTTGCTCTGCCCGGGCTTGACGATGGTGCGTGTACTGCCTAAATGATCTGTGATGTAGTAGTGCGGCTCGTAGCCGTTTGTCGTCTTCACGATACGTCCTCCGGCAAAGGGGATGCTCTCTATATCCGCCTTCTCTCCGTTTACGTTCAATCTCAAAGAACGTTTCGTTAAGCCGAGCGCAGAGCCGAACTCGTTCGGACTATGCCGAGGCGAAAGAAAGGTGCGCGATAGCGAACCTAAATATTCGTACCCTCGTCCTCTGTCGTCCGTCGCCCGTACTTTCGTGCCGTCGGCAAGGTAGAGGTTTTGCACCACATGAGGAGCGACGCCTACGACATAGGTACTTACGCTGCCTGTGGCTGCCCGCATATCGCCTTTCGTCGCTCGCTTCGGCAAGTTACGATAATTATACGACACTTGCAAGGCTTCGGCCCCATTAAATGTAACATTGCCCATCGAATCGTATCGATACGCATATTCCGTCACGGGTGTTTGCCCCACGGGCGAAGTCTGACACGTACCCACGGTGAGGATGCGGTTGCCGTCATAGGCGTATCGGTAGCGGGTTGCCGCTATGGCTCCGTTGTACCTGTCCAAAGATAGGATATTGGAGTTCTTGTCATATGTGATGTTCCTCTCGCCGTAATGCCTGGCAGAGGGTGCCGCGCCCGTCGTGCAGTGGCCGTCGACAAGGCGACCAAGACGGTCGTAGGCATAGACGTATGTCATGCGCGCGGTGTCCGCCCTCGACCACGACGTCTCGGAGATATTGCCTGCATAGCGCGGTGCGGCATACTCGGGCGAGGAGTACTCCAAGCGCTGCTCGAAGATCGGAGCGCCCGCCGGTATAGGCACCATAGGCAGATCGCCTAACCTCTCCGGCGTGCCGAGGGATGCGAGGCTGTCGCGCCCGGGGCGCATCTACCCCACCGCGTCAGCCGGACGCTGCGCATATCGGTTCTTACCGCTGTGATATGCGGAATATCGGTAACGGTCGGACTGTGGGCGGGATCGGCACAAGTCGTCAGCATGTTTCTCAGTCCGCAGGAGAGTGCCTACGGGCTGGCGGTCGAAGGTGTGCCGCTCTTTGCCTTGTGCGCCGTATTCTTCGCGATCAACATCGCCTTTATCGGGTACTATCAGAGCATAGAGAAAGCTATGGTTTCCACCGTATATACGCTGTTGCGGGGCATATTGTTACTTGTGCCGTGCTTCGTCCTCTTACCCCGGGCATTCGGTGTTCCCGGCCTATGGCTCGCCATTCCGGCTGCGGAAATGATGACATGTGCCGTCATTTACATCCGATAAGAATAGTTATGAACAACCGTTCATCGCAATGATGAACGGTTGTTTTCACTCTTTCGCTCCGCCGCGACGATAGATGAGCCGCGCCAATCCGAACAGGTAACGCCGGAAGCCCGGACGATAGGCCAGCAGACGGTCGAACCAACCCAGATGAGGAGCGATGAATTTTACCACCAGTCCGACATAAATCATGGCGAAGAGCGTTCCGATACCGATAACACTCCATTGCCAGCTCCCGAAAAAGAGATAACATCCGGCAACGGCGAGCAGTACGAGGGTCGTATCCACCCATATCTTTACCTTGGCGAAAGGACTCTTCGTTACCTGGCTGACGGTAATGGAAATGCCCTCGCCCGGCATGGTTACCGAGCCGCACCGCACCTCGAAGGCGATGCCGATGCCCATGATGGTACATCCAGCGAATTGGGCGAATATTTGCGAAGGCAGGGTCGTGCATTCCAGACCGGCTGTCAATGACATGTTAAGGTCTATGAGCCATCCGAATACGAATCCGATGACGAGCTGGGAGAGCTGCATGGGACCGAAATTACGGCGCAGGATGAGTATCTGGCAAAGTATCAGGATAAAGTTCATTGCAATCGTGTAACCGCCGATTGTCCATTCGGGGACATGGCTTATCGGTCCCGCCAGCGAAAAGACGAACGGCAACGAGGAGATTACGCTGCTGCCCAAAAAGGATTTCACACATAGAAGGACTCCCAATGTCATAAGATACAATGAAATAAGGAGCAGGAAATGTTGCCAGAGGAATGATATCGCTTTTTCCTTTCTGTCAGTTGTTAAAGTCATACTCATATCTGATTATTCATCTGTAAAATTACGCATTTTTATCGGCAAGTATTACAATGTTGGTCGGATATTGTAGAGTTAGATAACAATATTTCACATAGTGGAACGAGATGTGTTTGGTTATTCCGGCGACTTTTGCCCAGTGTTGCAGCGTGTCGTTTACCGTCCCCTCGTGCGTCAGCGGAAAGATAAAATCGCTGTCGTTCGCCTCGCCGCGCTCCGGCAGCCGTGCGGAGCGTTCCGAATAGGACACGACCGGATTTTGCTCAACCGCACTCCGGCTTTCAATACGCCGTATTTGCTGGCCTTCGTAATCTGCCATTCAACTAACAAAAAGTAACAGATATCGGCCTTATCGGGAAAATCGCAAAAACAACTGAAAATTCATACTCAAATATAAACCACTATATTGTAGTAATTTACATTTGATTTTTCGCTGCTTTTCTATCTTTCTTGTAGATTTGATAGCTGTTCACGAAGTTCTGCCACACGATGTAGGCGGTAGGGGCGACGGAGGAGACGGGGTCGAGGAATTGCTGTGCCATCCAGACGGCCAGAACGGTATTCTTCTGTCCGAGCGATTGACCTCCTGCGACCGTGTCGCCGTATCGACGGCCCAAGCGGCGGCCGACGGCGAACTGTATAAGGCATATTACCAGAGCTGCGAAACCCAGCCGTATCTCTACCCCGCTGTCGGCGTCGGTGTCGAGGATGAAGCATGTCGTGCGTCCTATGACTATGGCAAGCGAAATGAGCCACATATAGAATGATATCTGCGAATGGTCGCTTATCCATTGCGTCAGCCGGCGGAACAGATGTCTGCACGCCTGTCCGGCAACGAATGGCATGATGAGCAGCGGCGCTATCTTCATGGCGATCTGCCCGAACGTGCAGTCGCCGTTGCCGTAGGCATGCAGCATCAGAGGAGCGAATACTGCTATGACGAAATTGCATATAAGGCTGTATGTCGCCATAGTCGCGATATTGGCGCCCAGCATACCGCCGATGACCACGGCTGCCATTGCTATCGGTGCAAGTACGCATACCATAGCTCCCTGTGCCATGACCTGACCGAAAGGCATGCAGGCGTAGTATACGGCGACGGCTCCGATAAGCTGGAACAGCAACAGCCACAGGTGCATCCGCGAGGGGCGCATCTGTCTTATGTCGACGCGGCAGAACGTGAAGAAAAGCATCATGGAGATCAGCGCAGGCGTGATCGTATTGCCGCTCCACGATTCGAGAGCCGCTATGGGGCGGCACAATAAAACACCGACAACCATGCCCATAGGCATGGCTGCGGTTTTGAGATTATGCAGCGATAGCATGGGTTCGGGTTATGCCAGCAGCTCCTTTACCTTGGCCGATATATCTTTGCCGTCGGCCTGACCGGCGAGCCGCTTCGAGGCGACGCCCATGACCTTGCCCATATCCTTCATCGACTCGGCACCCACCTCGGCGATGATCTCGCGAACGGCAGCGGCGAGCTCCTCGGCCGTCATCTGTCGGGGCAGGAACTCCTGCATGACACGCACCTGCGCCAGCTCCTCCTCGGCCAGATCGGGGCGGTTCTGCTGAGTGTAGATCGCGGCAGAATCGCTACCCTGCTTGGCGAGTTTCGAGATGATCTTGACGACATCGGCATCGGGCAGCGTATCGACGGCCGTTCCCGACGTCTTGGCCTCGATTATATATTTCTTGATATTGCGCAATGCGCTGAGACGAACGGTGTCCTTAGCCTTCATCGCCTCCATGATCTGCTTAGAAATCTGTTGTTCCAACATGGTTTTATACTATTAGTTTGTCTGTCAGTGGCTGTTGCCCGTGAGAAACATCAACGTCTGCCGCATGAGACGGTCGCGCACGGCGGCATCCGTCATGGTCTCGAACGGGAATCCGGCTACAAAGGTACGATATTTTCCATTATATGCGACCGCTGCGCTTTGATTGTTGGCCTTGTAACGCAGCGCCGTGAACGAACCCTTGCCGACCGGACGTACGATATCGGGCGATTCGACGCAGTAAATACTGTCGTTCAGCTCGCATGCGAAGCGCAGGTCGTATCGCGTGTCGGTCATCTTGGAAGGAATGGCACGCACCTCGCCGCGGCGTGTGGCCATATTACCGCCGAAGGAGTAATGCAGGACATTGCGCGCGAAGTCGCGGTCGCTCTCCGAAGCGTCGTCCGAGAGCCACAGGTCGGTGGCGACGTATGCGCCCGTGACCAGCAGCGCTCCGCCGGCATCGGTAAAGTCTCGCAGCACCGTTTGGAGCCCGGCGGGGAATGTCTTGAACCTATATCCCGACACGCCGCGCCCCACGGCGGTCGAGCGCTGCTTGCCGAGTATAAGATCGATGACACGGTAACGCGACAAGTCGCACTGCCCCGCTGCGACGGCATCGAGGCTCGACGAGGAGAACGAGTATCCGGCCTGCACTATCGACCGGCCGTGCAGTGCCGGGTAGTCGAACGTATTTCCGGCGACGATCTCCGTCTCGTAATCGTTGTAACAGGCACCGAGGGCGTGGTTGTCGTTATCGGAGCGCGAGAGGGCGCGGTCGAAATTATGCTGTTCGCCGATGAACGATATGTCGCGAATGTAGGCCGCACCGCTGTCGTAGCGGTTGTGGAATCCGGCCAGCGAGTCGCCCTGAATACTCATGGGGGCTGCGACGCGCTCGAAACCGTTGACGACCATTACGCGCCCTTTCTCCGCTACAAGGCGGCAGGCGGATAGAGTCTGGCTCGGGAAGCTCTCGCCGCCGTCATTGACGGCCGTTATACGGTAGCTGTATATCCTGCCGGGCTGCTGCTCCACCGTAAGGCGGTTGGACTCTACCCTTGTGCCGTTGTCGAAGGCTCCGTCGTCGATACGCGTATAGACTATATATGCGGACGGGACGGCCGTAGGTTCGAGCGGATCGGGCGTCGCGTGCCACGACAGCTCTACTCTGTTGCCGTCGGCGAGCTCGGCGCGGAATCCGCCAACGGGCAGCGGCTGGACGACATATGCCTCGGAGTATTGATCCGAGAGATAGCGCAGCATGGCCTTGTAAATCGCCCGGCAGACCGTGAAGCGGAAGCCGGGGTCGAGCCCGTAACGCATGTCGGCGAAGTTCTGGTGGGAGAGCAGCTCCAAGAGCATCGTCGGAACGTTGGGTATGCGTGCCTCGTAATAGGCTCTGTCCCACATTCCGCGGCGGCTCCAATCGGGTTCATATAAAGCCCGTATATCTCCTACGATCTGCGTCATGACTATATCAGTCAAATCGCGCGAGCGCATACGCGTTACCTTTCCCTCGAACTCGCCGTCGCTGTCCTGCGTACAGTATATGCCGAGCGTGCCGATGATATCGTCGTTGAGCCTTACGCCGGCGTCGGAATGGAACGCGAACGCCAGATCGACCGGTATGCCTTTGCCCTCGCCCTCGGGCAGCCGCTCCGTGCCGCCTATAAGGGCGTTTACCCAGTGTGCCCGCGACATGTAGTCGTCGCGATAGTCGTCCTTGCCCTGCTTGGGTGTATATACGTCTTCGGGGAATCCCGACCATTGCAGCCAGTAGCGCGCACCCTCGCAGAAGCGCGGATAGCCGCTCGTCTCGGCGATGTATTCCATGTCGTCCGAACGTTTCTCGGGATCGACGACCCGTGCGATATTGCCCATGCCGCCGCCGATCTTCACGGCATCGGCCGTAATGCGGCGGCCGCTGCGAGAGGAGCGGTTATCGAGCATGACGATAGAGTCCATGCTGCCGGCCGGCAGATCGAACTCTCCGAGAAATACCCACATGCCGCCGCCCATGCGCTGATTGACGGCGAACTCCGACCGGCCGCCGGCATGGCGGACGGTATAGTGCGCATCGTCGGCACTGTCGTCGAGCGTGCGATACGATACATATATGCCGTAACGACCTGCGGCGGGTATGGTCGCACCCCACAAGGCCGTTGCCGTGGCGCGCTCGCCCGTAACGGTAGCGGCGCTGCGTGCGGTACCGTCGGCGAATGGGTTCTGTCCGGTAAGATACTGTTCGTACAAATGCGCGAATCCTGCCCCGGCGCTGTTCCATGCACCGCTCTCGGCATAGTGCGAGGCCGAATCGATGCCCGCATCGTTGTCGATGATGATCTCCGTCTTCTGCATGTCGCGCTCGCGAGGCAGCAGGACGTTGGCGCCGGCATTTTCGAGCATCGGTACCAAGAACGGCAGGACGTAGCTCTGCGTATAGAGATCCTCTACGGTCTCCCACAGACGCGAGCGCTGCCAGCGCCACTGGTTTTCACGCTGGTCGAAATACCGGCCGTGGCTCTGCCAAAGGGCGATATGACGGCCATAGAGTCCGGCCGAGGGGCGGTTGGGCGACGAGAGCCGCCTTACCAGCGGCTGCGTACGGCGGTAGGTAAACCGCCGCCGCTTGTCGCTCGGCCGATAGATCGAGGGCACCAGCTCGTCTATCAGGTGCTTGCCCGAGTATATCTTCAACCGATGCTTGGCGTATGCGGCGGGCAGACGGTGCCTGACCGAATCGTACATCGCAATCAGGTTATCGGGACGGAACGGATAGTATGACAGCGATATGGATGCTTTTATTTCGAGCGTTTTATCGATATCGCGCACCGACTCTATGTCGACATGGCCGCCAAGCACCTCGCGCCTGACGATGCGGGAAAGGACGGCCTTTATCGAGTCGCGCGACGAACGCGGGAAGTCATCGCGGCGGGCATGCGCCGTGAGCGTCGACATAAGCATCGACATGATAAACAATGCGTATAATGATCTTTTCATAGTTTTTCGTGCGAAAAATACCCTCCAAAGATAATACTATCTTCGCCAAAACGGAAATAATAGTGCCGGACATGTCGCCAGCAGGCGCTCGCTGCGCAGCTCGGCGGCAGGCGCGGCTGTCGTCTGCGCAGTGAAACGGCAGCACCCCGCATTCACTGCGGGGTGCCGTAATACTAAGTCGTATCAGCTCGCGCTATCGACCGGCATTTGCGTTGCGGTAATCATCGCGCGGCGAGCCCGTCTCGGTGTCGCGGTGTTCCTGCGACGAAGCCGAATCCTCGTGCGAATAGGCGTCATGCACCTCGGCCGACTTGTCTCGATGATCCTTGCGGGTATATCCCTCTACGTTGTCGACCAGTCCCTGAACGTTATCCTCGAACATCTGTTCGCACTCGTCGCAACAGCCGTTCTGCTGTCGTTTGTCGTTTTTCATGGTAATCCGATTTAAGTTAAACAATACCATGACCTGCTCTTGCAAAAGCCGTACAAACGCCGCATCGTAGCGTCGATAAGACTATCGGAACAGCGAGAAACCGAGCGTGAGCGTGAAGCTGCCGTTGCGCGTCTTGCCGGCAGGATTGTCCTTGGCAAGGTTGACGAAGCCCAGTTCGTATGCCGCACGCAGCTGCAAGCGCCAAACAGCCAAGTCGATGCCGGCGAGCATGCCGCAGTCGGTACTGCTGAATTTAAGCTCTTTGCCTTCCGATCCGGTAATATCCCCGATAGAGAATGTCTTGGCATTATGGCCGAATCCGACATATAAGCCCACCTTCGGCGTGACCGAGACGAATCGGCCGCCGATCTTGTAGCCTACCGTCACGGGTACGGTAAGGGTATTTTTATACACCTCGGCACGCGTGAAATCCGACAGATCGCTCCAATCCTTGACACTGCCCATGCGGTTGCCGTAATAGCCTATACCGCTCTGCAACTGCCAGTGCGAGCGGAATGTATAGCCGACATAGGCGCCTACCTTCCAGCCGTTGCAGTCGAGGCCGTTGTCCTTGCTGTAATTGTTGACGGACAGACCGCCCTCGACACCCAGCAACAGCTGAGCCGATGCTGCCGACGATACCAGCATTGCCGCTAATAAAACAATAAGACGTTTCATAGAGTTTGTAATTTGGTTACACGATTGCAAATATAGCGATAAGCACGGCAAAAACAAAAATCGCAGTCGAAATTTGTCGGATCATGCAGCTCGGCCTGCATCCGGGCGGCCACTCTACTCTGCCGCCGGATGCAAAAAAAAAGCTGCCATGCGGTCGCATGGCAGCTTCGGTATCGGGATTATTACTACTTGCACAAGACACCTCTGCGCGCCGTAACTCCAGCCTTTGCGGCAGCCGGCTCGCGGCGGAGTCTCTCGCGTTCGATCGTCGCGGCCTCGGTGCGCTCTGGCTTCGTTAGAGCGATCTGCGAGGGTTTGCGGGCAGGATCGGTCTTGCGTACAGTCAGAGATGAACGTGTTGCGGCAGAGGCCGAGAGGGCCGCACCCGAGATCAGATCGTCGATAGGCGAAACGCCGCCCTTGGTAAGGTGTATCCTATGGCGATAGACGGGAGAGAAATTGCCTGCGGCATCCTCGGCTATGGCGAAGATGATCATATCCATATTGAAGTCGAGGATAAAGTTCTTGTTAGGCTGATCGGCTACGCCGCTGCTACGCAAAGCATACATTATCATGTCGTCGGGCACCACGGCAGGATCATCGAAGCCTGTCTCGTACTGCATGACGGCATAGTAATAGTGCTCGGCCTGACCGGTAATGGCAGTCGTCAAAGGCACGTAGGCCATATTGACGCAGTCGCCGTACTTCTCGGGCATGGCCTCGGCCAGCGCCGTACCGTCGTAATACTTGTCGTAACCGACCTCGATCGAGATGTCGGCCTTGACGCTCTCGGCCGTTCTGAACGGCTCGCCGTAATAGAAATCGCCCGCGATGTCGCCCGTCTTGGTGTTGACGGCGAAGGCTACGGTCTTGTACTCGGTATTCGAATAGAGCCCGCTGCGAGCCATGGTCGTGGTACCGCGAACGGCATAACGCTGCCAGAAAGCTGCGGCATTTGTCCCGGTATTGCGGATATAGTTGTCGATATCGTTCTGGATATATGTCATGATCTGCTGCTCCGAAGCCGATGCCTCGAATACATCCCAATAGTAGTATACGGTATTGTCGCTCGCTACGATAGAGACGGTCGCATCATACGGGTGTATGTCGGCTACCGAGAACGTGAAGCGGCAGTCGGCGGGATTGCCGCCTGCGGGTATCTGAACGAACTCCTTTTGAAGCCCAGTCGTCCACGAACCGTACTGCCACCCGAACAGCAGGACGACATACTCTTCGCCTGCGTCGATGTCGTAGCTGACAGTCGTGCTGCCCGTCTCCGCGATCATATCCATGTACTCGCCGTATATCTCGCTTACGGTGGTCATCATCTCCTCGTCGGTCTGTCCGCGGAAATACTCCGCAGGCTCTATCGACCAGATATAGGGATCGTTGTTGGTCGCGGTAATGTCGAGATTGATCTTGGTCGTAGTCACGGTCATCTTATACGAGAGTCGGTTCTCCGATACCACGGGAGGTATGGACAGCGGCAGGCGGATGATAGGCGTGGTGCGCTCGCCGAGCAGAGTCAGACCGTAGGCATAGATCACATAATCCTCCTTTTGCGTGAGCCCGTTGTAGGTAAGTCTTTGAGCACCCTTGAAGGTAGAGGCCATAAGATACTGGTCGAGCGTCATCTCGGATGCCTGGGCTACGGCCTTGAAGTATTCGAGGTCGGCTTGGAAATAGTCGTCGTCATCGGGGTACATATCCATGCTCGCCTTAGGGACGACCGAGGCGAAGTATGGCTTCGACGAGCTGAGAGGATATATCTCGAAGACGACCGATCCGCCCGTCTGTTCCTTTACCACGATCTCGAAGTCGGGTATCTCGAATCCTTGCTGGCGTATCGATACCGCTGCGGGCTCGGCTCCGGGATATTCGAGCCATATCTTGGTCTGGCGAATGTCCGTCAGGGGATTGTCGTCGACCTGGAAAGAGAGTATGCGCGCCTGACTCAGGTCGAAGTCGTGCACCCACGCCGCATCCGATCTGACGGTCAGGCCGCTCGCATCGCCGACATTGAGCAACTGATAGCCTACTTGTGCCGGGCCGCCCTCAGCGGGAACATCGACACGCGTCGCCGCGACTTCGATCGCAGGCGTCTGTACGGCCTGATCGTCATCCTTGCATGAGGTCAGCACTGCGGCACAACCCAGCAGGCAGAACAACGCCTTCATTAGATTCAACTGTTTCATTGTGTTCAAGATAGTTATAAAAATTAAAAAATAGTAGATGATTCCTTACGTTTACCGTTTACAAATATACAAAAATATTTTAATCCGTAATGTTTCGCTGTGATTATTATGAAAAAAACACTCGATTAGCCCATGTATCATTCTTTCGAAACCGAAAAACGATGCGTTGCGAAACCGCATTCGCGTAGATAGCCATGCGAAATGATTATTTTGGTTATATTTGCATAATATTTAACCTAAATTATTTTCAAAATGAAAATCCGAATCGTTTCGCTGTTGTCGGTTCTCGCGGCGGCTGTCATGCCTCTGCATGCGCAGCAGTGCATGACTTGGGACGAAGCCTATCGTCGCGCCGACTCGCTTGCGGCGCGGCTGACTCTCGACGAGAAGATATCCATGATGCGCGGCTACGACAAGTTTTTCCTGCCCGGCGTACCCGACAAGGGAATGCCGTACATATTTACTTCGGATGCCACACAGGGTTTGCGGCTGAATCTCAATCTGCCAGACCCGACCATGATCCGTCAGATCGACCGGTCGACGGCCTTTCCGTCGCCGATAATGCTGGCGGCGACATTCTCGCCCGAAATGGCATACGAATATGCCCGTGCCGTGGGCGAGGAGTGCAGGGCGTCGGGCGTCGAGGTGCTGCTGGGTCCCGGCATGAACATATATCGCAATTCGCAGTGCTCGCGCAACTTCGAGTATCTGGGCGAAGATCCCTATCTTGCCGCACGCATGGTCGAACGGTATGTCGAGGGCATGCAGTCGACAGGCACGCTCGCCTGCCTGAAACACTTTCTGGCCAACAACACCGAATGGTATCGTCGACGCTCCAACTCGATCGTGGACGAGCGGGCGATACACGAAATATATACCCCGGCGTTTGTGGCCGGCATCGAGGCCGGTGCGGCTACGGTCATGACGGCATATAACCGTCTCAACGGCGAATGGTGCGGCCAGAGCGAATATGTCATCAACGACCTTCTGCGCGGCGAGTTCGGCTTCCGCGGTTTGGTCATGTCCGACTGGCGTTCGATATACGACTGGGGCAAGGTCGTAGCCTCGGGGCTCAATGTCGACATGCCGGGCGAAGACTACTTCTATCTCGACGGCGACATTCGCGGACGGGTCGAGCGCGGCGAGTTTTCGGAGAGCGACATCGACCGCATGATACGTCCGACCATAGCCACCGCCATTGCATTCGGGCTCTACGACCGCATACTGTCGGGCGACAAGTATCGCCCCGAGCTGCTCGACAGTCTGCCCTCGCATGCGCGAACGGCATACGAAGTAGCCGCCGAGGGTACTGTGCTGCTGCGCAACGACGGCATTCTGCCGCTCGATGCCTCGGGCCGGAGCATACTGCTTACGGGACGCTGGCTCGACGAGCTGCCCCGTGGCGGCGGCGCAGCCAGAGTCGAGGGCTACGACACGGTAACGCCCGTCGATGCGCTTAAAGCGTTGGGCGATGTCACGGTATCTAAAAACCCTACCGACGAGGAGTTGCGCAATGCCGATATCGTGATATTTACCACCGGTACATACGACACCGAGGCGGTCGAACGACCGTTCGCGCTGCCCAAGGCCGACGAGCGTGCCGTAAGACGCGCCGTCGAGCTGAATCCCAATACGATAGTCATCGTAAACAGCGGCTCGGGCATCGACATGACAGCATGGAGCGACCGCTGCGCCGCATTGATCTACGGGTGGTATCCCGGGCAGAACGGCTACGAGGCTATCGCCGACATCATCCGCGGCAAGATTTCGCCGTCTGGCAAACTGCCCATGACAATCGAAAGATCGTTCTCCGACTCCCCCGCCGCAGGCAGCATGCCGCGCGGAGCGTCGTTCTACGACAAGGCGCGTAACGAACACTTTATCATGCCATACGACATTTTATACGACGAATCGGTTCTGGTGGGTTACAGGTGGTACGAGTATAACGGCATAAGGCCGTTGTTCCCGTTCGGATACGGATTGTCGTACACCACATTCGAGATCGACCGGCCGTGCTGCGGCCGCAGCACGGCTACGGTATCGAAAGGGTCTCCCGCACGAATCAGCGTGCGGCTGCGAAATACCGGCGAGCGCCGCGGCAAGGAGGTCATACAGCTCTATGTAGGCGAAAACACCCCGTCGGTAGTCCGTCCGCCCAAGGAGTTGAAGCGCATACATAAAGTAGAACTCGATGCAGGCGAATCGGCTACGGTCGAGTTCGAGATCGGATCGGATGATCTGGCATTCTGGGATGTGCAGACGCACGCATGGAAGACCAACGCCGGAGAGTACACCCTCTACATCGGCACTTCGTCCGAGGATATAGCATGCACAATACCATTGAAAGTCATAGAATAATATGGATCGCATGAAGTCTTACAAACGCTGGATAGCCGCCCTTGCGCTTTGGGCACTGCCGCTATGCGCAACTTACTCGCAGAGCATCGAGCAGGACGTACGCGAGGATATATCGCGTGCGGCCGACATCTACCACTCCTACGAGTATCGCCCGACAGAGATATCAGCCGCTCCCGAGGGATATACATTGTTCTATGTAAGCCACTTCGGTCGCCACGGCTCACGCTTTTTGGAGGGCGAGGAGCGTTACGCCTCTCCGCTGGCGACGCTGCGCCGTGCCGACGGCAAATCTCTTCTGACGGCTGAGGGAGAGCGGTGCCTCGCCATTGTCGAGGCTATGGCCGAGAATGCCCGTTCGCGCTGGGGCGAGCTGACGCAGCACGGAGTGCGCGAGCATCGCCAGATCGCGCAGCGCATGTACATGCGCATGCCGGAGATATTCGCGGCCGAGGGCACCGAGGTGCGCAGCCGCTCGACGCTCGTGCCGCGCTGCATAATGAGTATGGCGGCCAACAACGAGCGTCTCAAAGAGTTGAATCCGTCACTTAACACATTGCGCGATGCGAGCGGACGTTGGCGCGACATATTCGACGACAACCGCATGGCGCACCGGCACGTCAATGCAGCAGCCGAGAAGAGGGCTGCCGAGTGGCGTATGCGCAATCTCGATCCGTCGCGGCTTATGCGCCTGCTGTTCGTAAAGCCAGGCCTGCTGGACCGTCGCGCTCAGGTGGAGTTCATGCAGGAGCTTTATACGCTGTGGGCAGACGAGCAGGATGTCGACTGGCAGGGCGAGAGCCTCGCCACGATACTCGACCGAGAGGAGTTGATAGCATGCTGGAAATGCAGCAATATGCGTTATTACATGCCTTTCGGCCCTTCGGAATATTTCGTGTGGCGTCGACATGATGCCCGGCGCGCCGTTCAGGATCTGATCGAGCGTGCCGATGCGGCAATCGCCGATCCTCGTCCGTCGGCCGATCTACGCTTTATACACGACTCCGGCATAACGTCGATGATGAGCCTTATGGGCATCTGCGAGCTTGATTATACGACGACCGACTATGCGACGCTGCACGAGCACTGGGCGATATATCGCATAACGCCCATGGCCACGAATCTGCAAATAATGTTTTACCGCAGCCCTGCGAGCGACGAGGTCTTGGTAAAACTGCTGCTCTGCGAGCGAGAAGTCTCGCTGCCCCTCGAATCCAGCGACCGATGCTACCGCTGGTCGGATGTCAAGGCCTATCTGTCTGGCAGGATCGACGATCGGAAGCCGTTTCCGCGGAAAGCTCAGGCTGCGTAACGGGCGCGAGGTAAACTTCTCTATGCGCTGCGACGATATGCAGCGCAATCGCCGCAATCCGAATCAGGCACTTCGGGAGTGGCAATGGACTAATCGGCGCAGATACGGCGCCCAAAAGAATATCGCATGCAGCGCGCTTGCCGGAGGACGGATCGCAAGACCCGATATCATAGAGTTCGACGAGGAGGATATTCCGCAACTGGAAACCATGATCGACAGCCTGCAAGAGCGGGCGGAAGGGTTGGTCATCGACCTGTGCTATTGCCGTGGCGGCTCCTCGCTCGTGGGTGACGTATTGCTGAACCGTATCATCGATACCGACAGCGTGTGCATCAATAAGGCAATGACCCGCACCGACATCGATTACGGGCGTGCGCAAAGCAACTGGCAGCCTCGATACGAGGATTATTATCTCGGCCGGGCATTCGACATGCTGCCCTGCGAGACATTGCATATCGATCGCAGCAAACTGCTTCGCATGCCGATCGTGATACTGACGGGCAAGCGCACCGTATCTGCCGCCGATACATTCCTTATCCAGTTTACGAGCAGCCCGGACGGCCGAAGATAATCGGGCAGCGGACGAGGGGAACGACCGGCTCGCCGCCGGTCATCGACCTGCCGCACGGCGCAGATGTACGCATCTGCACGCTCAAACACCTTTATCCCATTAGCGGCAGGCCATTCGGCAAGGAGGGCATCATCCCCGGCGGTGGAGGACTTTCTCGACGGGCGAGACCGGGTAATGGAAAGAGCCGTACCCATTATCGAGACGGGGAATTGACCTGCTTGCAAAAAAAACGTGGCCTATTCTATGATAGGCCACGGTTCATTCTATGCGGCGACACCCCCGCTACCCTACTCTTTCGCAATGAACGAATGTCGAATCGGGCACCGTCAGGTCGGGGCGGTCGGCGAATATTCCGAACACGGCCGAACCCGAACCCGACATCGAGGCATAGAGGGCACCGCTATCATACATAAGCCGTTTCAGAGCGGCTATGCGCGGATGCGCCTCCATTACATGCGGTTCGAAGTCGTTGACCACGACGTCGCACCAGCGGTCGACCGGCAGCCTCAGATCGCAGCGCAGATCGCTCGACGCCTCATGCGGCTCGACACCCGAATATGCCTCGCGGGTCGAGACGCCTTCGTCGGGCTTCGCGACCGCGAGCCAATAACCTCCGAGCGGCAACTCTACCGGTTCCATGATCTCGCCGCGGCCTGTGCAGTACTGAGGGGTGTTGCGTACGAAAAATGCCGTATCGCTGCCGAGCTGCGCCGCCAGATCGATCATCTCGTCATGGCCGACACGCAGGCCGAACAAATCGTTTATCCCGATCAATACTGCCGTCGCATCCGCCGAGCCGCCGCCGAGCCCCGCACCGAACGGGATACGCTTGTCGAGCGTTATGCGCACCCCGCCTATATCGTAGCGGCTGCGCATCAGATCGTAGGCCCTCACGCAAAGGTTGTCTTCGGCCTTGCAGTCGACGACGATTCCCCGCCCGACAAGCTCCGCGCCGCTGCCCGCAGTCCTCTCGACGTCGATGACGTCGTACAGCCCCCTTACCGGAAACATTACGGTTTGCAGATCGTGGTAGCCGTCCCTGCGTTTGCGCACAACCCTCAATCCTATGTTTATTTTACAGTTTGCCCTGTATTGCATTTCGTTTCGTTTTTTGGCTATGGCAAAGGTAGCGAAAAATCGTATTTTTTTTAATTAAATACAGAGTATATTGCGTTGCGAACTACCCACCAATGTGATATAACCCCACAATAGCTTTCGACATGACAATACGCCTGCATATCGAGATCTTTCCGCGTCCTAAGAAACGAGAGATCGCGGCAAAGCCGAAATATGGCACTCCTAAAACTTGAAATGGCAGCAGGTAAAAAAGAGTCCGCCCCGCTTGCTGTCAGTGCTAACAACAAGGGGGCGGGGGGGCGGATGAAGTCCAGCCATGAGATTACGCATTTCTTGGTGGATTTGGAAGATACGGATTTCGTTTGAAATATCGATCTGACCAAATCCGGGGCGGTTGGTTAAGGAGCCGCCGCCCTCTGGACTTTGTTTTGAAAAAATCGGCCTTTCGCGAGGACTCGCGAAAGTATTTGCGAAAGTCCGAAAACATAAAACGTTAAACCAATTAAAAAAAAGGTCGCCCGACTTTACAGGGCAAAGATACGAAAAAAAATACAACTATCTGCAAGCGGTAATGGAAGAGATTGTAACGTATCGCCTCCGCTATGTCGAGATGAGGTACTGCGTGCAGTGCACGCGCTGCGCTCCGCAATCGGGACACGTGGATAATGCCAGATAAGTTCGGTAGTATTTGAGCCGGCCAGCCCTGCCGATATTAATAAATAAAGAAGCGTGGAGGATGATTAGTTTATCTTGCAGGAGGTTCTCGCAAAACCTATACACAAATAAACAATACTCCACACCGAACATATAGTGCACCGGCTAAGCTATACATCTATCTACGGCGAAGAGTGTTCGTACTGTCTATCCCTGTGTATGTTCGAATTTGCGAGATCCCCAACAAAGGATAAAGTCTAAACACTTCTATCCAAAATATGTTCTGCCGCTGCAATAGCGACAGAAAACATTTGTAAAATACGCAACACTATGCGGGGTATTGTCGTGCAAATTTGATACGAAGATTTCGAAAAAACAACATTGAACATAAAATATTTATTCGGCTTGCTGCATCGTTTACCCGTCGGATAACATATTCGACGAAGCGTCCGTTTCGCAACGAAAATTTCGATCTGGCGGTTTCGAAATACCGATTGTTTTTAGTAACTTTGCGGCGGTTTATATGACTGATGTGTCAATGTTTTCACATACAATAAATTAAAACTAAACAAACTATGATTTACTCACACGAAGTGCAACAGATGTGTTGCGTGAAGAAGGGAGCCAACCACCAGTCGGCTCCGATTCCGGAGGAGGGCAAATGGGTACGCGCCAAGGAGATCAAGGATATATCGGGTCTTACGCACGGAATCGGCTGGTGTGCACCGCAGCAGGGCGCATGCAAACTGACGCTCAACGTCAAGGACGGTATCATCGAGGAGGCCCTGGTCGAGACGATCGGCTGCTCGGGTATGACCCACTCGGCCGCCATGGCATCGGAGATCCTGCCCGGCAAGACGATTTTGGAGGCTCTGAACACCGACCTCGTCTGCGACGCCATCAACACCGCCATGCGCGAGTTGTTCAAGCAGATCGTCTACGGTCGCACGCAGTCGGCCTTCTCTGAGGGCGGTCTGGTAATCGGCGCATCGCTCGAAGACTTGGGCAAAGGCTTGCGCTCGCAGGTGGGTACGATGTTCGGTACCAATGCCAAGGGTACGCGTTACCTCGAAATGGCCGAGGGCTACTGCACGCGTATGGCGCTGGATTCGGACAACCAGGTAATAGGCTACGAGTTCGTACACCTCGGCAAGATGATGGAGTTCATCAAGAAGGGCATCGAGCCGGCCGAGGCGTTGGAGAAGGCCAAGGGCACTTACGGTCGCTTCAAGGAGGCCGCAAAATATATCGATCCGCGTCAGGAGTAGTTATTAACCTTAAACACAAAGAAAGATTATGGCAAGTTTATTTGAGAGCTACGAGCGCAGAATCGACAACATCAACGCTGTGCTTGCGCAATACGGCATAAAGAGCATCGAGGAGGCCAAGAGCATCTGCGATGAGAAAGGTATCGACCCCTACAAGATGTGCGAGGAGACTCAGCCTATCTGCTTCGAGAATGCCAAGTGGGCATACGTCGTAGGCGCGGCTATCGCAATCAAGAAGGGCTGCACGACGGCTGCCGACGCCGCAGAGGCTATCGGCGAGGGCTTGCAGGCATTCTGCATCGCAGGATCGGTCGCCGACGACCGTAAGGTAGGTATCGGCCACGGCAACCTCGCAGCACGTCTGTTGCGCGAGGATACGCAGTGCTTCGCGTTCCTTGCAGGTCACGAGTCGTTCGCAGCTGCCGAGGGCGCTATCAAGATCGCCGAAATGGCCAACCGCGTGCGTAAGAACCCGCTGCGCGTTATCCTGAACGGTCTGGGCAAGGATGCAGCACAGATCATCTCGCGTATCAACGGCTTCACGTATGTACGCACCGAGTTCGATTACTACTCGGGCGAAGTGAAGGAGTTGGAGGCGATACCCTACTCGGACGGTCTGCGTTCGAAGGTTCGCTGCTACGGTGCCGACGATGTACGCGAGGGCGTAGCAATCATGTGGAAAGAGGATGTCGACGTATCGATCACCGGTAACTCGACCAACCCCACCCGCTTCCAGCACCCCGTTGCCGGAACCTACAAGAAGGAGCGCGTGCTGGCCGGCAAGAGATACTTCTCGGTAGCATCGGGCGGCGGCACCGGCCGTACCCTGCACCCCGATAACATGGCCGCAGGTCCCGCATCTTACGGTATGACCGATACTATGGGACGTATGCACTCGGACGCTCAGTTCGCAGGTTCGTCGTCTGTACCGGCGCACGTCGAGATGATGGGCTTCCTGGGCATGGGCAACAACCCGATGGTCGGCGCTACCGTCGCTGTCGCCGTTGCCGTCGAGCAGGCCATGAAATAGCATTATAGTGAATCGGCGGCTACCGGTCGCCGTACGGCATATCGCCCGAACGAGAGTCATCGACTTCCGTCCGGGCGATATTCGTTTACATCGGCACTGCCGATTAGAACCGCAGCACAACATCGCGGCAGACAAAGATGATGCGATTTTGAAATATCGATAAAAATAATTAACTTCGCAGTATGATAAATATGCGATGCCTATGAAACATAGCCTTTGACTGAAATAACGATTATCTTGCTGCATTATCGTATCGAATAATAGCAGCATAACATATAAAAAGCGTTAGCTTTGTACCTTGCTTTCTGAAAATCTGGAAAATTTTAAAAGCAACTGAGGAATGAAGTTTGCGCTCACGTCTCACGACGTGGGCCTTATTCCTTATTTGGTTGCACGGTTTTTCCAGAGCCTCAGAAAGCAAATATCAGGAGTTTTGTCCCACGTTTTTTATATGCCGTAACCAGACATTGCAAACCCGCCGCAGGGACACGGCTCAAATCATATAACATACATGAAACGAATTATTGTTTCGATGCTATTCCTATGCTCCGCAGCATCGTGCGGAGATAAAGGCTGCGATACCCCGATTCCGGATGACCGTGATCATTCTTTGATCGTAACCTCCGACGATATATCGCTCGAAACGCACGATTCGGCGGCGATCGCATTCGAATGCCGACCTGCCGCTGCTGTGGATGAAGTCGGAATCACGGATGAAGACGGTAAGACGCCGACAGACTTTTCGTTATGCGATGTCGTATCCGACGCAACGGGATACTGCGGTTTGATCAAGGATAACGGCTCGCCGGTCGAATATTCTCATTCTGTGCGTTTGCGCTGTGTCATAAATGGCAGAACGATATTATCCGACCCGTTTATCGTCAAAAGCAGCGGATACGACCGTTATCTGGAAGAATCGGTAACCGACACAGAGCAGCGTGTAACCGCAACCACTGCACCGCAGATAGTCAATAGCAGCATATCCGGCGGCGTTATACACATCTCGTTCGAGGCAGATGAAGACTGGGAAGTCGTGGCGACATCGGATGTTGCAGACGCCTCGTGGGCAAAAATAGAGCCGCTAAGCGGTAGCGCAGGGCTATGCGAAGTGTGCGTAACAATGCCAGAAAACACGTCGGATAACGACCGCAATCTGACGATTAACATCTGCCCGGTGCAGACCAGAAACGAGGATGTCGATCCGCTTAAATGCTTTCGTGCAAGTATGGCTGGCATAGGAATAATTCAATATGGCCTATATCGCAAGGAGCGACTTACACATGTGCATCTCGACGCTCCCGAAACTCTCGCCGAAACCTTGCGCAAAAAATTCGGCATGACCGACGAGCAGCTGACCGGCCACATAAGGAATCTGTATATAAATGGTGCTGTCGGTGATCGCGATTTCGACTATATGAGAAAAACACTGAAAAATCTCCGCATATTGGATATGCTGAATGCCGATACGGAGGAGATCCCAGACGGTGCGTTTCTCGACTGCAAAAATCTGCACTACATAGTTTTTCCTTACAAGTTACGACGAATCGGCAGAGATGCATTTCTACGTTGCGGACTTAGAAATTCGAATCTCATATTTCCGCCCTATCTGCGTCAGATAGGAGACAATGCATTCTGTAAAACTCTGGTAAGCGGTATCGCCTACTTCCCGCTGCTGACTCCGATCGTTGATTTGGGAAACTCTATTTTTACGGACACTCTCATAACCGCATTGGAGTTCGGCGAAGGAATACAGATAATCAACAGCAGCAAATACTCTGTACTGCTCACTCTGTTCGAAACCACTTTGGCCTATGTTCGCCTGCCGTCGACTCTCAACCAACTGAACAGCTATTTTTTCAACCGTGCGAAGATAGGCTACGTATTGTGTCATGCTCACAAACCTCCTAAGACGTATGAGGGAGTCAGCTCTCAGGGTGTTTTGCTGTTGTGTGTTCCGATCGACTGTGATGTTGACTATGCGAAAGATTCAAATTGGTCGACATTCGCAGCAAATGGCAAGCTCGCAGCAGTATTGCGTCCGTAAATCGTCTAAAAACAATATGCTTAACCATTATACACGCAAAACTATGAAGAAAACTATTATCATGCAGGCATTGTTCGCGATCATGGTGTTGAATATATCGTGCGGCGGCAAAGAACTGTCGGAATACGAAATACACGAAAACGGCGTATCGCCGTTTATGCTCGGAACAAGTATCGATTCTTTGCCTAACTCCTGCGAAGGGATTTACGACAGACTGGTAATTACGCGCAGTGACGATTTACTCTTTAACTCAGACAGAGGAGAGGCACATTTAGGCAGTGAAAAGGTATTGAGTTTTTATCATGAGAATGGTAAAATATCACACTTATACGTCTACTCGCCGGTATTGAAAACTCGAAGCGGACTCAACTGCAACTCTACCGCCGAAGAAATATTCGAACACGGTGGCCAGGCACATGTTTCCATACTCGAAGAATACACTATCAAATGCGACGGTGTATTTTTCTACGGGTGCAAATTCAACGAGCGAGGCGATATGAAAAAGCGTCGCAACTATTACAATAAGGATGGGGATCAAGAGCCATATACTGCCGACGACTATATACTCTCATCACGCGCTACCAGTATAATGATCGATGCTCGATCAAGATAAAACAACTACCGTTTGTTTGCGACGTCAGAATAAATTCATGTAAAATTAAAAAACAAAACTTATGAAAAAATTGATTTTTATCGCAATGCCCGTATTGCTGTTCGTTCTCGTGATATACGCTCCTTTCCAGCAGCTATCTTGGTCGGGATACACAAAAACATGGTCGCTAACGCAATTAAATTCAATTGATAGCGACATATTGTTTGCGGCAATAATAGGATTATATATCATGCCATTCGCTATGCTCGGTGCGGCGATCTTCAATGCCGTTGCGGCTGGCAAGTACACAGCCGCTACCGCATGGATATATCGCATCGCCGCATGCGTATTTACATTATCGGCCATATTGCTTCTCGTAAATGTTCTTATGGACGATATTGTCAAACCTCACTTTATGCTCTATATCGAAATCATATTGGCCATATCGACAACGATTGCGTCGTTCGTCATATTTCGACCTGCTAAGCAAGTCGAATAGATTATCGAAATGATATCGCAAACAGACAAGGCCTCCCGAATATTCTGGGAGGCCGTTGTTTCGGCTGTGCCGCCTGAGCGAAATATTGTTAAGTATGTTTCCGACAAATTATTACCGTATTGTCTTGAAAATAAGATGATAGTATTTTTTTCATGGTCAGCATGTTCGCTTTGCAAAGATCTGTCGGACGAATCAGTCGGTCAAGCTCGTATTATTTTACGATTTGGATTACTAACAAGTTTACTTTTCATTTTTCCGGGTGCGAATCGCGATAAAGAGTATGTTTTCCGAAATAATTGTTTGTATGTAACGTTTTCATTGTATACTTTTGAACCCGTTATTCGATATCGATATGAAATTACTGCATTTGACTTCGCTGCTGGCAGTCGCACTTCTCGCGATCCCGGGCGGCGCAACGGCACGACAGCCCAAGTTCGGCGACGACGGAAAATTCAAGATCATACAGTTTACTGATGCCCATGTCAGGGCGGACAAGCCTGACGAAATGGCCAAGACGATCGATCGGTTGGTGCGAACGATCGATGCCGAGGCGCCCGACATGATCGTATTTACGGGCGATGTGGTAACCGGACGTCCGGCCGCCAAGGCATGGCGCGCGATCCTCGACCCCGTCGCACGACGCAACATACCGTTCGTCGTCGTGCTGGGCAACCACGATCGCGAGCAGGATCTCAGAGAGGAGCAGATAGCACAGCTCGTGACGGCGTATCCCAATTCGCTCAACGCGGCTGAGGACGGACGTCTTTCGGATATCGCCGTGCCGATCATCTCGGGCGACTCGGAGCGCACGGCGGCAGTCTTGTACTGCATCGATTCCAACGACTACTCCACTATCGAGGGGCTGAAAAAATACGGCTGGATACGATTCGAGCAGATCGAACATTACCGCCGCACCAGCCGCGAGTATACGCTAGCCAACGGAGGAAAGCCACTGCCGTCGTATGCCTTTTTCCATATTCCGCTGCCCGAGTATGCCGAGGCGTGCACAGCTGATCCCAAGGCCGTTCGCGGCATCCGGCGCGAAGCGGAGTGCGCCCCGCCCATAAATACGGGCATGTTCGCCGCCATGAAGGAGTGCGGCGACATCGTCGCGACATTCGTCGGCCATGACCACGATAACGACTACATCATACCCCACCACGGAATAGCCCTCGTCTACGGCCGCTATTCTGGCGACAACACCGTCTACAACCACCTGCGCCGCGGCGTCCGCATAATCGAGCTGACCGAGGGGGAGCGCGACTTCACGACATGGATACGTCAGAGCGACGGTGAGAAGATCGACCATGTGCGTTTCGACGCCAGATCCTCGAAGCTGCGCGAAGCGAAAGAGTGACGGCATAGGGCAAATGCTCCGCCATGCGGCTATTAATTTGCAATCGGGGGCGGATAATCGCCGTAATTTTGTACTTTTGTGCAAAATTAAACGAAACATCATGTACGACGCAATAGTCATAGGAGCGGGAGCGGCAGGTTTGATGGCCGCAGCCGAGGCCGCACGCGCGGGACGCTCGGTGCTGCTTCTGGAAAAAATGGAGAAGGCCGGACGCAAGATCCGTATTACCGGCAAGGGACGATGCAATCTCACGAATGCACGCCCCGCCGAGGAGTTCATAGACCATGTCCGCGCCAACGCCGATTTTTTCAACGTGGCATTCTCCGAGTTCAACAACAGGGCTACGATACGCTTTTTCGAGCGTCTCGGCGTAAAGCTCGACATCGAGCGCGGCGAGCGCGTCTTTCCCCACAGCGGCAAGGCGTGGGACATAGCCAACGCCCTGACGGAGTATTGCGAGGAGCATGGCGTCGAGATCATGTATCATACGCGAGTGACGGAGATACTGACGCTCGGCGGCCGCGTATACGGGGTCAAGTACATCAACCGCCGCGGCTTCGAACGCAAGGAGGAGTGCGAAAACGTGATCGTCGCCACGGGCGGCGTCTCCTACCCCTCGACCGGTTCGACGGGCGACGGCTACACTTTCGCCGATGCTATGGGGCATACGATCGAGCCGGTACGTCCGGCACTCACACCGCTTCGCACGTCGCACCCTCAGAGAGAATATCTCAACGGACTGCTGCTCAAAAACGTCGGTGCCAAACTATATGTCGACAACGAGCTCCGACAGGAGGAGTTCGGCGAGTTAGGATTCTCCGAGCGCGGCATCGAGGGCGCCGTGGCATTGCGGGTCAGCCGGACGGCGGTCGACGCGCTTATCGATCAGAAACGCGTTAAGCTCGTCCTCGACCTCAAACCCGCACTCGATGCCGATACGCTGCGCGAACGCATCCGACGCGAAATGGCCGACATGCAGCCCGAGGAGTTCTTCGCCGAGCTGCTCCGCAAGCTCGTGCCGAAAAATCTCGTCGTACCGCTGGCCAAGGAGGTCGATTTCCACTCGAAGAGCTACATAAGCAAACTGACCGACACGGAGATAGAGCGTCTGATAAAGATTCTCAAAGGCATGGTGTTCCCCATAACGGACTATGCTCCGTTCGAGTATGCCGTCGTGACGGCAGGCGGCGTGAGCTGCGACGAAGTGAACCGATATACTATGGAGTCCGTGAAGGTCAAGGGGCTCTATTTCGCCGGCGAGGTGCTCGATATAGATGCCGACACGGGCGGCTACAATCTCCAAGTAGCATTCTCCACCGGACGTCTTGCCGGACAGTTGAAGAAATAAACCTCCCGATGATGAGACACGTGTCCGGAAAAACAATTTCGCGACGGCTCTACGGGCTGAAACAGATTCCGTCACGGATACGGCGCGCCCGCTACTTTCGCGGTCACGGCGTACATTCGCCATACGTTTATGGTATCGTGCGCAAGGTGTTCATGCGCTCGACGCTGATCGGCGACGGCAGGGAGCTCTACGACGAGTTGTCGCAGCGCGGCATATCGCACCGTCGTGCCGTTCAGTTGCAGAATCTGTTCACTCATTGCGGCTATGCAGCATTTGGCATCGATTGTGTATCGGAGCCGGTCGATATGGCGATAGTCACGCTCGACGTGGCACCGGCCGATCTGACGGCTTATGCCGACGCCGCACGTCGCAGCGGATCGACGCTGTGCGTAATGACGCCCTACTACTCGGCCGAGCGCAGCCGTGCCTGCGCGGCGCTGGTCGCGGAGCATCCGTGCACGTCGGTCGACAATAGAGGCTATCTGTTGCTGTTCAACAATCATCTGCCGCGGCAGAGATTTAAGTTATAACGCTATGAAGGTCTATACCAAAACAGGAGACGACGGCACCACGTCGCTCATCGGTGGCCAGCGGGTCGACAAATGCGACCTGCGCGTCGAGGCTTACGGCACCGTCGACGAGCTTACGGCATTCGCCGCCCTGCTTACCGACCGCTTCGCCGAGGAGCACCTCACGGAGCCGGTAGGACAGTTGCGGCGTATCATATCGCAGCTGATGAATGTCGCGGCGCTTCTTGCCACGGGAGATTCGGCACGCGACAAAATCAAGCCTATCGACCCCATGCAGACGGCAAGTCTGGAAGAGTGGATCGACACCATGCAGGCCACGCTACCCCCGATAACCAAATTCACGATCCCGGGCGGCCATACGGCCGTTTCGCTGTGCCACGTATGCCGTACCGTCTGTCGCCGCGCCGAGCGCGCCGCACTGCGTGCCGACCGCCAATACGGCGTCGACCATTCGGCGCTGCAATACCTCAATCGCCTCTCGGACTACTTCTATGTACTCGGCCGCAAGGCGGCTTCGGAGTGCCGCGCCGAGGAGACGTTATGGATACCATAGCGCCGATATGCCGTAATTATGGCATAATTTGATTTGTTTATAATTTTTTTTATACATTTGCACTTCGAAGAAACCGATATTTGCAGAAATAACGGAATTTTAAAATAGTTGATATGTATTGGACATTAGAGCTGGCATCGAAACTTGAAGATGCACCCTGGCCTGCCACCAAAGAGGAGTTGATAGACTATGCCGTTCGTTCGGGCGCTCCGTTGGAAGTTCTCGAAAACTTGCAGGAGATAGAAGACGAGGGCGACATATACGAATCGATCGAAGATATATGGCCCGACTATCCTTCGAAGGACGACTTCTTCTTCAACGAGGAGGAGTATTAAGCGATGATTTTTGCGCGACACCCTTATAACAAACCGCCGGCAAATTATTTTGGCCGGCGGTTTTGTTTGTAATAGCCGATAATTATCCCTACCTTTACGGAAGATAACAGAAACTGCGTCATGAAAAAACTTATCATCCTTTTCATCGTATCCCTTATCGCGACTCCGGCTTTTGCACAGATCGAATACGTCACGGAGTACGACGTCCCCTACACCGGCAAGACGGACGACTACTCCCGCAGCCGGCTCAAACTCGATATTCATCATCCCCGCAGCGACGAACGGCTGCCCGTGATAGTGTGGTTTCATGGAGGCGGTCTTACCGGCGGAGAGAAGCGAATCCCCGCCCAGCTCCTCAATCAGGGATATGTAGTAATCGCACCCAACTACCGGCTTATTCCGCAGGTCGGTGTAAACGAATGTATCGACGATGCGGCGGAGGCTGTGGCTTGGGCCTTCGACAATGCCGAAAAATACGGAGGCGATCCCGGGCGGCTGTTCGTCAGCGGCCACTCTGCCGGAGGATTTCTTACCAGTATGGTCGGACTCGACAAAAGCCGGCTTGCCGGCTACGGCAAGGATGCAGACAGCATCGCCGGCCTTATCCCTTTCAGCGGTCAGGTCATAACCCACTTCTCCGACCGCAAGAGCAAGGGCATCGGCGAGCTGACCCCATACGTCGACTCCAATGCTCCGCTGTTTCATGTACGCAAAGACGCACCGCCCTATATTATCGTCACGGGCGATGCCGAGCTCGAACTCTACGGACGCTACGAGGAGAACCTATATATGTGGCGAATGATGAAGCTCAACGGTCATCCCGACGTCAAGATATACAAACTCGACGGCTTCAACCACGGCCAGATGAGCCGCCCGGCGCAGAAGATCCTCAAAGACGAGGTCGACAGACTTTCCGGCCGCAAGTAACCATGCGGCACGTCGCAAGACAACGCCACCCGAATTGCCGGAGCCTATCGACCGTCCGCCGCCATAAGCATCGCTTATAAAGACGTATGAATAATAAGGTTCGACTATGTCCGGATCCGAGCTGCCGGACGGAAAGGCCGGCAGGCATACTGATTTCCCTGCCGTCGGAGTCGGCATTGACGGGCTAAGCCGAACCCACAGGTCGTATTACTGCGACGGGATTAAGCAAAACCTTTGATTTTTGTTTGTATTTTTCAAAATTAGTGCTATATTTGCACCGCCATTCGTTAGAACGGCGATCGCTCGGAGGGTTGGGTGAGTGGCTTAAACCAGCAGTTTGCTAAACTGCCGATATCGTAAGGTATCCGCTGGTTCGAATCCAGTGCCCTCCGCCAAATTAAAAAAGACTTTTGCTTCGGCGAAAGTCTTTTTCCGTAAAGAGTCATCTCACGAAACCATGTCAGTCAACTGGAACCCGTGGCACGGATGCCGCAAGATCAGCGAAGGGTGTCTCCACTGCTACGTCTATCGGCAGGACGCCCAATGGGGCGCCGACAGCAGCATGGCGCGGCGCACCTCGTCGTTCTATCTGCCGACGCGTCGCGACCGCACGGGACGCTTCAAGGTAGGCGGCGGGCAAATGGTATATACCTGCTTTACCTCCGACTTCCTGCTCGAAGAGGCCGACCCGTGGCGCGACGAGTGCTGGCAGATGATGTCGCTGCGTCGCGACTTGCAGTTCATGTTCTTTACCAAGCGTATCGCACGGCTGGCCGATGTACTCCCCGCCGACTGGGGCGAGGGCTACGACAATGTGACGATCGGCTGTACGGTCGAGAATCAGCGGCAGGCCGATCTGAGGCTGCCCGTATTCGCATCGCTGCCCATACGCCACAGGATAATCGTCGGCGCACCGCTGTTGTCGCATCTCGACATACGGCGCTGGCTCGACAGCGGCATAGAGGAGGTAAGCATCGGCGGGGAGTCGGGCAGCGAAGCGAGAGCATGCCGTTACGAGTGGGTCGTCGATATCAGAAAGCAGTGCGTCGAGACCGGCACTCCGTTCCGCTTTCATCAGACAGGCGCCCGGTTGATAAAGGACGGCCGACTGTATCGCATCGCCCGCCAGTGGCAGCATTCGCAGGCGCGGAGCGCCGGCCTCGACTACGGCATCTCGCACGCTTACGAGCCGCGTTAGCCATACGACAAAGGGACCGCCCGCCGTCGAACCTCGGTTCGAGCGTCGGAGCGATCCCCTGAAATCTTCCCGCAAGGGCTGCTATTTCGCCATCTTGACGAAGTTGCCGTCCTTGTCGAAATCGATCATCGTTCTGTCCGACAGACCGATCTTGTAACCGTCGCTGGTAGTCTCCCACATCGTGATGTTCTGCGAAGGATATTTGCCGGCGACATAGTTTCTTACCTTGCTCGGCAGAGCCGTAGCGGGGATCGAACCGTTCTTCATGATGATCTGCGAGCAATCGCCCGAACCGCCTTCGAACGATACCTGATTACCGCTGTTGAAGTAAACGGTGTACTTGTCCCACGATGACTGACGGTCCATCTCGACCGACTTGATCTTCTCATTGGGGAAATTCTTCTGTACGAACTCCTGCGAGTTCTTGGGAAGTTTGTCGAAGTCGACAGCCTGAGGAGCTGCGCTTACGGCGAAAGCCGTAGCCACGCATGCGATAAGCGTTAAAAATTTTTTCATAACAATTTTTGTTTAGTAATTATTGGCATCTGTTTTTTTACAAACGGCATTCCATTGTGGATAGACGCGGCTCAAATGTTACAACGAAGGGCGGTCGAGGCGGAACACGTGTGCGGCGGCATCGACGCGGCCGATAACCTTCTTGGCGAGTATGCGTGCCGCAATACGGCTGAAAGTTATGCCGTTGCCGCCGTACCCGAGTGCGAAGAGCATGTGGGGATCGCGCTCGGCAGCTCCGATCAGAGGCAGTCCGTCGCGCGTGGTGGAAAATGTTCCTGCCCATGCGAACTCGCGGCGGAACGGAATGTCGGGATACAGGCGGCGGAACTTGCGCTCCAAGACGGCAGCCTTTTCGGGCAAGAGCAGCCGGCGGCGCTCGCTGTCATTGGTGCGGACATCCTCGCCTCCGACGATGATGCGGTTGCCGTCGGTCCGTATATAGAGGTAGGGATCGCGCATCTGCCATATCAGGCTGCGGCCGATCCATAATCTGCTCGGGTCGACCGGCTCCGAGGCGATAGCGAATGTAGTCGTAAGCTCCATAGGCCGGCCGTGGAGAAACTCGCCCGCCTCGAATCCCGACGCGATGACCAACCGCTTGCAGTCGATGCGGTAGCCCTCCGACGTAGTCAGCACGTAACCGTCGTCCTGACGGCGGCGGCCGGTAATCTCGGTGTGGCTGTAAAGCCGCAGCGCCGAGCGTTCGATATCGTGGCGCAGCAATCCCGTCGCGGCCTTATAGGTATCGATCTGTGCCGAGACGGTATTGACCAGCGCACCGCGGGCATCGATGCGCATCTTGCGTTTGAGCTCATCGCTATCGAAATATACCACCGGCAGCGCATGCTTGCGCCTTATCTCGTATTCGCGCCGTATGGTATGCAGCGCCCGACGGCTGTCGGCATACTGCACGCTCGGCACTCTGAGAAATCCGCCGTCGACACCCGTCGACGCCAGCAGCTCTTCCAGATCGCCGATCGCTTCCAGACACGAGCGGTATGCCAGCACGGCATCCTTTTCGGGCATCATCTCCGCCATGCGACACAGAGGTACGTCGATCTCGTATTGCAGCAATGCCGTGCTGGCGCTGCTGCTGCCCAGACCCGGCGTGCGTTTGTCGACCACGCAGCAGTCGATGCCGTAACGCAGCATCTCGTGCGCAACCAATGCGCCCGTAATGCCGGCTCCGACGATCACTACGTCGACCGATAAATTCTCCTTCAACGGATTGAAATAATCCCACAGTTTGTTCTTAACCGGCCAATAAGGCGTTCCGGTATATAATTCCATAGCGATTCGTTTTAGTTGTGTGTTATTGGCCTGCATTCGCAAAACGAATACCGAAATGCGGCATGCGTTATGCGCTGCATCGCCGCGTGCATCGAAAACTATTATAAATGAGGGCTGGCGCATTGTCGCCTATACCCTACTTTTGTCGCATGAAAACACTGTTGGCCGCACTCGCGCTTCTGTCGGACGCTCCTGCCGAGCATCCCGACACGTTATACAGCATCGAACAGGTCGAGATTACCGCATCCTTGAAGAGCGGAGATCCCTCGCGCCTGCCGATAGCCTCCACCGAAGCGGGCATGTACCGTCTCGAACGCGAAGGCGTAGAGTCGATCAAGGATTTCTCGGCCATTGCGCCCAACTTCTACCAGCCGTCATACGGGTCGCGAATGACCTCCTCGATATACGTGCGCGGATTCGGCTCGCGCATCGACCAGCCCGTGGTCGGGGTCAATGTAGACGACGTGCCATACATGAACAAGAACGCCTACGACTTCGACTTCTACGACATACGCCGCATCGAGCTTCTGCGCGGCCCGCAGGGCACGCTCTACGGACGCAACACCAGCGGGGGCGTGATGAACATATCCACCCTGTCACCCATGGTATGGCAGGGTGCGAGGCTGTCTGCCGAATACTCGTCGGCCGAGTCGTATGCGCTCAGAGCGGCATGGTACGACCGCAGGGGCGATAGCTTCGGGTACTCTCTGGCCGCTTCGTTCGCCCATTGCGGGGGATTCTTTACCAACGTCTTCAACGACGAGAAGTGCGACCGTTCGGACAACGCCGGAGCACGGCTGCGATTGCAGTGGCACCCCTCACTAAGGTGGCGTGTAGATGCCACGACATCGGTCGGATACACCGACGAGGGCGGTTACGCCTACCGTCTGTACGACGAGCATAGCGGCACATATCATCCGATCGCCTACAACGATCCGTGCGCATACCGCCGGCTGAGCCTCTGTCAGGGTTTGGTCGTAGGATACGAATCGGACAAAGTCCGTCTGTCGAGCGTAACGAGCTACCAGTTTCTCGACGACCGCATGACCCTCGACCAGGACTTCACGCCGCGCTCGCTGTTCACACTCGTGCAGAGCCAGCGCGAACATGCGTTCACTCAGGATATCGTCGTGCGCAATGCCGACTCCGAAGCACGCTGGCAATGGCTGTGCGGCGCCTTCGCATTCGGCAAGCGGCTCGACATGTCGTCACCCGTAACCTTCAAGCGCGACGGCATCGACGATCTTATACTGGACAACGCCAACAAGCACATCCACGACCAGTTTCCCGACAACGACATCGAAATCGGCACCGACAGCTTCGTCATCGCCAGCGATTTCCGCATACCTGTCTACGGCGCGGCGCTCTATCACGAGTCGTCGGTAAGGCTCGGAAGATGGACGCTTACGGCCGGACTGCGCTTCGACTATGAATACACGTCGATGAAATACGACTCGCGCAGCGAGCTGCCCTACCGCTTCAACCTCACGATGCCCGAGTTCAAGATGCTGCATACGCGCTTCGAAGGGAGCGAGCGCCAGTCGTTCTTCGAGCTGCTGCCCAAGCTGTCGGCAACCTATTCGATGCGTCGTGGCGAGGTTTATGCAACCGTCACGCGCGGCTACAAGGCGGGAGGATTCAACACCCAGATATTCTCCGACATATTGCAGTCGAAGATGATGACCGACATGATGACATCTCTGGGAGTATATATCGACGGCGTGGGCACCACTTCCTACGACTCGGCTGCGGCAACGCGCTACAAACCCGAACGAAGCTGGAACTTCGAGATCGGAGCGCACCTCCGTCCCGCCGCCGGACTGAACTTATCGGCCGCCGCATTCCTTATAGAGTGCACCGACCAGCAGGTTACCGTACTGCCCGACGGCAACAACACCGGCCGCATGATGTCGAATGCCGGCCGCGCGCGCAGTCTCGGCGCAGAGCTGTCGGTACGCTACGACAACCGCAACCTTTCGGTTGCGGCCGACTGGGGATTTACCGACGCACGCTTTACCGAATACGACGACGGTCAGGCCGACCGCGCGGGCAACGTACTGCCGTATGCGCCGCGAAACACAGCCTCGCTGAGTGCATCCTACACGTGGCACGTCGGTGCGTCGTGGCTCGATCGCATCACGCTCGGCGCACGGCTGCACGGTGTGGGAGAGATATACTGGAACGAGGAGAATACACTCCGGCAGCCGTTCTACACGCTGCTATCGGCGCATGTCGGATTGCAGAAGGGTGCGTTTTCGCTTTCGGTCTGGGGGCGCAACCTGACCGACCGCGATTACGATACGTTCTACTTCAAATCGGTCTCTCGTTCGTTTTTCAGCAAGGGACGTCCCATCAGCTTCGGAATCAAACTAAACGTAAATATTTAATATCATGAAACTTTTCAAATCGCTTTTATTGGTTGCATGCGCAGCGCTCAGCTTCGCTGCGTGCGACAAGGACGACGACAAGACACCCGTTAACCCGACACCGAAGGAATATGTCGGCGAGCTGTCGGTAGACCAGACCGACGGGACATTCTTCAAACAGCAGGGAGTATCGGTAAGGTACGACCTCAAAGACGACCGGACCGTCGACATATACATGTATCGAGTTCAGTTCGCCGAGGCCATGCCCGTCAAGCTCGACATGACGATTCCGGGCGTCGAGTGCAAGAGCGTCGGCGAGCGGATCGAACTCTCGGGCGAGCGGATCATTCCGCTGGCTATGGGCGGCGAATTTCCGCGCTATACGATAACCTCTCTGCGCGGCACTTTGACCGACAGCGAATTGCAGCTGTCGATGAACTGCGGAGAGTTTCCTCTTACCTATTCGGGAACGGCGTCCGAATAGGGCCATGCAGCCGGACAGTGCGGCGGGAGATATCTCCCGCCGCATTTCGTTTTATCGCACTGCGAATATTTTTCGCCGAATTTTCGTACCTTTATGCCCGGTTTTCAAGGGTAGGATTATGCGCGATTTTGCAGCGATAGATTTCGAAACGGCCAATTCGAGCCGCACGAGCGTCTGCTCTGTGGGCATAGTCGTCGTGCGCGACGGCCGCATGGTAGATTCGGCTTACCGGCTGATACGTCCAGCACCCAACTACTACTCGCCATTCTGCACGGCCGTGCACGGACTCACGCGGCGCGATACCGACGCAGCGCCAGAATTTCCGGCCGTATGGAGAGAGTTGCAGCCTCTGATAGCCGGTCTGCCGCTGGTGGCGCACAACTCGCCCTTCGACGAGGGTTGCCTGCGAGCGGTGCACGAGCTATACGGGATGCCGTATCCCCATTACGGGTTCCACTGCACCTGCCGCGCCTCGCGACGCATATTCGGCAAGACGTTGCCCAACCACCGCCTGCATACCGTCTCGGCGGCATGCGGCTACGATCTTGCAAACCACCACCACGCACTTGCCGATGCCGAGGCCTGCGCGGCGATTGCGATACGTATTTTATAGTATGAAGAGTGTTTCGGAAATTTTCTCGACGCTCGGGCGGAGGCTCGACGGATTCGGCAGCGATGCCGCGACGAGAAGCTGCATCGATCGTGCGATCGAGGCCAACGGCTGGTTCACGCAGAGGGATATACTACGTGCGGTGGATGCCGTGCGCAGCGAAATGCTCGATCCCGGCAAGCTCGATGCATGGTTGTCGGGATATACGCCGGTCGCCGTACCGCGAGACGTGGCCGTCATCATGGCCGGTAATATTCCGCTGGTAGGATTCAACGATTTGTTGTGCGTGGCGGCCAGCGGCAACGTATGCTGCGTAAAGCCCTCGGGCAAGGATACGGTGCTTATGGAGATGATTATAGATATGCTGCGCGAGATCGAGCCGCAGATCGCCATACGCCCCTTCGACGACGCAGCCTCGTACGATGCCGTCATTGCCACGGGCGGCGACGATGCAAACCGCTACTTCCGCACCCGGTTCGCCGGCACCGAGTCGCTTCTTCGCGGCAGCAGGCATTCGGTCGCCGTGCTGTCGGGCAGCGAAAGCACCGAAGATCTGGCCGCCCTTATCGACGATATAACATCCTACTCGGGACTGGGGTGCCGCAATGTCTCTATGATACTGCTGCCGCAGGGATACGACCCCGACCTGTATACCGACAGGCCGATCAACGTCAAGCTGCGGCGCAATCTCGTCGCCACAGCAGCCATGCTTACGATGCAGCGACGGCCGTTTACCGACTGCGGAGCTTTCCTCTGCGTCGAAAGCACGACGTTTCCCTCCGCACTGAGCTGCGTGGCGCTGCATCGCTACGACGATACGGCACAGGTGGAAAAGTGGCTCTCCGACAACGACGCCCACATCCAGTGCGTGGTAACCGATCGCTTGGAGCACCCGCGCCGCGCCGCTTTCGGCAGGGCGCAATACCCCGCTCTTACCGACTATGCCGACGGGTGCGATACCATGTCGTTCCTTACGGCGCTGTAACCGCCGCTGCCCTATTTTACGATCGAGCGGCCGAGCCAGACGAGCAGCAGACCCAGCGCGAAACTCAATCCGACATAGAGGCCGAAGTAGAGCCAGTGACGCTGTTGCAACAGCAGATACATGTCGTCGGCCATTGACGAGAATGTCGTAAAGCCTCCGCAGAAACCCGTTATCAGAAAGACGTTCATCGACGACGAAATGAGGTTGCCCCTCTCGGCCAACCCGAAAAATATTCCTATCAGAAAACTGCCTATAATATTTACGGCGAACGTTCCCCACGGAAATACCGATGCACATACCACGTGGCACAGCTTGCCCGTGATAAATCTCATGCACGTGCCGAGGAATCCTCCCAGACCGGCGATAAGCATTGCTTTTATCATAACTTGATTCGATTTTTTCGGACGAACCGATTTTCAAAGATAATGCCATTTGCCTATGCGGCCGACTGTTGTGGCATATTCTTTGTCTCTATCACTGAGAAGATAAACGGCTGTTGCGGTCAGAGTGTGCCATACCGCGCAAGCCCGTGATGTTTATAACCATTAAACCATCATATTATGCATTTGACACCGAGAGAGATCGACAAGCTGCTGTTGTTATCGCTTGGCTCGATCGCCGAGAGACGCCTTAACAAGGGTCTGAAACTCAATTATCCCGAAGCCGTGGCCTACATCACGTCGACGGCATTGGAGGGTGCACGCGAAGGCAAGACCGTCGAGGAGGTAATGAAAGGCGCAGCCTCAGTCCTGACCAAGAAGGACGTAATGGAGGGTGTGGCCGACATGATAACCCTGTTGCAGGTCGAAGCGGTATTTACCGACGGCTCGCGCCTGATAAGCATACACAATCCGATCAAATAACCGACTACGATATGAATACGACGAAAAACTCCTCGGCCGGGGCCAAGCCCGCAAAGCCGAGCCTCTATCCCGACGTCAAGGGATATATGCCTAAGCAGCAGGTCGCCGTAGGCGGCGTAGTGCTGCGCAGCGAACCCATAGAGTACAACGTAGGACGCAGGACCGTCACGGTCACGGTACGCAACACGGGCGATAGGCCGATTCAGGTCGGGTCGCACTTCCACTTCTTCGAGGTCAACCGATACTTGGAGTTCGACCGCGGTGCGGCCTTCGGCTGTCATCTCAACATACCGGCCACGACCGCCGTCAGATTCGAACCGGGCGACCAGAAGAGTGTCGAGCTGGTAACTTATGCCGGCAAGCGCCGCGTCATGGGATTCAACGGACTGGTCATGGGCTATGCCGGCGAGGAGGACGCCCCGACCTACTATCCCGTACAGGTGCAGGCGATACACCGAATGGTCGAAGCGGGATTCAAGACCGTGGAACAAGCCGAGCCGTCGCACGACAAGGCGCCGCGAAAGAGTGATAAAGCAAACAAGTAGACATATGGCAACAATTTCACGTCAGCAATACAACAATCTTTTCGGCCCGACCGTGGGCGACAAGATACGTCTGGGCAATACCGATCTCTATGTTGAGATCGAAAAGGACCTGCGCGAATACGGCGACGAGGTCGTATACGGCGGCGGCAAGACCATACGCGACGGCATGGGTCTGGCGAACACGATGACTTCTAAGGAGGGTTCGCTCGATCTGGTAATTACCAACGTTACGGTAATCGATCCGATTCTGGGCGTGGTCAAGGCCGATGTAGGTGTCAAAGACGGCAAGATAGCCGGCGTAGGCAAGGCCGGCAACCCCAACATCATGCACGGCGTACACCCCGATCTGGTAACCAGCACCGCGACCGACGCCATATCGGGCGAACATCTGATACTTACGGCCGGCGGCATCGACGGTCATGTCCACATGATAGCCCCGCAGCAGGCATACGCTTGTCTGAGCAACGGCATAACGACCGTATTCGGCGGCGGCGTGGGTCCGACCGACGGATCGAACGGCACGACCATTACGTCGGGACGCTGGAATCTCGCCCGGATACTGCAATCCTTCGACGGACTTCCGGTCAACGTAGGTCTGCTGGGCAAGGGCAACTGCTCGATCGACCTGCCGCTCGAAGAGCAGATCGCGGCCGGCGCCTGCGGCTTGAAGATACACGAGGACTGGGGCTCGACGCCGGCAGCCATACGCGCCGCACTGGGTGTTGCAGACCGCTTCGACGTACAGGTGGCCATACACTCCGATACGCTCAACGAGGCCGGATACGTCGAGGATACGATCGCCGCGATAGACGGCCGCACCATACACACCTATCACACCGAGGGTGCGGGAGGCGGCCATGCGCCCGACCTGTTGAAGGTGGCCTCTATGGCCTACGTACTCCCCTCGTCGACCAACCCCACGCTGCCATTCGGCATAAACTCTCAGGCCGAGCTCTTCGACATGATCATGGTGTGCCACAACCTCAATCCCGGCATACCCTCCGACGTAGCCTTCGCCGAGAGCCGCGTACGTCCCGAGACGCAGGCCGCCGAGAACGTCCTGCACGATCTGGGCGTGCTGTCTATGGTATCGTCCGACTCTCAGGCAATGGGACGTATCGGCGAATCGTTCCTCAGAACATTCCAAATGGCGTCGTTCATGAAGAACGCCTGCGGACGTCTGGCGGAGGACAGCCCCGAGAACGACAACTTCCGCGTGCTGCGCTATCTGGCCAAAATCACGATCAACCCTGCCGTGACATACGGCGTATCGGACTATCTGGGTTCGATCGAAAAGGGCAAGATCGCCGATCTGGTGCTGTGGGAGCCGCAGTTCTTCGGCGCCAAGCCCAAAATGGTCATAAAGGGAGGTGTGATAAACTGGTCTAACATGGGCGACCCCAACGCATCGCTGATGACACCGCAGCCCTGCTACTACCGTCCGATGTTCGGAGCCTTCGGCACGACGCTGCCCGCAACGGGCATATCGTTCGTGTCGCATGCGGCATACGAAAACGGCATAAAGGAGCGTCTGGGATTGCAGCGGCAGGTACTGCCCGTAAGGCGCACGCGCCAGCTTACGAAAAACAACATGATCCGCAACAGCGGCATGATGTCGATAAATGTCGATCCCGAGACATTCGACGTCTTCGTCGACGGAGTTCGCGCATACGTGAAACCCGCCAAGGAGTTCTCTCTCGGACAACTCTACTGGTTCAGTTGATATCGGGTATCGGGAGCATGCCTCGGGGCGTGCTCCCGTAACGTTAAAACCAAATAACATGAAAATATTCACTCGAATCATAGGAAACGTCGCTGCGCCCGAGTGGCGCGAGCGCGCCGCCGCAGCGGACAAGGAGTATATCGAGCTCGACCAGTGGACGGCGCAGAAGAGCCGCTTCGCCTCGACGAGCGACCGCGGCAACGAATACGCAGTATCGCTCGAACGCAACAGCCGCATCAACGACGGCGACATACTCTTCGAGGATGCACGGCACGGCACGATGCTCGTCGTGCGAGTAAGGCTCAACGACGTCATGGCCATAGACATGTCCTCGCTGGCCTCGATGCCGCCGCAGACGATCATACATATCGCCGTCGAGCTGGGTCATGCCATAGGCAACCAGCACTGGCCGGCCGTGGTCAAGGGGACGACGGTATATGTGCCGCTTACGGTCGACCGCAAGGTAATGGAGAGCGTGATGAAGACGCACCATATCGAAAATATCGAATACTCGTTCCGGCCTGCCGAGGGTGTAATACCCTATCTCGCGCCGCACGAGATACGACGTCTGTTCGGCGGCGCCTCACGCGAGAGCCACGCGCATACGCACGAATGCGGATCGCATCATCACGATAGCGCAGCTGCCGTATGACCGATGCCGTGAAACTGATGCGCATTCTGGCGCTGAGCGACTCGGCATTTCCCGTCGGCGCGTTCGCCTTTTCGGCCGGTCTGGAATCGGCCGTCGAGCACCGCATCGTAACGGATGCCGCATCGCTCGAAGCATACGCCCGGCAGATTCTCCGTCAGGCCGCCTTTACCGACGGCATTGCGGCACTCCAAGCTCATCGAAGTGCCGCAGAGGAGGATTACGACGGGATATGCGAGGCCGACGCTCAGCTGCTGCTGTGCAAGATGAATGCTGAATCGCGTCTTATGACGCTGCGCATGGGGCGCAAGCTGGCCGAGCTTTCGGAGAGGATTCTCAACGACTGCACCGCTGCCCGTCTTGCGGCCGACATACGTGCCGGCACGACACCGGGTACCTACCCCGTAGCGCAGGCCGTCGTTGCGTCAGCATGCGAAATACCGGAAAAGTGGCTGTTCGCATCGCTCGGTTACGGAGCGATAAACATGGTGCTGGGCGCGGCGTTGCGCTGCCTGCGCATCTCGCACTACGATACGCAGCGCATAATGTTCCGTCTGGGCGACCAGGTCGAGACGATCTACGACCGGGCACGGGAGATGACCTTCGACGACATGTCGGCGTTCGTGCCTCAGATCGACATCGTAGCCTCGCTGCACGAGAAGGGAACCAAACGAATGTTCATGAATTAAAAACCGACTTACAAGATGAAAAACACATGCAGAATCGGAATAGGCGGCCCGGTGGGATCGGGCAAGACGGCGCTTATCGAAGCCATAACCCCTCGCCTGCTCGATATGGGATACAAACTGCTGGTAATAACCAATGACGTGGTAACGACCGAAGATGCCAAGCATGTCCGCAAGATGCTCAAAGGCATACTCGTCGAAGAGCGCATAATAGGCGTCGAGACCGGTGCATGCCCTCATACCGCCGTGCGGGAGGATCCGTCGATGAACATAGCGGCCGTCGAGGAGATGGAGGCGCGGTTCCCCGACTCGGACATAGTGCTCATAGAATCGGGCGGCGACAACCTTACTCTCACATTCAGCCCGGCTCTGGTCGATTACTTCATATACGTCATAGACGTCGCCGCCGGCGACAAGATACCCCGCAAGGACGGCCCCGGTATATCGCAGTCGGATATACTCGTGATAAACAAGACCGATCTGGCACCCTACGTTCATGCCGACTTGGAGGTCATGCGACGCGATTCGGAGCTGATGCGGCCGGGCAAGCCGTTCGTCTTTACCAACTGCATGACCGGCGAGGGCATCGAACCGCTGGTGGAGCTGATTCGCAAAACGGCGTTATTCGACAGCGATGACAAGAGCTGACGCGACATCGATGACGGCGGCCGCCAGAGTCTCCGCAGCACGCGAGATGCGCCCCTTTCAGGCAGAGCCGCCGGCCATGCCCGTCGGCACGCCCGGCAAAGCAGGGTACGTCTATCTGGGTTTCGAGACGGACGACGACGGGAGGTCGATACTGCGCGAGCTGGACCGTCGCGCACCGCTCATCGTGCAGCAGGCGCTCTATTTCGACGAGTGCATGCCCCAGATGCCGTGCGTATACATATTGTCGTCGGGAGGACCCAATGTCGACGGCGACCGCTACGAACAGCACTTCACGCTGCGCCGCGGAGCCTGCGCCCACATATCGACCGGTGCGGCCACCAAGCTGGCGGAGATGCGTTACAACCACTCCTGCATGGCGCAGCGCATCGTACTCGACGAGGACGCCTATCTGGAATATCTGCCCGAACCGACTATACCCTGCCGTCATACGCGGTTCATCTGCGATACCGACATCTGCATCGACCCCTCGGCGACGCTCTTCTACTCGGAGATATACATGAGCGGGCGCAAGTACTATCGGGGCGGCGAGCGGTTCGCCTACGACATAATGTCGGTTACCACACGCGCACGGCGCCCCGACGGAGAGAGGCTGTTTCGCGAAAAGTTCGTCGTAGAGCCCTATGACGTATCGCCCGTATGTCTCGGCGTTATGGCGGATTACGACGTTGTGGCCAACGTCGTGGTGCTCACTCCGCCACAATGCGCCGACCGTATATATGAGCTTACCGACGCCTTCATCGACAGCCGGCACCGCACGGCGGCGGGCATAACGCGCCTGCCTGCCGGCTGCGGTCTGCTCTATAAGGTTCTGGGCGACGAGTCGGCACCGGTAAAGCGGCTCGTAAGGGAGTTCTGCGCGACGGTGCGACGCTGCGTCAAGGGATACGACATGCCGCAGGAATTTCCGTGGCGATAGTCACAACGGCGGTTATTTCGCGACGATTAGTTATTTTTGCAGACATTTCGACCGTCCGGCCTATGCGGCGGCCGAGAGACTAAAACAAATGGGATAAACAAAAGATAAAGATAAGATTATGGCTCAATCGAAAAGTAAAAACATGGCACTGACCTTTGTCGACGACATGCTGCGCGGTGCCGGACAGGTAATGTTCCAGAACAACGCCTGGACGGGTCTTCTGTTCTTCTGCGGAATATTCTGGGGCGCATACGAGACCGACAATATAGCCGTGGCGTGGGGTGCGCTCGCGGGCATCGCGGTCTCGACGCTTACCGGCCGCATACTCCGCTACCCCGCTCTCGACGGACGGCAGGGACTGTGGGGCTTCAACGGCATACTCGTCGGCTGCGCATTTCCCACGTTCATGAGCAACACGCCCGCGATGTGGCTGGCGCTGATACTCTGCTCGGCACTGACGGTATGGGTGCGCAACGGCATGAACCGCATTCTGGCTCCGATGCGCGTCAATTCGTTTACATTCCCGTTCGTCTTCTGCACGTGGATATTCCTCGCGGCCGCACGCACCATGCACGGACTGGCGCCTGACAACATGGCCGACCCGGCGCTGCCGGCGACTATGAGCAGCGCCTCGGCATTGGGCTTCGACACCTTCGTTCTGGGCTGGCTCAGAGGCGTCTCGCAGGTCTTTCTGATCGACTCGTGGCCAACGGGCGTGCTGTTCCTGCTCGGCCTGGCCGTATGCAGCCGCTGGGCTGCGCTGTGGGCTGCCGCAGGTTCGGCACTGGCAATGTGCATAGCGCTCCTGTTCGGGGCTTCGGCCGGCGAGATAGCGCACGGCCTCTACGGGTACAGCCCCGTCCTGACGGCCATAGCTCTGGCCACGGTGTTCTATCGTCCCAATCTGCGCTCGTCCGTGTGGGCGGTACTCGGAATCATCGTTACGGTCTTCATACAGGCTGCGATGAACGTCATGCTGTCGCCGCTCGGGCTGGCTACCCTGACCGCTCCTTTCTGCGTAGCGACATGGCTGTTCCTGCTGCCGATACTCAAACTCGACTCGCGCGAAAAGCCCGACCATACCGACTGGTACAAGTCGCATAAGGAGCCTCGCGGCAACAGCCGCCGCAAGCGCAAGCCCCAGACCCGCAAAACGACCGACGCCTAAATCCTGCAATCATGCACATGTCCGATGCGCTAATCTCCCCGACGGCGGCTGCCGTGACGGGAGTCGTCGCCGCAGGGTTGCTGGCGACGTGTCTGAGAAGAATAAGAACCGATTTCGACGACGGCTCGGCACAGACCCCGAGCGAGTACGTCATACCGCTTATGGGCGTAATGGGCGCGTTCGTCTTCGCAGCTCAGATGCTCAACTTCGCCATACCCGGCACGGGGTCGAGCGGCCATATCGTAGGCGGCATCCTCCTATGCGCCATGCTCGGTACGCGGGCGGCGTTCGTCACGCTCTCTTCGGTCATCATGCTTCAATGCCTGCTCTTCGCCGACGGCGGACTCCTTGCATTGGGGTGCAACATAATCAACATGGCCGCAATGTCGTGCCTCGTGGCCTACCCTGCCGTATATCGTCCGATTGCGGGCGACGGGGCGTCCGCAGGCCGGATATTCGCGGCCTCGATCCTCTCGTCCGTCGTCGCCCTCGAACTGGGCGCCGTCGCCGTAGTGGTCGAGACTTCGCTGTCGGGCATCGCCCAGCTGCCGCCTGCGCGTTTTCTCGCATTCATGCTGCCCATACACCTGCTGATAGGTTTGGGCGAAGGCATTGCAACGGGCTCGGTGCTCTGCGCCGTAAGGCGATACGGGATGCAGGTATCTTCGTCCGGCCGTCCGCGCGGCAGCATCGTCGCCGCGCTCGTTGCCCTCGCAGCCGCAGCCCTTATGATCGGAGGCGTCGCTTCGTGGGTGGCATCGTCCGACCCCGACGGCTTGGAGTGGTCGATCGGGAATACCGCCGCATCGGAGCCGATCGCCGCCGGCCGCGCGCATGACGTGGCCGAAAGCATACGACAAACCACTGCCGCAATGCCCGACTACGACCACTCGCTTGCGGGCGTTGTCGGATGCGTCGCCGTCATGGCCGTTGTGCTCATAGGTTCGTATCTGCTGCGGCCGAGAAGAAAACGTACATGAAAAACCGTATGCAACGGGCGCTCGCCGATATGATATGCCGCGAGCGGGCGCTCGACGGCTCGGGGATAATGGCGCGATTCGACGACCGCGCCAAGCTGCTCGCGACGCTCGTCTATCTGGTCGCCATGCTCTCGGCACCGATATACAGACCGTCGCAGCTGATCCTGTTCGCGATATTTCCCATAACGATGTCGGCCGCGAGCGACACGGACTATCTGCGCATAGCCCGCCGCTCGCTGATCGTCGTCCCGCTGGCCGCAGTCATCGGCATATTCAACGTACTCTACGACCGCCGGCCGGCAATGGAGATCGGCACGACCGTGATAACTATGGGCTGGATCGGCTTCGTCTCGATCGTGCTCCGCGCCATGCTGTCGGTGCAGGCTCTGTCGATACTCATACTCAACACCGGCTTTCGCAACATCTGCCGCGCAATGCAACGGCTGGGCATGCCGCCGGTTCTGGCAACACAACTGCTGCTTCTATACCGCTATGCCTACGTACTGATAGACGAGGTGCTTACGATGTCGCGTGCGCGCGACGCCCGCAGCTTCGGACGGCGAGCCTACCCCATCCGCATCTGGGGCGTAATGATCGGGCAGCTGCTCGCACGGTCGGCCTGTCGCAGCCGCGCAGTCTACGCGGCCATGCTCGCGCGAGGCTTCGACGGCTCCATTCCGCAATGCGATGCGCGCCCCTGCCGCTGGCGGCTGCGCGATACGGCGCTGGTGGCGGCATGGACGATCATATCGGCAGCCATACGTCTCGCCGACCCGGCAGGCATCATACAAACATTCCGATTATGAGCCATCATTACATACGCTTCGACGAGGTGCGATACCGCTATCCGGACGGATACGAGGCGCTGAAAGGTGTTTCGTTACTTATAAGACACGGCGAAAAGGTCGCTCTGCTGGGTGCCAACGGCGCCGGAAAATCGACTCTGCTGCTGCATGCGGCGGGTCTGTTGCTGCCGACATCGGGCGAGGTCATCGTAGGCGGGATAAAGTCCACCCGCCGGACAATGCCGCAGATAAGACGCGCGGCGGGTCTCGTGTTCCAGAATGCCGACGACCAGCTGTTCATGCCCACGGTCGAGGAGGATGTCGCTTTCGGCCCTGCCAACATGCGTCTGACACAGGCCCAGATCGATGTGCGCGTAGCCGCGGCCCTCGCGGCGGTAGGCGCGACGGCCTATCGCCAGATGCCCTCGCACCGCCTTTCGGGCGGCATGAAAAAGAGCGTATCGATAGCTACCGTACTCGCCATGGAGCCCTCAGTGCTGGTCATGGACGAACCCACGGCGGGACTCGATGCGCAGGCGCGGCGGCGCATCGTTGCGCTCTTAGAGCGCTTCGAACATACGATGATTGTGGCTACGCACGACATGGATATGGCTGCCGACCTATGCGAGCGGACGATCATCCTGGACAACGGCATTATCGCAGCCGACGGTGCCGCGTGCGACATACTCTCCGACAACGATCTTTTGCAGAGGTGCGGATTGGAGATGCCGTGCCGGTTCAGGCACAGATGCCGGCTGGCAGGCCTGAGCGGCATATCGGTATAGTCGCTACCCTCTTTTCGGCGGCATGATCCGCCGTCCCATGACGGCCGTAACGACGGCGCCGACCAGATGCACGGCAATGGTTACACCGAGCGCGAGCTCGATACCGCCCCACTTCAACAGCTGGGGCATGAAGAATACGCCGATGACGGCACCCGCCTTGCCGAAGGCTGCGGCGATACCTGCTCCCGAGCCGCGTTCGGAGATGTCGTATATCCGGGTCGGTATGATGAACGTAATGAGATGAGGCCCGGCATTGAGAAACAGCTCGAAGATCATGAACCCGCCGATAGAGCACCACAGGGGCCAGTGCAGCCGGTATGACGCCAGCAGCAGAGCCAGCCCCGCAGCACAGAGCACGAACCCCCACGTCTGCATGCGTACCGGGCGCCAGCGGCCGATGAAGCACAATCCGAGAATGAATCCGGGCAGGATGACGAAGTTGACCAGCGTGGTCAGCTCGACCGACTCGACGACATGCCGATACGGATCGGCGGCGGCGGACTCCAATCCGAGCGCCATTATCAAGGCCGGAAGGAACACTCCGATGCCATAGACACCGATACCCTCGCATGCCCAAGGCACGCCGCTGAATATAACCTTTTTAAGATTCCCGCCGCGAAACATCTCGCGCCACGGCGTATGCCCGGCGGCAGCAGATTCGGGTGTCGCAACCGTCACACCGTCGCCCAGCAAACGGCGTGCGGCTTGCTGTGCCTGCGGTTGGAATCCGTGAGCGGCGAGCCATATCGGACTCTGCGTAAAGCGCAACCGGCACAACAGCATCAATGCCGCCAGCGCCGAGATGATAATCATCAATCTGTTCCATATATGCGGATCGCTGCCGTCGCGCAGGACGAAGTAACATATCGCCGCAACGGCGATGTTGCCTATCGACGACAGCGCCTTGGCGGCACCGACCGCCGTCAACCGCCAGCGCCGCGGCATGATCTGGGATATGTAGTCCGAATCGAGGCTGTACTCGCCGCCGATGCCGAGTCCCATGACCAGCATAGCCCCAGGCAGATAGGCGATGCTGTCGACGAAAACGACCGCAAGCGAAGCTGCGAGGATCATAGCCGGGCAGAGCCTGAAATAGAGCAGATAGCCGCGGCGGTCGCTCAGCCGCCCGAACAGCAGCGATCCGATCATGATGCCCGCAAGCGAAGAGGAGGCTATCGCACCCTGCGCCAGCGACGATAACGAGGATGTGCGGACGATCCCGACCAGCGGCAGGATTATACCCGTCAACGTAGCCAGAGCAGCTCCCGCTACCTGTCCGAGCGAGGCGGCGAACCAAACGTGCAGATGCCCCGCGCGCAGCGGCATCGTACTCATGTCTACCGATTTAGAGTCCATAAGATTGGAATTTTCACCGAGCAGTTCAATAAATATGCCACCCGACAGCCGCAACCGCTGCCGCCGAGGCGAGAGCGTTGCGGCAGGGAGCGAATTATTTATGGTGCGAATTTGGATGATAATAGGATTGTTTTTCGTATTTTTGTCGGGAAAAACGTAAACGATAAAAAATCGATCATATATGTTTGAAAATTTAACCGATAAACTCGAACGGTCGTTCCGCATACTCAAAGGCGAGGGTCGCATTACCGAGATCAACGTTGCCGAGACGCTCAAAGAGATACGGCGCGCCCTGATCGATGCCGACGTCAACTACAAGGTCGCCAAGACATTTACCGACGAGGTAAAGCGCAAGGCCCTGGGCCAGGACGTGCTCCGCTCGGTAAAGCCCGGACAGATGATGACCAAGATCGTCCGCGACGAGCTGGCGGCGCTGATGGGAGGCACGGCCACCGACATACGTTTGGAGGGCAATCCTGCCGTCATTCTCATCGCCGGTCTGCAAGGTTCGGGTAAGACGACGTTCTCGGGCAAGCTCGCCGCACACATCAAGGGCAAGCGCGGCCGTCAGGTGCTTCTCGTCGCAGGCGACGTATACCGCCCGGCAGCAATCGACCAGTTGCAGGTGCTCGGCTCCCAGATAGGCGTCGAGGTGTACACCGAAGCCGGCAACAACGATCCCGTCGCCATAGCCGAGAATGCAATCAAGTATGCGCGGCAGAAATCATATAACGTCGTCATAGTCGATACGGCCGGCCGTCTGGCCGTCGACGAGGCGATGATGCAGGAGATAACGGCGATCAAGGCGGCCGTCAAGCCAAGCGAGACGCTCTTCGTCGTCGACTCGATGACGGGTCAGGATGCCGTCAATACAGCCAAGGAGTTCAACGACCGGCTCGATTTCGACGGTGTCGTCCTGACCAAGCTCGACGGCGATACGCGCGGCGGTGCCGCCATATCGATCCGCTCGGTTGTCGACAAACCGCTGAAATTCATTTCGAGCGGCGAAAAAATGGACGCCCTGCAAGTGTTCCACCCCGAACGTATGGCCGACCGTATATTGGGCATGGGCGACGTCGTATCGCTGGTAGAGCGTGCGCAGGAGCAGTTCGACGAGGAGCAGGCGCGCAGGCTCAAAAAGAAGCTTATTAAGAACCAGTTCAACTTCAACGATTTCCGCGAGCAGATAGCACAGATCAAGAAAATGGGCAATCTCAAAGACCTCGCGTCGATGATACCCGGCATGGGCAAGGCGTTGAAGAACGTCGACATACCCGAGGATGCCTTCAAGCAGACCGAGGCTATCATCGACTCCATGACTCCGGCCGAGCGCGAAAATCCCGAGATCATCAATGCCCGCCGCCGCGAACGTATCGCCAAGGGCAGCGGAACGACTATCATGGATGTCAACCGTCTGATGAAGCAGTTCGAGGATACGCGCAAGATGATGAAGACGGTAGCCGGCGGAAAACTCAAAATGCCTCCCGGCATGCGTCCGCGCCGCTAACGTACAGCTGACGGAGGCGGAGCAAGCAAAACAGGGTTTCGCCAAGTATAGCTACATCTTGGAATCCACGCTCGGGCGTGGATTTTTTTTGCGTCAGCAACAGCCGTGCCTATACATATCGCACTGCTAATAAGAGGACTGCTGCAAAAGTCGATCGGAGATATCGACAATATCCGATATCTCCGATCCGTTTATTTAGACTTAAACTGTAATTCCGTAAAGGTGCCCCCAACTTCTTTTTGATCCGTATAAACCGAGTAATAGCCTTACTCACCGTTGGGGACACCAAGTCCTCCGGTGTGAGTAAGGATTATCGGCAAAAGCCGAATTCGGTTTAGTCGGATCGATACAAAAGTAGTAAATTTTCATTTAACTGCAAATTATTTTTCATATTTAATCACTTATACAATAAAACATTATACACACTCTATCAAGCCGGACACCTTTCCGTATCGCCCGCCGGCAAGCCCGCTCAGCATCGTCGCCGTCGCGCCAAACAATCGACACGCAGCCCTTGCCATATCTTTCAGGGCATCGTGCAGCCTATATATCTATGTATGATTGCGACGCATGCGAGGGGGGGGGCGGCAGCCGATCTCGCATAATCCGGATCGACACTATTTTTTCATACCGGGAATAGTGATAATTATAATTTATTTCGTATCTTTGACTCCGTCAATGATACTTCGGGTTCGGCTTTAATCGTGCTAACGCCTGCTTATCCGCTCGACTCGCCGTATTTTTGACCGATACCGAAAATATTCCCTACATGCGGCAGTAGCTCAGTCGGTAGAGCATCGGCTTCCCAAGCCGAGGGTCACGGGTTCGAGTCCCGCTTGCCGCTCTTGAAAATCAACGAATTACAGACATCAGTCAATTCGTTGATTTTTTATTTGCACGCAACATACGATGATACAATCGTAATTCTCCCGTATCAGGTCGGGCATCAGCCCTCACGCATCTTCGATGTAGACGTTGCTATCGTATGTGTCGGGAGCTCCGCATCGCCGATTACACGACAGCTGCACATCGTACTTCATATCAGGTCGGGCAGGAGATCATAATCCGCCGGCATATCACGCAAAATAATCGCCGCAACCCGAAAGGCTGCGGCGATAACTTTATCCGTATGAAACAGTGCGTCAGTCCATCTTCAACACGGCGAGGAATGCCGACTGCGGCACCTCGACCGAGCCGATCTGGCGCATGCGCTTCTTGCCGGCCTTCTGCTTTTCGAGCAGTTTGCGCTTACGCGATATGTCGCCGCCGTAGCACTTGGCCGTAACATCCTTGCGAACAGCCTTGACCGTCTCGCGCGCGATGATCTTGGCGCCGATAGCAGCCTGTATGGCGATGTCGAACTGCTGTCTGGGTATCAGCTCTTTGAGCTTCTCGCACATGCGGCGGCCGAAGTCGTATGCGTGGTCGGCATATATGAGCGACGAGAGCGCATCGACGGGCTCGCCGTTGAGCAGTATATCGAGCTTGGCGAGTTTGCTCGGCTGATAACCCGTGCGGTGGTAGTCGAACGAAGCGTAACCGCGCGATATGCTCTTCAACTTGTCGTAGAAATCGAACACGATCTCCGATAGCGGCATCTCGAAATTGATCTCCACGCGATCCTGCGTGATGAAGGTCTGGTTCTTCATTACGCCGCGCTTGTCGATGCACAGCTTTATGACGTTGCCCAGATAGTCGGCTTTCGTAATGATCTGCGCCAAAATGTATGGCTCCTCGATCTTCGACACCTTAGTGATCTCGGGCAGTCCCGACGGATTGTGAACCTCCAATTCGTCGCCCGAGGTGGTCGTAATTCGGTAAGAGACGTTGGGCACGGTGGTAATGACATCCATGTCGAACTCGCGGTAAAGGCGCTCCTGAATGATCTCCATGTGCAGCAGTCCCAGAAAACCGCAGCGGAATCCGAAGCCCAGCGCCAGAGAGCTCTCAGGCTCGAACGTGAGCGAAGCGTCGTTGAGCTGCAACTTTTCGAGCGAGGCACGCAGATCCTCGTACTGGTCGGCCTCAACCGGATATACGCCGGCGAAGACCATAGGCTTGACATCCTCGAAACCGGCGAAAGCCTCATCGCACGGGGCGGCAACAGAAGTGATCGTATCGCCGACCTTGACGTCGGTCGAGGTCTTGATGCCCGAGCAGATGTATCCTACGTCGCCCGAGCGGATCTCGTTGCGCGGCGACATCTTCAATTTAAGCACGCCGATCTCGTCGGCGTCGTACTCGCTGCCCGTGTTGAAGAACTTAACGTGGTCGCCCTTATGCAGCGTACCGTTGAATACGCGGAAATAGGCTATGATTCCTCTGAACGGATTGAATACCGAGTCGAAGATAAGCGCCTGCAACGGGCCTTCGTCATTGCCCTCGGGTGCCGGCACACGCTCGACGATCGCTTCGAGCACCTCCTCGACGCCCTGTCCGGTCTTGCCCGAGGCGAGCAGAATTTCCTCCTCCTTGCAACCTATAAGGTCGATGATCTGATCCTTTACCTCGTCTATCATCGCAGAGTCGCAGTCGATCTTGTTGAGCACGGGGATGATCTCCAAATCCTGCCCCAAGGCAAGATAGAGATTGGATATGGTCTGAGCCTGTATGCCCTGCGTCGCGTCGACCACCAGCAGCGCACCCTCGCACGAGGCTATCGCGCGCGACACCTCGTAGGAGAAGTCGACATGTCCCGGAGTGTCGATCAGATTGAGGACGTATGTCTGCGAGTCGCGCGCGGTATATTCCATTTGTATGGCGTGGCTCTTTATGGTAATACCCTTTTCGCGCTCCAAATCCATGTCGTCGAGCACCTGATTCTGCATCTCGCGCTGGTTGAGCGTATTCGTCTTTTCCAACAGTCGGTCGGCCAGCGTACTCTTGCCGTGGTCGATATGGGCGATAATACAGAAATTGCGTATGTTTTTCATCGTACAGTACAATTTTTCAGATTACAAAAGTAGGCAAAATAAGTAAATCGAGCAAACGACACGTAGTTTATTTGTCCGGCCGGTGCGGCAACACCGCGCCGCGCCATGCGAAAGAGTGTATGTAGGTTCGAAATATTTTTGCGATTTAATATAAAAACGCTACATTTGCCTATCAAAAACAATTCAAAAACTATCCGAAACAAAATAAAAAACACTTAAACGAAACGAAATGAATCACAAACTTAGCAAAACTCTGTTTGTCGGAGCCGCCGCCGTGCCGGCACTCGCAGCCATGCCGGCATCGGATGCCGCAGCCGCAAAGCCCGATAAACCGAACGTGATCTTCATCCTTCTGGACGATGCCGGTTACGGAGATTTCGGATGCTACGGCCAGACGCGCACCGAGACGCCCAACATCGACGCTCTCGCCGCACGTGGAATCCGCTTTACGGATATGTACTCGGCCGCACCGCTCTCGTCGCCGGCACGCTGCGGCCTGCTTACGGGCATGCACTCGGGACATGCGCAGATACGCGCCAACGACGAGATGACGCATCGCGGCGATGTATGGAACCACGCCGAGATGCTGCGCGACTCGACGCTCGAAGGTCAGGCCCCGATGCGCGCCGGAACGCCTACGCTCGGCAGCGAAATGAAACGCGCCGGTTACCGCACGGCCATGATCGGCAAATGGGGCGTGGGAGGCCCGACGAGCGAAAGCACGCCCAACAAAATGGGCTTCGACGAATATTTCGGCTGCATCTGCCAGCGTCAGGCGCACTGCTACTACCCTCCTTTCCTCTGGGAGAACGACCGCCGCGTATATCTCGACAACCAGCTCCTGCCGCCGGGCACGCCGCTCGACGATGGAGCCGATCCCATGGATCCGCGAAGCTACGAGAAGTATGCGCAGAACACTTACAGCCCCGATCTGATGTATGAACGCGTGCTGCGGTTCGTCGGCGAAAACCGCGACAACCCATTCTTCCTTATGTGGACCACGCCCATACCCCACAGCCCGATGCAGGCTCCGGCCGACGAGGTGCAATACTATGTGCGCAAGTTCGGCGACGAGTCGCCCATAGAAGGCAGGGGCTACTTCCCGTCGCGCTGGCCGCATGCCACCTACGCGGCGATGATATCGCATATCGACCGACAGATCGGCGGTCTTGTCGAGGAGTTGAAGCGTTTGGGATTGTGGGACGACACCATAATATTCATCACGAGCGACAACGGTCCGGCGGCCAACTCCTGCTCGTCTACCGAGTGGTTCCAGAGCGCGGCGCCATTCCGCAGCGGCAAGGGCTGGGGCAAGGCTTCGCTGCGCGAGGGCGGCATCCGCATGCCGTTCATCGTAGCGTGGGGCGACCGCATCGCGCCGCAGGTATGCGACCATATCGGATATTTCCCCGACGTGATGCCTACGTTGTGCGACATTGCCGGCATCGACTCGCCCAAGACCGACGGCATATCGCTGCTGCCGACCATACGCGGCAAGCAGAAACGCCAGAAGCAGCACGAATATCTATACTGGGAGTTCCCCGGCGGCAAGGGCTGGGTAGCCGTTCGTTACGGCAAATGGAAGGGTCTGCTGCGCGAGGTCAAGAGCGGCAACGATCGCATCGAGCTATTCGACATATCGACCGATCCGAGAGAGGAACACGACCTTGCGGCCGAGCACCCCGAGATCGTCGATAAGATGCGGCAGTTCATTCGCGAGTCGCACACCGAACCGGAGAATCCGCTTTTTATGATGGACATCCCTTTCAAGTAAGGCGTAATTTCATTAACTTTGCGTCGTGCCGTCGGATGACGGTACGACGTTTTTTTTTACGGCAATGGAAGAGAGCATCTCATTCGGACAATACGTCAGACCGATATACGTCATGGCCAAGCCGGCCGGTTCGCGCTGCAATCTCGCGTGCGAATACTGCTACTATCTCGAAAAGGGCATGATGTATCCGGCGCAGACGGCGCAGACGATGAGCGACGAATTGCTCGATCTTTTCATCCGCGACTATATCGCCGCACAGCCCACGCCTCAGGTCGTATTCTCGTGGCACGGCGGCGAGACGCTGCTGCGCTCCAAGAATTTCTACCGGCGCGTAGTCGAGTTGCAGCGCAAGTACGGCGCCGGACGCAGAATCGAAAATACCATACAGACCAACGGCACGCTGCTCGACGATGAGTGGTGCGCATTCTTCCGCGACAACGGCTGGCTCGTGGGCATATCGATAGACGGCCCTCGCCGATATCACGACCGTTATCGTCTCGACCGCCGTGGCGGCGGCACTTTCGACGATGTTATGCACGGCATAGGTCTGCTGGCCAAGCACGACGTTCAGTGGAACGCACTGGCCGTCGTCAACCGCTTCAACGGCGACGACCCCGAGGGCTTCTACGACTTTTTCCGCTCGACAGGCTGCCGCTTTCTGCAATTCACACCCGTCGTCGAGCGCATACTGCCCCGCGACGACGGCCGCATGCTGGCTTCGGCAGCCGACAGCGATGCCCGACTCGCAGACTTTTCGGTAACGCCCGGGCAGTGGGGACGCTTCCTGTGCAGGGTATTCGACCGCTGGGTAACGGCCGACGTCGGAGAGATATTCGTTCAGATGTTCGACGCGACGCTGGCCAACTGGGTCGGTCAGGCGCCCGGACTCTGCACGCTGTCGAAGATATGCGGCCATGCCGGAGCATTGGAGTTCAACGGCGACCTGTATGCCTGCGACCACTTCGTTTTTCCCGAATACAAGCTCGGCAATATCGCCAGCACGCCGATCGGCGAATTGATGCGCAGCACGAGGCAGAGCGCATTCGGCGACGCCAAGCTGCGTTCGCTGCCCTCGCAATGCCGCGAGTGCCGCTATCTGTTCGCCTGCAACGGCGAGTGCCCACGCAACCGCTTCGCGTACACACGTACCGGCGAGCCTGGACTCAACTACCTCTGCAAGGGGTACTACAAGTTCTTCGACCACGCTGCCCCTTACATGGATTTCATGCGCAACGAGCTGTCGCACAGGCGTCCTCCGTCGAACGTCATGGAATGGGCGCGGCGCAGGCTCGCACGCAGCAACGACAACAAACGATAAAGACACGCTTTCGTCGAGCCTCGGCATAGCCGAACGCAGTTCGTGAAATGCCGAGACGCAGAAATGTCCGAAATAAATTCAACGTTATGACAGCACTTACCGATTACCTGAGACTCGTAAAGTTCTCGCACACGATATTCGCCATGCCCTTCGCCCTGATTGCATTCGTTTACGCATGGAAGACATGCGACACCTCGTCGCTCTCGCTGCCCATACTGCTCATGCAGGTCGTAGGCTGCATGGTCTTCGCCCGCAACGTCGCCATGGGCTTCAACCGCTGGGCAGACCGCCACATAGACGCCCGCAATCCGCGCACGGCTTCGCGCGAGATTCCGGCAGGCGTCATATCGCCGCGCGCGGCATTGTGGTTCGTCGGGGCGAATGCGCTGCTGTTTATCGTACTGGCCGCCACGATCAACCCTCTTACGGGGTGGCTCTCGCCCGTGGCGCTGGCCGTGTTGATGTTTTACAGCTACTGCAAGCGGTTTACCGCGCTCGCGCATCTGGTGCTGGGGCTGTCGCTCGGCATAGCCCCCGTCGGAGCATACCTCGCCGTAGCCGGCAGCTTCGCCGTCGAGCCGTGCATACTGACGCTTCTGGTCATGACATGGTGCGGAGGGTTCGACATAATATATGCGTTGCAGGACGCCGAGTTCGACCGCCGGCACTCGCTCCACTCGATACCGGCAAGATTCTCCGCACGCACCTCGCTCGCCATCAGCATCGCACTGCATGCCGCGAGCATAGCCGCCCTGCTCCTATTCGCTTCGTATCTGCCGCAGCGCTGGCCGCTCTATGCCGGCTGCGCGGTCTTTACGGCTATAATCGTCATGGAGCACATAATCGTGACGCCGACCAGTCAGCGCAACATAGGCATCGCGTTCGGCACTCTCAACGGGCTTGCCAGCACGACGCTGGCGATATTCCTTATCGCCGATATGTCGATTTAATACAGCCGGCAGGCACTCCGGAGATGTGGTTATCGCTGGCATTCGCATCGGCAATGTTGCTCGGCCTCTACGACGCGGCAAAAAAACGCGCGCTCAGGGATAATGCGGTCATACCCGTACTGCTGCTCAATACGATCTTCTGTTCGCTGATATTCCTGCCTCCGCTGCTCAGCGCCGAGCTGTCGCTGGGCTGGTTCGACGGCACCGTGCTCTCGTCCACACAAGGCTCGCTGCACGAGCATCTGCTCATAGTGGCCAAATCGGCGCTCGTGCTCTCGTCGTGGATATTCGGCTACTATGCCATAAAGCATCTGCCGCTGACGATCGTCGGCCCGATAAACTCCATACGTCCGATATTGGTGCTTATAGGCGCCATGACCGTATTCGGCGAACGCCCCAACCTATGGCAATGGGCGGGCATCGCTCTGGCGCTGCTGTCGCTCTACCTGCTCAGCCGATCGAGCAGACGCGACGGCATAGATTTCCGCCGCAACGTCTGGATCTGGGCATTGGCCGCCGCAACGCTTCTGGGCGCGGCGAGCGGGCTCTACGACAAGTTCGTCGTCTCGAAGCTCAATCCCGTATTCGTACAGAGCTGGTTCTGCATCTATCAGGCAGCGATGATGACCGTAATAGCCGCCGTGATATGGTATCCCGACCGTCATCGCGCACCTCTCAAATGGAACCGGGCGATACCGCTGATATCCGTTTTCATCTGCTGCGCCGACTTCTGCTACTATCAGGCGCTGAGCCGTCCCGAGGCTATGATCTCGATAGTCTCGATGATACGACGTTCATCGGTAATAGTATCGTTCGCCTGCGGCGCGCTGCTCTTCGGCGAGCGCAACCTGCGGGCCAAGTTCCTCGATCTGTTGCTTATACTCGCCGGCATGGTGCTGCTCTATATCGGCAGCCACTGACAACACTACTGCCGACATCATCTCCGGCTCAGACCGCATGGCGGCTAAGGCAGCCGATCTTCATGCGGCCGGGGCGGCAGCGAAATAATTGTCAATTAACGGAAAAATTCGTACCTTTGTACGATTGACAGAAAACAGATAAAATCATAACTATATGAACATTTCGTACAACTGGTTGAAGAAGTATATCGCGACCGATCTGTCGGCCGAGCGCATAGCGGAGATATTGACCGACATAGGATTGGAGGTCGAAGGCTTCGAGAAGATAGAGACGATCCGCGGCGGGCTGGCCGGTGTGGTCGTGGCCGAGGTGCTGACATGCGAGGATCATCCCGATTCCGATCACCTCCACATAACCACGGTGGACGTGGGTGCGGAGGCTCCGTTGCAGATCGTCTGCGGCGCCCACAACTGCCGCAAGGGTCTGAAAGTGCTGTGCGCCACCGTCGGCAGCGTGCTCTACCCGGGCGGCGGCGAGGAGGAGTTCAAGATCAAGCGCAGCAAGATACGCGGCGTCGAGTCGCTCGGCATGCTCTGCGCCGAGGACGAGCTCGGCATAGGCCGGGGCCACGAGGGCATCATGGAGCTTCCGGCCGATGCTCGCGTGGGTATGACCGCTAAGGAGTATCTGCATATTGAGGACGACTTCCTGATAGCCGTAGGCCTCACGCCCAACCGTATCGACGCTGCGTCGCATATAGGCGTCGCGCGCGACCTTGCGGCATATCTGCGCAGCCGCGGCGACGATAACGCCCGCCTGCTGCTGCCTTCGGTCGATGCGTTCGAGGTCGACAACCGCGACCTTACGATCGGCGTTACGGTCGAGAACAGCGAGGCTGCACCGCGTTACGCCGGTCTCACAGTCCGCAACTGCAAGATAGCGCCCTCGCCCGACTGGATGCAGAACGAGCTGCGCGCCGCAGGCATCAACCCCAAAAACAATCTGGTCGACATAACCAACTACGTGCTCTTCGAGCTGGGGCAGCCGCTCCATGCTTTCGATGCCGACAAGATCGAGGGCGGACGCATCGTCGTCAAGACGTGCCCCGAGGGTACGCCGTTCGTCACGCTCGACGGCGTGGAGCGCAAACTTACCGACCGCGACCTTATGATATGCTCGGCCGAGCGTCCGATGTGCATCGCCGGCGTCTACGGCGGCCTGGACTCGGGCATAAGCGACAGCACGGTCAACGTGTTCCTCGAAAGCGCGTACTTCAACCCCGTCTGGATTCGAAAGACGGCCAAGCGTTTCGGTCTTAACACCGACGCTTCGTTCCGCTTCGAGCGCGGCATCGACCCCGACATTCAGGTATATGCGCTCAAACGTGCCGCACTGCTTATGAAGGAGCTCGCAGGCGGCGAGATTTCGAGCGACATAATCGACATAAACCCCTCGCCTGCCGAACCGTTCGTCGTAGAGCTCTCTCTCGAACGCACCAACCGTCTTATCGGCAAGGATATTCCGGCAGCGACGGTACGCACGATTCTCGATGCGCTCGACATCGAAGTGACCTCGGAGCAGGGCGACACGCTCACTCTGGCCGTACCGCCCTACCGTGTCGACGTGCGTCGCGAGGCCGATGTCATCGAGGAGATACTCCGCATCTACGGCTACAACAACGTCGAGATACCCGAGCATGTCAACTCTACGCTGTCGTATGCGCCGAACCCCGACCGCAACCGTCTTATAAACATCGCGGCCGACTATCTTTCGGCCAACGGCTACACCGAGATCATGTCCAATTCGCTGACCAAGGCGGCCTATTACGAAGGTCTCGAATCATACAAGTCGGAGAATTGCGTGAAGATAATGAACCCTCTTAGCGCCGACCTTAACGTCATGCGCCAGACGCTTCTGTTCAATACGCTCGAAGCCGTCGAGCTGAACGCTAACCGCCGCAACGGCGATCTGAGGCTCTACGAGTTCGGCAACTGCTACCGCTACGACCTCTCGCATGCAGGCGGCGAGGATGCGCTGGCACCCTACACCGAGACATACCGTCTCGCAATGGCCGTCACGGGTGTCGCAACACCCCTTTGGTGGAACAGCAAGGCGGAGCAGGCGTCGTTCTTCACGCTGCGCGCCATGATCGAGAGACTGCTGCGCCGATTCGGCATCGACATATATTCGCTCAAATGCGAGCCGTTGCAGAGCGACCTCTTCGCCGACGCCGTATCGATCTCGGCCAACGGCAAGGAGCTGCTGCAAATGGGTGTCGTGTCGCCGGCTCTCCGACGCCGCTTCTCGCTCAAAACGGACGTATTCTTCATGGAGATGAATTTCGACTCTCTGGTCAAGCTCACGCGCAAGCACAAGATTGCATACACCGAGCTGTCGAAGTTCCCCGAGGTAAGACGCGATCTTGCGCTGCTGGTCGACCGCGACGTCACGTTCCTCAAACTGCGCGACATAGCATTCGCCACCGAAAAGAAGCTGTTGAAGAGCGTATCGCTATTCGACGTCTACGAGGGCGACAAGCTGCCCGCCGGCAAGAAGTCGTATGCACTCGGCTTCGTCCTCGAAGACAAGTCGCAGACCTTGACCGACAAGCAGATCGAACGCACGATGAACAACCTGCAATCGCAGTTCGAGAAGCAGGCGGGAGCGGAGATCAGGCGATAGCGCCGTTGTTGCAACGCTTGATATAACTGCGGTCGGACGATAAGCGATCGACGAAATACCCCTGCCGGGAAAATCCTCGGCAGGGGTATTTTTCATTGCGAAGCGGCTCGGAGCGCCTCTCCCGACTCGGAATCACAGGCGCGGGTATATCGTCGGCGGCTGTATCGAAACGAATGACGCACCGTTGCCGGGCGAAGTGCATACCATGCGCACGGCCTTTATCGGTCGCACCGGATACTCGATCGTATAGCCCCCGCAGTCGAGGTCGCCGACACGCTCGAAGGTATCTCCGTCGCTGCTAATCTCGACATAGCCGTTTTCGAAGATGAACCGCGGCAGCTGGAAATTGCCGGTGGCCACATACATGCGACGGCATTCTACCGCACGCTCGAATGTAAACTGCACCCAGTCGCCGGCATCGGCGGCACGTGCGGTGCGCGCAAGACGGCCGTAAGCCTGCGCCTTTTCGAATGTAAATGTTCCGCTCTGAGGCATCGACGATGTAATCCTGAATGCCGGAGTTATTGTCTTGAAGCGTGCGTCGACACCCGCCTCGGGGCTGTGTGCCACGCCATAGCGGCTCTCGAAGGCATACTCCCACGGACGATCGGTCTTTATCGCGCCGGCATACGGCATCCACTCCGCAAGCGGTTCGCGACGGTAATATATCGTGCTGCGATCATCGACCTTTGCCGTAAGCATACCGTCGCGGTAAGCGACTTCGGGAGGAAAGAGGCGGAATGACACGCCCATAGCCGCCATGCGGCCGTAATGGACTTTCAATCGTCGATAGAATCCGTCCCAGTCGCGCCCGGCATCGCTCCAAGCGATTTCGGCCAGCGCACAGATGCGCGGAAAAGTCTGATACTCTATATAAGCCGTCGTCTCAGGCTTGCGCGATGCGTATGCCTCGCTGAAAAACGTAGCCTCGAATCCGAGAATATTTCGCCGCTGCTCCTCTGTAAAGCCATGTGCGGCCGGCGAGAACGAGTATACCTTGCGGCAGTCGAATATCGCAGCCCAGTCGTGCCCCGGCTCGCGCGGCGACTGCTTCATGTCGAAATAGAAATAGGCGCCGGGCATGACCACCGTCGCATAACCGTCGGCCGTAGCTTTCAGACACTGCTTGACACCCTCCCAGCCGTATACGTGCGTCGCAGCGGAGAGACGTCCGCCGTCGACCGCCTCGTTCCAGACCGACGCATGCTTGCCGTGCGACAGCAGGATGCTCTCGATGCGCGACATGAAATACGACTGCAACGCATGGGCATCGCCGCCGCACCTCTCTATATATGCGCTGCATGTCGGACAGCGTCTCCACTGCGCCATGTCGACCTCGTCGCCGCCTACATGTATATGTTTCGACGGGAACAGTCCGCATACCTCGCCGAGAATATCCTCCAACAGCCGGTAGTTGCTCTCATCGGTCGCACATAGCGCAGACCGGGTATCGTAGCCCAGAGACGACGACAGATCAGGCGTATAGTCGCACAGCACCTCGGGATGAATCGTAGCCAGACAGAGGCTGTGTCCCGGCAGATCGATCTCGGGTATGATCTCGATATTGCGCACGGCGGCATATTCGATCAACTCGCGCATGTCGTCCTGCGTATAATAACCGCCGTAGCGCTCGTTCCACTTGCCGTAGCGCGGCCATACGGGGCTGTCCCCGCCGCGGTAGCCGCCCACTTCTGCCAGTTCGGGATGCGACACTATCTCCAAGCGCCAAGCCTCGTCGTCCGAAAGATGCAGTTGCAACTTATTGATCTTATGGAATGCGAGCAGATCTATATAATGCTTCACATTATCTTTATCCATCCACGTGCGGCAGACATCGAGCATGAATCCGCGATAGTCGTATTGCGGCTTATCCTCCACAAGGCAGCAATCCGCAGCGACAGGCAGTTCGGCACCGTCGTAAACCGTTGCGGGCAGCAGTTGGAGGAGAGTCTGCACGCCATTGAAAGCTCCGCCGTAGGTAGCGGCCGCAACAGTAACGTTATCAGTCGTTACCGATAACCTGTACGCCTCGCCCGACAGCGAATCGTCTATCGTCAGAACTATATTTCCGCCACTCCCGGCATCGGCCGCCGCGACGGTCTGCAACGGCAGATATCGAGTCATGTAACGCGCCAGCCGTTCAAGCGGCGCAGCATATACGATTCGCGTATCGGCGTCGACCGCAAACGTACCTTGCGCGGGCACATGACGCGACGGCTGCGGAATCAGAGTCGATGCGGCGGCAACAGCCGCCGAAAGCGACATCGCTAACAGTAGGATCAATCTTCTCATATCGTTACAAAGGTAATATTTTCGACTGCAATAACGGTTGCTATCGATATAATTTTTATCTTTGCCGAAGCTAAACAAACATTGCAACTTATGGATATGAAAAAGGCGGAAGAGGCGACCGCACGGCTTATCGAGATCATGGATACGCTGCGCGAACAGTGTCCGTGGGACAGAGAGCAGACATTCGAGTCGCTGCGCCACAATACGATCGAGGAGACATACGAGCTTGCCGACGCCATAGTCGACGGCAATATGGAGGGTATAAAGGAGGAGCTCGGCGACCTGATGCTGCATGTGGTCTTCTACTCGAAGTTGGGCGACGAGCAGCATGCGTTCGACTATACCGATGTCGTCAACGGCGTATGCGACAAGCTCATATACCGTCATCCGCATGTCTACGGCGATATACATGCCGACACGCCGCAACAGGTCAAGGAGAATTGGGAGGCACTGAAATTGCGTAAAAAGAACCGTAAGAGCGGCACTCTCGGCGGCGTACCGCGCAGCCTGCCGTCTATGGTCAAGGCCTACCGCATAGGCGAGAAAGCCGCCGCAACGGGCTTCGACTGGCAGCGGCGCGAAGATGTCTGGGACAAGGTCAGAGAGGAGATCGCAGAGGTCGAGACCGAGATGAAGCGCAGCGACGCAGCCGCCACCGAGGCCGAGATAGGCGACCTGTTCTTCGCCCTGATAAACGTATGCCGTCTCTACGGCATCGACCCCGAAGCCGCTCTCGAACACACCAACAAGAAGTTCATCAGCCGTTTCGAATATATGGAGCAGCAGGCCGTCGCCGAGGGACATTCGCTGCACGAGCTCGACACGGAGCGTATGGAAGAGCTGTGGCAACAGGCCAAGCAAAGGTAAATATAATCATTGTAAGTATATATTAAACAATAATATCATGGCATTATTCAAAGAGGTTAGAGGACACTGCCCCGAGGTGGGAGAGAATACATTTCTGGCCGAGACGGCCGTATTGATCGGCGACGTGAAGATCGGACGCGACTGCTCGATATGGTACAACACCGTACTGCGCGGCGACGTGAACAGCATCACGATCGGCGACCACACCAACATACAGGACGGCACGGTCATCCATACCCTCTACGACGGTTCGAAGCATCCGTCGCAGACCCACATCGGCAGCTATGTATCGGTCGGCCACAACGCGACGATCCACGGCGCGATAATCGAGGACAACTGCCTGATAGGCATGGGGGCTACCGTGCTCGACAATGCCGTCGTCGCCTCGGGCTGCATCGTTGCGGCCAACGCTCTGGTTCTGTCCAACCAGCGTCTCGAACCCGACTCGGTCTATGCCGGCATACCGGCCAAAAAGGTCAAGGACGTAACGCCCGAGCAGCGCGACGAGATCATCCGCCGCATAGCCCACGACTACCGCATGTACGCCTCGTGGTACGAGGAGGAGGACAAGCAGTAACCCGACGAACGAGCGAGCATGAAAGCGACCGCAAGACATAGCAACCCGGTCGGACTGCATCTGCTCGTGGCCGTGGCATTGAGTCTGGTAATCAACTTTTCGTACTTGCTCATGCCGCTTATCACGCAGCGCGGCGGTGTCGACTCGCGCTCGCGCCGCAACGACGATGCGACGAGCGTGATCGAGCGCGAGGGTACGCTGCACCTGTCCCGCGACATGCACGGGTATATCACATACGACGACTCCACCGACAGCATATACGTCTCGTCGTGGCAGGTCGGCTTTCTCAAACTCGAAGACGGAGACCGCCTCGTAGTCTCCGTACAGCCACTGAGCGGGTTCCCGAAGCATCGCATAGCAGGCGCCCACCCCCGGCTGAACGACGTCATACTTCGCAACGGCGAGGAGTTCGACTTCGAAGCCATATACGACCGGCCGAGCCAAACGTCGGAGTTCATCTGGCAGATACTCTACTATGCCGTCGTCTCTTTCATCCTGCTGTCGATCATGACTCTGCCGTTCGGCGCGCATCGGCAGAAGTCCCGGACCTTCGCCCGCCGCCTGATGCTGAGTCTGGCACTTACCGGCGTACTGTTCTTCCTCGCTCCGGTGGTATGCTTTCATCCCAGCCGCATCGTGACCGTCTTGCAGGCCGACCTGCGGCCTATGGACTATATGGTCGTGCTGCTCAAATGCGTATTCATGTTCGTCGTGACGGCGCTATACTCGCGCATATATGCCCTTATGCGTCAGCGCGAAGCGATTACCGTCGAGAACGAAAGGCTCAAAAACGAGTATCTATCGACACGCTACAACATGCTCATCTCGCAGATCAACCCCCACTTCTTCTTCAACTCGCTCAACTCGTTGTCGATGCTGGTCAGAGAGGGCGACTCGGCGCGCTCCTTGGAGTATATCGACCAACTGTCGTACACGTTCCGATATATTATCCAGAACGGGCAGACCACGAGCATGACGCTGGCCGAGGAGATGGATTTCGCCGAGGCCTACATCTATCTGTTCAAGATACGCTATGCCGATAAACTCTTCTTCGACATAGACATAGACCCGGCATACGCACATTGGACGCTGCCCGCGCTGTCGCTGCAACCGCTGATCGGAAATACGGTCAAGCACAACAGCATCACAACGCGCAAGCCGCTTCGCGTAAGGATATTTACCGAAGATGGCAAGCTCGTCATAACCAACCCCAAACACCCCAAGCTGGAAAGCGAACCCTCGACCGGCATCGGGCTCGAAAATCTGCGCAACCGCTGGCACATAATTACCGGCCGCGACATAGAGATCGAGAACCTCGAAGACCGATTTACGGTGCGTCTGCCCCTGCAACCTCCATTGAAGCCATGAACATAGTAATCATCGAAGACGAGACGGCCGCTGCGAAGAATCTCGCACGCATGATAGCCTCCGTAGCCCCCGATGCCAGAATAGCCGAAATTTTGGAGAGCGTCGAGGAGAGCATCGAATACTTCGGCCAATGCAGGCCCGAGGTCGATCTGGTATTTATGGATATACATTTGGCCGACGGCGATTCGTTCCGCATCTTCGACCATGTCGCTATCGATGCGCCGATAATCTTCACTACGGCCTACGACCAGTATGCCTTGCAGGCGTTCAAGGTCAACAGCATAGACTACCTGCTCAAACCGTTTCAGGAGCAGGATCTGCGGCGTGCGCTCGACAAGCTGTCGCGCCTGTCGGCCGCCGAGCGCGCCGACAGACACGCCGGCATCGAAAGGATGACCGCCGCGCGCAACGAGACCTCACGAACGATACTCGTGCGCTTCAAGGACAAGATCATACCCGTAGGCATAGACTCCATTGCCTTTTTCTATACATTCTCAGAAAAGGTATCGCTCACTACCCTCTCGGGCGAAACCTACGTCGTCGACAAGACTTTGGAGACCTACCAAGGCATGCTGCCCGAGAGCAGCTTCTTCCGCGCCAACCGGCAGTTCATCGTATCGCGCAGCGCGATAAAGGATATCGCCGTATGGTTCGGCAGCCGCCTCGCGCTCAACCTGACTCTCGACACGCCAGAGCGGATAATCATATCGAAAGCGCGTGTTCCGGAGTTCAAGCGGTGGCTGGTCGACACATCCGGCAGCCGATGAACACCGGCCTAAACCAAGAGAAGGCCTCTGCGCAATACTGCACAGAGGCCTTCTCTCTTATATTAACGGACGACAATCGCGCCTACCGCCCCTCGATCCTGACTTTTAGCGACGCCATACGGCTCTTGACGCGAGCGCGGATGCGTTCGTTGAGGTCGCCCGTCGTCACGGCATGGATGCCTATACATGCCAGACCGCCGTATACGATAGTCAGTATCCACAACAGCTTGACCTGCGGCATGACCTCGCCCAGCGACGCCCCCATAGTCCTGATATGTATGAAGCCCTCCACGCCGCTGCTGCTGGGCAGAATCTGGCCCAACATATAGAGCCAGTCGGGAATAGCCTCGCGCGGATAGGACGCACCGCTCAGGAGCAGCACCGGAATCGAGGTCCAAAGCAGCAACAGCAGCGAGCTCTCGCGATGCCGGAACAGCGTCGAGACTGCTATACTCATGAATATGCACGAGAGCAGATACGGCAGCAGGAAAGCGACGAGATCTATCGTGCGGCCGTTTATCGGAAAGCCGAATACGCGATACAGCACATTGAGGATAACGGTCAGCGTCAGCGCATAGACCATAAGGTAGGTCACGGCCTTACCCATGACGATCGGCAGCGTAGCCATGCGCCGCTCGCCTGCGGGGCGCAGCTTGTCGTAAAGTCCCTGCTCGCGCCATGTTCCGCCGATCATGCCTATGCCGATCAGCAGCGTCTGCTGTATGATGACCATGATAATGGCCGGCATGACGAATGATCCGTAGCCCAGATAGGGGTTGAACAGATTGTGCGTCTGGTAAATTACCGGCTGCACGGTGGATTTTGTCAACTGCGCATTGGTGCCCTTGGCCATGAGGCGCTGCACCTCGACCATGGCTCCGGTGGTGCCGATGCCGGCCACCAGCTCCTGAAAGGCCTGACGATACATTAGCAGATAACTGCCGTCGAGATAGAGGCTCACATTGGCCTGCATGCCTGCATAGATGTTTTTGGAATAGTCCGACGGGATGTAGACCACGCCGTATATCTCGCGGGCGAAGAACATCTCCTCGGCCTCGGCCATAGACGTGGGCTCATAAGCCACGACCGTATTGGGGCCCGAATCTATCGCAGCCACAAGCGCACGGCTCTCGGGCGTCTTGCACATGTCCACCACACCCAGCGGCACGTTGCGAAGCACCTGCGTGCCGTATGCGCACGAATATATCGTAGTGTAGATGAATATGGCCAGCACCACAACCAGCAGCACGCCCGCATCGGTAAATATCGCATGCAGCTCGTTGCTTATAACCGACAGAAACTGTTTCCAGTATGTCTTCAATATATGTCCCAAACTCTTCATAGCTATAACTTACCCCAATATTTACTGTCGGTGGCCAGCCGCTTCAAACGCGGCATGACGAGTATCGGCAGAACGACGAATGCCGCCATACATACGACCGGCATGGTCGAGTATACGGCCGGCGCACCGCGCATGGCCTGATCGATGAATATCTCCGTAAAGTAGGTAAACGGAAATATCTTGCTCAGATACTGCATTACCGGATACATCGCCATGATCGGGAATGTCAGACCCGAGAACGTAAAGGCGAGCACCGAGTAGCCGCCGCCTATCGACAGACCCAGACGCAGGTTGCCCAATACCGATATGATGAATACCGATATGGCCTGATAACTCACGATAAACAGCACGATACCGGCCAGCAGCACCCAGAAGCTGCCGTTGAGAGGCACGCCCACGCCGCGGAACATGATCAGGAACATTACCTGCGAGAGGATGAACATAATCATCGTTATGGGCAGCGTCTTGCCCAGCAGCGCGGCGGTCATATCGCCCGAGGCCGAGTCGAGCCACTCGCCGGCGGTCGAGTAACGCAATTCGCGGCCGATAGCGTAGACCGTCGTCAGCACGGTAAATATCATCAGCATCATAAACATGAATATCGGTGCCAGATAATAACCGTAATTCAGATACGGATTCGAGATCACGTGTTTCGAGAAGCGTATGGGCATGATCTGCGCCATAGCCTGATAGGATGTCAGCCCGGCAGCCTGCAACTTCGTGAGTTGCACGCCGGCCGTGAACGTCTGCACCGCCGTCTGGATATCCTTGGCGAGCATGCCGTTGACCGATATGTTCGCACCCGAGATATAGGCCTCCACGTGGGTCTGTTCGTTGCCGTATATTTCGCGCTCGAAGCCGTCGGGTATCTGCACGATACCCGATACCACCCCCTCGCGCATGAGCCGCTCGCCCTCGTCCATATCCGAGATATCGTATGCGATCAATACGCCGGGAGTCTCGCCTATCATCGTCGAGAGCTTGCGCGACAGCGGCGTGTCGTCCTGATCGAGCATCGCCACGGGCAGCTTGCGTATCGACCCGTTGTCGAACATCACGGCGAAGAAGGCGAACGAGATTACCGGCAGCACGATAGCCAGCATACGGTACATGCGATGATGCACCATGTGGCTCAGCTCGCGCCTGAACGAAGTGAGCATGTTATGGAAAAATCCCGACATAACTCTGCGCTACTCTATCGAATCCCAATCCACGATGACGCTCATGCCCGGACGCATGTACTCGACCGCCGTAACCGGCTTGGCCTTGACGGCGAATGTGCGCACGTCGAAACCGCCCTGCGTACGCGTCGCGTTCCATGTCGCAAAGTCGGCCTCGACCGAAATGAACGTAACCACGAACTCTACGTCGCGATCCAGCGCCGGCACGAAACCAGAGAAGCGCTTTCCCATAGTTATACGCGGCATAAGCGTCTCCTTGACATTGAACACCACCCATATATCGCTCATGTCGAGTACCGTGACCACGGGATAGCCCGTACCTACCAGCTCGCCCGCTTCGGAGATGACGGTCGATATCTCGCCCGTGACGGGCGAAACGACCATTGCGTCGCTCAGATACGACTCCACCTCGTCCACCGCGCCCTGTGCCTGTCGCACCTGAGCCGCCGTGGCATCCTTCTCCTCGCTCGTTGCACCGTCGACGGCCAGATCGTACTGCGCACGAGCTGCCTCGGCCGTAGCACGCATAGCGTCGAGATTCGCCTGCGCCTCGTCGAGCTTCTGACGCGGAACGACACCCTTGTCGTAGAGCGCCTTGGCACGATCGTAGGTCTTCTGTGCCAGCGTCAGGCCGGCATCGGCCTTCTGCCACATGCTCTTGGCGGCCTCCAACTGGGGCTTGCGGGCACCCTTGTCGGCCTTTTTGTTCATGGCCTCGGCGGCGCTGCGCACGGCCTCGGCCTGAATGAGCTTCGCGTTCAGCTCGGGGGTAGATATGGTATAGAGCAGCTGTCCCTTGACAACATGCTCTCCCTCCTCGACCAGCAACGAATCGATGCGCCCCGCAATCTTCGACGAAGCCTTGTATGTCTTGCACTCGACCGTACCCTGTATGTAGGTCGGCTCCTTGCGCTCGATTATTCTGTCGGCGAAGATCACCAGAACCACTATGACCAGTGCCGCGATTGCGATAGCGATAATGTTTTTCTTTTTCATCTCTTTCCTATATTTTTATTTGTTCATATCGTATGTTACGGGGCGCGCATCGGCACGACGCGCATAATGCACGAACTCGTCGCTCATGCCGGCAGCTTCGAGCAGCTTGGCCAGCGCGACATCGTAGCCGTATGCCGCCTGCATGCGCTCGGTCTTGACCTTGGCCAGATTCAGCTCGGCGTCGATCAGCTCCGACGACGAGGTCATGCCCTCCAAGAACGCCTCGTTCTTCATGCGCAGATACTCCTCCGCGAAGGCTATCGATGACTCGATCGAGATCAGCTGGTTGGCATAGTTGACCAGTTGGTTGTAGAGCTTCTCGACAAGCACCGATATGTCCTGCCCGGCCTTTGCTTGGAGCGACTCGACGCGGCGCACGGTCTGCTTGGCGGCCGAGTATTTATATTCGCGGTTCAGGCCGTCGAAGATCTTGAAGTTGATGCCGACGCCGACAGCCCAGCGAGGCAGTATATTGGTTACCTGATAATTGTAGAACGTACCGCCGCCCATGGCAACCACCTGCGGAAAGAAGTCGGAGCGCTCGGCCTTCACGCCCTCTACGGCCAGATCGCGCTTTATGCCGACCTGCGACAACAGCGGATTGCCGACCTGCGCCATCTCCTTATAGTAGTTTACACCCTCGATATCGTCGAGCACGAACATCACGCTTATCGGCGTGCGCTCCGTCGAGCCGTTCTCGCCCAGCGTATTGGCCAAAGCATCTTGCAGCGTTGCCACTTGCAGCCGCGCATTGGCCAACTCGCGCTCGGCCTCGGCCAGCTTAAATTCGACATAGAGCTTCTCGCTGCGCGCAATCATGCCCTGCTCCTCCAAGGCCTCGGCATCGCGCAAGTGCGACTCGACGCCTCGACGCACCTGCTCGCGCACGTCGACCACCTGCATGGCCAGCGCAAGCCCGAAGTAGCGTTCGACGAGCTCCGAGACCAACGCATTGCGCGTGCTCTCGCCCGACAGCGCGGCACTCTTCTCATTGAGCCGTGCGGCACGGTTGGCCGCATTGATCTTTCCGCCGAGGAATATCGGCACCGTAACCTCGCCGCCGATGAAGCCGAGGCTGCGGTCCTGAATCGTATACTTCCAGTCGGCACCGAATATAGGCGCCAGCTTGCCCTGCAACGCCGAAGCCAGCTCGGGCGGAATCAGGCCTGCGGCCACGCCGCCGGATATGACATCCGAAGCCATACCGCCGACGGCATCGCGCGCCGGATTGAAATCGATTCCTAAATCCTTGCCCAGATATGTATACGCGCCGAATACGTTTACCTTAGGCATTCTCAGTCCGACGGCAGCCTGACGCTCGCGGCGTGCGGCCTGCTCCTCATAGTGCGACGCCTCGATCGAGGGGTTGTTTTCGAGTGCGATACCGAGCGCATCGTCGAATGTCAGCGTCGACGTAGGCTGTTGCGCCAATGCAGCATGACACAGCGCAACGGTTGCAATTGTTACAATTACTCTTTTCATATTCAGATTTTATGTCTTATCTCTGTTCGTCGCTTATCGAGGCGATCCGCATGCAAAAGTAGAACGAAAATCGACTCGCAGAACACTGCGATGCAAATATCGGACTCAACAGGATATGAGTATGCCCAAATCGAACATTTCGGACATTCAAATACTACATATCGAAGATAAACTGACTACTTTGAAGAATATTCGAGCCTTAAAAAGGTAATTTCAGGACATGCCCCGATACGTGTCGGAACACCGACGCAGCCGATGCCGTCATTGATATAGAGCGACGAGAAACCCTCGCGGTACAGTCCGCTCCAACGGGGATATATCGCCTGCGCAGGAGAGAGTCCCCGCCCGCCCGAGGGCAGCTTGCACTGCATCGCATGCACGTGACCCGACAGCGTAAGGTCGACCTTGTATGTCGCGAGCAGCGTCTCCCACAGCTGGGGCACGTGTGACAGTGTGATATCGAACGCCTGCCGGTCGACATTCTCGTATATCCCCGTCGGATCGACATCGGGTATGTGCCTCGAATGGCGCGCATCGTGCCACTGCTCTCTGAACGATATGCCGCTTACGGCGATGCTGTCGGCCCCGCGCACGATCCATACTGTCGTGTCTTCGAGCGGCAGCCACCCCATTTCCCGCTCGGCCGCGACCACGCGGGAGAGATTCTCGGCGGCAGGCAGCGAGGCTCGGTCGGATATGTATATGCCCGTATCGTGGTTGCCCGTAACCGACACCACACCGTCGCGGGCGCGTATCGACCCGAGTATACCGATCAGTTCGCCGGTCAGTTCGTCGTACCGCACATTAACCAGATCTCCGCAAAAGGCCACAAGATCGGCATCGAGCGAGTTGACCGTTTCGACGATACGCCGGCACTCTGCGGCCGGATGCAGCATCGAGCCTACATGCAGATCGGAAATAATCGCTATGCCGTAGCCGTCGAATGCAGGCGGCAGATCGGGTGATTCGACCGCGACTCCGACCACACGGTAGTCGGTGCGGGTAACGAATGTGCCGTATATAGCCGCTAAAACAGCTGCCGCCGCAACTGCGCTACCGGCGACGCGCCATATCCGTCGGCAGCTCCACAACGCAAACAAGAGGTATATAGCACGCGGTATTACCGTAATGGCGTATAGGAGCATGATCCACATCAGAGCCAGCACCACGCCGCGCGTATTGTCCGGCAGAAGTGCCTGAGCCGCAACGGCCGCCAGCGGCAGCATGTCGTCCAGCAGGCAGAGCGCCAGCAGCCAACCGCCCCGGCGCCAGCGGCGATAGATGCGCTGCCATGCCGCCAGATCGAGCGCCACGGCCACTGATGACAGTATGATTATAAGTCGAAACATAACTCGTTTATGCGGACAAAGATACGAAACATGTGCCGGCATTTGGCATATTCCTTGCTTAAAGTGCGAGAAACGAAACTCGATATCATCATTGAACGAAGTTACAGGAAAGTATTCAAATTAAAAACCAAAACATTCCAGATTATGAAAACATTTCGACTTTTGATCGTGTCACTTCTGTCCGTAGCGAGCGTTGCCTCGGCAACGGCCCAAAAACGTATGGATACGGGTAGAGGCGGCAATCCCACCGTCTACCTGATCTCGGTTCAGGAGAACGACAACACGTGCGGATGCTCGCCGTCGATGATACGCGACAATGTTATCGGCGACTATCTCGACACCTATCGCGGCGGTTTCCAGCAGGTACGCAATCCCCAGTTCATCTTCGCCACCAAAAACAATAAATTCTCTATGGCACTGGGCGGTTACATCAATCTGCGCACGAGTTACGACTTCATGGGCGCCGTCGATAACATCGACTTCGTACCCTACTATATACCTATGGCAACGACTTACGCCAACCGTCAGCGAATAATGATGGACGCAACCACCTCGCGTCTCTACATGAAGACGATCGTCAACAGCAGCTCACTGGGACGCATCGTAGCATTCGTCGACATGGACTTCCGCGGCGGCGACGAGTTCAGCTACACCCCGCGCCTGCGTTCGGCATACGTCAAGGTCGGCGGCTTTACCGTAGGTCGCGACGTGACCACATTCTGCGACCTGCTGGCTGGACCGCAGACGGTCGACTTCCGAGGCCCCAACGCCTATAACTTCAACTTCAACACGATGATCCGCTTCGAGCAGCCGTTCCTGCGCGACCACTGGACGTTCGCCCTGGCAGCCGAGATGCCCCGCGTCAACGCCACTTACGGCGAGAACTTCTCGCGCATATCGCAGCGCGTACCCGACGGCGTGGTATACTTGCAGTATGCCTGGGGCAAGGGACGCCGCAATCATCTGCGCGCTTCGGGTGTCGTCCGCGACATGTATCTGCACAACAACCTCTCGGGAGAGAACACTACGCGCGTGGGCTGGGGCACTCAGTTCAGCGGCCATATCGCATTCAACAGCTTCCTCGACATATTCTTCAACGGCGTATACGGCGAAGGCATATCGCCCTACATCCAGGATCTGGCAGGCGCTCCCTACGACCTTATGGCCGATCCCGCAAACCCGGGCAGCATCAAGACCATGCCCATGTGGGGCTGGCAGGCGGCAGGCCGTCTGAGCTTCGTTCCGGGCGTGTTCTGGGTATCGGGCGGCTACTCGAACGTCAACATCGAGAACGACGACAACCTGATGACCCCCGACCAGTACAAGAAGGGACAGTACATCTTCGCCAATATGTTCTGCAACATATCGTCGAACTGCACCCTCGCCGTGGAGTATCTGCGCGGCTACCGCGAGAATTTCAGCGAGCTGCAAAATACGGCCAACCGTATCAGCCTCATGGTTCAGTACAACTTCTGATTCTGCCATAATGCGTTCAGTGCGGGCGGTTCTCCGGTTTGGAGAATCGTCCGTTTTTATTTATTTTTGTCCAAACTCAATATCGTTATATGGAGCTCTATTTTACCGGCCTTATCATAGGCATCGCCACATTCGTCATCATAGGCATCTTTCATCCGCTCGTAATCAAGGGAGAGTACTACTTCGGCGTGAGGTGCTGGCGCGCGTTTCTCGTAATGGGCATCGTTGCGACCGCGGCTTCGATCTTCGTGGCCGACGTGCTATGGTCGACGCTGCTGGCCGTGTGGGGCACATCGTCGTTTTGGAGCATCGGCGAGGTGTTCGAGCAGCGAAAGAGGGTCGAAAAGGGGTGGTTCCCGAAACGCGAAGCGAAACGTAGATGAAAAATATTCGGCGGAAGATGTTATATTCTTCCGCCGTTGTTCGTCATATAAGTGAAATGCGACAAACAGAATTTATCAACGGATGAAGATCGATCGTTATAACGAGCTGATGCTGTCGACCAAAGATGTGGCGTACCGCGTAGCGCTTAGCCTTGTGGGCAATGCCGCCGATGCCGAAGACGTGACGCAGGACATCTATGAAATGGTGTGGCGCAGACGCGACGAGATATTGAACATGGGCAACCCACGCGCCTATGTCCTCAGATCGGTCAGAAATCTTTGTCTCGATCGTTTCCGCGCCGTCGACAGACACGACCGCTCCTTGACGGCCATAGGACACGCAAGCGAAAGCAGTGCCGACTACGGAGCGCAGTACGATGCCCGGGACTATGCGCGTATCGTCGAGGAGATCATCGCACGGCTGCCCGAACGCCAGCGTCTTGCCATACATCTGCGCGATGTGGAACAGTGGGACATCGATGAGATCGCCGAGGTAACGCAGAGCGATGAGACGAGCGTAAGAATGAATCTGTCGCGTGCACGGCGAACGGTGCGCGAAGAACTTATAAAGATCATGAACTATGGAGTACAATGAGATCAGACGACTGTTAGACCGCTATTTCGACGGCGAGACTACACTCGATGAGGAGCAGGCGCTCCGACGGTTTTTCGCCTCGACGGCCGATGTTCCGGCAGATTTGCGATATGCCGCTCCGATGTTTGCATACGCCGCCGAAAAGCGGACTCAGACGCGTCCCGTGGCGGCCAAGGCCTCGTCGAAACGCTTTTCGCACCGCTTAGGAAGCATCGCAGCATCTGTCGCGGCAGCAGCCTGCATCGTTCTCGGTGCGATGACTGTATTTCGCGGCGGAGATCTCGCAGCGGATATTGTGCCCGAGCAGGCGTATTGTTATCTCGACGGCCGCGCCATAACCGATCGTGCGGAGGCCGAAAGGGTCGCGCGAGGCGTATTGGACGGCGTGCAGGCCGATCTGAAACGCTCGTCCGAGATGCTGGCGACGTTGTCGATATTGACGAAATAACAATTACAAATATCTATGAATGTATGAAACGTATATTTTTACCTTTGTTCTCGGTTGCGATCGTCGCGTCTGCCGCAGCTCAGCAGACCGATAACTCGAAAATCTATCTCAACGAGCAGCAACAGACATCTTTGAGCGCATCGGGACATACCGCTACCCTATCCGTCGGAGGTTTGGAGTTGATATTCGGCGAGCAGGATCCGGCACTGACGCTCGGTGTCTATTCGCATAAAAACGAATCGAACACCAAGATCTCGTTTGCCGGATTCAACGTGGTGTCGTACAATCATCTGTCGCTAATGGAGTTCGGCTTCTGCCAGATAGTCGGCACCGACTACGGCGCATACGCTGCCGAGGATCGCGGTTTTATGGATCTGAACAACGGCAAGTCGATTCACGTGGCATTCAACTTCGTAACGTTCAACACCCTGCTTACCAAAAGCCGCACGCTGGGGCTGTCGATCGGGTTGGGGCTCTCGGTGGAGAATTACGTATTCTCGAACGATCTGACCATAAAATATGCCGACGGCATGATGCGTCCCGAACCGATCGACGCATCGTATAAGAAATCGAAACTCGTAGCTACATACCTGCACGTGCCGGTGCTGCTCGACTGGAACATCAAGAAAGGCCTGTTCCTCTCGGCCGGTTTCAATTTCGATCTCAACATCGGCGGTCATACCAAGATCAAGTTTCCTAAGGAGAAGTATCGCAACTGCCACCTCAATCCGTTCAATGTGGGTGCGACGGTTCGTTTGGGATTCCAACGCCTCTATGTCTACGGCAACTACTCGTTCATGGAGATGTTCAAGCAGGATCAAGGCCCCAAGGCACACCGCATGTCGGTAGGTTTAGGTTTATGGTTCTAAACGACAAATAGCATACGGATATGAAAAAGCTGATAATATTGCTGCTGATGTTGTCGCCGCTGGCGGTCTCGGCACAGAACGATGCCTACAAAACTTTGTTCGACGATTGCGTCGGACGTGACGGATACTCTACCGTGCAGGTATCCAAGGATATGCTCCGCATAATGGATAGCGACTACAACCTTGCGTTGGCTTCGATCGACGGTGTTATGTCTATAACCTTCAACTCCGAGGATTCTGCTGCCGTGGAGGCGTTCCGCAAGAGATGCGACCAGATGCTCGACCGGTCGGGATTGTCGGTAATGGTCTCGACCAACGACGGCACTCAGGCCGTGAAGATATACACCTCGACCGTCGAAGATAAGATAAAGGAGGTAATTGTGCTAACCTGCTCACCCTCCGAGACGGTGGTTGTAGATGTGGTCGGCAACTTGACTCTTAAACAGATTTCGCGACTCAATTTCTAAAACCACAGGCTTAGTTAATCAGAATAATTTTTTCAGACGGCAGGATATCTATCGCATATCCTGCCGTTGTTGCATGCTATCCGATATATTTGCATAATATGCTCGTTTCGACTATCTTTGTTCGACGGATGAAACGTTTGACCTACATACTGCTCGCAGTGCCGCTGTGCCTGTATCTCGCTCTGCATATCCGCGAGGCGAAGCCGCATGCGACGATATTGCCGGAACCTTCGGCAAGGTGCGATACGGTGCGGCTCGTATTCGGCGGCGATCTGATGCAGCACATGCCTCAGGTCGCGGCGGCACGTACAGCCGACGGCAGCTACGACTACGGCCGCTCGTTCGAGCATGTGGCGCATATCTTCCGCGATGCCGACATAGCCGTGGTCAATCTCGAAACCACCCTGTCGGCAGCGGAGCGTTACAGCGGCTATCCGTGCTTCTGCTCGCCGGTCGAAGTGGCCGACGCGATGGCCGATATGGGTATCGACATTGCCGTACTGGCAAACAACCATTGCTGCGACAGGCTAAGCCGCGGCATCGGCTCGACCATCGAGGCTCTCGATAGCCGAGGCATACGCCACACTGGCGTCTTCGCCGACTCGGCCGACTATGCCCGCAACAACATCCTCCGCTTCGAATGCGGCGGAATACGCTTTGCGCTTATCAACTACACCTACGGCACAAACGGCATCCCCGTACCGAAAGACCGTATTGTTAATCTTATCGATACGACCGTCATATCACGCGATATGGCAGCTGTCGACCGCACCGCCACGGACTGCCTCATAGCGGTCATGCACTGGGGCAACGAATACGAACGTCACGAAAATGCCGAGCAGCGCAGGCTGGCCTGCATGCTTCGCCGCAAGGGCGCAGACATAGTCATCGGCAGCCACCCTCACGTCATACAGCCTTTCGAAGCGGACTCCACCGGAGCAGTGTTCTACTCGCTGGGCAATCTCGTATCGAACCAGCAGAGGCGCTACTGCGACGGAGGCCTTATAGCCTCGATCGACGTGGTCCGCTGCGACACGCTGCCGCAGCTGCAATACATCGCGTCGGCCACCCCCGTATGGGTGCTGTGCCCCGACTACCGCATCCTGCCGCCCGAGGTCGCCGACACGCTCGACATGCCGGCCGCGTCCCGGTTGCGGTACCAGCAGTTTATCGAGGATACGAGATCACTGATATACAAAAATTAAGGATCGCCCGTCGAAAGCGATCCTTTAAGACTAATAGTTGTCGGCCAGCGGTTCGAAGAATGCCTGCGGATGTTCGCAGGCCGGACATTTTAGCGGAGCCTCCTTGCCCTTATAGACGAAGCCGCAGTTGCGGCACTGCCACATGATCTCGCCGTCGCGGACGAAGAAGTTGCCGTCGGTAAGTCGTTCGAGCAGTTTAAGGTAGCGGCGCTCGTGCTCGGCCTCGACCTTGGAAATGGCGGCGAATGCGGCCGCTATCTCGTCGAAGCCCTCCTTCCTGGCTACGCGGCCGAAGTTCGAATAGAGTATGTCCCACTCCTCGTGTTCGCCCTGAGCCGCCGCAAAGAGGTTTTCGGGCGTGGTTGCGATTCGCCCGGCGGGATACGTCGCTTCGTGAATGGTCGCCTGACCGCCCTCCAAGAACTTGAAGAAACGCTCGGCATGCTCCTTCTCCTGATCGGCCGTCGTGAGGAATACGCCTGCTATCTGCTCGTAGCCCTCCTTGCGCGCCACCGACGCGAAATAGGTATAACGGTTGCGAGCCTGGCTCTCGCCGGCAAATGCCTTCAAAAGGTTCTCCTCGGTAAGTGTTCCTTTGATGCTTCTCTTTTCCATAGCGTGTGAATGTTATTGCGTTGAATGCCCTCCGATGCTGCAAAACGGGTACCAAATTCCCGGCTGCCGCGATGCAAAGACGCTGCAAATTATACAAGGCACGTCATGCCATGCGGAATATAATACGTATCTTTGACTTTGTCGAAGATACTCCGCCTCGAAAAAAAAGCAAGCGAGCTTGCTTTTGCGCTCGGCTTATTCGGACTTTGGCTTTGCCGAAGATACTCTCGTTCGGCAAATTGCAAGTGAACTTGCATTTGCCCTCACTTATTCGTATCTTTGCCGAAAATAAGAAAAACGATAAAAACAATTCTATATGGCAGACGAAAAGATAATTTTCTCCATGGTCGGCGTGAGCAAGGTGCTCAACAACAATAAAAAGATACTCAACAATATCTATCTGTCGTTCTTCTACGGCGCCAAGATCGGCATCATCGGTCTTAACGGCTCGGGTAAGTCGACGCTGATGAAGATCATCGCCGGCATCGACAAGAGCTTTCAAGGCGAAGTGGTATTCTCGCCGGGCTACACGGTCGGATATCTCGAACAGGAGCCGCAGCTCGACCCCGACAAGACCGTCAAGCAGATTGTCGAGGAGGGATGCGCCTCGACCATGGCTCTGCTCAAAGAGTACGAAGAGATCAACATGAAGCTGTGCGAGCCTATGGACGACGATGCCATGGCACGCATGATCGAGCGTCAGGGCGAGTTGTACGAGCAGATCGATCAGGTAAACGGCTGGGAGATCGACAGCGTGCTCGAACGCGCCATGGACGCACTGCGCTGCCCTGCGCCCGACCAGAACGTCAAGACGCTGTCGGGAGGCGAGCGCCGTCGCGTAGCATTGTGCCGCCTGCTGTTGCAGCAGCCCGACGTGCTGCTGCTGGACGAGCCGACCAACCACCTCGACGCCGAAAGCATCGACTGGTTGGAGCAGCATCTGCAACAATACAAGGGTACGGTCATCGCCGTTACGCACGACCGCTACTTTCTGGACAATGTCGCCGGCTGGATACTCGAACTCGACCGCGGCGAGGGCATTCCGTGGAAGGGCAACTACTCGGGCTGGCTCGACCAGAAGACCAAGCGCATGGCAATGGAGGAGAAGCAGGAGAGCAAGCGCCGCAAGACGCTCGAACGCGAGTTGGAGTGGGTGCGCATGTCGCCCTCGGGACGTCATGCCAAGAGCAAGGCGCGTCTGTCGGCCTACGACAAGATGATGAATGCCGATGCCAAGGAGCGCGAGGAGAAGCTCGAAATATATATCCCGAACGGTCCGCGTCTGGGCGACATCGTAATCGAGGCGCACGACGTGTCGAAGGCCTTCGGCGACCGCGTTCTGTACGAGGGGCTCAACTTCTCGCTGCCGCCGGCAGGCATCGTCGGCGTGATAGGCCCCAACGGCACCGGTAAAACCACACTGTTCCGTATGATAATGGGATTGGAGCAACCCTCGTCGGGCAGCTTCCGTGTCGGCGAAACGGTCAAGCTGGCATACGTCGACCAGCAGCACAAGTCGATCGATCCCGAGAAGACCGTATATGAAGTCATATCGCAGAACAGCGACATCATCCAACTGGGCAACAGGCAGGTCAACGCCCGCGCATACGTCGGCCGATTCAACTTCAACGGCGCCGATCAGGAGAAGAAGTGCGGCGTGCTGTCGGGCGGCGAGCGCAACCGCCTGCATCTGGCTCTGGCATTGAAAGAGCAGGGCAACGTGCTGCTTCTGGACGAGCCGACCAACGACATCGACGTCAACACGCTGCGAGCATTGGAGGAGGGTCTCGAAAACTTCGCCGGCTGCGCCGTGGTCATCTCGCACGACCGCTGGTTCCTCGACCGTATAGCCACCCACATCCTCTCGTTCGAGGGCGACTCGCGCGTAGTCTTCTACGAGGGCTCGTACAGCGAGTACGAAGCATGGAAAAAGGCTCAGGGCGACGACACGACGCCCCACCGCGTGAAGTACAAGAAACTCATGGAATAAACAGACAACCCTGCTATGGCACAGAAACCATCCATACCGAAAGGAACACGCGACTTCTCGCCCGCCGAGACCATGCGTCGCGGATATATATTCGATACCGTAAAGAGCGTATTCCGCCTCTTCGGCTATGCGCCGCTCGAAACGCCCTCGATGGAAAATCTGTCGACGCTGCTGGGCAAGTACGGCGACGAGGGCGACAAGCTCCTGTTCAAGATTCTCAATTCAGGCGACTACTCGGCCGGGCTCGACGCGGAGGAGCTCCGCACAGCATCCAAGATCTGCGAAAAAGGCTTGCGCTACGATCTTACCGTCCCGTTCGCCCGCTATGTCGTGCAGCACCAGAGCGAAATCGCGTTTCCGTTCAAGCGCTACCAGATACAGCCCGTGTGGCGCGCCGACCGACCGCAGAAGGGGCGCTACCGCGAGTTCTACCAGTGCGATGTCGATGTCATCGGCTCGCACTCGCTTCTGAGCGAGGTGGAGCTCATAGATATCGTCCGCAGAGTATTCGACAAGCTGCGCATATCGGTTACCTTGAAGATGAACAACCGCAAGATTCTCTACGGCATCGCCCAGACTATCGGCCATGCCGACAAGATGATCGACATCACGGTAGCTATCGACAAACTCGACAAGATAGGCATCGACAACGTCAAGTGCGAATTGCGCGAACGGGGCATAGGCGACGAGGCCATTGCCGCGCTTGAACCGATACTCGAACTGAGCGGCGACAACAACGCCAAACTCGCACGCCTGCGCGAGATAATAGGATCGTCCGAGACTGGCATGGCCGGCGTGAAGGAGATGCAGACGATATTCGATCACGCCGAGCGTCTGGGCATCGGCCTGCCCATCGAGCTCGATCTGTCGCTGGCGCGCGGGCTCAACTACTATACGGGCGCGATATTCGAAGTCAAGGCCAACGATTTCCAGATAGGATCTATCTGCGGCGGCGGCCGCTACGACGACCTTACGGGCATATTCGGCATGCCGGGCATGTCGGGCGTCGGCATCTCGTTCGGCGCCGACCGCATCTACGACGTCATGGCGGGACTCGGTCTCTTTCCCGACGAGGTGGACTGCTCGACGCGCGTCATGTTCGCCAATCTCGGAGAGGAGGAGCAGGCCGCATCGCTCGCACTGCTGGGCGAGTTGCGCGACGCAGGCATCGCAGCCGAGATATACCCCGACAACGGCAAGATGAAAAAGCAGATGGAGTATGCCAATCGCCGCGCGATACCGCTGGTGGTCATCATCGGATCGCAGGAGCTGGCCGAGCGCGAGGCGACACTCAAAGACATGCGCTCGGGCGAACAGCGCAAGGTGCCGTTCGACCGTCTCGCAGAAACCCTCGCCGGCTTATGAAACGCGCGCTCTGCATAGCTCTGTGCGTACTGTCGCTAACGGAATCTTCGGCTGCCTTGGAGCAGCCGAAATCCGTTAAGAAGCGCGACATCGAACAGATACAGAAGCTCAATGTCGTATACCGCCAGCTGTTGGACAAGTATGTCGACGAGATATCGCTCGACTCTCTGGTCGAACATGCCATAGTCGGCACCCTGTCGCAGCTCGATCCGCACTCCGTCTACCTTACGGCCGACGAGATGAAGGCGGCCAGAGAGAGTCTCGAAAACCGATTCGTCGGAATCGGCGTCAGGTGCCGCATGCTGCGCGACACGCTGATCGTCTTCGGCACGACCGACGGCAGTCCGGCGCAAAAGGCCGGTATCGCAACGGGCGACCGAATCGTCGAAGCCGACGGCAAATCGCTCGTAGACCTATCATCGGCGCAGGCGGTGGAGCCCCTGCGCGGCAAACACGGCTCGAAGGTAAGACTCAGCATCGTCCGTCGCGACCGCTCGACCGACCGGCTCGAACTCACACGCAGCGATATTCCGGTCGACGCCGTAGCCGCTGCATACCGCGAAGGGGACCGGACGGGATATGTAGCACTGAGCCATTTCGGCCGAGGCACTACTCAGCAGCTTCTGCGCGCCGCAGCCTCGCTGGGCGACATACGCTCGCTCATACTCGACCTGCGCGGCAACGGCGGCGGCATATTCGAGGAGGCACTCGGCGTTGCGTGCGCATTTCTGCCCGAAGGCGCGACGATCGTTGCTACAAGCGGCAGATCATCCGATAAGAAGACATACACCGCACCCCGCCGCGGAGCGCTCGCCGACATGCCTCTGGTGGTTCTTATCGACGAGGAGAGCGCCTCGGCCAGCGAGGTCGTCGCCGGAGCGTTGCAGGATCACGACAGAGCCGTCATCGTAGGACGTCCGAGCTATGGCAAGGGACTGGTGCAGCGCCAGATTGAGTTTCCCGACGGCTCGGCCATACGTCTTACCACATCGCGTTACATGACGCCTGCCGGCCGCATCATACAGCGTCCCTACCGCAACGGTTACCGCGACGACTATCTCGATGCGCACGCCGTGCGTTACACCTCCGGCGACAGTCTGTCGTTCGAGGGCAAGACGCGCTTCCGCACGCTACGACACGGCCGGACGGTATACGGCGGCGGAGGTATTACGCCCGATATCATCGTCGAGCGCGACACTGCGCCTGCCGACGAGGCGGCGGCACTGCTCATATCTTTCGGGCAGGCGGATAGATATGCCGTATCGCATGCGGTCGACCGCCGCGACTCGCTGCTCGCGCTCTACCCCGCTATCGACGATTTCGAGCGCGGCTTCGATATCGCAAGCCTGCCCGATGCAGCCCTCTGCGATCTATGCGACGAGAATCTGGTAAGGTATGTCATAGCTACCATGGCCGAGTATCTCTACGGCAGCGGCTCGGGACGCCGCATTATCAACCGCAGGGGCGATGAGGCCTATCGTATCGCCGCCGAAACGGCCGCTTCGACCGGAAGGATACGGCGCATACTCTGTGGAGAAATGGAATAAAAAGTCGGATAATTTGGATAATTGCGAAAAAAACTTTATCTTTCGTTAAAGAATTGCAATTAAACCTGAAAAACAACTGTACGACCATGAACACAGACGTCATGCCCCGCCGCGACAACGACGAATACGGCGAACAGATATACACGAAAGCCGTCAGAGCGGGCAAGCGTACCTATTTCTTCGATGTCAAAGCCACACGCAACGACGACTACTATCTGACCGTAACCGAGTCGCGCAAGAAGATCGACCCCAACGGCAACAGCTCTTACAGCCGTCATAAGATATATCTGTACAAGGAGGATTTCAGAAAGTTCATGGGCGGGCTGTCGGAGATGATAGACTATATCAAGGTGCACAAGCCCGAGTTTTTCGACCACGACGACACCGCCGCGACCGACATCGACGAGGAGTTCGAGAAGCTGTAAAACGACCGCATTCAACATATCCGGGAGCCGTAGCGATACGGCTCTTTTTATTTATCGTATGCGCTCACGCTCGGCGAATTGCAGGCAGACTTGCTTTTGCCTTATCTTATATTTATCTTTGCTCGCATGAAACATGACAGAGGCGACATACTGTTGGGATACAGCGGCGGCATGGACAGCACCGTGGCGGCACGGAGGCTGCGCGAGGAGGGTTACCGCGTCGTCGCGCTGACCATAGATACCACGGGCGACAGCGCGATGCTGCGCCGCGCCCGGGCACGAGCCGACGCCGAGGCAATCGAATGGCACTCGGTCGATGCCAGAGAGTTGTTCCGACGGGAGATAGTCGACTACTTCATCGACGAATACTGCGCGGGGCATACCCCCGCACCGTGCACGCGCTGCAACACGCAGATAAAATGGCGGCTGTTGGAGAGTCATGCCGACGAATGCGGCATACGTCACATAGCGACCGGACACTACTTCAATATCGTGCGCGAGGGAGCGTCGCATTACGTCGCATGCGCCGACGATCCGACGAAGGATCAGTCATATTATCTCTGGGGACTTGCGCAGCGCACGCTCCGACGCACCGTCGCCGTTATGGGCGACGTGCACAAGAGCGACATACGCCGCGACTTCGAGGACAAGAGCGAGAGCATGGGCATCTGTTTTCTGTGCGGCGAACGATACGCCGACTTCATACGGCGCAACACGACCCGCTTCGCCGAGGGCGACATCGTAGATATCGACGGCAATATCGTGGGCAGGCACGCCGGACTGCCGTTCTATACCATAGGCCAAAAGCGCGGCGAGGGCATACCGGCCGGCAGCTGCATCGTCGCAGTCGACCCGCAGCGCAACCGCATCGTCGCAGGGCGCGACGAAGATCTGTATCGCAAAACCGTAGTGATCGGGCACTGCAACATTGTCGACCGAAGCGAGCTGCGGGCAGCCGACATCACGGCCAAGATCCGCGGCATAGGACGCAACCCGCAACTACCGGTAGCGGTAACGGCACTGGGCGAGGGTTACAGAGTCTATTTCGCGGACGAGGCATGGGCACCCGCCGTCGGGCAGCCGCTGGTGCTGTATCGGGGAGGCAGAGTCATCGGCGGCGGCATAATCACAAATTTTTAGAACACAGTGTCTTATCATCCGAACTTTCGAAACTGGCTTTTTTAGCTACCCGGAGCTGACTGCATAAAGCTCAAAATTTATATCTTTACGGCAAATTTGCATAACGATGAAAATATTCAGACGTCTATATAACTGGATGCTCTCGTGGAGCGAGAGCCGTTGGAGCCTCGTGGCATTGTTCCTTTTCGCACTGTTCGAGGCGAGCTGGTTCCCGCTGCCGCCCGATATCCTGCTCATAGCGCTGTGTCTTGGCGCAACCAAAAAGTCGTTCCGCTTCGCAGCGATATGTCTCGCCGGTTCGGTTGCCGGCGCCATGCTCGGTTACGGCATCGGATTCTTTCTGTGGCAGACGGCAGCAGGCGAGTACACCTCGGTGGCGCACTTCTTCTTCGACCACGTATTCAGCGAGCAGAGCTTCCGCAACATAGGCGACATGTACGACAAATACAACTTCTGGATCGTCTATACTGCCGGCTTCACGCCGCTGCCGTTCAAGTTGTTTACCATATCGGCGGGAGTATTCAACATCGACTTCTCGATGTTCATGATAGCCTCGGTCGTTGCGCGCGCTATGCGTTTCTTCCTTATCGCCGCGCTGATATGGAAATACGGCGCACCGATCAAGACCTTCATCGACAAGTATTTCAATCTGCTGGCATCGCTCTTTACGGTGCTGCTGGTAGGATTTACCCTGCTCGCTTTCTATATCATAGGCGACAGCGGCAGCGAGTCGGAGGCCCAGCCTGCCCAGAGCCGGATCGTCGTTCCTGCCGATAGACCGACACTGACCAGTGCCGAGACGCTGCAAACAGCCGACCGAACATGCGACGCTTCGGGCTTATAGGGCGACCGCTCGGACATTCGCTCTCGCAGCGTTATTTCGAAAAAAAATTCGCCGCCGAGGGTATCGGCGACGCATGCTATAATCTGTACGAATTGCCCGACATAACGGCATTGGAGAATCTTATATCTGCCGTCGACGGCTTGTGCGGGCTCAACGTTACCATACCCTACAAGCAATCGGTCATACCCTATCTCGATTCGACCGACGACGAGGCGGCCGCCGTCGGTGCCGTCAACTGCATACGCATCAGCAACGGGCATCTGCGCGGATACAACACCGACATCGAGGGCATACGCTCAACCCTGACCACGCTGCTCGCACAGCGCAGCATAGACCGCGCATTGGTCCTTGGCAGCGGAGGTGCGGCACATGCGGTACGATACGTACTGTCCGAGTCGCGAATACCCTGCCTTATGGTCTCGCGCGACCGCTCGCGCGGAGATATCGCATACGAGGATATCGACGCCGGCATCCTCGCTGCACACCAGCTGGTCGTCAACGCTACGCCGGCAGGCATGTGGCCGCATATCGACCGGTGTCCGCCGCTGCCCTACGATATGATCTCGCCCCGTCATGCGTTCTTCGATCTGGTATACAACCCCGAGCCGACGCAGGCGATGACTCGTTTCGCCACCAGCGGCGCCGCCGTAGCCGGAGGCATGGAGATGTTCGCGAGGCAGGCCGAAGCGTCGTGGCGGATATGGAGCTCGGCGGATTAGAATCTGCCGTTGCCCGTAAGCAGAAGCTGCGCCGCCCTTTCCAGATCGTCGCGCCCGACCATCAACTGCACGGGCACGATCCCCGTAGGATATATCATAGACATCATTTCGTTGCGCAGCGTGCAGAATATGCCCGCGCTGTCGAGTATCGACTTCGCTATTTCCGCCTGCATCTGGTTGTCGTACGATCGGAGTACGACGAGATTATCGGTTGTTGTCGTCATAGCTGTCAGGATTTTATGTAAAGTTAGTCATTTTATTGATAAAATGCAATCTTCATACTATAATATATCCGGGATTATTTGCCTATATTTGTAGGATCAAAATTGATAACGCTATGCGCGATTTCGTACATCTTCACGTCCACTCGCAATATTCGATACTCGACGGTCAGGCGAGCATACCCAAGCTCGTCGACAAGGCGATCAAGGACGGTATGCCCGGCATCGCGCTGACAGACCACGGCAACATGTTCGGCGTAAAGGAGTTTTTCAACTATGTCAAGAAGAAAAACTCGGCGCGGCGCGATAAGGTCAAGTCGCTCGAAGCGCTCATAGGCCGTCTTCGCGACGGTTCGGCTTCGGCCGAGGAGTGCGGCGGCGATGCGCAGGCCGCGCTGCAACGCGCCATGAACGATCTGGAAGCCGTGCCCAAGCAGGATTTCAAGGCCATAATCGGCTGCGAGGTATATGTAGCCCACCGCCGTCTGTTCAACAAGGAGGGCAAGGCCGATCAGGGCGGCTATCACCTTATACTGCTTGCCAAGAACGCGAAAGGCTATCACAACCTTATAAAGATCGTCTCGAAGGCCTGGACCGAAGGCTTCTACATGCGTCCGCGCACCGATCGCATCGAGCTGGAAAAGTATCACGAGGGAATCATCTGCTGCTCGGCATGTCTGGGCGGCGAGATACCGCGACTTATCCGTGACGGCAAATTCGACGAGGCGGAAGAGGCCGTCAGGTGGTACCGCGATCTCTACGGCGAGGACTACTATCTCGAATTGCAGCTGCACAAGGCTACTGTCGAACGCGCCAACCACGAGGCATACGAGATGCAGCTGGTCGTCAACGAGAAGTTGAAGGAGTATTCCGCCAAGTACGGCGTCAAGCTCGTCTGCACCAACGACGTGCACTTCGTCGACGAGGAGAATGCCGAAGCGCACGACCGTCTTATATGCCTGAGCACGGGCAAGGACCTCGACGATCCCAAGCGCATGCTCTACTCCAAGCAGGAGTGGATGAAGACCACGGCCGAGATGAACGCCATATTCGGTGACGTGCCCGAGGCGCTGGACAACACCGTCGAGATATGCGGCAAGGTAGAGAGCTACACTATCGACCATGCCCCGATCATGCCCACTTTCGCCATACCCGAGGAGTTCGGCACCGAGGAGGAGTATCGCCGCAAGTATACGGAGAAGGATCTGTTCGACGAGTTCACGCAGGACGAGAACGGCAATGTCGTCATGAGTCAGGCCGACGCCGAGAAGAAGATCGAGAAACTCGGCGGATACGACAAGCTGTACCGTATTAAGCTCGAAGCCGACTATCTGCGCAAGCTCGCATTCGACGGCGCCGAGAAGCGCTACGGCAAGGATATGCCGGAGGAGACGCGCACGCGCCTTATCTTCGAGCTGCACATAATGAAGACCATGGGTTTCCCCGGCTACTTCCTTATCGTGCAGGACTTCATACGCGCAGCGCGCGAGGAGCTCGACGTTTCGGTAGGACCCGGACGTGGCTCGGCCGCAGGTTCGGCCGTGGCATACTGTCTGGGCATCACGCAGATCGACCCCATTGCATACGATCTGCTGTTCGAGCGATTCCTGAACCCCGACCGTATCTCGCTGCCCGATATCGATATCGACTTCGACGACGACGGCCGCGGCCGCGTGCTCAACTGGGTAACGCAGAAATACGGCAAGGAGAAAGTGGCGCATATCATTACCTACGGCACCATGGCCACCAAGATGGCCCTGAAAGACGTGGCGCGCGTACAGAAGCTGCCTCTCTCGCAGGCCAACTATCTCTGCAAGCTCGTGCCCGACCGCATACCCGATCCTCACGACAAGGACAAGCTGTTGAAGATCAACCTCACGAACGCTATCAATGCAGTGCCCGAGCTGAAAGCGGCAGAGGAGTCGCCCGAGCCGATACTGCACGATACGATCATGTACGCCAAGATGCTCGAAGGCAACGTCCGCGGCACGGGCGTGCATGCGTGCGGCACGATCATCTGCCGCGACGACATCACGGACTGGGTGCCCGTCAGCACGGCCGACGACAAGGAGACCGGCGAGAAGATGCTCGTGACGCAGTACGAAGGCTCGGTCATCGAGGACACCGGACTGATAAAGATGGACTTCCTCGGATTGAAGACGCTCTCGATCATCAAAGATGCCGTCGAGAACGTCCGTCTGACGCACGGCAAGAAGATCGACATAGACAACATACCCATAGACGACCCCAAGACATACCAGCTCTACTGCGACGGCCGAACCATAGCAACATTCCAGTTCGAGTCACCGGGCATGCAGAAGTATCTTCGCGAGTTGCAGCCCTCGACATTCGAGGACCTGATAGCGATGAATGCGCTCTACCGTCCCGGTCCTATGGACTACATACCCGACTTCATCGACCGCAAGCACGGCCGCAAGCCGATCGTGTACGACATACCCGAAATGGAGAAGTATCTCAAAGATACCTACGGCATTACGGTATATCAGGAGCAGGTCATGCTTCTGTCGCGACTGCTGGGCGGCTTCACGCGCGGCGAGTCGGACACGCTGCGAAAGGCAATGGGTAAGAAGATCAAGTCGAAGCTGGACGAGTTGAAACCGAAATTCATCTCGGGAGGCAAGGCCAACGGCCACGACGAGAAGGTGTTGGAGAAGATATGGGCCGACTGGGAGAAGTTCGCCTCGTATGCCTTCAACAAATCGCACGCTACGTGCTACTCGTGGGTCGCATACCAGACGGCCTACCTCAAAGCGCACTACCCCTCGGAGTATATGGCTACCGTGCTGAGTCGCAACCTTAACGACATCAAGCAAATCACGGCATACATGAACGAGTGCAAGCACATGGGCATACGCGTGCTCGGCCCCGACGTCAACGAGTCGATGCGCAACTTTTCGGCCAACAAGGCCGGCGACGTGCGCTTCGGTCTGGCCGCGATCAAGGGTGTGGGCGATGCCGCCTCGCAGTCGATCATCGAGGAGCGCGAGCGCGGCGGCAAGTTCAAGGACATATACGACTTCATGGAGCGCATAAACTATACGGTCATCAACCGCAAGTGTCTCGAAAGCATGGCCTATGCCGGCGGATTCGACTCGCTGATATCGTTCCATCGCAGCAAGTTCTTCGCCGAGGACAGCAACGGTACGGCCTTCCTCGACGCCTTGATTCGTTACGGGCAGCTGGTGCAGGTCGAAAAGAGCAACGCCCAACAGAGCCTGTTCGGCATGGGAGCCAGTGCGATCGACATACAGCAGCCCAAAGCCCCCGTATGCGAGGACTGGAACCCGCTGACGGTTCTCAACAAGGAGCGCGAGGTGGTGGGACTCTACATGTCGTCGCATCCGCTGGACCAGTTCAGCGTCATATTGCGCAAGATGTGTCAGGCCGAGCTTTCGCAGCTGAGCGACCTGACACCTCTCAACGGCCGCGAGATAGCCGTCGCAGGCGTAGTGATGAGCGTCACGCCGCTTACCACCAAGGACGGGCGGCGCTATGCCCGCTTCGTCATGGAGGACTACAACTCCACGCACGAGTTCACGATGTTCAGCAAGGATTTCGAGAAGTTCGGCAACCTTATCGAGCAGAACAACTTCCTGTTCATTCGCGGCCGCGTGCAACCGCGCCCCTACAAGGAGCCGGCCGAACTCGAATTTAAGATCACTTCGATCATGCACCTGGCCGAGGTCGGCGAACAGATCAAGGAGCTTCACATCGATCTGCGGCTGGGCGAGATAACGCACAGCTTCATCACGAGCCTCTCGCAGGCCGTCGCTGCGAATCAGGGCTCAACCACGCTGCGGCTCAGCGTGTACGACCCGGAGGCGGACGTGCGGCTGCGTTTTTATTCGAAACGCCACCGCATTGGCACAACCGTTGATTTCATATCTTACCTCGATGATAATGAGATAAATTACACTATCAACTAATAAAACATCAATTATTATGGCACTCAAAATCACAAAAGAAAATTACGAAGAGATTCTCGGCAAAGGTATGCCCGTAGTCATCGACTTCTGGGCCGAGTGGTGCGGCCCCTGCCGCATGATCGCCCCTATCGTCGACGAGTTGGCCGAAGAATATGACGGCAAGGTCATCATCGGCAAGTGCGACGTCGACTCGAACGACGACATCGTAGCGCAGTACGGCGTGAGAAACATCCCCACGCTGGTCTTCATCAAGGACGGCAAGCAGGTCGACAAGCATGTAGGCGCAGCTTCGAAGGATGCCTTGAAGGCCAAGATCGACGCTCTGGTATAGAGCAGGCTACCCTGCCGGTAATCGAAAACGGCTGCCCGCGACAATCGCAGGCAGCCGTTTCATATTGCAAGCGAACGGCCGACGTCAAAAACTACCCTACCGAAAATACGACGCTATGCGCGAAGCCGCCGTACTCGACAACGGCCGCCGGCCGATACGCGAATAGGATGTCATGCCCATGATGTCGACCGTGAAAATCTCGTCGGCATTATCCAGCGCACGATGCGACAGCGCCCTGACATGCAGCGGCAGTCCTGCCGCCCGTATCGCCTCGCAGGCTGTAAGATACTCCACCGACGTCGATTCCGACGGAGCGAATACATGGTTGTCCTTTACCAGAAACGGCACCGACCACGGACTGCCGGCAATCATCATCCGCCCGTCGAGCCGTATGGCCTTCTCGGCTCCGGATATGCGCACCCGCAGATCGGCCAGAGCCTCGGCCTGCTCCGAAAGCGACGAGGGATAGCCGCCCCACGGCATCGGCATGTCGTACTGCAAAGCGGCCAGCGACGGCATCTTGGCACGCAGATAACATCCCGCACCGAACGTCGCGCTCTCGCACTCGACGATCATCCGCGCATCGGCCGCGACGCTTATCTTTACCGGGCAGCTCACTCTGCGCGTCATGCGGTTACGCGCAAGGAGTCCCGCAATATCGTCTGCGAGATCTCCGACGCTGCAAATCGGTGCGAAACCGAAAGCCTGCTCGCAGGCGGCACGAAGCCGGGCGAGATGTTCGGCGAGACGGCGGACACGATAGTCGAGCGTATGCACGCGCTCGAAGACATATACGCCGCACCGATCCGCCGCCGCAGACGACTCGACCGTCTCTCCGTCGATCCAGACATATCCCATACCCATACGAACTGCTATTGACGTGAAGAGAATATTTTGAGAAGCAACTCGCGCAACAGCTCGTCCTGGTCCAGGCCGCCGCTGTCGAGTCCCTTGCTCTTGGCGTCGTACTCGCGCAGCAGCCCCAGCACGTTGAACAGACGACGGTTGTTCCAGCGGGCTATATTCTCCTTCATATCCCTTATTGCAAATATGTTGCCCACACCAAGCATGCGCATCAGCTCGGCATCCGAAGGGAACGGCACGCCGCGGCGCCGTGTCTGCCACATCAGATAACCCAGCAGGAACATCTGACGGAACTGGCCGAACAGCACCGATATGGTAACGATGATCGGGTAGGCCTTGGGGTTGCGGCCGAAGTGGTCGGCGATACGCATAGAGCGCTCGACGTCCTGCCGCATGACGGCGTTGCACAACTCGTATGTATTGAACTCTTTCGATATGCCGACATAACGCTCCACATGCTCGTCGGTTACGACCTTCGTATTCTCGGGCAGCGACACAGCCAGCTTCTGCAACTCGCCGTCGATACGCGCCAGATCGCACCCCAGCTGCTCTTTGAGCATCGCCACCGCCTTGGGCTGCATACTCATGCCCGAACGGCCTATGCGTGCCGCGAGCCACGAATCGATCTCGTAGTCGCGCGGCCTTACCGACTCGAACACTACGCCGTTCTTGACGCAGCTCTTGTAGAAGCTGCCGCGGCGGTCGATGCCGCGCCCCGACTCCTTGTTCTTGTAGCAGACTATAAGTATGGTCGTCGGCTGCGGCTTGGTGGTATAATGAGATAGGTTCTCGATACGTTGCAGGTGCTGGGCCTCGCGCACGATGATGACCTCGTAGGAGCCCATCATCGGCATCTGGCGGCACATGTTGACTATCGCCCCGGCATCCGAATCGAGTCCGTATACCGTTATCTGGTTGAACGAGCGCTCGGCCTCGTCGAGTATGGTCGACGAGAGCTGCCGGCAGAGCGCATCTATGAAGTAGCCCTCGTCGCCGGCAAGCAGGTATATCGGAGCGAACCTGCGCGCCGCGATGTCAGCCGTCAGCGACTCGTATTGAGCCAGACAATCCTTGAATTTGACCGCCGATTTCGCCATGATTACAATATCTCGCGTGTTATCTTCAATACATTTTCGGTCTGGCGCGTGAGGCGGAACCTGTCGTCGGCGCGACGGCCGACCAGCCACACAACATCGTCGCCCGAGAGAAGCACGAACTGGCGGCTCTTCTCGGCCATGGATACCTTGGCGTCTATAAGAAAGTCGCTTACCTTCTTGCGGCCGCTCATGCCGAAAGGTACGAACCAGTCACCCTGCTGCCAACGCCGCAGCGTAAGCGGGAACCGGAGTTTGTCGGCATCGACCAGAGCCACGTTGTCGGGCGTGGTCACGGAGTCGATCATGTCGATGTCGCAGTACTCGTAATGGAGCACCGAGCTGCCGCAGTAAGAGCGCAAGACACCCTGCTCTACCTGCGTCATACACGTATCTTCATCGGCTATGCGGCCTATGACTATGCGGCCGCGGTCGATCGTCGCCACCCACTCTCGCGAGTAGAAGCGGCGTCCCGTGTTGTTCTGCTGCAAGGCATGGCACAACGCATCGACCGTATCGCCCTTGAAGCCGAACATCGAATTGAGAATCTCGTACACGACATATCCCAGCGGCAAAGAGGCGTCGATGCGGTCTACATGCAGCGTATACAGCCCGCCCTGTTCGGTCATGGCATCGCGCCGTATAAGCTCGACAGACCGGTCGATGAAGGTCTGGGCATCGGTAAGGCGCGATATGTTGCGCCGCATTACGGTCGTGAACTGCGGATTGATCTCGCGCAACATGGGCACTATGCCCAGCCGCACCTTGTTGCGCAGATATTTCGTCGAGCGGTTCGACGAATCCTCGCGATAAGGTATGCGGTGCGCAGTCGCATAATCGAGTATGTCTTTGCGCGTGGCGAACATCAACGGTCTGACGATGCGTCCGGCCTGCACGCTGATGCCGGTAAGGCCGCGAAGCCCCGTGCCTCGCAACATATTGATGAAAAAGGTCTCGATCGAGTCGTTTATATGGTGCGCTATGGCTATGACGTTGTATCCGTGCTCGTCGCACAGAGAGCGAAACCAGGTGTAACGCAGCCGCCGTGCGGCCATCTCCATAGACTCGCCCGTTCGCTCCATCTCGCCCTGAGTGTCGAAGCGTCGGTTGAACAGCTCCACGCCGTAGCGCCGCGCCTGTTCCGCAACCAGCGCCTCGTCCTCGTCGCTCTCCTGCCCGCGCAGCTGGAAATTGCAGTGCGCCACGCCGAAGCGATAGCCCGACGCCGCAAAGAGCGACATCATTACCATTGAATCCACACCGCCGGAGACGGTAAGCAGTATTTTGTCGTCGTGGCCGAACAATTCGTTCTGCGCGACATACTTTTCGAACTCTTCAAGCAGCAACATGCCGAATCAAATAACGTTAACCTCCATATCTATCTCCACGCCGAACTTATCGAATACACGCCGGCGGACCGTGCGTGCGAGCTCGATGACCTCAGCGCCCGTAGCGCCGCCCAGATTGACCAGCACCAGCGCCTGACGGTCATGCACGCCGACACGTCCGTCTCTGTATCCTTTCATACCGCATCGGTCGATAAGCCACCCTGCGGCCAGCTTTACCCGGCCCTCGCCCGCAGCCGGATATGTCGGCATGTCGGGATACTCTCTTCGCAGAGCATCTGCCCGAGCGGCATCGACCACGGGATTCTTGAAGAAACTGCCGGCATTGCCCATAACGGCCGTATCGGGCAGTTTGCGACGGCGTATCGAACATATCGCCTCGCGTATGTTGCCGAGCGTTGCGCCTCCCAGCGCCTCCACCTCGTTCACGACATCGCCGTAGCCCAGATTGGGACGTTCGCGCTTCGACAGGCAAAACTCCACGGCCGTAATCACGGCGCACCCTTTCAGCTCGTGCTTGAAGATGCTGTCGCGATAGCCGAAGCGGCATGCCTCGGCATCGAGCCGCACTATCGACAGATCGTCGGCCGACAGATATTCGACGCAGACGATCGTATCGCCCGCTTCGGCACCGTATGCACCGATATTCTGCACCGGAGCAGCACCTACGCTGCTGGGTATGAGCGACAGATTTTCCAGTCCCCACAAGCCGCGCCCGACGCTCCATGCGACCAGCTCGTCCCACTCGACGCCCGCTTCGGCTCGAACCGTCAGGCTGTCGGCAGTCTGGTCTACGACCGAAATGCCGCGTCCGCAAGGGGTTAGGATCACTCCGTCGTAGTCGCGCGTGAACAGCACGTTGTTGCCGCCGCCGAGCACATACCACTTCTTAGGACGGCTATGGCTGAAAAATTCGATCAAATCCTCCGCCGAGGAAAATTCGACGAGCGTTTCGGCACTCTGATTGACATGGAAACTGTTGCGATCGGTAAGATCGACATTGTGAAAAATACGCTTCATAGTGCAAAGTTAAGATAAATTTTACTAATTTTGGAAACTGAAACCTAAAACCTCAAACCGATGTTTACAAATGACGACATAGCCTGCATCGAAGCGCACGGCCTTACGGCAGAGCGCGTCGAGAAGCAGATCGAGAATTTCCGCAACGGATTTCCATTCCTGCCGATCGTAAGAGCGGCCGCCCCCTCGGACGGCATAACCGTTCTGAGCAATGAGCAGCTCGCCGCAGCCGAAGCGCTCTACGACGAGCATGCGTCCGAAATGCGTATAATCAAGTTCGTTCCCGCCTCGGGCGCAGCTACGCGCATGTTCAAGGAGCTCTTCGAGTTCGTGAACGAGGGACGCCGCGGCGAAGGCATCGACAAGCTGCTGGACAATATCGAGCGATTCGCATTCTTCCCCGAGCTGGCGAAATACATAACCCCGCAGTCGACCGACGAAGAGATCGTCAGCCGGATCATCGCGGGCGGCTTGGGCTACGGCTCCAAGCCCAAAGGGCTCGTGACGTTCCATGCCTATGCCGACGGGCTGCGCAAGCCTGTCGAGGAGCATCTGGTGGAGGGTGCGCTCTATGCACGCTCGGGCGACCGCGTCGCGATACACTTTACCGTATCGCCCGAACACCGCAGCGGCTTCGAGGCGCTGCTTAGCAAGCGGCTCGGCCGCTACGAGGAGCTGTTCGGAGTGAAATTCGACATCTCGTTCTCGACGCAGCGCCCGTCTACCGACACCATTGCCGTCGACATGGACAACCGCCCGTTCCGCACCGACGACGGAGGATTGTTATTCCGGCCGGCCGGCCACGGCGCGCTGATCGAAAACCTCGACTCGCTCGATGCCGACATCATCTTCATAAAGAACATCGACAACGTAACCACCGACCGCCGCAAAGGCGACACTGTATTATATAAAAAGGTATTGGCCGGCGAGCTGCTCCGCCTGCAACGCCGCTCTTACGAGTTGATCGAAGCGCTGCTGCGCGGCGACGAGCGGCAGGACGAAGCGGTGGAGTTCCTCTCGCACGAGCTGTGCTGCAAGCTGCCCGAGGGCAGCGACCGCCGGACAGTGATAGCGATGCTCGACCGCCCGATGCGCGTCTGCGGCATGGTACGCAATCAGGGCGAACCGGGCGGCGGCCCTTTCTGGGTGCGCGACGAGCGCGGCGTGGAGCAGTTGCAGATCGCCGAATCGAGCCAGATAGCCCCCGAGGACATCGGGCTGATGCAGTCGGCAACGCATTTCAACCCAGTCGATCTGGTCTGCGGCGTCAGACGCCACGACGGCACCAAGTTCGATCTCAGCCGCTACGTCGACCCCAAGACTGGATTCATATCCAAGAAGTCGAGCGGCGGCCGCGACCTGCGCGCTCAGGAGCTGCCGGGTCTGTGGAACGGAGCTATGTCGGACTGGAACACGGTATTCGTCGACGTGCCCATAACGACGTTCTCACCCGTGAAGGTCGTACAAGACCTTCTGCGCCCAGAGCACCAGTAAAATCAGAGAGCTTATACGGATACGGCCGCACCGCAAGTGCGGCCGTATTGCTTGGCGTAACAGCCGCGCAGGAACGGTTTTTGACGAAACGCCGGTAAAACGCCGTCATGAAAAGAGACGAAGACCGACTGAAAATATACCGTCCGCAGCACGATACCGACATCGAATTGCCCATGGCCGAGAGCACGGTGCACGCAGGCTTTCCCTCGCCGGCGGACGATTTCTTGGAGGGGTCGCTCGATCTCGACCGTCTGGTCGTCCGCCACCCCGAAGCGACATTCTTCGCACGCGTCGAGGGCGACTCTATGATCGGAGAGGGTATCGCCGAGGGCGACATCCTCGTGGTCGACAAGGCCGTCGAGGCATACGACAACTGTCTGGCCGTGGCATACGTCGACGGAGAGTTCACACTCAAACGGGTACGCATGCTGCACGACAGAATACTGCTCGTACCGGCCAATCCGCGCTACCCCACTATCGAAATCGCCACGGGCAGCGACTTCGCCGTATGGGGCGTCGTGCGCTGGATCGTAAAGAGGGTCTGAGCCATGTACGGTCTTTGCGACTGCAACAACTTCTACGCCTCGTGCGAACGAGTCTTCGATCCGTCGCTCGAAGGGCGTCCGGTAATCGTTCTATCCAACAACGACGGCTGCGTCATAGCACGCTCGAACGAGGCCAAGCGGCTCGGGATCGGAATGGGAGAGCCGTACTTCAAGCTCACGCAGACGATCAGGCAGCACGGCGTCAATGTCTTTTCGGCCAACTTCGCGCTCTACGGCGACATGTCGCGCCGCGTCATGAGCCTGCTTTCGCGCATAGCACCGGCCATAGAGGTATATTCGATCGACGAAGCGTTTCTCGATCTGCGGGGCGTCGACCCCGATACGCTCGATAGGCTCGGGCACACGGCCGCGGCCGCCGTAAGACGCTACACGGGCATCCCCGTCAGCATAGGTATCGCACCTACGAAGACTCTTGCGAAAATAGCCTCCAAGCTGTGCAAGCGGTATCCTAAGCTCGACGGCTGCTGCTATATGTATCGGCAGGACGATATCGAAAAGGTGCTGCGCAAGTACCCCATAGGCGATGTATGGGGCGTCGGGGCTCGCTGGGAGCGCATGCTCCTACGCTGCGGCGTTGCGACTGCATGGGATTTCACGCAGATGCCGCCCGAGTGGGTTCGCCGCCACATGAGCCTGGTCGGTCTTCGCATGTGGAAAGAGCTGCACGCAGAGGCCTGCATCGACTTCGAGAACAATCATCCCGCCAAGAAACGCATCGCGACGACACGCTCGTTCGATAGGCCGGCCTCGACCCTCGACGAGCTGCACCAGCGCATAGCGCAGTATGCCGCGGCATGCGCCGAGAAGTTGCGGCGGCAGCACGGCCTCTGCGGCGAAATCACGGTATTCATCATGACCAACCGCTTCAAGGAGGGTGCGCCTCTGTGCTGCCGGAGCCGACTTGTAAAACTGTCGGTTGCGACATCGAGCACATTGGAGATCGTCGGTAATGCCGTCGCGCTGTTGAAGTCGATGTTCAGCAGCGGCTTCGCCTATACGCGGGCGGGAGTGATACTGTCGGACATACGCTCCGACGACGCGTCGCAACAAGACCTGTTCGACACCGCCGACCGCACGAAGCACGACCGGCTGATGACGGCCGTCGACGCGCTCAATGCAGGCTTCGGACGGCACACGGTAGGCATAGCCTCAGAAGGGCGCGAGCCGTTTCGCATGAACCGCAACCACCTGTCGCCGAAATATACGACCGACTGGGATCAGATAATCCGCGTCAAGGCGCACTGACCCGCCTCCGGCAGTGACGAGACAAGACGTCCGGGCGGATCCTCCGATCCGTCCGGACGCATATGTTGCAACGTCTGTTCTGCATCAGAACAGACGTCCTTCATCCTCACGGCGGAAATCGTAACCCAGATGCGTATACGCGCGCTCGGTAGCCTCGCGACCGCGCGGCGTGCGTTTCAGAAATCCCTCCTTGATTAGGAACGGCTCGTATACCTCCTCGATCGTGCCGGCCTCCTCGCCGACGGCGGTGGCCACGGTATTGAGTCCGACCGGCCCGCCGTTGAACTTCTCGATTATGGTCGACAATATGCGGTTGTCCATGCTGTCGAGACCGCGCGAATCGATATTGAGCGCCGAGAGCGCCACACGCGTAATGTCGAGATCGATATGCCCCTCGCCCTTGACCATGGCGAAGTCCCTGACGCGGCGCAGCAGCGCATTGGCTATTCGAGGCGTACCGCGCGAGCGCAGTGCGACCTCCGTCGCGGCATCGTCGTCGATCGATATGTCGATTATATGCGCCGACCGCTTCACGATACCGGCCAGCACCGGCGCATCATAATACTCCAAATGGCACTGAATGCCGAAACGCGCCCTAAGCGGCGAGGTCAGAAGGCCGCTACGGGTCGTGGCGCCGACCAGCGTAAAGGGCGCCAGCTCGATCTGTATCGAACGTGCGGCGGGGCCCTTGTCGAGAACGATATCGATCTTGTAATCCTCCATGGCCGAGTAGAGATACTCCTCCACTATCGGGCTGAGGCGGTGTATTTCGTCGATGAACAGCACGTCGCCCGGCGAAAGGTTGGTCAGCAGGCCGGCCAGATCGCCCGGCTTGTCGAGCACCGGGCCCGAAGTGACTTTCAACTGCGCCCCCATTTCGTTGGCGATGATGTTGGCCAGCGTCGTCTTGCCCAGTCCCGGAGGTCCGTGCAGCAACACGTGGTCGAGCGAGTCGCCGCGCATAAGTGCGGCCTTGATGAATATTCTGAGATTGTCGACGATCTTATCCTGTCCGGCAAAGCCCGTAAGCGCCTGCGGCCTTATGCGGTTCTCGAACTCCCTGTCGCTCTCTATGTTCCTCATGTTCCTGTCGGTACCCATAAATCTACTGCGGATTTGCAGCTACAAATATAAGATAATCTTTCGTATTTTCAAATATATGCAATTTCGATATACGGAGTTGCACCATGGACCGTTATTTGCAATGAAAAAAGGCGTAAACATTGTGAAATCCAATATTAAAGTGTATATTTGTTCGATAATACGATAATAAATAAAACGAAACGGGCGGTATAAATACCGCCCGTCGAGTGACCCCGAAAGGATTCGAACCTTCATCGTAAGAACCGGAATCTTATATTCTATCCATTGAACTACGGAGCCGATGCGCAAAGATAATAAAATTTTCCGAAATGACGAACATCGAGAGTAATTGGAGTCGTCTTGAAAGCGTAATAAAATGGGCGAACATGACAGTCAACTACTTCGCCCGTTACATCGGACTGACTCGCGGCGAAAATCTGTACCGCATAAAACGAGGCGACAACGGCATATCGCGCGATCTGGCCGACCGCATCGTTTCGGTCTTTCCCGAGATCGACCGGGTATGGCTGCTGACGGGCGTGGGGCGCATGCTGCTTTCGGACAACGACCGCGGCGAGCAGATACCCTACTACGACAGCGAGCTCGAAACGACACTGGCCGACATAGACCGAATCGAGCCGGCAGACCATATATACATGCCTATGATAAACGGCTGCGATCTGGCCATACGCACCCACTCTCGCGCCATGTGCGAACCGGCGTGGGCGGCAATGGACGTTTTCCTGAAAAAAATAGACGTATCGCAGATAATTCTCGGCGGCGAATATGCTCTGGTAACGCAAAATTGTGTAACTTTGCGTAAAGTTCGCGCGGCCGGAAGCAACGATTCGCTGCGGCTGGTTGCGCGCAACAGGGATGAATACGACGACATGACCATGCGCCGCGAGCAGATTACCGAGGCATGGCGCGTCGTCGCCAAACTTGCAATTATAAACAACTAACGTCCGAACATAATGACTATCAAAACCAAGGAATTTGCTTCGCTGCTTACCGCATTCATCGCAACGGCTATCATCGCCGCCGTCATGATCGTCTACGGTGCGCAATGGTGGATGACGCTTACCGTATCTCTCTCGGCTTATATCCTCATAGCGCTGGCGACGCTGCTCATCATCCGCAAATACGTGGCCTACAAGCTCAAACCAATATACTCGATCGTGCTCTCGCGCGACGTGCACACGGGCGAGATCGTCGACGAGCTTCGCGACAAGCATGTCGAGAACATATCGGAGGAGCTGACGGCATGGGCGACGGACAACGACAAGGAGATATCGCGGCTCAAAGACATCGAGAAGTTCCGCAAACAATATCTGGGCAACGTGGCGCACGAGCTGAAAACACCCATATTCAACATCCAGGGTTACATTTCGACGCTTCTCGACGGCGGTCTGGAAGACGAGCTCATCAACCGCAAGTATCTCGAACGCACCGAGAAGAGCATCGACCGCCTGATAAACATCGTCAGCGATCTGGATACCATATCGAAGCTCGAAAACGACATGACGCGTCTCAACTTCGAGAACTTCGACATCGTGGCTCTGGCCAAGGAGATAGCCGACCAGAACGAAATCGAGGCACAGCGCCATGCCATAAAGATCAACGTCAAGTACTCCGACAGCCTGCCCTCGTCGTTCCGCGTCGCGGCCGACAAGCACTATGTCGGGCAGGTGCTGGTCAACCTTATAGTAAACTCGATCCGCTACGGACGTCAGGGCGGCGGCGTGACCAACGTCAAGTTCCGCGACATGCTCGACAAGATACTGATCGAGGTAGAGGACAACGGCGTAGGCATCGGCAAGGAGGACATAAACCGCGTCTTCGAGCGCTTCTACCGTGTCGACAAGAGCCGCTCGCGCGAGCAGGGAGGCACGGGTCTGGGTCTGGCCATAGTCAAACATATCATCGAGGCACACGGCGAGCGCATTACGGTGCGCAGCGAAAAGGGCGTGGGCACTACATTCGCCTTCACGCTGAAAAAGAGCACGGCCGCAGCCGATTGACACCCCACTAACCGAGTAAAAATCGTATGATGCAAAACATATTGACAGTGGTCTGGGACTTCGATCCCACCTTCATCGACATCGGAGGTCTCGACATACGCTGGTACGGCCTTATGTGGGCGATAGCCATACTTGCCGCAAACTGGTTCGTTTCGAATTTCTGCCGCCGCGAGGGGCTGCCGGCATCGGTTTCCGAGTCAGCGTTCCTGTGGATCGTGCTGGGCACGTTCGTCGGCGCACGCGTGGGTCACTGTGTGTTTTACGAGCCGGAGGTCTATCTTCCCGAGCCGTGGCGCATCATAACCGACATCCGCGACGGCGGCATGGCCAGCCACGGTGCCACTATCGGCATTATGTTGGGCATCTGGATCTTCGTGCGCCGCAACAAGCTGCCATACGTTTGGGGGTTGGACCGCATAGCGATCGTCGCCCCGCTGAGCGGCGCTATAATACGCATGGGCAATCTGTTCAATTCCGAGATCATAGGACGCGTCACGGATCTGCCGTGGGGCTTCAAGTTCGTCCGTCACGAAATATCGGAGGCGCGTCATGCCGGCCTGCCCGATCCGACGGTAGCCGAAATGCCGCTGCGCCACCCCACGCAAATATACGAGGCGCTGTGCTATCTGGCTACATTCGCCATACTGGCTTGGCTCTACTATCGTCGCGACGCAGGACGCCGCCGCCCCGGACTGTTGTTCGGTGTGGCGATGATCGGCATCTTCTTCACGCGTTTTCTTATCGAATTTGTCAAGATTCCGCAGGAGGCCTTCGAGGAGAACATGACGCTCGATATGGGACAGTGGCTCAGCGTGCCGTTCATCCTCTTCGGCATCGTGATGATTGCATGGTCGCTGCGCCGCAAGCCGGTAGTCGACATCGACGCGGTAGCCGAAAACGCCAGCCGGCAGCTCGCCGCAAAGGATAACAACGGTAACAAGCATGGTAAACGAGGTAAATAAAATAATATACAACGCCTTGACATCGGGCGAGGAGGTACTGTTGCCCGGCATCGGAACCCTCTGCACCGTTCGTCGGGCGGCCGAATACACGTCAAAGCGAACGATAGCGCCTCCGCGAATCACGGTGGAGTTCTCCTCGTCGCGACCCGGCGTATCGTTAATCGACCTTATCTCCCGCACCGCAGGCATAGGCACCGACGCAGCAGCAGACATATACGAAAGGTGGAGAGACAAGACTCTCTCCGACTCTACCCTGTCGATAGCCGGCATAGGCACGCTCCGCGGAAAGAGCTTCGCAGCCGACGAGGCATTCCTGTCGACACTCAACCCGGCAGGAACGGCTCCCGTAAGGGCGGTCGGACGTCGTAGCTCTAACGGTGCGCGATGGTGCACCGCCGCACTGCTGCTCACGGTGTGTATAGGTGCGGCAGCATGGTATATGCTCTCTTACCGGCAGGCACCTCACGACTCCCGCACAATCCAAGAGCCGCAGCCGAAACGACTCGCCGCATCGTCTATCGAACAACGACACGCTCTGCCCGCAGAGAATACTGCTCCGGAAAAGAGTGCGCGAACAACGGACAAGGCCGTGTCGCCTGATGCAGAGCCGGCTACCGTGAAAGAGCCGCAGGCAGCGCCGGCCGTTACCGATGCTGCCCGGAGCGTCGCGCCCGACAATATCGAGCCGGACGCTACCGTCCGCTTCCGCGTAATCATAGGCAGCTATTCTACCCGCGAAAACGCCGAGCGCGCAATCGCCGCCGCCAGCCGTACACAACCCGATCTGCAATACGAAATACGTCCGCTCGGACGTCTGCACGCCGTGGCAGCATTCGGCAGCGCGACGCGCGACAGGTGCGAGGAGTTCGTTCGCAGTCATCGCCGCGACTTCCCGCAAGCATGGATACACCCCGTTAACCGCTGACGCCGCGGTATGGGCATAGCTCGCATCATATCCGATCTGGCCGATGCTCTATACATCAAGCCCGTGTCGCACTTCGTTACGCGCGAGCTGTTCCGCTATGCCCTCTGCGGCGCGATGAACATGGCGCTCGATGCGCTGTGGTATTTTCTCATATACCACTTCGTCATCGCCAAGCGGTTCATCGATCTGGGCTTCGTCGTCATATCGCCCCATATAGCTTCGCTGGTCATCGTCTTTCCCGTAACGTTCTTCATAGGCTTCTGGCTCAACCGCCACGTGGCGTTCCGCTCCACGGCATACTCGTCGCGGCGACAGCTCGCACGCTACGCCCTTACCGTCGCCGGCGCACTGGCAATCAACTATGTCTGCATGAAGCTGCTGGTCGAGTCGCTGGGATTCTGGGCTACGCCCTCAAAGATGATTACGACCCTCATCTCGGCCGTATACAGTTTTCTCGCCGCCAAGTTCTACACGTTCCGCAGACAATAACCGTCCTATACGCCGTCCCTGCAACCGGACAGCCTCTATTTTTTTTTGCCGAAGTATTGCATGTTTCGGAAAATAATCCGTATATTTATTATCGAAAACCAAATATTAGTAATCATGGTGGTTTAATACGTAAAACAAATCTTAAAACTTTCAACATTATGATCATTGGAGTTCCAAAGGAGATCAAGAACAACGAAAACCGCGTCGCTCTTACTCCGTCGGGTGCAAAGGAGCTGACCCGCCGCGGTCACCGTCTCTACGTACAGGCTTCGGCCGGTATCAACAGCGGATTCTCGGACGACGATTACCGTTCGGCCGGTGCCGAGATACTGCCTTCTATCGAGGAGGTATATGCCGTCGCAGAGATGATAATAAAGGTCAAGGAGCCTATCGAACCGGAGTATTCGCTCGTTCGACGAGGCCAGCTGGTCTTTACCTATTTCCACTTCGCAAGCTCCGAGAAACTCACACGCGCAATGATCGACAGCGGCTCCATTTGCTGCGCATACGAGACCGTCGAGCGTCCTGACCGCTCGCTGCCTCTGCTCGTCCCCATGTCGGAGGTTGCAGGACGCATGGCCACGCAGGAGGGCATGTATTATCTCGAACGTCCTCGCGGCGGCAAGGGCAAGCTGCTCGGCGGCGTACCGGGCGTCAAGCCGGCGAAGGTGCTCGTGATAGGCGCCGGAGTCGTAGGCACGGCCGCGGCACGCATAGCCGCCGGTGCCGGTGCCGACGTGACGATATGCGACATATCGGTTCCGCGCCTGACATATCTGGCCGACGTCATGCCGCGCAATGTCAAGACTTTGATGTCCAACGAATACAACATACGCCAGGAGCTTCGCGACACCGATCTGGTCATCGGATCGGTACTTATACCGGGGGCCAAGGCTCCGAAGCTCGTCACGCGCGACATGCTCGCATCGATGCAGAAAGGCTCGGTCATGGTCGACGTGGCGATAGATCAGGGCGGCTGCTTCGAGACGTCGCACGCCACCACGCACGAGAATCCCATATACGAAGTCGACGGGATCGTCCACTACGCCGTGGCCAACATCCCCGGCGCCGTGCCCTACACCTCGACGCTGGCGCTTACCAACGCCACGCTGCCATACGCCATACAGCTGGCCGACAAGGGCTGGCAGGCGGCATGCCGCGACAATGCCGAACTGCGACTCGGGCTCAATGTCGTCGAAGGCAAGGTGGTATACCGTCAGGTCGCCGAGGCATGGGGACTACCCTATTACCAGCTCGCGCTCTGATTCGCAGCCCGAAGCCATAAACCGCACCGCATGCGGTTGCCTCAGCCCCGATGCCGGACGATCCGGCATCGGGGTTTCAGGTTCTTGCGGCCGGCGATCGAGGCGCCCGTGGCAATCTCTGCCCCGAAAAAAATCTCCCCGACGACATATCTCACACGGTGCGGCGGTCGTTTATGTAATGAATCGTGCAATCGGCATGGCAATCTTCGCATTCCGACGACGCTATTGGGAGGTTATGGTTGCTTATTGCGAATTTTTTGCTTAAATTTGCACGATTGTATGAATATGAAAAAGGTAGCAACGATACTCCTCGCCACGGCGGCGGTGCTCTTAGCCTCTTGCAGCGAAGACAGCGACGGCATTCTGTCGCGCCAACAGACCTCTATGGCCTCGTATCTGGGCTCGACGCACTCGCCGAGGCTGATACCCGAATCCGAGCTTGACTCGTCGCTCGAAGAGAATCCGCAGTACTACTCAGTTTTCGGCAACTCGGCCTACCGCTACATAACCAACATGTACGACGAGGGTCGCGACCAGCGCACCGAAGTCGCGTGGGGCGATAGCGTCGAGCTGGTTTATACGGCCTACGTCTTCGACTTCAAGACGGTAAAGGCCGAAAACATATATGCCACCAACGACAGTGACTCGCTCGAAGCCCTTCGGCAGGCGGGACTCGACACCTCATACGAATGGACGACCGAACCGCTTGCGGTAACCGTCGGCTCGACCAATATAATAAAAGGCATCGAATCGTCGTTAGTCGGTTGTCGGGAGGGAGATATCGTCGAGGTATACATGACCTTCACGATGGCTTACGACGACATGACCATAGGTACGGTGCCATACCAGTCGCCGGTGGCATGGTATTTCACGATCATTAAGGTAAACGAAAGGAATTAAACTGTAAATATGAAATATCCGTTCAAGGTTCCGACATTGATTCTCTCGCTGGCTGCGATACTCGTATCGTGCGTCGAGGAGCCGTCGGCAGACTTTCCCCAGATCGAACAGATGGCGCTCGCGGCGTGGATCGACAAGTATCGCCCCGATCTGAAAGACAACTATCAGGAGAAGGGCGGCTACTACGTCGAAATACTCGACGAGGGTTGCGCCGACTCTATTCCCGTAGCCGGCAAATCAGCATGGGTATGGTACGACTTTACCGGCCGCGATCTGCAAGGCAACGTCTGCATATCGCGCAACGACGCCACGGCCATGCAGCAGGGTACGTATACCGAATACACCCACTACGTGCCCTACTACCGTTTCAGCGGCGAGGACAGCCATACGTTGATGGAGGGCACCTATCTGGCCATATTCAACGAGCTCAACATAGGCGGCAAGAGCTACTCGGCGCGTTACGGCACCAAAATGCGTCTCTATCTGCCGTCGACGGTCGTCGGCAGCGGCACCGGCATAACAGGCGACGGAGGCTACGAGGGTCAGTACTCGCTCGACGGCAACAAACCCATGATCGTCGAAATGACGCTCTACGGCCATACCAACAATCCGGTGGCATATGAGGGCAACCATGTAGATTCGTTCGCCGATATCAACGGCGGCATATGCTCGGAGCATGCCAAGGACAAGACTGACAAGACCGAGAAATCCTATCGTCGCATGCTGACGCGTGGCGAGGTCGGCGACAAGGAGGAGGAGGAGGAGATCGATCCCCGTCCGTTGGAGTTCTTCGACGGCAGGTGGCACCGTCCGGTCGACACGCTGGCGCAGCTCTATGTCAATTACGCCTATACGCCGGCCGAAGATACGTTCGACTTCAACGCCATAGGCGCCGACACGATGATGTTCCCGGGACAGACTCTATATTCGCGCGGCAAGATCTACGCCGACAAACCGATGTCGACTATCGACAAGGAGATCAACGAGGCTCTGGTCGAGCGATTCGGCAAGGGCATAACATACGACGAGGTGCTCACGACCGACTCGCTCATAAGCATCGACAAGGCAAACGTATGGTACATAACGCGCCTTTTGGACGGTTATGTCGTCGACACCAACATCGACGAGGTAAAGCGCATAGTCTACGGCGAGGTCAAGTCGGAGGGTTCGGCGCTGACGTTCGACACGACGGACGATGCCGAGAACAATTGTATCCTCGCGTGGAACTATTCGCTGCCTACGATGCGTCTGGGACAGTGGGCATCGATTCTGACCGTCTCTACATACGCTTACGGCATCGTAGGAAAGACGGGCTCCACGAAGTCGTCTTCATCATCGACCTCTAACTCATATGACTGGCTAAACTACTACAACTACATGCAGTATATGAACTCCTACTACGGCACCTCTTACGGCGGCATGTACAATATGGGATATTACGGCTATAACCCCTACTTCTACGGGAATATATACGACACCACCGAAGACGATAATGCGGTTACCGTCGTCTCGACCAATACCGAGATATTGCCCTACGCACCTATGCTGTTCCAGATATACATAGAGCCTAAGAGCGAGGAGTAAAGCTCAACTGCGGCAGACAAAAAGGAGGTTATTTCACGATAACCTCCTTTTTTATAATTTTTTGGCAATATATTTGGCCGTATTCAAAAAAAATCCTAACTTAGTAGTGGGAAACAACATTATACTAATTCTAATAATTACAGAGTTATGATTATCACATTTAACGAACTGCGCCGCATCAAGGACAAGTTGCCCAGCGGCAGCTCGCAGCGCATAGCAGACGAGTTGGGTATCGATGTAGAGACCGTCCGTAACTACTTCGGAGGCAAGCATCTCGACGCCAAGGCGGGAGCAGGCATCCACATAGAGCAGGGCCCCGACGGAGGTGTGGTGACACTCGACGATACTACGATTTTCGATGCTGCCATGCGCATTCTCAACGAGCAGAAATAACATACTGTCGATTTCGACTATATACAGCCGCACGCGGAGCGATCCGAATGCGGCTTTATTTCATCTATATGCAAAGGATTCTGCCCTGACAGCGGCGCGGATCCGACGACGTCTTCTACCGGTCGTATCTGCCGATATAATCGCAAAGCGCACGCTTGGCCTTGGGCGCCAGCCGCAGCAGCGTGAACATCGTAGGCAGCGCCATTAGGGCGTACGACATGTCTATTACGGCCACGACCGTATGGAGCGGTATCACGGCCGCCACAACGAGCATCGCCAGAAAGAACAGGTTATAATACTTCGCACTCCCGGCACCGAACAGAAACGATGCGCACTTGGTGCCGTAATACGAATAGGAGAACATCGTCGAGAATGCGAACACCACCACTATCGCCAGCAGCAGATAACCGCCAACGCCCGGCATGGCGGCATCGAAGGCATTGAGGGCGATATTCAGCCCCTTTACACCCTCGACATCGTAAACGCCCGTGAGCAATATCGCCGTGGCAGTAAGGGTGCATACTATGCCCGAATCGAGCAGCGGGCCGAGCATGGCGACGAAGCCCTCGCGAACGGGCTCCGAGGTACGCGATGCGCCGTGCATCATCGAGGCCGTTCCGACACCCGCTTCGTTAACCGAGGCCGCACGCCGCGCACCTATCAGCGCAACGCCCAAAAGACCGCCTATGCCCGCCCTGAGCGAGAACGCCTCACGGAATATAGCGGCGAATACGTCGGGCACTTCGCTCAGATGCGTCGCAACGATATAGACTACCAGCATGAAATATGCGGCTATCATCATCGGCACCATGCGCGTAGCCAGACGCGCTATGCGCCTTATGCCCCCGAGGATGACGGTTGCGACGACAACCGTGATGCCGATGCCGAAGCACAACCGCCCCACCGTCGAGAGCGATTCGCCCTGCGATGCGAAGAATACCGTGTCGATCGACTCCACGAGCTGATTAGACTGGTAAAGGCATAGAGTGCCGACCAGCCCCATAGCGGAGAAAAACACGGCCATAGGACGCCACTTGCGCCCGAGTCCCTCGACGATCATGTACATAGGTCCGCCCTGCAATTCGCCGCGGCTGTCGCGGCCGCGATACATCTGCGACAGCGTACCCTCGAAGAACTTGGTGGCCATGCCGACGACAGCGCTTACCCACAGCCAGAATATCGCGCCGGGACCGCCCATGCTCAGCGCTATGGCCACACCGGCGATATTGCCCATACCGATAGTGGCTGCCACGGCACCCATAAGAGCCTCGAACGACGATATCTGCCCCGCCGTACCGTTATCCTTCATCCGCAGCGCCGCGACGGAGCGTCCCAGATATCTGAACGGCGCGAAACCCGAATATACGAGCAGCACCAGTCCGCCGCCTATCAATACCGTAAAGAGAGGATAACCGCCTATGAAATCACTGGCAGCTATAATACTATCGTCGATCGTTTGCCACATGTCAGTCGAAATAATTTCTGATACAAATATAATCATAAGCGAGCGCAAAAGCAAGTTTACTTGCATTTTGCCGAGCGGGAGTATATTCGACGAAGTCAAATACAGTGAAATTACGGATGTATATGCAATAATATCCGGATATCGTTGCAAACCGATTATTTTTTATTACCTTTGATTGCGTTTTGAGACTATTTTAACTAAAAACATATCCAAAATGAAAAAACTTCTACTCTTAGCGGCATCCCTCTGCATACTCTGCCAGCAGCAGGCCGGCGCATGGGGACGTCTGGGACATCAGGTCGTAATCAAGGTGGCCGAGCGTCATCTGACCGACAAGGCCAAACGCAACATCGCACGCTACATGCCCTACGATCTGAAAACCGATGCCGTATGGATGGACCACCACCGCCGCGACAAGGGCATCGACTACACAACGGCATGGCATGTCTACAACGTCGACGAGAACCACGAATACAATCCCAACGCCCGTCTCAAACAGGGCGACGCCATACGCGCCTTGCAGATCGCCGACTACAACCTCGCCCGCTACCGCGAACTCAACGACTCTACCGTCGTGATGAATCTGCGCATGCTGCTCCACTTCGTAGGCGACATGCACTGCCCGACCCATTCGTATTTCCCCGGGCCGCGCTGCTTCTGGGAGTGTACGCTCAACGGCAAACCGCAGAAGTCGTTCCACAGCGTCTACGACAAGATGCCCGAGCTGATCTACGGCGAGATGTCGGCCGAAGAGGTCGCCGAGCGCATCGACACATGCAAGCGACGCGAGATAAAGAAGATACAGTCGGGCTCGCTCTACGACTGGGTTCGCGACTGCGCCGACAACAACGCAGTCATATACCGGTGGAACCCGGTCAATACCGAGACGCTCGACCCTAACACCGTCGAATTGTCGCACGAACTGGTCGACATACAGATGCGCAATGCCGGCTACCGTCTGGCATATCTGCTCAACGAGTATTTCGGAGAGTAACATCTGCGGCACACCGGAACGTCGGGGGCAAGGCAATACGTCTGAACGTATGCTATCGCCCCCGGCGTTCCGTTTATCGGCTGCGCGGAAGACGCGCGCGGGAGTCAAAATGAAAACAAGTTTGCTTTTACCCCCGGCTTTGCGTACTTTTGACATCGTCGAATATACTTCCGCTCGGCAATGCTCAAATAAATTTGGCATTGCCCTCGCTTATGCGTATATTTGTCCCACTGAATTACTATTAACTGTTTTACTATGAAAAAAATCATCACTGTCGCCGCCGCACTCTTGGCGGTGGTGTCGCTGCAAGCTCAGCCTCAGGTAATAGCACACCGCGGTTATCATGCCAAGGAGGGTGCGGCACGCAACACGCTGGCAGCACTCGAAAACGCACAGCAGCTGGGCGTATACGGCTCGGAGTGCGATGTCAACCTTACATCCGACGGCGAGCTCGTCGTTATCCACGGTCCGTGGCTCGGCGAGAAGAACGAGCCCGACCGTCTCAATGTTCAGAAGAGCGACCTGGCTACGCTGCGTTCGAAGAAGTTGGAGAACGGAGAGGTCGTACCTACATTGGACGAGTATCTCGACCAAACGGCCAAGGACAGCAATTGCAAGCTCATCATCGAGATCAAGGACCACGATACGCCGCAGATAGAGACTAAGGTCGTCAAGATGGTCCTCGATGCGGTCAAGCGCCACAAGTTGCAGGATCGCGTGGAGTATATCGCCTTCCGCGAGCATGTATGCAACGAGCTGATACGTCTGGCACCGGCAGGCACCAAGGTGGCCTACCTTAACGGCACGTTGAAACCCAAGTATCTCCATGCCGCAGGCTATACCGGACTCGACTACAAACTCGACGTATTGAAGAAGAACCCGAAGTGGATCGACGAGGCTCACAAGCTCGGACTCACGGTCAATGTCTGGACCGTCAACAAGACCGAGGACTTGAAGTGGGTCATCGACCACAACGTCGACTACATTACCACCGACAATCCGGTCGAGGCATTGAGCCTTATCGGCAGGTAATGAGGCGACTGCCCGATTAAACATTATCATCTGCCCTCGCTGCGACCGCAGCGAGGGTGTTTCGTTTTCAGAGGGTACAACCTTCGGCCGAACGCAGCTGCCGACATCGCGGCATATCCCGGACTCTCTCGCCCCATATCACGCAGTTACAAGACTATCCGCGTTGGCAGCATCCGCAAAACAGCCCGGCCGGCAGCTCAGGCTCACGCCGTATGTTAAATAATCATTAACAATATATACCGCATTTGGCCGATCATGGCGTATGTGTTATTTTTGTTCGCGCATAGTACAAACTACTAACTAACTGCGATGGAATTCATCTATACTTTCATGTTGGCTGTAATGGTAGTTCTCGCCATCACAGGCCTCTTCATCGGTGTGATGAACGATGCGGCCAACTTTCTCAACTCGGCCATAGCCTCGAAAGCCGCATCATTGAAGATAATCATGGCCGTTGCCTCCATAGGCATCATTGTCGGCGCCGCCACTTCGAGCGGCATGATGGAGGTTGCACGAAGCGGCATGTTTCATCCGAGCATGTTTTCGTTCCGCGAAGTGATGATCCTATATCTGTCGGTCATGCTCGCCAACATCATCCTGCTGGACATATACAACACCATGGGACTGCCCACGTCGACCACCGTGGCGCTGGTATTCTGCCTTCTGGGCTCGGCCGTAGCCGTATCGTGGCTCAACCCGGCCAACGAAATGGCCGACTGCATCAAGTCGGGCGGCGCGCTTACTATCGTGGCGGGTATCCTGCTGTCGGTCGTGCTTGCATTCACGTGCGGTACATTCGTAATGTACCTTTCGCGCCTGCTCTTCTCGTTCCGCTACAAGCCCATGTTCCGCCGCTTCGGCGCATTGTGGTGCGGCATATCGTTCACGGCGATCGTCTACTTCGCTCTGTTCAAGGGTCTCAAAGGCATGCTGCACGACAATCCCGTCATACAGTTCATCGACGAGAATCTGCTGCTGTCGCTGGCCGCTATTTGGGTCGTATGCAGCATACTGCTCTACTTCGCGCAGATGTTCAAGGTCAACATCCTTAAAGTCAACATTCTCGCCGGCACCTTCGCCCTCGCACTGGCATTCGCCGGCAACGACTTGGTCAACTTCATCGGCGTTCCGGTCGCCGGTTACGAATCATATTGCGAGGCGAGCGCAAACGGCGGCATGCTCGACAACATGAGTTTTCTGGAAAATCAGGCCTCGGCCGATCCGCTGCTGCTGCTCGGCGCAGGTATAATAATGATCGTCACTCTGTGGACGTCGAAGCGCGCGCTGTCGGTCAGCAAGACCGAGCTGTCGCTCTCGTCGCAGGACGAAGGCGGAGAGCAGTACGGCGCCACCAACGCGTCGCGCGGTCTGGTGCGCATGGCTATGGCCATAAACTCGGCCTACGAGCAGATCATGCCGCAACGCATCCAGCACGCGATAGCCAAGCGCTTCGAGCCGCTGACCGACGAGGAGCGCGAGGGCGGTTCATACGACCTTATCCGCGCGACGGTCAACCTTACTACGGCATCGATCCTGATCTCGATAGCGACATCGCTCAAACTGCCGCTGTCGACCACATACGTATGCTTCATGGTGTCTATGGGTTCGTCCCTGGCCGACAGAGCATGGGGTCGCGAGAGTGCCGTATACCGCATTTCGGGTGTGCTTACCGTCGTTTCGGGCTGGTTCATTACCGGCTTCGGAGCAATGCTCATCGCCTTCGTAGTCGGCCTTACGCTTGTCAAGGGCGGCGATGCGGCAATCTACGGCGTCTCGCTGCTGTGCGGCTGGCTGCTGCTGAGGAGCAACCTCAAAAAGAACCGCAAGGCCGCCCAAACCACCGAGAGCAAACCCGTGGTCAAGACCGCTCAGGACGCTATCAATATCGGCGTCGCCGACGTGATCGACACCATGCGCAACATTACCAAGATATACGACCGCACGCTGATCGCCACCTTCAAGGAGAACCGCAAGGCGTTGAAGGAGGTGGTGCAGCAGTCCAACGAGATATACGAACGCTCCAAGGAGCGCAAGTACGAGATCATGCCCACGATAGCCCGAATGAAGGAGTACGAGATCAACGCGGCGCAGTACTACGTGCAGGTGGTAGACTATCTGAGCGAGATATCGAAGTCGCTGATCCATATCACCCGCCCCTGCTTCGAGCATATCGACAACAACCACGAGGGTATGTCCAAGGAGCAGATCGACGATCTGATGCACATCAACGACGACGTGGAGCAGATATTCTCGCATATCAACATAATGCTGCAACGCAACGACTTCGGCGATCTGGATCTGATAATGGAGCTTCGCGACCAGCTGTTCGAGAACATATCCGAGGCCACGGCCAACCAGCTGCTGCGCATCAAGCATAAAGAGACCTCGACCAAGGCGTCGATGCTTTATCTGACCATTCTCAACGAGACTAAGACTCTGGTGCTTCACTCGCGCAATCTGGTCAAGTCGCAGCGTTACTTCCTCGAACACAAATACGACAAGATATGAATCTGAAATACGGTCTCGACGATCGTCCGCCCGTCGGACAGATGCCGGCATACGCGCTGCAATGGTTTGTGCTGGCCGTAGCCGTCGTCGCCACAAGCACGTTCGTCGCAACAGGCAGCGAGGCCGAAAAGATGTTTTTCTCGCAGAAGATGTTCGCCGTAACCGGCATTACGACGATCATACAGATCCTTTGGGGACATCGCATGCCGCTTGTTGTCGGCCCCGCCGCCGTACTGCTCGTGGGTGTCATTACCTCGCTGCGCGCCGAAGCCGACGTCGATGCCATATACTCGTCGATAATATGCGGCGGCATTGCCGTGACGCTGCTCGGAGCTCTGGGCGCGCTCAGACGACTGGGCAGGCTGTTCACGCCCCGTATCGTCGTCGTGATATTGATGCTCATAGCATTCACGCTCGCCCCCACCATATCGGGGCTCGTATTCACTCCGGCCACCGGGACTGACTCGCCTCACACCTTCGGACTTCTGTTCGCCCTTATGGCGACTCCCGCCATGGTCGTGGCCAACCGCATGCTGCGCGGAGTGTGGAAAAGCCTTACCATTCCCGTCGCACTGGTCGTCGGCAGCGCAATATACTACATGCTCTACCCCACTGCGATCGTCGTCGAAAGCGACTACTCGCAGGTATCGCTTTTTATCGACCGTTTCGTCTTCGACCCGGGACTGGTGCTCGCATTCATACTCTGCTACACGGCACTGCTCATTAACGATATCGGCTCAATAGAGTCGCTCGGCGCCATGTTGCAGGCCGACCGGATGCCGAGCCGCCTGCGTCGCGGAGTCTGCATTACCGGCGCGATGAACATCGTCGCAGGGTCGCTCGGAGTACTCGGCCCGGTCAACTACTCGATGAGCCCCGGTGTCATCGCCTCGTCGTCGTGCGCCTCGCGCCATGCCCTGCTGCCTGCGGCCGTAGGCCTGATACTGTGCGCGCTGTCGCCGCACCTTATCTGGCTGCTGTCGCATATACCCAATCCTGTCATCGGTTCGGTGCTGCTCTACCTTATGGGTACGCAGCTCGCGGCATCATTCGATATGATGCGCTCGACAGGCGCCGCCGCCACCTTCGGCGATGCCCTCACGCTGAGTATTCCCATAATGATAGCACTGCTGTGCACCTCGCTGCCGGCCGCCGCCGTACCGGAGATCATCCGTCCCCTCATAGGCAACGGCTTCGCCATGGGTGTAATCGCGGTCATGCTTATGGAGCATCTGTTCAACCGCCCGCAAAAAGGCTGACGTGCGCATCTGCAATAGATATCCGCACGCCTGCACAGACGTTTACGGTCAATCGAATCAGACATTATGAAACGGCTATCTACTTTTATCGTGCTTCTTGCGGTTGCCGCTGCGTTCATATCGGCCGCCCCGATCGAGGATTGCAAATGCAAGGGAAAGCGTCTGTAAGGACGTGTCAAAATCGTGGATGCCGATGCCGACTTCGATGTTCGAGTAGTCGATGCGTCTCCCGACCTCGACGCAAAGATTGTCGAGAGTTTTCCCGACAGATGCGGACGCTGGCAAATAGTCACGTCGCACGAGGATTTCAGCATCCGCTTCGTTACGAGCTTCGAAGACTTCACGATCCGATTCGTCGAATCCTTTCCCGGACAACGTTGATCCCGGCCGGGCGGCCGCCGCTCTGCCCGAGACACAAAAGATTACCCCTGCCGCACTATGCAGCAGGGGTAAGCATTATATGCGGCGGCATCCCGCCGAAGCCGCTATCGTGTTCTCAGGAACCCGATGCCGAAGCGCTCGGTTGCAGCGCGCTCCAACTCCTCTCTTACCGACGGGTGCGCGATGCCGATAAGGGCGCGTGCACGCTCCGCCATATTCTTGTTGCGCAGATACGCCGCACCGTACTCCGTAACGATGTACTGCGCCTGAAAACGCGTAGTCACGACACCCGCTCCGCGAGCCAGCGTCGGCACTATCTTAGACAACCCCTTGCCGGTCATCGACGGCAGAGCGATGAAGCACTTGCCGCCCTCGGACAAGGCGCCGCCGTACATGAAGTCGTGCTGGCCGCCGACACCCGAGAATATCGTCTCGCCGATCGAGTCGGCGCATATCTGTCCCGTAAGATCGACCTCGATAGCCGAGTTTACGGCCATAACGCAGGGGTTCTGGCGTATAATGGCAGGATCGTTCGTCCATGCCACGTCGCGGATCACAACATCGCGGTTGCCGTCGAGATAGTCGTACAGACGGCGGCTGCCCAACACGAGCGATGCCACCGACTTGCCCGGCAGTATCTTCTTCTGCGAATTGTCTATAATGCCTTTCTCGATAAGCGGCACCACGCCGTCGGTCATCGCCTCGGTGTGCAGTCCCAGATGCTTATGGTCGTGCAGGGCATCCAATACGGCATTGGGTATACCGCCCACGCCGATCTGCATAGTCGCTCCGTCGGGTATCTCGGCGGCGATATATTGTCCTATGCGACGCTCGACATCGTTGGGCACGACCGTCGGCAGCTCCACCAGCGGCTCATCGCCGCGCACCAGTGCTGCGATCTTCGAGACGTGGATGACCGGATCGCCGAACGTCCGCGGCATGTAACGGTTGACCTGCGCTATGACCGTCTTAGAGCACTCTACGGCCGACACGGCAAGATCGGCCGATATGCCGTATGAGCAGTACCCCTCCTCGTCGGGCTCCGAGACATTGAGCAGGCTGACATCCAGAGGCACCTGACCGCTGCGGAACAGGAAAGGTATCTCGCCCAAAAAGCCCGGTATCGTCTGCGCGACACCTTCGCGAATGGCACGGCGCAGATTGTTGGCCACGAAAAAGCTGACGGCCTCGAACGAGTCGATAAGCTCCCTGCGCGCATACGGCGCGTCCTCGCGCCCTATGGCGAATGCCGAGTAGACCTTCACGCCGCGCAGCTCGCCGGCACGGTCGGTCATAGCACGCACCAGCACCTCAGGAATCGACGTACTGCCCTGAATGTATACCGAGTCGCCCGATTTTATCAACTTGACCGCCTCGGCGGCCGATACGTAATTTATCTTCTCCATAATCAATAATCGCGACTGAAAAGTTGTAAACGTCTGTCGAGCTCGTCATACTGGTCCTCGGTAAGGTTCGATACGCAGCCGCGCAAGCCCTCGCGCGCACTGCCCGTCGAGCCGAGGGCGATGGCGCTCACACCGTAGTAAATAAGTTTGTTGATAAGCTGTTCGCTGGTCATGTCCTTATATCCGAACGTGAAGAAGAAGCCGTCCGACACCTCGCGGCCGCAGTCGTTGTCGTAGACCACATGAAAACCGTTGCGCTGCATGATCTCCTTGACGCGCGCAGCACGCCGCGCATACTCGCGCGTATGGCCTACGAAGTCGAGTCTGCCCTCGCACGCCGCATCGAACATAGCCGCCATGGCATACTGCACCGAGTGGGTCACGCCGGCCGAGAGAACATATACGATAGAGTATATGAAGTTGCGGCGAAACTCTCCGTCGTTGCCGTACCTGACACCGATATCATCGAAGCAGCGCTTGGCCACACCCGGGTTTATCGCCACGACGGCGCCGCGCTGACCGGCATACGAAAATATCTTCGACGACGATAGCAGATGCACGCAATTCTCGGTATAACGACCGACGGTTGGTTGATACGGCGGCTCGAACGGACGGCTGCGATCCTCGCGGAAGTCCATGTTGAGATATGCCAGATCCTCGACCGCGATGCAGTCGTATTTGGTCGCCATGCGGCCTATTATCTCCAACTCCTGCTCCGTCAGACACATCCACGACGGATTGTTGGGATTGGAGAATATGATGCCGCTGATGCGCCCCGAGCTAAGATGCTCTTCGAGCTTGGCCTCCAACTTCTCGCCGCGATACTCCGCGACATCGAACGCCTCTACCCTTACGCCCAGCACGCGGCACTGCGCCTTCTGCACCGGGAAACATGGGTCAATGAAGAGCACCGTATCGCGCTGCTTGCGCAGCTGGCTCAATGTAAGTATCGTTGCGAAAGCACCCTGCATCGATCCTACCGTCGGCACGATGCACTCCTCCGGGATGTCGATGTCGACGAATGCCTTGATGAATCTTCTGGCTGCCTTGTTCAGAGGGTCGATACCCGTTATAAGCGGATACTTGGCGCCCACGCCCCTGCGCAGCGCCTCGCACTCTGCCTCGACGCCGATCTGCTCGGCATCTAGTCCGGGCACGCCCTGCTCCATGCGTATGTAACGCTCGCCCGTCTCGCGCTCGATATTCGACACGACGCTCACGAGCTGACGTATCGACGCCACGCCCAGCTCATGCGCATTGCGCAGGCCGTTGGCCATACATATATCGTCGACGAGCCGTTTGTCCAATGGTCTATCCATAACGCCCTACTTTTTGCTGTTGTCGTAACCGGCACGCAACGCCGCAATATTCTTGGCCGTAACCTCCTCGCCCTTACGCTGGAAGATACGTCTTACGCCGGCCTCGATCTTCTCGTACTCTATATCGAGCATGGGCACGGCGGCGCCCAGCAGCACCATGTTGGCCGCCTGCACGGGTGCACCGGCTTCGCGCGCCAGCTGCTCCACGTCCAGAACCACGCGGTTGGGCAGACGGTCGAGATGCTCTTTCAGAGCCTCGATGTCGGGATAGTTGTCTATATTGACGAACGGCACGCTGCTGGTCACTATCCAGCCCTCCTTTTTCAGATAGGGCAGATAGCGCAGCGCCTCCATAGGTTCGAGCGATACTATTATGTCGGCGCCGCCAACGGGGATAAGGTCGCTGGCTATCTCGTCCGACGATATGCGCAGGTTGCTCTGCACGTCGCCGCCGCGCTGGCTCATGCCGTGAACCTCGGCCTGCTTGATGAACAGCCCCTCCGCGAGTGCGGCTTCGCCTATGACCGTCGCGATCGAAAGTATGCCCTGACCGCCGACACCGGCGAGAATTATATCTTTTTTCATACGTCTACTGCTTTTTTTGTTGTTTGGCATGTCGTTTCAATGTCTGTATACATTCACGGCGCGGGATGACTACCGATACCCCGTCGTACTCGAATTCCTCGCGCAGGACACTCTTGATCTGCTCCATGTTCTTGGGCAGCGGCACGACCACACGCACGTGCGCCGGGTCGACGCCTACGCCGCGGCATATATCTTCCAGACGCCCCGTGCCGGCCGAGTCCTGACCGCCGGTCATACCCGTGGTAAGGTTGTCCGAGATGACGATCACGACATTGGAGCGCGAATTGACGCAGTCAAGCAGACCCGTTATGCCCGAGTGAGTGAAGGTAGAGTCGCCGATGACGGCTACCGACGGCCACTGTCCGGCATCGGCGGCACCCTTGGCCATGGTTACCGACGAACCCATTTCGACGCAGGCATGTATCGCATGGAACGGCGACAGAGCGCCGAGCGTATAGCAGCCTATATCGCCGAATATGCGGGCATCCTTATACTCAGCCGCCACCTGGTTCAGCGCCGTGTACATGTCGCGATGACCGCAGCCCACGCACAGGGCGGGCGGACGCGGCACGATCAGATCGTCGGCCTCGCGGCTCGGCAGCGGCTCCATACCCAGAGCCTTGCGCACCGAGTCGGGTGTAAGCTCGCCCATGCGCGGCAGCTCGCCCGTCAGGCGTCCCTTTACGGCCACGGTCGAGGGAACCAGACCGCGCATCATCTCCTCGACGACAGGCTGTCCCTCCTCCATGACGATGATCTCCTCGGCGCCGTCGGCGACCATCTGCCCGATGAGCGCCTCGGGCAGCGGATACTGCGAGATCTTCAAGACGCTGCTCTTACAACCATCGGGGCAGTTCTCTTTGAGATAGTTATATGCTATACCGCATGCGACGACAGCGCGAGACGGCTCCTCGCCGCGGCGGTATGAATTGTGCGACGATGACTCCGACAGACGCACCAGCTCGCTCTGCTGCTCGACGAGTCGGGCATATCTGCGACGTGCGAATGCAGGCAGCAGAATCCAGCTGCGTACATCCTCCGGAAATCTCTTCTCGTTCTGCCTGCGCGGAGACTCGGTAATATCGACCACGGCACGCGAGTGCGCCATGCGCGTGGTAATGCGCATCAGCACCGGCAGACGGCAGCTCTCCGACATGTCGAACGCCTTGCCGATCATCTCGTATGCCTCCTGCTGCGACGAGGGCTCGAATACGGGCATCATCGCGAATTTGCCGTAGAAGCGCGAGTCCTGCTCGTTCTGCGACGAGTGCATCGACGGGTCGTCGGCAGCAACCACGACCAGACCTCCGTTGACTCCTGTCATAGCCGAGTTGACGAAGGCATCGGCGGCAACGTTGAGTCCCACATGCTTCATACATACCATTGCGCGCTTGCCCATGTACGACATGCCGAGCGCACCCTCCATAGCGGTCTTTTCATTTACGCACCAGCGGCAGAAGATAGGTGCGGCATCCGCCCCGCGCTTCGATTCGTGCAGCTGGATAAATTCGGTTATTTCGGTCGACGGAGTGCCCGGATAGGCATATACGCCGGACAGACCTGCGTCTATGGCGCCCTGAGCAATCGCCTCGTCACCGAGAAGAAGTTTTTTCATATATAGAATATTTTAAGGTTCTTTCCAAAATTACAACAAAAAATCCGAATCCGAAAGCAAATTCGCAAATAAAGTTCGCATTCAAAAGCCAGACGGCAGCAAACGATTGCTCAGCCTCCTATCTCCCGCAGCGAATAACGGCAACAAAAAACCCTCGCGGCACACGTGCTGCGAGGGCTGTGACTATATGACCGGAGCTATATGTATCTTATGTATCTCCTGCGCTATGGATCAGAGCGTCTTTCGGCGGACCGCTTCGAGCATGTCGACGGTCATCGAGTCGAGATCCCACTGAGGCTTCCAGCCCCACTCTTCGCGGGCGCACGAATCATCGAGCTTGTTCGGCCAGCTGCGCGCGATAGCATCCTTCACGGGCTCCACGTCATAGTCCATAGTGAACGAGGGTATCTGACGGCGCACGGCCTCGCAGATGATCTCGGGTGTGAAGCTCATAGAGGCGATATTGAACGAGTTGCGGTGTTTGAGTCGCGACGGGTCGGCCTCCATCAGCTCGACCGCGGCACGCAGCGCATCGGGCATATACATCATATCCATATATACGTCGTGCGATATGGGGCAGGTAAAACGGCCCGTGCGCACGGCCTCGTAATATATCTCGACAGCATAGTCGGTGGTTCCGCCGCCGGGCAGCGTCACATTGGAGATGATGCCAGGAAAACGCACCGAACGCGTATCGACGCCGAAACGCGAGTGATAATAGTTGGAGAGCAGCTCGCCCGATACCTTGCATACGCCATATATAGTATTGGGCTGCATGATAGTATCCTGCGGAGTGTTGTCGCGCGGGAAATCGCCGCCGAACGCACCGATCGAGCTGGGCGTGAAGAGCGAGCATTTCTTCTCGCGGGCTATCTCCAACGAGTTCTGCAAAGCACCCATGTTGATACGCATCGCCAGCTGCGGATTCTTCTCGCCGGTAGCCGACAGCAGCGCGACGAGGTTGTAGATAGCATCGATACGATACTTGTCCACCAGCTCGGCGTAACGCGCACCGTCAAGGGCATCGAGAGTTTCGAACGGACCCTCGGCGCTGAGCGCTTCGCAAGGTTTGACATCGGTAGCGAGGACGTTCGACGCACCGTAAATTTTTCGCAGATATGGCACCAACTCAGATCCGATCTGACCTCCGGCGCCCAAAACCAATATGCGTTTCATAAGTTCAGGTAACAAATTTTAACAAAATTAAACAAAATTTGCAAACCGTGTTACGTTTTGCCATGAAAAATTTAAGAAATGTTCATATATTTGCTTCATACGAGCATCGAGATATTTCAGTTTACTTTACATCCGACTCCCGAGATTATGCACAAACACAATCACACGCACGCCATGACGGTCGGAACGGCCTCGCGGGCACTTTTAATAGGAATCTCTATCAACATCGCCTATGCTCTGGCCGAGGTGGCCGTGGGTATCCGCATAGGATCCATGGGGCTGGTGGCCGATGCCGGTCACAACCTGAGCGACGTGGCGGGGCTGCTGCTCGCCCTGATCGCCGTCCGGCTCGCCGCACGCAAAGCCACTGCAAAATATACATTCGGATACCGGAAAGCATCTATCCTGATATCGCTGCTCAATGCGCTACTGCTGCTGGCCGCCGTGGTCGGCATAATCCGGGAGAGCATCGAGCGGTTTCTCGATCCGCAGCCCGTAGCCGGTTGGAGCGTTGCCGCAACGGCCGCCGCAGGCGTTGCGGTCAACTACCTGTCGGCGCGGCTTCTCAGATCGGGCAAGGAGCGCGACCTGAATATCCGCGGCGCATATCTGCACATGATCCTCGACGCGCTGGTATCGGTAGGAGTCGTCGTCTCGGGCATAGTCATATCGCTTACCGGCTGGAATGCCATAGATCCCATAATAGGCATCGTCGTGGCCGGCATCATCGTCTACTCGTCATGGAATCTGCTGACGGCATCGTTCAGGCTGGCCGTCGACGGCGTGCCCGACGGCATAGACGTAGCCTCGATCGAGCAGGCACTGCTAAGCATCGACGGCATACGCGACGTGCATCATATACATATATGGGGCATCAGCACCACCCAAAATGCCATGACGGCACATCTCGTAGTCGACGACCTATCCTCATGGGAGAGCGTACGGCGCCGCGCCAAGCATCTGCTGGCCGAACACGGCATCGACCACTCTACGCTCGAAATAGAGACCGAGGCCGGACGCGACTCCTCGTGCGACGGCTGCTGAGAGCGGCGCAACGGAGCGATGATGTCGCACTCGCACCAATAAAGAGATGCCGCACCGCTGCGGCCGATAAAATTTTTCGTATCTTCGCAGCGATTAAAACCCGTATGATTCATGAAAAATAATGTACTCTTCGTTCTGCTCGACAAATACGCCGAATGGGAGGCGGCACCTCTGGCCGCAGCGCTCAACTCAGGCGTCACGCCGCTCGGCGATACTCGATATACGACCGCGACAGTCGCACCGACAGCCGATGCGGTAAGCTCGATCGGAGGTTTCAGCACCCTGCCCGACTATGACTTCGACAGCATACCGCAAGATTATGCCGCACTGGTTCTGGTCGGCGGCATGAGCTGGGACAGGCCCGAAGCCGGACGCGTCGAAGAGTTGGTCGCCCGAACCTTGCGCGAGGGCAAAACGGTAGGCGCCATATGCAACGGCGCATCGTTCATGGCGGCACACGGATTTCTCAACGACGTGACGCACACAGGCAACGGGCTCGACCAGTTCCGCCTGTGGGGCGGCGAACGCTATACCAACCCCGAAGGTTTCATCGAGCGGCAGGCCGTCGCCGACGGCTCCATAGTCACGGCCAACGGTTCGGCCGGCATAGAGTTCGCCCGCGAGATGCTGCTCGCACTCGAAGCCGACACGCGCGAGAATATCGACGCTTGGTACGACTTCAACAAGCATGGCTTTTACCGCCGATAAACACTCCGCGACCGCTGCCTCAAAGCTATGGAGGGATTGATCGAATACGGCTATATCGGGCTCTTCGCCGGCGCATTTCTGGCGGCGACGATATTCCCGTTCAGCTCCGACATACTCCTTGTGGCCATGCTCGCCGCCGGGGGCCAGCCCGTTACGACGATCGTCGTGGCCACCGCAGGCAACTGGCTCGGAGGGCTCACATCCTACGGCGTGGGATATCTCGGCAAAACCGAGTGGTTGGAGCGGTGGTTCCGCATAAAACCCGAAACGGTCTACCGCTACAAAGAGCGCGTCGAACGCTGGGGCGCATGGCTCGCGCTGCTGACATGGGTGCCGTTCATAGGCGACGTCTTCGCCGTGGTGCTCGGCTTCTTCAAGGCACGCTTCTGGCCCTCGGCATGGTGGATGCTCGTGGGCAAGTGCGGACGCTTCGTGGCATGGAGCGTAATATATTACTGGATAGAACCGCTTTTCAAATGACGATGACCGACATACAACGCGACCTGTTCGCAATGCAGGATGAGGCCTACCGCGACTTCCATTCGAAGCTGGTGCCCACACTCGACAAGCAGCGCATAATCGGCGTTCGCACGCCGATGCTCAGACGCTATGCCCGGCAGCTGGCATCGCGCGACGACTGCGCCGCATTCCTTGCCGACCTGCCCCACCGCTACTACGAGGAGAACAACATACATGCGTGGATCATCGCATCGTCGAGCCGCGACATCGACACCGTGCTGCCCCTCGTCGACGAATTCCTGCCACGAATCGACAACTGGGCGACGTGCGATCTGTTCGCGCCGAAGATATTTTCGAAACATCGCCACCGGGTTATCGAATACATACCCCGGTGGCTCTCGTCGCCCCACACCTATACGGTGCGTTTCGGCATAGTCACGCTGCTGCAATTCTTTCTCGACGAGGGTTTCGATCCGCAGCACCTCGATTGGGTGGCCGACATCGACCGCGACGATTACTACATCCGCATCGCCGCGGCATGGTATTTCAGCATCGCGCTGGTCAAACAATGGGATGCGACGCTGCCCTACATCCGCGAGCGACGGCTCCCGGAGTGGATACACCGCAAGACGATACAGAAGGCCGTCGAGAGCTACCGCATCGACGCCGAGCATAAAACGCTGCTCAAAAACCTGAGATGATATGAAACGATTGCTCCACACCCTGCTTCTGCTGCTCGCCACGCTGCCCGCCGCAGCGCAGCTCTCCGACCGTCCGGCAGAGATACGCCGCGAGGTCCTTTCGGTCGCGCTGCCGGCACCCGACCGCAGCATGCGTCCCGTAGTCGGAATATCGGTCAACGAGCAGGCGCGCAACAGTGTGCGCAGCACATATACCGAGGCGATAGAGCAGGCCGGCGGTCTGCCCGTGATAATACCCATGTCGCAGAACACCGACGTTCTGGCCGAGCAGCTGTCGCGCATCGACGCACTGGTGCTCATCGGCGGCGACGACATCGACCCGGCATTCTGGGACGAGCCGCACCACGAGCGTCTGGGCGATCTGGACACGCTGCGCGATGTCTACGACCTGCGGCTGGTATACCTTGCCGAGAGATTAGGTCTGCCGCTGCTGGGCATCTGCCACGGCGAGCAGATCATCAACGTCGCATTCGGCGGCACGCTGTGGCAGGATCTGCCCTCGCAACGCAAAGCCGAGCACCGCCAGCGGGCGAAAGACTCGCTCGGATATCACGACGTAGAGTTCGCTCCCGGCTCGCGCATCGCCCGCATCATGGGCTGCGACCGACATAAAACCAACTCGTTCCACCACCAAGCGGTACGCCGCACGGCCGACGGATTCCGCGCGACGGGCATAAGCCGGGACGGCATCGTCGAGGTCATCGAACCGGAAGACGGCAGACCGATACTCGGCGTACAGTTCCACCCCGAGATATCCGCAGTCAAATATGGCGACGAGCGCATGCGGGCGCTGTTCGACTGGCTTCTTGAGGAGGCGAGAGGATTCGCCGGACAAAAACGTTAATCTTATGGCACAGGAGATCGAACGCAAGTTTCTGGTGGAGGGCGACTACAAGTCCGCAGCCGTATCCTCGTCGCATATCGTGCAGGGGTATATATGCTCCACGGGCGGCCGCACCGTGCGCGTGCGCCTACGCGACGAGCGCGCCTACCTGACTATCAAGGGGGCATCCGACGACGGAGGTCTGTCGCGTTTCGAATGGGAGACGGAGATTCCGAGCGGCGATGCGCGCGAGTTGCTCCACCTTGCCGTCGGCGCCCTGATCGACAAACACCGCTATCTGGTGCCTGTCGGCCGCCACACCTTCGAGGTCGACGAGTTCCACGGCGACAACGAGGGCCTGACGCTGGCCGAAGTCGAGCTTACGAGCGTCGACGAGGAGTATCCCTGCCCCGAGTGGCTCGGCCGCGAGGTCACGGGCGACCGCCGATACTACAACTCTCATCTCAGATCGTATCCCTATAAGGAGTGGAAATGATCCGCCGCCCGCACCGCCCTACCGAAAGTAATTATCACGATTCAGCCATTATAAGCACCTTCAAAAACCGCAAACCTATGAAAGCAGATGCCGGCAGGAGAGTCCTGCGCCCGATAGACTATACGATAATCGTCCTTACACTCGGCTCGGCCGTAGCCTACTCCGTCATCCAGCACAGAGTCGACATAATGGGCACCGTCGCGCTGCTGTTCGGCGTTACGGGCACCGTACTCAGCGCCCGCCGCAGCATCTGGAATTTCGTATTCGGCACCGTCAATGTCGCTCTCTACGCCGTCATAGCCTACAACGCATCCAACTACGGGCAGGCCGCACTCAATGCGCTCTACTATCTGCCGATGCAGTTCGTCGGCTGGTGGGCATGGAGCCGCCGCAAGGACTCGGCCGATAGGTCGAGAGTCAAGGCGCGCTCGATGACCGGCCGTCAGATGCTCCTATGCCTCGCTGCGGCGGCCGTAGCTATCGCAGCCGTCTGGTATGCGATGCGCACCCTGACCGACGCCGCACAGCCGTTCAAGGATTCGTTCATCACGGTCGTATTCGTCATAGGTCAGGTGTTGATGACATTCGCCTTCTGGCAGCAGTGGCTATTCTGGATCGCTGGCAATATCGCCAATATCGCTCTGTGGGGCATAGTCATGGCCGACGGCGAGATCGTCGGCGGACTTATGGTAATAAAATACTCGATGTACCTGATAAACTCCGTCGGCGGCGCCATAACATGGCGGCGCACCGTCGCCGAGTAATCCACGGCCTGCGACCGATATAACCGACGGAGGTTGTCCCGCTGGCGGGACAACCTCCGTTTATCTTGTCGTCTTTCGATCCTCAGAAGAGATACTTCTCGTTCTTGACCTTCTCGACGAGCGAGAATACATGCTGCCACGCCTCCTCGCCGAATGTCGTTCCGACCACCTCGATTACCTTGCCGGCCGTTATGGCTCCTATCGTGCCGCACTGCCGGAGCGAAAGCCCTTCGCACAGGCCGGCCATGAATCCGGCCGCATAAAGGTCGCCCGCGCCCGTGGTGTCGACACGCTTGGCTGCGGCCATGATGCCCACGTGCACCACCTCGTCGCCGCGCTTTATCAGCGCGCCTTTCATGCCTATCTTAACGACCGCCAACTCGCACATGCACGAGAGAGCCTGCAACGCATTCAGAGGCTCCTGCTCGCCGGTAAAGGCATGCGCCTCGTCTTTATTGGCGAAGATGATGTCGACATATTCGGCCACCAGCTCGCGCAGGAAGTCGAGGTTCTCGGCCACGACGTTGAACGATGCCAGATCGATCGCTATTTTCAGTCCGCACCTCTTGGCCTTCTCTATGGCCGAGCGTATCAGACGATGATCCTGCACCAGATAACCTTCGATATAGAGACAGTCGTAACCGGCGAATATCTTCTCGTCGATCTCCTCGGCAGCAAGCTCGCTCGCGGCACCCAGATGCGTGACCATAGTCCTCTCGCCGTCGGGCGAGACCAGCGACACACACTTGCCCGAGCGAATAGAGCTGCGCATGATGAAAGGTTCGATGCCGAGATTCTCCAATGCCTGCTCGAAGAAATCGCCGGTGGTATCCTTACCGACCTTGCCGATGAAGCCCACCTTGCATCCCAGACGCGCCATGGCGCGTATCGTATTGGATGCCGATCCGCCCAGCGAGAGCGAATACGGGTAGCCGGCCACCGACTTCGATATCCGCGTCTGCGTGGCCGTATCGGCCAAATTCATCGAGCCTTTCGGCAGTGAAAACTCCGTAAGTACATTATCGTTGGGCAAATTGACCAACATATCGGTCAGGGCATTTCCTATGCCGATAACACGTTTCATAAGTATGGGTTAACAGTATTTCTAAAAAAACGTCGTCGTCAGATCGACAGTATCTTCACCAGATCTATATCCGCGTAGTCGACCCTGTGGGCATGGCACGTCGCCTTCGAGAAGGGGACGTAGACCAGCTCGCCGTTCTTGACGCCTATCATGACGTTGCGCTGGCCGTCGCCCAGAGCCGTTATGGCAGCCGCACCCATGCGCGAAGCCAGTATACGGTCGGCCGCCGTGGGCGAACCGCCGCGTTGCAGGTGGCCGAGGATCGTCACGCGGGCGTCGTACTGCGGGAACTCCTTCTTGATACGCTCGGCAAGCCCCATGGCACCGCCCGTCGAGGGGTTCTCCGCCACGAGGACGATAGCCGAATTTTTGCTCTTGCGAAATCCGCGGTTTACCAGATCGGCCAGCTGGTCGATCTGGGTCTCCATTTCGGGAATTATAGCCGCCTCGGCTCCCGAGGCCAACGCGCCGTTCAGCGCCAGATCGCCCGCCATGTGTCCCATGACCTCGACGAAGAAGAGCCGCTCGTGGCTGGTCGCCGTATCGCGTATCTTGTCGACGGCATCGACTATCGTATTGAGCGCCGTATCGTAGCCTATCGTCGAGTCGGTTCCGCCCAGATCGTTGTCGATCGTGCCGGGCAGTCCTACGATCGGAATATCGTACTCCTCGGCGAAGATGCGCGCACCGGTCAGCGATCCGTCGCCGCCGATGACCACCAGTGCGTCTATGCCGGCCGCACGCATGTTGTCGTAGGCCGTCTTGCGACCCTCGGGCGTGGCGAACTCCTTGCAGCGCGCCGTTTTCAGGATCGTGCCGCCCTGCTGTATGATATTGCTCACGCTGCGCGAGGTAAAGTCCACGATCTCGTTATATACCAAGCCGTAGTATCCGCGCATGATACCCTTGACGCTGAATTTGTTGTATATAGCCGTTCGCGTCACGGCACGTATCGCCGCATTCATGCCGGGGGCATCTCCGCCCGAGGTCAGAATACCGATTGTCTTGATTGCTGCCATATCTTGCCAATTATTATCGTACAACTATTTTTTATCCGTATCGATCATCCTGCCGTTGATATCGTACAGCGGCTCCTCCGGCACCAGATACCACAATATCGAGTAGAGGAACAGCGACAGGAATGCCGGCAGAAGCAGCACGGCCGCGACCACGCGCATCCTGCCCACAGGCCAGTTGACATACTTGGCCAGACCGCCGCATACGCCGGCTATGATCCGCTCGTCGCGCGAGCGGTAAAGGTGCGACGGGTATTCGTAGGGCTGCTCACGCATAGGACTCTCGAACGGGTGCGCCGACGACGTCTGCAACGTGACCTGCTCGGCCACGACCGTCTCGGCATCAGTCTCCTCCTCCGCAGCCGTAAGGCTTCTCTCTACGGCGCAACGCTGCAAGGTTTCGTCCGCCCTGCGGCCGAACGACTCGGGACGCCCTATCTCGTCCTCGATACGCGATATCATCGGCAGCGACACTATCGCCGGCTCCGAGTCCGAAAGCGAGGAGAGCAGACGCGCAATGCGCATCTCGATATTATCCATCGATGCGCAGTCCGTCGCCGGCAGCCGCGAAGCTATATCGTCGAGATAACTCTTCAACACCTCGTAGGCATCTTCGTCCAACGTAAAGGGACACGATGCGATATTGACGTTAACGGTCTTTTTCATCGTCGTAATTATGATATTGTCCGAAACCTGATCGATCCTAAATCGCCCCCGAACGGGACAAACACTCTGCCGAAAGCATGCCGACATCATAGGGGCTGCCGCGGCGGCCGCCACGATCCTACGTATCACGCAGGCTGCTGCGTCGCCTCCGCCCGGCGCTCGTCGTTTACTCTGAGCGATTTGTGTATGGCCTGCGCAAGGTGCGCCGGCTCGATGTCGCGGCGTATAGTCGAGTCATGGGCTATCGATATGCCGCCGGTCTCCTCCGACACGGCTATGATTATGGCGTCCGACACTTCGCTCATGCCCAGTGCGGCACGATGACGCATACCGTAAGACTTCGGTACGTCCTGCTGCGTCACGGGCAGCACGCACTTGGCCGCTATTACCCGATCGCCGCTTATGATGACGGCGCCGTCGTGCAGAGGAGCGTTCTTGAAAAATATGTTTTCGAGCAGTGCCGTCGACACCTTCGCGTCGATCGCTATTCCGCTCTCCTCTATGACGCTCAGATCGTTGCTCTGCTTGATTATGATGAGCGCACCCGTCTTCTGAGCCCCCATTTCGCGGCATGCCGTAACGACGGGTTGCAGGTCGAGCGAGGTCTTGTGACGGTTGGTATTGAAGAAACGGCCTATGAAGCGGAATTTGCTGCGCTGACGTCCTATCGCTTGCAGGAAATGACGTATCTCGGGCTGGAAGACGATAAGTATCGCTATCACGCCAACGCTGATTATCTGTCCGAGGATCGTCGACAACAATACCAGATTGAACGTGCGCACAAGTATCCATACCAGATATATGATGAATATCCCCGCCATGATATACGGCGCACTGGTTCCGCGCATGGCACGATATATCGCGAACATGATAATGGCCACGAGCAGGATATCGATGAAATCGACGAACGTAAACGGAATGAAACCCATATAGTCAACTGTTATTCGCCTGCGAAATTATGAAAAATAATACCGACTTGCAAACACAAGCCGGTATTTATTCTGTGTTCGTCTCAGCCTACTCGGCATCGGCGGCATAAAGCTCGTTGACCTTAGCCAGAACCAACTTCGAGATATCGAGGCTCACGTCGGCATCCACCACGGTCATGGCGTTGAGTATCATCTTGTAGCGACCGTCCGCATTGATCTGCTCGACGGCGCGCTTCATCAAGTCCTGAAAACGGTTCATCAGCACGGCATTCTCCTCGTCGAGGTTGCGCGCCTCCTGCTGCAAGCCGCTGTCCTCGCGCTGCACACGCTGCTGGAAGTTGTTGATGCGCTGCTGGATAGCATCGCCCTTCTTCTGCAACTCCTCCTGCTTCTGCTGCGCATTGAGAGTGGTTATCAAACCCTTGCTGTAATCCTCCTGCAACTTGGCGGCATCGTTCTGCAACTTGGCGTACTCGGCCTGCAAACCCTTCTCGGTATTGGCCCAACCCTCCTGGGCCTTCTGTATCTTCTCCTGCGTCTGCTGAACCTTCTTTTGCAGCTCGGCGCCCTCCTTGGCATAAAGCTCGCTGCCGGTAAGGATCTGGTCTACATTGATATAAACCACGTCGCCGGACACGACGCACTCGGTGGTCGCCACACCTTCGGCCGCAACCTCCTTATTCTCTTTGTTCTTACCTCCTCCGCACGAAACGAGCACGACGGCCGCACATGCAAATAAAAGAGTCTTTTTCATAGTTCGTTTTATTCTTGTTATAATTAATTCTCCGTTTGAAATACAAAGGTAAAAAAATTTCTTTACTTTTGTAAAACTTTCAGACTAAAAACTGTCCTATGTACGAATATATCTGCGGCACTATCGCCGAGCTGGCACCGGCATACGCCGTCATCGACGCATCCGGCGTCGGCTACTACATAAACATATCGCTGCAAACATACTCGGCCGTCGAACACTGCGACAAGGCTAAGCTCTACGTCCACTTTACCGTGCGTGAAGACATGCAGACACTCTACGGCTTCGCCACCAAGATCGAGCGCGAGCTCTTCCGACGTCTGATAAGCGTATCGGGCGTAGGCGGCAACACGGCACGCATGATCCTGTCGACCTACACCACCGAGGAGTTGCAGAACATAATCGCCACCGAAAACGCGGCACTGCTGAAAAACGTCAAGGGATTGGGGTTGAAGACTGCGCAGAAGATCATAGTCGAGCTGTCGGGCAAGATGCTCGAACTGGGCGCTACGGACGGCGCATCGAACATCCGTGCGGCGGCCTCGTCGGCCGTATACGACGAAGCGCTGGCCGCGCTGACCATGCTCGGATTCCAGAAGTCGGCCTCGGAGAAGGCCTTGCAGACTATCCTGCGCGAAGAGCCCTCGCTGCCCGTCGAGCAGGCCGTGCGCATGGCTCTCAAAAAGCTGTAAGCCTCGCCAGCGCCCCGGCGGCATCCTCGGGGAAAGGATATGTTATCGCACCCTTCGTCGCATCGGCCTCTATGACCGGAACGACTATCCACGATATGCGCCTGCCGTTGCGGTAGGCCGCGCAACACGCCCTGCGGCGGAATACCCGCGGATCGTAATCGTCGCAGCAGTCGCACTCGACACCCCGGTCGGCATCGAGCATCATCGCAAACAGCGGGGCATACTCCTCAGAAGCCCCACGCCCGACTACCCTACGGCACCCGTCATCGGCCGCTGCAACGATAATGTCGGCATGCGTACCCGCAGCAAGCGAGTCGCATACCGACATCAATTCGACTGCCTTGCCCTGAGGCATGCACGCCTCCGAACGGCCGCAAACAGCAACGGCTGCCAACACCATTATCGCGAAACGGAGGATCATGTTCAGCCCGGCTCTATCGAACGGAGCGCCTACCGTACGCTCCCTACTCGGCTTTCTGCTCGGCACGCCATGCGGTAACCGGCATCTTGTCGAGACGACGCTGGTGCCGGTCGCCCTCGAACGGTGTCGAGAGCCACTCGTCGAGAATCGCCAGCGCCTCGTCGTTGGTCAGAAAGCGCGCCGGCATGACCAGTACGTTCGAGTCGTTGTGCTGGCGCGAAAGATGCGCTATCTCGGGCGTCCAGCAGAGTGCGGCGCGTATGCCCTGATGCTTGTTGAGCGTCATCGATATGCCCTCGCCCGAGCCGCAAAGGCCGATGCCGCGCTCCAATTCGCCGCTCTCGACCGCATCGGCCAGAGGATGCGCGAAGTCGGGATAGTCGACGCTCTCGGGCGAATCGGTGCCGAAGTCGACGACCTCGAATCCCTTCGATCCGAGATAACCCACAAGAAACTCTTTGAGTTCATAGCCCGCATGGTCGCAGGCGATACCTATTTGACGGTTCATGTTATATAGTTGTTTAAGGCTTTACTACTTGGCGGCACGCTTGCGGTCTACCTCGCTGAGCAGAATCTTTCTCAGACGCATGGCTTTGGGCGTAAGCTCGACATACTCGTCCTCCTTGATATACTCCAAAGCCTCCTCCAACGAGAATACGATCGGCGGCGCTATCGACGCCTTATCGTCCGATCCCGATGCACGCATGTTGGTCAGCTGCTTGGCCTTCGTGACGTTGACCGTAATGTCGTTGCTGCGCGTATGCTCGCCCACGACCTGACCGCAGTACACCTGATCCATCGGCGATATGAAGAAACGCCCCCTATCCTGCAACTTGTCGATCGAATAGGCGTATGCCGTACCCGTCTCAGATGCAATTATCGAACCGTTGGTACGCATCTCGATATCGCCCACCCACGGCTCGAAGTCTTTGAGGCGGTGCGTCATGATCGCCTCGCCGGCGGTGGCCGTCAGCATATTGGATCTAAGGCCTATGATGCCGCGCGACGGGATAGTAAATTCCAGACGCGTGCGGTCGCCCGTCGTCTCCATGTTTGTCAGCACACCCTTGCGGCGCGTCGTAAGCTCGATGACCGTACCGGCACAGGTGTCGGGGCAGTCGACCGTCATCTCCTCGATAGGCTCGCATTTGATGCCGTCGATCTCCTTTACGATTACCTTGGGCTGTCCGACCTGCAACTCGTAGCCCTCGCGGCGCATCGTCTCGATCAGCACCGACAGATGCAGCACGCCGCGGCCGTACACGATGAACGAATCGGCATTCTGTCCCGGTTCGACACGCAGCGCGAGATTCTTCTCCAATTCGCGGTCGAGACGCTCTTTGAGATGTCGCGATGTAACGTACTTGCCGTCCTTGCCGAAGAAAGGCGAGTTGTTTATGGTAAAGAGCATAGACATAGTCGGCTCGTCGATAGCGATCGGCGGCAACGGCTCGGGGTTGGTAAAGTCGCATATCGTGTCACCGATCTCGAAACCGTCGATTCCGACCAATGCGCATATCTCGCCGCACTGCACGCTGTCGACCTTCTTCTTGCCCAGACCGTCGAACACCATAAGGTCCTTGATCTTGGAGCGGATCATCGTCTGCCCGTCGCGCTTGGCCAGCGTAACATTCTCGCCGGCACGCAGCTCGCCGCGCGTGATCTTGCCCACGGCGATACGGCCTACGTACGGCGAAAATTCGAGCGACGTGACCAGCATCTGGGGCGTGCCCTCGACTATCGCCGGCTCGGGTATCTCGTCGATTATCGCATCCAGCAGCGGCGCGATCGAATCGGTCTTCTCCGTCCACACGTGCGACATCCAGCCCTGCTTGGCCGAACCGTATATCGTCTTGTAGTCGAGCTGCTCCTCCGTAGCACCCAGCGAGAACATCAGGTCGAACACCTGCTCGTTGACCACCTCGGGACGACAGTTAGGCTTGTCGACCTTGTTGACCACTACGATCGGCTTCTTGCCCAGCGACAGCGCCTTCTGCAATACGAAACGCGTCTGCGGCATAGTGCCTTCGAAGGCATCCACCAGAAGCAGCACGCCGTCGCACATGTTCAGCACACGCTCCACCTCGCCGCCGAAATCGGCGTGTCCGGGCGTGTCTATTATATTGATTTTATAATCCTTGTATATTACCGATACGTTCTTCGAGAGAATCGTAATACCTCGTTCGCGTTCCAGATCATTGTTGTCGAGAATCAACTCTCCGCTGGGTTGTTCGTTGTCGCGGAGCAAATGCCCCTGCATTATCATCTTGTCGACGAGCGTCGTCTTGCCATGGTCGACATGCGCGATGATCGCTATATTGCGTAATTTTCGCATATCCTGATTAGTTTGTCGCGGCAAAAGTACGAAAAAATAGCGACAATCACGCACAAAACGCCAAAAGATATATCCGGCGTTCCGGTTGCGGCAACCGTGTTCGGCCGCCGATACGGCATGTGATGTTCCGGCAGGCATCCGGTTGCGTCACTGCCCGACTGCGAGCCTTGCAATTTTGCGCATCGTTTCGGCTTCGGCGCGTGCTTCGGCTTTTCGGGTGGCGAATCTGAAACCTATACCCGTGCGCAACATGCCGCTTGCACCCCAGCCTATCTCGCCATACCAGAACAGCCTGTTGCCTGCCGAGATACCGAATCCGGCTATATCCAATACCCGTTGACGGGTGTTCAATATATCGGCTTTATTGCGCGAATAACGTCCTATGCCCATGCCTATGCCGATCTCCGAATATATCTTTACCGTGCGGGACAACCATGCGAACCGTAATTTTGCAGTCAGCGCCCATGAATCGAACTTGTATCGAACCCGATCCGCTGCGCTGCCTTTTATCGGATTTTATTTATGTTGTGTTTCCGTCGCCGAAAAGTCGACCGCAGCTTCGTATGCAACCGTTTCGCCGGTATCCAGCAAAAACTCGACGGCGAGGGTGTGCTGCACCGCAACGGTCGGTACTGAGGTCGTGCTCAGTTCGAGGACGTATGATATAAAATAGAGATCGTTATCGGACAAATCGCTGATACGTTTCTCGAAATATGTCAGGTATTCACCTGACCAGCCATTCCGGACATAAGGCCAGAACGACGAATATCTTACTACGAATATATCGTCTAACAAAGCATGTGCGTCATGTTCATCGTCCCATGCGGCATCACTTGTAATATGAATTGCCCGAACCGATTCGGCAAGCGCATCCCCATACATATCGTTGTTGCCGCCACCGCTGTCGAAGCACCACCGGCCGTCGGGAATCATATCGCCGTATTTGGCACATAGTTCATAATATGTCGTTTTGTCGTTTCCGAAAGCATATTCATAATCGCTCGTGAGGTAGGTACCGAGCTTAAAGGCAAGTATACATTCGTCATTCAGAACGGCAACTTCGCAGCTTCCGGAACCATCTCTGCAAGAATAATATTTTTCAATACTCCCGGGTACTTTTTGTGCCGGTTGGCGCACCTCGCAAGATGCGAGTATCAATACAGTATAAAGTATGTACAGGATTTTATGTGTCTGCATATCTTTTGAATCTATTCTTCCCATTACTGTGCTTCCGGAGCTGCAAAATCCAGTTCCACATAGTATGTCGCCGTGCGGTCGGTGTCGAGATCGAACGAAACGGTCAACGTATGATGTTGTGCAACGGTCGGCAGAGTGGCGCAATCAAGCCGTACCGAATTTTGGATCAATTTCATCTCGTCTTCCTGCAACTCCGACAACGACGTAGTTACAAGTGTGTAAGTCTGCCCCGTATAGTTATTGCTGATATAGGGGTAAAATGTGCAATAACCGATTGAAAACATATCGTTTAAAAGCGTTCCTGCCGGGTGCTCTGCATTCCAATCGTTGTCACTGACGATCGAGACACTATTGATGATTTCGAAACAAACAGCCGGATATGCGCTATAATCCGTACTTTGACACGAAAATCCTCCCGGATAAATATCTCCGAACTTTTCGCATAATGAATTATATCGCTCTTCCAACAATTTATTATCGGCAAACACGAAATCATGGGAATTTACATAGATGTTGTTCTGCCAGTGCTGTGGTTGTAACCGTACGGATACACTATTATCGTCATATGTCACGTCAAATGTATCGGGATTGAAATAAGTATAACACGATATGAATCCGATGCGCAATCCTGTCTTCACAGGCTCGCAGGAGGTGAGTATCAACACAGTAAAAAGTATGTACAGGATTTTATGTGTCTGCATATCTTTTCAATCTATTCTTCCCATTACTGTGCTTCCGGAGCTGCAAAATCCAGTTCCACATAGTATGTCGCCGTGCGGTCGGTGTCGAGATCGAACGAAACGGTCAGCGTGTGATGATGCGAGTCGGTCGGCATCGAATTGCAATTTAATTCGATATTGCATAGTATTAATTTCATCTCGTCGTCTTTAAGATCGGATAACGTTTTAGTAAACGAGGTAAGAGGTGCTCCCGTATACCGATTGCTTATGTAGGGGAAATAAGAGAAATAGCGTATTGTAAATATCTCGTCAAGCGGTGTTCCTGCCATCAGATTCGCATTCCAATCGTTATCGCTGACAATAGAGACATGTCTTACGATCTCAAACGAAGCCTCGGGAGTCAAAATAACATCTCGGCTCGAACAAGGATACCCATCAGAGTTTATATCTCCGAATTTATTGCATAATTCATAGTAGCGGTCTTTTCTCGGCGACTTGCCGAATGCATAATCTTGTCCGTCGGTGTATGTTCCGATCAAAGACTTTTTTCTGTACAACCGAATTGTAAATGTTTCGGAATCGTATATTACTTTACTATCGGGCACATCGAAATAAACATAGGCGTAAATATATCCCGGGCGTGTGCCTGTGTGAGTAATATCGCACCCGGATAACGACAGCAAAAATAATACTATAAAAATATATCGTTTCATATTGTACTATTGAATAATTAATATTCTGAACCACCATGAATAATGGTTGAAGTTTTTATTTATTAATGCCGGATCATCAAGTTCAACTCCCTCGTCGGAAGAATCGAATAGTTTGTAATAGTACCAACCGTTGCTTTTCCCATTCCAACCGAAATTGCAATGATTGAAATAGTTGTTGGATTCGGGATGATATTTGCAACCGTCGATAACCCATGCATGGCCACCGTTTTTGTATGTTTTTGCATCCAATGCACCTATAAAAACCGGACGACTATTTTTCAAACTTGCGACTATTTGATTTTGCCGATTTCTGTTAAAGCCGATTTTCCGTTGGACATTATATCCTAATCGTTGCAAATATCTTTGTACATTTACCGGCATGGCAAATGTACCGTCTTTGCCTAAAAAATTATAATGTACACCTATACCATCGGCTACGCATAATGAGAATTTCGCTAAATCCTGTTCTAAAACGGTCGGCAACAAACAATCAAGATCTATAAAATTCTCAAAATCAACCCATGATGATTTCGTGATATTGAATTTATTTTCCAAATTAATATTTTTGAGATAAACCAATATCTGTGACGCTGCCGTGGTGGTACAGCCTATTGGACATTTTCCGCCATCCGTCGAATAATACTGGACATGAAAATTAAACGGATATTGTTGTCCCCACTTTGTTTTCAATAAAGGTTCAATATTAGCCGCACCTCCGCCGCCGTGCGATCCGCTATATTCTACTTTACCACCTACCCCAATCGTATGCCGTTGGGTGTAATCTATCAACAAATCGATGACCAAATCATCTACGGGGCAGATATTGCCGATAGCGCCGATATAATATTCGTCCTCCTCTTCGCAATATAGATCGTCAGAGGTTAGTCCCGGCATGATCTGAATGTCGTGATCCCGTCCCGGATTTAACGGATCAGGAAACGGATTGTGATTCGGAATTGAATCTCGCCATGGTAAAACAGGCAACTGGGAGGTAGGAGAGCCGAAGAGCGGTAGGGCGAAATTGCCCGTGTCGCCTACGATAAGTACGGTATCGAGCCTGCTGTCGGCACCAAGAATGGCATAGCCGTCATCATTGGAAAAGTTGACCACATACAACATATCGCCAGCCTCGGGTATTTCATCGCTCCGTGTTGCAGCAGGAAACATGTCTGCCGCCGAGATGCGGTCGATGCGGGCTATCGAACGGTGACCGCCCCGAGTCGTCGCGCCCGCTGATTCGTAAAACCTGTCCAATGCCGATAATGCCTCGTCCAGAGGTATCTCGGTCGCGGTTTTGCGGCCGGCGTCAGGACGGCCTACGTCATCACTCATTTCATAATCCCCGCACGACACCAATGCCATGCCCAATGCGCAAAACGCTGCGCTGCGAAATTTTACCATAATTCACTACGGCATTAAGGTTAAACTCATGGGATGCGAACCGATAAGGCAGCCCCCGTCACTCTCCGTTCATGGTCTCCATGCGCTTTCACATCACGTGAGAAAAGCATTGTCCCGTTTCAAGGGGATCGGTCGGTGTATTGCAAATATAACGAAATATTTCCGGCAGACAAATTATTTCGCTGCAATTCGTTACGTGCACACTGCAATTTATCTTACGGCGGCGCCGGTAAGACAGAGACGTTGGCCGGTTTTTTGAACTGACGGGAGTATATACCGACCAAATTTCGAAAAATATGTATTATATTTGTTCCGTCGTCGAACCTATCGTCGTAATGGAAAGAACCGTATCGCTTAAAGGATCGTGCGAGATCTATGTCGGCAGCACAGAAACGATACTGCCCAGAGTACTGCCGCGCCGCAGAATCGTCGTCATAACCGACGCCAACATCGACCGGCTCTACCCAGATCTGGTGCGCCGCTTCGACTATGTAGTGATCGGCCACGGCGAATCGAGCAAGACGCTGGTTACGGTCCAGAAGGTCTACCGCCGCTTCATGGAGCTCGGCGTCGACCGTTCGACATTCGTTCTGGGCATCGGCGGCGGCATCGTTACCGACGTGGCGGGCTTCGTGGCCTCGACCTATATGCGCGGGCTGGATTTCGGGTTCATATCGACGACGCTTCTGGGACAGGTCGACGCAAGCGTCGGCGGCAAGAACGGCGTCAACCTCAACGACTATAAGAACATGATCGGCACCTTCACGCAGCCCTGTTTCGTAATTTCGGACGTCGGCATGCTACGCACGCTGCCGCTGCGCGAGCTGCGCGCAGGAATGGCCGAAGTCATCAAGACGGCCGTCATAGGCGACCGCGAACTGTTCGAATACCTCGAAACGCACTCCGCCGAGACATTCTTCGACAACCCCGAAACGATGTGCAACGTCGTATGGTCGTGCGTCAGCATCAAGGCCGGCATCGTCGAACGGGACGAGCGCGAGGCCGACACGCGCCGACTGCTCAACCTCGGTCACACCATGGCGCATGCAATCGAAAAATGCGCGCACGAGATCAACCACGGCGAAGCCGTCGCAATGGGTATCGCAATGATATGCGACGCCGCCGTCAGGGGCGGCATGCTCGCAGCCCCAGACCGCGACCGCATACACGCACTGCTCGAAAAGACCGGCTTCACGCTCACTGCCCCCGTACCTACGGCGCGCCTGCTGCGCGAGATAGCCAAGGACAAGAAGCGCAGCGGCGGCATCATCAACGCCGTATTCCCAACAGGCATAGGCAGTTGCCGTATCGTCGGCCTTACGCTCGACGAGTTTTCGGCACTCATGGGCTGAATCTCCGTCCGGGGCAGCCCTGCCGTCCCCGAGCAGCCGAGGCATAGAGCACAGTTTTCGACATATTAGGAATCTTTGATTTTTTTTCTACCTTTGCGGCGGTTCGTCCGGAACGTTTGTAGCGCGTTCGGGCGACCGCCGAAAATTTTATTAACTAATTCTTCAAACAAGATGATGAAGACACATCAACAGAATCCTCCGAGATTCAAGCGTTGGAGCCGCAAGGGCTATGCAGCCTTCGCGAGCGTCGGACGCCACGTGACGATCGGAGTGCTTCCCGTAACCATGTCGATCGTCTTGCTTGCCACAAAAACGTCGTCTGCACAGACACCCGACAGCCTCTCGCAGGAGAAGATCCTCCATATCGACGAGGTTATGGTCACGGGCTACAAATCCTCGCCCGTGAGGAGTGTCATGACACAGACGACGCTGTTCGATCGCGACGTCGCGGCCGCCCGGCCTCTCCAATCCGTGGAGTCGGCCCTGCGCCTCGTTCCGTCGATCGATATTCGCGAACGTGGCGGCAAGGCCGTTCAGGCGGACATCTCCGTCCGCGGAGGCTCTTTCGACCAGACTCAGGTCATGCTCAACGGAATCAACTTTACCGATGCCCGCACCGGACATCAGTCCCACTCGCTGCCGATCGACATCGAATCGATCCGTTCGGTCGAGCTTATCGAGGACGTAGCCGGCATCGGCGCCTATGCCGGAGCGGTCAACATCACCACCGCACCGCTGCACCCGCGCTACCTCCGCTTCGAGGGCACGGGAGGCTCCTACGGATCGGCCTACGGGTCGCTCTCGGGCGCCGTCACTTCGGCAGGGTTCCGCCTTATGGGCGCGGCTTCGTACCGACGCAGCGACGGCTATCGCTACAACACCGATTTCGACAACACCAATGCCTACCTGCGCGCCACCTACGACAGCGACAAGGCGGGCATATTCGATTTTCAGGCCGGCTACCAGCTGCGTTCGTTCGGCTCCAACGGCTTCTACGCGGGATACAATCCCGACCAGTGGGAGCGCACATCGACGGCACTGGCCTCGATGCGGTGGAGCAAGGGCGTCGGCGCATGGACTTTGGCCGGAAGCGTCAGCTACCGCAAGAACTTCGACCGTTACGACTGGACCAGAGGGCAGGCAATGAACCGCCACAATACCGACAACATCGGCGCCGACCTCACTGCGCATCTGCAATGGGACGGCGGCACGACATCGCTCGGCGGCGACTACGTGTACAACCATATCTTCTCGACCAATCTGGGCGAGAAGCTGTCCTCGCCCCGCGGCGACTACACATGCGCCGACTCGCGCCATGTGGGCAACATATGGCTCCGGCACACCAAGCATTGGAACAGAGTGTCGGTCTCGGCATCGGCCGGTGCGGCGTTCTCGCCATACGGCACAAGCGCGCTGTGGAACGCCTCGCTGTCGTACCGTCCCGCGAGAGGATTCGACATCGAGGCCGGAGCCTCGCAGTCGATGCGCCTGCCTACATTTACCGACCTCTACTACTCGTCGCCGGCACAGGTCAACAACCTCGATCTGGTGCCCGAGCACGCTATTACCTACCGTCTGCGCGCGGCCTATGCCCGCGGCGCATGGTCTGTCGCAGCGTCGGCATTCTACCGCGACGGCCGCGACATCATCGACTGGGTATGGCACGCCGACGGAGAGTATGCCGGCAAGTGGCACTCCGAGCAGACCAACTCGCTCTCGACCCTCGGCGCCGAGATCGCAGGCGGCTACGCGTCCGACAAGGGCGTGTTGCGTCAGGCAACGATCTCCTACGGCTGGACCGACTCGTCGCAGGACGGCACTCTGGTCACGCGCAACGCCATGGACTTCATGCGCCACAAGGCCGCCGCCACCGTTACCGTCGCATTCCTTCGCGACTTCACGCTCTCGGTGGCAGGCTCGGTCTTCGACCGCAACGGCAGCTATACCTTCTATCCCGTCGCCGGCGACTCGTCGCAGACCGAGATCCGCGATTACAAGCCCTACGCACTGCTCGACGCTCGTCTGTCGTGGCAGCGCGGAATCTGGCAGGTATACCTCGACGCGACCAACATCACTTCGACCGACTACTGCGACATGGGCGGCCTTCCGCTGCCCGGACGGTGGTTTACCGCAGGTCTGGTCGTAACGATCAGATAACTTCCGAAATGCCGGTCTGACCGGCTCCTTTCGGCGCGAACGGATACGCTACACCCTGTCCGTCCGCGCCTCTCTTTATCCCCGAAACAGCCGCCGCAAAGATTATTTTGACCGCAAAGCCGCCGCATGTCGAATTATTTCACTAAATTTGTCGAATAATGGATTCCGGCGATCCGCGCCGGGCGATAACGTATAACTGAACACGACATGCACAAATCGGGCTTCGTAAATATCATAGGCAACCCCAACGTCGGCAAATCGACGTTGATGAACGCTCTTGTGGGAGAGCGTCTTTCGATCATAACATCCAAGGCTCAGACCACGCGCCACCGCATCATGGGCATAGTCAACGGCGACGATTTCCAGATCGTCTACTCCGACACCCCGGGCATACTGCGTCCGAGCTACAAGTTGCAGGAGTCGATGATGAAATTCGTGCGCGGCGCGCTGACCGACGCCGACATCCTGCTCTACGTGACCGATACGGTCGAGAAATCCGACGAGTCGTCCGACGAGATAGTCGGGCGCATAGCCCGCTCCGCTGTCCCGACGATAGTGGTCATAAACAAGATCGACCTAACGACGCCCGAGCGTCTCGAAGAGCTCGTCGAGAAGTGGAAGCAGCGCCTGCCGCAGGCCGTCATAGCCCCCGTCTCGGCCAAGGAGGCATTCAACATCGGCGGACTGTTCGACCTTATCTTAGAGCGCCTGCCCGAGGGAGAGCCGTTCTACCCGAAGGATACGCTCACCGACAAGACCCTGCGCTTCTTCGCCTCGGAGATCATCCGCGAAAAGATACTGCTCTCTTACGACAAGGAGATACCCTACTGCTGCCAGATCGACATCGACTCGTACAAGGAGGAGCCCTCTATCGACCGCATCTCGGCGACGATATACGTCGCGCGCGACTCGCAAAAGGGCATCGTCATAGGCCACAAGGGCGAGAAGCTCAAACGCGTCGGTCAGGCCGCACGCGAGGACCTGGAACGGTTCCTGCAAAAACGCGTCTTTCTGCAACTGTATGTCAAGGTCGACCCCGACTGGCGCAACGACGACCGGCAGCTGCGTCGCTTCGGCTACGAACAGGAGTAATAAAATGCGCCCCGCAATCGTTTATCGAAATATGATTCGGAGCTTACGATGAAGAGAATTTTTACGTTCATACTGCCGCTGCTGGCCATGTTGCTGCCCGTCGATGCCGATGCGCAGTACGACCGCAACTACATCTACTGGGTTGGTCGCCAGTGTATGATGGAAAACAACTACCGCGAGGCGATCGACGTGTTGAGCGTGCTGATCCGCTTCGACGAAAAGGCATACGACGCCTACTTCTACCGCGGCATCGCCAAATACAACCTCGACGATCTGTTAGGCGCCGACGCCGACTTCACGGCGGCTATCGAGAAGAATCCCGTATATACGGGCGCCTACTACTACCGCGCCATAACGCGCACGCGTCTGGGCAATTACGACGACGCGCTGAAAGACTTTCAGGAGGCTATCGACCTGCGCCCCGATCTGCCGGGGCCATATTACAGCCGAGGCGTTACGCGACTTCTGAACCAGCAGTTCGAATCGGCCGTCGACGACTTCGACAAGTTCATCAAGCAGGAGAAGAAGAATGCCGACGCCTACATCAACCGCGGCACGAGCTACCTCTACCTCAAAGACACCGTCAAGGCCTACGACGACTACGACATGGCCATACGTACCAATCGCGAGAACCCCAACGGTTACAACCGGCGCGGCATGCTCTACATGCAGCAGAAGCGTTACGACGAGGCGCGCGCCGATTTCGATACGGCCGTAGCCTGCGACTCGACATATCTGCTGTCGTACTTCAACCGCGCAATGGTCTACTCCTACACCAACCGGCCGATGCAGTCGATAAGCGACTTCGACAAGGTCATCGAGCTCGACTCGACCAGCTCGCTGGGCTACTTCAACCGCGGCATAGTACGCTCGCAAATAGGCGATTACAACCGCGCCCTCGAAGACTTCGACCGCGTGGCGATGTTCTCGCCCGACAACGTTCTGGTATACTTCAACCGCGCCATGCTCTACACCCGACTGGGGGATATCGATGCCGCCATATCCGACTACACGCGCGCCATAGAGCTATACCCCGACTTCGCCAACGCCTATATCAACCGCAGCATACTGAGGCAGTCGAAGCACGATGTCGAGGGTGCGCGCCGCGACCGGGCAACGGCACAACGCAAGATCGCCGAGTACAAATCCCGCCTGCAAGACACCACCTACTCGATATACGCCGACACCACGCAGCGCTTCGACCGGCTGCTCTCGTTCGAGAGCAAGCTCATAGGCCGCAGCTTCGAGCGCATCGCCTCGGCCGGCACGTCATCGGGCGAGGACGAAATGTCGCTCATACCCATGTTCCGCTTCACGCTCATGCGTTCCGCCGCACAGACCGGCGCAGGGCAGCGCACACGCTACTACTCGCAGCGCGTCGAGGACTTCAAGACACGCATCGGCAACCCGCTGCTAACCCTCTCGCACAGGGTCAGCGACATAGCGCCCGATTCGCTCGTGATGCTCGACCGCACATCGGCCGAGCAGGTGCGCAACGCCGCCGAAGAGTCGTGGGAGCTGCTCTTCGAGCGCGGCATAAGCCAATCGCTGATAAAGCAGTATACCAATGCCGTCAACACCTATACGGATGCCATACAGCTCAACCCCGGCAATCCGTTCCTCTATATGAACCGCGCCACCACGCGCGCCGAGATGATCGACTTCATCTCGTCGATCGACAACTCCTACCAGCGCATTACCGTCGACTCCGACCCCGCCAAGAGGCTCAACAACGCCGGCACGCGCTCTTACAGCTACGACGAGGCAATAGAGGATATGAACAAGGCCATAAAGCTATATCCCGACTTCGCATACGGCTATTACAACCGCGCCAATCTTATGGCCATATCGGGACGTCTGCCCGAGGCCTACGACGACTACACCAAGGCCATAGAGCTCGCGCCCGAGCTTGCCGAGGCATATTACAACCGCGGTCTGGTGCAGATCTTCATGAAGGATACGCGCAAGGGCTGCATGGATATGTCCAAGGCGGGCGAGCTGGGCATCGAAGCGGCCTACAAGGTACTCGCGCAGTACCGCATAGCCGAACACTGAGAGCGAGGCTATCGATAACGAAAACCTAAACAAAATAATATGGTACAAACAATTACAAGAAAAATCAACGATTCGGCGTTCATGCGTTGGTCGGCACTGATCCTCATCGCACTGATGATGTTCTTCGGCTACATGTTCGTCGATCTGATGTCTCCGCTGCAAAGCATGGTGGAGGCGCAGCGCGGCTGGTCGCCCGACGTATTCGGCACCTACGCCGCCTCGGAGTACATCCTCAACGTATTCGGCTTTCTGATCGTTGCGGGCATCATCCTCGACAAGATGGGCGTCCGTTTCACGGGCACGCTGTCGGCCTCGCTGATGTTCGTCGGCGCGGCGATCAAGTTCTACGGCGTAAGCGACTGGTTCATCGGCAGCGGCCTGGAAGCATGGCTCGACTCGTGGTGGACGTCCATGCCCGCCAGCGCGAAGATGGCCTCGCTGGGATTCATGATCTTCGGCTGCGGTTGCGAAATGGCCGGAATCACCGTCTCGCGCGCCATTGCCAAGTGGTTTAAGGGCAAGGAGATGGCACTGGCCATGGGATTGGAGATGGCTATCGCCCGCATAGGTGTGTTCGCCATATTCACGATGTCGCCCGCTATTGCCGACTCGGCACTGTTCGCATTCATCCCCACGCAGGTCGTCAAGCCCGTATTCCTCTGCACGGCATTCCTGCTGATCGGCCTTATCTGCTTTCTGACGTTCTGCGTCATGGACCGCAAACTCGACCGCCAGCTCGGCGACGAGGCTGCATCGGGCAGCTCGGCCGACGAGGAGTTCAAGGTTAGCGACATCAAGATCATCCTGTCGAGCAAGATATTCTGGATCGTGGCCATGCTCTGCGTACTCTACTACTCGGCCATATTCCCGTTCCAGCGCTACGCGACCAACATGCTCGAAAACAACCTGCATGTATCGGCCGAAACGGCAGCCGGCATATTCCGCTGGTTCCCGATCGGTGCGGCGGCCATTACGCCGTTCCTCGGCCGCTTCCTCGACAAGCGCGGCAAGGGTGCCACGATGCTCATCTGGGGCGCGATCCTGATGATCGCCTGCCACCTTATCTTCGCACTCGTGCTGCCCGGATTCCCCAACATGCTGCTCGCATACGCCGCCATAATCATCCTCGGCATATCGTTCTCGCTCGTACCGGCCGCTCTGTGGCCTTCGGTGCCGAAGCTCATGCCCGAGCGTTATCTCGGAAGCGCATATTCGCTTATATTCTGGGTGCAGAACGTCGGTCTGTGTCTGGTGCCGATGCTGATCGGCATCGTGCTCAATGCCGTCAATCCGGGTGTTTCGGAGGCATTCCGCATCAAGGGCGACATAGAGACGCTCCGCGCCAAAATCGAATACCAGCAGCAGATCGTAGAGTTGCAGAACGATATCTACTATGCCGACCAGATCGAGGCATTGCAGCAGCAGATAGCCCAAGCGCCGGCCGTCGAGGCTGCGACTGTCGAGGGCGAGGAGTATGTCCCGACCACTGCCGACACCGCAGCAGACCTTCTGGCGCAATACCGCAGCAGTCTGCCCGCCGACTTCGATGCCGAGCAGGCTCGCGCCGAGGTCGAGCGCCTGACCGCAGAGAGCTACAAGGCCGGTATCGGCAAGGATTTCGACCTCGAACAGGCCGAAGCCAAGGTCGCCGAGCTTACGGCCGAGCGCGACGAAAAGCAGCTCTCGGAGAACCCGCGATACAACTACACCGTGCCGATGATGATCTTCGTATGCTTCGGTGTTCTGGCGCTTCTGTTCGGTCTGTGGCTCAAACGCGAGGACAACCGCCACGACTACGGCTTGGAGAGACCCAACATCCAATAATCCGTGCCCGGAAGTCCCGGCCCGGATATAAGGCAACCCCCGCCCGTGTTGATCGGGCGGGGGTTGTCGTATCATGATAAATCAGTTACGCATACAAAACGGTCGTATCGCCGCTGTAAATATCGATCCGCTCTACTGCGTGATATTTACCAATGCCTTGCGGTAGGCGTTCAGAATACGCGATTTGGAGATGAAGCCCAGATAGCGGTTCTCCTTGTCGACTACGGGCAGCATCCACGTGTTGCTCTGGTCGAATCGCGGCAGCACGCTCTGTATCTGCTCGTGTTGCAGGATCTTGTCGGGCGGCTGGATCATGTAGCTCGTTATGGAGTTGCCCCACTTCTCGCGCTTGAACATGTCGTGACGCAGATCGTCGAGCTGCACCACGCCGAGCAGATGCCCGAAGTTGTCGATCACGGGGAATATGTTGCGGCGCGTATCGGATATTATGCCCACCACGTCGCCCAGCGTGAATGTCTCCTTGATGCGGATGAAGTCGGTCTCCATAAGATCTTCGAGTCTAAGGAACACGAACACCGACGAGTCCTTGTCGTGCGTAAGCAGCTCGCCGCGCATGCGCAGCTGCTTGGTATATATCGAGTCGCGGTTGAGTCCGTAATTCACGGCGAACGATATGCACGAGACGATCATCAGCGGGATGAACAGTCCGTAGCCGTTCGACAGCTCGGCAATGAGGAATATGGCCGTCAGCGGCGCCTTCATCACACCCGACATCAGGCCGGCCATGCCCACGAGCGTGAACGATGTGATCGACACGTCGTCCAGGTGGAAGAACTGACGGCATACCACCGCGACGATAGCACCGGCGAACGCACCCACGAACAACGCCGGGGCGAACGTACCGCCTATGCCGCCTGCGGCGTTTGTCGTCGCCATGGCTATGACCTTGAATAGCATGATCGCCACAAGATATATCAACAGCACCCAGTCTATATCGCTGAACCGAGCGAAGAGCGTATTGTCGAACAGCTCCGATGTATGGCCGCCCATGAGCGTGTCGAAGCTGCTGTGTCCCTCGCCGTAGAGGGGCGGGAATACGAACATCAGCACGCCGAGCGTAATACCTGCTATCGCCCACTTCTTGTATTGGTTCTTGATCCCCTTGAAGAAGCCGACGACATAAGAGTTGACCGACGTGAAGTAATACCCCATAAGGCCGCAGACCACACCCATAAGCACGAACAGCGGTATCTGCTCTATGCGGAACATGTCGGCATCGGTCAGCGTGACGGCTATTATCGGGCTGAACCCGTGGAACGACAGAGCCACCGTCGTGGCCGTAATCGAGGCCAGCAGAAGCGGGATGATCGAGGCCGAGGTAATGTCGAGCATCAATATCTCGAATACGAATATCACGCCCGAGATCGGTGCCTTGAATATCGCCGCCACGGCGGCACCGGCGCCGCAGCAGAGCAGCAGCGTAATGTTCTTGTAGTTAAGCCGCGTGACCTTGCCTATGTTCGAGCCTATGGCCGCACCTGTCAGCACGATGGGCGCCTCCGGACCCACCGAACCGCCGAATCCTATGGTCGTCGCACCGCCCACGATCGACGTCCAGCAGTTGTGCGAAGCGATCCTCGAATCCTTGCGCGACATGGCATAGAGCACGCGCGTGACGCCCTCCGAGATGTCGTCCACGACGATATACTTGACGAAGAGCGTCGCCAGGACGATGCCTATGGCCGGATATATGAGGTAGAATATCTGCGCCTCGCTGGCCGGCGTCCACGAGGTAAGGGCGTCGGTAATAAGGTGCAGCAGCGTATTGAACACATACGCGCCGATACCGGCCAGTCCGCCGACCAGAATGGCCAGCACGGCCATTACCTGCCTGTTGGTAAGGCGCTTGGTCAGTTTCAGATAGACATGGTAAACCCTGTCTGCCAATGTCTGTTGCGGTTGCGTTGCCGGCATGATCGGTATCGTTTTTTTATTTCGTGTTCTTATAGTTTTCCGCCTGACGCGCAATGAGCTCCGCATCGTCGAAATAGTCGATGCGCATGGCGCGCCTCACGTCGGCCAGTGTCGATGCGGCCTGCCGGCGCGCACGCTCCGAACCGAGTCGGAGTATGCGGTATATGCCCTCGATATCCTGCTCGTACATGCGGCGGCGCTCGCGTATCGGAGCAAGCAGCTCTTCGAGTATCGCATAGAGGAACTTCTTGACCTTCACGTCGCCCAGTCCGCCCCGACGATAATGGGCTTTGAGCGCGTCGAGCGACTCGTAGTCGGGCAGATACTTCGCGAAGTGCTCCTCGCGGCAGAAGGCATCGAGATATGTAAATACCGTATTGCCCTCGATCTTGCCCGGGTCCTCCACCCTAAGATGCCCAGGGTCGGTGTACATGCTCATGATCTTCTTGCGAACCTCCTCCGAAGTGTCCGACAGATAGATGCAGTTACCCAGCGACTTCGACATCTTGGCCTTGCCGTCGGTTCCCGGCAGGCGCAGGCAGGCGCAGTTCTCCGGCAGCATGATCTCGGGCATGACCAGCGTCTGGCCGTACACGGAGTTGAATTTGTGCACGATCTCGCGCGTCTGTTCGATCATCGGCTCCTGGTCGTCGCCAACGGGGACGGTAGTCGCACGGAACGCCGTGATGTCCGAGGCCTGCGATATGGGATAGGTAAAGAAGCCTACCGGTGTTCCGGGACGCTGCTGCGTCTCCTCCTCAGAGCCGTTGTCCGAGAACCCGCGCAGCTGTATCTCGGCCTTGACCGTCGGGTTACGCTGCAAACGCTGTACCGTAACCAGATTCATGTAATAGAAAGCCAGCTCGCACAGCTCCGGCACCTGCGACTGTATGAAGATCGTCGAACGCTCGGGGTCGATGCCGCACGAAAGGTAGTCGAGCGCGACCTCGATGATGTTCTCGCGCACCTTGTCCGGATTGTCGGCGTTGTCCGTGAGCGCCTGTGCGTCGGCTATCATTATGAATATCTTCTCGTAGAGTCCCGACTCCTGCAATTCGACGCGTCGCGACAGCGATCCGACGAAGTGTCCCAGATGAAGTTTGCCCGTCGGGCGGTCGCCCGTAAGTATGACTTTTCCCATAGTCCGTATGAATTTCTTTACATTGTTCCTACATCGCCACCGGCGGCTGCGGCCGCAGCCGCATTCGAAAAACCGATGCACTTAGTTTGCAAAATTAGAAAAATTTATACGGATACGGGAAAAATCTTTGCCGTATAGTTTTTTTTTATAACTTTGTTGGCGACAAACAAGCACAACTTATGACAATAATACAACTCGAATATCTGCTGGCAGTGGCCAACTGCGGCAGTTTTTCGGTTGCGGCCGAACACTGTTTCGTCACGCAGCCTTCGCTCAGCATGCAGATCAAGGCTTTGGAGGAGGAGCTGGGTGTGGTGCTGCTCGACCGCTCCAAGAAGCCTATCATACCGACTTCGGTGGGCGAAGTGGTGCTGGCGCAGGCGCGCGAAACGCTCAAAGCCTATAACTACATACACGAATCGGTGGCCGAGATGAAGGGCGAGACAGCCGGCAAGATGCGTCTGGGCGTCATACCGACCATAGCACCCTATCTGCTGCACAAGTTCATCCCGTCGTTCGTCAGAGAGTACCCCAAGGTGGAGTTGGAGATACGCGAAATGGTAACGGCCGACATCGTAGAGGCGCTGAAAAAGGACCGCATAGACGCGGCGCTGGTGGCCAGCGGCACATGCGGCGACGGTATCGTCGAGCACGACATGTTCGGCGACAGGTTCTACGCTTACGTATCGCCCGAACATCCCCTCTACGAGCGCAGCAACATCCGCATCGAGGACATAGATACGAAAGACCTGATACTTCTGAGCAGCGGCAACTGCATGCGAGACCAGATTTTGGAGCTGTGCCAGGCAATGAAGGGCGTACCGACGAACTACTATTTCGAGTCGGGGTCGCTCGACACGCTGATGCGCATCGTCGACTGCACCTCGTACATGACCATAATACCCGAAATGGCGTTGGAGTTCATCCCGCGCGAGCACCGCGGACGCGTCAAGACCATAGCCAAGGGAGCCACCTCGCGACGCATAGCGCTGGCCGTCAGCCGCACATACGTCAAACGGTCGATCGTCGAGGCGCTGCGCCGCACTATCCTCGAAGCCGTCGGAGCCGACGATGTCGAGCGCAAGGCAGCCGGCAAACGCTGATCCTCACGTCGAGCACTACGCAGGAATATTACGCACCTAAGCGGCGGTTTGCGCCGTTTTTGCAAAGAGCAGAGCGCAAAGGGTTGTTCCGAGGGTCGGACAAAAGAGCTTTTTTCGGCTGCCGGTTAGTCGGATACCGAAATAATTGCTACCTTTGCACGGATTGAGCATTATGCCGCCGCGCCCGACGGGCAGGGGCATGCAACGGAAAAGACAGATTATGGATAAATTGATAGAAACGATAGTAGAGGCGATAGACGACAAGAAGGGACAGAACATAGTATCGCTCGATCTTACGGGATTCGACGGGGCGATATGTTCGCACTTCGTAGTATGCAACGCCGATTCCACCACGCAGGTAGCGGCCATAGCCGCCGGCATCGAGGAGAAGGTGGCCGAGCGTCTGGGCGAGCAGCCGTGGAGAGTCGAGGGACAGCAGAATGCGTTCTGGATCGCCATGGACTATACGGACGTTATAGTCCACATATTCCAGACGGAGCTCCGCGACTACTACCGCCTCGAAGAGTTATGGGGCGATGCTCCCTTGAAACGTTACCCGAGCGTACAATAACATCGCTGCGGGATTCGTTTGTCCGTTCGACGGACAATAAACAAGCTGAAATTATATGGCAAACAACACGAACAATAGCCCCATGATGCGGCCGCGGTTCAACTTCATGTGGTTCTGGGCTGCGGTGGCGATAATAATATTGGGATACTCGCTCTTCGGCGAAGCCGAGCAGCGCCCCGTAGACGGCGACTGGAATCTCACGCGCGAGCTGGTCGAGAAGGGATACGTAGAGCGCATACGTATCATGGACCGAGACCAGGCCAGCGTATACCTCACGCAGGAGGGTATAGAGAAACTCGCATCGGACGAGCGCTTCGAGGGCATGCCCCAAACGGGTGCGCAGGTGCAGTTCAACACCGGAGGCGACGTTAAGAACTTCGAGGACAAGATAGCGCAGGCCGAGAGCGTCGCCGCTCAGAACGGTGTCGAGGCCGAGCCCGTATCGATCAAGTACGAGAAGACGACCAAAGGCTGGGTGGATTATCTTATCGACCTGCTGCCGTGGCTGTTGATAATAGGCGTGTGGCTGCTGTTCATGCGCAGCATGACCCGCGGTGCCGGAGGCGGTGCTGGCGGCGGCATAATGAATGTCGGCAAGGCGCGCGCGCAGGTATTCGACAAGGACAAGAAGCAGCGCGTTACGTTCAAGGACGTGGCCGGACTGGAAGAGGCCAAAGTGGAGATAATGGAGATAGTCGACTTCCTCAAAAAGTCGGACAAGTATAAGGCGCTGGGCGCCAAGATCCCTAAGGGAGCGCTGTTGGTAGGCCCTCCGGGAACGGGTAAGACGCTGCTGGCCAAGGCCGTTGCAGGCGAAGCCGACGTGCCGTTCCTCTCTATCTCGGGATCGGACTTCGTGGAGATGTTCGTCGGCGTGGGCGCCTCGCGCGTCAGAGACCTCTTCGAGCAGGCCAAGCAGAAGGCGCCGTGCATAGTCTTCATAGACGAGATCGACGCCATAGGCCGCGCACGCGGCAAGAACGCCGGGTTCTCGGGCAACGACGAACGCGAAAACACGCTCAACCAGTTGCTTACCGAGATGGACGGATTCCAGACCAATGCCGGAGTGATCGTATTGGCCGCTACGAACCGCGTAGATATACTGGACAAGGCGTTGATGCGTGCCGGACGATTCGACCGTCAGATCGAGGTGGGACTGCCCGACGTCAAGGAGCGCGAGCAGATTTTCGAGGTGCATCTCCGCAACCTCAAACTCGACGAAAAGCTCGACCGCGCCTTTCTGGCCAAACAGACTCCGGGATTCGCCGGAGCCGACATAGCCAACGTCTGCAACGAGGCGGCATTGATAGCCGCCCGCCACGACAAGAAGAGCATATCGCAGGAGGATTTCCTCAATGCCATAGACCGTATCGTGGGAGGCCTTGAACGCCGCAACATGCCCATGACGCCCACCGAGCGCCGCTCGACGGCGATTCACGAAGCGGGACATGCCACGGTGATGTGGAGGTTGAAGCACTGCGACCCCGTCCTGAAAGTGACCATAATACCGCGCGGCCGTTCGCTCGGCGCTACGTGGTATCTGGCCGAGGAGCGAGTCAACATGAACGTCGAGCACTTCATGCACAAAATGGCAGGATTGTTAGGAGGACGTCTGTCGGAGCAGAAGCTCATGGACGTAGTGAGCACGGGTGCCGTCAACGATCTGGAACGCACAAGCAAGATAGCCTATTCGATGGTGGCCTACTACGGCATGAGTCCGGCCGTAGGTCAGATAAGCTACTACGACTCGACCGGACAGCGCGACACCTTCACGAAGCCTTTCAGCGAGCAGACGGCACTGACGATCGACCGCGAGGTGCGACGTCTCATAGACGAGGCTGCGGCACTGGCATCGGAGATCATCGACCGAGAGAGAGACAATATCGAGCGTCTGGCCGACATGCTCATCGAGAAGGAGACGATCTTCGCCGAGGACATGGAGAGCGTTCTGGGCAAAAGCAGCCAGCAGACGAGCAAGGAGGAGATCGAGAACGCGACTGTAAAGGGCGCCACCGACCGCGGCGATGCGACGGACGGGCCGCAAGAGGAGTAAGATAACAGGCCGGCCGATCGGCGCACCGAGCCGCCATTGGCGGCCGACGACGGAAAGGCATTGTACGGGCAGCCGGCGCAAAGGCCGATACGGAGCTGCCGGATATTAATTATAAAAGGCACACACGAGTGTGCGAGCTGTATGGGAGACAAGAGTCGTAACCTTTTGATAAGATCGTTGAGCGGTCTGGTGCTGCTGGGCATAGTGCTGGCAGCAGTATTCTGCAACAAATACACTTTCGGCGCGCTGCTGCTGCTGATAGTAATCGTGGGAGAGCATGAGTTCTATCGTCTGGCGCGCGGCAAGGGGCTGCATCCGCAGTCGCTGGTCGGCATCGTAGCCGGCATAGTGATGTTCGGGATGTGTTTCATACTGTTCGCCCGCTGGGGCGAAGGATTCGACAGGGGGAACACGCTCGCACTGGTAACGTGCGGGCTCTACCTTATAATCCTCGTTCCGCTGATATTCATAGGCGAGTTGTTCTCGCGCAGCGACAGCCCGCTGGGCAACATAGCGGCCACGCTGACCGGCGTGCTGTACGTGGCATACCCCGTATCGTTCCTGCTCTTCATACCGCTGATGCTGGGCGGAGGCGAATGGCGTCCGCTGGTATTTCTGATGTATCTGTTCATCACGTGGGCCAACGACGTATTCGCATATCTGGTGGGCATGTCGATCGGACGTCACCGCATGTGCGAGCGCATATCGCCCAAAAAGTCGTGGGAGGGATTCTTCGGAGGCGTTGCCGGCGCGCTGGGCGTCGGTGCACTGGGAGCATACCTTACCGACGGCAGCTATGCCGTGTGGATCGGCGCTGCGGCCGCGGCATCGGTAGCCGGCGTGCTGGGCGATTTGGTGGAATCGATGTTCAAGCGCTCGTCGGAGGTCAAGGACTCGGGGGCGCTGATGCCCGGACACGGTGGCATGCTCGACCGTTTCGACGCACTGCTCATATCGTCGCCCATCGTATTCGTATATCTGGCCATAGTGCTGCTGTAATTAAAAGGTACTGACTAAAACTTTGACGAAATGAAGATAAACAAGGAGGGATACAAGATCATAGGCATAACCGGCCTGATATGTCTGGCAGGCTGGTTGTTCGTATATTTCTGCATCGACACGCGCACGGGATTCATGTGGTTCGGAACCATATTCCTGCTGCTGTTCTGGTTCTTCATCGCGGCATTCTTCCGCGAACCGCATCGCGTTAAGATACACGACAGCGAGCTGGTCTTCTCGCCGTGCGACGGCCGCGTGGTAGTGACGGAGGTCGTACACGAGGACGAGTATCTCAAAGAGGAGATGTTGCAGGTGTCGGTATTCATGTCGATAACCAACATACACATGAACTGGCTGCCCGTAGGCGGCGTGATAGAGTATGCCAAACACCACCACGGCCGCTTTCTGGTGGCATGGCACCCCAAGTCGTCGACCGAGAACGAACGCACGACGACCGTCATACGAATGAGAAACGGCCGCGCGGTGCTGCTGCGCCAAGTGGCGGGTCTGATCGCACGACGCATCGTGTCGTATGTCAAGGTGGGTCAGACGGCTCGTCAGAACGACGTGTTGGGATTCATCAAATTCGGATCGCGAGTCGACATACTGCTGCCGAAAGACACCGAGCTGCTGGTCGAGATCGGCGACCCGGTAATAGGTTCGCAGACCCCCATAGCACGTCTCAAAGGCGTCGCCTCGAACAACGACTGATAATCGGCAAGAGATGTCGCCTGCGGCGATAATGTCATCGGCGACCGTCCCTGCTCCGCTCGGAAAAAGGGCACGGTTTTCGATAGTCGGCCTGTTATCGTCAATCGGGAAAAAGATTCGGAGTTATGTATGTCACACCGCGTAAAATATTGCGTATCGGCGTAACGCTCGTCGCCGTCGCCGCAGCCATGTTCGTGGTATGGTACTTCGCGCGGGTCGTAGCCTACATCATCATATCGGCCGTACTCGCAGTCATCGGGCGTCCTATGGTGTCGCGCCTCTCGGAGATGCGATTCCGCGGACAGCGCATGCCGCGCGCCGTAGCGGCCGGCACTACCCTGCTGCTTATGTGGACGGTCATCGGCGGACTGTGCGCACTGCTCCTGCCGCTGGTATTCAGCAAACTCGACGAGCTGTCGAGGCTCGATCTGGACAGCGTGATAAAATCGATCGAGATACCCATACAGAGGCTGCAACTGCACTTGCAGAAGTTCTTCGCGCTCTCGGCATCGGAGATCGATCTCTCGTTCAAGGACTTCATAGCCGAACATATCAACTTCGACTTCCTGCGCACCTTCGCCAGCGTGGCTCGCAGCATATTCGACGCATTCATATCGGTCTTTTCGATAACGTTCATAACCTTCTTCTTCATGAAGGAGGACGGGCTGTTCTACTCGCTCGTAACGCTATTCTTCCCCGAGCGTTACAAGCAGAACGCCACGCGCGCGCTCGACTCAGTGACACGTCTGCTGTCGCGATATTTCCGAGGGTTGATGTTGGAGAGCATAATGCTTCTGGGCGTGATATCGATCGTCATGGCGATATGGGGTGTCGAGCTCGACGACGCGCTGTTCATAGGTATGATAATGGGTGTGATGAACGTCATACCATACGCAGGCCCCTTCATGGGCGGCATAGCATCGGTATGCGTAGGCATAGTGACGCCGATAGCCGGCATGAGCGTCGGCGACACGGTGGCGATAATAATAGGCTCGCTGATATTCATAAAGATACTCGACGACTTCGTGCTGCAACCGACGCTCTACTCGGAACGCGTGCAGGCACATCCGTTGGAGATATTCCTCGTGATACTTATCGCCGGGTCTATGGCCGGAATATGGGGCATGCTGCTGGCCATACCCTCGTATACGGTATTGCGCGTATTCGCCCGGGAATTTTTCTCGGAATACGGACTCGTAAAGCGGCTGACGGGACAGATGACCGAATAGCCCGGCAGACTACTGACGAAATGCTCGAACGAAGAAACGAAACCTTAAATATGGAGATCGAAATAGAGGCCGAAGTGATACACGGCCGCAAACTGGGACGCCGTATGGGATTTCCGACGGCGAACATGCAGACCGACGACATCGAGGGCGTGAGCCGCGGCGTATACCGGTCGAGTGTAGAGATCGACGGACACACCTATACGGCGATGTCGAATCTCGGCGTAAGGCCGTCGGTAGGCGGCGAGAGTCTGTTGTTGGAGACTCACGTAATAGGATACGAGGGCGACCTGTACGGACGCAGGCTGCGCGTGCGCCTGTTGGAGAAGATACGCGACGAACGCCGGTTCGGCTCGATCGACGAACTGCAACGCCAGTTGCAGGCCGACTACATGTCGATAAAGGAGCACGCGCAATAGGCTTTACGAACCGTATAAAAATGACAGTCCCCGCAGATTCGATCTGCGGGGACTGTCCGTCGATAGATGCCTCTCCGCCCGGAAGGCAGGGGTGCTACCCTACCGTCACAGGATCGTATAACTCGATGCGCGGCCGTTGGGATAGATGCCGTCGATCGACGATATCTTGTCCGTGAGGCGGTCGAGATCCGCAACCGAGTAGACTGGTTTGTCGTTGATATGGGTTATGACGAAACCCTGCTTGACGCGTGCGCGCTCCAACAGTCCGCCGCGCTTAACGGCAGCCACCTGCACGCCGCCGCGTATGTCGAGCTGCTCGCACAGCTTCGACGACACATCGACGAACTTGCCGCCCAGCTCGGCAGCCACGTCTACCTGCTCGCGCGAGAGCAGCTCGGCGCCCCCGGCCTTGTTGCGCAATTTGGCGCGCAGCTCCTTGACCGAGTCGCCGCGGCGCACGACGAGCACTATCTCGTCGCCAGGACGGCGCTTGCCGATCTGTTCGAGGAACACCGACGAGCTATTTACCATAACGCCGTCGACGCTCAATATCACGTCGCCCTTGCGAACGCCAGCCTCCGAGGCGGCTCCGTCCTCGACCACCGAGGCCACATAGATGCCGCCGAGCCTGTCGATGCCGGTCTGCTCGCCCATCTGGTCGATAAAGTTCTGGTCGATAGCGCGGAACGAGATGCCCAGCACGGCACGCTGCACTACGCCCGACTCTTTAAGGTCGATCACGACCTTTTTGACGATCGTCTCGGGCACGGCGAACGAATAGCCTACATAACTGCCCGTCGAGGTCTTGATAATGGTATTGATGCCCACCAGCTCGCCGCGCGTATTGACCAGTGCGCCGCCCGAGTTGCCGGGGTTGACCGCAGCGTCGGTCTGTATGAACGACTCGATGCGGAACTCGTTGGGCAGAGCGCCAAGATCGCGCGCCTTGGCCGAGACGATACCGGCCGTAATGGTCGACTGCAACTCCATAGGATAGCCTATCGCAAGCACCCACTCGCCCAGACGCAGATCGTCCGAGCTGCCGAACGGCAATGTAGGCAGCCCCTCGGCCTCGACCTTGATGAGCGCCACGTCGGTAGCCGGATCGGCGCCTATGATCTTGGCATCGAACACGCGGCCGTCGTTGAGCTTGACGCGCACCTTGGTGGCCGAGTCGATGACATGATTGTTAGTGACGATGTATCCGTCCTCGGAGATGATTACGCCCGAGCCGCCCGCACGCGCCTCGCGCATCTGGGGACGGCCGTCGGAGTATCCTCCCTGCGGGAATCCGAAGAACTCCAAGAACGGGTCTCGACGGCTCTGCATCTCGACCTGCTGGATAGCCTCGATATTGACCACAGCCTTGACGGCGTTCTCGGCGGCGTATGTAAGGTCGGGATAGTCGGTCGACACGACCGACGAAGCGAATGCCACGTCGACGGCCGGGTTCTGGCGGAATATATCGCTTTCTGCCGATGCGGCTGCGTATGAGATGTTACGGCCGTCATTGCGATCCATACCGCGCATGACGGCTATCGTCGCCGCACTCGACACGGCCGAAAGCGCAACGACTCCTAAAATAAAAAATGCCCTCTTTTTCATAACACAAAAATTAATGTCTCAATATTGTTTACAATTCAGTAGGCGATTTTTACCATAGGCAATATATGTTGTTACAAAAGATTTTCGGTTAAACATCGAGCGCACCCCGGCACCCGTTCGGCAATATAACGGACGCGGGATGCGCAATAGTATGCCGGAGGCGGTAGAATTATCGTTTTTTGCGAAGACTCGTCACGGCATCGATGAATGTCATGGGATGCGTCGGAGCACCCGGCAGCCAGAGGTCGACCCTGCGCGAATCCATCCACGAGCGGTCGACGGCCTCGCTCTCGGCGAACAGACCGCCCGAACAGGCCTCGGAGCCGCATACGATCAATATCTTAGGCTCGGGTATGGCACGGTAGCAGATGTCGAGAGCCTCGGCCATATTCTTGGTTATGGGGCCAGTCAGCACCAGTCCGTCGGCATGGCGGGGCGAGGCGGTAAACGAAACGCCGAAACGGCCGAAGTCGAAGTTGACGTTGCCCGTAGCACCCAGCTCCATTTCGATAGAAGCATCGCCGCCGGCCGAGACCTCTCGAAGATGCAGCGAACGCGAGAACATGCGGCGCACCTCGTCGCGCACGACACTGTGGTCGAAGCGCATCTCCGACTGTCCCGCCGCTATGACCAGATCCTCGCGCCGCGTGGCGCCTATGCGGTAGTCGTTCGTGAAGCGGATGTTGCGCGGAGCGCAGCGGGCGCACTCGCCGCAAAACATGCAGCGTCCCATGTCGAGCGTAAAGGGGTGCGGCGATATGGCGCCCGTAGGACATATCGCGGCGGCACGCTCGATATCGCGGCTGTCGCCGTCCTCCGTCAAAACGGGTCTGCCGCGAAACTCCGCGGTCAGCTCGACCTTGCTCAGATCGGGGATATATTGCCGGCCGTGGCTATGCAGTATTCTCAATTTACCGAAAATCATGATTCGAAAGGTTTAGAGGTCGTGACCGCAGTACGACAGATTGAAACTCTTGTTGCAGATCGGGAAGTCGGATATGCCCTCGCCGCGCACGGCCAGCGCAAGCGCAAGCCAGTTGTGCAGGCTCGGATCCTTGATCTTGTACTTCACTATGCTGCCCCGGGCATCGGTCAGGGCGACATGACATATCTCGCCGCGCCAGCCCTCCACGAGCGAGAACGACAGCGCATCGGCTGCCAGCGGCACATCGTATCGGGGTTCGGGCACGGCCGCCGCAGGTTCGTAGCCGGACAGAAGCGACTCTATGTAATCGGCGCTCTGCAACACCTCGCGGCAGCGCATCATCAGTCGCGCCATAACGTCGCCGTGACGCTTGACGATGCTGTCGTGACATATCATATCGGTATATACGCCGAACGGGTGGGTCGAGCGCAGGTCGCGCAGCAGGCCGCTCGCACGAGCCGCCGTACCGACACCGCCTATGCGCAGCATCTCCTCGCGCGGAACCACGCCGCACTGCTCGAAGCGTGCCAGCAGCGAGGGCGACTCCTTCATGTCGAGCCGCACTTCGTTATAACGCCTGCGAATATCGGCTATGTTGGAGCGTATCATGGCCGCCTTGTCGGCCGTAAGCGGATGAAACGACCCGAAGGGGCGGATAAGCCCCTTGCCGAAGCGGTTGCCGCACCACGCCTGCGTGGTGTTGATAGTCATGGTGCGAAGCGCCTCGCACGCCACCTGAAAAAGCTGGAAGCCGATATCCATAGACAGCGCACCGGTATCGGCGATGTGCATTGCGATGCGTTCGAGTTCGAGCGCCACGCCGCGCTCGCGCACCAGATTCTCGCCGACATGTCCTCCGGAGAGCTTCTCCACAAGATCGGCATACGCCGTGGCATGCGCGACGGCCGTATCGCCCGCCACGGACTCGCCAAGAAGCGCCCGCCGCAGCGAATTTTGCGTGCGCGTCATCTCGCGCTCGACGCCGCGATGCTGGTATCCGAGAGCTATTTCGAGATGAAGCACCTGTTCGCCGTTGCAGATGAAGCGGAATGCGCCCGGCTCGATGATGCCGGCATGGATAGGTCCGACATTGACCTCGTGCAGCGAGCTGCCGCTCATCTTGTAGAACGGATAGGAGTCCATAGTGGAGTTCTTGTCGCGTCTGTCCCACGGAAAGCGCAGTGGCTTGCACCACGGGTGGCCGTTGAAACGTATCCCGTAGAGCTCGTGCATCTCACGCTCGAAGACATGGAACGACGGATGAACGGCCGTGAGCGACGGCATGCCCTCCTCGGAGTAGTAATCGGGAACGAACGACGATATCATGACCGTCGACTCCCGATCGTCGAGCAGCAGCAGGAAGAAGCGCAGCCCCTCGGCGGTCTGGGCGGCGAAGTAGTGAGCCGGGTGGTAGCGCTCGTCGCGCATACGCTCCGCGAGATCGTTATAGAGGTCGATATAGTCGACCGTCGGTATATCTTTGAGTGCAACCGCAGATGCGGTGTTGCGTGTTATATGGTACAGCATAACTTACAGTGTTGTGATCGTATCGATTGCGCGGCTCAGAGCCTCGGGCTGCCACAGGCCAAGGACGATAGCGCCCAAAAGCAGAATCATGGCCGAATAGGAGAGACGGCGGTCGACATGCGACAGATGAAGCTCGTCCTGATTGGGATGATAGTTCAGGCGCAGCGCACGCGACCATACGGCATAGATGACCATGCACAGCAGCACGAGCATGGCCGCGATGAGCCACCAGTCCCCTGCGGCGACGATCTCGCGGAACACGACGATCTCCGAGATGAAGAGCGGCGAAGGGGGGAATGCCAGCAGCACCACCGTGCCGATGAGGATGCCGACGGCACCCACGCGGTTGATGTTGATATAGTCGCCAAGACGGTTGATGCGGTAGCTGTCGTAAATCTGACGCACGACGCCCAGTTGCAGGAAAAGGCTGCTCTTGACGAGCGTATGGCATGCCACATGGAACACGGCCGCCCACAGCGCGGCGCCGCCCACGCCCATGCCTATGGCGACGATGCCCATATTCTCGATAGTCGAATAAGAGAGGAAACGCTTGTAGTTGTTGGTGCGGCGCAGGAACATCGCGCCCACGGCCAGCGTCACGATACCTATGAGGATCAATACGTGGCGCGCCCAGTCGAAGACCTCGCCCTCGCAGCGTGCATAGAGCAGATATATGCGCATTATGGCGACGAAGCCCGCATTGACGAGCGCCGTAGAGATGAATGCCGAGGCGGGTGCCGGAGCGGCGAAGTTGGCGTCGACACCGACCGTATAGAGCGGGAAGATCTCCATTTTGCAGCTGTAACCGGCCACGATCAGCAGGAACGCCACTTTCAGGTAGAGCGGATTACCGCCCGAGATCGTAGCTGCGAGCGACGAATAGTCGAGCGAGCCGTCGCGCACGACGGTACAGAGCAGCAATATGCCCAGATATGCCATTGCGATACCGGTCGAACAGATGAAGATATACTTCCATGTCGCCTCCAACGCATGCTGGTCGTGGCGGTAGTATATGATGCCGGCCGAGCAGATCGTGGTGGCTTCGAGAAATATCCACGTCACGGCCGCATTGTCGGCGTAGTAGACGCACGTAATGGCCGTCGAGAGCATCATCAGCAGTGCGAAGTATGTGCGGTAGGCCGAAAGCGTGTCCTCGTGCAGATAGCGGCGCGAATGCAACATCACGAACCCGAGCGTCAACACCATCAGAAGGTGGAACAGTATGCCGAGCGTATCGAACGCGAATATGCCCAGATCGCCTACCGAGCCGCGCGCATCTGAAAGCAGAAGGGCAGCCAGCACCACCTGCACGCCGAAAAAGCATCCGGCCGCGATGTCGACCGCACGACGGCTGCGCGAGAGAAATGCCGCCGAGGCGAATAGGATCGAAAGTATGAGATATTCTATCATGGTATCAATCTTTTACGGTGGTCAACGCATCGGCGTCGTCGGTATGTATGCTGTTGTCGAGCTTGCGCAGGAATATGCCCAGCAGCAGTATGGATATCAGAATATCGAGCATGATAGCCATATTTATCATCATAGGCATCTCGACACCGATTGCCATTGAAAAGAGGAACACGCCGTTCTCGATAGCGAGAAAACCGACCAGATGCGCGAAGACGCGACGGCGCACGACGATCATTACCAGCCCCGACAGCAGCGCATAGAGCGCCACGCCGAAGAAGATCATGTCGATGCGTTCGTCAGCCATGGCCGAGGCTATCCAGCAGCTCACGCCCAGAGCGCAGAGCGACAACAGCAGCGAGTTGAACTGCGACGATCCGGAGCCGCTGACGCGGTTGATCTTGGTCTTGCGAATCACGCGCAACAGAATGGCCGGCACGACGAGCGCCTTGAAGACGAGCGTCTCGACGATGATGAAGGCCAGTTCGAGACCTTCGAGCGAGTGCAGGCGCAGCAGCGCTATGCCGAGCAGAATCCACCCCTGCAACGCTATAAGAGAGGTGTGATTGCGGAAACGCTCGGTGATAGGCAGGTATATCAGCGTTACGACATAGAGTATTAGCAGAGCGAGTATCATACGATTTCAATGTTTTGCGACAACAGATAGCCTACCAGGAATATCAGAGCCGACATGGCCGTCACGGTAAGTATGTAGGTAGAGTTGCGTGAGAGTTTGTTGCGGGCGCGCATAGACTCGGTAATGCCGACCGAGAGACCCGCCACCACAACGGCCAGCGGTGCGGCCAGCAGCCAGTCGAAGCATACGGCAGCGGCAACGGCATCGGCCGCAATCATCGCGAAGACAGCCGTTTTGAGCCAGCCGGCGATCTGGATCATAGCAAGGTCGATACCCGAATAGTCGAGACACATGACCTCGTGGATCATCGTCAATTCGAGGTGGGTGCGCGGGTCGTCGACAGGGACGCGTCCCGCCTCGACGAACATTATTTTAAGGAATACGTATGCGGCCAGCAGCACGACGATCGTGAGGTTGACGTCTAACGAGCGTGCCGTAGAGAATATGTCGGCCAGCGAGGTATAGCCGCTCAGCATGGCCAGCGTAGCCATAGAGAGCATGATCGCAGGCTCGATCAGCGCTCCGTACAACGCCTCGCGCGAGGCGCCCATACCCTCGAACGAGCTGCCCGTATCCAGAGCCGCCAGAATAAGCGACACGCGCGACAGCGCCAGAAGATAGGCCACCATAACCACGTCGCCGTCGAACGACAGCAACGGATCGAGATCGGCCACCGGAATGAACAGAAACGCCGCCAGCGACGAAGCCAGACATACGCACGGCGCCAGACGGAACAGGATGCCCGTCGTCGGCGAGTAGACCGCCCCCTTGCCCAGCAGCACCTTCGCATCGAACAGATGCTGGAAAAAACGCAGTCCCTTGCGGCCGGCCAGCACGGCGCGGGTACGGTTTATCACGCCGGTAATGCTGACGGCGACGGCCAGCATGAGCAGTGTATTGAGAATCCTTGCGAGCATGGCTAAATAAGATTTAACAGTGTCAGAACCAGCACGGCTATCAACAGCAGCAGTGCATACATCACATAATGGTTGATCTTGCCCGAACGAAGGCGCATAACACCCATGTTGATACGGTGCATCAGCTCGACCCACCACGCGGCGAACAGACGGTCGATCTTGTCCTTGTGGCGGACGTCGTAGCGGTGTTGCGTCGGGAATATCTCGCTCTTGTCGATCGTGCGGCCGTCGACCGTATCGTGCGAGAGCGATGCGGCGAGGTTTTCGAGCCCCTCGGCGAACGACTCGCCCGTATATTGCATGCGTTCATTGACGGCCGTAAAACCGCAGCCCCACGTCGGCGACGAGGATACGGTGCGGCGCGACTGCGCACGCCGTTTGAGCCAGTAGAGAGCTCCGATGACCGCAAGCAGCGTGAAGCCTATGATGCTGACCGTCGAGAGCGTCGGCAGCAGATGCGCGGCGGTCGAGGCGTAGTCGCCGCCGGTAATCCATGCCGCAGCCTCGATCACGGGACGCACCGTGTACTGCGGCAGCAGACCTATCGACAGGATCAACGCCGCGGGTATGGCCATAGCGGCAAGACGCAGCGAATCGACCTCGGTGGCCTCCGCGACATGCGTCGTGCGCGGCGAGCCCAGAAAGACGATGCCGTAGAGTTTGGTAAAGGCCAGAACGACGACGCCTCCGATCAGCGACAACGCCACTAAGGCCGTAAGGAAATAGAGCGTGCCGCGCCCCTCGCCTACGCCGTCGAGCATACCCATATATATAAGCAGCTCCGATATGAAGCCGTTAAGAGGCGGCAGGGCGCAAATGGCTGCCGTGGCCACGAACATCAGAATAGCCGTCACGGGCATGCTCTTAGACAGTCCGCCCATAGAATCGAGCGCCGTCGAGTGCATCTTCGAGTAGACGTTTCCGGCACCGAAAAACAGCAGCGTCTTGAACAGCGAGTGGTTGACCGTATGAAGCAGAGCGCCGCTCATGCCGCACATGGCGATAAGCTCGCTGCCGGAGGCCAGCCCGATGTAGCCGATGCCCATACCTATGAATATGACACCTATGTTCTCGATGCTGGAATAGGCCAGCAGGCGCTTGATGTCGTTCTGGAACGCGGCCATGATGACGCCCCACAGACCGGTCGCGATACCGATGACGAGTATGGCGATGCCGACCGTCGAGAGCGTCGGCATGGACGATATCTGCGCCACCACGCGCATGATGCCGTATACGCCGGTCTTTATCATCACGCCCGACATGACGGCCGACACGTGCGACGGTGCCGCGGGATGAGCCTCGGGCAGCCAGACGTGCATGGGGAACATGCCGGCCTTCATGCCGAAGCCCAGCACAAAGAGCGCCGTGACGGGCAGCGCATCGTGCGTCGAGAAGTATCCGGCCAGCGCCGCGAACGTCGTTCCGCCTTCGGCCGCATATACCGTAGCGAACGCCGCCACCAGAAACATAAAGCCGATGTGCATCATTACCAGATAGTTCAATGCAGCGCGACGTACCTCGGTCCGTTCTGCCTCGAAGAGGATCAGGATGAACGACGAGATAGTCATAAGCTCCCACGAGAGCAGGAACGAGAAGCCGCCGCCCGCAACGACCACCGTCATCATCGAGACGGCGAGCAGTACGAGCGAGACGTAGTGCAGCGACAGATGCGCCGTCGACATGCGCTTCAAATAGTGCTCGACATAGCCCTTGGAGTAGATCAGCGTCGCCACCGACGCAACGGCCATAATCAACAGAAAAATAGCCGACAGGCGATCGACCACGATGATCTCGTCGCCGAAAAACTGCGTCGAGAAGCGCGCCAGCACCACCTCGCCGACCGTCAGCGCCCTGACGGCCACAGCGACCGCCGCAACGGCGGCCGCTCCCACGACGGCCAGTGCCGTCCACACCTTGCGGCGGACGGGAGTCGCGAAGATAGCCGCAACAGCCGTTGCGGCAACCAAAAGTAAATACGGATACATAATTTGTCTTACAGCGTAACCTATTTAATATGCAAAGAGTTGAGCATCGACAGCATCATGGTGGCGGCCAGCGCGGCCGTCTCGGTGCGCAGGCGTTGATGCCCCAATGATATCGGCTCGAATCCGTTTGCGAGCGCAAAGGTAATCTCTTCGCGAGAAAAATCTCCCTCGGGACCTATTAAAATAAGTGCGTTCTCGCCTTTTTCCACCACATCGCCCAGATAGGGACGCTCGCCCAGCGAGCGGTCGCAATGCGCTATGAAGCGTCGGCCGTCGAAGCCGGAGGCGATAAGGCTGCGCAGCGGCATCATATCGTGCAGAACGGGATGATAGGCTTTGAGCGACTGCTTGACGGCCGAAGTGATGACACGCTGCTCGCGCTCGGGCTTTATCGTGCGGCGCTCGCTATGCTCGCACAGAAGAGGATATATCTCCGTCACGCCCACCTCGGTCGCCTTTTCCAGAAACCACTCGAAACGGTCGATGTTCTTTGTCGGAGCCACGGCCATAGTGAGCCGGTAGGGCATCTTCTCAAATTCACGGATGCAATCCACGACCTCGACCGAGCAGCGGCGGGCGTCGGCCTCGACCACGCGGCAGGTATACATGCTGCCCCGGCCGTCGGTCAGATGAAGCTCGTCTCCGGGCTGCATGCGCAACACGCGGACGCAGTGGCGCGACTCCTCCTCGGGCAAAATATGGTACGGCGGAACAATATCCGGGGCATAAAATAGTTGCATAATATATAAAAGTTTTTAACTTTGCAAAGTTAACCAAAATAATGTAACCGATGAAACGCTTGATAGTGTTATCGACAATGATGTTTATTATGACCGCAGGCAACTCCTGCAAAGAGACTCCGGCCGAGACGGGCAATCCGCTGCTGGCCGAGTGGGACACGCCTATGGGCGTGCCGCCGTTCGATCGGATCAGCCCCGAGCACTACTCGGAGGCTTTCGAAGAGACGATGCGCATGCACAACGAGCAGATCGAGGCCATAACCGCCTCGGACGAGCAGCCGACATTCGACAATACGATACTGGCGCTGGATCGAGCCGGCCGCGAGCTATCGGAGATATCGCTGATATTCACGATGGTGGCGGCGGCCGATACCAACGAGCAGATACAGCGCATCGAGGCCGAGATAATGCCCGAGCTCTCGGCACACTACAACGACATACTGCTCAACGACGCGCTCTTCGCACGCATCGAGGATGTGTACTCTCGTCGGGCGACACTGGGGCTGGACGAGTTGCAGATGCGTCTTTTGGAGAAGACGCGCCGCGACTTCGTGCGTGCCGGCGCGCTGCTCGATACAGCCGACAAGGCGCGCCTCAAAGAGATCGACTCGGAGCTGGCCGCACTCTCGATACGTTTCGGTAACAATCTGCTGGCCGAGACGCGCGACTTCAAACTTCTGCTCGACGAGGAGCAGGTGGCCGATCTGCCCGAGGGCGTGAAGTCGGCCGCGGCCGAACAGGCCAAGCAGACGGGCGAGAGCGGCTACATGTTCACGCTCGACAAGCCGAGCATGCTGCCCTTTTTGACCTACTCGCCGCAGCGCGAGTTGCGCGAGCAGCTCTACAAAGGCTACCTCAGCCGCTGCGAGCGCGGCAACGAACGCGACAACAAGCAGCTGATAAAGGAGATGACGCGCCTGCGTGCCGAAAAGGCGCATCTGCTGGGCTACAAATCCTACGCGGAGTATGTCACATCGGATCAGATGGCCGGCACGCCCGAGGCCGTATATGCGCTGCTCGACCAGATCTGGACGCCGGCGCTCGAACGCGCCCGCGGCGAAATGGAGGAGATGACCGAGCTGCTGCACGAGGATCTGCCCGAAGCGACTCTCGAATCTTGGGACTGGTGGTATTACGCAGAGAAGCTCCGCAAGAAGAACTACCGTCTGGACGAGGCGCTGGTAAGCCAGTATCTGTCGGCGGATAACGTTCGCAACGGCATATTCTTTCTGGCCAACCGTCTCTACGGCATCACGTTCCGCCCGATAAGCGTGCCCAAATACAACCCCGAGTGCTCGGCATTCGAGGTGCTCGACGTCGACAACTCGCATCTGGGCGTATTGTATTTCGACCTGTTCCCGCGCGCGGGCAAGAGCGGCGGCGCATGGTGCGGCTACTTTACCGAGCAGAGATACGAGGACGGCAAGCGTGTGGCTCCGACGGTAGGCATAGTATGCAACTTCACGCGCCCGGTCGGCGATACGCCGGCACTGCTCTCGATCGACGAGACCGAGACGCTGTTCCACGAGTTCGGCCACGCACTGCACTTCCTCTTCGCCGACGTGCGTTACCGCGGTCTGGCCGAGGTCGAGGGCGACTTCGTAGAGCTGCCGTCGCAGATCATGGAGAATTGGGCATTCGAGGAGGAGATACTCAAACAGTATGCGACGCACTACAAGACCGGCGAGCCCATGCCGGACGATCTGATAGCCAAGATACACAAAGCCTCGCTGTTCAATCAGGGCTTCACGACCACCGAGCTTGTCGCCGCAGCGCTGCTCGACATGGACATCCACTCGATGCAGACATATGCCGACTTCGACCCTGCCGAATTTGAGAAATACGCCATGGCCACGCGCCGCGGACTGATACCGCAGATCGAGCCGCGCTACCGTCTGCCCTACTTCTCGCACATATTCAACGGCGGATATTCGTCGGGATACTACTTCTACCTATGGGCCGAGGTTCTCGACAAGGATGCCTTCGCGGCATTCAAATCGGGGCGCGACATTTGCGACAAGCAGCTCGCGCACAGCTTCCGTTACGACCTGCTCGCACAGGGCGGACAGCACGACGGAATGGATATGTACCGCAAGTTCCGCGGTGCCGATCCCGACAAGACGGCTATGCTGCGCGCCCGCGGCCTATATGAGGAGCCGGAGCTGCCGGCCGACTCGCTGGCCGGCGAAACGCCCCTCGACATCGATGCCGAGACCGCAGAGATCGAAACAGTCGATTTCGAAAAACTGTAATCCGAATCCTAAAAATGATAAACCTAAATAACGTTTTATGACAACAACATCAATTATCATGTCTGCACTGACACTTGCATCGACCGGTGCCGAGCTGCCCGAATGGGGCGGTGTGAGGGTGCCCGAGTCGTTGATCGAGAATCCGCTCGTACAGGAGTGGAACACGCCTTACGCCACCCCGCCGTTCGATAAGATCGAGCTGGCCGACTACGAGCCGGCGTTCGACTTCGCAATAGCGGTCAACCGCGCCGAGATCGAGACGATAGTAAACAACCCCGAGCCCGCGACCTTCGAGAATACGATCGTGGCCATGGAGCGCAGCGGAGAGCTGCTCGGCCGCATATCGGGCGTATTCTTCAATCTGCTGTCGGCCGATACGTCTAACCAGATGCAGGATATCGCCATGCGCATATCTCCCAAGCTGACGGAGCTGGGCAACGACATATCGCTCAACCCCGAGCTGTTCGCACGCGTCAAGGCCGTATACGAGAACAAGAAGCTCAAACTCGACGCCGAGGACCGCAAGCTGCTCGACGATACGTACAAGAGCTTCGCTCGCAGCGGCGCCGCACTCTCGGAGGCCGACAAGGAGCTTTACCGCCAGTATACCACCGAGCTGTCGCAGCTGACGCTGCAATTCAGCCAGAACTCGCTCGACGCCACCAACGCGTTCACTTACAACATTACCGACCCCGCACTGGTCGAGGAGCTGCCCGATTTCGTCAAGGAAGGGATGGCCGCCGAGGCCAAGGCTCGCGGCGAGCAGGGCTGGACGGTAACGCTGCAAGCACCGAGCTACGGCCCGTTCATGACCTACTCGTCGCAGCGCGACATCAAGGAGAAGCTCTATCGCGAGTACAACTCGCGCTCGCTGGGCGGCAAGTACGACAATACGGCCAACATCAAGAGAATAACCGAGCTGCGTTTGAAGATAGCCAATCTGCTGGGTTACAAGTGCTACGCCGACTACGTGCTCGAAGACCGCATGGCCGAGACGTCGAAGGCGGTCAACAAGTTCCTCGACGAGCTGCTGCGCGAAACCAAGGAGTACGCCCATAAGGATTACCGCACGGTTGCCGAGTATGCCCGCACGAAGGGTCTCGAAGGCGATCTGATGCCGTGGGACTGGGGCTACTACAACCAGAAATACAAGGAGGAGAAGTATGCCATAAGCGACGAGCTGGTAAAACCCTATCTTAAACTCGAAAACGTCAAGGAGGGCGTGTTCATGCTGGCCAACCGCCTCTACGGTCTCACGTTTACACCCAATCGCGAGATTGCGGTTTACCACCCCGACGTTACGGCTTACGACGTAAAGGACGCCGACGGCAAGATGCTGGCGGTGCTCTACCTCGATTTCTTCCCCCGCGAATCGAAGAACGCAGGCGCATGGATGACCGAGTTCCGCGGCATGAAGACCGTCGACGGCGTTGAGCAGCGTCCGCTCGTATCGCTCGTGATGAACTTTACCAAGCCTACGGAGAGCACACCGTCGCTGCTTACCTTCGACGAGTTTACCACCTTCCTGCATGAATTTGGCCACGCACTGCACGGCATGCTCGCCAAAGGCAAATACGAGTCGCAGAACGGAACCAACGTATACCGCGATTTCGTCGAGCTGCCCTCGCAGATCATGGAGAATTGGGCAACCGAGAAGGAGTATCTCGACCTGTGGGCAGTCCACTACCAGACGGGAGAGAAGATACCGGCCGAGCTGGTAGAGAAGATAATCGCCGCCAAGAATTACCTTGCCGCCTACTTCCATATCCGCCAGTTGTCGTTCGGCATCTCGGACATGGCATGGCACAGCCTGACCGAACCCTATACGGGCGATGTCGAGCAGTTCGAGGTCGAGGCAATGGCGCCGACGCAGATAACGCCCGTGATAAAGGGCACGGCCATGGCTCCGTCGTTCTCGCACATATTCAGCGGCGGCTACGCAGCCGGATATTATGGCTACAAGTGGGCCGAGGTGCTCGCGGCCGACGCATTCTCTTACTTCAAGCAGGAGGGCATATTCAGCCGCAAGGTGGCCGACAAGTTCCGCCACGAGCTGCTCGAAAAGGGCGGTCACGAACACCCGATGAAGCTCTACGTCCGCTTCCGCGGCCACAAGCCCAAGACCGCTGCTCTGATCGAGCAAATGGGATTGAAATAACCGAGCTGCATATTCTATATCCGCAGTTGCCCGCGTATGCGGGCAACTGTGTTTTTATACCCGATCGTTACATCTATACCGTTGGATTATCCTTACTTCGGCATAGTCTAAGATACCGCGACTCGAAAAAAAATACAAGCATACTTTCTTTTTCCCTCGGCTTATGCGTATCTTTGGCTTCGCCTTAGATACTTCGTCTCGGCAAAATTGCAAATAAAATTTGCTTTTGCGCTCGGCTAATGCGTATCTTTGCCGTATAACCCGAAAGAAATGAGATATATACTTATTATAGCATTATTCTGTACTGACTTCATTGCATACGCACAAGACAGAATCGACACTATATATTATAACAAATCCGGACAAATAGCTCGTAATTCGATTTTTTCAGACTATTATCGTATTGCACTATACCCTGCCGATTCGTTGTCCGTCAAGGAATTCAAAGACTTTTACATTACCGGAGAACTTAAAAAAGAGGGTTGCTTTGTTTGCATAGATAGCTTAGAGGACAGCAACTCCTTGTTCGACGGGAATATCGTCTCGTATTTCAAAAACGGAGAGGTATCCGAAATAGCCAATTATGCGAACAGTAAATTAAACGGCGAATATCTCCGATATTTGCCTAACGGTTCATTAGAGATCCGGGCATACTACATAAACGATTGCTTGGACGGCATTTATGAGCAATACTTTGAAAATGGCACACACTCGATCATGGAATATGCCGATGGCCTGCCGGTCTACGATTATTACCTACTTTACGATTCAGGAGGCAATTGTCTGAAATTTCGGTTATCCGATAATTCTCAGATATGGGAATCGCCGCATGTTTCCGAACGGTTCATAGATTATATGGATGGCCAGCCATGGGAAGTATATTTCAAAAACGGAGTCACTCTCGCTCTTTCGAACAGCACAGTCAGAGATTATGGCAAATGGCATCAAATAAACTTGATAATATCTAATAACTCCCCTGAAAAAATAGAGCTGGATCCACAGCTTGCCATATCAGCTTATTCAGTCGACATCAAAGGCAAGGCAACTCTTTTGAATGTTCTTTCCTGCGATGATTATATGCGAATTGTAAAACGGCAACAGACATGGGCTGCTATTATCAATGGCATAGGCGAAGGTTTGGCAACCGCCGGTGCAGGGTTTTCCACTTCGACCACGACCGGCTTCGACAGCCGCGGAGGGTATGTTTCATATACTACAACCACTTACAACGCATCGTCGGCGTCTCTGGCTCATGCGGCATCGCAACAGCGTATCTCAAATTTCTGCAAATCGTTAGAGGAAGATAAGCGGATTAAAAAGCTCGGATACTTGAAAAACAATACGATTTATCCCGACGAAACCATTTCGGGATACGTCAATATACAGTGGCTCAAAGGTTACCGAGCCGTAATCGTAGTCAATCTATACGGCGCTGAATACATTTACGAATGGGACTTCGACCGTAAATCGGCTTTTGCGACAGAATCCACTCAATACATAGAACCGAATTATCTTATTATTCCGAAAGACGACGAATTATTATAGGCCGAATCGACTATGTGTCGTTCAATATTACAACATACAGCGCAGAGCAATCCACCCGCCCTGCCGCACGGAAGTTTGCAGATATGATTTAACTCTATAAAACACTCGCAGTATGGCATCTGCAAAGGGATTGGAATGGACATTCGACACGGTAGCCGAGCTGTATGAAAAAGCGCGGCCTGAATATGTCGACGCGCTGTATCGGAGAATCTTCGACTATATTGCGATCGACGAGTCGAGCAGCGTACTCGAAATAGGAATCGGTGCGGGCGAGGCGACACTGCCTATGCTACGTACCGGATGCAAGCTGACGGCAGTGGAGTACGGAGAATCTTTCGCCGCATTGTGCCGTCGTAAGTTCAGCGGCTATCCCCGATTTTCGGTCATAAGGGGCAGATTCGAAGAGACGGAGTTTGCAGACCGGACGTTCGATCTGGTATATTGCGCATCGGCATTCCACTGGATTCCGGAGCAGGCAGGCTATGCCAAAGTCTTTTCGATGCTGAAAACGGGAGGCGTATTCGCCTGCTTCGACAATCATCCATTCGAGGATAAGGGGCGCCCCGAGCTGGCCGACGATATTCAACGGCTCTACGCACGGTATATGGGCTCAGCCTGCCGCCCTAAGGAGTACGACATCGAAGCCGCCCGGCGCAAAGCGGCTGTCGCACTCCGTTACGGATTCAGGGATATCGCCTGCGAATTGTTCCACCGGCAGAGGAGGCTCTCGGCCGAGGAGTATGTCGCCCTGCTGGGCACCTACTCCGACCATATAGCCCTCGAAGCGGGATTACGGTCGGAATTTTATCGCCGCATCGAAGATGCTATCGACAGGCACGGCGGCGAAATAACGATATACGACACGATCGATCTGCGTCTGGCAATAAAGTAACGGCAGTATAATTTTATCTCGATAACAAGAGCTTACCGACACCACGGGTGCACGTAAGCAGAATGCCGCTTTTCAAGGCAAAAGAGAAGATTTCTCGTCAAAAGACATAGGTTAGCTATTGCGCACCGCTTCTGCGCCCCGGCACAGTTCGTGCAAGCACGACTCTGCTCTCGGCTTAAAGAAAACGCTGCAAACCGCATACGAAAAACCCGCCGACGGGTAGTACTCGTTGTACGTCCCGTCGGCGGGTTTGAGCAAATGCGCGGAGACAGAATGCAGCTTATAACGAACAGTTATCGTTGACGGCGCTGCTCCCTATTTAGATTCTGCTGCTGCTGACGGAGCATCTCCTCGTAACGCTGCTGGAACTTCGACTTCTTGCGCGGGCGTGCGGCCTTGGCCTCGATATTGGCACGCACCTTACTGTCGTCGACATAGCGGCGGATAAGATACATCTGAGTAATGGTTATCAGCTGCGACAGGAAGTAATAGTAGCACAGACCCGACGAATAGTTGTTGAAGAAGAACAACATCATGATCGGCATGACATAAACCATCATGACTTTCATGCCGGCCATTTGAGGCTGTCCGGCCGAGGTCTGGTTATAGCTGTAATATGAGAACGCGAAAATCGAGATGGTCATCAACAGCGCGAAAAGGCTCACGTGGTCGCCATAGAACGGGATGTTGAAGGGCAGGTCGATGATGCTGTCGTATGACGACAAATCGTTCGCCCACAGGAACGACTCTCCGCGAAGCTCGATGCTGGCCGGGAAGAAGCGGAACAGCGCCCACAGAATCGGCATCTGGATCAGCAGCGGCAGACAGCCGCCCATAGGGTTGATGCCGGCCTTGCGGTAGAGCTCCATCATGGCCTGCTGTTTCTTCATCGCATCCTCCTTGCGGGGATACTTGGCATTGAGCGCCTCCATTTCGGGACGTATGACGCGCATCTTGGCCGTCGACAGGTAGCTCTTGTACGTGAGCGGGAAGATGACAGCCTTGACCAGCAATGTAAGGATGAGGATGATAAGGCCGAAGCTCGGCAGATAGTCCTTCAACCAGCCGAAGATCGGGATCGTTACCAGACGGTTGATCCAGCCCACGAGCCAGCCGCCCAGAGGGATCATACGTTCCAGATCGATCGTCTCGCCGCCGAACTCGACATGTTTGAGTATGCGGTAGTCGTTGGGACCATAATAGAATGCGAAGTTATATTCGTCGACGTTCTTATCGAAGGGAAATGCGACGGTCGCCGCGAAGTCCTTCATGTAGTCGCGCCCCTCCTGCGCGGTTGTCGAAAACTCCATGTTGGCATTGAACGGCGTGCGGCTGACGAAGACCGACGCGAAGTACTGCTGCTTGAATGCCAGCCACATGAGATCGCGATGATACTCGTGGCTGCCGTCGGGCTCGATCGTATCCATATCACCCTCCGAGGGTTGATAGAATGCGATCGTGGTGGCCATATTCTCGTTCTGGAAACCGCGTTCGTTCTTGTTCGAGCGGTTGCGCCAGCGCATCAGAACCTCGTCGCGGCCGCTCATGTAGCGCTCCATATTGTGCAGGCGGACATCGAAATCGACCAGATAGTCGCGCGACGGGTCGGTCGTGTCGTAGACCTTATATATGTACTCGACATACGACGATTCGCCCGGATCCATAGAGAGGCGCATCGCGAGCGTGGTCACGCCGTCGGCCTCGGTGCGGTCGACGATACGGAAAACCAGATCGTCGGTCGCTATCTTCTGTCCCGACATAGGTGCCGAGAGATCCATATTGAATACGGCGCTCTGCGGTTGCAGCAGCTCCACCGGCTCGGTGCGCTCCTCTTTCTTGTCGGCATAGCGCGTATACTCTTTCAGCCGTACATTCGTAACCTTCGCACCGCGCGTCGAAAAGTCGATCGCCATGACCGAATTTTCGATAGTCACTGTTTCGGCTTCTGCCTCGGCGGCGGCGAACACGGCTTCGCCTACGGCCGCGATTTCGGCCTGACGGGCACGCTCCTCAGCTGCGGCGCGCTCGGCGGCCTTCTCCTCCTCGCTGCGCGTATCCTGAGCCTCCGATGCCGCCTGTGCCAGACGCTCGGCCTCAGCCTCGGCAGCCTGCTTCTGCTGCTCGATCTGCTGCTCGCGTCTCCATTCGTTGTATTTCTCGGCCTGCTTGTTATTGTAGAGAACGAATCCTACGAAGATCGCTCCCATCAATATCAGACCGACGATAGTCTTCTTATCCATCTAAAACTGTCTCTTTAATGAAAAATTACTTTGTCCCGTGCTCATCGGCATACTTCAATGCCGCATCTACGAACGATACGAACAGCGGATGAGGGTTGGCCACCGTCGAGCGGTACTCGGGGTGGTACTGCGTTCCGACGAACCAGCGGTGCGACGGAATCTCGACCACCTCGACCAGACCCGTATCGGGATTGGTGCCCGCGGCCTTCATGCCGGCGCTCTCGAACTGCGCGAGATAGTCGTTGTTGAACTCGTAACGGTGGCGATGACGCTCCGCGATGTTCTGCGTGCCGTAGGCCTTGGCTGCCGTCGACTGCTTGGCCAGCAGGCAGGGATAGCCGCCCAGACGCATAGTGCCGCCCTTGGCCGTGATACCCTTCTGCTCCTCCATAAGATCGATTACGGGGTGGGTCGTGGTCTGCTCCATTTCGCTCGAATTGGCATCCTCCCAACCCAGCACGTTACGTGCGAACTCGATGACGGCACACTGCATGCCCAGACATATACCGAAGAACGGAATATCGTTCTCGCGTGCATAGCGCACGGCCACGAGCTTGCCCTCGATACCGCGGTTGCCGAAACCGGGGGCCACCAGCACGGCCGACATGCCGGCCAATGTCTGAGCGACATTTTCCAAGGTCAGCTTCTCGGAGTTGACATAGTGCAGCTTGACCTTACAGTCGTTGACCGCACCCGCATGGATGAACGACTCGCTTATCGACTTATAGGCGTCGGGCAGCTCGGTGTATTTTCCCACCAGCGCCACATCGACCCTGCGCGAAGGATTCTTCACGCGCTCGACGAATGCGCTCCATGCAGCCATGTCGGGCTCCTGCTCGGCTTCCAGACCGAGCTTGTGCAGCAACACCTCGTCGAGATGCTGTGCGTGCATCCTCAGCGGCACCTCGTAGATCGTAGGCACGTCGATCGACTCGACCACGGCATCGGGCGTGACGTTGCAGAACAGAGCTACCTTGCGGCGTATGTCGGCATTGAGCGGATGCTCCGAGCGCAGCACCAGCACGTCGGGCTGCAAACCGTTGGACAGAAGATCCTTGACAGAATGCTGCGTCGGCTTGGTCTTCAACTCGCCCGAAGCGGCCATATAGGGGATCAGCGTGAGATGAACCAGCACGGTGTTCTGATATCCGAGCGTATAACGCAGCTGACGCACCGATTCGATGAACGGCAGCGACTCGATATCGCCCACCGTACCGCCGATCTCGGTAATGATTACGTCGTACTTCTTCGTTGTGCCGAGCAGCTGTATGCGGCGCTTGATCTCGTCGGTAATATGGGGTATGACCTGCACGGTCTTGCCCAGAAACTCGCCGCGGCGCTCCTTCTCGATGACGCTCTTATAGATCTTGCCCGTAGTGACGTTGTTGTTCTTCGTGGTCTGTATCGAGGTAAAGCGCTCGTAGTGTCCCAGATCGAGGTCGGTCTCCGTACCGTCTTCGGTCACGTAGCACTCGCCGTGCTCGTAGGGATTGAGCGTACCCGGATCGATATTGATGTAGGGGTCGAGCTTCTGAATCGTTACCGAATAGCCGCGCGCCTGCAACAGGCGGGCGATAGATGCCGATATGATACCCTTGCCCAACGACGAGGCCACACCGCCCGTCACGAAAATGTACTTTGGTTTAGATAACTTCATTTCTGCTATGTATTACTCCTGCTCCTGTTTCGATTCCTGCGCCTGCTGACGATCTATAAGGCGCACCTTTTCGATCGTATCGGACATCTCACGCTTGGCACGCTCGATCTTGCTGCGCACCTCGGCGATCATGGCATCGGCGTTCTTGGATTTGGCGAAGAAGCCGATGTTGTTCTCCAACAGAGCTATGTCCTGCTCCATTTGACGCACCTTGTTGTAGAGCCGCTCACGCTCCGAGCGCAGACGGCGGTCGCCCTTCATGCCCGAGACCTTATCCTTGAAACGCGTCATAGAGCGGTCGCGCTCCGACGAACGCAGCGTCGCGAACATCTCGTCGACAACGGCCTTGTACTGCTTCTGTATGCTCTCCTTCTGCTTGATAGGCACGAAGCCGATCTCGCTCCAACGACGCTGGAAATCCTTTATCATATCGAAGCCGCCCGAATGTATGTCGGCAGCGCGCATCTGTGCGAGCAGCTCCTGCTTGCGTTGCAGATTCTGTTCGTACTCGCCGTCGACGGCCGAGAAGTGCTGCGCCTTGCGCTCGAAAAAGCGGTCGCATGCGGCGCGGAAACGTCTCCATATCTGGTCGGAGTGGCGGCGCGAGACGGCGCCTATCGTCTTCCACTTGGCCTGCAAGGCGATCAGCTCGTCGGTGGCGTGTTTCCAGTCCTCGCTCGTCTGCAATGCCTCGGCCTGCTCGCATATCTCCTGTTTGAGGGCGAGGTTGTGCTCCATCTCGCTCTTAACGCCGGCATAGAAATCGCGTTTGAGCTCGAAGAAGCGGTCGCACGCCGTGCGGAAACGCTCGTAGATGCGGTTGTTGTCCTTCTTGGGTGCGAAGCCTATGGTCTTCCACACCTTCTGTATTTCGAGCAGTTGGTCGCTGGCCTTGTTCCACTCCTTGCGCGTGGTGTATGCTCCGGTCAGAAGCGCCTCGGAACGCTCGCAGAGCTCGGTTTTGAGTTCGAGATTCTTCATCTGCTCGCTCTTCAAGCCCTCGAAGTACTCCTGATGCTGCTTGTTGATACGGCTCGACGCCTCCCTGAAACGCTCCCACAGCGTCTCCTTGTACTCATTGGCGACGGGTCCCGTCTCGCGCCACTCGTCGTGCAGCTTCTGCAACTTGCGGAACGCCTCCACCACCGACGGCTCCATGACCAGCGCCTCGGCCTGCTCGCAGAGCGAAATCTTCGACTCGTAGTTCTTCCTCAGATCGAGGTCGCGGAGCTCCTTGTTGATCTTTATGAAGTTGTAGAAGTTCTCGACATTGAAGTTGTAGCTCTCCCACACATCCTTGACATCGGCCTGCGGCACCGGTCCGGTCTCCTTCCAACGCTGCTGCAACTCGCGGAAACGGGCGAAGGTAGTGTTCATCGTCTCGTCGGAATTGACCAGCTCTTTAAGCTCCTCGATAATGGCCAGCTTGGTTTCGAGATTACCCTGCTTGGCCTGCTCGACCTCCGACATGTATTTGTCGCGGTGCTCGCGATAGACGGCGAACAGCTCCTTGAAGCGTGCTTCGCAGCCGTCCTGCTGAGGGACAAATTCCGTCTCCTCGCCGCCGGCCTCGACAAAGGCGCGACGCGCGGCCTCGGTCTCGGCGCGATGACGTTTGTAGAATGCTATCTTAATGGCTTCGACCGTGCGGCGCAGCGTCTGCACAGGTTCGTTTTCGATCTTCGAGGCGAACAGCTCGATCAGCTCGTTCTTGTTCATGGCAGCCAGCGCAGCCTCCTGCGATGCCGCAGCGGCATCGTCGGCAGCCTGCTCCTCGGCGCTCTCCTCGCCCATTTCGAGCCCGGCCTTGTCGGCCGCCAGAGCCGCCTCCTCGTCGGCGAAGCGGTCGTTGAGACCGTCGGCGAGCATAGACCCCTGCCCGGGATTATCTTCGGTCGTATCCGCGTCGGCAGCCTCGGCGGCTGCGACGGTCTTCTGCGTATCTTCGGCGGTAGCGCCGACAGGCTCCGCGGGAGCCGTAAGATCGATTTTTTCAGTAGCCATCACTTCAAAGTTTTATTGTTCGTATCTCCACGAGCATCGGCTCGCTACGGAAATCGGGCAAAGATAACAATTTTTGGCAACTATTCATCGCTTTGACGGGGGAATTTGCTATCTTCGCACACAATTTCAAAATTGTTAGAAAAGCCCATGTTCCGCATTCTGATTATCGACGACGAGACGGATATTCTCGAATTTGTAAAATACAACCTGAGCCGCGACGGATACGAGGTCTACACCGCCTGCAACGGCAGCGAGGGGCTGAGAACGGCCGTCGAGGTGCGACCGCATCTGATACTGCTCGACATGATGATGCCCGTAATGAACGGCGTGGAGACATGCCGTGCGATACGCTCGAACGACGAGCTGAAACATACGATGGTCGTATTTCTCTCGGCACTGAGTCAGGAGGAGGCGCAGCTGACGGGCTACGAGGCAGGCGCCGACGACTATATCGCCAAGCCCATAAGGATGAATCTGCTGCGCAGCCGCATAGGCGCTATCATGAAGCGCATCGAGGCCGACAGCCATGCCGCGGCCGACGCCACGGCAGGCATAACGCTCGACCGCGAGCACTTCGTCGTGCGCACAGCCGACGGGGAGCTTACGCTGCCGCGCAAGGAGTTCGCGCTGTTGGAGCTTCTGATCTCCTCGCCGGGCAGGCTCTTCACGCGCGAGAAGATCTATTCGACCGTCTGGGGCAAGGACGTGGTGGTCGGCGACAGAACGATCGACGTGCATATCCGCAAACTGCGTCAGAAGATCGGCGGCGAGCATATAGTGACGGTAAAGGGTGTCGGCTATAAGTTCGAATAGACGACATTCCGGCTACAACCGGCGCCGGAACGAACACCGCTTTGAAAATTTTACACGAGAAATATGTCGCATCTATTGCAGAATCGCAGTTTATGCTTATCTTTGTTAAGCAAAACGGCGTTTTCTCGGCCGAACTGTAATACTAAACACTTTTCGAAAATGATTATATTGGTTCTCAACTGCGGCAGCTCGTCGATCAAGTATCAGGTACTCGACCTGCGCTGCAACAAACACGAGTTGCTGGCCAAGGGTCTGGTCGAACGCATAGGCATGGCCGAAGGCGATCTGACACACAAGCCCGCCGGCAAGACTCCGTTCGAACAGCATCTGCCTATCGCAGACCACACCACCGGCATCCGTCTGGTGCTGGATGCGCTGACCGATTCCGGGCACGGCGTGATAGCATCGCTCGACGAGTTGTCGGCCGTAGGCCACCGCGTGGCTCACGGCGGCGAGTACTTCGCCGACAGCTGCATCGTCGACGAGCAGGTAAAACACAGGATAGAGGAGCTGTTCGCCATAGCGCCGCTCCACAACCCCGCCAACATGCAGGGCATACTCTCGATCGGGAGCGTGCTGCCGGGCATACCGCAGGTGGCCGTATTCGACACCTCGTTCCACCACACGATACCGGCCGTCAACTACATGTATGCCATACCGTACGAATATTACGAGCGTTACCGCGTCCGCAAATACGGATTCCACGGCACCAGCCACAAGTACGTCGCCGCCAAGGGCGCCGAGCTGGCCGGACTGGATCTCGCATCGTCGCGCATCATAACATGCCATATCGGCAACGGAGCGTCGGTAACGGCTGTCGAGAACGGACGTTCGGTCGACACGTCTATGGGATTCTCGCCCCTCGACGGTCTGATGATGGGCACGCGCTCGGGCTCGATCGATGTGAGTGCGGCGACATACATAGCCTCGCACGAGGGTATGGACTACGAGCAGCTCGACCAGATGCTCAACAAGCGTTCGGGCGTACTGGGCGTATCGGGCATATCGAGCGACATGCGCGATATCGACGCCGCATACGACCGCGGCGAGGAGCGCGCCGTACTCGCACGCGACATGTACAACGCCAGAATCAAGAAGTATGTCGGAGAGTATGCGGCCGAGATGGGCGGCGTCGATCTGATAGTCTTTACCGGCGGCGTCGGGGAAAATTCGAAGGAGCTGCGCGAGGAGGTATGCTCGGGGTTGGAGTTCATGGGTGTCGAGTTCGACGCGGAGGCCAACCGCTCGGCCGTACGCGGCAGGGACGCCATACTGTCGAAGGCCTCGTCGCGGACGAAGGTCGCCGTCGTATGCACCGACGAGGAGCTCATGATAGCCGCCGACACCTATCGTCTGGTCAAAGGATTGTAGAAACACATTAAAACTTCATAAACATGATAAGACATCTGAGTGAAATCGTTGAAGCCGCCCGCAGCGGAGGCAAGAAACGTCTGGCCGTGGCATACGGTCAGGATACCCACACCATAGAGGCGGTATACGACGCATATCAGGAGGGGCTTGTCGAGCCCACCCTCTACGGCGACAAGGCGGCGATAGCCGAGGCGTGCGCCCAGCTCGGCATCGACATGTCGATATTCAATATCGTCGACGAGAAGAGCGACGTGGCATGCGTGCAGCTGGCCGTGCAGGCCGTAGTCGACGGCCGTGCCGACGTGCTGATGAAGGGTCTGGTATCGACCGACAAGTACATGCGCGGCATTCTCAACAAGGACGCCGGTCTGTTCCCGCCCAAGGGCACGCTGAGCCATGTTTCGGTAATCGAGCTGCCCGACTACGACAAGCTGCTCTGCATAGCCGACGTGGCCGTGATCCCGCAGCCCGACTTCAAGCAGAAGACCGTCATCATAGGTTATCTGGCCAAGACCGCCAGGCTGCTGGGTGTCGACACTCCCAAGGTCGCCTGCATAGCCCCCTCGGAGCAGCTGCTGCCGTCGGTGGTATCGTCGACCGACGGTGCGCTGCTGGCCAAAATGGCCGACCGCGGACAGCTGGGCAAGGTAATTGTCGACGGACCGCTGTCGCTCGACGTGGCGCTCTACAAGGAGGTCGCCGAGCACAAGAAGGTTACGGGCTCGCGCGTTGCCGGCGAACCGGACTGCCTGCTGTTCCCCAACATCGAGTCGGGCAACGTGTTCTTCAAGGCCGCGTCGCATCTGGCACACGCCGAGCTGGCGGCAATGGTCATGGGAACCAAGGTTCCGTGCGTACTTACCTCGCGCGGCGATACGCCCCAGACCAAGAAGTATTCGATAGCGCTGGCATGTCTGGCCGCAAAATAAACCGCACACGACCGACTTAAGACAACCCTAATAATTGAAAACTATGAGTTACAACATACTGGCCATAAACCCGGGATCGACATCGACCAAAATCGCGCTTTTCAACGATCTCGAACAGACCAAATCGCTGACGCTGCGTCACTCGGCCGAGGAGATCGCACGCTTCGACTCGGTAGCCGACCAGTTGCAGTGGCGTCTGGGCATGATCGTCGACGCTCTCAAAGCCGACGGCATAGACATAGCCTCTCTCGATGCGGTAATCGGCCGCGGCGGCCTGCTGCGCCCGATCGAAGGCGGCGTATATCTCGTCAACGAGCGCATGTGCGAGGACCTGCGGCACCCCAAGTTGCAGCACGCATCCAACCTCGGCGCTCTGATAGCGCTCGAAATAGCCCGCATAGCAGGCGTCAACGCCTACATAGCCGATCCCGTCGTGGTCGACGAGATGCAGGACGTAGCCCGCATAAGCGGCGTGAAGGAGTGCCCTCGCGTATCGATATTCCACGCGCTCAACCAGAAGGCCACGGCGCGACGCCATGCGGCCGCAATGGGACGTGCATACGAGGATCTGAACCTGATCGTTGCTCACATGGGCGGCGGCATATCGGTATCGGCACACCGTCGCGGGCGCGTCGTCGACACCAACAACGCGCTCAACGGCGACGGTCCGATAGCTCCCGAGCGCGCCGGCACGATTCCGGCAGGAGAATTGATGGAGCTCTGTTTCTCGGGCGGGTACAGCAAGAGCCAGATCAAGAGCATGCTCACAGGCAAGGGGGGTCTGGTCAACATCCTCGGCAGCAACTCGGTGCAGGAGATAGCCGCCCGTGCCGACGAGGGCGACGAGGCTGCCCGCACTGCACTCGACGCCATGAGTTACTCGATAGCCAAGTCGATCGGCGAGATGGCCGCAGTGCTCAAAGGCCAGGTCGACGGCATCATCCTCACGGGAGGCATAGCCTACAACCAGTGCGTCAACGACGCCGTAGAGGAGTACTGCCGCTTCATCGCGCCGATAACGATCTATCCCGGCGAAAACGAATTGGAGTCGCTTGCCGAGAACGCACTGCGCGTGCTGCGCTCGGAGACTGTTCCCAAGGAGTATTAACCGCAACGGATGCCTATGACATCTATCCTTATAATCAACGGTCCCAACCTTAACCTTACGGGCAGGCGCGAGACCGGAATATACGGTACGACGAGCTTCGAGGATTTTCTCGAAGCTCTTCGCGCACGTTACCCCGACCTTTCGATCGATCTTTTCCAGTCGAATGTCGAGGGAGAGCTGATCGACGCCTTGCAGGCAGCCGACGGCCGCCGCACGGGCGTCATTCTCAACGCCGGCGGATACACACACACATCGGTCGCCATACGCGACGCCGTAGCTGCGGTCGGCGTTCCAGTCATCGAGGTGCACATGTCGTCGATTCTCGCACGCGAGGAGTTCCGCCATACGTCTCTGCTGGCGGGCGTATGCCGCGGCACGATCATGGGCTTCGGCATGGAATCGTACAGACTGGCCGTCGAAGCATTGATCCAACGGGCAGAGTAATAAGGCGATGGCAGGCGGGCGTTTGAAAAACAAGGTTGTCAGCGGCGTGGTGTGGAGCATGTCGGAGAAGGCCGGCACGATGCTCCTGCAAATGGTCGTCAGCATAATCGTCGCCAGACGGCTGATGCCCGAAGACTTCGGCGTTATGGCCATAATGACCTTCTTCACGTCGATTTCGCTGGCGATAGTAGACAGCGGCTTTTCGCAGACGCTTATACGCAAACAATCGCCCACGGCCGACGAATACCGCTCGGTGCAGATATTCAACATCGCGGCAGCCGCGGTACTATATCTTGTGCTGGTAGCGCTCTCGCCGGCGATAGCCTCGTTCTACGGCTACCCCGTCATAGCCGATATAGCACCGGTGCTTATGCTGCTGCTGCCGATAAATGCCATGTGCGTCGTGCAGAACGCAGTCTTTATGCGCGAGTTCCGCTTCGCCATGATATCCAAGATCGTCTTCCTGTCATCGTTCGTAAGCGGTGCGGTAGCCATAGGCATGGCTCTGGCCGGATGCGGCGTATGGAGTCTTGTGGCGCAACGGCTCACGGCCATGGCCGTCAAGGCCGCCCTCTTCGCGCTCGTCGGCAGACGCCCCGGCGGCAGCTTTTCGGTAAGAAGCCTGCGAGGCATGGCGCCGTACAGCATGCGGCTTCTGGCCACCGATCTCATAGCGGCCGTCTACAACAACATCGCACAATTGATAATCGGCAAGACCTATTCGGCAACGGCGCTGGGTTACTTCTCGCAGGCGCAGAAGTTGAAGGACCTGCCCGTAACTTCGACCGTCCAGTCGGTGCAGAACGTGACGTTTCCCGCTCTGGCCGAATTGGAGGGCGACCGGCGCAAGTTCGACGAGAGCTACCGGCAGATATTGATGATTACGGCATTCGTGATGTTTCCCCTCATGGCGGGTCTTATCTCCATAGCGCCCGACATGTTCCGGCTGCTGCTCGGTCAGAAGTGGATGCCTACCGTGCCGTATTTCGAGATCGTATGTCTGTGCGGATTATGTTACCCGCTGTCGGTGGTCGCGTACAACGTTCTCAAAACACGCAGCGACGGAGCTATAATACTGCGGCTCGAAGTATTGAAAAAGATCGTCATGACCGCTATTCTGGCATACGTATTCATCGTCCCGCACAGCATCGAAGCCGTGGCATGGGGCGTAGCGGCCATGTCGGCCGTCGAGCTGGCCGTCAACCTCGTCGCGGCGAGACGCTACACTACCCTGCCGCTGTCGCGGATATTTACCACGCTGCTGCCTACGATCGCCACGACGGCGGTCATGTTCGCGTCTGTCGCGGCCGTAGGAAAACTCGCAGCCGGACATAGCGTCGGCCTGCGTCTTTTCGAGTGCATAGCCGCCGGAGCCGCCGTTTACACGCTACTGTCGCTGCTGCTGCGCTCGGAGGCGATGCTCGAAACGGTAAAGATCGTCCGCCGCATATATCGGCATTAGTAGTGCTCGAAGCCCCGCCAGTCGGGGGCAATGCGCCGTCCGTTATCCAGCCATACGATCCGCCCGTCCGCCGAGCCGACGATGCGTCCTATCACATGCAGCTCGTCGCCGAACCGCGCATTATAGTCTTCGCGCAGCTTGTCGCAGCAGCCGGCATCGACCGTCAGCAGCAACTCGTAATCCTCGCCGCCGCACACGGCGGTCTCTACGTCGACATCGGTCGGTATGCACTCCGTATGCACCTCGGCACCGACACCCGAACACTCCATTATATGACGCAGATCGGAGGCTATGCCGTCCGATATATCCATCATCGCATGCACCTCGGCACGGCCGCCGAGCCATGCCCCCTCGTCGACGCGCGCGCGTCCGAGTCTGTGGCAGCGGGCATAGTCGGTATCCGCCATGCCGGTGAGAATATCCCTAAGGCCGGCGGCCGATGCCCCCAGACGGCCGGTAACGCATATCGCATCGCCCGGCACGGCGTCGGAGCGACGTTTGACAGACCCCGCCGGACAGCGCCCCAGCGCCACGACGTTGATCGCAATGCCGCCCTCGGACGATGTCGTATCGCCGCCGACCAGAGCCACGCCACAACGCTTCGAGATATCGTGGTAGCCGCGCATGAACTCCTCTGCCCACACGCCCGTAGCATCGCGCGGCAGCGACAGGCTCAGCAGCGAGGCCGCGGGTCGAGCACCCATGGCAGCCACGTCGCTCAGATTTACCAGCAGAGACTTGCATCCCAATTCGTAAGGCGACGAGGCGTCGCGCAGGAAATGAACATTCTCCACGAGCATGTCGGTAGAGATCACGAGCGACTCGCCCCCGCCGATGCCGATGCAGGTGCAGTCGTCGCCTATCGCATCGAATCCGCCGCGCGGTATATCGGCGAAAAGACGCGCGACGGAGGATATGAATCCGAATTCGGTATTGGACATTGCTTAATGTTTTATTTACAAAAGTACGCAAAAACGGCGAATCGAAAAATTATTCGATCGAATGCTTGCATTTTTTCATTATAAATCGTAACTTCGAATAACGAATAAAACGAAAAACCTTTACTGACAGACAAAGAGCCGCTATGAACCACAAGACTCAAAGACTATCGATCATCCGCAAGATAATACGTTCGGAATTCATCTGCTCGCAGGAGGAGCTGATAAAACGGTTGGAGGAGTGCGGAGTGACGATCACGCAGTCGACACTGTCGCGCGACCTTAAATTCATGCACGTGGCCAAGGTTCCGCACAAGGAGAAGGGCTATATTTACATCCTGCCCAATAATTCGCGCAACGACATAGGCATATCTTCGAACATTACAGACAACATAACCGGCATAGCCTTTTCGGGCAATATCTGCATCATACAGACTCGGCACGGCTTCGCATGCGCCACAGCCTCGTCGATCGACAGCAAGGGCGTGAGCGAGATCATCGGCACGGTGGCCGGCGACAACACCATAATGTGCGTGCTGAAAGAGAACTACGACATGGAGAGTCTCATGTCGCAGCTGCACATGCTCTTTCCGTCGATACGCACGCTGTAATACTCTATCTGAAACGACGGCACGACACCCCTCTCGGAGGAGTATCGTGCCGTTGTCGTATAGATATATTGCAGTGTCGCCCCGCCGAGCAGGCAGCTGCCGGTCAGCGCCGCGGACTGCGGGCAAGCCCGGCCGCACGCCGCAGTGCCGTGCGGCAAAGAATTTTATGTATCGGTTTTATAAAAAAGAAGTATGCCTTACCCGCCGAGTTATGGAACTCGACGCGGGTCTCGACGCTCAGAGTCTGCCTTCCGCCGTCGAGCGCACCGCAGCGCAGAACGACAGTGAGCGACAGATGACGATCGTTCTTTACCACGGTCAGATGACTGTCGTCGCGCTCGCAGATGCAGTCGGCGAAACCGCCGCCGCGCTTCAACCCTGCGACGGCAGCGATACGGTCGCGGACTGCGAAAAGCGCCTTGACCGGTAGCGGCCGATACCCGAAGACAGACGAGAACAGATCGTCGGGCGTCACACGGCACGATGTAACGGCCGTAACGGAATATATGTCCGAATAGTTTTTCATCGGCTGCGAACCGGAAATCTCGCGTTAAACGAGCGGATATATATGTAACCCGAACCGCTCCTGCCGACGCACTACGTCCGTCGTATTACCCCACCTATACTTACTTAGCGCGCCACGATGTCCGGCTCAATCGGACTTCGCCCGCCGCACTACTCGAAGATATAGACCGTCTCGCCCGGACGTTGCAGATTGAACTGCTCGCGGGCGTACGTTTCGAGGAACTCCTCCGAATTGAGATTTTCGATAAACAGACTGTCGGCCTCGATGCCGCGCAGCAGGCGGTCGTGCTCGACCCTGACCTCGGCTATACGGCTATGGGTGCGGGCGATGTGCGCCACGGTGCGGATCATGACATAGAGCGTGAAGACGGCTATGACGGCCGTCAACACCACCCAAAAACCCTTCGTGATCCTTATCTTCATCGTATGCGTTGCTGTTTGTGCGACCCTCGGTCGGCACCGTTACGGAATGTGCATGAACTTATGCGTCTGGATAGATATGTTCCACCTCGGATCGGCCTTGGCATACTCCACCATAGACGGTATGATGCTCTCGTATACGCTCCACTCGGGTTGCAGATATAGCAGGCACTTGCGCCCGACGCGTGCGGCGCACTGCTCCGCCCATGCGAAATCATCCTCGGACTGTATTATGACCTTCAATTCGTCGGCACGCGCGAAAGCCTCGTCGAGCGGTGGCAGCTGCCGCTTGGGCGACAGACACACCCAGTCGAACTCGCCGCTCAGAGGGTGCGTGCCCGACGTCTCGATGAATATCTCCAAACCGCGCTCGTGCAAGGCACGCGTCAGCGCTCCGAGCGGATACAGAAGCGGCTCGCCGCCCGTGATGACAATAGCCTGCGCCGAGCACGACGAGGCACGTTCGACGACGGTGCTTATGTCGGTCGGCGGATAGAGCCTGGGATTCCACGTATACTTGGCATCGCACCAGCGGCACCCGACGTCGCAACCGCCCAGACGGATGAAGTAGGCCGGCTTGCCCGCATGGCGCCCCTCGCCCTGAATAGTATAGAAATCCTCGACCAGAGGCAGCCGCAGACCGCCCTGCAACATATCGTCCGTAATGCTACTGTTCATCTATGACGTAAATATCTTTGAGGTTGCGACCCAGCTGGTTGTAGTCCAGACCGTAACCAACGATAAATTCGTTGCCGATAGGCATGGCGACATAGTCGATCGAGTATTCGTAGAGGAACTTCTCGGGCTTGAAGAAGAGCGTGCATATAGATATGCTCGCCGGCTTGCGCGCTTCGAGATAGCTGAGCAGATAGTTCATGCTGTGCCCCGTCTCGACGATATCCTCGACGATGATTATGTCGCGACCCTCGATATCGAAATCTATGCCCAACTGCTGCTCGACCTTGCCAGTCGACTGCGTGCCCTCGTAAGAGGAGATCTTGATGAACGCCAGCTGCGAGGGGAAAGTCGTCTTGCGAACCAGATCGCTCAAAAACAGAAACGCACCGCTCAGCACCCCCAGGAAAATCGGGGTTTTGCCGGCATAGCGCTCGTTCAGCTTGTCGGCGACGCGCTGTACCGCCGCATCGATTTCCGACTCGGGAATCATGATCTTGAACTGTTTGTCGTGTAGTTTTACCGTGTCAGCCATAGCCGTAAGAATTTGTTGCGTATCGGATGATAAAATTAATTTCAAAGGTAATCATTTTTCCGCAAACGACAGAGTCTAAAAGACGATTTTATACTCTATCGCACAAAAAAAGCGGACGCAGAATTGCGTCCGCCATAGCACACGGTGCTGCGGCTCCACTACGGAAGCGCGACCAGACCGGCGAAGCCCATGAATGCCATTGCAAGCAGGCCGGCCGTAATCAGTGCGATAGGAGTTCCGCGCAGCGCGCCCGGGACATCCTCCATCTCCAAACGCTCGCGGATACCGGCGAAGAGTACCAGCGCGAGCGCGAAGCCTATGGCCGTAGCGACCGAATAAACCACACCCTGCAACAGCGACAGGTCTTTCTGGATCATCAGAATGGCCACACCCAGCACGGCGCAGTTGGTTGTAATCAGCGGAAGGAAGATACCCAACGCCTGATAGAGCGCGGGCGATACCTTTTTCAGAACGATCTCGACCATCTGCACGAGAGCGGCGATTACCAGAATGAATACGATCGTCTGCATGTAGGCTATGTCGAAAGGCACGAGCACATACTGCTGTATGCACCACACCACGATCGACGAAAGCGCCATGACGAAAGTAACGGCGGCGCCCATGCCCAGCGACGTCTCGACTTTGGACGACACGCCGAGGAACGGACATATACCGAGGAACTGCGCCAGCACGACGTTATTGACGAAGATGCAGCCGATGACGATCGCGAACAGCGTAACCGTCGGCACACTGACCGAACCGCTGTTGAATGCCTGTAATATCTCTTGTGAAATTTCTCCCATAAAGCCTTAACGTTTTGCGATTTTGTTAAACAGAACCATAAGATATCCCAGCACGATGAAACCGCCCGGCGCAAGGATGAATACCAGCGGCATGACATCCGCAGCGAACTCCACGCCAAAGATCGAACCGCCGCCGAGGATCTCTCTTACGGCACCGATTACCGTAAGCGACACCGTAAAGCCCAGACCGATGCCCACGCCGTCGAGAGCCGACGCCAAAGCAGAGTTCTTGGAAGCGAACGCCTCGGCACGACCCAGAATGATACAGTTGACCACGATAAGCGGGATGAAGACGCCCAACGCCGCATAGAGCGCCGGCACGTATGCCTGCATCAACATCTCGATGATCGTAACGAAAGATGCTATGACGACGATGAACGCCGGGATACGCACCTTGTCGGGGATAAAGTTCTTGATAAGCGAGATAACGATATTCGACATTATCAATACTGCCATCGTCGCCACACCCATACCCATGCCGTTTATGGCCGACGAGGTAACGCCGATTGTCGGGCACATACCCAGAATCAGGACGAAAGTCGGGTTCTCCTTGACGATGCCCTTAACTATAAGCTGCCACTTACTCATTGTCTGTCTCTCCTTTCCGAGCCTCAGGCTCCGTTGATTTGGTTGCACCCGTATTCATACTCTGCTGAGGAGCGTCGGCGGCCTTCTCGAACTGCTCGCGCTGCCCCGTAGTCCACAGGAATGCGGCATAGGCGGTCTGCATCGCATCGGCGTATGCACGCGACGAGATCGTCGCACCCGACAGCGCATCGACCGAACCGGCCTTGTTGTCCTTCTTCACGTCGAAGACCAGCTCGGCGGCATGCTTGCCCTTGAAGCTCGCTTCGAGTTTGTTGCCCGGCTTGACCATGTTAGCGCCCAGACCCGGCGTCTCCTTCTGCGAGAGCACCTTTATATCGTTGATCGTGCCGTCTTCGAGGAAACCGACCATAAGATATATCTTGTCGGCATAACCGGTCTTAACGAGGCTGTGAGTCTCGACGGCATAGCCGACCGTCGTGTCGTCCGAGCGCATGACGCGCGTGGCGACGATCTGCGCACCCTCGATAGCGATAGTATCGTGAACATACTTCGCCTCGCCCTCGAATGCCGGCAGAACCTCGGTCAACGCCTTCAACTTGTTTTCGGCATTGGTCTTGGCAATCGTATCTTTTGTGACGTTGTTGACCACGCCGACCAGAAAGGCCGAGACGGCGGTAATGGTAAACAACACCACGACCATATTTCTAAGTGTACTTTTCATACTCAATCCTCCTATTTGACATGTTTTACACCGAAGCGAACCGGACGGCAGTATTTGTTGATCAGAGGTACGGTCGCATTCATTATGAATATGGCGAACGACATGCCCTCGGGATATGCGCCCCACAGACGGATAATCATAGTCAGAGCACCTACGCCGACACCGTAGATCAGCATGCCGCGATGCGTCATCGGAGAGGTCGAGTAGTCGGTGGCCATATATATGGCACCCAGCAGCGCACCGCCGGCCAAAATGTGGAACAGCGGCAGCTCATATACCAGCGAGCCGCCCTCGCCCAGCCCCATACATGCCGCGAATACGGCCATGGTAGCCAGCACGGCAACCGGAATATGCCACGATATGACCTTGCGCCACAACAGATACAGTCCGCCGAGGATAAGCGCCAGCGCGCCGATCTCGCCCATCGAGCCGTTCATCACGCCGCCGAGCATCTGCATGAAGTCGGCATTGTCGACGGCGGCCATGCCGCTCTCCTTGATCTGCGTAAGCATCGTGGCGCCCGAGAAGGCGTCGACGCTGCCGTGAGCCGGTACCACAGAGAAATCGGTCATCTGCACCGGATACGCGATCAGCAGGAATATACGCCCCGTAAGAGCCGGGTTGAACGGGTTTTTGCCCAATCCGCCGAAGGTCATCTTGCCGATAGCAATAGCAACGAACGCGCCGATGACCACGATCCACCAGTCGATGCCGGCAGGAAGGTTGAATGCCAGCAGCAGACCCGTGACCACGGCCGACAGGTCGCCCACGGTATTGCGGCCGCGAAGCATGAATCGCTGGATCGCATACTCGAATACGACGCAGCTCAGGATCGAGACGGCCGTGATGAGCAACACATTGAATCCGAATACCCACGTCGAGACTACCAGAGCGGGGATCAGCGCCAGAATGACGTCGGCCATGATACCTCGCGTCGTGGTGTCGCCATGGACGTGCGGCGACGGAGAGACGAAGAATTTATTTGCCATAATATCTCTTGTTTTATCGTTTTACTTCTTGGCCGCACGCGCACGGATGATACCCATGACGGTCTGTTTGCCCAGACGGATATAATCCAGCAGAGGGATGTTGGCCGGACACGAATACGAACAGCAGCCGCACTCGATGCAGTCGGTCACGTTGTGATCCTCGGCAGCGTCCCACAACTTCTTGCGCGACATCTTCGATATCAGATAGGGTTCCAGACCCATGGGGCATGCCGAAACGCACTTGCCGCACTTGATGCAGGCCGAAGCCTCGCCGCGCGAAGCCTCGTCGCCGCTAATGACCGTCAGACCCGAGCAGCCCTTCGTGACGGGCGACGAAAGGTTGACCATGGCGCGTCCCATCATCGGACCGCCGTTGAGCACCTTGACATCGGTATCGGGAAGACCGCCGGCACGCTCGATGAGCTTCTCGACGGGTGTACCCATACGCGTAAGCAGGTTGCGCGGCTCGGCGATCTGCTTGCCGGTAACGGTTACCACGCGCTCGATCAGCGGCTTGTTCTTCTGCACGGCCTCGTATACGGCGACAGTGGTCGAGGCGTTGCAGACCACGGCGCCTACATGGATAGGCAGTGCGGGCGGAGGCGGCACCTGACGTCCCGTAACGGCCGCGATGAGCTGCTTCTCGCCTCCCTGCGGATAGCGAAGCTGCAACGGCATGACCTCGATGCCTCTGTAACCGCCCTTGGCGATAAGCTCGCGCAGATGCGCGATCGCATCGGGTTTGTTGTTCTCGACACCGATGACGGCACGGTCGACGCCGACGGCCTTCATCAGTATCTCCACGCCGACGAGCATCCGCTCGCCGAGCTCCAACATCGTGCGGTAGTCCGAGGTAAGGTAAGGCTCGCACTCCACACCGTTGATAATCAATATCTCGGCCTTGCATCCGTCAGGAATCGACAGCTTGACGTGCGTAGGGAACGTGGCACCGCCCATACCAACTACGCCGGCATCCTTGATCTTGGCGATGATCTCCTTCGAAGAGAGCCCGCACTCGCGCTTCAACTCCTCCGAACGGTCGATCGTGTCGACCCACTCGTCGCCTTCGCGCTTGATCGTTATCATTTGCTGGCGCAGCCCCTGACCGTTGGGCAGCATGTCGACCGATGCGACCGTGCCCGATATCGGAGAGTGGATATTGGCCGACATGAAGCTCGACGCCTCGCCTATGAGCTGACCGGTAAGCACCTTGTCGCCCTTGGCCACCTTGGCCGTGGCCGGCGCACCGATATGTTGTGCAAGAGGAATGGTAACCTGATCGGGCAGATCGAGCACCTCTATGGCCTTGGCCTTGCTCCACTGCTTGTTATCCGACGGATGGATACCGCCTATCGGAAATGTTTTCATATCTCTGGTCGTTTTGTTTATTCTTTGGTTTCGGTTTTAGCATCGCTCTTCTCGGCGGGCTTCGCTGCGGGAGTCTTGGGCTCCTTGGGCAGCGGCTCCATACCGACGAGCTTTATGGCACCGGTCGGACACTCGTTGACGCACTTGCGGCAGAGCTTGCACTTCTGCGAGTCGATGAATGCGAGGTTGTTCTCTACTGTAATGGCACCGAAGGGGCACACCTTCTCGCACTTGCCGCAGCCGATACATCCGGCCTTGCAGGCCTTCATGACCACTGCGCCCTTGTCCTTCGAACGGCATGCGACATAAACGGCACGATCCTTAGGCCACTTCTTGCGAAGCTCGATAAGACCCTTGGGGCACGCCTTGACGCAAGCGCCGCAAGCAGTACACTTGTCGGGGTCTACCTCGGCGATACCGGTCTCGGGATTTACCTTAATGGCACCGAACTGGCACACCTCCACGCAGTCGCCGTAACCCAGACAGCCGAAAGAGCAGGCCGACTCGCCCACATAGAGCGACGAAGCCACGGCGCAACTCTTCGCACCGTCGAACGAGTTGGTCTTGGGACGCTTCGAACATACGCCGCCGCAGCGTACCGTAGCCACCTCGGGACCCTTTTCGGGTGCGGCCTTGCCCAGATACGACGCGGCACCCTTCATTACGTCGGCACCGCCGACAGGACAGTAGAGCGACGAAATGTCGTCCTGCTTGACCAGAGCCTCGGCCATGGCACGGCAACCGGCGAAGCCGCAACCGCCGCAGTTGGCGCCCGGAAGCATCTTCTCCACATCGTCGATACGAGGATCCTCCTCTACCTTGAATTTCCGTGCGACGAAATACAAGACAATCGCCAGAAGGCCACCCAACACGCAAAGTGTCAGGACTGTTAATATCAATACTTTCATTCCTGTTTTATAATTGTGAATTGTATTTTCCTATCCATGCGCGCACGTAACAGATACAGGCACGCGTAGTATACGGCCACGGCCGCAAGCGTTATGCAGGCCGCAACGCCGTCGGCAGCACCCGCTATCTTCGACACGAGCAGCGCGACAAGCAGCACGACCAGCGGCACGACATATCCCAGAACGAGCGACGCTACGCCCATAGAGCGCCTGACCAGCGCCACCTCCACGCTGTCGCCTGCGGCGAAGCGGTCGGCCGCAGCAGTCCTGACCTCGATGATCTTCTCGCCGCTGTCGACACCGCAGATGCGGCGGGCATGACATGCCGCGCATGCGCTCTGCTGCTCGATCAGAACATACACGACGCCCTGAGCGACGCGTTGCACTGTACCCGTATGTCGAATCGGGGAGGCCATTTCAAAGTTAGTTTTAAGGTCGGTGTTATTGTTTTCGAAGTTGGTGCGGCTCGTCAGTCGCCGTAGCGGTTTACCAGCGGCATAAGCCACTCGTGGCCGAAGGCGCATGTCGACAGACGCAGCACGGGCGGGAACTGGTAGCGCTTCTTCTCATTGCGCATTATCATCGAGTGAATCTTCTCGACCACCTCGGAATCGAATCCGGCGTTGACGATCTCCTCGCGGTGCTGGTGCTCCTCGATCATGCGGTAGAGGATGGCGTCAATGACCTCGTAGTGCGGCAGCAGGTCGCTGTCCTTCTGGTCGGGACGAAGCTCAGACGACGGCTCCTTGTCGATGATAGCCTCGGGAATGACATTGCCCAGCGCCGTATTGATGTAGCGCGCAAGGTCGTATATCTCGCCCTTGTATAGGTCGCCCGTCACGCTGAACGCACCGGCCGTATCTCCGTAGAGCGTACACCAGCCCAAAGCGTTCTCGCTCTTGTTTGACGAGTTGAGCAGCAGATAGCCCGTCTTGTTCTGAACGGCCATCAGCATTATGGTTCTGATACGCGACTGCACGTTCTCCTCGGTGGCATCGAACTCCGTACCGCCGATGACGGGTTTAAGCGTATCTATTATGGCATCGTAAGCCTCGACTATCGGCAGCACGCTGTACTCGACGCCGAGATTCTCGGCCAGACGCTTGGCATCCTCCACCGACTCGTCGGGCGAGAACTGCGACGGCATCATCAGCACGCGGACATTCTCCCTGCCCAGCGCACCGACGGCCAGACACGCCACCACGGCCGAGTCGATGCCGCCCGACAGACCTATGCAGGCTTTCGTATAGTTATTCTTGTGGAAGTAGTCGCGAAGACCCAGACATGCGGCCTTGTAGACCAGACGGGTGCGGTCGTTATAAGTCGTAAAGGGGACTTGCAACGGCGTATGGTCGGCCTCGGTATCGAATATGCGGAAATCCTCCTCGAAGCTCTTCATCATCAACAGCAGCTCGCCGCGGCGGTTCAGCACACCCGAGGTGCCGTCGTAGACGATCTCGCCCGAGCCGCCGATCTGATTGACCAGGATAAGGTTCTTACCCTCGGCGAAAGCCAGTCGGCTCATAGTCTCGAAGCGGTACGAAAGCAGCCCCTTGCCGTAACGGCGGGCATTGACCGAGACGACGAGTTCGACATCCGGATCGATGTCGTGAGTGCGGCTCAGGTCGTCTCCCACGACGATCATTATCTTGCGGCCGTCGATCTCGATGCTCTCGAAGCCAGTTTCGGCCTCGACGATATAGCCCATTTCGCGTCGTGCCGTAACATGCTGCTTGCCGATATAGCTCGTCTGTCCCGTCTTCGAGATATAGGCGGCGGCACTGACCGGTCCGCGCTCGGTAAGATAAGGGACGCCGACTATGACGGCGATGCCGCGGCTCTTCGAGGCGATAGTATCGATAGCCTCCTCGCACAGCGTAAGAAAAGTAGTTTTGCGTAACAGCCCGTAGGCAGGAGTACCGCTCACGGCGAACTCCGCGAAGACTACCATATCGGCTCCCTCCCCTCTGGCTCGTTCGACAGCGTCCACGATTTTGGCCGTGTTGGCCTTTACATCACCGACGGTATAATTAAGCTGGGCTAATGCTATCTTCATACGGCTGCAAATTAAGCATGTTACAAAACAACTGGGCAAAGATAAGAATAAGCCAAAAGAAAAACAAGCATGACAGCGTTTTTATTGAAGCGAAGTATATTCGGCTTCGACGAATATACGGCAACCGACTCAATCGGATCATACGGCACGCAGACAGAGCATCTTTCCCCGATTCGCAGCCGCAAAGCGGAGACTCCGCCGCAGAGCCGCAAGCGAAAATGCCCGAAGCCTGCCGGCTCCGGGCATATCGATCGACGCGTGCCGCACAGGCGGCGCGCGAATTATTTGAACTCAACCAGCGAACGTCCCGACATCTCGGCGGGCTTCTCGACACCCATCAAAGCGAGAACCGTCGGAGCCACGTCGGCCAGTATGCCGTCCTCGACAGCGGCTACCCTATCGGATACCACGACGATCGGCACGGGATTGAGCGAGTGCGCCGTATTGGGCGTACCGTCTTCGTTGACGGCATTGTCGGCATTGCCGTGGTCGGCTATCTGCACGACATCGTAGCCGTTGGCGCGCGCCGCCTCGACCACCTCGCCGACGCACTCGTCGACGGCCCTGACGGCCTTTTGTATGGCTTCGTAAACACCCGTATGGCCCACCATATCGCCATTGGCGAAGTTCAGACAGATGAAGTCGTACTTCCGGCTGCCGAGCGCCTCGACCAGCTTGTCCTTGACCTCGTATGCCGACATCTCGGGTTGCAGGTCATAGGTGGCCACCTTGGGCGATGCCACCAGAATGCGGTCCTCGCCCTCGAACTTATCCTCGCGGCCTCCGTTGAGGAAGAACGTCACATGGGCATACTTCTCGGTCTCGGCGATGCGCAGCTGGCTAAGGCCCAGCGACGAAACGTACTCGCCGATCGTATTGGGCACATTATCCTTGTCGAAGAGTATATGCAGCCCCGTGAACTTGGCGTCGTAGGGGGTCATGCAGCAGTAGTAAAGCGGCAAGGTGCGCATACCCTCCTCGGGCATATCCTGCTGCGTGAGCACGATCGTAAGCTCCTTGGCACGGTCGTTACGGTAGTTGAAGAATATTACCACATCGCCCTCCCCGATCGTAGCCACGGGCTTACCCTCGGCATCGACATGCACGATCGGCTTGACGAACTCGTCGGTCACGCCGGCATCGTAAGAGCGCTGCATAGCCTCGACCATGTCGGTCGCAGCCTCGCCCTTGCCCTCGACCAAAAGGTCGTAGGCGATCTTGACGCGCTCCCAGCGCCTGTCGCGGTCCATGGCATAGTAACGTCCTACGATAGAGGCGATACGGCCGGTCGACGAGGCCATGTGGCGCTCCAACGACTCGATGAAGCCCTTGCCGCTGCGCGGATCGGTATCGCGACCGTCCATGAAGCAGTGTACGAAGGTGTTGTCGATACCGTAGTGCGCCGATATGTCGCACAACTTGAACAGATGATCGAGCGACGAGTGTACGCCGCCGTCCGACACCAGTCCCATGAAGTGCACTTTCGCGCCTTTGGCCTTGGCATACTCGAACGCACCGACGATCTCGCGGTTTTCGAGTATCGAGTTGTCGCGGCAGGCACGATTGATCTTTACCAGATCCTGATAGACGACACGGCCGGCACCTATGTTAAGATGTCCCACCTCGGAGTTGCCCATCTGCCCCTCGGGCAGTCCGACGTTCTCGCCGTCGGTCAGCAGTCGTGCATGCGGCCACGACGAGGTCATCTTCTCGATGTAGGCCGGATGCGTCGTATAGATTGCGTCGGAGCGGCTGTGATCGCCGTTGCCCCAACCGTCCAATATCATCAATAATACTTTGTGATTCATAGCGTTATTCTTAATTCAGTTTCTCCATAATCATCTCCACGGCACGATCGATGGCCGCCTGCACGCCGTCGGGGTTCTTACCGCCGGCCGTAGCGTAGAACTTCTGTCCGCCGCCGCCGCCGCCGATCAGCTTAGCAGCCTCGCGGACGACCGCTCCGGCATCGACGCCGCGCTCGACGATAGCATCGCTGAGCATGACGCTGAGCGTAGCCTTGCCGTCGACCACGTTGCCCATGACCAGCACCAGCCTGTCGCTGCGCTGACGCAGGGCGTATGCCAGATCTTTCAGGAAGTCGGTTTTGTACTCGCTGCGGCGCGCTATGAGCAGCACGTCGTGCGTGCACGAGGCCTCGGCGACGATCTTGTCGGCAAGCTCGACGATCTTCTCGCGGCGCATCTCGTCCAGCTCGCGGCTCAGAGCGTCGTTGCCCTCCAAAATCTTCTCGATAGTCTGCACCAAGCGGGGGCTGTGCAGCATCTGCTCGATCGACTGCATCGTATCCTGAACCGTATACAGAATGCGCTCGGCACCCTCGCCCGTTACGGCCTCGATACGTCGCACGCCGGCCGATATGGCACTCTCCGAGACGATCTTGAACAGACCTATCGTACCCGTTGCCGAGGTATGCGTACCGCCGCAAAGCTCGGTCGACGGACCGAACGTCACCATACGCACACGGTCGCCGTATTTCTCGCCGAAGAGCATGATCGCACCCGCCTCTCGCGCCTGTTCGATCGTCGCGTCGCGCCGCTCGACAAGAGGATGATTGGAGCGGATCATGGCATTGACCTTCTTTTCGACCTCGCGAAGCTGCTCGGGCGTTACCTTCTGGAAATGCGAGAAGTCGAAGCGCAGATAGTCGGGCGTAACCATCGAACCCTTCTGCTCGACATGCTCGCCCAGAACCTGTTTGAGGGCATAATCCAGCAGATGAGTGGCCGTATGGTTGTTGGCGGCCGACTGACGGCGCGCAGGATCGACCTGGGCACGGAACACGGCCGCGAGATCCTCCGGCAGACGCTCCGTGATATGTATTATAAGACCGTTCTCCTTTTCGGTAGCCACTACGGCGATGCGCTCGCTGCCGTTATCGATAAATCCGGTATCGCCGATCTGACCGCCCGAATTGCCGTAGAACGGCGTGCGGTCGAAGACCAGCTGATATGTCGTCTTGCCCTTGCTCTTGACACGGCGGTAGCGCGCTATGCGTACCTCCGAGCTGAGCGCATCGTAGCCGATGAACTCGCTGCTGTCGATCGGCAGCAGCTCCTGCCAGTCGTCGATATCCTGCGAAGCGGCGTTGCGCGAACGCTCCTTCTGGCGCTGCAACTCCTGCTCGAAAGCCTCGATATCCACATCGACGCCCTGCTCGCGGGCGATAAGCTCCGTCAGGTCGATCGGGAATCCGAACGTATCGTATAACACGAAGGCATCCTTGCCCGATATCTTGCCGCCTTCGGCCTTGGCTATCACGCCGTCGAGCAGCGATATGCCGGTCGAGAGAGTACGCAGGAACGAAGCCTCCTCCTCCTCGATCACGCGCTCGATAAGCGTCTGCTGCGCCGCCAGCTCGGGGAACTGAGCGCCCATCTGCTGCACCAGACCGTCGACCAGCTTGCAGATGAACGGATCGGTAAAGCCCAGATACGTATAGCCGTAACGCACCGCACGCCGCAGGATACGCCGTATGACGTAACCGGCCTTGGCATTCGCCGGCAGCTGACCGTCGGCAATCGAGAAGGCTATCGCACGCAGGTGGTCGGCGATGACGCGCATGGCTATGTCGCACTTCTCGTCGCAGCCGTACTCCTTGCCGGCCATGGCCGCTATGCGGCGTATCGTCGGCTGGAAGACGTCGGTGTCGTAGTTCGACTTCTTGCCTTGCAGTATCATGCAGAGACGCTCGAAGCCCATGCCCGTATCGACGTTCTTCGCGGGCAGCGGTTCGAGCGAGCCGTTGGCCTTGCGGTTGAACTGCATGAATACCAGATTCCAGATCTCTATGACCAGACAGTGTCCCGTGTTGACCATGTCGCGGCCGGGGACGGCGGCGATGTCGGCCTCGTCGCGCAGGTCGAAATGTATCTCGCTGCACGGGCCGCAGGGACCCGTCTCGCCCATTTCCCAGAAATTGTCGTGCTTGTTACCGCGAATGATATGATCCTCCGGCAGATATCGGCGCCAGTAGTCGTAGGCCTCCTGATCGAACGGCACGCCGTCGGCATCGCTGCCCTCGAACACGGTGGCGTACATGCGCTCCTTGGGCAGATGATAAACCTCCGTCAGCAGCTCCCAAGCCCACTCTATGGCCTCCTTTTTGAAGTAATCGCCGTAAGACCAGTTGCCGAGCATCTCGAACATCGTATGATGATACGTATCGTGTCCGACCTCTTCGAGGTCGTTGTGCTTGCCCGAAACGCGCAGACACTTCTGCGTATCGGCCACACGGGGATATTTGCGCGGGGCATTGCCCAGAAATATATCCTTGAACTGATTCATGCCGGCATTGGTAAACATCAGCGTCGGGTCGTTCTTGACGACCATAGGCGCCGACGGCACGATGACATGTTCCTTGCTTTTGAAAAATTCGAGGAAAGCCCGTCTGATTTGATTAGAGTCCATATCTTAGGAATATAATTGTTACCTATGTTTGATTGCGGTTGCAAAATTACACATTTTACATTAATTTTGTAGCATCGATATGCGATTTTTAATATTTTCATCCGGATGAAATTTCGACTCGGCAAATACATATCTCCCGGCGGCGCCTTATGGCGCATAGAGCGGTTGAGAGTGTATCGTCTGCTGCGCAAGTTCCTTATCGGGTTCATCATCATACTGCTGCTGAGCGGCATCTATTCGATATATTTCGACACGCCGAAGATGGCGCGCCTGCGCCGCCGCAACGCCGACATCGAGCGTCAGTACCGCATTCTCAACGACAAGATACTGGCCGCCGAGCGCACGCTCGATGACATGAAGCATCGCGACAACCGCGTCTACCGCCCGCTGCTGGGTATCGACACGCTCGACATCGCGGGTGTTTGGAACGACTACCCCGAAGAGAAATACGCCCCGCTGGAAGGCGACATGTACTCGGAGGTGATGATCGACTCGTGGCGGAGAATGGATCATCTGGCGCGGCGCATGTATCTGGCATCGGTTTCGCTGGACGACACGCAGGAGCTGGCCGAGAACAAGGAGCTCTTCTCGACGGTCATACCTGCGCTGTGGCCTATCGACCGCACCAAGCTCAAATACGTGAGCGATCCCTACGGCTGGCGCATGCACCCCAAGCGCGGCGCATGGATATTCCACGAGGGCATCGATCTGGCCGCCCCCGTCGGAACGCCGGTATACGCCACGGGCAACGCCGTGGTAGCCGAGTCGGGCACCGCCTCGGGATACGGCAAGGTCATAACGCTCAACCACGGTTTCGGCTACCGCAGCCGCTACGCTCATCTGTCGAAACAGTATGTCGAGCGCGGCGACAGCGTTACGCGCGGGCAGGTCATAGGCGAGGTAGGCGCCACGGGTATTGTTACGGGACCCCACCTGCACTACGAAGTGATGTACATGGACAATACGGTCAACCCGATAAACTACTTCAACAAGGACATAACATCGGAGGCCTATATCGATCTGATGCAGCAGCTCAACGAAAAAACAGTAGAATCGTACTGATATGGTACAACAGGACGACATACGCGGCGGCAGAGCCCGACAGCGCGCGATACGCATGGCCATAGGAGCACTGGTATGGATATCGCTGGCCATACTCTACTACGCATTCATATCGCTGGTGTCGGACACGCCCAGCGAGCATGAGCTGCGCCACTCCACCGACAGACTCGAAGCCGAATACAAGACGCTCGTCGAGCGCTACGACTCGCTCTCGTCGATACTCGACAACATAGCCGAGCGCGACCGCAACGTCTTCCGCAAGCTGTTCGAGTCCAACCCCTACGACCTGAATGCCGACGACCAGCAGAGACGCATCGAGCTGCACGAGCGTCTGCTCGCCTCAGACAACTGCACTCTGGCCGAGGAGCTCTCCTCGCGGCTGTCGCAGGGCGAAGCGACGCTGCGGCGTCTCGAACGCGCCCACGAGGATGTGGAGCGCTCGACGGCAGCGCTCGGCGCAGGCTGCGACCTGATTCCGTCGATACAGCCGGTCAACAACCGCTACCTTACGCTGCTGGCGGCTGGCAAGAAGCCTCTGATCGACCCATTCCACCGCACCATGCGCGAACACCACGGCGTAGACTATCTCGTGCCCGAGGGCACGCCCGTATTCGCTACGGCCGACGGCAGAGTCGAGACGCTCTCGGAGAAGAACTCGACACACGGCAAGGCCATAACGCTCGACCACGGCAACGGATACAAGACCTCGTACAGTCATCTGCTGGATATACGCGTCAAGCAGGGCCAGCAGGTAAGACGAGGCGACATAATCGCCATATCGGGCAACACGGGTCTCTCGCTGGCGCCGCACCTGCATTACGAGGTCATATTCAACGACACGCGCGTCGATCCGATACACTACTTCTTCATGGAGCTCACGCCCGAAGAGTATGCGCGCATGATAAGAATAGCTCTTTCGAGCATGCAATCGTTCGACTGATGACACGCATAAGACTCATACTGCTCGACTTCGACGGCACGCTGGCCGACACCCGGCGCGCCAATGCCAAGGCCTATGTCGAGACGCTGCGCGAGGAGGGCATCATGCTCGACGAGCGTGAGTATCTCGAAAAATATTACGGCATGCGCTGTCCCGAGTTCATGCTGAGAATGGGCATCGACGACCCGATACGCGCCGAGAGGCTTCGCAGGCGCAAGATAGAGCTCTATCCGCGCTACTTTTCGACCGTCGAGATCAACCGTCCGCTATGGCAGTGGTGCATGTCGATGCGTCGCACGGGCGTCAGAGTGTGGATAGTATCGACCGGACATATCGACAACATAACCAACGTCATGCGTCATCTGGGCATAAACGAGGGCATCGACGGCATCATATCGGGCGACGATGTCGCAGAGCCGAAGCCTTCGCCCGAATGTTTCCTCGCGGCCATGCGTGCCGAGGGCGTAACGCCCCGAGAGACAATCATATTCGAGGACTCGGCCATAGGCCTGCGGGCGGCCGAGGCGAGCGGCGCGGCATACTTCAAGATCGAGCTGTAACGGCTGCCGGCAGCGCAGGGCGACGAGATGCGGCGGGACCGACGATTTTTCGGTCTCGTTTTTTTTTGCTATCTTGGTCGACCGAAACATTGCACAATATGAAACGTACTCTATCCGGCCTCGTCGGCCTGCTGCTGACAACGGCGATATCCGCACAACAGACATCCGTAGCGGGAGGAGATGCCCGCACGAGCGAAAAGATATGGACGACCGCATTTACGTCCGTCGACATAGATGCTCCCGTCAGGGCGACGCTGCACCGCATAGCCGACGACCAGGCGCCGTACGCCACCCTCAGCTGCCCCGAAACGGCCGTCCGGCCGACGATCGAGGTCGACGGCAAGGGCACGCTCACGGTCAAGGGGCGCAGCGGCCGACGAAGCGCAGGCATAGCGACCATCGACATATACCACCATGCGCTCGACCGAATAGAGATCGAGCGTGCCGACGTGCTTCTGGCCGACACCCTGTCGGGGCACTGTCTCGACATCGAGGCGGGCAACGGAACGCATCTGCGCGCAACGGTCGATGCGACCGACTTGAAGATAGACCTATCCGGCGGCTGCGTCGTGCAGTTATCGGGCAAAGCACGTTACCTGACGGCCTGCGTCTCGGCCTCCGAAGCAGACCTGTCGTCGCTCACGGCCACGGCAGTCAGGGTCGAGGCCGCACACAAGGCACGGGTCGAGGTAGACGCCGCCGAGAGAGTGGAGGCGAGCGTCGAATACGGCGCCGGCATCGTCTACTCGGGCAAGCCGTCGATCGTCCGCATAACGCGCGATATATTCGGCGGAGAGATCGTATCCAAGGAGTAACACCCGACTGCGATGAACAACGGATTTCAGAACGAGGCGGCCGGATATCTGTGGCGCAAGTACGGCGCGGAGATATCCGAGCTGTACATATTGTTTCCGTCGCGGCGTGCCAGACTGTTTTTCAACGACGCACTGGCCGCCGTGGCTACCGAGCCGGTATGGCAGCCGCACTGGATGACCACCGACGAGCTTGTCGCGGAGATTACGGGGCTGCACACGGCCGACAAGGTAAGGCTGATAACCGAGTTATATAAGGTATACGCAGAGTACCACCCGTACGAGACTTTCGACAAGTTCTACTTCTGGGGCGAGATGCTGCTTGCCGACTTCGACATGATCGACAAATACATGATCGATGCCGGCATGCTGCTGCGCAACATCGAACAGATAAAGGAGCTCGAAGCAGACGTATCGTATCTTACGCCCGAGCAGCAGCGCATAATCGCATTCTGGGGCAGCTTCGGAGACGAGACGTCGCTGACCGAAGAGAAACGCAAGTTTCTGAACATCTGGCGCACATTGCCCGACATATACCGCCGTTTCCGCGAGAGGATCGCCTCGCTGGGCATGGCCTATCAGGGCATGGCCTACCGCACGGCGGCAGAGAGGATCGCCGCGGGCGAAGCCTGCGCCGATCCCTCGCGACGTTATGTCGTGGCAGGTTACAACGCATTGTCGCAGAGCGAGAAGCGCATATTCAAGCATATAGCCGCGAACAGCCCCGGCACGGAGTTTCTGTGGGACTACGACTCGTGGTATACCGACCGCAAGGAGCACGAAGCCGGTATGTTCATCCGCGAGAATCTGTCGCTCTTTCCGCCCACGGCAGATATATCGCACGACTCGCTGCTGCGTGGCGACAAGCGCTTCGAGTCGATAGCCTGCGCCTCGAATGCCATACAATGCAAATATGTCGCGGACATACTGCGCTCGCTGCCGCCCGAGCAGCTCGACAAGCGCACGGCCATAGTGCTGACCGACGAGAATCTGCTCCTGCCGCTGCTCTACTCGCTGCCCGAGGGGTTGGAGGGGATCAACGTCACTATGGGTTACCCGCTGCGCCAGACGCTCGTATATACCTTTATCGAACGTCTGACTCAGTTGCAGGCGCACTGCCGGCGAAAAAAGGATGCAGAGGCGCAATTCTACCATGTCGACGTCACGGGGCTGCTGGCGCATCCCTACATTGCGGAGTGCTGCGGCAGCAAGGCCTCGGAGCTGAGCGACCGGATCACATCCAACAGGATGATTTCGGTCAAGGCATCGATGTTCGAGGGCGATACGCTGCTCAGTGCCATATTCGCCCCCGCCGACGAGAGGCGGTCGCTGTCGGCCTATCTGCTCTCGGCCGTCGAGCGCATCGTGGAGCTCATAGCGCCGAAAGACCCCCAGGCCGTAGAGTATATGGCTCTGGCGCACGAGGAGATGACCAAGCTCGGAAATACTCTCGACGAGTGCGACGTCGATCTGTCGGCCGAGACCTACGTGTCGCTGCTGCGGCGTCATCTGCAAAACATACGCATCCCCTACGAGGGCGAACCGCTCGAAGGCATACAGGTAATGGGTATATTGGAGACGCGAAACATCGACTTCGACAACGTAATAATAATGTCGATGACCGACGCGACGTTCCCGGGCGACCGTACCTCGCAGCCATCGTTCATACCCTACAACCTGCGCGCGGCATACGGCCTGCCCACGCCCGAGCACCACGAGGGCGTATACGCCTACTACTTCTACCGGCTGGTGCAGCGTGCCAAACGGATATACATGATGTACTGCTCGCGAGCCGACGAAAAGAGCACCGGCGAAAAGAGCCGCTACATATACCAGCTCGAATACGAATCGCCATTCGAGATCGCACGCCGCTCGGTCGGCGTCGACGTCGACATAGAGCAGCCGCAGCCTATCGTCGTGCCCAAGAGCGGACGCACGGCCGAGACGCTCGCACGCTACCTCGATCCTGCGAGCGGATACGCCCTCTCGCCCACGGCGCTGTTCCGATACGTGCAGTGCCCGCTCAAATTCTACTTCGCCTCGATAGCACGGCTCAAAACCACCGACGAAGTGTCGGAGCAGATCGATGCGCTTACATTCGGCAACATCCTGCACGAGGCCATGCAGCAGCTGTATACCCCGCTTGCGGGCATCGAACACCCGGCCGAGCGGATCGAGACGCTGCGCAAGGGGGCGGCTGTCGAGAGTGCCGTCGACCAGGCCATAGGCCGCATATATCTGCAGACCGAAAAACCCTCGAAAGAGGACTATACCGGCAATACGCTGCTGGTAAAGGATATAGTCTGCAAGTACATACGTCAGGGCATAATGCGCTACGACGCCGCCCACCCGGGATTTACGGTCATCGGGCTCGAAGAGGATGTCGCGCTGGACTTCGGCTTCGCAGAGGGGCGCACCGTGCGACTGGCCGGACGCGCCGACCGCATCGACTCTCTCGACGGCGGCGCACTGCGCATCATAGACTACAAGAGCGGCAACTCGCCGCACCTCGAATTCAACGGTATCGAGAAGCTCTTCGAAGGCAAGGCAGCAGAGCGCATATCCAACATATTCCAGACGCTGCTCTACTCGATGATCCTCTCGCGCACCCGCTCGCGCGAGGCCGTGCCGACGCTATTCTATGCAGGCCGCATGCACCGCGAGGATTACTCGCCGCTGCTGACCGACCATGACGGCGGATGCGTCGTCGAGCGTTACTCGCAGTATGCCGACAGCTTCGAGCAGGCTCTGCGACGCACTCTCGACGCGCTGTTCGATACGGAGGAGCCTTTCGTGCAGTGCGACGATGCCGACACGTGCCGCTATTGCGACTTCAAGAACATTTGCAAACGATGATACGAGCCAAGATACTCAATGCGAGCGCCGGCTCAGGCAAGACCTACCAGCTGGCATACAAATATATACGCGACGTCGTGGAGCGTCCCGAGCTCTATCGCGCGATTCTGGCCGTGACGTTTACCAACAAGGCCACCGAAGAGATGAAGTCGCGCATACTGCGCGAACTGCATGCCCTCTCCGACGGCAGCCCGAGCGGCTACCTCGCCGATCTGTGCCGCGAGCTCGGTATGGACGAGCGGAGCGTGCGCAAGCGCGCCTCGGAGGCTCAGACACGCATACTGCACGACTACTCGCGCTTCACGGTGCTGACTATCGACCGCTTCTTCCAGCGCATAGTGCGCGCATTCATCAAGGAGCTGGGCATAGACCTCGACTACAACATCGAGCTGGAAACCGACTCCATACTGGCTCGCAGCGCCGATGCCCTGATAGAGGAGATACTCGAAGACAAGCAGCTCGAACGCTGGCTGATGAACTACGTCGAGGAGCGCTTCGACGAGGGCAGCCGCTGGAACGTGCGCGATGACATTCTTTCGCTCGGCGCCGAGATATTCCGCGAGCGCAGCAAGGATATGATACAGCTGCGGCAGACCAAAGAGGAGCTGCAACGCACCGTGAGCGCGATGCTCGCCCGCAGCCAACAGACCAAACGGCAGCTTGCCGAATGCGCCGCCGACATGCGCGAGAGGATAGCCTCGGCAGGCGTCGACCCCTCGGATTTCAAGGGCAAGGGGCGCAGTTTCGTCTACTCGGCTCTGCGCTACGCCGACGGCCGCATCGTAGAGCCGACAGCCACCATGCGCAAGGCCGCGGCGGATATCGACGCATGGTGCGGCAAGGAGTCGCCCGCGGCGGCCAAGGCGCTCGCCCCCGAGTTGCGCGAGCTGCTCGAAGAGATATGCCGCCTCTACGACGACAACATATCGCATTGGAATTCGACAGAGCTCATCCGCGAGAACTACCGCAGCTTCGCGCTGCTGTCGGATCTCTACCGCAAGGTAACCGAACTGTGCCGCGCGGAGAACATCATGGTACTCAACGAGACCAAATACGTGCTGTCGCGCTTCATCAACGGCGACAACACGCCGTTCATATACGAGAAGATCGGCAACCGATACGAGAGATTCATGATCGACGAGTTTCAGGACACGTCGGTCAAGGAGTGGGAGAACTTTCTGCCGCTGCTGCAAAACGCCATGGCGCAGAGCGCCGACATATCGGTGCTGCTCGTGGGCGACATCAAGCAGTCCATCTACCGTTGGAGAGGCGGCGACTGGCGGCTGTTGCAGAGCCGCGCGGCCGAGTCGCTCGGGCACGACAATACGCAGATCGTACCCCTCACGTCCAACTACCGCAGCCTCGCCGCGGTGGTCGAGTTCAACAACCGCATCATAAGGCGCATCGTCGATCTCGACAACCGCCACCTCAACGCCCTGCTCGACAAGGCTCACGCCGACGAAGCGATAAACGGGGAGACCTTCGCCGCCCTGCGCGACACGCTCCGAACGGCATACGAGGGGCACGAACAGACGCCCCGCAAGAACGATCCGCGCCCGGGCTTCGTGCGTGTCGAGATATTCGACCGGGAGGGCGACTCGCCCATGACGGCCGTCATCGAGGATGCGATAGCGCGAGGCTACCGTTACAGCGACATACTCGTGCTGGTGCGCGACGCCAAGGACGGCATAAGGGCTGCACGGCAGCTATTCGAATACAAGCATGCGCGGTTCGGCGACAAGGACGGGGCGGGCTTCAACGTCATGACGCAGGATGCGCTGACCATAAGCCGCTCGCGTGCCGTATCGTTCGTCGTCGCCGTACTGCGGTTGTCGATAGACCGCCGGCTGTCGATCGAGCGCGCCATATACAACCGCTATCTCGGACGCGACACGGCACAGGAGCTGCCGGCGGAGGAACTGGATTTCCTCGCAGGAGCGTCGCAACTCTCGCCCGAAGAGGCGTTCGAGAGCATCGTAATGCGATACTCGCTGCATGAGCAGAGGGATCAGATAGCCTATCTGCAAGCCATGCACGAGCAGATCATATCGTTCTGCACAAACCGCATAGCCGACATACAGCTGTATCTCAAATGGTGGGACGAGAGGGGGTCGGACGAGCGCCTGCGCGTCGAAAAGAGCGACAACACCATAGAGATCACAACGATCCACAAGGCCAAAGGCTTGGAGAAGCCAGTGGTAATAATACCCTACTGCAACTGGAAAACGATACCCGAAACCGGCAAGAACCCGATAGTGTGGGCGGAGTCGGGCAGCAACAGTCCGGCCGATGAGATAGGAGCCTTTCCCGTAGCATACGGCAAGGCGATGCAGCGTTCGGCATTCTCGAACGAATACTACACGGAGCTCGTATACAGCCATGTCGACGCCGTTAATCTGCTGTACGTCGCTCTTACGCGCGCAGCCGACGAGTTGTATATATTCCTGCCCGAGAAGACAGACAGGCGCACCGCCTCGTCGGAGAGCATAACGGCCGTCGTGCCGCTCGTGGTCGCGGCACTGCCCGAGGTCGAAGGGATGACGGCGAGCGCCGACGGCATGGTATTTACAGCCGGTCAGCGCTCGCAGGCGCCCGCCGCCACCGCAAAGGACGAGACGGAGGAGACGCTTCTGACCGAATACCCCACTTCGCTGCCGCGTCCGTCGATCAGCCGCCGCAACGAGCGCTACTTCGAGCAGGCTGAGCAGGCCGAGCTCGCACCGCGCAACTACGGAATACTGATGCACCGCATATTCGAAAACGCCGCAGGACACGACGACATCGTCTCGGCAATCGAACACATGCGCCTCGACGGCACTATAACCGCCGCCCAAAGCATCGAGCTGCAAGAGAAGATCTCCGCGGCGCTCGACAATCCGCTCTCGCGCGAGTGGTTCGAACACGACTGGGAGACGGTGCGCAACGAGAGCGACATCGTAATACCGGGCAAGTCGCACCTGCGCCGTCCCGACAGAGTGATGATCGACGGCCGCAGAGCCGTGGTCGTCGACTACAAGTTCGGCTCGAAACGCCGCAAGCAGCACACGGCCCAGGTGGCCGAATACGTGTCGCTGCTCGAAGCGATGAATCGTTTCGACCGCGTCGAGGGCTATATATGGTACATCGCCGAAAACGAAATAACAGAGGTGCGAGGGAAAGACGCATAAAACTTCCTATCTTTGGCTTAGCCGAAGATACTCGCAAACCGGCATAATCGAGCCGATGCTTGCTTCTGCGCTCCGGCTAATTCGGACATTGGCTATCGCCGAAGATACTCCCGCTCGGCAATGTTCAAATAAATTTGGCATTGCCCTCTCTAATTCGTACTTTGACTTCGTCGAATATACTTCCGCTCGGCAAAATGCAAGTAAACTTGCTTTTGCCCTCGCTTATTGCTATATTTGATACAGTCTGATGTTATTTGTTTGACTGTAAACAGATTAAAAAGAATTCGCGTGAGGTGTGGGCAACGGATAAGAAATTAGTAAGCCTCTGTGGAACACCATGTTTCTAACGCTTTCAAATAACTCTCTTACTGGGTACAAAGGTAACATTTATTCTGGAAAAAGCAGTCTGTTTCAGTCGGAAATCCATCTAAAATCTTATCATTTCATGTTCTGTGGAGTATATAATCGGCAAAACGATCTGCGACGGAGTTCAGAACCAGATGCGACTTTTCGGGGGTTGAAGTAGCCCAAAACGAAAAGCGACGAAAATTTCGCACACGCATCGAATGTCATGTAAAGCAATAGGCACTTCGTTTACATATTGCGAAAGATATGTAAAGAAATATGCGTTTCTTTTACATATTGCGGAGGATAAGTAAATCAGAAAAAAACACCGTTCGAACGACATTCGATTGCCGCTCGAACGGTGCTTTGCATTAGGCCGAATCCACCTTATTCGCCTAAATACCCCCCCCCGAACAGGGATGCCTGCGCTTTCTCTTCGTAGTTGCATACCATCCACTCCTCTTGCCGGCGCCGGCTGGCTTTGGAGGCGCTGATCGTCCGTTCGACCCGGTGGATGATCCATCCGTTCTTCTGGGCATACCGGTCAATCATATCGAACGGGAACATTGTCAGCATAAATTTTCCTTTGACCGTCTCGAGCAGCTGCAGGAGCTGCTCCATGTTCCGCTCGTTGAACGTATCCTCATAGTGGCCGCAGTCGGAGTTCACGTAGGGCGGATCGACGAAGTGGAACGCATCCGGGGCGTCGTAGCAGGCGATCACATCGAGGGCATTGCGGTTCTCGATGGTCACGCGCTCCAGTCGCCCGCAAAGCTGCTCCGTGAACTCGTCTTTTGCATTGCGCAGCTTCTTGGCCATCGTGCCGGAGAAGTCGTAGCCGAAGCTCCCGTCCATCATCGAGGCGAACGACATCTTGCAGAGCGCCCATACGGCCCACGCCCGCTCAGCCGGTGCGAAGAACTGAGGATAGGCATTGATATGGGCGGCGTGCGCGTGGATATCACGGCTATGGAGTGTTTTGTCAATCTCCCGCTTCAAATCATCATAGTAGACTTGCGCGCACCAGTAAAAGTTCGTCAGCTCCATGTTGATGTCGTTGATGACCTCGGCCTCGGCCGGACGTTTGGCGAACAGGACGGCCGCCCCGCCGCAGAACGCCTCGGTGTAGATGCGGTGTCGGGGAATGAGCGGCAGGATGTGTTTCAGCATGGTTTGCTTGCCCCCGTAGTAGGAAATAGGTGTTCTCATTGTTTCAGTTTCGGTTTTAATGGTTATCTTTGTGGCATCTCACCTACGTGCAAGGATAGCACAAAAGCGCACAATCGCGTCAGAGGACTATGTCCCCGGTCGGCGGTCGTGCGCTCTTGTGTTAGTACGTAGGTGAGATGACTACTAACAGGCCGGGGGCTTTTTCGTGCCCACCCCCGAAAGGCTTTTTAATCTACCGTCTCATCGATTGGACTTCTTATGGCTGGCTGACCAGCCTCCGGCGCTTCCGTCGTCTGCCGTACTTTCCGGTACGCTTCGTAAGCAGCCGCCCGCTGTTCGTCGGCCAGCTCGAAGCTGCCGTTCTGTTTCACGGCAGCGAAAATGACGGCCACATATTCGTGCTTCTCGTCGAGTTTCGGCAGGAGCGTTTCGAGCGGCAGAATGTCTACAACCGTCGCTCCGATGGCCTGCGCCACCTCCGGCACGAGGAACTTGCCGACGAGGAGCGCATCGCCGCAGTCGAGCGTGCGCCGCACCATGTCGGCGGGCGGTTCTTTCTTAAACTGGAACGTACAGGTTCCCCGCAGGGACTGCTCGCGGCGCCACTTGAACGTGGTCGGATTCTCGACGAGTTCGAGGTAGTCGTAGTCCTTGCTTTTGAAGCCCTCCATGCCGCTGAAAAAGGCGCGGCTGCCTACTAATATCCTTCTCATAATCTTGTACGTTTACGACCTTTTTTGAGGTCGTTTGTTATCGCTTTTCGGTCCACCTCACTATATATCTGCGTCGTCTGCAACTTCTGATGTCCGAGCAGCTTCTGAATGGTCGTCAGCTGCACGCCGCTCTGCCCGAGGTGGGTGGCGAACGTGTGCCGGGACGAGTGGAACGTGATTTTCGGATCGGCCCGAATTCGGTCGAGAACACCTCGCAGAACCTTGTTCACCGAGGAGTTCGCCCCGAGCGATTTACTGACCCGCTCGATGTTGCCGTTGTACTTGTCCAGCAAGTCGAGCATCTTGCCGCCGAACAGCTCCGCAATGGGGAGTTCCACCATGTAGCCGGTCTTGGCCATCTTCTTTGTAAGCCATCCGGCCGCTATATGGTCGTTGCGCAGCGTGATGATGTCCGAGAAGCGCAAGCCCGTGTAGCAGCCTACCAAGAACGCATCGCGCACCTTGTCCTCCTGCCCCTTGAGCGGCAGCTTTTCCAACCGGCGGAGCTGCTCCGTCGTGAGGAATCCTTTCTTCGAGACCATCTGCTGGATGCGGAAGCGGTCGAACGGGTTGCCGTGGATAAGGTCACGTTTGGCGGCCTCATTGAGCAACGCCCGAAGCAGACGTAGGCGGCTGATGCGGGTGTTGTGGGCGATGCCGCTTTCGCGCAGCCATTTGTCGTAGGCAACGAGGAACTGGTAATCGATGTCGGTTACCAGCGTCCCCTTTCGGAACCGCTCGATATTGTTGAGCAAAGTCTGATAGTTGAGCTTCGTGAGGCTCTTTCGCTCGCTCTGCTCGACGACCTGCACGCCGAACTCGCACAGCTTGGCCGCGGGCGAAATGTTCGACCGTACTGCCTCTTTCAGCATCGGGAGCTGCACTTCCACACCTCGCTTGATGTATTCGAGTTCCACTCGTTCGACTTCCTGCATCATCATACAAAGGGCATAGTTCAGACCTGCGGCATTGGCCGAGCCGATGACCGAGCCGCGGGAGAAGTTTTCGGGATTGACATACGTGCGAGTTGTAAAGTAGATTCGGCGTTTCTGTTGCGTGCATTCGATTTCGATAAGCCCTTCGCCGCGCTTGTTGAGCCGCCGGGCGCGATTGAAAACTAACTTGTAGCGAATTTTGTTCAGCATAGGACACTATTGTTTGGATTATTCTTGTCGTTCCTCTAATATATGAAGATTAGTTCGGGAACAACTAATTCCAAATCGTGCCGTCGATGCCTATAATATCCTCTTTTTGACGATGTTTACAATCTTATCGGTCGCTGAATCTCGTTCCGAATATTTGCGTATTATTACGCCTATGACGCAACAATACGCAAACACGGGGCGTTTTACACGAGGTCGGCAGGCGTCCAAATCTTCAAAATTCCGCTCGAATTCAGCCCTGCGAACTGGCAGCCTTTCGCATTCGTTTTGAATGCTATTTGGAGACGATTCGAGGAATTTGAACCGCTTGTTCCATTGAGAATCCGGGCGCGCTGCACATAACCGGGGCTTGATATCGCGGTCACAACTGCAACATATTTAACGTTGTCATCCGCTATCAGATAGCACAAGTAGTTCCCGAATGTATTGCCATCGCAACTGTTCCCGAATGTATTATTCCAGCAGTAGTTCCCGAATGTATTGCC